>Ga0207647_10000001_pt1 | contig 506349 bp, 542 predicted proteins | sample KBSCornC2_FD_184295 | JGI IMG/M metagenome (GOLD analysis project Ga0207647, IMG submission 184295) | Corn rhizosphere microbial communities from Kellogg Biological Station, Michigan, USA - C2 (SPAdes) (version 2) | ecosystem: Host-associated > Plants > Roots > Rhizosphere ...
GTGGGTAGTTTAACTGGGGCGGTTGCCTCCTAAAGAGTAACGGAGGCGTTCAAAGGTTGGCTAGGTACGGATGGAAATCGTATCGATAGTGCAAACGCAGAAGCCAGCTTGACTGTGAGGCCTACAAGCCGAGCAGGGACGAAAGTCGGAGTTAGTGATCCGCTGCACATTTTGAATGTGGGATCTGCAGCGCTCAACGGATAAAAGCTACCCTGGGGATAACAGGCTTATAGCGCCCAAGCGTCCACAGCGACGGCGCTGTTTGGCACCTCGATGTCGGCTCGTCCCATCCTGGAGGGGAAGCACCTTCCAAGGGTTTGGCTGTTCGCCAATTAAAGGGGTACGCGAGCTGGGTTCAGAACGTCGTGAGACAGTTCGGTCCCTATCTGGTGTGGGCGTAAGGAAAATTGAGAGGATTGGCTCCTAGTACGAGAGGACCGGAGTGAACGAACCTCTGGTGTATCGATTGTTCTGCCAAGGGCATTGTCGAGTAGCTATGTTCGGTCGGGATAAGCGCTGAAAGCATATAAGCGCGAAACCCACCTCAAGATGAGTTTTCCCCATTAGACCCCAGAAAGACTATCTGGTTGATAGGCACTAGGTGTACGCGCAGCAATGCGTTTAGCCGAGGTGTACTAATCGGTCGATTGACTTTTTTACAATTTAGCAAGAGATAGCTTTCGAAAGCTCTTGCTAGAACAAAGTTTGACTAGCAGTTTGTGGCCACTAGCGGCCCCCATTCATAAAATCCGACGCTCGTAAGAGCATCGAGTTCGTCAATCCGCGAAATACCCCAACCCGGGATCGTGCGTGATTGACGGCCCCGGTGCTTTTAGCGCGGGGGCTCCACTGGTTCCCATCTCGAACACCAAAGTTAAGACCCGCTGCGGCGATGATACTCGTAAGGGGAAAGTAGCACGGTGCCGGATTATTCAAAAACCACCCGAAAGGGTGGTTTTTGGCGTTTAGACACCAGATCTTATGTTCCCCAGCATCTTCTTGCGGCTGGTGAGGAACAAGAGACTCATTTAAGACGTAGTAGCGTTCTTTGTCATGTCTCACGCGCGCCGCAAGAAGATGCTTTTGAAACTACCTCTGAGAGCTGGCTTTGACGCCCGTCAGGCTGGACTGATAAAGACTCGCCGCTAAATTGGGGGCTGACGTTCCTGACAAGTCGAAGACAGTCTGTGGGGGCTTTTCAGAGAAGTACCTATGATAAAATTGCGAAAATATAGGCAAAAATACATCATTTTTTGTAGTTATTAATAAATATGCCTATAAAAACCTATCAGATAGCCGTATGATAGGTACATTACGGGAGACTATCGGTGAGAATGCAGAACGCAGCTAGAAAAATGTTTAAGCGGCGGGGCTCCAAGCTTTGGCTGGGGGTAGCTGCTGTGTTGGCACTGGCTGGCGGGACCGCCGGTCTGGTGTCGGCCACGCCGTCGAGCGCCAACCTCGTGGCTCATTGGAGTTACGACCAGTCAAGCGGTACCACGCTAACGGATAATAGTGGCAACGGCCATACCGGCACGTTTTCTGGCACGCCTACCTGGGCGGCCGGCAAAATCAATAATGGCCTGACCCTGGACGGCAGCGACAATGTAGCGCTGGGGGACATTACCCAAGTTGATGGCGTGGGTAAGGCGACACTGGCAGCCTGGATTAAGCGGTCAGCGGCCGGGGCCAAGGTCTTTGTGGGCAAGCAGGCCAGCAACCAGGACCTTGGTATTGAGGCCTATAGTGACGGCAAGCTTTACTTTGACCTCAGCAAGGGTTCGTCGGCTTCCGGCAGCATTACGCTCAACGACACAGCTTGGCACCACGTGGCCTTGGTGTTTGATGGCACGCTGACGGGTAACGCTAACCGCCTGAAAGGCTACGTTGACGGAGTGCAGAAGACCCTGACATTTAGCGGCACAGTTGGCACGCTTACCTCAACCAGCACTACGGCATTTAATATTGGCAAAATGAGCGGGGAATATTCCGCCGGTCAGGTAGATGACACCTGGCTGTATGCTCGGGCGTTGAGCTTGGCCGAGGTGCAGGATCTGATGTCTGGCGGCGTTACGCCCGACACGACGGCCCCGACCACGCCGTTGGGGGTAGTGGCTAATGCGGCTTCGCAGAGCCAAATTAACCTCAACTGGCTGGCGTCGAGTGATAATGTGGGCGTGACCGGCTACCACGTGTATCGGGATGGCGTGCTGCGCACCACCACGACTGGCACAACCTTTGCCGACACCGGTCTTGCGGCTAGTACGACTTATAACTATACCGTGCGTGCTTATGATGCGGCCGGCAATGAGAGCACTGATAGTGCTGTAGCTTCGGCGACCACTCAGGCGCCGCCGGCCCCGACAGCTTCGATTTCGGCTAGCCCTACGGCTGTGCCTGCCGGCGGTTCTTCGACTCTAACCTGGAATAGCACCAACGCTACCAGCTGTTCTGCCTCAGGTGACTGGGCTGGCGCCGAGCCGACCAGCGGCTCACAGGTTGTTAGCAACTTGACCGTTCAGTCGACCTACACTCTGATCTGCGATGGCGCTGGTGGGCAGGCCATGTCTTCGGCAACCGTGTCGATTTTGCCGCCCGACACCACGGCTCCGACGGTTTCGGTAACGGCTCCCGCTGATGGCGCCACGGTGAATGGCACTATTGCCCTGTCGGCTAATGCCAGTGATGACGTCGCCGTTGCGAACGTAACCTTTACGGTGGATGGTGTGCAGCAGGGTGCGGCCGATACGACGGCGCCCTACGGCCTGTCGCTCGACACTAAGACGCTTAGTAACGGCCCGCATATGGTCCAGGCTACGGCCACCGACACCTCTGGCAATACGACTTCGGCACAGGTTAGCATCACCGTTGACAATGATCTAACCGCTCCTGCCACTGCGGTAACGGCGCCAGCCGATGGCGCCACCGTCTTGGGTAGCGTGGCCGTTACTGCGGATGCCACCGATAACGTGGGCGTGGTGGGCGTGAAGTTCTATGCTGGCGCTACCCAGATTGGCAGTGAGGACCTTACGGCTCCCTACGGCGTAAATTGGGACACTACTACGGTGACCAATGGCGCGGTGGCACTGAAGGCCGTAGCCCGTGACGCGGCTGGCAACACCACCACCAGCTCGCTGGTGAATGTAATCGTGAGCAACCCAGTCCAGACCACCAGGTTTGTAACTAGTGTTGCGCCCGGTGGCCGCTACTTTGTGGACCAGACCGGCGCGCCGATCCAGGTCAAGGGCGACTCGCCCTGGGCGATGTTCCCCGACCTATCGCCCGCTCAAGTGGAATTGTGGGCGGCCAACCGTGAGAGTCATGGCTTCAATGCCGCCATTGTGTCTTTGGTAGGTGGCCCGGGTAACGGTGCTGCCACCAATGGCTCAACCTACGACGGCATTCTGCCCTTCGTCGGTGGTAATATCACCTCCTTCAATGAGACCTACTGGACTCGGATGGACGGCTACCTGACCACCCTCAAAAACCACGGCATTACGGCCTTCTTGTATCCCATGGATGGCTGGAATACACTGTCTGGCGGAGCATTCTATCATAAGTCTGCGGCTGATTCTAAGACCTATGGCCAGATGGTAGCAGCTCGCTACGCCAGCTATCCCAACATCTTCTGGATGACGGGTGGTGACTACAATGGCTATGACAGCGCTGTAAACACTGAGTTTACCAACATGCTGGCCGGCATTCGTGCGGCTGGTAGTGCCCGACCATTCTCAATTCAGCTCAACAGTGAGACCCTGTCAACCGACGTGTCGACCTACGAGCCACTGGTAAACTGGAACTTTGCTTACACCTACAGCACAACCTACCAAATGGTGCTTGCTAGCTACGACCGGGCAGTTAGCAGCCGTGACCCACGTCCGGTGATGTTCGGTGAAGGTAACTACGAGGGCGAAGACCTGTATGGCGGCCCTGCTACCACTAATGAAACTCTGCGCCGCCAGGAACTATGGGCTCGCACCAGCGGTGCGGCCGGTGCCTTTACCGGCTCGCAGGACTGGCAATTCCTGAGCGGGTGGGAGAACCGCCTCAACACTACCTGGGTTTCGCAGGTGCAGAAGCTCCGTGATCTGATTGGCAGCCTAAACTGGCAACTCATGGTACCCGATGAGGCTACGCCGCTGGTGACGGCCGGCCGTGGCACCAAGATTACGGCGAGCGATTACCGCGACGTGCTAGCCAACGACTACGTGACGGCGATGCAGACGCCGGACAAGTCGCAGGCCGTCGTGTACGTGCCGACCAGCCTGAGCGGGGCCTCAACTGCCCGCACCATCACGCTCAACCTGACCCGCCTCAACGCCGGCTACATGGCCACCTGGGTTGACCCAACCGACGCCACCCAGAGCCAGCCAGCCGTGATCGACGGCTCGGGCAATGTGACCACGCCCGCTACGCACAGTGACGGTACGCGTGACTGGCTGCTCGTGATTCGCTAGCTCGGTTCTGTTGGCTCAAAAAAACCGCCCTCCGGGGCGGTTTTTGATTCGAAGTGCGGGAGCGGTAACTATTGCTGTTAGCCTGCTTGGGCGCCATACCGCAGTTGGTACAATGCAATTCCAGCCGCCACAGCCACATTCAGTGACTCTTTTTGACCCTGCATCGGTAACTCTAGGATATGGTCGCTGGCATCCAGCGAGCCCGCATCAAGCCCAGTGACCTCATTTCCAACTACCAATGCGATGGGGCCTTGGGGTGCAAAATTGTAGAGATTCTCGGAGCCTTCAGCTTGTTCTAAGGCGCAAATTATATAGTTGTTATGGTGCAGGTAGGAAAACGCCTCGCCGGGAGACTCAAAATGTCGTTGTGGGATTGTGAGCTCGGCGCCGAGGGCAGTTTTGGCAATGGCTGCGGCATTGGCCCGGGCGACATGAGGTGGTCGATTGTCGTCGGGTGTAGGCAGGTGAGGTGTGTAGCCACAGGTAATGACGAGGTCCACACCGACGGCGTCTGCCGTTCGAAACACGGAGCCGACGTTTTGCGCGCTTCGGATATCGGGCAGCACAATGGCTAGAGGAATATGCATATAGTATCAGTTTAGCGCATATTCCTTCAGCGAAAAGCATAATAAGTATTGACAGCATAAGGTCTTTGTGATAATATAACCTCGCTATCAGTTCATAGGCGTTTTTGCCGAAGAGCTTCGGCTAAGGCTATAGCTTTTTGGCAAAACGACTAAAGCTGACACAAGCTTAATTTGCCACAATTAACCTAAGGTAATGGAGTAACTAATATGGCTGGTACCAAAAAAGGTGGCATCAAAGCCGCCGCTACCAACAAACAGCGCTACGGGATGAATTTCTACGAGAGCATTGGCCGCATGGGTGGCCAGAAGAGCCGCAATGGTGGCTTTGCCAAGAACCCACAACTGGCCCGTGAGGCCGGTCGTAAGGGCGGTCAGGCTTCTCGCCGGACTAAGAAAGATTACGATCTCGCTGCGTAAGTTGGCCCCGAATGTATGAACCAAAAAGACCCCATATGGGGTCTTTTTGGTGTGGGCGTGTATTATGCAGCTGACAATCGAACGAAGCGAGAAGTGATAGTGCGCTTCACGCGCCGGTCTTTGCGCCAGTTAACGACCCATTTGGCGCCGCAGGCAAAACAGCCATAGGCATCACGACCGCGCTGGAGGCTAAAATTATTGCAGTCGGGACAGGTGGCGCGTTTGGTGAGCCATTCGTCGTAGGAGGCGACCGCATTGGCTACATGATCTTCGTTAATGCTGATGCCGTAGAGTGGTGCCAGCTCGCGAGCTACGTCCCAGGCCTCCATCTCCATGCGGAGGAGCTCCATGTCGTATTTGTAAATACGGTGGCCTAATCTGGCGTGGCCGAGCTCATGGAGGAGCGCAAGCCGGCCGTTATTGGTGTTAATGCGCCGAATATCGTAGGTAATCGTTTTTGTGTTAGGCGACCACATAAAATATCGACCGGGAACGAACGTTTGGTCTGTGAAATTTTCAAGAAATTCCAAGCTCACCCTCCTGACTCAATCTGATATGTACTATACTCTGCCCGCTAACACCATGTCGAGCATAAGCCAGTTACGTGTCCGGGACTTATCTGTGGGTTGCAAAAAGAAGAGCGACTTTATATGATGTGCTAAATAACCATAAGCGTGATAAACCCATTGAAGAAGCCAATATTCCTCCTCATTGCTGTCGGTCCCCTCGTGCTTTCTGCCTTACCATATATCTGGCTAAGTTCAGCGCATGCTGCTGGAGGCGGGGGCAACATTAGGCTAACGCCATCGCTAGCCACGGCGGCCGCCAATGGGCAGGCCGTTATAACGGTGGCTGTGTATGGCTATGAATATGTCTGTAGTGGTACCGATACCTACGGCAGCCACCCGCACACCCTCGACCCAAATTACTGCGCGGCTAATGGTTATGGTACGGCCACCGAAACAGGGACCGACGTAAGCGGTGCCGCAATTACCATATCCGGCAGCGGTAATACAGTCTCGGCGAGTCAGATTGTTACCGATAGCAGTGGACACGGTAGCTTCACGATCAAATCAACCGTAGCCGAGAGCAAGACCATTACTATCTCATCGTATCTGCCGGCAACGCCGGCCAATACGTTTACTACTGCTACGGTTGCGTTTGCGGTGCCGGTTGCGGCCACGCCGGCGCCGGTAGCAAAGCCGGCCGCATCACAGCCTACGCCAACTCCGACTCCAGTGCCAACGCCTGCGCCATCAGTGGCGCCACCCGCGACGCCGTCTCTCGTTAGTGCGCAAGTGGGCGGGGCGGCCGTGGACTCGGCCAAACCAGTGGTCGTGAATGAACACAAGCCACTTGTACTATCAGGCAAGACGATTCCGGGTGGAGTGGTAACGCTCGTGATACACTCCACACCCAAGACGGTAACAACCACAGCTGACAAGAATGGGGACTGGACCTACACGGTGACCGGCCTCGAGGTCGGAAGCCACTATGTGGAGGCCAGCGTAGCCGATCCAGCCACGGGGAAGGCGTCTCCGGTTGCCAAGCTGCTGTCGTTTAGCGTGGAGAAAGATCCTCTTAGCGAGTCGCCAAAGCAGACGGAGCCAAGCCATCAGAGTTCTTGGGCCTTATGGGCGGTGGTAGCTGGAATTGTTGTCTTGCTCGCGGCAGGCGCATGGTTTGGGTGGCGACGCTGGGGTAAGTCTCGTGCGAATCAGCCTATCTCTAGCTAAAAGCGATAAAAAATAGTCACAATGTATTGACTTTTATTGCCACATGTGTTACATTTAATAATCGATCGTTGAGGGTGACGAGCGGTGATGGGATTTTGGTCCGCCAGATACGAGTGCTCACCTCCTTGTACTTTGGTTAGGATCCAAAGTCCCATCTCCGCTCGGTGTATCGCACAAAAAACCTCAGTGTTGCTTGGGTGTCGGCCCCTCCAAGGTGTCCGCTCCTCGGCAACACCGAGGTTTTTTGCTTTGCAAATGCTTATGCTTGCGTAAGGAGGTTGTAAAAGGGTATAACCCTAGTACAACAGGAGTGGACATGAAGCGCGACACTATTAAGACCCTGGCCGGCCTTGTTATTATTACCCTGATCGTCGTAGCGACATTCCTCTATGGGAATGCGCAGCGTCAGGCCCAGCAAAAGCGAGATCAAAACGTCAAGCAGCAGGCTACTAATTCCAGCCCGAGTACTTCAGTGAAGGCGACTGCAAGCGTGACGCCCAAGGCTACACCGACGCCGGCGACTCCAACTCCTAAGCCCAGTGTCACGCCTACGCCCACTCCCGTGGTGATTGGCGCCGTGGGAGGGGCTTCAACGGCTCCCACGCCAGCTCCCACGCCAGCTCCCACGCCAGCGACAATCCCCGCCACAGGCCCAGAAGCGGCCCCATTGGCTGGCATGGCTGCATTGGCGATTGGCTTTGTGGTTTACCGCCGCAGCCGCCAATTGGTGACGGCTGCCCAGCGCCAAGGCCGCTAGCCTTTACGAATAAGACTTTTTAAGGCATAATATCGAACGTGACAGCCATGAATGTGGCTGTTTGTTCATGTAGACTTTGCAGGCTCCGTTTTTCGACCGAAGCGTCATGCGAGGAGAAAATCATGTACGGTGTCGTGGGGTCCGGCGCTTTATCTGCCGGTGATGATCTATACGACCTCATCAGCTATTTCGCTAAGCGAAAGTACGCCTTTGGTGATGGAATCGAGGGCGCGCCTGATAGCAAATTCTCGCTCTCGACTGACTGGAATAGGGTATTCCAGATCACCGAGCGGACTATGTGCATGCAAACGGCCGATGCTGTGGGCGAGCCTCTGTATCTGGTGAGCCTGTTCGCGGAGGACAACGATATCGTCCTGGTGCATGGCTGGGAGGATGTGAGCTACCATGAAGACCGCCGGTGGCAATTGGGTGACAAGCAGGAGATCACATACTCACGTGGAGAACCCGGCTCTTACGTTCACCATGAAGGTTTGGGCGTGCGGCAGACGCTTACAAGTGTGAACGAGATTCGACTTGCGGTGGAGAAGCGACTCCAGCAGGTGTTCGGTCGACTGGCTGACACCTGCTATTCCACACAGCTTGCTCTGGAATGGGCAGATGTGGCTGCTCTGTTTTGCCACATCCGGGACTCCTGGCTGGAGGTTCGGCCGCGGCTCAGGAGCATGCCCGGGTGTTATATGTGGGTTGAGACGCGCGGCCGGAATGCTCCGCTTGAGCTTCAGTTGTCAGATGCGGATGATCGGCAAGTGGCTTCGCTGCGCGCTGAGCACACACCTGATGGCTGGACCCTCAGCGAGACTCACTCTGGCTTCCCGAACGACTGCGTTTGGCACGGCAACCTGGTCTTTAAGGGCGCCCATCTGTCTCCCTGGGGACGAGACCAGTGCCCTTACCCCGGCCGGCATGGTGTTCTGCACGAGGAGGCGCGCGAGCCCATGTATCCGTGGATGCTCAGGTCCTATATCGAAAACAACTGGACGAGTTGGCTCTGTGACGGTGACGACGAGGAGTAGGCATGTATGGCATGCGCCGCGAAGGCCCCAAGTTTGCGGGCGGGGGCCTATACGAGCTGTTTTACCACTTTGGTGACGTTTCATTCGTTGACGATGCAAAGCGAGAAGGGGCAGAGCGTAGTCGGTTTCAACTCCTGGAAGACTGGTCAACGCCTTCGTTCGACCCCTTCCGCATCGTTGAGGTTGTCAGCTATACCGGCGTAGGCACTGGTGTTAGCGAGCCGGACTACGAGGTTGCACTCAGTGCTAGTAACGACGAAATCGCCCTGTCGCATGGCTGGAAGGGTGCTACCTACCACGAAAATCGTCGTTGGCGGTTGGGTAAGGAAGAGCGAACCACCAACTACTTACTCCATAATCTCAGCTCCGGCATCGATACCCAGGCACTCGGCATTTACGAAACGCTGACAAGCGTGGCCGATATTGAGGCTGCGATCGAGCAACGCCTCATGGAAGTATTCGGAAAGCTGGCAGACGCTGAGACTTTGGGTCGCTATGCGCTAACTTGGGAGGATGTGGCGGCGATGTTCGTCAACGCCTCCGCCTACTGGCGCGACAAGATTGTGCCCAGGCGCCAGCACGACGACGAGTGGTTTGGGGTCTTTACTGCGGTCGAGACCCAGGGTCGTGGTGCTCCGCTTGAACTGCGGCGGTTAAAGCACACCAGATCGGGCCTCGAGCAGCTCTCGGTGCTACGGGCTGAGTCAACGTGCCAGGGCTGGGTCCTGAGTGAGACATCAGCACGCAAGCCTTTCTACTTAAACGACGGCTGCCCCTGGTACGGCAATACGGCTGTTTTTGGGAATAGTCCGTACGTTGGAGTCTGGGACTCGTGCCCGCAGCCCGAACGGCATACTCGCGATGAGCATCGAGAACCTCGCGACGTAATCAAGCCGTGGGGACTTAACAACTATCTTGAGGCGGATTGGGCCCTCGACTGAGTCTCGACTGGCTTTAAGGTCTCAACTAATACCGGCGCTCGCGCAAAACGCGTGAGCGCCGTTTTCTTGGCTGGTGCTTGGGGCTTTAGCCCAAGCACCAGCTTCATTAAGAAGAATGGTCTTATCGCTCCCATTCGAAGCACGCCGATGAGTATGTTGCAAAATACCTCGGGAGGTGTTGCGCATCACGCAGTGTATCCGCAAAGGTTAGCAGTCTAAGGGGCAGATCTGCTTCACTATGAACTTTGAGACGCTGCTTCTTGGCTTGGGCTTCAAGCCAATTGAGTGATGGCCGCAGGCCAATGATTTGCTGGCGGTTATTATATGCCCCGCGAGCGGCTGCGAGTTTTGGCAGTGGGATGGGGCGGTAGGGGATATTGCCGGCTTCGCCCTTAGGATCATGACAGAGCAGTACTTTAGACTTCTGCCCGTTCTCGAACCGCCATGTACCATGTCCAACCACGATAACGCTATGAGGTAGCGGCGGTCGACTCGGCTGCTCCTCTGGACTCAAGAGCTTAGTGCTGTCGATTGCTAGCTTAATCAGACGGGTACTAAGTAACTTTTGAACCATCCTAAGTTTTCCAGCCATGTTTCTAAACGGCAGGCCGCGGCGTGCGTACTCGTCGATATGAGTACAAATGGCCGAAATGTCCGTCATGGCCATTTGCTGTTCGTAGGCGGCATCGCTTGGCGTGGTATCACGGACGAAGGCTTTATAGCCTGCGGGTGTACCAAGGTCCATGAGCGTGCGCTGACCAATATCTTCAATCCATAACGGCTCAAAACCCAGTCGAGATAGTTTTAGCAGCGCGGGCATTGAGGGGGCACCGTGGCCTGATCGATATCCACAGATCTCATCCAGGACTTCATCGGTGAGCTCATCGGCGAGATCCGGTCGAAAATACCGAGCCATAGCTCCAAAGCTAGCCGGCACACATCGATCGGACTCATTGGGTATAAAAGGTACATACCAAAGCTGTATGCCGGGCTGCTTACTGAGGGACGCCGGAGTAAGGTACGTGTCATCCACAACCTGTATCGTAATAGAGCAACTAGCTTCTAACAAGCAGACTTTACGTAACTTCATTTTTAGCGTAAAATATTACCTAGATCACTCTATTTGTGAGCCACACAACCTGAGTGAAATTTTTTTGAAAGGAGAAGTACCCCGCACTAAGCTTGTCTTGGGCGAGGGGAAACTTAAAAACATGGCAACGACAGATATTACAATGGAGCAGCTTTTGGCTGAGGCGCCGGTTGGCGCGATGCAGTCCGGCGACGTAGTAGAGGGGACCGTGATTGCGGCCGAGAAGCACGAAGTCTGGTTGGATCTTGGCCCGCGCGGCACCGGCCTGGTGGTTGGTCGCGAGATCGAGCACTCACAGGACATCAAAGCTGGGGACGTTATTAGCGCCTCCGTGCTTGATCCTGAGGATGACCGTGGCTACGCCATCTTGAGCCTCAAGAAGGTCGCTAAAGAGCAGGGCTGGACCAGCCTGGAAGAGCGCCACGGCAAGGGCGACGTGTTCACCGTGCAGGCGTTTGACGCCAATAAGGGCGGTCTCCTCATTGAGGTTGACGGTATTCGCGGCTTCTTGCCTGTATCGCAGCTTTCGGCCGAGAATTACCCGCGTGTTTCGGGTGCTGACAAGGACGAGATCCTGCACCGCCTCAATAGCCTCGTGGGTAAGCCACTGGAAGTCCGCGTGTTGGACATCAACCGCCGCGACAACAAGCTCATTCTGAGCGAGAAAGCCGCCAAGCGTGAAGACACCGAGAGCAAGGTCTCCAAGCTGACCGTGGGCGACACCATTGAGGGTGTGGCAACTGGCGTCGTGGACTTTGGTATCTTCGTGAACGTCAACGGCATTGAGGGCCTGGTTCACATTAGCGAGATTGCCTGGGACCGCGTCGACAACCCGTCAAGCTACGTCAAAGTGGGGGACAAGGTCAAGGCCAAGATCATCTCAATTGATCGCGATAAGCTGAGCCTATCTATGAAGCAGCTCTTGGCTGATCCGTGGATCAAGGATGCTGCTAAGTACAAGGTTGGCGACGAGGTTGAAGGTAAGATTACCCGCATCACGCCGTTTGGCGCCTTTGTACAGGTAACGCCGGCTATCGAGGCCTTGGTCCACATTAGTGAGCTGGCCGACCAGCACGTCGAGGACCCGGCTGCGCTCGTGAAGCTGGGCGAGACCAAGAAGTTCCGCATCATCGCCATTGACGCCGAAGCGCACAAGCTCAGCCTCTCGCTCAAGAGCCCGCGCAAGACCAAGGGCGACGACAAGTAACTTGTAAATGACCCATACTCGGGCACATATTCCGTTCAGAAGTTGCAGGGTCTGTCGTAAGCAGTTGCCCAAGACAGACCTGCAGCGCTGGACGGTGGTAGCAGGCGAGTTCCGGCTCGACCGTTCTCAGACGGCGCCGGGACGCGGTTACTACACTTGTAGCGAACGATGCACCGAGATTTTGCCCAAGACGATTAAGAGAAAGAAGTAAGCGCAATGGCCGAGAAAACGACAGCGACAAATCAACCGGTATTACTCCCCGAGGTAGTGGGAGTGGGTGAGTTTGCCGAAAAACTCGGCCTGCCAGTAACCAAAGTCATTGGTGAGCTCATGAAGAATGGCGTTATGGCCACGATCAATGAGCAAATCGACTTTGATACGGCGGCGATTATTGGCACCGACCTGGGCTTCGAGATTGAAGCTGAGCCCGTGGTCGAAGAGCAGAAACCCAGCATTCGGGCGGCCAAGCTGGCCGAGGGCGAAGGCGAGGTCCGGCCGCCAATTGTGGCCGTGATGGGCCATGTGGACCACGGTAAGACCTCGTTGCTCGACGCGATCCGGAGCTCGCACGTGGCAGACAAGGAGGCTGGCGGCATCACTCAGCACATCGGCGCCTACCAGGTTAAGCGCAATGACCGGTGGATAACCTTCCTGGACACGCCGGGTCACGAGGCGTTTAGCGCCCTGCGTCAGCATGGTGCGCGCATGACCGATGTAGCAATTATTGTGGTGGCGGCGGATGACGGCGTGAAGCCGCAAACCAAAGAGGCTATCCGCCACGCGCAAGAAGCCGGCGTGCAGATTGTGGTGGCTATCAACAAGATTGATAAAGAGGGCGCCGACCCCGTGCGCGTGCGCCAGGAGCTGACCGAGCTGGGCTTGCAGCCTGAAGATTGGGGCGGCAATACCGTAACTGTGGATGTGTCCGCGCGCGCTAACCAGAACATCGACAAGCTGCTCGATGTGGTGTTGCTGGTGGCCGATATCGAGGATTTGCGCGCGCGACCTGATGGCCCCAGCGAGGGCGTTATTATTGAGTCGCATCTGGATGCCGGTCGTGGCCCAGTGGCTAGTGTGCTCGTGCAGCACGGCGTGTTGAATCAAGGTGATTACCTCGTAGCCGGCAGCACTTATGCTAAGGTTCGTAGCCTTACCGACTACCGCGGCAAGCGTATTACGGCGGCCCATCCCGGCATGCCGGCGGCTGTAACCGGTTTTAAGGCCGTGCCAGCCTTTGGTGACGTTTACCGAACCGAAACCAATGAACGGGCGGCCCGTGATGCTGCCAATGCCGCGGTTCGTCGCGAGCAAGTTAAGAGCCTGGGTGTTAAAAAGATCGATGCAGCCCAGCTGTCTGCGGCTATTACCGCTGGTAACGTTACCGAGCTAAACGTCGTGCTTAAGGCCGACGTGCAGGGTTCGCTGGAATCGCTCCTGGAGAGCTTGGCCCCGCTGCGTAATGACGAAGTAGCCGTTAATGTGGTGTCGTCGGCCGTAGGCGATATCGCTGAGAGCGACGTGGCCTTTGCTAAGACGGCCGGCGCTTTGCTGATTGGCTTTAATGTGGGCATGAGCAGTAATCTTAAGTCGCTGGCTAGTCGCGAAAGTGTTCAAGTGCGGCTCTACAAGGTTATTTACGAGCTAATTGATGACTTGCGCGACGCATTGAGCCAGATGCTGCCGCCAGAGGTTATCGAGACTGTGGTGGGCGAGCTGGAAATTAAGGGCGTCTTTAAGAGCACGAAAGCCAGCGTGGTTTGCGGCGGCACCGTTACCAGTGGTGTGGTCCGGCCCAAGCAGAAATTCCGGGTTAAGCGTGGCAGCGAGATCATTGGTGAGGGCACGCTAACCACTCTCCAGAAGGATAAGCAAGAGGCCCGTGAGGCTTTCGAGGGTGAAACCTGCGGCATGAGTGTGGCTACGACTGCCGCCATCGAACTAGGTGATAAGATTGAGTTTTACACTCGTGAGGAAAAAGCTCGCACGCTGTAGCGCGAGCAGAAACCAATATGAGCCAGCGGGTAGCCAAAGTTGAGAGTCTCATTCAGCAAGCGGTAGCGACAGCCGTGACCGAGTTCCTAGGCCCGGATGCAGCTCGAGTAACCGTGACACGAGTAGATGCCGCACCCGACTTGCGTAATGCTACCGTCTGGCTAGGTCTACTCGGTGACGAGTCGCAGCAGGACGCCCTCATGGCTACGCTGCAGCGCTATCACGGTGATTTCCAGTCGGCGCTGGCGGGGCGAATGGTGATGAAATTTGTGCCGCGCCTTCACTTTAAGCGCGATACGGGCGGGGCCTATGCGGCTGAAATCGACCGCTTGCTCAAAGACTTGTAACGTATATAAAGCCCTTATGCTATAATTCCAGGTAAGAAATTAGCTGGAATATTGTTGTGTCTGAAACCCCTGGCGGCCCCGGCCCCGAAAAAAGTGATACATGGACCCCTGGAGCGCAAGCTGAAGCCAATCGCGGCATGGCAGAAATTGAAGACATGCTCAAAACTGCGGCCCCCGATAAGCCCGAGGCAGATCCGGCAGTCGAGCAGGCTCAGCATGAGCAGCTTAAAGCCGAGAAGGCCGAGGACGCCCAGGAGCTGGCCGCTGATGCTCGGAGTAAGATTGACCTGGCGCTAAACCCTCCAGGCTCACCTCAGTTTGCCAGAGGTAATGGCGAGCAGTCTACACCGAGTGAGAAGCCGGCCGAGGAGCATGACTGGGACATCCGTGAGGTAAATAATAGTCCGGTGGAGGTATTCGAGCCAAATGGTGCTGAGCTGGTGGCCGGGACCACGGGCCAGCCTGTTGCTGAAGTGGCGCCGCCCACGACCAGTGAAAGCCCGGCTGAGCCCTCCCAGACTGCCGTTGAGAAAAACGCTGATGATTCCCAAGCGACTGAGTCAGCACCAGAAGGCGCAGCAACGACCGAGATACCCAAACGAACTCCGGCCGAGCTCATAGATCGAGCGCAGGAATTACGTAAGCAGTTTGAAAGTCGTAACGGCCAGCCGACCGCGGAAGACGCGCAAGCATTTACGCAATATGCTGCCGAGCTCGGGAAGGCTGGTATTTCCTCCGAAGAAATGCGGCAGGTTGTGAGCGCCATGGGCCCAGATGCAGGCCGGTTCCTTATTACCAGCCATGTGGAGGCAGGCAAGACGGGCGAGACGGCTACGCCACCAAAAACCAATGAGGAAGTTATAACTGAGCAGCAGGATCAGGCTTCTGCGGAGATAGCAGATAAGCTTGAGAGTGATCAATCTATATCAAGGCAGGCTTTGGCTGAGCAGGCGACTGCATCCTCGGCCAGGCTACCTGGAGAGCGTCCGGCTGAAGAGCTGGTCAATATTGATCTTTCAGAGCTGGACGGCCCAGCCGCCTTTACCGAGCCAAGTCATGCCGAACGGCAAGCCGGGGCAGTAACTCGCCCAACTGCCAGTGAGCAGCCGGCTCGCCAAGCGGCGGCACTCGAAGGTCCAACTAACTTCGTTGAGCCAAGTCACGCCGAGCGGCAAGCGGGGGCTGCAGTGGTGGACCTGAACAGCCGAGATGAGAAAGAAGACGGTCTCGACACCAAGCCCACCGGCCCCGGTGCGCCAGAGGCGGAAGACCGGTATGGCTCGCCCACCGAACAGACAGCCAAAAAGCCGCGCCGGTCTCTGCTTGAGACAATTGACGGCGTTGTGCAGGAGGCGGCTGGTAATCCTCAGGCGAGCGCCGAAACGGCGACACAGCCCCAAGGCGCGGAATCTCAACCTGAGCAGGCGGTTGAGGCCGGAGAAGAGCAGGAGCCACAGCCAGAGGCTACCACCGAAACCGAGACTGCCACCCCAGAAACGCCTGAGGCTGAGGCTGAACCGGCCGCTCAGGCCGAGACCCAGTCAGAGAGCGAAACACCGCCAACACCGTTGAGCCCGCGCGAAGCCGAAAACCAGGAGTTTGCTCGCAAGATTCTCGAGCATGCTGCCGATAAATCCAGCTTTGTGACGTCCTTATTGCCGGGCGACCCGGACCTCGAACAACGGGCGGGTGATCGACGCGCAGCACTGGGTGTGGGTCAGGTGCCGTTCCACGAAGAAAAAGATTATGGCCGTGGCGTTGGAAAATTCTTGCGCAAGCTATTTCGCCGTAAGCCAAAGTTCGTGGAACGTCATTACATGAATCCGGACAATCCGAATTTTGAAATTATGGAGCGGAGTGACGGCAAGACCAATAAGCTGATTAGCCAGCGCACGTTTACTTCGTCGCAGCCGGCCGGGGTAGAGGGCAAGCCTGCTGCAGACTTGGCATTCCAGATTTCTGAAGCAAAGTATAAGGATGAAATGCTGCAACGTGGGCAACGCACGCAGCAATCTCGGCGGTAGCGTAATAACATATCTTGTCTAATCAGTCTATGTTGCATATACTTAAGCTTAAGTAATATGAGCGGAGTATACCCGTGGCCCCAAAGTCGATAGAGGAGTATGTACACTGGGTATTGGCCGAAGATCCAACCCTGAAGGAAGTTGACCCGGAAGTGGTGAAACAGCTTGAGGCTGACTATGTGCAAGGCCTTGAGACTGAGATTACGGCGGCGTTGGTAGCGGAGGTATCGTCGGAGCAAATTCCTGTGCTCGAGAAAATGCTGGAGCATGACCCTATGAGCCAAATCCAGGAGTGGATTGAGCATAATGTGCCCAACGCCAGCGATGTGGTAGCGGGAGCTCTCTTGCGATTTCGGGCTAACTACATGACGGGCAACGATGTCCTCTGAGCGGCACTCCACTGGCGTGCTCGACCGGCCGGGTGAAGCCCAGCAGCCGGATGAGGCTCAGGCCAATGAGCAGCTGGCGGCTGAGTTAGAGGAGCTCCTCAAGCAGTCATCTCCTGCGCCTGAGGCAAAGGCTCCTGAGCTGGGCGATATGACCCCCGAGGACCTAGCCATGCTAAATCAGGGTCAGGCTGAGTTTGCCGCTGAGCAGTCAGCTGCCAAGCCAACGGCTAAGTCTCCGGCCGAGGCCCAGCCTTTAGCTGCCGAAACTCAAACTGAAGCGGTTGAGGATGCGTCGGCGACGACGCCGCCAGCCCCAGCCCTAGCCGTTCCGGCTGTAGAGCCCGCCGAAGCCGCTGCTCCTCAGCAAATCGCCGAACCAGCTACCAAAGTGGTCGAACCGGTAGTGGAAACGGCGAAGCCGAGCACCGAACCAGCCGTTGAGCCGCCCATGGCATCGGTGGAGCCCGAGACGGTTGTGGCGCCGGAAGCAGGGAAGCAATCCTCAACTATCGAAGACGAGCTTCGCCAACTGCGCGAAGGTGAAATGAGCACGGCCGATGTGGCGGCCCTTGATGCCGAACGCGCCAAAATGATCAACGAAGGCGTGTTGCCGGCAGAAGCCGCCGCGCCAGCTCCTGCTCCTGCTGAGGCACTGCCCCAGACAGGGGCCCCAGTGCAGACCGAGACCGACCTAAAACGCGATTGGTTGCCCAAGGTTATTCCGGCCGAGGACCGCCCAGGTGGCGAGCGGCCACCCATGGTATGGCGCATTAATCCTGAGACCAACGCCCAGACCCCGCCACGACCGGGCCCGCCCGATACCCCAAACGCTCAGAATCCACGCCCGCCTCGTACCGAAGCGCCACCACCTCCACCGCCACCGGCCGAGAAGCCTCCCGTACCAACCAAGCCCGGTATCGACATCCACCTGGTCAACCACGACAAGATGCTTCAGAACCGCACCAAAGAGATCGCGGAACGACGCTACAATGAAGACCTCGCCCGGCACAAAGGCATTAAAGGTGTGGTTGCTCGCATTTGGAAAGGCGTCATGGCTAGGGATGTGTACTTGGCCCGTGAGTACAAAAAAGCCGAGAAGGAGATGCTCGAGTCCGGCAACTTACTTATGCACAACGGCGCGGATAGATCCACCTGGCAGCGGGAAGTTGCGGCCGACACTGACCGCTTTGTGCATGACTACCATGAAGAAATTGATGCTGCGGCAGGTGAAAGCCGCACTCAGCTCACGGGAGAGAAAGCCCGCCCAATCGTTAGTGCTATGCATGGCTTTATTCGAGAGGCCGTGGCGAATAACTGGGACGCCCAAACGTTCGAGTCGGAGCGGAGTCGAGCTATGGCTGAGCTCATCGAGAATAATCCTGAACTCAAGAATGAAGCTAAAATCTACGGAGACAACCTAGGTGGAATTGTGGAACAGGTTAAGGCCCAGCAAGCGGCTGGCCACAACCTAGATCAAATCCTTGAGAACACTCGTGTCTTTATGGACGTATCAAGTATGGGTGTTCGCACCGAGGCCAGGCGTACTGGCGGTGAGCGCATTAATGCCATTACCGACAAGCTCAACCAGAGCCCGCTCGGCGCTATTCTAAAGGAAACGACCATCGCAGCGGGTGTGGCCGTGGCCTACACGGCAGTAGTCGGTAGCTCCAAGAGTATTTGGGGTGCCGTTACCAAGGCTGGCGCTATCGGTTTGGGCTCGTCGGCCCTGGCGGGTGTACGCGAGCACTTCCGCGTGAAGGCCGAGCGAGTCCAGCACTTCCGCGAGCGTGAGCAAGGCGCCTCAGGCAATTTCCAAGAAGGTACGCGACGAGCCGAGTTCGAGAAGGGCATGTATGGCATGGAACAGGCGCAAACCCTCACGAATACGCTTGAGAACTTGCTGTATGAGAGAGGGCAAAACGGCGAGCGCAAGACCAAATCACTAACCCCTGACCAGTACCAGGCGGCCATGGCGGCGCTGGCTAATATTGAAGTTCGCCGTGAGTTGTCCAACCAGGGCAAACCCATGATCCAGTACTCTGCACCCGAAGTTATGGCTACAGAGCGTAAGCGGCTGTACCGGACTGCGGCTATGGCTAAGGTTGAGCTTCAGCGGATGGTGACGGCCAACTCATCCTTACAGTCTCCCAATAGCGCCTCCGCTACTGTGGAGCAGCAGCTGACTCAGCTCAAAAACGCCAATCTTGAAGCGCGTAACATTGATATCACCGAGAAGGACAAACTGTTTAAGGCCTTTAAGCGGCGTGAAATTGGTAAAGCCATGGGTAAAGCGGCGTTGTTTGGCGCGGCCTTCGGGACTCTTTTCCAAGAAGCGCATGCCGCGTTTGATCCAAACTTACAGGGGGTTTTTGAATCCAGCGTTCCAAACGGTCACGACACCATGCTGGGGGGTGGTATTCATCGTTTGCATGATCTTTTCACCGGAGAAGGCACGTCCGGCGATCTTGTAGGCATGCAGCCCACCAACGTGGACGGCCACAGTCTTAACATTCCTAATGGCACCAATCTTGTCCACCAGCCCGACGGTTCTTACAACTTTATGCAAGGCGAGAATACTGTGAGCACCGGGCTACACTTTGGTCCCGATGGACAACTTGATGGCCCGTCTCAGTCCGCCATGGATCAGGCTGGTATTCTTCATCACACTGAGGGCGTGCCGGTGGCGCATCCTGAGACTGCTCATGAGACCATGAGCCCTCACGACTACGTGAAAGCCCACGGCGATAAGTTAACTGAAATTGGTCACCGTACCTTTATGGACAATAACACGCCAGGCAAGTTTGACAAAAATGAGCTTAAGTTGTGGTGGGGCGGTGACAAGGGCATTGACCAGAATGGTAATTACGCCTTCAACGTGTCTCACATGACCGCTAAGGGATCATATCACGGTGGTTTGTCGGCGAATGCAATGGAGCTGGCCAAGGAGGGCAAGCTCCACATGTTGCTCTCGGCTTCCAAAGACACGCAGCACAACGTGTTCTCGGTACCAATTGATGAGCACGGTAACGCTATGATTGACCCCAACTCCGATGCAGGCAAGAACCTCTTTACGAAAGACGCCCAGGGTCATGCGGTCTTTAAGGGTAAATATGCCGAAGTGGCCGAGTACACCAATACCGATGCCAATGGCGCGCAAAACGTCAAGATCTTGGCCACGCATGTGGGCCACGGCGTCGACAATATGACTTCGAGTGTAGAGAAGGTGGGCACCGAGATGCACTACACTACCACGCTTGATCTACCGGCTTATACCGATGTTGCTCCCACTCCGAGCATTCCGATCCACGGTCGCCGGGGCCTGGAGCCGATCGAGATGCCCAAGAACGCTCCCCTGGAGTACTACAACATCTATGGGCCAATCTCAGATGAGGCGCGGGCGCGGTACGAAAAGGGCCGCTCACCTCGGCTTAAAGAGAATCCTAATGCTGAACTCGATCCTAACCTGGAAGTTGGTGAGTATTTGGCGCGCCAGGATAAGGCCAAACTTGAGCGGTTGGCAGCCGAAGCCGGACCCATGAATCCCAATACCAAGCTTTCCATCAACATTGTGGCAGCGGGTCATCAAGAAGCCGGCAATATCTACAATACACTTGAGAGCTACACCCACCAGACAGCTGATCCGTCCGAGTTTGAAGTTAGCTTGTATGTAAACTGGCCCAAGACTGATGAGAATGGCAATCCGCTATCTGGAGCCGATACGCTAGCCGAAGTCGAGCGCTTCAAGCAAGATTACCCCAACTTCCAGCTGCATGTTATATCTGAGGCGCTTGATCCGTCAGAGGCCAAAATGGGGCCAATCCGCAAGACGAACGCTGACACAACCCTGCAGCGCGGCGCGGAGCGTCCTGGCGGTATCGGCGAGCTCATTATAGTCAGCAACGATGCCGACAATGTTGGTATAGACCGACAGTACGTCGCCAACTACATCCGCCGGTTCGAGAAAAGCCCACAAACGGACGCCATGTTGGGTCAGGTGGACTGGGATCCCGACGCCTACTTGCAGTATCCTGAGGTTCACTTGGCAACTCGATTATTCCAGTACATGCACGTTCTCTACCAGAATGAGAACGAAGGGAAGGCTAATGTATCCTCTGGGGCGAACTTTGCTTACCGGGCCAAGGCCTACGCGAGCGTGGACGGGTACAGTCCCGACATCAACGGCGGAGAAGATTCAGACCTGGGTGCAGCTTTGCGCGCGGCTCGAGAAGGTGGCGGCGAAGACCACATGGCGACGTTCGCGGGCGTTAAAATGTCTCGCCTCTACACCTCTGCGCGCCGCGCCGTACATGTTTTGGAAGAGTATGGTGCTGCACCCATTGAGCAGTGGAGCTATGGCTTCAGCGCCTACGACGACGCTATTCGCAAGCAGCAACTCACAGCCGGCGTAAGTCGCTACAACTGGGATGATGCGGATGATGTTGAGAAGTTCCGCGGCAACCTTGAGAACATGCTAAACCGCACCATTGATTCCACGGGAGAGAGGATTACTGCCGCAGCCGTAGATCCGTCTGCTCCTGGTTCGGGCGCCACGGTTATGGACCGGGCACTTGGCCGGCTTGGTGTTAAGTTCGAAGTTGAAGGCGGCCATGTCCGGCTGACTGACGTCTCCAAAGTGGTCGAAGGCTTGCGCAGGTACCAAGACGAAGGCTATGCCGTATATGAACGCAGTACAGGACGAGCTCCGGCACGTACGCGCCGGACGGGGACTGGCGGCCGCAGGACTCCATCAACGCCCCCAGCCACTCCTCCAGCAACGCCTCCAGGATCTAGTCGCACTCGTAGAACCACTGCTAGTCGTACCAGCGGTACAGCAGCGGTCGCTTCGGGTGGGGCACCGGGTTCGCCTGAGGGTCCCGCTGGTACTAGCTCGCCATCATACAGCTTTATAAACCCAGACCGCTTCGCACGGGGTACGACAGAGGGCGAGCGCGATATGGCTCGCGAGGCGGCTCCAAAGATCGACCAGTTCATCGCTGACCGGGCGAGCATGACTGCAACTGAGCAAGAAGAGGCTCGTGGCGCGGCTCGCCGCATTGCTGATCAGGACGCTATGCCGGCTCGCTGGAAGATACTGGTGCAGCCCGATGGCACTCGGCGTAGGGTAAGCCTCCCCCGCACTGTTCCGCTCAAAGGGTTCATAACGTCTGATTTTGATGATGTTGACCTAGATAATCTCACTCCCGCTCAACAAATCGCGTCGTTTGCTGTTGGGTTTGGCGCCAAGTGGGCGGGACAGTCCACGGATGTAGTAGCAACAACGTCAGATGGCGCCACGTATGTTATTAGTCGTACCCCTGATACTTGGGATGAGAATAGCGGCAATAAGCAGACGTTCAAAGTTACAACCCGCCACGCCGATGGCTCGACAACTGTTCGCTCAGTGCCTTATGAGGCCATTAGAGACTCGATTTTGGCTGAAGGAGCGCCAGTGGTTATTGAGGAGGATGGAGCTTCCAGAGCGGCTGTACGAAGCAAGGGTGTCGTAAATAGTATTATGACGGTAGACATGTCAGGGGGTGGTTTAGACCCCCGGGCTACGCGTGTCTGGAAGAAGCCGCAGGTAGACTCCAAAGATATCTTACCGCTTCTTAGCGGGGCTGCTAGTCGCAAGCCCTCTGCCGCTAAGCCTACCGCGCCAAAACCAGCGCCAAAACCAGCGCCTAAGCCGGCCACCGGCCTCGAAGCCACCCCGGCGCCAGCCCCAGCCCCCACACCTGAGTTAACTCCTGCACCCGAGGAAGAAATGAGCCAGGAAGACCAGCGGGCACTTAACCAGCTACGGCAAGATGCGCTCCAGGCTAAGACGCCTCAGGCTGTGTATGATCTGGCGGCTGAAGTTAGCAAGAAGGGTCTTGTGTACCAGCGCTCGCCACGACAAGGCACCTCCAGCACGTTCTGGGGCCGGTTTAGACCGCGCAAGAGCGACGCGTCAGAAGCTGCCTTTGATACACTAGCCGAGCAGTACGAGGATACGAAGTCCTATCGAGACCTCCACGACTACCTAAGAGACCGCCAGGTTGGTGCCCTGCGCGACCGGTACCAGGCGGAGGAATTACCGGATGAGCCCAAAGAATGGACTAAGTCTGCCGTGACCGCGTTTATCGATGATGTAGCTAAAAACGACACCCTGAGTACTAATGCGCAAAAACGGCAAATGGTGAGTGCCATGCTTTCACAGTTGATTGCCCGTGGCCATCTCTTTACTGAACCTACTGAAGATAAGCGCAAGAGTGATCATAACTTCATGGGCAAAGCCGTGAAGCTTGAAGCCACTAATGATGACGAAATTGGCAAGCTAGCCTTGAGCCGAGTTAAGGCCTTCCGTAGGAAGTTCCCCCGCGAGTCAGAGTCGAAGCCCAAGACGGCGGAATAGTCTAGGTGCGAAGTAAGTTAAGATGAGCGCGAGCGGCGGCCGGCCAAGAAGTCGGCCGCGGACATCTCGCGCTTGCCGGCCGGCTTAAGCTGGTCGATGGCAAGCCGGCCGTCGGCGGTGTCAACGGCCAGGAGAGCAACTTCGCCAGGTGCTTCGACATGCGCGGCGGTAATGATAACGTCGGAGCCTTCGACAGTCGTGCGGCTGCCTGGCCAGCTCAAGTAGGCCCGAATTTCGCGTTCTATCTGGGCGGCGGACTTGGAGAGGTCGATGCGGCCGTCAGACTTTTGGATGAGGCTGGTGTAGGTGGCCTTGGTCTCGTCCTGAGGCGATGGCGCCAGTGAGCCATCGATAATAGCGGGTAAGTGCTCCAGTAGGAGATCTCGGCCGCGCTCTAGCAGCGTTGTGGCGAGCTTTTGCTTGCTCTCGCGGCCGGAGAGCTGATGAGTGACTTGGGCGTAGACCGGGCCGGCATCCATGGCACGGGCCAGTTTCATAAGTGATACGCCGGTTTGGGCGGCGCCGCCCAAAATGGCTGTTTCGATAGGCGTGGAGCCGCGGCCGGCTGGCAGCAGTGATGGATGGATATTGATGATGCCAGCCGGAAACAGCTCCAGCATGGCCGGCGGCACAATGCGCCCGTAGGCCACGAGGACGGCCGCAGGCGCCTCATAACTACTCAGCTGCTCCAGAATATCAGCCGGGCGCGCCGGCAGCAGGAGCGGAATCTCATGCTCCTTGGCAACGTGTTCAATTTCGAGCGGTCGGGCGCGCCGCGAGCTTGCGGCCGGCCGGTAGTTTGAGACTACGGCCGCAATATCGTAGCCGGCCGCAATCAGCCCACGGAGCACCGGCGCCTCGGTCGTTACACCGGTGGCTAGCCGCTCATTACCAAAGAATACCAGGCGCGGTTTCGTGGCCATTGGCTAGTCCTTGGACTTAATCCGCGGCCGGTCAGTTACTGCCAGTGGACTGAATTTGCCGTCGTCTTCCAGGCGGTACAGCTTGCGCGGGTCTTCTACCCGGTCTACGAACACAATGCCGTTGGTGTGGTCGATCTCGTGCTGAAACACGCGGGCCAAAAAGTCCGTGGCCGTTACTCGCACCGGTTGGCCATCCAGGTTGAGCGCCTTCACTTTTACCTTGGGGTAGCGCTTTACGGCACCATATATATCTTTGACGCTCAGGCAGCCCTCGAGCTCTTCAACCGGAGTGCCCTCATATTTAACAATTTCTGGGTTAATGAAAACGCCAAACTCTTTATTGTCTTTATTTTCAAAATCATGGCGGACCACCACTACACGATACGGCTGCGCTACCTGCACCGCTGCCAGCGCTGCTCCAAACTCGTGCTCGCGCTCGGCCTCCCACTCTAGCGTAGCAGCGATCATGCCTTCGGCTAGTTCTTGAATGGAAGCATCAATATGGCCCACGCGCTGGCTCTTCTGCCGCAGCATGGGGTGGGGGATGGTAATAATATCTTTGGCGGTCATTGGCACAAGTGTACTATACTAATCGCACTAACAATAGGGTGCATACATGGCGCTTATCAATCCAAATACTCACGTTAAGCAGTTGCGTGACTTTGAGGATCGCTTGTCGGATGCGATCACGAACTTTGCCGGTAATATTAAGTTCGTTTACTTTCACGCAGTTTGGTTCGTGCTTTGGATTGTGGCAAACGTTGGTATGTTTGGTGCGGCATTTATATTTGATGGCTTTCCGTTTGGTTTCTTGACCATGGTGGTGTCACTTGAGGCCATCTTCTTGTCGACATTTGTGATGATTAGCCAGAATCGTTCGGCCGAGAAGAGCGAAATTCGAGCTCAGCTGGATTATGAGACAGATCTACAGGCCGAAAAAGAGATTGGGATTATCATGCGAACACTAGTGCGATTGGCTGAGAAACAGGGTGTTGATATTGCTGACCTTACGACCGAAATGGACGAAGCGCGACACCTAGCCAAGCGTGAGGCCGACCAGCGGGCCGAACGCCGGGCCGACCGCGCGCGAGCCGGACGGTAGCTTTAGAGCAAGTTAGCTGGGTCAAGGTCGGCCGTCCAATGGTCTCCGGGCAGATTTTGCGCAATCGCTACGAGCGCCGGCCGGCGCATGGCTTTAACAGTGATAACCCAGCGATATTTGCCGCCTTGGATCTCAATAAAGGCCGGCGCTGGCCCCACTACTTCTAGGCCTCGTGTGGCGCGGAGTCTGGCTGCCATCTGGTCGGCCTCGGCGATGGCGGCGGCCTGGCTGACGCCGGCCACCGTTAGCTTGAGCAGATACACATACGGGGGATAGCGCAGACTCTCGCGCTCAGCCAGCTCAGCCTGGGCTAGGCCGACATAGTTTCCGCTCGCAGCAGCTACGATGGCGGGATGCTCCGGCGTGTAGGTTTGAATAAACACTCTTCCAGGCCGGTCGCCACGTCCCGCCCGCCCACTTACCTGGGCTAGTAGCTGGTAGGTTCGCTCGGCGGCAGTGTAGTCGGGCAAATGCAACATGGTATCGGCACTCACCACCCCGACCGTATCAATGGCCGGCAGGTCCAAGCCTTTGGCAATCATTTGCGTGCCGATAATAATGTCGATCTCTCCTGCTCGTAGTGCCTTATACACGGCTTGGATGTGAGACAGTGTTGCGCTATCACGGTCGAGCCGTGCGATTCGGGCTTCCGGCCACAACTGCGTTGCTTCGGCCTCGATTCGTTTAGTGCCGCCTCCTAGAAGCCTAAGATTGGCGCCGTTACATTCCGGGCAGATTGCGGCGTTGGGAGTACGGTAGTTGCAGTGGTGGCAGATGAGCCGCATGAGGTCGGCATGGAAGGTGAGCGGCAGCAGACAGTGAGGGCAAACCGTTACGTGGCCGCAGTCGCCGCACACCTGGCTGCTGGCACTCCCGCGCCGGTTTATGTAGAGCAAACTCTGGCGCCCTTCGGTCAGCGACTCGCTGACGGCATCGTATAAGGGTTGAGCAATAAATTTACTCAATCGGAGTAAATCTTTGTTTCGCAGATCAATTATTATGGCTTGGGAGTGGGATATTTTGTTAAAACGCTGTGTTAACCTGTGGTGTTCAATGCGGCCTTGTTGGGCCAAAAAAAGTTCGCCAAAGCCCGGCGTGGCGGTGCCAAACACGACTCGTGCATTTGTGAGTTGCCCTAGTTTAGCAGTCACCGTTGTGGTGTTGTAGCGGGGGTGCTGATCCTGCTTGTAGCTGGTTTCGTGGGCTTCATCTACCACAATGAGCCCAAGCTCGTGCAGCGGCAGGAAGAGGCACGAGCGGGGCCCCACCACAACCACAGGCCGGCTGGCTTGGCGGGCGGCTACGGCTTGCCTCCAAATAAGATCACGCTGGGCTTCGGTTAGCTTGGAGTGAGTAGTTAGGACCTGCTCGCCAAAGGCGTCTTCAAACTGGGCTACGACCTGTGGCGTGAGGGTAATTTCGGGCACCAACACAATCACCGACCGGCTTGCTGCCAAGGCCTCGGCGGCCAGCTCCAGATAGAGCCGGGTCTTGCCCGAGCCCGTGACGCCCTGTATAAGGTGAACAGTTTTGCTCGATGCACGAATATCCCTCAGCACCTTTGCTTGCTCATCCGACAGCGGGGAGGCGGGCAGGCCGGCGGCGGCGCGAGGCGATTTAGCTTTAAGCTCGCGCCGTTTTTTGGTGAGGCCGGTGGGCAGAAAAGCGCTCCAAACCGCCCCCGGGCTGGCAGCGTAGTAGCCGGTCATCCAGGTAGCCAGCTCCTGAAGGTAGCGGGGGAGGGGTGGCAGATCCAGCACAGCAATAATGGCTTTGGTTGTGAAGGCCGGCTTTTGGTCAACCCAGCCAGTAATCACGCCAAGGCTCTGGCGGCGACCGATGGGGATCTGCACAATTGAACCCAACGCAGCTTCATCATCAAAATGATACGTAAAAACCCCCGCTACACCCGTGTAGGTTAGCGGCGACACCAAAAAGTAATGACGCACCTCACTCATGAAGGCATTATAGAGCACCGTGTCTAGAGCCAAGGCGATAATTGACAAAAACCCAAATCGTTAGTATTGTATGTCGAGCTTTACGCCGTACCAATTGAATCTTTTCCGCAGTCCAAATCCTTTTGGAGGTTTGTTTGTGGTGAGACGCACACATCGAGTGCTCAAGGGTGTCGCCCTGGTGGTGGTGCTGTGGCTCGCGACGGCCTGTGGGGCAAATTCGGCCAACTCCGATTCCACTTCCAGTGCGCCGGCCGCCCCGCCCACCCCGCCGGCGGCCTGGAACGCAATGGCCGAGGCGTCGCGCATTGCTCAGGCAGTGGAGTGTATCAATCCGCTGCCACCCAGGCAAATGCCGGCGATGCCGATCGTTGGCTACAATGAGCCATATGTCGAGGTGCTCTGCCAGGGGGATGGCCGGGACACGCCGTTCGGTGTATACCGTGCCTCAGGTTTCAGTATCTTTAACAGCAATGTCGCCCGCGACTGGTACTTGGCAAATGCTCCCGACCGCAAGGGCGGCGGCAAACTCACGCTCATGCAGCTGCGTCTCGTCGGAGACCGGTTCGTGGTGGTGCCAGTTCCCAGTCTTAATCGCCGCGGCTTCGATGAGGCTGCAGCGCAATACCACATGGAGGTAAAGTAATGGCAGCTCGTAGCGAAGATGGTGCTTGCTCGACCGGTGGCCGGGCGTCCCGAGACCTTCCCTTGGATGATGGCTCAGGGGCCGGCACTCAGCGCCGTTCGGCGCCGAAACCGGCAGCCACCAAGGGCGCCGAGGATACCAAGAAGACAACCAAGCTGGAACAGGCCGGCGCCAAGATCGATCGATCTGGTGAGGGTACGGTGCCGGAGAAACGCGGCCGTCGCTAAGCACTTGGGCGGCCACAACTAAGCTCTACGCGGCCGGAACGATTACGATCGTTCCGGCCGCTTTTCTTTTTGGAGCTGGCTACATGTCGCAGATTCTCTGATACCTGCTATGCTTAAATCATGTATTTCCATGATCGAGCTGAGGCCGGAGATTTACTCGCCGCCCAGCTGGCGCCATATCGCTATGAAAACACTGCTGTCCTGGCTTTATCACCAGGTGGAGTGGTAGTGGGGGAACAGATTGCCCGCCGGCTCCACACCGCGTTATCGTTGCTGCTCACCTCGCGGATAACTGCTCCTGGCGATGACTCACTTGTGCTTGGTACCATGGATCAGAGCGGTTTGTTTACTTACAACTCCATGATCGCGGCCGGCGAGATGGAGGAATATCTTGAAGACATGCGAAATTATATTGAGGAAGAAAAACTTCACAGTATGTATCAGATGACCACGGTCATCGGCGAGCACGGCTTGGCGGATCCCGACCAGCTGGCCGGCCGCAACGTCATTATTGCCACCGATGGGGTTAAGAACGGCTTGTCGTTTGATGCCGCGCTGCATTATTTGGACCAAATTAAAACCGAGAAAATTATTGCCGCCATTCCAGTGGGTCCGGCCGAAGTCATCGAACGACTCCACGAGCGGGTCGATGAAATGTACTATTTATATATTCCCGAAAACTTTTTCACCGTCTCTCACTATTATACCGATGAAGACAAAATCGATCCAAATAGCGTGATCGAGCGAATCGATAACGTGGTAGCACGCTGGATCTAGCATTGATTAAGACACAAAATAATGATATAAAGATATGGTTTGCCCTCAACCAATGAGGCGAACCTGCTCTTTCGACATGAGCGGCCAACGTCTGACACCCTGAAAGGTGAAACATGGCTGACGTGATTGACCAGCGACCGTATCTGGAACTCGAGCGGGATGAGTGCATCATCACGCCACAGGAGCTCGAAGACCGCCTGGAGCCGCTGATCCGGGCCTTGCTCGAGGCTGGCGGACAGCCCGGCGGCCTCTACAACAAGCCCCGCGGCGTGCTCTCGATGATCGACCGTGAGTACGACCGGCTCTACACCCGGTTTTACATCGGCGGCACGGAGGAGGCGCTGGAGCGTTACGACTCCATGGCCGAGCGCAAGAGCGCCAAGGTGGGGGACACCGGCCTGGGTACCGCCGAGCTGCGCGAGGCGCCGTACTTGGCGGATGCGAGTCACGTGATCTGGCGCGGCGGTCTGCTCGACGGCCGGTGGATCATCGTTTTCTCCGGTGTGCAGGAAGTGTTCGACGAGGCGATCACCCAGTCGGCTCGAGCTCACTTCAAGGCGCTCTCCCAGGAGCGCGACCAGCAGCTCATGCGGGCTTACCGCGACCTGCTGCCGGGTACGTGCGATCCTGACCCCTACTCCATCGCGGCCGAGCTGCTGCGGGTAATGAACAGGGAGAACATCCTGCTCATCACCGACGCGCTCGAGTTCCTGACCGACGAGGCCGCCATCAGGCGCGTGAAGCAGATCAACGCCCGGAGCACCGCCACGGCGTGAGCCACCCGACCTACCAATAAAGTCCCGGAAGGATTGTGATCCTTCCGGGACTTTTCCGTTGGCTGCGGCTGGGCTTGGGCTAATCAAAATTGACGCGGCTTACACCTATGGACTATCATCTAGGACATTATGAGTTTACGCGTTAAATTCGGCTTAATTTTACTTCTCACCGTTGTGACGGTGCTGATTGCGTTTCCGCGAGAGGATCAAATCTTCAAGCTCCTAGGGCTTAAAAATGCCGAGCTTCAAGTGAAGCAGGGTCTTGATCTTCAGGGTGGGGCGCAGCTGGTATTCCAGGCAAACATGTCCAAAACTCCGCAGAATCAGCGAGCTAGCGCCATGTCGTCGCTTATTACCGTCATGACCAAGCGGGCCGACGCCAGTGGCACATCTGAGATTAGCGTCCAGCAGCAGGGGTCCGACCGCATTAGCATTAGCTTGCCTGGTGAGAAGGACGTTAAGGATGCCATTGATCGGATTGGCAAGACGGCTGATCTGACCTTCACCGAAGTGAACTCTCAAACCGGTGAGCAAACTCCCTCAGGCATCGACGGCAAGGACGTGGACTCTGCAACGGCTGACATCAACCCCCAGACCGGCGAGCCTGATGTGCGCCTCAAACTCAAAGGCGGCGACAGTACCAAGAAATTTGGCGAGCTCACTACTAAGCTGAGCCAGAGTGGCAACTATTTGCTAACGCTGCTCGACGGCCAGCCGACGTTTGGTCCGGCCAAGACCGAGGCCATCAACGACGGTGTGGCTATCCTAAGCGGCAACATGGATCTTGATGCCGCCAAGAAGATCGCCGATGAGATCACCGCTGGCGCGCTACCCGTGCCCGTAACCCTCGTGGAGCAAAATACCGTTGGCCCCACGCTCGGAAAGGAGAGCGTGCAGCACTCGATCGTGGCGGGCATTATCGGACTTAGCGTGGTGGCGCTCTTCATGCTGCTGTACTACCGCCTGGCCGGACTACTGGCAGTGGCGGCGTTGGCCATCTATACCACTATCACGCTCACGCTGTACAAGCTGAGCTCGCTATTGCCGGGCTACAGCATTGTGCTGACTCTGGCGGGTATTGCTGGCTTTATCTTGAGTATTGGTATGGCGGTGGACGCCAACATCTTGATTTTTGAGCGCATGAAAGAAGAGCTACGAGCTGGCAAGAGTTTCGTAGCGGCTATCGAGGCGGCGTTTGACCGGGCTTGGAGCAGTATCCGCGATAGTAACGTTAGCACGCTCATTACGTGTACCATCCTCTACATGACATCTTCGGCTACACCTATTATCCGCGGCTTTGCCATCACCTTGGCGCTGGGTGTACTTGTGAGCATGTTCACGGCCGTGGTCGTGACGCGTACGCTGTTGCGGTTGGTGATTCGCCAAGGCTGGGGCCGGCACCCGCGCTGGTACGGGCTTAAGCTGGAGGATGCAGAATAATGAATATCATTGGCAAGCGCAAAATCTGGTATATCGTCTCACTCATCATGATTCTGCCCGGCCTTGTGTCGCTAGCAATGTTTGGACTTAAGCTTGGTATTGACTTTAGCTCCGGTGAACTAAGCGTGGTCCGGGGTAATCCTAGCGTGGAGACGGTCAATAAGGCGGCTAATGGGCTTGGCTTACAGGATGTTAAAGTGGTGGCGAGCGGTTCGGGCCAGACACAGATTCGTTTCCGCGATCCAGCGCCGCAGGGTCAGCACGAGGCCAATCACCAAAAACTTAAGGCGGCGCTTGCTAAGGCCGGCGTAGAGGAGCTAAGCTTTGACTCCATTGGCCCGACCGTGTCGCAGGACATTGCCCGCAATGCCATCTTGAGCCTGCTCTTGGCGTCGATCGCCATCGTCCTCTACATCGCTTATGCCTTCCGTAATACGCCACCGCCGGTGTCGCCGTGGAGTTTCGGCCTTATGGCTATTGCCGCTCTTCTGCACGATGCGTTGTTTGTCCTTGGTATCTTCTCGATTTTGGGCCACTTCTTTGGGGTTGAGATTGATGCGCTGTTTGTAACCGCTATTCTTACCGTCATCGGCTTTAGTGTTCACGACACCATCGTGGTGTTTGACCGCATTCGCGAGAACCTGCGGCGTGAGAAGGGGACGTTTGAGCAGATCGTCAACACCAGTATTCTCGAAACGCTGGCACGATCTATTAACACCTCATTAACCGTTATTTTGACCCTCCTGGCCATCTTGCTGTTTGGTGGTCAGAGTATCCGCATCTTTGTCTTGGCGCTTCTCATTGGTGTGGCCTCGGGTACGTATTCATCTATCTTTAACGCTTCGCCGCTTCTCGTCACCTGGCACAACTATCGCCTAAAGCGTCTTGAGCGCGACCGGGCTACGCCCGCCAAAGCTAAAAAATAGCTAAGACAGAAATTACCCCCTTAGCGCAAAATAAGCACCAAAGGGGCTCTGGGATAGTTCCTCGCAGTCTACTCCGGAGCTTCAGTGATGGCGTAGTCATCGTGAAGAACGATGAGTCCGACGGGGTGACCCGCTTTGCGGGCAGCAGCATCCTGGATGTAACGGATCGTTCGCTGAAATTCCTCGTACTCTTCACCGCGCACCAGCAAATACTGACGGCGGGCTAGGTCTTTGTTGGCGAGCCCGAAGGCCTCATCGAACACGTAGTCCCAGCCTCGGCTATGCCATGAGCATATCTCGTCTCCGCTCATGTCCGCGACGCTTGTGGGCATGGATTTTTCCAGGTAATCAGTGAGGGCGCCATCCATGGCTGCAAGCGTCAGACGGGCAGTTCGGCGGTTGAAGTAACCAATACCGGAGCAGGCAACTTCGTTGGGCGGGGTCGTTTCTCCGGGCATACGGGTGGCTTGGCTGTTGCCATAGACGACGGATCGGAGCTTGCCGCGGTTACAGCCTTGCGACAGAATGAGCACGAGAGGCTTAGGCGGCTTCGCAACTGACTGACTCACTACGGGGAATCCTTTCGGGTGCATTCAGATGTGAATAGCGCAAGAGCTTGGAAACGACACAACTATAAAACATCTCCCAATGTAGAACAATAAGCGTAGTGATAAAGCAGAAGCCCGCTGGCGCGAAAGTGCGCCAGCGGGCTTTTTTGGAGAGAGGACTAGTCCCAGGAGTACGGCGGCACACCAGTGACCGGAGACGGTGCGGCGCCGGAACTACTCTCGAGCTTGACCACGACCTTGATGCCGCCGCACAGGTCGCCGCGCAGGTCATCGCTCATGGGTCGTTTGCCGAACCAGCCGTTCACCCGGGAGTAGAGCTGGGTGCGAACCATCCCCCGGGTCCATTGGCTCCACTCGTCAGCGTTGTCGCACAGATGCAGGTACAGCGAGATGGGATGGGCTCCCTTGCTGGATGCCAGCGACGGCGGTTCGTGCCGGATCTCGAGCGAGCTTTCCGTGATGTCGTCATCGGCGTGAAGGCGGGCCGCGTTCATGGCCTCGCAGATCATCGCCGGGAGCACGCCCATCAACTCCTCGGTGATCGCTTGGATGTGATCGTTGATCAAGGGGTAGGCGCGCAGGGTGGTGCGCAGGTATGCTTCGTGCATCGAGCTTCCTTTCGTGAGGGTTGCAGCTAGGGCAAAACTACGGTGGAGGAGCTGGGCGGTGCATCGCTCCTGATGGAAGCGGTCATACCGCCAACCACAACCGCGAACATGGTCGCGAGAAACAGTGCGATGGCGGCGACGATGTGACGGCGTTTTCTGGCACGAGCCGGAGACACCATGTCGAGTCCTTAGGTTTAAGTGGCATGGGTAGAGTTCACGTTCGGGTGAAGCTACGCAGCAACGGAGTATATTTTACCACTTACCATTGGTTTAGTCAATCCATTAGCCTAATGGCTTTCTCTTTGCCTGTTGTAAAAAAGACTTGCATTGTTCTTATGGTTGGGTGTAAAGTCAAATTAACAACACTGTAACAAACAAAAAATCATGTTAGAACTTTTTATTACGTCCAAAACCAGACGCAAAATCATCGTCATTTACACTAAATACCCAGACTTCCGCATGCATGTGCGGGGACTGGCCAAAATGATCAAGGAAGACCCCGGCAACGTTCAGCGCGAGCTCAAGCGACTGGCTGAAGTTGGTTTCGTTAAGGTCCAAACTGAGGGTAACTCCAAGGTTTACGCCTCTAATCCTAAATTTCCCCTATATCGAGAGCTCCAAGGACTGGTGCTTAAGAGCCAAGCTCGACGAGGTCGGAGCGTGGCCGAATGAAACGCCTTATCGACACCCTCATCAAAGGTCGGCGTCAGCCGGCAGCATATCGTTCTCGGCCTAGCTGTCGTCAGCCGGAGCTGCCGCTGGGTTTCGTGCGTCGCACTGACCCCAATTACTACTTTCTAGCCCGCAAGTTCTAGATGAAGGACGCCATTCGGCAGCTGAGAGGAGTTACGGCGGCCACCTGGTTTGCGCTGGGCCTGACGGTGCTCGCTGGTGTGGCTAACATCTTTAAGCTGGTTCTAAATACCAGTTATGTCTATGGTTACCCTGATTTTGACACCATGCTGGTAGATCCGATTACCGGTTTTGCCTTTGGTGTAATTATTATTATGCTGTGTGCTTATTTGGTGCGGGGGCTCATGAGGGGAAATGTCTGGCCGGCCATGCTTTCGACCGTTATGATGCCGTTTTTATATCTCGTTATGCTTCATGGCGTCACCGGGGCGATCACGCACGAGAATTATTTTCTTGAGGACCCGGCTCGAAACATATTGTATGTGGGGCTGGCGGTTGTGCCTAGTTGCGCGATGGTGGCGTTGTTTGGTGTTGAAACGCTAAGCAATTATCGCTACAAGTATCGTCGTCTGGCATAGCTGAGCATGGCAGAGGGCTGGAGATTCGGTTCAAGAATCTCCAGCCCTCAGGTGGTTCCTAGGCGGCTTCTCGGCCGGCTTCGTCGTCATTCGCATCGTCGGAGTCGGGCACCGCTTCAGCAGTGAGCTCGAGTGATGGCTCCGTGACATCTGCTGGATCCACTTCAACGTCGCCACTGTCATCGGCTGCTTCCGGGTCGGTTTGCTGGTAGTAGACGATCAGGAAATCCAGCCCTGAGTCCGTCGGCGCACCGGCCTCGCTGGCGATCCACGAGGTCTCAAGCGCGTTGATTACCTCGGCGTCGGTGCCGGTGTAGAGCTCGCGCGCGGGCGATAACGTGGACAGCCCGCGCAGGTAGCTCTCGATCAGGTCAATCATGCCGTCGCCGCTCCACTCGAAGGTGGTCGACTTAATGACTTTCATCATGTAATCATCGAAGATGATCGCGACGACCCCGGGAATTTGCCGGACTTGCGCCGCGAGCAGGCGACCGACCTCGGTGAGGCCCTTGGCCTTGGTCAGGTTGGTATTGCGGACCACCACTACCAGCTTGCCGTGAGCGAGCATGGAGCGGGTGTGGTAGGTGATGTCGCTGAGGTCAGGGGCTACCCAGGCCTTAACATCGGGTCGTCTGGTCATGGAGCTCACCTCCCGGAGTGTGTGAAGGAGCAAGGGCGGCGCCTGGTTGGTGTCGCTGGTTGCATTACTTAATCACATCTGGAAGATGACTGTCAATGCCAGCCTGAATCTGTCAATCCTGTTATACTTAAAGCCATGAATGGTCCAACGAGGCAACGAGCTGAGCGGGCGGTACCACCACTGGTGGCGCAGATATTGACGGGCCGGGGTGTCGCTCCAGAGGCCATGGTTGATTTTCTGTATCCAGACTATGACCGGCATCTGCACGACCCCATGCTCCTCACCGACATGCAGCCCGCGATCGAGCGGATTATAGCTGCGGCTGAAGCAGGCCAAAAAGTGGTGGTGTACGGCGATTACGACATTGATGGCATAACCGCGAGCGCCATCATGATTGAGGCCTTGGCCGCACTTGGCCTCACGGCGCAAAGTTACATTCCAGATCGTTTTGAAGAGGGCTACGGCATCAACGCCGAGGCACTGGCCAAACTGCAGGCCACCGGCGCTGAGTTAATCATCAGCGTGGACTGCGGTATCACTAGCGTAAAAGAGGCTGCCTGGGCTCGCGAGCATGGCCTGGATCTGATTATTACCGATCACCACACCCCGCCCGAAGTAATTCCCGAAGCAATCGCCGTGATTAACCCTAAGCGCGCCGGCGATGTGTACCCGTTTAAGGACCTGTGCGGGGCCGGTGTGGCTTTTAAGGTGGCTCAGGCGCTGCAGCAGCGAGTCGGCAAGCCAGCCGCGGGCCAAGAGAAGTGGCTGCTTGATCTGGCGGCTCTTGGCACCGTTTGTGATGTGGTAGACCTAGTGGGGGAGAACCGGGTTTTGGCGAGTTACGGCCTCAAAGTACTACACCGAACCCGGCGACCGGGGTTGCGGGCCTTAGCCCATGTGGGCGGCGTTGATGTTAGTAAAATTACCTCGCATCACCTGGGATTTGTTTTGGGCCCTCGCATGAATGCGGCTGGCCGCTTGGAACACGCTGCTCGCTCGCTGGAGTTGGTAATGACTACCGATGAGGCTCGTGCGCTGGCGATTGCCGAGGAACTCGATGGTCTCAACCGTCAGCGGCGGACCGACCAGGATGCGGTCTTGAAAGCCGCCAGCGCTATGGCCGAGGAGCGATCAGAAGACGCCGTCCTGGTGCTGGCACATCCCGACTGGTCCCACGGCATTGTCGGCATTGTGGCCTCCAAATTGGTCGAGCGCTGGCACAAGCCGGTATTGGTGGCCCAGGTAATGGGGGAGTACACCAAGGGCTCGGCCCGTAGCACAGGAACTTTCAATATGGTTGAGGCGCTGCGAGCCAATGCTGATATGTTCACTAAGTTTGGTGGTCACTTTTACGCCGCCGGCTACACTTTGCCGACCACGCGCCTCGACGACCTGCGCGCGGGGCTAAACGCGTTTTATCAGGCAAGCGAAGCCGACACCTCGCCCCCGCCCACACCATCGGATGTGGCGCTTGATACTATGGCCAGCCTCAACTGGTCCTGTTATGAGGAGCTCCAACTCCTGGAGCCCTATGGCGCAGGGCATCAACCGCCGGTGTTTGAGTTGCCTGGGGTGCGGGTAACTCGCTTGGCCAAGATTGGACAAGACAAATCGCACCTTAAGCTCACCGTGGCTGGCCGCGAAGGCCAAACTCTGGAGGCAATTGGTTTTGGGCTCGTAGCCAAGCATCCCCAGCTGGCCGAAGGTCAAACGGTTACGGTGCTCGCCAAATTGGACAAAAATGAATTTCGGGGTCAAACTACACTACAACTTCAGCTAGCAGACATACGTTATGAATAAATTAAGTATTCACTATCATCAAGAACGCTTTTCCCAAGCTCAAAACGAAGCCATAGAGGCGGCTTTCAATATGGCGGCAGCATCGCATGGTGAACAAACGCGGCAGAGCGGTGAACCATATTTGATTCATCCTATTGCCGTGGCCGAGACGGTGGCGGAATGGGGGCTCGACCATGAAGCCATCATGGCGGCGCTCTTGCACGATGTGGTCGAAGACACCGAGGTAACGCTCGAAGAAGTCGCGGCGCAGTTCGGTCCCAAGGTGGCGGAGCTAGTGGACGGGGTCACCAAGCTGCGGCTCTCGGCGTTGCCGGGTCGAACTACCGACAGCACCCGCAAAGAGGCTTCCAATGAAAACTTACGCAAGCTGCTTTTGGCCACCGCCAAGGACCATCGGGTGCTCATTATTAAGCTGGCTGACCGGCTCCATAACATGCGCACGCTGGGTCATCTCTCGGAAGAGCGCCGGCGACGAATTGCGCTGGAGTCATTAGAGGTATTTGCACCGCTGGCCGACCGGTTAGGCATGGGTCAGCTCAAGGCCGAAATGGAGGACCTCGGTTTTCGCTACTCACAGCCTCAGGAGTATGCGCGGCTGGTTAAGCTCGTGAAGGCTACCACCAGTAAGTCGGCGCATTACTTAACGCAGCTTAAGCACGACATTCTGACCTTCTTAGCGGCTGGTGGGGTTAAGGGTGCGAGTGTTGAGGGCCGGCAGAAGCACTTGTACTCTATTTATAAGAAACTGACCAAGGTAAATGGTGATCTTGATAAGATTTACGATTTAACGGCTATTCGTATTATCGTGTCGGATGTGGCGGCCTGCTATCAGGTGCTAGGGCTTATTCATCAACACTACAAGCCGCTAATTTATCGAATAAAAGATTATATTGCCGTACCCAAGCCTAATGGCTACCAGAGCCTGCACACTACGGTGTTTGCGCTGAGTGGGCACATCATCGAAATCCAGATCCGCACGCCGGAGATGCACGAAGAGGCCGAGCATGGCCTAGCGGCTCACTTTTACTATGATGCGCACAAAACAACGTCGGCTTACGCCAAGGGCGAGGGCGCGGCCAAGTTGCCGGGTAACTTGCAGTGGGTGAACCAGCTGACGACGTTGCAGCAAGCTACCGGCGGAGGCTCGGAGTTCTTGGAAGGGGCTCGCATGGAGCTATTTGCCGACCGCATCTTTGTGTTTAGCCCCAAAGGCGACCTATATGACCTCCCAGAAGGATCCACGGCGTTGGATTTTGCCTTTGCAGTGCACAGCGATGTTGGTCTTAAGACCATGGGTGCTCGAGTTAATGACCGGATGGTGACGCTTGATGCTCGGCTAGAGAATCGCGATGTGGTAGAGGTTATAACTCGGCGGGAACCAGCGCCCAATCACGATTGGCTGTTGTTTGTAAAAACGGCGGCGGCCAAGAATCGGATTCGGAGTTGGTTTCGTTCGGCCAGCCGAGAGGCTAATGTGGCCGTCGGCCGTGCGGCGCTTGAGGTTGAGCTCAAGGCTTGGGGTAAGCAGCGGCTGGAAGAGGTGCCGGCGCGAGTTCAGGCCGACGCTCTTGATTCGCTGCATTATAGGTCAACCGAAGATGTACTGGCGGCCATCGGCGAGGGGAGTTTGAGCGTAGCTGCGGTTATTCGCAAGCTCTTCCCAGATGCAGCCAGGCCGGCAGCCTTGCCGATAGTGAAGCGACCCGAGACCACCGGCAGGGTGCTGGTGGAGGGCGGGGAACCGTTGCCGTACACGCTGGCGCCATGCTGCAAGCCGGTGTTCCCACAGCCCATCGTGGGCTATATTACGCGAGGGTCCGGGGTAACGGTGCATGCGCTAGGATGCCCTAACCTGCCTGATGATATGGAGCGGTTTGTCGGCTGTCACTGGGAGACGTTGGCGGATACGCCAGGGCGTCTCTTGTGTCGCCTCGAGCTTGTGGCTATGAACCGTATCGGGCTTATTTCTGATATCACAGGCACCATAGCGCGATCCCAGCTTAATATCGGCCACATCGTGAGTGACATGGCCGGTACGCCCGATAGGGCCCGGGTTAGCTTCGCCATCGAAGTGCCAGACTTATTTGTGCTTGCCGATATGATGCGCACACTGGAGCAGCTACCAGGTATGCTGAGTGTGAAGCGGTTGTAGCTTCGCCTTGCTCTTTTCGATCAAAATTCGAACGGGCTATCGCAGTTACTTGGGCTCCCTTTGTGCATACCGCGAATTCTGTCTCAAAGAGCAAGTCTCCGCTAGTCAACGGTAGCGGAGCTTTTGCCTGCGAAGAGAATATGCGGTTCTCATTAAAGACCCAAGGGAAAGGCGGTCACGTTCATATTCGAGTGAGCAGGTGAGAGTGCAGCTTTTATGCATTACGCCGTGGTTGCTCGCGTGGGCCCCGCTATGCTACGCTAAGCCCCAGCTACAAGGAGTTACAATGGCGAAACAGCAGTTTCAGACCGTGCGCGGTATGTATGACCTCTTGCCTGAGCGTCGCTACATCTATGACTACGTGATGAATACCTTTGCCCGAGCAGCCGAGGATGCTGGCTATGGCCGCATGGAGACTCCCGTTTTGGAAGACGCCGCGCTGTTTGTCCGCAGCGTCGGGGATGGTACCGATATTGTCGATAAAGAAATGTATGCCTTCGACGATTTGGGTGGCAAGCGCCTAGCTATGCGGCCCGAGGGTACGGCTGGCATGGTGCGGTCGTATATTGAGAATGGCATGGGCTCGCGGCCGCAGCCAGTTCGCCTGTACTATCTGGAAGATATGTGGCGCTATGATCGGCCGCAGGAAGGTCGCTATCGTCAGCACAAGCAAATGGGCGCCGAGGTTATCGGCGACGCCAACCCCAGCACCGATGCCCAGCTTATTATGCTGCTGCAGCGGGTGTTTAAGCGCCTGCGTCTTCCCAACTTAACCCTGCAAATCAACAGTATTGGCGATGCGGCTTGTCGGCCCAAATATCGCAAGGCACTTATTGAATACCTGGAGGCTAATGTAAGGCAGTTGGCCGAGGTGGACCGCGAGCGGCTCAAGAAGAACCCCCTACGGGTGCTTGATAGTAAGGAGGCTAGTACGCAGGTAGTGCTGGCGGATGCGCCCCAGACGCTCAACTACCTGTGCGAGGATTGCCAGGCGCATTTTGCTGGCGTGCTAGAGTATCTCGACGACTTGGGTGTGAGCTATGAGCTCAATCACTTACTGGTACGAGGGTTGGATTACTATTCACGAACGGTTTTTGAATTTTACGGTGAGCGTGAAGGTGCTCAGAGCTCGCTAGGTGGAGGTGGCCGTTATGACGTGCTCGTAGAGCAGTTGGGCGGTGCGCCGACGCCAGCGGTGGGCTTTGGCTCGGGCATCGAGCGGGTTATCTTGGAGCTTGAGGCTGCTGGTGTGCAGCCGCCTGAGCCAACTCCGAGCCGAGTGTATGTGGCCAGTCTCGGTGAGCCGGCAAGGTTAGCAGCTTTTCGGTTGATCGAACAGCTACTCGATGGCAATGTGCCGGCAATCGGCGCCGTTGACCGTGACGGCATCGGCGCGCAGCTTGCCCGAGCCGACAAACTGGGCGTACCATACGCGGTTATTATTGGCCAAAAAGAAGTCAAAGAAGGCACCGTGCTACTGCGGGACATGGCCACCGGCGCCCAAGAGACACTCAAAGACATCGAGATTGTAGCCGAGCTCCGGCGCCGGTTTGATATCAGCTAGAAATTCGCAAAGCTAAAGCCCGAGAGTAAGTCCCTCGGGCTTGTGGAATAATGTTTATCGGTGCCATAGCTGACCGTCTCGGCTCTGAGACAATCGCAGCGTAGCGCCGGCCTCGACGCCAAATGGCAAGCCTATGAACGTAACAGCGACAGAACCGGGCTCCTTGATGCCGATGAGCGAGCCGCCGGTTGCGTTGGGTGCGGCGCTGAGCACATGCACCAAGATGCGACGATACTCGGGCGGACGGTCCGGACTACTCGGAATCAAATCTGGCATGGACACTCCAAATCCAGAGGGTTTCGTTCTTCCACTCTAAATCCGTCCAGATAAATGTCAATGGAAAAGCCGGAGGCGGTAGCCGCCTCCGGCTTTTGTGTGGAGTCTTTACTCCGAGTGATCCTCGTCGTTCTCGTCGTCCTTCTCCCGCGAGGCGGAGCCCAGCAAGAAGCCGGCAAGCAGCGTCAGGATCAAGATGCCGGACCCGATGAAGGCAGTCAGCACTGGGTGTGTACTGTTGACGGCCTCAATGGTGACAAGGATGCTGGTTGCGATCACCAGCAGGAAGAGCACCAGGATTCGCTGGAGCCTGCTGAACATGGTTCTCCTGGGTCTGTTTGACTAGTTGGGCAAGCGCATGTCGGGATTGTGGTCGAGCCACCTGCGGTAGCGCCGGACCCCAACGATGATGCCGGCAACGCCGACGACAATCAACCCCACCGCGAGGAGAGCGAAGAGCAGCGTGCTGGGCGCAGGGAAGCGCGTCTCGGCCACATCGTGGTTTGACTCGAGCTCCCAGTAGCTGATGTGGTCGCCGGGCTTGGGCATCTTCAGGACTGAGAGCTCGGACGCCAAGGCGTAGCCCGTGGGGACCCACACCGTGCCCGACCCATCCACTGCCAACTTGCCGACCATTCCTTCGGTCATGGTAGTGGTGTGAAACGACTGGGCCGGCGCCTGCGCGTTGGCGGCCAGGGTGATGCAGGTGGCAGCGCCAACCAGTGCCAGTACGGTCACGACGACCGCCGCGCTGGTCTGAGTGTTGAGCCAGCGGAGAAACCGCCTGCCTCTTGTCTCGGGCGGTGTCTCAGTGTGCATGACGTGCTCCTCTGTTCGTCACTTGCAGGCGAAGTACTTGCTGTTTCGGTACATGGTGGTGTAGCGGCCAGCCGTGGTGATTCTGTCCGATCGACCGATCAGCCAGCCCACCGCCAGCAGAAAGAGCAGCATGGCGATAGCGCCCAGAGCTTGCGTGCCCGGCGCGATGAAGTGGCTCACTTCCACCGCGTGATCGCTCTGCCGTTCCCAGTATTCGACCACCTCTCCGGGGAGAGCTGGTCGTCGGAGGTCAAGCAGACGAGTGTCGCGGCCGTCGGCCACCGGCACCAGCAGCCAGCTCGTGGTGGCATGCTCCACGGGCCGCAGCAGGCTTGGGTCGAGATGCTCGATCCGGTGAAGCTGCTGCGGTGTGTCGGGCAGGTTCAGACCAACCGCCAGCAGGCTGGCGCCAGTCAGAAAAAAGACCAGCGGCAGAAGCACGGCTTTCCGCCAGCGGCGGAGCACCTCTCTTCGCGTCGGCCCTAGCGTTTGCGATGAACTCATAGTCACGTCCTTACGTACAAGTCGCGATTCAGCCGTATTATTCTATAACTTTAAGACGTTAATGTCAAAAATATCCTGCGTAAATATCGTTGCGCTGAGCCTAAAATCCGTTCACAATAGGGGTATAACAGGAGTGTCGGTATGTGGTGGCTTATAACCATTCTCGTCATTATCATCGTGATGGGTTTACGCATCGTGCAGCAATATGAGCAGGGTGTAGTGTTCCGGCTGGGTCGGGTCGTGGGGGTGAAGGGTCCAGGTCTGCGGCTTATTATTCCGTTTGTTGACGTACTGCGAAAGGTCAACATGCGCATTATTACGTTGGCGGTACCTGGTCAGCAGGTTATCACCAAGGATAACGTGTCCATTAGCGTGGCGGCGGTGGCGTACTACCGCGTAGTTGACCCGACCAAGAGTCTGGTGGCCATTGATAACGTCATGAGTGCTATTAATCAGATTGCGCAAACCACAGTGCGCAACGTTGTAGGGCAGCATCCGCTTGATGAGGTGCTATCGAACACAAATAAAATCAATGCACTCGTTAAGGAACTGCTCGAGTCCACTATTGAGCAGTGGGGCGTGGAGCTGACCCGCGTGGAGCTCAAGGATATTCAGCTGCCCGAAACCATGCAGCGAGCGATGGCGCGGCAGGCTGAGGCTGAGCGTGAAAAGCGAGCCAAGATCATCGCCGCCGAAGGCGAATTCCAGAGCGCCGAGAAGCTGGGTCAGGCGGCCGATATTATTGCGGCTCACCCGGTAGCGCTCCAGCTGCGTAACCTGCAGGTGCTCACGGAGATCGCGGCCGAAAAGAACTCCACCATCGTCTTCCCAAGCCAGTTTATGGACACCGTGTCGAGCCTCAAGAGCTTTATGAGTAAAGAAGTTAAATAGGTATGAGCTTCTTTGATGCACTGGTGCGTGCCTATGATTCGTTCCTGACCTTCTTTCCGGTGGACTTGCACTGGGTGGTGACGCTGGCAATCATCTTGGTGATGGTTGGTTTGTTCATTGCGCTCATCCGCCAGAACATACTATTTGTGTTCGTGGCTATACCGGTGTTCGTTTTACTGTGGCCGGTGTTTGCCGAGTTTATGACTGATATGGGTGCATTCTTCGTTTATCTCCTACACACGGGTGCCACGCCCAAGTAAAAGAAAGCCGCCCGCTCTAAAACTAGAGCAGGCGGAGCGGGGTGGACGCGATCACTACTTCACCATGGGGATCTTCCTCAGGCGGAGGGCTATGACGGCGCCGTCACGGTCGTAGTCGAGCTTGACGACAGTGTTGCTGCCTACGAGCACGCCGCAGAGCTGGGGAGTACCCAGCGAAGTGCGACCCACGTTGAGGCTACCGAACTCGATCTCGCGCCGTCCCCAGAGCATGGTGGTATCGACGTAGACGAGCTTGATGGTCCGGCACAGGAATTCGTGATCGCTGATCTGCTCCACGGTGGGCGCGCCAGTGAGGCAGATCTGCCGCGGCTGATCCTCGGCCTCATCCACCAGCACCACTTCGGGTACCTCCTGCGCCTGCACCACCGGATGGCGCAGGATAGTCCGGCGCATGCGGGCTCGCAGCCGCGACACAAGTTCCGGCCGGCATTCCGGCTGCACCGACCAACCCTCGAGTTGGAGGTAGGGGTTTGGCAGCTGTACCAGGGCGTTGGGTTGGCCAGCGCTTTCGACATCCACTTCGTACAGGACACCCACGAACTCAAAGGTGGTCCGGGGTGCTTCGTCGGTGGTCATGTTGATCCTTTCGGACGGGTACGCACGTAAGAATGATTGCTAACTCTATACTAATTTTAGAGAAAATACAAGTTTTTGCATAAGCCAATAAGGCCGCAATTGGAGCAGCGATGAAACGTTACAGCCCTAACTTATGGGCTACGCTCATCACACTCGCCACATAGGTATTGGAGTGGTTGTAGTTGTAGAGCGCCGCAGTGTATTTGCCCTTATCGGCGCCACCTGCGGCTAGGTAGCGGCCGGCGGTGAGCATGGCGTCTTCGAGGTCGGTAATGGACTTGGCGCCGTCGCCGTCGCCATCCATGGCGTAGGCCGCAAAGGTGCGCGGCATAAACTGCATGGGGCCTTGGGCTCCAGCATATGATGTGACCGAGGTGGTGCCGCGCTGGCCGGTTTCAATCTTGTGAACCGCCGCAAGTAACTGCCATGGCGTACCTGTTTTGGCTTGCACATCCAGATATAGCGCGGCATAGCTAGGTACAAGGCCGGCCACGGCTAACTTAGCCGCGGCAGCGGCTGCCGGATCGGCTGATGGCGCCGCGGGCGGCGGGGTAGCCGCGCCTGCGTTCTCGGCATTCGTGCTGCCGCTACTATAGGTGCTCACGCTGTGGGCGGCTCCGGCAGTGGGCTGCGGCGAGCTAGCTAAGCTGCCGGAAGTGTGGTTGGGCATCACGAAGGCGTCGGCTCGCTGCTGGTTGCTGCTGAGAAACTGCCAAATATTCATGATAACGGCCAGCCCGACCGAGAATAAAAAGACTTTTTTCATAGGAATCAGTTATCTTGGGCTCAAAAGCGCCGAAAGTCAACCATAAGCGCATTTAAATAGAAGGTTTCATTGCGAGCCCGGCAATCATGTGCTACGGTAGGCGGCGTATTATCACTCGACTCGAATGGGATAATATGGACACGCTTTGTCGTTTTCCGCTTCCGGCTCATGATGTACCCCACAACCAAGAGGACTGCGGTGACCCCGAAGGCTGCCTTCACGAAACGCCAACCGCCCGGGCTGATGTCACGGTAGTCCAGAAACCGCTGCCTCGACTGACCGAACCGGCCGTAGCGTTTTCCAAGCGAGCATCGCCGTGGAGTTACGTTTGCGACCTTGACTGGTCCATAGTTGAGGCGGAGTTGCTGGCGGCCAGTATTCCGGCATCCCAGATAACTGCGGTGTCGGTTCGGTTTGTTCGTGCCGATGAGGCCAAGGAGTTTGCAGTTCGGTCGCCGGGGCTAGAGGATTTGGCAGGCTGGGTCGTGGGGTGGCACCACATCGGGGGTTGGGTCGATCTCAACGGTGAGCCGCACTCGGTCAGTCATGGCATACATGTGGTGATAGGCCCCTCTTCCGCGGGCAGGATAAATGGCCGGCTCTGGCACGAGCTCGGTCATCTCGTCTTCCGTGAGACTCATTCGCAGGATCGAGAGACACTGTACAGCCGGCCGGGTTGGTCCCGAGCCATGAAACGATTGTTTGGCCGGAGGGGCAGTAAGCTACTTTGGCTTTTCGACGCCGAAGAGCGCTGGTGCGATCGGTTTGCCCGCCGTCGCCGCCATCTGCGGCCGTTTACGTGGCGCTAGCCACCAAGACGGCAGCTCGCGCGCCAAGACGCCTCCCTGTCGATTGACAGGGAGGCGTTACCATTGATGCCTTCCCTAAGCATAAGCGGAAATGTCAAATATATTTGACAAATATAACAAATAAGAGTATTTTCGAAATCATACCCTTTTGCGCCCGTCGGGCGTATTTTTGTGCCAATGTGACGCTTATAGCCATGTATAATACGCACATGAACGATTGTCTTTTTTGTTCCATCGCCAACGGCAAAGCCGAAAGTCTGGTTTGGCAAAATGAAGTTGCCGCAGCCTTTAATGATATCCATCCCAAAGCGCCTACCCATATTTTGGTAGTGCCCAAGCAGCATGTAGAAAATCTGGATGCTCTCGACGATGTGGAGCTGGGCGGAAAGCTGCTCGTGGCGGTCCGGGAGGCAGCGCATGCGGTAGGGCTCAAAGGGCGGTATCGCGTAGCGCTTAATAACGGCCGCCCGGCCGGTCAGGTTATTGATCATTTGCACTTTCACGTGCTCGGTGACATTAAGGCCGATCTTAAGTTGCGCGGTACCGATTTCGACCAGCTTTAAAACTTGCGTTAACGTTAAATACATTGTAGGTTAGTGAACTGAGCCTTCCATCTTTAGCGTCGATTTCGGGGTGGTGACTTGTTCCTCTTTACCTTCGTGATGCTCGCATTGGTGTATGCCAGCGTTGCCGTGCTTGTCTGGTTGGTTATTTCGTGGCAGTTTCGACTAGCCTTGCTCCAAGGGAAGACACCCAAGGGCTGGACTTTGCGAAAAACCGCGAGACACCTCCTAGGATTAGCTGTCCGGGCGCTGTTGTGGCCACGTGAGCTAGTCGGTTTCCTTCGCTCGTCCTGATAACCGCGTCCAAAATCATGAGAGCCGAGGTGATTGCTGATGCTGCTAGTCGCGATTGCGCTCATTCTTGGTGGAGCTTACTTGGCTGTTGGCTCGATGATGGCATTTGACCTCATGGCATCGGAGTTTCGCCGGGCCAGCCGGATGCTACTAGCCGACAGAACCAAAGAGTTCGACGCCTGGTTGGCGACGATTCATCGCCGCATCTTCCGCCGATGGCTATTATGGCCCGGCTATGCTATTTCCCGAGCGAGAGGACGTGCCGACAAAGACTAAACTCTTACGAAACTGTATCAGTGTAGTCTCTTCAAGCTTCGAAAGCAGGTCGTTGTGACGACGGTAATTGTTGTTCTTCTGCTCATGATCCCGTTTATCTACCTTATCGGCGGGATAGTGGTTAGCGGGCTCGTCATGCACTTTATGAAGACCGAGCCTGAGATCTTCCTGAAGCCGCATGGGCTAACTTCGCTGAGCTCGGTTGGCAGGTGCAAGAAAGCGTTGCGCTTCGGATTCAGCTGGCCGTACCTGGCGGTCCGGGGGATGCGTGGCGGGGGCTCGCGCAAGTAGCTGTTACGAGCTCATTCATAGCCCTTTCGGCCCCCATCGCGGATCCGCGATGGGGGCCTTTGCCTTGTTTATGCTCACAAAATCTGGTATTATACCCCGAGTTGCCGTCGCTAATGACGGCGCCAATGCCTTAGGAAAGGAGGTGATACTCATATGTTGCAAGTTACTCGTAAAGACGACAAAGAGCCGCTCGAAAGCTTAATTCGCCGGTTCAACAAGAAAGTCCAGCAATCGGGCGTACTTGGTATTGCTCGTCGCAACAAGTTCTTCGAGAAGCCGCCGACCAAGCGAGCTCAGCGCGAGATCGCCATCCGCAAAGCGGCCCGTAAGGCCGCCAAGGCAAAGGCTTATCTCGGCCGCTAACGGCCATCTCCTCGCCAAACGGCACCAAAAAGCCCCGGTTTTACCCGGGGCTTTTTGGTATGGGTGGACTCGTGAATTTTTGCAATTTTTTTGCAAAAATTACCCAGTGTTTGCTTTGATACTCGGGGCTTAAGCGGAAATGGTACAATAACGGGAGAAATAGGATAATTCATGAGTATTCCCGAGCAATTAACTGAAGATATGAAGGCCGCCATGAAGGCGGGTGAGACCGAACGACTGGGCACGGTCCGATTACTGCGTTCGGCTATGAAGAACGAAGAGATCAAGACCGGACACGAGCTGAGCGACATTGAAGCTCTCAAGGTACTGCAGCGCGAGGCCAAGCAGCGCCGTGACTCGATTGAGCAGTACGAGGCGGCTGGACGCATGGAGCTTGCGGCCATCGAGGAGAAAGAGCTGGCCATTATCCGCACGTACTTGCCCGAGCCGCTGGCCGAGGATGAGATTGCTAGCATCATCGATGAGGTGATAGCAGCCCAGGGCGCCACTGACATGAAACAAATGGGCGCGGTTACTGGGGCGGTTATGCAACAGGTGGGCGCTCGGGCCGAAGGCGGCCTGGTATCGCGACTCGTACGGGAGAAGCTGGGCGCCTCATGACCGATCTAGAGCTGCAATTTACCGGCGAACTGCCGGCTGGGCTGGACCTAGCCCCGACCGAACGCGTGTTTATGGCCCTTGTGCGAGCATTGCTCGAACTCCCGGGCGGCGTTATTAATGTGGCCTTTGTGGATGAAGCTCGCAGCCAGGAAATGAATCGAGAGTACAGCGGTAATGACTATGCCACCGACGTATTATCGTTTAGCTATATCGAAGAGGGCAGTGAGCCTATTAAGGATGTAGTTGGCGAAATTGCCATTTGCTACGAAATTGCTCTGCGCCAGGCCGAGCAAGCCCATACGACGCCATCCGAAGAGGTGGCATTGCTGACCGTTCATGGCGTGCTTCATATTCTGGGCTGGGATCACCAAACACCCGCCGATCAGGAGCGGATGCAAGCCTTGCAAAAAGAGTTGCTAACGGCGGCTGGGTATCAGTATCGGGAATTCAAATGGGAGGATTAATGGGCGGTTTTTGGCGCGGTTTTTACTTTGCCTGGCAGGGAATAATTCATGTGTTCAGATATGAGCGGAATGCCCGAGTACATTTGTTGTTCGCTATTTTAGCCTTTGCACTAGGGCTTTTTCTGCGCATCTCAGATGTGGAGTTGGCGGCCATCTTCTTCGCCGTTATCATTGTGTTTCTGGCGGAGATCTTTAATACAGCCATCGAAAAGACGCTTGATCTCATTGACAACAAGCCCAACCATCAAATAATGATTATTAAGGATATGGCAGCTGGAGCGGTGTTGGTGGCGGCAGTAGCGGCTATTATGATGGGTGTCGTGATCTTTGGGCCCTACGTGGTGCGTCTATGGCCGATGTAGTTGTGATTATGGGCCCAACCGGGGCCGGCAAGACGGTTCAGGGCGAACGCCTGGCAGCCCAGTTGGGCTACGCGCATTTTTCGACTGGCCGACTGCTGCGGGCCGATCCGGCTGCGGTGGCCATTCTGCAAAAAGGTCAGCTGGCTCCCACCGACGAGGTCCAGCGAGTCCTCAATGTCGCCATGGCGAACGTGCCTCAAGCTAAGGGCGTGGTGTTGGATGGTTTCCCGCGAACAGTCGAGCAGGCGGAGTGGCTCGACGGTCGTCTGGCGGACTGGTCGCGGCGTCTGCAGGCAGTGCTGGAGATCCAGATTGACGAGGCAACGGCGGCAAAGCGGCTAGCTTCGCGCGGCCGCAGCGATGATACGGCCGAAGCTCAGGCGCGTAAACGCCGTCAGTACCATGCGGTTATGGCGCCGGTGGCAGACTACTATGCAGCGCGCGGCCAGCTTCACGTCATTGACGGGCGTGGTACCATAGAGGACGTTGAAGAGCAGATCAGGACAGCCTTATCATGATGAATCGAATCAAGACCCCGGTAGAAATTGAGCGCATTCGCACCAGTGGCGCCATGCTGGCGGCCGTGTTGCGCTATCTGGTTCCGCAGGTGCATTCCGGCATGACCACTCGCGAGCTGGATACTTTGGCGGCCAAGGAGCTGAAGCGGCTCGGCGGTGAGCCGGCATTTTTAGGGTATCAAGGCTTTCCGGCCGTCATTTGCATTTCAGTTAATGACGAGGTGGTTCATGGCATTCCTGGCGCCCGTCGACTGGCCGAAGGTGACCTGGTGGGGCTCGACTTTGGTGTGGATTATGAGGGCATGATCACCGACGGGGCTGTGACCGTGCCCGTGGGGCTGATTGACGATACGGCGCGCGGCTTGCTGCAGGCCACCGAGGAAGCCCTCATGCTGGGCATCAAGCAGGTCAGGGCCGATGCCAGAGTGGGCGACATTGCGCACGCCATTGAGAAGCGACTGCGGCGAGATAACCTGGGTGTCATAGAGGATCTGTGTGGTCATGGAGTGGGGCATGAGGTTCACGAGGATCCCATTATTCCCAACTATGGCAAGGCGGGCCGGGGAGCTAAGCTAAAAGCCGGCATGACGATTGCCATTGAGCCCATGGCCACACTTGGCGGTCCGCACGTTAAGCTGGCCCCTGATAACTGGACTATTCTCACGGCTGACGGCAGCCTCGGAGTTCAGTTTGAGCACACCGTGTTGGTGACCCCTACTGGTGCTGAGATCCTGACCAAATAGAACAAATTATGTATTCAATATGAATAGCATATGGATTCAAGCCTGATGGGTATATAATTGCTGCATACAGCATTTGCACTTATAGCGGCATAAGAACTATAATATGAGTCAATCTAAGGAGCATTAGCCTACTCGTGGCAGCCAAACCGACTGAGCAAATTTATATCGGCCTCGATATTGGCAGTACCAAAGTGTGCTGCATTGTTGGTCTGCACGAAGAGGGCTCGGCGCTCCCTAGTGTCATTGGAGTAGGCTCTGCGCCCACCAGCGGTATGCGCAAGGGCGTGGTCGTAGATGTAGAGGAAACTGTTTCGAGCATTACCGCGGCCGTGGACGAGGCTGAGCGCATTTCTGGCGTGCCGATTGATCGTGCCACCATTTCCATTGACGGCGCCCATGTTCAGAGCCTCAACTCTAAGGGTGTCATCGCGGTTGGCCGGGCCGACCAGGAGATCACCATCGATGACTTGCACCGTGTCGAGGAGGCCGCCACGGCCATCCAGCTGCCACCCAACCGCGAGATTCTCCAAGTATTCCCGCGCAGCTTTACGGTGGACTCCCAGACCAATATCAAAGATCCAGTGGGTATGAACGGTGTACGTCTAGAGGTAGAGTCGCATATTGTTACGGGTGCTACTCCGGCCATCAAGAACCTCGACCGAAGCATTTATCAGGCCGGCATCGAGATTCAGGGTCAGGTTCTGGTGCCGCTCGCTGCCGCCCGTGCCGTACTCACCAAGCGCCAAATGGAGCTTGGGGTGGCGGTAATTGATATTGGCGGTGGTACCACTGGCGTGGCAGTATACGAAGAGGGTGACGTCTTGTCATCCAGTGTGCTGCCGGTGGGCGCGGGACACATCACCAATGATCTCGCTATCGGGCTCAAGACTGATGTGGATACGGCCGAGAAGATCAAGCTTAAATACGTCCGGGCGCACAGCGGCAAAACCAGTCCAACCGAGAAAATTCGGATCGAGGAGCTGGAGGGAGAGGATAATCTTGTTTCCCGCCGAGAGCTACAGAAGATTGCCGGTGCTCGGCTTGAGGAAATTTTCCAGTTGGTGCGGGCTGAGCTCAAGAAGGTAGGCAAGGATCATTTACTGCCTGGGGGCGTAGTACTAACCGGCGGCGGCGCCAAGATGCCTGGCATCGAGGAGTTGGCCAAGGAGCTCTTGCAGCTGCCGGCTACTGTGGGCAAGCCCGAGGGCTTTAGCGGCATTGTTGACCGCATTAACGACCCTGCCTTTGCGGCACCGGTGGGTCTGATGCTCGAGAATATGACCCACGGCGCCGTGGCTCCTGCACCCGGTGCTGGTATTGGCCAGACCGTTGACAAGATCAAAGGTATTTTCAAAAACTTCCTCCCGTAGCACAACCTGAAGGGTGAGTAATGAAGTTTTGGCTACGATGGCGGCAGCCACGGGTCACGCTGTCTGCTTTGCGGACTGACACCAGCCTCGACGCAGTCTGGCAAGAATGTGCCGGGTACATGTACCGAGGTGTTTTTGAAGTAGCTAGGCGGCATGGCGGCCTCAAGCTCATGCAGGTGCTCGTAGAGGCCAGCGATCGGTCGCCGCTTGGGCTGATGGAGCTGCTCGAAGCACATTGTCCGGGCGGGGCCGATGAAGCCATGACGCTAGCGGAGACGTATCAGAAGCTGCAGCACGAGCGCGAGAATGCCGCCATTAAGGCGAAGAGTCATTAGACTTTGACAACACTCCTCATCATATCTAAACTTTGGTTTATCGGGCTCGCGCAATGCTTGCACGGTAAAGAGTGATCCATTCCTGAGAAAAGGTGACAACCATGTCGAAGCGTTTCCTGTCCCGTCCGCAGACCTCCTTCACTCCCGGCACGCGCGTCACGCGCGGAACCAGGGTGACGAGGGGCACGCGCGTCACGCGCTGACACACTCTCGCCCCCCGACAGTTCTTTTGCGCAAGATATTTGCCCTTTTTGCGTGAAGGAATCTTTCACATGGGTGTCGACGTGGAGCGATACTTGAACCACGTCGGCGCTTTAATCATACTGAGGCGGCTTATGAGTGGCGATGATGATGACAACCCGGCCAAGGGAATCTTCACCGAAGAGGAGAAAGGCACGGTGGTAGAGTCCACTGGCCAAGGTGGTGGCGGTAACACCGGTTTCTGTGGGTAAGTGACAAAGACCACAGGCGTGGTCGTCTACCTCATCATTCCACAACTCAACCAGGCCCCGGTGTCCGCTATGCGGATGCCGGGGCCTTACCATGTGGTCGTCGGCAAAATTGACCGTAGCGTGAGCATTTTTATAGTAGTTTCCATATTTAAATAAGGCGGTGTATTGGGTAAGATTTCTCAGCATGTGCGCACACGGCGTCATTGCATACCAGGAGGTAACCATGCGAAGCTTCGGCGGCGACGACGAGAAGCACGACGGAGGGTGGACGGGTAACTGACCCCTCCCGACCCCTCATCCATCTTCGAATGGATGAGGGGTCTTTTACGTTTGAGTACCGCAAAGGCATAGGGGCTGTGGAAAACCTTTACTCAGGGTAAATTTTGAAAATCACTTGAATCGAGTAAAAGCTTGGGACATCAATCAGGTTTTTAAGCCAAAAAATGAATGTTTCGAACACATAAAATATTCGTTTATAGAGCCTAAAACAAGGTGAGTAATTAATTTGCATTCATCGAACAACTCTATTAGACTGCACGTTGTACCCACAATAATTAACCACGGTTAACAAGGGTTCTTTGGTGGTAAGGAGTTACGTATATGGCAGAAATACTGCCCGAGGTTGATACATCAGCCCGGATCAAAGTTATCGGTGTTGGGGGCGGCGGAAGTTCAGCGGTTAACCGCATGATTGAAGCCAAAATGCAGGGTGTGGACTTTGTTGTCGTTAATACCGACGCGCAGGCGCTCTTGCACTCAAAAGCTAAGAATAAGATTCACATTGGCCGCGAAACAACGCGTGGCCTCGGCGCTGGGGCTGACCCGGACGTTGGTCGTCGCGCTGCTGAAGAGAGTGAAAAAGAAATTTACGAAGCCGTTAAGGGCGCCGACATGGTCTTTATAACCCTTGGCGAGGGCGGCGGTACTGGCACAGGAGCAGCGCCATTTGTGGCGGCGGCGGCTCGTGAAGCTGGTGCGCTGGTAGTCGCGATTGTGACCAAGCCGTTCACATTTGAGGGTGATCGCCGCCGGCGAAGCGCGGATAGCGGCATCGTGGACCTCAAGGAAAACGTTGACACGCTCATTACGATTCCAAATGACCGGTTACTGCAAATGATCGACCGCAAGACTTCTCTGGTGGATGCATTTGGGATTGTCGATGAAGTGCTGCAGCAAGGCGTGCAGGGAATCTCCAACTTAATTACCATTCATGGTCTCATTAACCTCGACTTCGCGGATGTGAAGGCCATTATGAGCAATGCCGGTTCGGCGCTCATGGGCATCGGCCGCGCTAAGGGTGATAACCGGGCCGTGGAGGCGGCGCGCCAGGCCATTGATTCGCCGTTGCTTGAGACCAGCATTGAAGGCGCGGGCGGCGTGCTGTTTAACATCACCGGTGGTCGGGGCATGACTATGCACGAGATCGATGAAGCCGCCAAAACTATTACCGAGGCTGTGGCGGGTGACGCCAACATTATCTTTGGTGCTGTGCTCGATGAGGCGCTGGAGGATGACGTCCAGATTACTGTGGTAGCGACCGGTTTTGACGACAAGCATAGTGAGCAAGAGGTGAATACGCGGACAATTCATACGCCGGCACACACGCCGACCACCACGCGCCATCATCAGCCAGCGCACGAGCCAGTTCGGTCGACGACAGTTCGACACGATCCGCTGCCTGAACCCGAGCCAGAACCTGAGCCGGAGCCAATGTTCGCTGAGCCAACGGTGATGCCTGTAACCCGTCAACCACTCATTAATGAGCGACTCCAGACTACCGAAACAGAAACCTCGGTGTGGGCGCGCAAGTCGGAGCCGGAAGTGGCTGCACCACCTCGGCGGTTTGCACCGCTGGCTTCAATTGAGCCAGACGACAACGAGCCCGAGGTTAAGACCGATGAGCCCATGCCCGAATTTGACGACACGGCCGAGACTTCATCAAACAAAGAGCGATCGCGGCCATTGGCTGACCTGGGCGTCGCGGATGAAGATGATCTGGACGTGCCGGCCTTCATTCGCCGCAAAGTCGACTAAGGTTAATCGTTTTCAGACCAAAAAGATCCTCGAAATATTGAGGATCTTTTTGGTCTGGCGGCGACCAGCATAAGCACAACCTAAATCTTGACGCGGTTATGGCTTCCACGTCATATTAAGAATAGCTCGAACGATTGGGAAGCGGGGGTTCTTCGATAGGCACATGAGGAGGTAGCGTGGCGGCGCAAGCACTAACGCACGCCCAGGCTAGGCGCAGTCTCACGGCTCATCGCCGGTTGGTGCGTCGAGATATAAGCGATTGCATTCGCAGTCTCGAACGCGAACTGCAACAGGTGGCGGCCGGCTTTTTGCCGGTACGAATACCGCCATCCTGGACGCCAGAGGCGGGTTTAGCCAGACTGTTACGTGATGAGCGCGGCCGTTCATTGAGGCTATTTGGAGAGCCGGTGCTGCGGCGTGAGTCCCCGGTGGCCTTGGACGAACTTTTGACCGAGTTGGAACACCTGGCCTGGTGGCAGCGTGAATCGGTTCGCCCGGAAGACTTGCTAGGCGGCCTGGCTGATCATATTCGTCAGGTTGGCCAGCTGCGTGGTCGGGGCGGCCGCTACGGAGCCATCCGCAATGGTATTGAGCTAGCAATAGCGAGGCAACTGGCCCACAGCGACGCCGACGACTGGTTGGCTTTAGGTCGACTCGATGGGGCAGCCCAGCGGCTGCATGTCCAAATTGATGCTGAGTTGTCGCGGCCGGCCGAATCATCGCGGGTGACGGTTCTGCGCCGGTTGTACTTTTGGCTGGTGGATCATGGTCGGCCCGATACCGACTTTGCGGAAATTTTCGCCGATGCATGGCTTGTAGAACTCATCATGATGGACGCGCGCCGGCCGCGGTGGTGCACCTGGCAGCGATTGGCAGCTGACTACCTGGGTATCCTGCCAAATACGCTGTAAGCGGCCAAAAAAGCCGGCCTAAGGTATCTTAGGCCGGCTTTCCTTTTTGCTAAGCTATCTGCTCTTGCAAATGGTGTTCTTGTCTGAAATGACGACACTACATAAGCGTTTTAACTGTGGAAAACTCCGGCGAGCAAACAGCTACCAGGAGCTATTTAGGCCTTACAAAGCCAAATATAGCCAATTTAGCCATCCCCCTTATGGTGGTGCTATGCTGGTGTATACAGACGCTACATATGGCGTCTATGGCGTGATGGAGACCACCCTCGTGAAGTGTTATGACTGTAATTTTTTAGATTCCAAGGTTATCGAATCACGCGATCTCGATGACTCGTCCACGATTCGCCGTCGTCGGCAGTGCCTTAGCTGCGGCATGCGGTTTACCACCTATGAGCGCATGGAGATGCCGACCATGGCGGTGGTAAAGAAGGACGGGCGGCGTGAATTGTTTAGCCGGGACAAAGTGGCCTCGGGAATTTACCGGGCAGTGGAGAAGCGGCCCATTGCTATCGCTGACATCGAGGAACTTATCATTCGCATTGAGCGGCAAGTTAGGTCGACAGGGGAGAGTGAGATTCCGACTGATAAGATCGGCGAGCTGGTCATGATCGGTCTTGAGCAGCTGGACGATGTGGCGTATGTGCGGTTTGCTAGTGTTTATCGGAGTTTTACCGATGTAGCTAGCTTTGAGGCCGAGCTGCGGCGGCTAAAATCACGACCTATGTAAAAGCCAAAAAACCTTGTAGCTGATCCGGGGGACTCTTAAGTGACGCTTCCGGACTAGCCCCAAGGGGTTAGGTGTAGCTTGAAAAGTGAGTTAGATAGACGCAAACGTTTTGAGGCTTTTTAGCTGGAGCGTCGCGCGGACAGTCGGGGAACCCGTGGAGGGTGCGGGTGCCCCGGCTGTCCGTGGGACGAATTCCAGGGGCCACATCGGCCACCCGCGGCAAACTATGGAATACTAGTCTGTCGCAAGGATGGGCAGGAAGGAACGAAAGCACCATGACAATCGCAGCCACCGAGAATCCGGTCATCATGACCCTGGCCGAGGCAGAGGAGCTGGTTGTCCGTAAGCAAGCGGACTTCCCTCACAACACTGGCACTGGCCGGGGTCTGTCGATCAAGCGAGTCTTCACCAAGCCTGGCGTGCACCCGTACGACGAGGTCACGTGGGAACAGCGCAATGTCGTCATGCACAACTGGCGCGACGGCTCGGTCAACTTCGAGCAGCACGACGTGGAGTTCCCCGACTCTTGGTCGGTCAACGCCAGCCAGATCGTCACCACCAAGTACTTCCGCGGCAAGGTGGGCACGGCGGATCGTGAAACCAGTCTGCGGCAGGTCATCGACCGCGTGGTCAAGACCTACCGGCTGGCTGGCGAGAAGAACGGCTACTTCGCAACGAGCGAAGACGCCGAGATCTTCGAGCACGAACTCGCCTACATGCTGCTGCACCAGATCTTCGCGTTCAACTCGCCGGTCTGGTTCAACGTGGGCACCAAGATGCCCCAGCAGGTTTCGGCTTGCTTCATCTTGAGCGTCAATGACAGCATGGACTCGATCCTCAACTGGTACCGCGAGGAAGGGCTGATCTTCAAGGGTGGTTCGGGCGCCGGTCTCAACTTGAGCCGCCTCCGCTCCAGTAAGGAGTCTCTGAGCTCCGGCGGTAACGCCTCGGGCCCGGTCAGCTTCATGCGCGGGGCGGACGCCTCGGCGGGCACCATCAAGAGTGGTGGCGCCACGCGCCGGGCGGCCAAGATGGTCATCCTCGACGTGAACCACCCCGACATCAACGAGTTCGTGCAGACGAAGGTTCGCGAAGAGGAGAAGATCCGGGTTCTGCGTGATGCGGGGTTCGACATGGACCTCTCGGGAGCGGACATCTCCTCGGTGCAGTACCAGAACGCCAACAACTCGGTTCGCGTGGACGACGAGTTCATGCGGGCGGTCAAGGCCGATGGTGAGTACGAGCTGAAGGCTCGGATGACCGGCGAGGTGGTTGACACCATCAAGGCCCAGCAGCTGTTCCGCGACATCGCGAAAGCAGCCTGGGCTTGCGCCGATCCTGGCATCCAGTACGACAGCACCATCCAGAAGTGGCACACCTGCCCGGCGACGGGTCGGATCACGGGCTCCAACCCGTGCTCGGAGTACATGCACCTGGACAACTCCAGCTGCAACTTGGCCAGCCTGCGGCTGACCAAGTTCGAGCGCGAGGATGGCACGTTCGACGCGGAGAAATTCGTGAAGGCGGTGGAAATCGTCATCACCGCGATGGACATCTCCATCTGCTTCGCGGACTTTCCGACCCAGGCGATCACCGACGTGACGCACCGCTATCGGCAGCTGGGCATCGGCTACGCCGACCTCGGCGCGTTGCTGATGCGCCGTGGCCTGGCCTACGACTCCGAAGAGGGTCAGGCGCTGGCTGCGGCCATCACGTCGCTGATGACGGCGGTATCGTACCGCCGGTCGGCCGAGCTGGCCGGCGAGGTCGGACCCTACCAGGGCTACGCCGACAATGCACTCGATCACCAGGGTGTGATGGCTCGGCACGCGCAAGCAAGCCAGGGCATCAGCCACACTTCCAAGGACCAGACGCACATTCTGCGACTGGCAGCCGATGAGTGGGAGATGGGCAACATGCTCGGCCGGGAGGTCGGCTGGCGCAACGCTCAGGCGTCGCTGTTGGCGCCCACGGGGACGATCGGCTTCATGATGGACTGCGACACCACCGGCGTCGAGCCGGACTTCTCGCTCGTCAAGACCAAGAAGTTGGTCGGCGGCGGTTCGATGGTGATCGTCAACCAGAGTGTACCCCAGGCTCTCAAGGCTTTGGGCTACGATGCGAAGGTCATCGAAGAGGTCGAGGCCTACGTGGCCGAGCACGGCCACGTGGAGGGTGCCCCGGGCCTGGCCGCCGAGCACTACAGCGTGTTCGACTGTGCGGTTGGTGAGCGGGCGATTTCGCCCATGGGTCACGTTCGGATGATGGCGGCAGTCCAGCCGTTCTTGTCCGGCGCCATCTCCAAGACCGTCAACATGCCCGAGTCGGCGACGGTCGAAGAGGTGGAGGAGATCTACTTCGAGGGCTGGAAGCTCGGTCTCAAGGCGCTGGCCATCTACCGCGACAACTGCAAGGTCGGTCAGCCGCTGTCCAACTCCAAGACCACCAAGAAGGTGGCTGAGGAGGTCCGGACCATGGTGGTCGATGAGGCGGGTAACCACCTCACGGTCGTCCAGGAATCGGACGAGCAGGGCCGCGTGGTCGTGTCGGTCGGACCGGTGCGGCGTAAGCTGCCCAAGCAGCGGCCGTCGCTGACGACTTCGTTCACCGTGGGCGGAGCCGAAGGCTACCTCACGGCTGGCAAGTACGAGGACGGCTCGCCGGGCGAGATCTTTGTCAGGCTGGGCAAACAGGGCTCGACGCTGGCCGGCGTGATGGACGCGTTCTCCATGTCCATCAGTGTGGGTCTGCAGTATGGCATTCCGCTGGAGTTTTATGTGGGCAAGTTCAAGAACTTGCGCTTCGAGCCGGCGGGCATGACCGACGACCCGGACATTCGCATGGCCACGAGCATCGTGGACTACCTGTTCCGGCGACTGGCTCTCAATCACCTTGCGGTGGGAGAGCGCCTCCTGCTGGGTGTCCAGACGGCCGACGAGCGCTCGGCGGAAGTCGAAGCCGGCTACGGCGAAGGCTCCTCGGCGACCGCGCTCGACGATGTTCGCCAAGGCGTGGAAACGCACGAGAGTGCGGCTATCCCCGGTTCGGGCGATGTTTCGTCGGATATGGCGGAGGTAGCCCACAACACCGCCGAGCTAGTCCAGGTCAAGTTCGGCATCGGCGCCGACGCTCCACTCTGCATGACCTGCGGTACCAAGATGCGGCCTGCTGGGTCGTGCTATGCCTGCGAAGGCTGCGGCGCCACTTCTGGTTGCAGCTAAACCGCCGGTGATCTAACTCACAACTTCACAATGTCTCTGCTGGGCCGGTCCTAGGCGCTTTTGCGCTCTAGGACCGGCCCTTTCCATGTTTATAGAGCACCATTTGCCATTTAGGCCCAACCGCGTTAGCATTAATGCATGAAGTCCCACGTTACTCTTTGCAGCAGCTATGTCCTGATTCAGGGCATTATTCTGTTTGGTAACATGTAGCGGCTTCGGTTCTTTTCAAGAAATTCAACCGGAGCCGTGAGGCTCCTTTTTCGTTCCAGGAGCGGCTCGTGCAGAAGGTTGGATATAGGTTTAATCGGGATGTGTCGCGCCGGACGATCTTGGCGCTTGCCAAAGGGCTCGTGCCAGACCACGATCTCAACCTAGTGTCACCCGGGCGCACCATGGCCTTGCGCGACAACGCCCTGCTGGCACAACGGCGAAGCAGCCTTGAGGCAGTTGGCATGTTCGTGGCAGTCCCGGAGATGACAGCAGCTTCCAGACGGCAGCACAGCGGCAGTAAGGGCGGCCATGGCCGTGCTAAGCCATACAGTCGCGGCACGCATGTCAACGCTGGGCTGTCCCGGCCCCGCAGGCCGGTGCTGGTGACCCGTGACGATATCACGCTCAAAACCTGGCAGGGTCTCGTGAGCCTGCTGCAGCGGCATGATGCTATTGCGTCGGCCAGCGTTCTTGCTCCGGGTGATCCCGTGCCATTGCGGCCGCAATTGCCGGCGCGCCTCACCGCGACGCTCACGAACTACGGCGTCATTGAATATCGGATCGCCAGCCGCTAAACATTGACACCACCGTTAGGAGTTTCCATGCGCAGACCATCGGCTTTGCCAGATGATGTCAGGCCGGTCGATCCGGAGAATATCCGCGACGGAGTGTGGTATTGGTTCTGCGCGCGGCGAGATGCCGATGTGGAACTAGCGGAAGCGTTGCTGCGTCAGTGCCTGGGGTCTGAGCTTGAGCTGGAGTGCCTGCGCCAGCATCATCCCATGGCCGTGTTTGGCCAGCCCAACCTGCGTTTCCTAGCCTTGGCACTTCAGTCGCTGGGCATGCTCCTCACTGAGTACAGCTACCGTCGCGCTCAGGCCTACGACTCTGGAAACCTCAGGGCCGCATAGCCTGGACTGCGCTTGCGGGCTTGCAATCCAAGTCCGCGAGCGGATAACCGCCCCAGTATTCCCACAAGGGATGCTCGGGCGGTTTTCATGTACAATAAAGCCATGACCACTTATTTGCTTTATAATCGTCAGACTGCCGGCGAGCGCCAGATGCAAGCGTTGGCTGAGCGCCTCAAGCCGCTCCTAGTGAATACTGAGCTGCTCGACGCCGACTCGCCCCGCGGCATTCAGCTGGCTGAGCACTACGATGTGATGGCTCGACCGGCGGTACTTATCGTGCGTGATGATGGCAGTCCGATGCAGCTTTGGGAAGATGCCGAGCAGCTACCCTCGCCGGAAGATATTAGGTATCTCGCCGCGCAATGATCACGCTCATTTTCCTGACCTTTATTGATTTGTTTGTTTTCATTTTTAATGTACTGCTCATTACGCGCATTATTATGAGCTACTTCGCGAGCCCCGCCAGCCGGATCTACGCGCACCTCATTAATCTGACCGAGCCCATTTTACTGCCGGTACGCCGACTCCTGCCCAATATGGCTGGGCTTGATCTGGCTCCGTTGGTGACGTTTTTCTTGCTTCAAGGTTTGCAGGCGTTAGTGCACGCTATGCTGGGCGCCTAGATTTACTCTTAGCGAGAGGAAAGATCCGAGCGGCCACTTCGCTTTCTAGTCGTAAAATAATTAATGCATGGCCAAATACGGACTGGCCAGCAAAAATAACCCGGTGCTCGTCCAGGCTCCGGCGTGAAGCTTTTGAATGAGAGACCGTTCATGAAAATATGTCCGGCCAAAAAAGATGGTCCAGAGCAGGGCGGCGGTGCGTTTGAGCGCGAGGATAACCGAGGCCGGTGCAAAGGCATAGGCGAAGCCCTCAATGGCGCCACTTAGGCCACTTGCTAGCGATTGAGCACCCGTGAGCGGTGAAACCAGCAACTTGAGCGGCGAGGCTTGCGAGCGCCTGGCGGCAAGGTAAAACACCAAAACCATCACTGTCAGTACCGCAATCTGCTCGCCCGCCACGGAATTGTAGTGGCTAATATCCCACTTGTAGAGCGAGACGGTCACCACACTAATAATGGCGCAGGCGATAGCTAGCCCGGCACCTTTTTTGCCCGTGGGATTATGGTGAAACGCTATCACTAGGCCAACAAACATTACAAGTACGCCGCATATCTGGAGTACTGTGAGGTGATAACCGAGGCTAATATCAACCAAAAGCAGCAGGGGAACGGTGAGGAGCCGCAAGAAACCCACCGTACTGCGATCAGCTTTCACGATTGTCTCAGCACCGATAAAAGCCAGAATAATTTCGAGTCCAATGCGGGGAATAAGTGTGGCGAGCGAGGTGGCTTCCACGCGAAATTCAGCGCCAAAGAGGGCTACAGCTGCTATTAAAAATACCAAACTCCAAAACACGCCCAAAAACGCCAAACTGTAGACCGTTTCGCGCCGTTTCCGTACCGATGCCTTACCAATGGAGGCCGCGGCTTCTTGAAGCAGCGTCGAGGTAAAGATAATGAGTACGGCAAGCATAAGCTTAGTATAGCAGTGGTTGCCTTGCTGGTAGCTCACTCTCTTTTAGTATCAATTACCGCCCCGGAGACACAATGTCTCCGGGGCGGTTTTTCCTTAAGCTGGCTTGTGGATCAGCCGCTCCACCGACCAGTCCTCGGCCTCATCAAGCGACGAAAAGTACGGCGGCCTGCCGCCAAAATCCTCGCGTAGTTCATCTGCCAAAGCCTGGAGGGCCAAGCGTGGCCCCCGGCCCAGGGTGAAGAACTCGTAGTCGAAGACCACAGCCGTACGGTGTGGTTGCGAATAGGCGAACTTGGCTGCGTCAAACACCGAGGTCAAGCTCAGGTACTCGGACTTGTCGAGCCGAGCCTTCGCAGCCAAGCCGGCTTCTTCGGCGGCCGGGCGAAAGTACATCAGCACAATCGTCGAGGGATCATGCTTGTAGTTCCGCTCAATCTCCCTGTGCTCAGAGGTGTATGTGCCTCCTTCGATTAGCTGAGGGTTAGTGATCCGCTCAGCTGCCACGCCTCGCTGCATCATCCGGCCAGATAGCTCTTGGCGCCAGCTTGTACCCGTGGTGGTGCCGCCCAAGTAAATGCGGTTCACGGTTTAACCTCACTTCACTTTGTCTCGATGAACGTGGGCGGAGGTATTATATCAATATGTGCTGCAAGTAGGGAAAAATGTAGGGTTTTTAGCCGATAATTAGCTTGAGGCTGGCGTCAAAGCTCCCGGTGGAAAACGATCCGCCGCCTTCGCTGTAGCCAAGCGTTCCGGCTTGCGGAGCGAGTGCGCGTTATCTCCGTTGCAAGTGGATACGCGAACATAGGACTTGTGTGGAGAACCAAAAGCTCCAAGACGTTGGAATATGACAGGCCCCCGTCCAAGCTGGACGGGGGCCTTGGGGCTAGCCCGCGGAGGGCTAGGTGAGCTGATCCGCGATCCAGCTGATGGCTTCCGGCAATGACGCAAAGTAGGGCTGCTGGCCGTGGAAGTCCTCACGCAGCTCTTGCGCCAGGCCTTCCAGCACTTTCCGTGGCCGCTTGCTGGGGGTGAACTGCTCGGAATCTAGCACGACGGCGGTGCGATGTGGCTGCGCATAGGCAAACTTGCCAATCTCGAACATCGAGATGGGGCCCAATCGCTCGGTCTTGTCGCGGATGACCTCCGGGCTCAGGTTCTCCTCTTCCATCACGGCCGGGCACACATATATGAGCACGATCGTCTCGGAATCACGCTTGACGGTGCGCTCGAGTTCCATGTGTTCAGGGGTGTATGACACACCCTTCGGCAGGTGCGGGTTGAAGATTTGCTCAGGCGCTACGCCGCGCGTCAAGAGCTGTTCGGTTACCGTTTGGCGCCACGTTGTGCCGGTAGTGGTACCGGCCAAGAAAACGCGTTTCATCGCGGTTTTTCACCTTCGGTCGGGAAGCTGGGCGAAAGTATTATAGCAAGAAAACGGGTGTCCTTAAGGGGGGTGGGTAATTTTTGCGAATTTTTTGCAAAAATAGGTTAGGGTGGTGAACTAGTGGCCCACTGCGGTCATGCAAACAACCAGCACCCTGGATCTAAAAACCCACCACCGGCCTTCTCCAGAAGGCTTCTATAGCTCCATGAGGTGAAGCTCGAGGGCGACACCATCGTGGGCTTGTGCCCTTACGTTCTTGCTCGCATATATTGCTCCTCTTGTATAATTAGGTTCATGAAAGCCACGCTTAGCTTTACTGCCACCATGAGGATTTTGGGGATTAACCCATATGTACTCGTGACGGCCGAGCAAGCAAAGGCGTTAAAGCCGGGCTGGCGTAAGCCCATGCCCGTGCTGGTGCAGGTGAATAATAAGCCCGATAAACCCTGGCATATTAATATGATGCCCGTGGGCAACGGCGGTTTTTATTTGTATTTGAGTAATGATGTGCGGCAGGCTTCGGGGACCAAAGTGGGGGATCAGGTTAGTATTGCATTATGGTTTGACTCTGAGTACAAAAATGGTCCAATGCACGAAATGCCGACCCAATTCCGGGAGAGACTTGAGGCCAGCTCCGTAGCTGCCCGTCACTGGGAAGAGTTGCCGCCCAGCCGGCAAAAAGAGGTGCTAAGGTATCTCGCGGGGCTCAAATCCGACGCTGCGCTCCAGCGCAATATCGAGCGCGCCATGAGGGCTCTATCGAGCGACGGCGAGCGCTTTATGGGGCGGGACTGGAAGGGCGGTAGATAGCTCGAGTATGTGTAGTTGATAAAAGTTATTAATATGCTATAATAAGTAAATGGTATAATACCAAACCGTACCTACTCCTAAGGTAGGAGTGAATATGACCTCGTTCACTGCGCCCGATAACGCCCATAGCAAACCCTCTTCGGGAGTGAACATGTCTCAGTTCATCGTGCTTGGAACCTACATCAGCGAAAACTACGAGCATGAAGCAAGCTGCACTGGTCGCCAGCTACTGGTGGCCGAAGTCAACGAACGCGGCTTGAGCTTTACCGGCCGGACTTCATACGCCAAGTGGCACGAAGGCACGGATGCCATCTCGGCGGCGGACTGGAGCTACTGCTGGTACGAGGTGAGCCCGGGTGACGTGATTACCCTGGCCACCGAAGACTGGAAGACCGGCTTGCCCGACCGCAAGAAGCTGGTCGTGATTGTACCGGACGGCGGCTTGTCGCACCCTCCGAGCACCATGGAGGAGCTCAGGTCATGTGGCGGTAGCTACTACTACACCCTGGTGTCCGAAGGAAAGAGTGTTATGCTCGAATCCATGGTGCTGGGGATCGGTGGTCTTGCCCGTGGCGAGAAGCTCTCGGCCGAGCAGCGTGTCAAGCTTGTGCGTGAGGCTGCGGCCATCACAGGTATCGCCCAGGAGCACATCATTGTCACCGACGAGGGTGACGAGCAGATGGTGACCTTTCAGCAGGCGATACCGATGGCGGCCAAGGACACGCTGATCCGACAGTACCACCAGGCGCTTCGGCGCGTGGACCGTCGTTGTTATCCGACGTCGCTCCACTAAAAGCATCATCGTCCCGTGCGCTCAAGATCCGAGTGCACGGGACGCTTTTTGTTTGGGTAGACTAGGCTGCCTGGTTGGCGGGCGTAGCCCCAGATCACTACGAGAAGTCCAGTATAAAGGCCAGCCCAGGATGCGCAATTTTAGCGTGTATCTGCCACCCCTGTCCCTCCGCTAGCTCACGGGTTATAGCGAGGCCAAGCCCAAGGCCACCTGTGTTGCGGTTGCGCGACCCGTCAACTCTATAAAAGCGCTCGAATAGGTAGGGCAAGCTCTCGGCCGGCACGCCTTTTCCGTTGTCTGAAAACACTAATTCGTGAGCTGTGGCTTTGATGGTGACTTCGGTTGCCTGAGAGTAGCGCAAGGTATTTTGCATGAGATTGGCCAGGATCCGTTGCAGGGCGCTCCGGCTGGCATGGATGATGAGGTTCTCAGTGATATGCAGCTTCGTAGTTATGCCTTTTTGTCCCAGCTCGAGGCTAAAGTACTTGATGAACTCCTCGCAGAACGGCTTCAAAGGGATATCTTCGGGCTCGTCGCCATCAAGCACACGGGCTTTCGTATACGCGTTCAGCTGCTCTACTAATTCTGCCAGCCGTTCGGCTTGTTCTTTTAGGATGGCCACCCGCTCCTTGGTCGGGGAATGCTTGCCCTCCTGTATGGCTGTAAGCTGTCCAATCATGGTGGCTAGGGGTGTATTGAGCTCATGTGAAGCATCTGAAACCAAATCTTTGCGTAACTTTTCTTCCTGCTGCAAGCGGCTTATGAGGTCATTAAATTTCGAAAAAATTTCGTCAAATTCGTGAATGCCCGATGGCCGTAGTTGGATTTTGTAGTTGCTTTGCTCCAGTGAGGCTATAGCCTCATTAAATTGGCGCAAGGGTCGCCGGACAAAACGGGCCGCGATCAGGCCAATTACTACCGGGCCTCCCAAGGCAACAAGGGTTATTTGCCCAAGGCGCTCCATTGGCGTGGTAAGAGTATCACGGGTCAATTCATTGTAGGCCAGCGCCATAATGAGTGTGACCAGCCCTGATGCCAGTATGAGTACGGTAATACGCACGCTCAGTCGGCTATAAAGTTTCTGTTGAAAAATAAATAATACCGCCACACACGCAAGAGCAAGCAAAAACAGCGTAATGAGTAAGTCTATATAAGGTAAGTCCAGGAACGGTATATCCGTGGAGGGCGTGTCGATCACTTGGATTCTCCGGTGAAGCGGTAGCCGCTGCCGAAAACAGTTTCTATAAGCTGGGGATGTTTCGGATCACGCTCAATGGATTGTCGCAGGGCTTTGATGTGGGCATCAATGGTGCGGTCATAGACAAAATGTTCGCTCGGGTCGCTATAAATTTGATCGACCAGCTGCGCTCGTGAAAGCACCGCCTGGGGGCGGGAAGCGAGCGCCAGCAAGAGGTTGAACCGGGTGGTGGTGAGCGTGATGACCCGGCCGTCCCGTGTAATTGACATGGTTTCGGGGTCGATAACTAGGTCTTTAAAGCGTAGTTGCTTAGTTTTATCGTGCCGGCGCAAGAGTGCTTGTACGCGGGCCACTAAGACGTTGGGGTTGAACGGCTTTTTGATGTAATCATCGGCGCCCATAGCGAGCCCCTCGACTTCACTTTCATCGCTATCTCTGGCGGTAACGATGAGGATGGGTATGGCGGAATCCTGGCGGATAGTTTTGCAGACCTCGAGCCCGCTCACGTGGGGCAGGTTGATATCAATGATGGCGAGGTCTGGCTTATGCGTCTCAAACAGCTCGATCCCAGCCCGGCCGTCGGCTGCCTCGATGGTCTCGTATCCCGCATCCTGCAGGTATGTCACTTCAAACTCGCGGATCGACGCCTCATCTTCAATTACGAGTATCTTCATGCCTTTATTGTATCAACTTATTAACCCCTGCGATGATAAGGGTAGCTGCGAGTTGTGAAAATAGTATGAAATTTCACATCCTCTTCACATCTAGCCTGTATTCTTATGGGTATGAGAAAAGTTATGAAGGTACTAGCTCTCGTTGGTGGGTCGGGTGGGCATGTTACGCCGGCCGTTGCAGTTCTCCGCGAGCTTAAACGTCGTTATCCTGAAATAGGTATGAAATTGTGTCGTTGTAGCCATATCTCATGATATTCTAGACACGTGCGTCGATTAAAAAATGAGATTATTCTTCAGAGCAAGCAGCTCCGTTCTAGGCTGTGGAGAAAACCATATAAAAAATCCTTTATGCATCCAGACATGCCGTATTTTTCGCAGTGGGAATCACGTGAACTGGTAGAAAAGATCGTTACAAAGCAAATCGAGGCGAAAGACGATCCCCGTTGGCGAGAATCCGGCGCCGCAGATGTGACCGAATATGCGGCGTGGAGCTGGAGCTGTTGTGGCATGGCGTGTTTAAAGATGATCTTGGCACATAACCAGCAAAAGGTGATCCCACTGGTCGTTTTAGGAAAGCAATGCTTGGAGTATGGTGGTTACAAAATGCCGCTAGAAACATCGCCGGGGCTCTTTTATAAGCCGTTCGTACATTTCATCAATCAAAGATATGGATTGCACGCCACGGCCGTGGGCGCGCTGACGTTGACTGAAATTAAACAGATTATCAGCGATGGTGGCTATGCCATGGTTTCTGTGACGGCTGAGATTCGTTTTCCCCTTAGGGAGCCATTAAGGCGAAGTGGCCATTTGGTGCTCGTGTTTGGGTATGATGATGAGAAACAGATCATCCATCTCAATAACCCGTCGGGGTTTAAAGATACTCAGGAAGACGTGATTCTTTCATATCAGCAGTTCATGAAGTTCTTCGATCACAAAGGGATACTTATCAGACCTTAATCGCGGCTGCTAATTTTTATCACTCAAGGCAAGCGCTACTAGTTGGTCGATTACTTCATCAAGCGGTAACCCGGCGGCTGCCATCATGCGCGGATAACGGCTGTAGGAAGTCATGCCGGGGAGCGTATTAACTTCGTTAAGCATTACCGTCCCGTCTGCCTTTAGAAACATGTCCACCCGTGCGAGTCCCCGGCATCCCAAGGCGCGATATATGGCTTTTGCCGTCTGCTGAACGAGCACCCGAGACTTTGGAGGGATGTTCGCGGGAACGATAAAGGTTGCGTTTTCGGAACCGCCCTCAGGGTTCTCCTCCTGGTGAATTCTAAAGAATCCATGAGATAGATTGATTTGGTCTGGCTCGCCGACAATCAAATCCGGGTCGTTCCCCAGCACGGCACAACCGACTTCGCTGCCGACAACCGCCTCTTCAATTAGTACTTTCGAGTCGTATTGTTTGGCAGTTTCTAACGCCTGCGGCAAGTCTGCTTTCTCGGACACCTTACTGACGCCGAACGACGAACCCGAGCGGGCCGGCTTTACAAAGATAGGGTACGTAAACTGGTCGGGGTCAACGGGCTCGCCCGCCGTGGTAATCCAGAAATTCGGCGTCGCAATCCCCGCGTTTTTAACAACGGTATAAGCCAGGGATTTGTCCATGCACAGAACCGAGCTTTGGATATCGCAGCCTGCGTAGGGGATGCCGGAAAGCTCCAACAAACCCTGAATCGCACCGTCCTCACCTAGCTTGCCATGCAAGACAGGGATCACCACGTCTAAACGAATCGTTTTGTATTGTCCTTGCTCCTGAACGAGCAATCCGTGGACGCTTCGGTCCGGCGACAGCATAACGGGGCTGCCGTTTTCCCAATTTGCATCAGGTCCGTCACAGAGTTTCCATTCTCCGCTCTTCGTGATTCCGATGTAGCAGGGCTCATATTTTTCGGTATTGAGGTGCTTTGCAACCTCCCTGGCAGATTTAACGGAAATGGGGTGTTCTTCGGAACAGCCTCCAAATAGAATTGCGATTTTTAGCTTACCCATGCTGCTTTCTCCTTTTCAAATTTCAAGCAATTGATAATGGTATGTTCGACCGTGTCTCTTAGGGCGTGGTCGGTGTAATAGGCGGTGTGCGGCGTAATGAGCACGTTCGGCATTTTTTGTAGTTGCAACAGCAAGTTGTTTTTAATGGGCTTGTTTCGGTAGTCGGCGTAGAATATTCCTTCCTCTCCCTCGAGGACATCCAACGCCGCACCGCCCAGTTGGCTGCTTGCCAAGGCCGAAATAAGAGCCTCGGTATCAAGCAGTGCGCCGCGCCCGGTATTAATAACGAACGCGCCGGGCTTCATCTGCGTGAATTGCTGACGATTCAAGAGATGGTGTGTTTGCGCGGTGAGTGGCGTATGGAGCGTTATTATGTCGCTCTGCTGCAATAATTCATCGAGAGAAACGTAATCGGCTGAGATGTTGGGACGATGGTCGTAGGTTAAGATGTGGCAGCCAAAACCCCGCAGCCGGTCCATAACGGCTACGCCAATGCGTCCTGTTCCGATTATCCCAATGGTCATGTCGCGTAGCTCTTTGCCGCGTATATCGAGCAGCCTGAAGTCGTGACTGTCGGCACGGCTGATGGTGGATTTTGCATTTCGCACCACCATGAGCATTAGCATCAGGGCGTAGTCGGCCACGCTATCGGGCGAATAGGCGACGTTGCCGACGTTAATACCCACGCTACGGGCGAAATCTACGTCAATGTGGTTGTACCCAGCACTCCTGGTGGAGATGTACCCTACGCCGGCTTGGCTAAGCGCCAGAAGGATGGGGCGGGTGACCTGGGTTTTATGACTGACGCTGATGCACTGGTTTTGGCCTACCAGCTCTATATTGGCTTCAGATATCGCTGCATCGGTGATAGTTGGCGTGATGCCAAAGCGAGGCGCCATCTCCCGGAACAAAACGGCCTCGTCCTGCTCGCACCCATACATTGTAATTCCCATTTTTACCATGGTTAGAGGTTGCTCCTTCCTGCTGCTACAGAGTGCCACGCAGATGTGAACTGGATATGAAATTCGTCTAGCCGCGCCAGTGGGCGATTTTCATATCCAGTTCACATCTTGCAGTTATGCTTACCGTTGCAAAGTTCAATAAGGATATCTATGAAGCGGTTTTTAAAAGGAATTGTCGTATCAATCCTGGCCAGGCAGGTGCATCTCCTGCGCAAAAAACACCATTTTAAGATCATTGGTGTCGTTGGGGGTATTGGTAAGACAAGTACCAAGCTGGCGATTGCGCAGTCGCTTGGTAAAACATTGCGCGTTCGATATGAAGAATTGCGCATTGGGTATCAAGAAAGTAACTATAACGACCTGGTGAGTGTTCCGCTGATATTTTTTGGCCATCGCATGCCGAGCTTGTTCAGCCCGTTCGCTTGGATCAAGATTTTCGTTGATAACGCCAAGCAGATTAGAGGTGACTATCCCTTTGATGTAGTCGTTGTGGAGTTGGGCACTAATAGGCCGGGTCATATTGCTGCTTTTGGAAAATACCTGAAGCTCGATTACGCGGTTGTAACCGCCATTGTGCCCGAACACATGGCGTACTTTAGCGATATGCAGGCAGTTATTAATGAAGAACTATCTGTTGCGGGTTATTCGGAGAAGCTCATTTACAACGCCGATTTCTTGGACAATGCTGGGCGACAACCGCTTCAGGGCGCTATTTCATACGGCATCAAGCAGTCTGCAGACTACTACACTGCTAATGTGGTTCACGCGGCCGGAGAGTTTGAAGGTGACATCAAGCATAGCGGTGGGGCACTCTTGCATTTCAACCATAAAGCCGCATCCGAAACGCAGCTTTATGCGGTGCTCGCGGCTGCCGTTGTAGGCAATGAACTTGGGCTCAAGCCTTCACAGATTTTGGCCGGTATTGCCGCCATCACGCCGGTTAGTGGACGGTTGCGGCGGCTGGCAGGTATCAACGGCAGCTTGATTATTGATGATACGTACAATGCCGTTCCGGAGGCGGTTAAGGCGGGGCTAAAGGTGCTCTATGAGCTGGAGGCGCCGCAAAAGATTGCCATTCTTGGCAACATGAATGAGCTTGGCGCTATGTCGGCGCAGGCGCATAAAGAAATCGGTGAGCTTTGTGATCCCGCACAACTGGACCTTGTGGTAACGATTGGTCCTGATGCCAATGCGCACCTTGCTCCGGCTGCTGCGTCCAAGGGTTGTGCAGTAAAGAGCTTTAACACGCCGTATGAAGCCGGAGAGTATCTGCAATCAAAGATAGAGCCAGGCGCGGTGATTTACGCAAAAGGATCGCAAAATAAGGTATTTGCCGAGGAGGCTATTAAATTACTCCTGGCGGATCCGGAAGATGCCTCCAAGCTGGTCCGGCAATCTGAATATTGGCTAAAGCGCAAGCAAGCAAGCAAGCTTTAGCCCGAGCAACCCCAAATGAAGTCGTTATCGCGAACATCATTAGCTCTGTATGTGATATTCCTGTCATGGTTAATTTTATTCAAATCTTCGATTAGTCTTTCCTCGGACGTACTAAACTCCCAGATAAGAAGCCTTAACCTGATCCCATTTGCGGCTACTGCTGCGAGCGAGATGATTGCCAATGTTGTCGTCTTTATTCCTCTGGGGTTGCTTTTAGACGTCAACTTCAAGCAAGCGAGCTTTTTACGGAAACTCACCTTGGTGTCAATTTTTAGTCTGGCAGCCGAGCTGATCCAGTTTGTGCTCGCGATTGGGGTGGCGGATGTAACGGATGCAATCATGAACACGCTTGGCGGGTTCGTGGGGTTAATGCTCTATGGCTTCGGCCGTAAGTATGCTGAGGGTGAAAAATTAGACCGATTCATTTTCGCAGGAATCGCCAGTCTAGTCGTATTATTTCTTTGTCTCCGGTTCCTTGTTTTTAAGGTTCGGTATTAGGTGGTGCACTTTTTTGTAAGGTAGACCGTTGAATTGTAAGCGTAAGTCTAATAGTGTCACGACATGGGAAGTTTTTTTAGCTCTACACTACCGCGCTTAGACGTACGTCGGGGCACATCGCTTGACCTTATTACCTACCTAGCATCGCTAGCGTCCAGGCCATCCGATATCGACTCCACGCTCGATACGCTCCGTAAAATTAGTGCCCGACTTCGTCCAGGACAAGCACCAAGCGCCAGCGATACTCGCTTGCTGGCTAAGGTTTACTTTGATCTGGAGACGTACTTAGTGAACGATGAGCCTTTGCGCGCCTATACGCTGGAGGGTCTGCGTAGTAAAGTTGCCGAAAAGTTTGACTTAGGTACTGAGAGCGTGGAACACTACTGGCAGTCGGCGACCAACCTAAATGAAGCGGTGCAGACCAAGTCGGTTGCCGTTAGCTCGACACTCAAGGCTGGCCGGGCACGACGCGCTGGCCACTGGATCATCGCGGTTGCTTTACTCTTCGGCATCACCGGATTCTTTATCCCGGTGACGGCTACGCCCGACATGCCCTGGAGCAATAATTTTGATATGACGTTTAGCCTGATGGGGGATGTATTGTTGTTTGGCGGGGCCTGGTTGTTTCTCGCCGGCTTGCCAGGCTTTAAGGCCCGTCTTAGGACGAGCTACCGCATGTTGTGTGCCGCTATGATTCTTCTGGCGTTGGCTCAGTCACAGCAGATCATTTACACCTACCTGAATCTTTGGGACAATCCGTTTATTCTGCATGGTGGAGTAGCGCTTGGATTCGCGCCGCCTATTATCTTGTTTTATGTTTCGATGCTCTTGTTTGCCAAGCTGCTGCATGTCAAAAATTTCTTTTCATCCATCGTTGCGGCGCTTATTACCTGTGTTGTGGCGGCAGCGCTAGCGGCGGCCTTCCCATACTTTCCTTCACCTCTATCGCCGGAGGTTTTGCGCCAGGCGCTGCCGCCATCCATTCTGCTCGACACCTTCCTGGTCTTTGCCGTGGGCATTGCCTGGGGTATTAAAAGAGTGGCTGCGCCAGCCTATACGCCAGCCCTGGCTTGGTTGCTTCTAGGCATAGCTAGTATTGCCGCCACGGCCCTCATTTATACCGGTGTGCAGGTTCTCTTGCCCGAGGTTAATGCCGTCTTGTCTTACGGCGGCATATCGGCTTTGTTTATCGTTTCAGGTCTTTTGCTCATCAAGTCAGCGGTCATGTTCAACCTGATAGCTGACGAGCTTTAGTCGTTACGACGTTGCCAATGCGGCTGAGTGCCATCAAGGTCAGTAAAGCCGTACTCTACTGCGAGGTCTCCAGCTGTCAGTGCCTGGCCCGACTTATCCATAATGCTACCGTCGGCGCTCATGGCCGTTATGGCCCGGCCCAGGTAGTGGGGCGATTCTGAATGTGCGAAGTCTGCATACTTGGCGATGCCGTCCCGCCAATTTTCTTCCGTCACGCCGAAGTACTCGAGAATGGTCTCGGAGCGCAAAAATCCCGGCGTCACGGCGATGGCGGCCACGTTGTGCGGCGTGAGTTCGATCGCCATGGTTTCGGCCATGCGCATAACGCTGGTTTTAACCAGGTCATAAAAGAAGCTGCCGCGGTAATCTTGGTTGTTGCCGTCAGTGATCTCAAATATCACACCGCTACCTTTAGCCACCATGAGCGGTGCGGCATAGTGTGCCGTAATAATGTGAGAGTTAATGGCGCGCTCCAGCATTGCAAGACCCTTGTGCAGATCATGCTTCCAGAAGGGAACACCGCGGTCGGTGAACTCGCCACCACCCCAGACGTTGTTGACCAGAATATCTAATAAGCCAGCCTGCTCGTCGCGAATGCGCTCAAAGAGCGCTTGCACGGCCGTCTGATCGGTGTGATCTGTCTGGATGGCGATGCCCTGGCCGCCGGCCTTTGTTACCAGATCCGCCGTTTCGTTGATGCTTTCCGGCCGCCCCGTCGTTTTGCCGGCAACGCTGCGGCCGGTGCAATAAACGGTGGCTCCAGCCGTGCCAAGCTCAATGGCGATGGCTCGGCCGACACTTCGCGTGGCCCCTGCTACCAGCGCAACCTTGCCTTCAAGTGGTTTCTTTGACATAGAATCCCTCCTATATGTTAGACATTGGTTCTGATTCTAACGCTACCTCACATTTTTTTGCAGCCTATTTTTTTGGCGATTCTTGTGCCTATAGATCGTTGGGTCAAGCGTCGTGAAGGAGATGCCCATAACGTCTCAGCCATCCAGCGGTTGCCGCAGTCATATGTTAAGATAATCCAGTTCATCTCTCGAGCCGATTTGGAGCCATCATGCAGGTTACCATGCTCAATTTCTTGCTTCAGTGCACGTTTGATTTCGATGTCACGAAACGTTGGAAAAAGACTCAGGGCTATTATGATGATGTACCCGAAATAGATGATCCGAGCTGGTGGCCGTATCACTATGTGCCGCAGATATTTGTTGCCCAGTCCCGTTTGGCCAGCGAGCTATTTCGGGATGTGCCACCTTTCGTCGCTGTCATGCGCGTTCTGGTGACGCTGGAGGAACAGTATTGGCCGCCCAACTTTGAGCTGGTGTTCCAGACGAATCCGGAGGCCAAGCGGAGCTTCGACAGCTGGTCGCAGACGAACTGGCGCTTCCGCAATGCATGGGGCAACTTGGTGCCCACATCGATCGATCCGCACGACTGCGGCTGCACGGAGTGCATCATCGGTGAGTACGTGCCCTTGTGCTACGCTGAGCTGGGCATGATACGCGACCTCGTCGCGGGCTACATTTCGAACAACACCGACTATGATTACTGGGTCGAGTTCGAGTGCACCCCACGGGGCATCTGGCAGCAAAAATTAATCACCCGACTACACTAGGAGGACTCCATGGGATCCGACGGACCCGCAAGTGGCGGTAGCCAAGTAGGAACGGTAGGTTTTACGGGGTGCTGGCGATTATGCCAGCACCCCTTATTTCGTTTTATTGCTTTTTCTCACGGTTGATAGGCCGAAAGGGCGGAAGCGTTGCCAAGCTAGAGCTGTACTAGACTTTTTATGGTTTTCATGCTAATATATTTAATCCAGTAATGGAATCGTTCTTCTCCGACAAGGAGTCTTCATGCCCACGATCACCTGCACCACCAAGCGCAGTGACGACCCGGACGTCCTCGTGCAGTGGCCCGAGAGCATCATGGACGTCATCGACTGGCTGATCCGCGGCGACTTCAAGGACGGCGCCCAGCTCAGCGAAGTGATGGTCGAGGGCGACACCGCCGTCGTCGTCCTGCGCACCGTGAAGCCGGACCACGAGGTCTCGACCGCCTACACGGGCCTGCGCGAGGAGATGGCCTTGCCCCTGCAGGTCGCCTACTCGCACCTGCTGCTCACCAAGCAGCCCGGTAGCCCGGTGAGCCAGGTGGAGGAGCAGGCCGCCATGGCCGTCTCCGACGCCGCGGCGCTGGCCGAGCTGAGTCGCCTGTGGGACGACGTGGACATGACCCAGCGCCTCTACTTGATGCTCCTCGGTCGCGCCGAAGAGCACCTCAAGTACCGGTCCACCGACAGCATCGTCAGCGAGTTGCTGTCCGTCCACGAGGAACTCCAGGAGGTCTAGACCCCCAGGCTCGCTCCACCCGTCCGCAAGTCCACCCCAGCCCTGCCACCCGGCAGGGCTTTAGCTTAGGGGATTGGATTCTCGCCTGAGGATGATTCAGTCGTAAGGGTTGCTATTTTTTGCGAATTTTTTGCAAAAAATAGCGAGTGCCATAAAAACACGACACCTATCATCATGAGGAGGCCGTGCGCCTCATCAACCTCGGCTTTTTCACCATCCACGACCGCATGAAGTTCACCGGCTCGCTTCTCGCCGGTCCTTCTGGGCTGCGACCGTGATCTGCTGGAACTCCGGCGTCACGGGTAAACTGCTGGCCCTCGGCCCGTGCCAGGCCATGGTCTCGGTCTGCGCCGCACAGGCGTACTACGCGCATCCCCGCCGGCGTGCCGGCATCACCTTCGCGCCGGGTACTGCCTGGTGCTGGAAGTACTAGCACTGCCCGCGTGACTTCGCGTCACTAGCTTAAGTCCCACTCCGGCGCTGCCGGAGTGGGATCTTTTCGTTTAGCGATTAATTTTTACGATCTTTATCGAGCATGCCGGCTTGGCGGAGAGTATCTACGGCCGTTTTTGATGCTGCCGGCGGCGCATCTTTGGCGTACTTATATCCCGTGAACATAAATATTACACCTACTAAGCTGGAGGCGATTCCAATAACAGTTTGGTTTGTGGGCGGGAAAAGCGAGAACAGCCCGAACATTAAGCCGAATAGGCCCAGGGCGACTATGAGGGTGCCGCCAAAAAAGCGAGTAGTGAATAATTTCATGCTTCTATACTAGCATATGGCCGCCCCACAAGGCGGCCGGTGTGCTATGCGCATATGCTGAAGGGGTCGCTAATTTTTGCGAATTTTTTGCAAAAATTAGCGAGTGTCATGAACCAGCCATGATGCTGGTTCCGGGGCCTTGCGTATAAGTTACAAAAAAGCTCGACGGTTAGGCAATCCAGCTCGAACTTGATACCATTACACTAATTAAGACGAGTTAAACGCTTTTATGCGCAACAAGTTTATTAAAGATTTTGCGATGGTAGTCTTTGCCTACGAATGGGCCGTATGCCTCATTAACCAGCTCGTAGCAATCATCGCTCATACCCTGCTACCTTATGACCCCGTGATAACTGTCTTGATTCTAGCCGTAGCTTTTGGGCTGTCATACACAGCTGTTTGGCTCTTCTTCAACAAGTGGAAAGCCAGATTTTGGGTAAAAGCTTGCATTGCCGTCGGCGTTATCGTCGCGTCCTACATGATCGGTACATGGATCGATATGAATGCTGTCTATAATATGTCTCATCGCTAACAGTCAAGAATAATGCCGCGGACAAGTCCGCGGCATTTGGTGAAGCCGGCGCACCGGCAAGTCCATTGGCCGCCTGAATCACATCATTTCAGCTATTCTGTAGCCGTAGTATCGTGCATCTCCCGTAACTTCCTTTAGCTTGACCGGGAAATCACCAGGAGTAAAAGTATTTCTTTTCTCTTCGCTTGAGGCATCTACTTCCACTATGTTAAGCGTCCCGTTGGCGAATTCATCGTACTTAACAGAGAAACGCGTATTATTTTGATGGTATTCAAATTCGTAACGTTTCTTTTCGAGATGAAGCGTAGAAGAGGCCACGAGCTGTTGATATCTCTCTTGGGCAATATTCTCTTTTTCTGAAGTTCTACTACCATTCTTAGTGGCTTTTGTAATCAATAAAATTTGAACATCGCCGTTACCAAATTTTTTATATGCAACTTTTGTTTCCGAGTCTTCGCCTGTTTCTAGCCAGTCGACGGTGAGGATGAATGAAGTCGCACCATTCTTCTCCAGGAACTCCGAATTTAGGGGCTTGGAAATAAACTTTCTGGCGTTGTCCTCAAGTTTTTCTTTCATAATGCTTAGTATAGTTCATTCAGCGTGTGTTGCGACTTAGTCCAACGGCTGCCACAACTCCACCTTTATTGCCCTCCGGACCATGCCCAGACAATCGGCCGAGGTGATTGACCACCATTTCGCTTCAGGTTAAACTTAATTTTGGCTCATCCGAGCCAAATATGGCCGTACCCTTAGGAGGTACCCATGTCAGGCAAGAAGCTGTCGAGCCGTTTCCTGCGCTTTGTGAGTGCGCTCGTGCTGGCGCTCGGTCTCGCGGTGTTCGCAGTTCCGGCCGGAACCGCCAGTGCTGCAACCGGTGGTTGCTACGGCGCCGGATGTACCGGTCTCGATCCAACCGGCCGTTGCGACGGCGATGCCTACACGGTATTGTCAATCGCGATCAATGACGGGGCGCTTAACCTGGGGCAGCTTGACCTGCGGTACTCGCGAAGCTGCGCAGCCAACTGGGGACGGTTTTCTACCGCCTCGGGCGCACGTTACATCGTGCTCTCAGAACTCAATCAGCCTTATCCTTTTGGTGGGCGTGTCACAGTTTGGAATCCGGGGGGAGTAAGCCAGCAGCCAGTGCAACGTGATTACACATGCCTGGCTGCGCCGTATGCATCTTGTAGCTTCTGGTCCAAGATGGTGGATGGTCGTGGTAGGGCTTGCACAGGGGTTGAACCCTGGACGAGGACATGGATCGGTAATAACCTCGAGTCCCGCGGCTGGTACTGGGGACCTTGCGCCTAGGCGCCGCAAAAATCAAGACATGCGGTCAATGAATAACTGATCGCTGGGCTCGAAGGCATGTTCTTCGAGCCCGTTCTTTTACTATTGCTCATTGGTTAGCTAATTCAACTCGAACTTGATACTATTGCACTAATTAAAGCGGCTATATATATTCATGCTTAACAAATTTATTAAAGATTTTGCGATCGTAATCCTTGCCTATTTATTGGCTTCATCCCTGGTTAGCCGGCTCGTAGGAATGGTTTTTTATAGTATGTTGCCCGGCAATGACCCGGCGATTTCGGTAATGGTTTTGGCCACAGCCTTCGGATTGTCATATTTGGGCGTTTGGTTCTTCTTCAGCCAGTGGAAGGCTAGGTTTTGGATTAAAGCTTGCACTATAGTTGGGGTTATCATCTTGTCCCGGGTGGCGTTCACTCTGGTTGATATGAACGCCGTCTACAACATGTCACACCACTAGTTCTTACAGTACCTGCCACAACTCCACCTTATTGCCCTCCGGATCGTACACCCAGGCAAACCGGCCGTAGTCGGCCTCCTGACGGTCGTCATCAATCTTGACGCCGCCGGCCCGCAGCTGCTCTAGCATGGCGTTCAGATCGGCTACGCGGAAGTTGAACATGACTTGCTGGTGGGCGGGGAAGTAATCGCTGCCGGCGTCAAACGGCTGAAAGACCGTGGGGCCGGCGGCTTGGTGCCAGGGCTCGGGGCTCGTCTCGCTCATGGCGGTGATGCCAAAGTTGTCGTCGTACCACTTGGCGAGCGCGGCCGGGTCCTTGGCGCGGATGAGCACGCCGCCGATGCCGGTGATGGTTTGTTTGGGCATGGGTGAGGGTCCTTTTGCGGTATTAATTTATGATTGAGTTAAATCTCTAAGAGGGTAGCCTAGACCGGGCTGATAGTCCAGCTGCACTAGGATACGGTCAAAAATATCTGATGAGATGCACTTCAATGCATCTAGAACCTGCCTATCAGCATCGACCACATTTACTCTAATAAGCAGCCAAAATAAATCGTCAGCTTCAATACTGGAGTATTTCTTTTTCTCCTTCGTTCTCGTTACTGTGGCAAGCCTATCGTCTAGATAGAGATTACTTGGGACGTACTGGTAGGCAGTTGTCACCATGTAACCTGTTTTATTGGTTATCATAGGTTTTACGGTCATGTAGTCGATGTAGTCGTTCGGGTTTTTAAGCTTCTTTTCACTGTTACTAAGAGCCTGCAGGGCGCGGTGCGCGAGCTCCTTAATAACTCTCTGGCGATGACCCAGAGGAGGTATTTTCTTAAAAAGAATTAGAATCCTTACCCAGCCGTGCTCAACAGGAGCTAGATCTTCTAGTAGCTGCTGAATTTCAAGACAAAAGGCCTCCTGAGTATGATTACGTGTTTCTGTCTTGGGATCCGCATTTGGAATAGATGTATGCTCAATCCAAATGCGCTTGCCATTATTCTCCAGAAAAATATCAGGCTCTCCAGCCGCGCCATTCTTGCCATCTTCGCCATGCAGTATTACTTCAGAGTCTAGGCCTAACGCCTTCACGGCTTCGCTTGCGTGGTCGCATTCCGTGTACTCTTTTGAACTAATTGGCGGGCGGGGCACTGCTGTTAAGGCCTCAATTTTAAAATCACAACAATGACTGATATTGCCAATGAAGTGACTGAAATTATAAGCGCAAGGTTACTTCGATTTTGTGCAGCTTTTTTATAGCGCCGTTCGCGCTCGACATCAATTTCCTGAATTAGAGCTGTTTTTTCAACATTATCAATGCTCCCGGCATAGCCATTAAATAAGCCACTTACAAAACGATGCCTTCGTGTCTGCAGCTCTTTGTCACTTAGCTCAGTTAGGTCTACCTTAAATTCGGAGTCGTGAGCAACCATAGCTATTCATTCTCAGCTCGATTGAAGAACTCGACTACGAATTTGTTAGCTTGCTCTTCGGTATCGAACCTATCATATTCTTTCTGCCATGTGCGAGTATGTTCGCGGATTTTATCGCCATCGTCAGAGCGTACTATGGCTCGTGGGGCCCATTTGCCGCTGGCTAGTGCGTAGGAGTTAGGAATGATTTTAATCATATACATATAATGGCTTTGCTTTGGGATACCGTCAATTGGCACCAGCCTACTCGCGGATCGTATAGTTGATAACTCCTTAGCGTAAGCTGTTACTGCGAACTGGTAGCTTATCTGCTAATAACTCGGCTGCCAATTTAAATAAGAATTTAGACTCCTTATCATCGAACAACTCTCCATTGCCTAGCATTAAATGCCTCGTCGTTAAAGCGTAAGTATTGGCTTGACCAATTACGTAGTTAAGTACTTTGTTTACATTTGGCTGTAAACTCAAGTAGGCAGGACTAGGATGCGTAAAGACAGAACAGTAGTCCCATACCATACCTGCCTGGGGGCTGAACGCCTTTAGCCGATCTTCTGCAGATGAAGTGGTCCAGCTGCTTGCTTCTCTGGGTATGCGTGTTAAGCCATCGATTTTAATTTTATCTAGATGCTCACCAAAATTGTCAGTAAGGGAAATATATCGAGAGGCTCTTTTGCTGGTTTTATCTTCCGTGATCCAATATGCGTTCGCGGTTGATTCAAGCAGAGAGCGAAGTAGGCTTCCTGCTGCTCGAAGGTTATTTTCCTTCACGCTGGATTTAATTCCTCGAAGGAAGGCATAACTCTCGCCCTGAATTAAGATGAGTGCAAGCTCTGTTTCATTCTTTGGTTTTATCTGGTAGGCACTCCTCCTGTCCCAATATTTTTTATCGAAACGTAGAATGCGGTTTGTGAACACTAATTCTTTCTTACTAAGCTCAAAATAATTCATAGTAAATCAATTTAAACACAAAATTGAGCTGGAATAATGCTACATTCCTATGCAAGGCTAATGAGCGGCCATCAACGCGAAGCTGCGGGAAGAAATCGCATCAGCGAGAGTAGAGCCCGACGGGTGGCTCGTAACACCGTAATGAAGTGCTAGAGGAAGTCATTCTTCTGGAAGCCGGATGGTACCTCCCTCGACAGCGATCCGGTGACCGGAAGATTTCTGAGAGCACATGCTATTTGAGCACCTGTAATGCTTCGATGGCGTCATATTCGCTGCTCTTTTCCAGCCAGGGTATCAATTCCTTGGCTTGAGCTATGTCTACGGCTTGTACATGCATGATTTTATCTTCCTCAACTTGCAACTGATCTTCTCCTTCAGTGGTAAGCGGTAGCTCAAAAGACGGTGAAGCTGATTTTACATAGTAGCGTAGCTGAAAGAAACGATTTTCTACACCGTCTTCCTCAACGATTATGACGTCATTGTAACCAAAAAAGATAAGACTTGAAGCATCTTCGAGGCGAACGCCCGTTTCCTCATACAGCTCACGTACCGCTGTTTGCGGTGGCGCTTCGCCAGTGTCAGGTTTGCCGCCGGGGAGCTGCCAGCTCTGGCCGTCTTTCGACACAATGAGAATTTTCTTATTGGTTGTGATGAACCAGACGTACACCTGGCGGACTGGAATGGCCGGATCAAGCGACTCTAATGAGGACGTCTGGATCCATTTCATGTTTATATTGCTGGGCATAGGCGGTCTTCTTGTCATTGATTCTCTTCCGCGTATTCTCTTACGCCCTCGTTGAATGATTCCGAGTTGCCATTGCTGTAATCGGGGTCGGTTATTCCGTTGGCTTGAGCCCATTCATAGCCAGCCCCATAGCCTGATCCCGTAGAAGTAGTTGTTTGATACACGCAGTTTTGCTCTGGTGTTGGTATCGGTGTACCTGGTCGCACGGCGTGAATGGGCTTGCATATTTTTGGTGCAGGAGCCCGCACAACCTTAGGAATGGCAATGCTGGGCCTTGGTATTGGCTGAACTGCGGCGGCGCTTGCCACTGTTGGCGTGGGGCTAGCTTCAGCTATTGGGGCTATATCAGCCTGGCTGGATTGAGTTAGAAAAACTATAGCCAGTGCTACACTGCCAATCAACGATGCAAGGACCATAGCCTGTTTGCGGGTACCGATTTCCATAGCTTCTTTTTTATGAATAAATTATACTCCGTTATGATACAGGCATATGAGTTTTAAAAATATCACCGCCATCCGAGCCTTCACATTCATCGTCGGACTAGTACTAGCCGCGCTCATGACCGCCCAACTCCTTTCAACGAGCACCTCAAGCGCTGAGTTCTGGATCGAGCTCAAAACTGGCACGGGCTGGTCGTTTCTCATTTATGCCTTGCCTTATGTGGTGTATCTGTTCTGCTCTCGAAAGCTATCACGGATGCGACAGGCGGCAATGGTATCGGCTATTATGGTAGCTATCGGATTGGTAATGAACCTAAGCTTGTTTTACGCCCACAAAAACATTAGGCCTCAAGATGTGGCCGTCATCGATCCGTCGATTTACTTTGTTTTGGCCCAGATCGGGCTGGCCATAGCCTTGCCCACTTTTCTTAATCACAAAAAATAGCTCAGAAATAATGAACACCGAAAAATTCCAGCAAGTTCGCGCGGACCTCATCGAGATTTTTCCGCCAGAGACCGACGACCCGCGCTTGCAGTACGTGCGCCGCACCTGGATTTTTCCAAATCACATTGATATTGCGGTGGATTTCGCGCGCCAGTTGGCCGAGAAATATGGTGCCGATGGGGAAGTAGTGATGCTGGGCGCGCTCCTGCATGACGCCGGACTTGCCTACAAGCGCGAGAGCGCTGACCCGACCGGCCACGAGAATCGGAGCATCAAGTACGCTCAGGAATTTCTGCCAAAGTACGGGTATGAGAAAGCATTGATCAACGAAGTAGTGGAGTGCATAGAGGCAACTGAGCCAGAGGTCGAGCCGGCCACGCTAGAAGCCAAAATTGTTCGGAGTGCGGATGCGATGTCGCATATGCTGTCGGTGCACTACTTGGCCAAGGCTGTATTTGCGCCTGACTGGGAGGCTGGCATTAGCTTCGTGGAAAAGAAGATCGAGAAGGATTTTGGCAAGGTTTGCCTGGATGATGAGCGTGAGCTTGTGCGCCCAGTTTATGAATACTTTACAAAAATTGTGGAGCAGTATAGAACAGGCGAAATAATCTCAATATAAGAATGGCCCGCACCCGAAGGCGCAGGCCATCTCGCCGAAAAAGGTGTTACGTCGTGAGCGCGCCTAGACAGCCGAACTTACGTGGCGCTTTTTAGAGCCTTTGCTAGAAGAGACTGCGCTTTCTTGATTTCTTCCGGGTTTGTCGTTACTCTTGCGAGCACATCTCCCTCGACAAGACTCAGAACCAATTGTTCCAGAATAGACTCTTCAACTGCCGGCGTGGGCATTACTGCGAAGGCCTGGCGGTTTTTGTCGGGGTCGTCTACGACTCCCATCTGGACCGTTTCGATCAAGTTTCCGTACATGGCGGCGGTTGTTTCGAGGCGATTGGCCATCGCCTGGATCTCCGAAGCTGTGTAACGCTCGCTCACGTACACAAAGGCAAAACTTGTATCCGTGCCCAGATAGCATAGCGCCCTAGCAGGCATCGTACCTTCTCTCGCTGGTTTTCGGACCAAGAGCAATTATGGTTTTTAAGTAGGCGGCCTGTCAACGAAAACAAAACCGTCCAAGATAAGGTGGGGTACCGAGAGGCGCTCCGCCTATGCGGCGCGGACGATCCGGGCGGCGTAGCCCAGGTGGTCACTGATGCCGGGGATAAGCTCGTAATCAGGGACTTCGTAGCTGGGACCGGCGAACAGCCCATCGAGCACGAACTCCAGGCCCGCCTTGGCGCCCTTGTGGTAGACCGGGTCGAACGTACTAGTGACCCAGGCCGGAACTCGGTCGGTGAGGCCCACCTGCTCAAAGACCTGCCAGCCCGGAGGTAAACCAGCGCTGGCTTTGGCATCTCGCGGGCGGTTGGTGTCGATGCCACAGACTTGGTCGCGGCTGAGCGGCCCGTGGGGGCCAAAGTTGGCCAGGAGCTGGTGGAAGCCTGCATCCTGAATGAAGCCGAATTCGGTGTCGTGGGCGTACGTCCAGGGCGCATGGCTGCTACCCAAGATGAACTCAACGCCACCCGCCACCACTGCAATCTGCTGGAACACGCAAGACAGTAGCCGTCCGTCGGTTGACCCCACCTCCTCGCGCTCGTGGGCGATACGCGGATGGGCGTTGAAGGTGCCATAGTAGACCTCTTGGAGGTCGCGAAACGGCAGGTGGCTGAAGACGGCCAGGCCGAGGCGGTTTCGGTCGCCTGGTGCACACTCCATGTGGTGCATTGGTGTGAACCGAAAGTACTTTGTCCCGAGGATTTTGGCCATCAGTGGCACATGGTGCTCCATGACCTCCTGGGCAAATATTACGTCCAGACGGTGGGCGGCCATAGCCTCCGGCCAGCCCCTGAAGACAAGCTCGGGCGGAGCGTAAGTCGGGTTGTCGGGGCTGCCCATACACATGTTGCCCCAGCCCACGCCGAGGCTGGGGCTAGCGGACATAAACGCTCCTTGTCATTGTTCGCAATTGATTCATATTCTATAATTAAGGCTCATTATACACCTCAACGGACGGGAGGCTCTCGTATGGCGCTCTTTGCGGGTCGGGCTACTATCGTGGTTCGGCATGATCCTACCTGGGAACTGGAGCTGGCGGGCTTCAGTAATCGTGGGCCGTCTACGGGTGTTCACGCATTGCCTCAGATCCGGGCGTTTGTCTTCCGGGATAGTGCGACACAGCAACAACTGGCGGTCATCAGCGGCGACTATTGCGGCTGGGATTCCGACTTCGTTACCGGTATTAGGCGCAAGCTGAAGTCGCTCGGCACGGAATCTATCATCAGTGTCACGCATACCCATTCCGCTCCGGCTACGTATCATTCGGTAGGTGATTTTACGGGCGCGGTTGACCCAAGGTACGTGGAATTGGTTCAGGCGTGTATCCTGGAGGCCGTAGCCGCGGCTCAGAAGGACATGAGCGAGGTAACTTCGGTGGCCGTCACGCATAGTACGCTGCATGGCAACTTCACCATGAACCGCTCCACTCTGCGCGAGCGCCAAACGGATGAAGGCGCACGCATGTGGCTCGACAAGCGGCTGACTCGCGACACTCCGGCGGCGGTCCTGGCCGACGTGGACCGCGGGATTGCCCTGGTGCGGTTTGGACGACCCGGCGGCGATCTGGTGCTGGCGAACTTCGCCTGCCACCCGGTGGTCGAGGGCCGGGACAACCTGACGTGCAGCCGCGACTTTATTGGGCCGCTCCTGTCGCAGATCGAGCGCGAGCTTGATACCGGCTCCGGTGACGTTACGGCGATGTTTCTCCAGGGAGCAGCCGGGGATGTTAATCCCGCGGTTTTCGAGTTTGGTCTTGTGGCGGCTGAGCGGTTTGGCCGGGCTATCGGGGCCGAAATGGCCAGCGCCATGTGCGAAGGGGCGTTCCCGGTGAGCGAAGGTCTGGCCTTCCGGGAAGTACCCGTGCGCCTGGAAAATGTTGATGGCTCCTACCATGAGGCCGTGGTTTCGTGCCTGCTGATTGGCGGCCAAGCCATTGTCACGGTGCCCGGCGAGCTCTACCACGAGCTTGGGCTCGCGATCAAGGCAGGCTTCGACCTGCCGCCAATTGTGGCCTGCTACAGCAACGGCTCGGTGGGCTACCTGCCGAACCGCGAGCGGCTCGAGCGCAGCGAGGCTTACGGGAATGACACCGGTATCCGGACGACTGCGGCGTCGCTTTTTGCGCCCGGTTACGGCAACCGGACCGGCGTTCCGGCTCCCGGGAGCAGTGAGCACCTCGTGGATACGATCAGAGAATTGCTCACCAAAATGCTCGCGTAGATGGCAAAACAATGGTATTATAGCTCCACAACTTAGCTAAAAGCGCTGTGCTAAAAACGCATAAGCGGCCATCAACCGCGAAGCTGCCCGAAGAACGGCCGTAAGGCTTATTAGACCGGGACGTTGGCTCCGAACGTTACTCGGAAGATAATGAAGTGTTCCATCTGGAAAAGCACGGTGGTACCGCCCGCAAGGGTCCGTGCAGACAGATGGATTTTTGTATTTTAGGAGCCCATGGAACCAGAACTCAGAGCCGAACTGCCCATCCTCGCTTTTGCTAGCGCCCCAGCCTTTGAGACCTGGGTGGCGGAGCATGGCGCCGAGGCTGGATTGTGGCTCAAGATAGCCAAAAAAGCGTCCGGTATTGCTACCGTGTCGTACGCCGAAGCTGTGGAGGTGGCGCTATGCTACGGCTGGATCGACGGGCAAAAGCAGTCGTACGACGAGCAGTATTTTTTGCAGAAGTTTACGCCGCGGCGGCCGAGGAGCATTTGGTCGCAGGTGAATGTGGCCAAAGTGGCGGCGCTGACTGCGGCCGGCAAAATGAAGCCGCCGGGCCTGGCGGCGGTGGAGGCGGCCAAAGCCGATGGCCGCTGGAATCAGGCCTACGCCTCACCCAGTACCATGGCTATTCCGCGCGACTTTGCCGCTGCCCTCGAGGCCAATCCGATTGCCAAAGACTTCTACGCCACCCTGAATAAGACCAATACCTATGCGATTCTCTGGCGCATTACCACGGCCAAGAAGCCCGAAACCCGCAAGGTTCGCATTAATAAACTCATCGCCCAACTCAACGAACGAAAGGCCATTCACTCATGAAAAAAGCTCCCCAAGCCAACTTCCCCGAATTTGAAGCCGAAATGCTCAAAGTCTGGGCGGACGAAAAAACCTTTGAACAAAGCCTCAAAAATCGCGAAGGCGCGCCGCGCTACAGCTTCTACGACGGGCCGCCGTTTGCCAACGGTCTGCCGCACTTCGGTCACTCGCTCGTAACGAGCATTAAGGACTCGCTGGGCCGCTACCACACCATGAAAGGCTCGTATGTGGAGCGTCGCAACGGCTGGGATTGCCACGGCCTGCCGGTGGAGTTTGCCATCGAAAAAGAGTTTGGCGTCTCGGGCAAGAAGCAGATTCTGGAGCTGGGACTACAAAAGTTTAACGACGCCTGCCGGGCGAGCGTATTTAAGTACAAAGAGGATTGGGAAGAGTTCTTCCGCCGCATTGGCCGCTGGACCGATACCGAGCACTCCTACCAGAGCATCGACCGCGACTACACCGAGAGCGTGTGGTGGATGCTGGGCCAGGTGCACGCCAAGGGTCTCTTGCACCGGGATTACAAGAGCCTGCCGTACTGCCCCCGCTGTGAAACACCCTTGAGCAACTTTGAGGTCAACGACGGCTACAAGGATGATGTGCCCGACCCGAGCTTGTATGTGAAATTTAAGCTCAAGGACGAGAACGCGAGTCTGCTAGCCTGGACCACGACTCCTTGGAGTCTCTCGGGCAATGGGGCCGTGGCGGTACACCCCGACGAGGAGTATGTGTACGTTGAAGTTGATGGCGATGACGGCCTGCCTGAGCAGTTAATTTTGGCCAAGAAGCGACTCTCGGCCTTAAAACACGACGAAGTTCTGATTTTAAGGACCGTGAAAGCCAAGGAGCTTGCCGGCAAGCAATACGAGCCATTATTTAAGCTCGACAACATTGAGCAGTATGAGGGCCACGAGAATCTGTACCAGGTGCGGCTGTCGACGGCCGTGAGCATCGAGGATGGCACCGGCGTGCTGCACGTGGCGCCGGCCTACGGCGAAGAAGACCTCAACATCGGCCGCGAGTACGGCGTGCCGGTGCTGACCACCGTGGACGCGAGCGGCCACGTGAAGCCGGGCATGGGCTTTGACGCGGTAACCGGCAAGTTCTTTAAGGGTGCCGATAAGCCGGTTATTGAGCACCTGACGCAAGCTGGCCGGGTGTATGCGGCCGAGACGTTTACGCACACCTATCCCTTCTGCTGGCGGTGCGAGAGCCCGCTCTTGTACTACGCCATCTCGAGCTGGTTTGTGGGCGTGTCGCAGATTCGCGAACAGCTGCTGGAGACCGCCGACCAGATCAACTGGCAGCCGGCCCACATCAAAAAAGGTCGTTTTGGCAAGTGGCTCGAAGGCGCTCGCGACTGGGCGATTTCGCGCAATCGCTACTGGGGCGCGCCGCTGCCCATCTGGATGAATGTTGATGATGAGAAAGACTACATTGTGGTCACAAGCCTGGACGAGTTGGTGGAACTGGCCGGCCTCGACGGCAAGCCCGAAGACGTGCATCGTCCCGGCATCGATCAGATCGTTATTAAAAAAGATGGCAAGACCTACAAGCGCATCGAAGAGGTGTTTGATTGCTGGTTTGAGAGCGGCAGTATGCCCGTGGCGCAACAGCATTACCCATTTGAAAACAAAGAAGCGTTCGAGTTGTCTTACCCGGCCGATTACGTGGGGGAGGCTCTTGACCAAACTCGTCTGTGGTTTTATGTCATGCACGTCTTATCGACCATTGCCTTTGACCGCCCGGCGTATAAAAACGTGCTCGTAAATGGCTTGGTCATGGCGGCTGACGGCCAAAAACTGAGTAAGCGGCTCAAGAATTATCCGCCCGTAGAGGAAGTGTTTGCGGCCGAGGGCGCCGACACGCTGCGGTTCTATCTGCTGGGCAACGACCAGGCCACCGGCGGCGACTACATGCGGTTTGACCGCGATGCCATGCGGGATATTTCGCGCAACGTCTTTGGTACCGTCTGGAATAGCTACAGTTTCCTCTCGATGTACGCCGATGTGGATGGCTGGGAGCCGGGCAAGCATCTGGTGGAGCCCACCAGTAGTAACGTGCTCGACCGCTGGCTACTAGCGCGGCTGAACGAAACTATTCTTGAGATGACTAAGCAGGCCGATGACTACCAGATTGCCCGGGCCCTGCGGCCGCTGCGTGAGCTAGTGGCGGACTTGTCCAACTGGTACGTGCGCCGCAGCCGCCGCCGCTTCTCGCGCAACGATGATGCCGCCGACAAGGCCTCAGCCTATGCCACGCTGCACTATGCGCTGTGCCGGATTGCGCAGCTTTTGGCCCCCTGGAGCCCGTTTGTGGCCGATAAGCTGTGGCGCGGCCTGACCGCCGGCATGGACGAGCCCACAAGCGTGCACCTGACCGACTGGCCGGGTGCGGGCAAGATTGACCTGAGCATCACCAACGAAATGATGCTGGCTCGCCAAGCTATCACCGAGGGATTGGCACTGCGGGCTGAAACTAAGATTAAAGTCCGCCAGCCGCTCGCATCGGCTACTATCACGCTGCCGCACAAGCTCAACGCCCAGCTCTTGGACGTGGCCGCCGAAGAGCTCAACGTGAAGGCCGTGCATCTGGAGACCGGCGACGAGCTGGCCGTGACACTTGACACCGAGCTCACACCGGAACTCCGCGCCGAGGGCATGATGCGCGACACCGTGCGGCTTATTCAGAATGCGCGCAAAGAGTCTGGCCTGTCGGTGGAGGACCGCATCGTGCTGTCACTTAACACCGATAGCCATGAGCTGATGGCGGTTATTGCCGACCATGCCGAGACAATTAAAGCCGAAACCTTGTCGAATGAACTCCGCACCAGCGGTCCGCGCGAAGCAGTGCCGGTGAAAGTGTCTGGGGCTGAGCTATACATTGGTATCGAAAAAGTTTGAGGTTTGCTCCCATGAAGCCCCAGCTTGATTCCGCGAGGTGGCATGTTTGCGTATTTGGCGGCTCTTCCTTGCTCCTCGCAGCGGCATCAAGCTTTTCGAGAGCATCCAAGAGCGACAGCATGAGCAGTGCGTTTTAGCTAACTCAGTTATACAACTCATTTGTACAACTGAGTTAGCTAAGCGCAGACATGATACATCTCAAGAGAAAGGCGGCGTTAGCTAAACGAGAAAGTCCAAGAACTGATCTCTATTACAGTACAAAAATATAAAAAGTCTAGGAAGCCGAATGGCCGCCACCGAAGCGGCGCTGGCGATTGTAATAATCTTCAATCGCCGTATCGAGCTTGGGAATGCTCAAATCCGGGAAGAACACTGGCTCAAAGTAATACTCGGCATAGTCGGCCTGCCACGGCATAAACCCGCTCAGACGAACCTCGCCCGAGGTGCGAATAATAAAATCGGGATTGGGGTGTGGCTGGCCGGCCGTATCAAGAAACTCATCTAGCGGACCGCTCGCGCCGGCGGCACGCTGCTTCTCGACGGCGCGCATAATCTCATCGTGGCCGCCATAGTCGAGGCCGATATTAAACACAAACTGGTCGTAGTGGGCCGTTTCGGCCTCGGCTTCGGCCATCCGCCGCAAAAGTTTTTGCGGCAGGCGGGTGCGGTTGCCCAGGTGCACTAGCCGCATCCTGTCCTCATGCGCGTCGGTCACCCAGCTATCAATAGCCTTGGAGAATAAATTCACCAAAAACGTTAGCTCAGCCTTGGGTCGATGCTGCCAGTTTTCGGTGGACAGGCCCCAGAGCGTTTGGGTATGAATGCCGTGCGCGTGACGGGCGTGGCGCGCCAGCTCCAGCGTCCGGGCGTTGGCGGTGCTATACGCCTCGTAGATGGTTTTACCGTTGGCCTTGGCCCAGCGGGCGTTACCATCGGGAATAATTGCGAGATGATTTAGTTTGTGCGTAGACATAAAAAAGTGGGGGAGCCCCTATTACCACGGATCATTATAACAGCTTGCGGATGGTAAGATGGATGGGTGTTTAAATCTCGGTTTTGGAAAAATTTCGACTGGATTCTCTTTGGCGTCACCGTGGCGCTGGTGGTTATTGGGCTGCTGGTAATCTGGTCGACGTCGTTTAAGGCCACCAGCCTGTCGAGTTCTTCGGATGTGATTCGTCAGATTATTTTTGGCGCCGGCGGTTTTGTGCTGTTGTTTGCGGCGGCCCGGTCCGATTATCGGCTATGGTCTAAGCTGACGCCATGGCTGTATGGGCTCATGGTGGCGCTGCTCGTGATCGTGCTGGTGAGCTCAAAAGCTGTGCTGGGGGCTCAGCGCTGGATTAACTTTGGTTTCTTCCAGTTCCAGCCCTCGGAGTTCGCCAAGCTCGTCGTAATTATTGTACTGGCAAAGTTCTTCTCTGACCACTATGACCAGCTGGAGCGACCCAAATACCTGCTGCTGTCACTGGTGTATGCGGCTGTGCCCGTGCTGCTCGTGATGCGCCAGCCGGACCTGGGAACGGCGCTGGTGATTATGGCGACATGGCTCGGCATGGCGCTCGTGTCGCGGATTCGCAAGCGCTATCTAGCCGGCCTGGCGCTGATCGGCCTGGCGCTCATGCCATTTATGCTGAGCCATCTCAAGGACTACCAAAAAGCCCGCCTCGAGGTATTCCTTAACCCCCAGGCCGATCCGTTGGGCGCCGGCCACAACGTTATTCAGTCGACCATTACCATTGGCTCAGGCCAGGTGTTTGGCCGGGGCTTGGCCGCCGGCTCGCAGAGTCAGCTTAACTTCTTGCCGCAGCTAGCCCAGCACACCGACTTTGTGTTTGCCGTTCTCAACGAAAAAATGGGCTTTGTGGGCGGCATGCTGCTGCTCATACTATTTGCAGCGCTGTTGTGGCGGGGGCTGGTAGTTGCGTATCGCGCGCAGGATCGATTTGGCATGTTTCTGGCTACCGGCATTGTGTCGATGCTGCTGTTCCACGTAGTTATTAATACGGGAATGAATATGGGTATTGCGCCGGTTACGGGTATTCCGCTGCCATTTGTGAGCTACGGCGGCACATCGCTGCTGATGGCGCTGATGTCGATTGGCATTCTGGAAAGCGTGGCGGTCCGGCGGAAGAAGCTCCAGTTTGAAGGCTAATTCTATGCTTCGCCCGACTCTTCTCAACTAGAATCAGAACGGGCCGTTGCATCTTAACTAAGCAGCCGTTGTCGTTACCGCTGATTCTGTCTCAAAGAGCCCAGGCTGCGCATAATATGGTTGGCCTAAACGTGAAACAGGCCCAGGAGCGCGGAGGTGAGTCCGGACTTCTGGGCCTGTGGGAGAGGGCGTGGCTACTTCTTGGGGTCAGTCTTGCCCTTGGTTGTGGAGGCCGGTTTCTCGGCCTTCTTGGCATCTTTGTGCGACGCGATGATTCTCTTTTCGGCAGCCTTTGGGTAGTATTTGCCGGCCATTACTGGGTCTCTCTCTGCGTATAAAGCGCGGAGTAACGCTGGGCGAGAAATGTTTTACGCTATTGGCGTATAGCTTATTTATTATAGCATAACAGGCGATAAATTTCAATAGTAGTAGCAGTATCGATAGTTTATGGCCTCAACGTGAAAACAGACCTACGAGCGCGGAACATGAGTCCGGTTCTCGTAGGTCTGTTTTTTTTGGAAGCGGGGGAGTACTGGAGCGGTGAATGATGGACCTCAGTCCTCGTCGCGGGCGAGCGTTCGGGCGTCGATACCCTTGATGACGGATCGCAGGAGCCTGCCGGCTCCTCGGTTGGTGGTGACGCGTCCGGTCCTTTGGTCGTTGTGCGGCTGTCCGGTGACCCGAACTTCACTTGCGCTGCGTCGATCGCGTGGCGTGCCGCTCTTGGTCATGGATGTTCCCCTCGTCATTTGGGTGCTTGTGGCACCTTGCAAACTTGGATACTCTATCGGCTGATAGTAGTCACATTATGACTCCTAAATGAGCGGTGTTCAATGGTTTTTAATAACTTATATCTGTTAAGTATATATGCAATAAGCCAAATTTAGCCCTTGCGCATAGACATAAGTAGTATATAATTTTTGTTATTTTTGTTGACTCAGGCTGACAATTCAAAGAATCTAGAGATTGATTAATGCCTAAAAAATGTTACAATAATACATCTGTTCTTTGGAAATCCGACTGGAGATGATGTGGCTCGCAAATACACCCTTACGCAGCTAGAGCTCGCCATTCCGGTGACGCTGGAAATCAAGTCAACGCCTGAGGTCAAAGCGGCCTTGCAGGGACTGCTCGACCAGCTGCGGCCGGCCGAGGCTTCCAGGATGGCTGTCAGTCTAGGGCTGAAACACGATGATGCCGAGCTGGTCGCGGCCTGGCAGACGCTGATGGCGCAAGTTACTGTCACCGCCAAGCTGAGCCGGCCCAACATTCAGATGGGACTCATCGCCCTGGAGCAGGGCGGCGAAGTGCTCGCCAGGTGCGTCACCCAGAAGGGCGAGGATAGCTGGATCGAACCCGGCCGCTACCTGCCCTTTGTCCAGTTCATTTGGTCGGATCAGCCTGATGATGAGCGTAAGCGCCGGCAGTCCACTTTGTCCCGGGCCCTCTGCACCATTTGCGAGCAGGTGTCTTACGACATCGTGGACAAGGGGCGTGGATACTATCCGGCGCAGACGATGCAGATCAACCTGACCAAGCTGCTGGCGTGGGTGGCCGACCCTGATCTCACGCAGGAGGTGTGGCTGGATTACCGTGGCACCGGTCCTGGTGGTTACGAGATGCTGCATGACTTTGCGGCCCGAGTGCGAGCCGTGCTCGGCGAACTCTGACGGATTTACAGCAGAATAGAGCGGGGCCTGAGTACATGGGTGTTCAGGCCCCTTTCATTGAAGATGGTATAGTAATACATCGTGGTCTTTGGAAAATGACAACGTTGGAGCCGCTGTGGTGCGTGAAGAAGATTATGTAGAAATCAAGCTCATGCTACCGGTCACATTACGAGTACCGCAAACTCCCAGTGCGGACGCGGCCATAAAATCTTTGCTCGAGCGACTACGCCGACAGGGCAAGGTTGAGGCAGGTGTGACGGATCTGGAAGTAACCTTCCAGGAGCCGGAGTTGGCCAAGGCTTGGCGTTACTTCGTAGCCAGTGGTGCTCAGCTAGACGGACAGGTTAGCGGACGTGAGCTGTCAGCCGGTCTTTTGACTACGCAGCGGCCAACCGGAGAGTGGCAGTACCTTGAGAAGTCTGGTTCCGATGTGATCATGAAGGGCGGCTGCTACCGCGCCTTTGCCGCCTATGTGTGGCGTGACTGCACGGACTACGAGGCCAAAGTTAATCGGACTGGTCTGACGAGGGCGCTGAATGTGCTGTACGCCAACTACGATACTGACCCTCCGACTATCCGGGTGTTTGACGAGGATCTGGCTCGTGAGCATGCCATCAACTTGACCGCGCTGGATGCCCTCGTCCGAAGCCCAGACTTCACTCTGGAGGCCTGGCTCGCCCATGACAATGTGGCCGCGAGGTCATATCAGGTTCTACTCGACTTCGTTAGCCGAGTTCGGACCATAATAACTTGGTTGCCTTAGTCGGCGGCCAGGAGGCCCCCGAATGCATTGCATTCGGGGGCCAATTCTGTTATTATCATGCAGTTACGCCAATGTTTAAGCACGCCTGCTAGACCCAGGCACAAAGGAGCTACATGCAAGCAATCATCGCTTCCGGCGGGAAGCAGTACATCGTAAAGAAAGACGACATCCTCGAAGTTGAGCTCCTTGGCGACGCCAAGAAGGTTGAATTTGACGTACTTATGACCATTGATGGCGACGCCATCAAGGTGGGGGCGCCGCTTGTTGAGGGGGTTAAGGTCGCTGCCGAGGTCGTGGAAGAAGTTAAGGGTGACAAGCTCAAGATCCTCCGCTTTAAGGCCAAAAAGCGGGTAAAGGTCCTGACCGGTCACCGACAGCACTACAGCCAGGTTAAGATCACCAAGATCGGCTAACAAAGAAACCCCGCACTGGCGGGATTCTTTTTGACTTGTATTTACGGTTTTTGTTCGGTAATATAAGTAGGTGGTAAGGAATTATTGAACCACCCAGTAGTCAAATGAATAGGTGGCATTTGAGCTTGGGTTTGTAGCCACACCAATGGTGAAGCCGTCGGCGGTTTTCTGGATGTAATAGGTGAGTGCGCCGGCACCGGCACCAACTGGTGTAATAACAACGTGGGGCACACGTGCGTAGGGCGCGCGGAATTTTATGGTGACGAGCTGACCACCAGTATTGGCGCCATTGCCGGCGCCGCTGCCGGTTGAAATAGTGACGGTGCCGGCCGAGTCATTGCCGTCCACGTTAGCATGGGCGCCGCTGCCGGCGCCGGCCTCAGGGGCGGCGGTGGGGTTCTGACCAGTAATGGCGAGGTGGCCGGCGATGTTAAGCGTGCCAGATACGCTAATGTCGCGCACATTAAGGACGCCGGCGCCAAGTGAGCCACCAAAAGTGCCATTACCCGACACACTCAAGTTACCGTTGATGCTCGTCCCGGCACTAAACGTAGCCGGGCTCTGGAACGACGCCGGGCCGGCCACCGTCAGCTGGCCGCGGATGTTGGTGACGCCAAGGGTGGTAGTCTTGTCCACGGTGAGGTCACTTAAGGCCGTGGGGCCACTAACCTGAATACCGCCAGTGACTTTAAGGTCGTTGTCAACGCCTAGACGTTGCTTGAAGAGTGTCGGGGAACTAATGGTCAGGATTTCACCTGCGGCTCCAGCGCTATTGCCGGCAAAGAACGTACCCAGCTGCTCCAGCTCCGATTTACTCAGCTCGGTTAACTTTGGCTTGCTCGTGGGCTGAAGATTGGTTTTGGTGAAGTAAATGTAGCCGCCCAGAATTAGCACCGCGCCCACGATGAGTCCAGCGAAAGTAAAGAGCGTGGTCATTATGTCGGCCCGCTGGTAGATTGATTTGAGGCTGGCTCGGCCGGTCTTGACCTCACCGTGGGGTTGGCCTGAGCCGGTGGTCAGGACGGTGGGCTTGGTGCCGTCCGGGAGCGGATCGGCGGGAACCGTGGGCGATTTGGGCGCGTCGCCGGCGGCAGCCGGCGTTTCGGCCGGGGTATCAGCTGCCGCGCCGCTGTCGGGCGGCGGTGTAGTAGGGGCGGGCTGTTCGGCTGGCTTGGGTGGCTGCTCTTCAGGCATGCTGGCGGCTTCTCACACGCATTATACTTATGCTTTATCATACGAGCTTGCGCGGCTTGGGGCAATGCCTGGGCCTTGGCTAAGGTGTTACGGGCCGACCACGTATGCTACTATTTCGATAATGGTTGTGGTTCCACGATATAGTCATCATCGTCATACTGGCCGGCTACGACCTCATCACGAAACGTCGTATGGCCTGCTGCTATTCGTGCTGCTCTTAATAGGGGGTGGACTCTTAAGCTGGTCGTTGACGGCCGGCGCCGCCTCGACTAGCGGCGGCGGTCAGTATGGCGTAACTGGCGTGGTGACGGGCCCGCGACCGGTCAAGTCGGTGGTGATCACCTCGCCCTCTAATGGCCAAAACTTTCAGGCCAACCCGATCACGGTCGAGGGCACATGCCAGGTTGCGACGCTTGTTAAGGTGTTTAAGAATGGAGTACTGGCGGGGAGCGCGCCATGTCAGGCTAATGGCCGTTTCTCGCTTCAGCTGGACTTGCTGATCGGCCAGAACGCGCTAACGGCGGTGTCATATAATGCCAATGATCTGCCGGGTCCCGATGGTGCGCCCGTTAATGTAACATTGTCCGCTCCGGCGGGCGGCTTGGGCTTCTCGACCGAGCTTATTATTCAGTCCACTAACTACTATCGGGGCGCTCAGCCAGGCGAGAAGGTGGTGTGGCCAATTACGCTGGTGGGTGGGCAGTCGCCTTATGCGGTAAATATAGACTGGGGTGACGGCACCTCGGACTTAATTACTCGCTTAGCACCTGGGCCATTCACCTTGGAACACACCTATAAGAAGGTGGGTGGTTATTTGGGCTCGTTTCCGTTGATTATTCGAGCCAGTGATGCGGTTGGCCACACAGCCTATTTACAGCTCACAACCATCGTGAATGCGCCCACTGGTAAGGCCGGCTCGGCCACCGCGGGGAGCACCACTAATATTAGTTTTGTGCTGCTGTGGCCAATCTGGGTGGTGTTGTTTCTCATGGTGATCTCGTTCTGGCTGGGTGAGCGGCGCGAGAAGAAGATCATGCAGCGACAAATGGCGGCGCTCTCATGAGTGAGCGCGAAACATCGGCAGCGCTAGCACAGCACGCGGCCGAACTGCATGGCGCGTCAGGCAGTGGGCCCATTGCTCGGTCGCGCCGTCGCCGGGCTTGGCGAGTGGTTGGCTGGTTGACTGGCATGGCGAGCATCGGCGTGGTTTTTGGATTGGTTATCGTGGCCGCTTTACGCTACGTGGATGGGCCGGCTGAGGCTCGTCCGGCCGTGCTGGGTCAGCAGGCAAGCACGACTCCCACGCCGCCCTCGGCGGCAACCGGCAATCTGGCGGGTCTGTTCGTGCAATTGTCGTATCCTGGGACGTTTGACTCGATAGTACAGCTTAAAAACGATCCTCAGGCGCTCGAACAATATAATTTGGGCTCCAAAAATAACTACAAGCACCAGATTGCCGTGAACGTTCGGCCGCTCGCCTCGGGCCAATTGTCGGATGACGCCAGCTACCGGCTGCGTCAGAATCAGCCAGACACTTATCGCCCGTCATCGGAGCTCGTGGGCGGGGAAGCGGCCATTATTATGGCAAAAGCAGACGGCGCCGAACAAACCTTGTTTTGGGCCCACGCCGGCCGTATCTTGACGGTATCGATTACCTCCAGCGACCCCAAGGATGATATTGCGGCCATGATGAAAACGATTAAGACCAGCGCGAGGTGGCGCCAGTGATCGGCAAGGGAATCGGGCTCTGGCTCGCCGGGTTGCTCCTGGCGGCGCTGCCTACGAGCACCAACTACAACCTTAACTCGTATGGTTTTGGCAGCGGCGGAACCGCTAACTCGACCTCGACCAATTATCGGGCCAACGGCCTCACCGGTGAAGTCTCGGGCAGCTCCAGCTCCACCAACTATAAGGCTGCGACGGGCGAGAATCACGTGAAAGAGGCCAACGTGCCGACGGTGACGATTGCCAATAACGCCAGCTGGTACAACAAGCTGCTGGTGACGATTGGGCCGGAAAATAACCCCAATGATGCCAAATTTGCCGTGGCTATCAGTGCGGATAATTTCGCCACCACGCAGTATATTAAAAGCGACTTTACGATTGGCTCTACACTTGCACTTACTGATTACCAAACCTATGCGGCTTGGGGTAGCGGCAGCGGAGTGTTTGTACGGGGACTGGCCGCCGGCACCGTTTATACCGTGAAGGCCAAGGCCTTCCACGGCGCTTTCACCGAAAGCGCCTATGGCCCAACTACCAATGCAGCCACGGTCAACCCGCAATTATCGTTTGATATTGACGTGTCCGCTACCGACCAGTCCACCAGTCCGCCGTATGCGATTGATTTTGGCAACCTGCTACCTAGCACGGTAGTAGACTCGCCGCAGCGCGTGTGGGTTAGTCTCGACACAAATGGTGAATCCGGCGGCAAAGTCTACTTGAGCGGCCAGAATGGCGGACTCCGTAGTGCTACCACGGCCTACACCATTAGCGCGCTGTCGGGCGATCTGGGTGCGGCGGCCGAGGGCTTTGGTGTCCAGGAAGCTAGCGCCGCGCAAACCAGTGGCGGGCCATTTGCGCCTGCCTCACCCTACAATGTGACCGGCACAAATGTGGGGATTGCGGACGCGGCCATCCGTGACATCTTTACTGCTGCCACGCCCGTCACTGGCGGCCGCGGGTCGTTTATTCTGAAGGCCAAGTCCAAGCCGCTCACGCCATCTTCCAGTGATTATGCGGAATTATTAACCGCTATTGCCTCGGCTAGCTTCTAGCTGCTCGGCTCCAATCACGAAAAACCCGTCGATTGTTGACAATCGACGGGCTGGGGCTGGGCATCGCTTCACTTTCTGCATCATCGTCGGCGCAACGAGTTGGCTTGTTTGGCTATCTCGGCGGCAGCCAGCAGGAGCTCTGTCAGCTGCACATCTTCGCCGCGCTCTATCACCTCGGTGACAGTGGAGGAGACTAAGGCAGCCTGACTGCAGCCGTGGCCAAACATTTCCCAGCACTGGGCGACGTTCACGCAGGTGTAGGGGTGTTTGATGCACTGGGTGTTCTCGCGATGGCTCAGCGGGTGGGAGCCCTGCTGGAAGGCGCCAAACGGCCGGCATACGTCGGCGATGGTGTCATTCCAGGCTAGAACTTCGCTCTGGTCCGTGCTACAGAAGCACAGCCACCAGTTGCGATGCGAGACGCTGGGCTTCCTGACCCAGACCTGCAACGTAGAACTACTCAGCTCCGGTAGGGGGAAGTCGCGCGTAGTGTACTCGTGTAGCGCCAGCGGCATGGAGACCTCCGGATTGTGAAGGGCAAAAGATGATATTCCTATTATAGCATAAATTTATTGTATGGCAAGGGCGTTACCCATTTAGAGCCAAAAGCGCCGCATTTAAGATGGTCGCAAACGTCACCCAGGCAATATACGGCACGAGTAAATAGGCTGCCGTGAGTGAGATATGCCAGAACTTCTTGATGGTTGCGGCAATACTGATCCAAAGCAGCAAAATAACGACAAGCCCTCCAGACAAAGCGTGCAAGCCAAAGAAGACCAATGACCAGAGCGCGTTGAGTGTTAATTGAATGCCGAACCACCAATAAGCCATTTCTTTCTTTTTGGGGGTTCGTTCAGTCCAGGCTAAGTATAGGCTGAGGCCCATGAGCACATACAAAAACGTCCACACTGGCGCAAATAGCCAATTTGGTGGATTAAACGGCGGCTTGATAAGGCCGGCATACCAAGGGTCCAGGTTGGGCGTGGTGGCCAGACTGCCAATGATAGCGGCTGCCAGCGGGATAAAAAGCGCGATGATGAGTTTTTTCATATTAAGCATAAGCGGATTATAGCGCTTGTCATAATGCGTGACCTTGGATACTTATCTAAAAACGAGAACTTGCGCTTTCCGGGTTGTAGGCACTTGACTAGTCAGATGATGTTGTGGAAAAGAAACGTTGTAAAAAGTGTTGACAGCCATCTTGGAAATGGTTAAGGTAAGCGTAAGTAGTTTCAAAATATAAAACGCGGGCAAAAGAAACGGCCCACAAAAAAGAAACCCAAAAATGACCAATCGTAAAACCAAATTATCAATAATCACAATCCTGGCCCTTATGGCCGAGTTGCTAGTGCCGGCGCTTAATGGCGTGGCTCAGGCCGCGGTGCCGCAGTTTACCCAAGCGTGGGTGCGGCCGGATCGGCTGAAGGCCCTGACGCCGACCGGTGCGATGATCTGTGCTACGCCTTCAGGCGCCTCTACCACAGCTACCGAAACGCTGGTCAAAGTAACTTTCCCGACTCAGAGCAACGGTACCGACTACGTGGTAAACTCCACGGCAGCTAACTGGACGGTTGACACGCTAAACTTGCCCACCGGAGCTGTGGCTTGGCCGGGCATTGGCACCGCTACAGCGGTGAGCGGCCATACGGTAACCTTCCCCTCAACCGACCTGCTGGGTACCGGCACGCAGTATTGCTTCCACACGTCGGGTACCAGCACGCTGACGAACGGCTCGGCCGGAGCCTCATCTGGCATCGTGGGCGCGACGCTTGTAACATATGACAACGCCGGCACGCCTCTGCCAGTTAACCAGACGAACTGGTCCACGGCCATTATTAGCGACGAAACTATCACAGTGAGCGCGGTGGTTCCGCCAAACTTTACCCTGACTCTCGACGGCAACGCCGACGCCTTTCCGGCCAACCTTGACCCGGCTGTCATTAGTGCGACGGGTGGCCGAACGGTTTCCATTACCACCAATGCTGTAGGCGGCTGGATTGCCTGGGTCAAAGACTCGCAGCAGGGTCTGTACTCAACCACGGCGAACTACACCATCCCCACGACTGGCACCATTAACGCCACGCCAAATGACCTGACTGCCGGCACCGAAGGTTATGTGCTCGATGTGGACCTCACGACTGATGCGGCTAGCGGCTGCACGGTGGCTATCGACGCCGAATACAGCAGTGCTAGCGGTAACGGTGGCGGCACCTTGAGCTCCAACTACCAGCCCATTGCCGCCTGCACCCGCCCTGGTGCGCCTCCTGGCACCTCCGACGGCGACGTCTTGACCCTGATCGAGCGTGCCGCCATCCGCGGAGGCACCCCGGCCGGATCGGACTACTCGGACGTCATCACCGTAGTCGGCGCCGGTAACTTCTAAAACCGACTCTCCAGAAAGAGCCTCCTCACTTCGAGAGGCTCTTCTCATAAGATATCCCCAGCCTGTAGGAATAAAACTTATTGCATGCTTCTTATGCTTCGGATACACTAAGATACAAGTAGTGTGATGGAGTTTTGATGCACCGCTGGAGTCAGCGACCGCTTAGTCGGATTATTGTTGTTGTGTCGTTGGTGCTGAGCGCCATCGTGCCATTTATACCAACCGCCGCCGAGGCGGGATTCCAGCAAGCCTATGTGCGGCTGGATCGGATGAAGGCCAGCACCGCCACGGGCGGCTTGGTGTGTGCTCAGCGATCTGCCGCAGTAGGTGCGGTAGCCAAGGTGATTGTGACCTTCCCGGCAAGCTACACACTCAATACCACGGCGGCGAACTGGACTGTTAGTACGGCCACCATCCCTAGCGGTGCCACCGCCTGGCCTGGCATCAGCACTGCATCAGCGGCTGATAACTCGGCCAAGACGGTTACGTTTGCATCCACCGATCTATCCAGCACGAGTCTACTTTACTGCTTTACCTTTAGCGGGACGAACACTCTTACGACCGGTACGGCTGCCGCAAGTCAGCAGGCGAGTGTGCAGACCCAAACCTCCGGTAGTGTCGTCATTGACCTCACCCAAATCGCGCTTTCCAATATTACTGATGATCAGATCGTAGTCTCAGCCACAGTTCCGCCATCATTTATCTTTACGCTCAACGGCAATGCCGACACTTTCAACACCACCTTGGATCCGCTCAGCGTGGTATCTACGGCTGGTATTACCGCCACCGTTACCACCAACGCCAAGGGCGGCTGGATTGCCTGGGCCAAGGACTCAAACCAGGGGCTGCAGTCGGCTACGGCCGGTTACACCATACCGACGGCTGGCACGGTTAACGGCTCACCCAACACGCTCACGGCCGGCACCGAAGGCTACGTACTCGATACCGACCTCACCACTGACGCTTCGGGCGGCTGCACGCTGGCCATCGACGGCGAATACAACGGCGCTACCACTGCGGCTGGCGGCACCTTCAGCGGCAACTTCCAGCCCGTGGCAGCTTGCACTGGTACCTCACCGGCCACTGCCAACGGCGACGTCATTACGCTCATTGAGCGTGCCGCAATCTCCGGTGCTACGCCGGCCAGCTCTGACTACACCGATGTCATTACCGTGGTGGGCGCGGGTAACTTTTAATTCGGATTTTTCATGAAGCGTTTTTTTCTCACGGCTCTTAGCCTCACGTTCGTAGCCTCAAGCCTGCTTGGCCCTGCGACTGCCACGGCAGCTGATTCTAAGCCGCTCGTGCTCCAGACGTCGCCATTGCCTATAAACCTAGCCACAAACCCAGGCACCAGTGTATCGGCGGATTTGCGAGTTAAGCAGAATGGCTCCGACACCGAGCGGCTCAAGGTTACGCTGATGAAGTTTGGCGCCTTCGGTGACCAAGGTAAGCCGCAACTGCTGGATCGCCAGCCGGGCGACGATTACTTTGACTGGGCCAAGTTTGATAAAACCCAATTTACGGCACCACCGAACGTCTGGCAGACCGTTCACATGACCATTAACGTTCCCAAAACCGCCGCCTTTGGCTATTACTACGCCGTGGTGTTTTCGCGCGTTGGTGACGATGTGCGGCAGGGCGGCCGGACTAACGCTATTAATGGCGGTAGTGCGGTACTCGTGCTACTCGATGCCAAGTCCCCGAACGCCAAGCGCCAGCTTGAGGTCACGTCGTTTAAGTCCGAGCACATGGTGTATGAGTTTTTGCCCTCTAAGTTTGATGTAAACCTCAAGAATATCGGTAACGTCCATGTTGTGCCTCAGGGCGATGTGTTTATCATGAAGGGCAATAAGCAGATTGCCACACTGCCGATAAATGCGGGCTTTGGCAATATTTTGCCTAATTCAAACCGCGTGTATCCGGTGTCTTGGGACGATGGCTTTCCGCTATATCAGCAGGTGGTTGAAAATGGCAAAGTGAAGCTGGATAAAAAAGGCAATGCTGTTATGAAGCTAACCTGGGACTGGTCACACCTGCCCAAGTTCCGTATGGGTCACTACACGGCGCATTTATTTGCAGTCTATGATGACGGCCAGCGCGATGTGCCGATTGAAGCCGATGTGTCGTTCTGGGTGATTCCATGGCGCTTCCTGGGTGTACTCTTGCTGGTGCTTCTCGTAGTGGGCTTCGGTTTCTTCTCTGGCTTCCGAGGGGTGTGGCGACGAGCTGCCCGCTTGGGCCGTCGAAAGGGGCGGCGCTGAGCGCCCGGGGCGCCAGACGTAGTTTTGCGCAGGTGGGGGTAGGAGCGGCCGGCCTCGCCCTCATTAGCATGCTGATGGCGGTGCCCGGGGTGGCCGCAGCCACGCCCAACCGCGGGTTTGCCATCTCGCCGGCGTTCCAAAATGTGACGGTTAAGGCCGGCCAGTCCGAAGCACAATTCACCCTTGAGATAGGTAATAACTCGGCGCAGGATCAAAACTTCCGGCTGACCGCTACCGACTTTGGCTCGCTTGATGAAGAAGGCGGCGTGGCGTTTTTGGGCCAGCCAGCCTCCGAGCTTGAACACCGTTATGGCCTGGCGTCTTGGCTTAAGCTCGAGAAAGATGCTGTTTTTGTGCCGGCAGGGAAGTCGGTGCAGATGCGGGTGAGCCTTGAGAATCGGCCGTCGCTGTCCCCGGGCGGCCATTATGGCGCCGTGTTGGCGACGGCCGTCACCGATACTGGCCAAGCGGTCAGCGGAGATCCGCGCGTGGGGGTACGGCAGGTGCTGTCGTCGCTGGTGCTGGCCATCAAAGACGGCGGGGGTATGGCAGATTTGCGGCTCGTATCTCAGGCTACCGATGCGCATTTTTGGCACCTGCCAAGCACTATAGAACAGCGCTTTCAAAATGTGGGTAACGTGCATGCAGTGCCGCGCGGCACCATTGAAGTACGTGATCCATTTGGTCGGGTGGTGACGCGCGGCGCCGCCAATGCCGAAAGCGGCGCCATCCTGCCGGAGAGCTTCCGCCGCTATAGTTCGCCGCTCGACAAGATTGCTACTGCATGGGCTCCTGGATTCTATAGCGTGGTTTCAGGCTACCGTTACGACGGCACGAGTCAAACCAAAACCTTTACGACTCACTTTTGGTACGCCGGAATCGTGGCAGTGTGGTTCACCGTACTTGCGGCCGTGGCCGTCACCATTCTGCTGGGATGGTTGCTATGGCGCCGCCGTTCTTAGCGAGCCGGCCTAGTGTGACTATTCGTTCTAGTCGTTTTAATTCGTGTTCAAATATTCGGCGCCCATTGCCTGTGATGGTGTAGTGATTTACGTTATTTTGTTGAAATGCGATCTCAATGCAGTGGTCGCGGAGGAGGCGTTTAAGCGCATGGTGGAGCGTCGCCGAAGTTACGTGTATGCCGCTGCCAGCTTGTTGATTGGTACGGTCTTTTATGAGGTAAGCATGCATCTCGTCGGTAGCAATGAGCGCCATGAGTATGTGGTAGCTGAGCGGCGTGAGGGGAGCAAATGGAAGTTGACGCAAGGGAAGTCTCTGTCTGGTTAGTAGAATGGTTGTACTATACAACCCGAACACCAGCCGTACAACTGGTTGCATCATGCAACCAGTTGGGGCATAGTGGTTATTCAGTGAAAGAAATGATCGTTCGCGCAGCTCGACTTCCCGAAAAGGGGTCCATTATGAACGCCACTATGACGAGCAGCGATCTTCGGGTGCAGCTGGTCGGTCGACCGGAGGGGCAGCAGGTTGTGGTCTCTCAGGGTGGCCGGCACTACCTCGTGCCGTTCGGGGAACTGGCCAAGTCCGACAGTGTCGAGCTCGACGACTCGCGGCTGGCCTTCCAGCCGGTTGACCCGCAGGACGAGATCGTCCGGCCGGACGAGTTACCCGACAGCCTCCTGCAGGCCATTGCGGCGCTCAGGCAGGACGGCATTCTCGTTTTCGACGATTCACGTAAGCTCTCAGACTCCATTTTCATGCATTTCTGCAAGCGCGTGAAGTTTCGTGTCAGCGACCCGGCCGTGAGCTTTGGGGCCGTGGCCCGTACGGCGACAGATCACGCTCGCGCGAACGGCCACAAGGTGGCGATCGGCGAGTACGAGTGGGATGAACTCCTGGCCGCCGCCTGGCATCGCCTCAAGGAGCACTTTGCTCCGCCGGCTGCCAATGCCTGAGTAGTACCAACGCCTCATTTTGGGGTAGGCCTCGCCGCGAAACGCGGCGGGGCCTTTTTCGCGCCAAGAAGCGTGGTATAAGGACAAAAAACGCTCTAAAAAGGGGAAATCCCCCTCGCCCGAAGGCGAAGGGGATTCCTTACTGCTTGTGTCACTTGCGCGGCCAGCCGTTCGACTCATCGCCGAATGGGAGGTTCAGGTAGGCCTGGCTGGGGTTGTACTTGCCGAGGCGGTCGAAGTCGTACTTCTTGGTCTCGCGGTCGCTGGCGCTCGCGTCGGCCGGGAGGTTCTGCCAGCTGTACACGGCGTGGGCCGCGATGGTGGCCAGGTCGTCGGCCGACTTGATCGACTCGAAGATGCCGACCGGCTGGATTTCCAGGCCACCGTTGCGGGTGGTACGGATCCAGAGGTCGACCGGCTGTCCACCGATGGCCGTGGCCGTGAAGGTCGGGTACTCGCCCTCGACGCCCGGGGTGATCCCCTTGTAGGTCGGGTTGTTGAACCCGACCGCCTGGAGGAACGCCGCCGCGGTCTTGACCTTGTCGGCCTGTTCCACACTGATGGGTGCGAACGAGCGGGTGGACACGTCCGACACCTTGCTGGTGTTGACGCAGACCACGGCGAGAATCGCCATGAGCAGGGCCAGCGAGGTGACACGGTAGATGTTGAGCCACTTCTTGGTGCGGCTGGCGCCGCCGGTGCTCTTGGTGCGACGGGGGTCGGCCCAGGTTTTCTCCGAGCCGGGTGTGGCTCCGGTTTCCTTCTGCACGGTATCTCCTTGGATGGTGTGCGTCCCAGCGATCTCGTGTCGCCAGTTGCGAAACTGGACTCGTTTCCAGCCTGCCGTTCAAGCGGGTAGAGGCGGCTACTCACCTGAACGGCAGGTTGGAATGTTTGTATAAGCAGTAAGGTGCGTCTATCTGGAACAATTCCAGAAAGCATTTAAAATAATGGCATATTTATTAAGTAAAGTCAATACTATGATGTGGTGAGCAAAAAAATGCCTTGCAAACTGATGTAATTTTTACCTCAGCAGACCCAATAAAACCTTGTTTTTTACCTGTAAAACCCTTATGCTAGATCCATAACTGTGTGATGGAGTGCAGCTACCCAATCGTCTCGTAACGAGCCGAATATTCCGGGTACTGGTGCGGGTGAAACCGCGTCACATAGCAACCAGGGCCCTTGTGGCAACTGGTCTTCTTGGCGTATTCGCCATGGCGATTGGGCCACTGGTTTTGAGCGGAACAGCGATTGCCGCTACCGGCATTAACCACACCATCAACTTTCAAGGCAAAGTCACCAATGCGAACGGTACTAACGTAAGCAACGGTAGCTACACTTTTGTGTTTAAGCTTTACTCGGTGAGCTCGGCCGGCTCGGCCATCTGGACCGAGAGCAAATCACTGACCGTGACCGACGGCGTATTCCAGACCAACCTGGGTGACGTGACCAGCCTGCCTGGCTCAGTCGACTTTAATACCGACAACATCTACCTCGGTATGGCGTTTAATAGCGACCCCGAGATGAGCCCACGGATTCAGTTTACGGCCTCGCCTTACGCCTTTAACTCCGAGAAACTAGGTGGGCTCACGGCCAGCCAGTTTGGCCAGCTTAACCCAAGCTCGGCTCAGAGCGGCTCGCTCAATGTGACGGGCACCGTACAAGCGGGCACGTCGCTCCAGGCGCCGGTGGTCGATACCGCTACGGGCGTCGGCTTGGCCATAGGTGGTACCAATGCCACCTCGGTGACGGTTGGCAAGGCCAGTGCCAGTGTTCCGTTGACGCTGCAGGGTTCGGCCAGCTCCACCTGGGCAGTAACCGGCGCGAGCGGTAGTACGACTATCGCCTTTGCGGCGCCTACGACCACCAACACGATTACCTTTCCGAATGCCGGCGGCACCGTGTGTACCACGGTAGCAACAACCTGCAACACTACCTACCAAGCGGCCGGAAACTACCTCGCCAAAAACGCTGCCGACACTTCCAGCGCGAGCTTCGTGGGTGCGCTGCTGGGGCTTACCAACACAAGCATTGGCGCCGGTAATGTGCTGTCGCTGACCAACGCCGGCACCAGCGCTGCCCTGGTGGTGACCCAGAGTGGCAACGCCAGCGCCGGCCAAGCGCTCATTTTGGCCAATAACACTAACGGTACGCCCAGCGGCAATCTGCTAGACCTGCAAGTTGGCGGTGTCAGCAAGTTCAGTGTGAGCGTGGCCGGCGCCGTCACAACGGCGAGTACCATCAATAACCAAACCATCTCTAGCGCGGCCAACTTTACCGGCAGCGTGACCGTAGCTACCAACTTGACCGTAAACGGCAACAATAATGTTATTACTACCTCAACCGACTCAAGCACAGCTTTCAAAGTGGTCAACAGCGGCGGCAAGACGGTGCTGGGGGTTGAGACCAATAACAACCTGGTACGAGTGGACACCGGCAGTATTACGAACACCGATCTAACCTCGGGTACGGGCGCGCTCCAGATTGGCGCCGACAACACCGATAACCTAGCGCTCGATGACAATGAAATTCAAGCTCGCAGCAATGGCGCTACGAATCTGCTGTTTTTGCAAAAGAGTGGCGGTAGCCTGGTGGTGGGCTCAAACAGTCAGCTGAGCTCGGCGCGTTTGAGCGTGTTTGGTAATGCTAACGGCAATGGTCTGGTGGTGCGGTCGTCGGCCACTTCGCCGGGTAATGCGCTGGAGCTGCAAGACTCAAGTGGTAATATCAATAGCGCCTTTAATGGCACCGGCAATCAGCTTACCCTGGGTCGAGCGGCGGCCAGCGGCACCGTGACGGCGGGGCAATTATTATTTGCTGACGGCACCACGGATAACTTCACTACGACGCTCAAAGTTGGTACTACGCCGCTGACGGCCAACCGCACCATTAGCTTTGGCGACCAGGCCGGCACGATCTGTGTCCAGACTTCGACCGCTTGCGGCTTCGTAACCGGCGCCAACACCGACTTTATCCAAAACCAGAATACGGCGGCCCAGACCACCTCCAATTACTGGATTTCGGGCTCCGGCCGGGCCGACACGAGCTTTATTGCGCCGTTGTTGCAGTCGGCCAACACCACTACGTCGAACTCAGCCGACATAACGCTGCGTAGCGGCAACACCACGGCCGGTAGCGGCCTCTCCACGGGCGCGGTTACCATTAAGAGCGGCGACGGTACGGGTACCAACACCAGTACCGGCAACGTGGGGATTGATGCGGGGGCAAAATCCGGCAGCGGCTTTGCCGGCAATATCAACATTGGCGCCGCAAATGCGCTCAATGTGAACATTGGCCGCAATAGCAGCAGTGCCACGGTTGGGGTAAGTATTCAGGGTACGGCCAGTGCTACCAATATTATCGTGAGCAACTCAGCCAACACCTTTCAGACCACGTTGGCATTTGCTACGCCCACGGCTACAGCTACCATTACAGTACCTACTGTGGGTGCTAATGCCACGCTTTGTACCAGTGACGCTACGACTTCGGCCAACTGTGCCACCTCGTACATCCAAAACCAGACCGGCTCGGCCCAAACTGGCGGCTTCTATGTGAACGGCACCGGTCGCACTGGCGGTAACATGACCGTTGGTGGGGCGTTGTTCACCGGTAGCACCCAGCGGATTGATAGCTCAGGCAACTTGAGCAACATCGGTACTATTAGCGCTACGGGCGCGGTCAGCATTACCGGCACCGGCGCCAATGAACTGGCGGTGAGCGGCGCGCCCAACACTGGCGTAGGTGCGGCTACTTCGTCGCTGGTGCAGCTGGGTTCGGCGATTGCGAGTGGTAGCGCTAATGGCACGTATCTGGGGATTAACCAGCCCAACGGCGCTACTTCCGACTTTGTAAACTTCCAGGTTAACGGCGTCTCCAAGCTGAGCATAAATAGCGCCGGCAGCGTTGCTCAGGCGAGCGGCGCCACTATTAATAGCCAGACCATTTCAGCTACAGCCAACTTTACCGGCACACTCACGGTGGCCAGCGCCTTCACGGTGAGCACGGGCGGCGCTAGTATTTCCGGCGGTCTCAACAATAACTCCGGCAATATCACGAACGCTGGCAATATTAGTGGCGCGGGTACCATCACGGGTACTGGCACTATCACCGGCGGCGGCACCTTTAAGAGCGCCGATGGCACCACATCTTCGGCTGTGAGCCTCACCAGCGGCAACGCCAGCGCCGGCGCATCGGGCGCGGTTAGTATCGATTCTGGTACGGCCACAACCACCGCCGGCGCTATCACCGTGGGCGCCGCCAATGCCTCCGCGATCACCATTGGCCGCAACGGCACCGGCTCGCCCGATGTTAAAATTCAGGGTGGTAGCGGCAGCCAAATCCAGGTCAACAATGGCACCAATTACTCATTAATACAGTTCACGGCGCCAACGGCCCAGGTTACCTACACACTGGGCACTAACGGCAGTAACACCAGTGCGGCTATTTGTACCTCAATTGCCGCCAGTTGCAACACGACCTATCAGGCCTACAGCGCCACTGGTTACATCTTAAAAAACGCTACCGATACCTCCACGGCGAGTGTGGCCGGCACGCTCCTTACGCTCTCCAATAGCAATGGTGGGGCGGCCGGCGTTCTGGCGCTCAATAACTCCGGCACCAGCTCGGCTCTTACCGTAGCCGCCACCAGCAATCCCACCAGCGGCCAGGCGTTGTTACTCATTAATAACAACACCGCTACAACCCAGACCGGTACCTTGCTTGACCTGCAAAAAGCCGGTGTGAGCTCCTATAAAGTGGATATCGATGGCAACGTTACGACCACGGCCACGAGCACGACGGGCCGCTTCAATAGCCAGATCATTAGCGCCTCAGGCAGCACCTTTACCAACTCGCTAACGGTGCAGACTGGTGGGCTGACAGTGAGCGCCGGCGGCCTCACGGTAACCGGTACCGGGCTTTTCAATAACGCACTGACGGCCACGGGTGCCTTCACGGCTAATGGCGGCGCGAGCATCTCGACCGGCCTCAACAACAACGCGGGCGGCATTACTAATGCCGGCGCCGTGTCGGGTCTCTCTAGTCTGCAATTTAATACAGCAGGCACCATCGACGCCAATGCCGCTGTATCCTTGAGCATCGGCACCACCAACGCCAGCGCTGTTACCGTGGGCCGCGCCGGCGGTACCCTTAGCCTCCAGGGTAATACCTCGACCTCGCTCGTGGCCTCCAACGGCACCAATACCATCACGGCCCGGTTCCAGAACCCCACGGCCAACGTTATTTACGAATTTGGCAATGCCACCGGCGGTACCTACCAGCTCTGCAGCACCTACGCCACCACCTGTAACACGACCTACGCCGCCTACTATGCCAGCGGCTACATCCAGATGGCGCCGGCTGCTGCTCAAACCGATGGTAGTACCAACTCGAGCATTTTCATAAATAAGACCGCCACGGGCAACCTGCTCAACCTCCAAGCCAGCGCCTCGACCGTCTTCCAGGTGCAAACCAACGGCAACATGACCTCGACCGGCTTGGCCACGCTCGGCAACGGCGTGATGACCGTGGATCCGAGCACATTTAAGGTTAAGGTCGGCTCGGGTACGCCCACGTTGGGTAACGGTGCCAGTAATGCCACCGCCGCATTGTACGTAAGTGGTACTACCGAACTCGCCAACTTGGTGAAGATTGGTGACAACACCAACAACGCCAGCTTTGACGGCACCACCAAAGAGCTGAGCTTTACTGGTACGGCTCGCCACAGCAAAGCCATCCGGCTTACGGCTGAGTATGCCGGCGCCGTTTTGGACGCTGACGGCACCACCAACACCGGTACCATGACGGCTGGTCTCGACCAGTCCCAAAATCCCGACATGGCGTACTACAAGTGGACTACTGGTCAGGCTGCCACCCAAGATTACGACATCGTGGCGAGTATGCCGATTCCTGATGACTTCGCCGCCTGGACCAGCACGCCGAGCTTCATGACCTACGGCTCGGGTACGGGCTCGGCTATTACGGCCACCGTGTACGACACCACCGGCACCGTGAGTAACGTCAACGGCACCGCGCTGACCGTGAGCACAACATGGACGGCCCGTACCACCAGCCTGCTCACGGGAACCTACACACAGGGGAGCACGATGGTAATCCGGCTCCATATGAGTGCTGGCACCAGCGCTGATACTCGCGTGGGCACCATCACCATTCCTTACTTGAGTCGGTGGTAAGATGAAGAGAATGAAGCTTATGCTAAGCCAACTTTCGCAGCAGGTTCGCCGCATCAATATCCGCAAGCCCGTACACGCGGCGGCTATTGGCCTGATTTTGGCGGGCATTACCGCGCCCATTGCAGGTTGGCTTATCACCAACGAACGCTACCACGTCTCGGGGCAGATGGCAGCGGTGGCTGAGCGGCCCAGTCCGCTGCTTCAGGCCAAGCTTAAGTATGACAAAAGCAAGCAGGCTAACATCTTCAACGCCGAAGGCCAGACCGACGTGCAGCAAAGCATGAAGGATAAGCTGGCGGCGTCGCTGGGATCGGGTGACAAGAAGGGCAAGCAGCTCTATACCGCCACTATGCCGGATGATGCTGCCAAGGGCATTGAGGTGCACGACAACGTCAATGACATGTCCGTAACATTTAAGCCTGAAGTGGGGCTGATGGACGGGCGCAACACCGGCGGGCGGGTGAGCTATCCGCTCAAGGATCAGGCGGGGCAGATGGTGTTTACCCCTAAGGGCAATGGTGTAAAGGAGGACATCGTACTGACAGCCGCACCCAAGGATGATGCTACCGAGTATCATTATCAGCTGGATTATCCGGCTAGTGTGGAGGCTCGTATTAACGATGATGGCAGCGTAGGGTTCTACACCGGCACGCCGGAGTTATTTGGAGATATTAGCTACGGCTCCGACAAGGACCGGGAGATGGTGGAGACGGCACGCAAGAATGCTGCTAAGAATTACCTCATGTTTAGTATCCCAGCGCCGACCGTGCGTGAGACCGGCAAGGCTACTGGAGTAGCAGCACGGTTTGCGCTGGAGGGCAAGAAATTAACAGTGCGCGCATCGGGGCTCAAGAAAGCCAGTTATCCACTGTCGATCGATCCCACCTTTCTTATCTCATCTGCTACCGAGTTTGTACTCGGCTCAATTGACGATAACATCGACCTCTCGACAGCGGGGCAGGTAGGACGGCAGGCGCTGGTGGGCGGTTCTACGCCAGGCTGGACGGCCAATGCCGCGCCCAACCTCACCTATGCCCAGTTCGCCTCGTCGCTGGTGGCCTACAACGGTTACTTGTATCTTATCGGCGGGGGAAGCGGTAATGGCTCAAGTGGCACCACCACCAACGATGTTCGTTACATCTGTCTTAACCCTAGTACCGGCGCGCTAGGCACCAACGGTGGCTGTACGCCGACAGCCTGGACTACGACCTCGTCGCTGCTCACGGCGCGGCAAGGCCTCGTGGCCTTTGGTTTTAATGGATACTTGTATGCTGTGGGCGGCGAAGACAACAGCGGCGTGCCACTCACGGCCGGTAACTCCGTAGAGTACGCGCAGATCACATCGACGGGAGCGCTCGCCACCAATAGTGGCTGCGGCACAGGTTGGTGTCATGGCAGTAACCTCAATACAGTGCGCTCGTATCCGGCCGGCGCCATCTACCAAGGTGTTCTGTATGTGATGGGCGGCACCAGCGGCACCAATAACGCTACACCGCTTAGCACTATGGAGTATGCGCGTATCAACGGTGACGGCACCGTGGGTAGCTGGACGCAGTCGAGCTCGCTTGCCACCGGCAACCTGGTCGACAGCGTCGGCACTACGGCTCAAGCTAGAAGCAAATTTAGAGCCGGGGCATACAATGGCTTTCTATATGTAACCGGAGGGCAAACGGCCACCAGCCCCAATACTGCCGTGCTCAACCTCACCCAGTACGCGCCGATCAACAGTGACGGATCGGTGGGCGCCTGGAAGAATACTACGGCTTTCCCCACGGCCCGGCGTGACCATGGTATGGCCATAAATAACGGTTACATCTACGTCTTTGGCGGCTGTAGCGGCGCCACGCAGGCTTGTACCGCGTTTATTTCGGATAACCAATACGCCGTTATTAACGCTGACGGCACGGTGGGTCAGTGGCAGCGTACGCTCCACTACAACTCCGGCACCAACGACGCCGTGGCCGACTACAACTCGCGTATGCCGGCCGGCGTCACGGCCTATAGTAACCACGTGTACTTTATTGGTGGTTGCAGCGCGGAGACAGCCACCAATAACTGCGCCACGCAGCTCGTAGGTACCTTCATTACCAATATCGACGCCGTGGGCCGGTTTGACCACGGTATCCAGACCGTTCAGACCACCGCGCCGTTTAACAACAACACGGCCGGGACGGCCAGAGGCAACGCCAAAGCCGTGGCGCTTAATGGCTATTTGTATTACATCAGCGGCAATGCTTCTACTGGCGGCACCACCTATAGCACCGAAGTCAACTACGCGCTCATTAATAATGACGGTACATTAGGCACATTTAACACTACTGCGACGCTGCCTAGCGTGGACGGGAACGTCGGCGGTCGCATTGGTCACTCGGTCGTAGCCTACAACGACAAGATCTATGTGATCGGCGGCCTAGAACTATCCGGTGCCGGTGCCGATAACTTTGTGGGTACAATTCTCGTGGCTACGCCCGCGACCAACGGCACGATCTCGGCCTGGACCAACGAAACCACCCTGGGTGGCAACAGCCTGCCGGCTATCCGCGGTTTTCATACCAGCTTTATCTGGCACAACAACGTGTATGTGTTGGGTGGGCAGGACGGCACCAATGTGCTCGCCACCGTCATATACGCACCCATTAGTTCCACTGGTGTTATTGGAACCTGGAGCTCAACCAACTCCTTTACGACCGCTCGCTGGGCGCACTCGACGGCGATTTGGGGTAACTGGGTGTATGTGGCGGGCGGGGAGACTGCACTTACCTCTACGCTCACTACGTCCGTGCAGCGGGGAACGATTGCGAGTAACGGCACCATTACCTGGACGGCCGATACAGCTATTCCAGCCTCGCAGCGCATGGCAGTGGCCTACGCCCATAATGGCTTCATATATCTATTGTCGGGCTATAACGCTACACCGGCAGCCCAGAGGACTATCTATTGGGCGAGTCTTAACTCAAGCACCGGCGCCATTGCCTCCTGGAACAGTACCACCAACATCGGCAACTATCCCGGCCAAACGCAAGGACTGCAAACGGCTCGCGGCCAGGCAACCGGCGCGGCTGTGGGTGGCTACTTCTATGTGATGGGTGGCTGTACCGGCGCTACGGCTAACAACACCTATGATGCCTGCACCGGCTTCATCAACACCGTGGAAGGCTATGTGGTCAATAACGGCGGTACCGGCCAGACCTCGGCTTTTAGTAGTGATACAGCGCTGTCGGCGGCCACGGCCGATCACGCTACCGTGGCCTATAATGGCTTCTTGTACCAGATTGGCGGTTGTACCGGCTATACTTCGGGCGTTTGTACCTCAGGCCAAAATTCCAGCGTGGTTCGAGCCGCCACCATCGATCCAAGCGGCTCGCTCAGTAGTTGGACGACGACGGGCATGACGGCTCTGCCGGCCGGTCGCTCGCTCATTCAGGCCGCCGCCTACAATAACTACTTGTACATTCTGGGTGGCCGCGATGACTCAACGGCGGCGGTTTCCACGGTGACCTACGCGCCTATATCGAGCACGGGCACGATTGGTGCCTGGAGCAATGCCGACCTGCCGGCCGGTGCCGCCCGCAATGCCTTTGGTGCTGCTATTTCCAATGGCTACATCTATGTGGCCGGCGGTGATAACGGCAGCGGTACCAAGAAAAGCGATGTGTATTACTCATTAATTAATACTGACGGCAGCTTAGCCGAGCCTACAGCAGGATGCGGGAGCGGCAATCCTTGGTGCCTCAATGCCAATTCATTCACCACGGCCCGCTCCAACTTGAGCTTGGTGGCTTATAATGGCCGGCTGTATGTGATTGGGGGTAACGACGGTACAAATACGCTCAAGGATGTTCAATTTGCCAACCAGAGCAGCTCTGACGGCAGTATTGGTACGTGGGCATACACTACCGATGTCTCGCGGGGGATGAGTTTCCGCCAGGCCGTGGCTGCCAATGGCTACATGTACTTTGTGGGCAATGAGGGTGATGAAACACAAGTTAACTATGTGGATATAAACGCAGATGGCACGCTGGGTCTCACATATCAATCAACCAACAAGCTCGTCGGCGGCCATGCGCATGGTGCGGTGTCGTGGGCAGATGGTTTCTTCTACGTCACCGGCGGCTGCACGCTGACCGGCGGCGTGTGTACTACCGGCGGGTTATTGACATCAACTGAGCGCGCCGGCCAGCAGGCGGTCTCGCGGACGGGCCATTACTCCAAGCTTTTTAACACCCAGGTCGACACTTCGCCGACGCAGCTGGTGATCAACGGTGCTATCGGCGGGCCGGGGAGCGCGGTGGAGTTTAAATTCCAGACGGCGAGTTCGTCTGACCCGGTGCTAGGTATTGCCCAGCTGATTCGGCCAGTTATTTTTGGTAACTTCTACAATGTGCAGGCGCTCGACTCCAGCGGCAATAATGTGGGCGTGGCGTTTAACTACCAGTATGTAATGGCGCTAGATGATAGTCGTTCGGGCACGTTCCCGGATACGGCCAAGTCTGGATTTTCGCAGACTGCTGTGACTGATATTACCCTGTATTACCACGCGAACCCGGCCAGGCGTCTGCGTCATGGCGCGTCGTTTACCGACTCCGGCTGCACGACGGCTACGGCGGGGCCCACTGAAGGCTGCATTCTTGACACCGCGCCATAACGGATCTGCGCATGCTTTTTAAGAACTGGCTCTTGTTTTTAGTTATGGTTTTTGTTCGGTATAATGAAAGAGTAAATCAGATATACTAAGAGCAAGAAGGGGCGCGGGCGTGGCGACGATCGATTTCACACTAGAAGATATCAGCGAGCTTATCAACAAGGCAGTAGACCGGCTTGATCGGCGTATCGATCGATTGGAGACGAAGCTGGAGCGGCGCTTTGATATGGTGGAATACCGCCTGGGCCGGCTAGAGCAACCAGCCTCGTAGGGCTTTATTGAGTCACGAAGTAGTCAAACGAATACACCGTGCCCGGGGCGGGAGGGGAGTCGACGCGGACTTGGAAGCCGGTGGCGGTGCGCGTGACGTAGGCGGGCAGGTTGGCGCTTGGTCCGGTGAGCGGCGTGAGCAGAATATGCGGTGTACCGGTGTAGGCCGCGCGGAATACCACGGTGATAAGCACGCCGGCGGCCGTACCTGAGCCGGTATTAATATTAAAAGTGCCAGCTGCATCGTTGCCGCTAATGCTGGCGGTGCCGCCGCCGCCCACGGCCGTGCCCGAAGTGGCGGTGGGCGCTGCGCCGCGGGTCTGGAGATGGCTAATGAGGAGGGGCCCGTTAATCGTAATGGTGTTTACCGAAATATTGCTTGCGTTCAGAGCATTCACGCTGGCGGTGCCACTTATGTTGAGGCCGCCGTTTACGGCCGTGAGGCCGTTTACGGTTAAGCCTTGCTGAAGCGTTGTAACGCCGGCCACCGTTAGGTTGGAACCCACATTGAGGCCGCCGAGGGCTGTGGTGCCGGTAATATTAAGCTGGCTAAGGGTTACCGGGCCGTTGGCGTTAAAGTGGCCGCCAACGGTAAAGTCTGACGTTACGTTTACATTGCCACGGAAGAGGGCGTTGGCGCCGATGTTGAGCGTCTGGTTGGATGTGCCCAGGTTGGTGCTGATGTCGGTGAGCTTCTTGAGCTCTTCCTCGCTTAGTGTTTGGACGGTTGGTGATTTGGCTGGAGCGGGCTTGTGAAAGAATGACAACCCATAGCCAACGCCGCCGCCAATAATAAGCAGACTAACGATCAGCGTCACAACGCCCGATACGCTGTTGGCACGAGCTTTCATCTCGGCCCAAGAGCGGACTCGTTTGGGTTTCTTGGGTGGGTCTGGTTGGTTAAGTGGGGGTGGGGCCGATCCACCGGCGGAGCCGCTTGTTGGTGTCCCCGCCGGGCCACCAACAGTATAGCCTCCGGCGGATGACGGCGGCGGCGACCATGACGGCGTAGTGCTGTTCGGATTGTTGGGTGAATCTGATTGCATAATAATGACTCATTATCACTATACCGCTTATGGTATGCATAGTGAAGCTGCCAAGCGTAAGCATAATTTGCGAAAAGCCACTAATTAGCGCAATATAGAATTCAATGAAGCGGTGGAGACAACAGCTTATTATTGGTGTGTTGGCGGCTTTAGGGCTGGCCGGAGTGGCCAACGCCGTCTCTAGTGACCAAACCATGATCAGCCCTCATTACAGCATCAATGAGGGTGAGATTGGCGGCACGGGTGACTATGGTTCGGCCTCAAACGGACCGCTGGGCGGCTTTAGTTTTGCACCCAATATTGATGACGGCGGTTCCACGCTGGGCGATAATTTTGTAGGTAATTCAACCTCGAACGGGGCCCAGGGTGGCTATCAGCTCGGCGCAGGCTTTAACACCACAAATCAACCGGGACTGACGTTTACCGTAGATGTGAGCAATATCGACCTGGGCGCACTCTCAACGACCGTAAAATCTACCGCCACGACCGGCTTTCACGTTAAAAACTACACAGCATATGGCTACGCAGTGAGTATTGTGGGCACTCCGCCCACTAACGCCGGCCATGCCCTCAACCCGCTCACTACCGATACCGCATCTTCCGCCGGTACTGAACAGTTTGGGGTTAACTTTGTGCTCAACTCCTCGGCTGGCATCGGGGCCAATCCGGTGTCGAATCCGGTTGGTTTTGGGTTTGGCGTGGCGGGCGACGGCTCGACGGGCACCTACGGCACCACGCGCCCCTACACGATTTCGGATAAGTGGCGCTTTAACTCCGGCGAGACCGTGGCGTCGGCTCCTAAGTCATCTGGCAACACCGACTACACCATGACGTTTTTGGCAAACATCAGCAACACAACGCCGGGCGGCAAATACACGGGCGCCTTAACGTTGGTAGCGACAGGTACGTATTAAAATCAGATAGGGAAGCCATTTTCTGCTGTATTTCAGGCTAAAACACATTGACCTGTACAACACGCTTATGGTAATCTGAAATTCAGAAATTGTGGGTAAAAAGGGAAGTTATTAATAAATGAAACGCGCATATAAGATAGTGATCCAGCCGGCGTTGTTCCAGCGAGCGGCCCAGTGGCTGAGCCTAGCTGTACTGGCGATAGCGACGGTTCTGCCGAGCGCAGCGACGGCGGCCGGCCAGATTACGAGCCGCTCTACGCTCATGGACAGCTCGGCGGCCAGCGCCAGCACGGGCTACACGTTTACCTGGACAGGAGCGACTGCCGGTACTATTAAGGCGGTTAAGTTCCAGATGTGCACCTCGCCACTTGAGCAGACAACCTGTACGGCCCCAACCGGCGGTTCCCTCGCTTCGGCCACCGTCTCAAGTGTAGGCGGCCTTACGAGCTTCGCTATTAGCGGCACCCAGAACGCTACGCAGGTGATTATCTCAAATGCTACTGGTGTGGCTGGTAACGCCACTTTTAACCCCAAGTTTATCTCTATCACCAACCCCAACACGGCCAACACCTCGTTCTATACCCGCATTACCACCTACTCTGACACCTCGGCAACGACCGAAGTCGACTATGGTGCTGAGGCCGTCTCGACTGCCAACCAAATCACAACGACCGCTAACGTCCAAGAATCACTGACCTTCTGTGTCGGAACCTCGGGAACTGGCTGCTCGGGTGGTGGCCTCACTGGCACGAGCGTTAACCTGGGTGTGGGCACCGACAACGTCTTGAGTACCTCCAGCCCGTCGGGCGGTACGTCGCTGATGGCCGCCGACACCAACGCCACCTCGGGTTACGCCATTACCTACCTGGCTAATAACCTGTCCTCGACGAACGACACCATTACGGCCGCTGGCGGTACAGCTGGTACGTTCACGGCCGGTACAGCGAAGTTTGGTATCAACCTTAAGGCCAACACTACGCCAGCTATTGGTGCCGCCATTTCGGGCTCCGGTTCTGGGACCGTGGGCGCGCAGTACGATATCGCCAACAACTTTGCCTTTGTGCCTGCCACGGCCACCACGGTCGCGACGGCTTCTGGGCCAACTCTGAGTAACCTCTACACCGTTTCTTACGCCGCTCAAGCCGGCAGTACAACTAAGCCAGGATCCTACAGCACTACCTTTACCTGGGTTTGCACCGGTACTTTCTAACTAGTTTCATAACATCTCGCACCAAGCGGGAGAATAAGTCTTGTGAAAATCAAAAGTTTCGTTAGTAAAATAGCTCTTATCGGACTGGCTGCTTACGTGGCGAGTCCGATGGCGGTTCAGGCAGCCCAAGTTACGACTCGCAGTGTACTCCTGGGAAGCTCAGCGGCTAATGCCGTGACAACCCACGACATTAGCTTTACGACCGCTACGGCCGGCGCGATCCAGTCAATTTCGTTCCAATACTGCACCACACCCTACAGTGCCTGCACCACCCCGGCGGGCTTGAGCACCACCACTGCCACCATTGCCGGTCAAAGTGGCGCTACTGGGTTTACCATGGTCAACACTGCTAATGGCACGCCTTACCTCACCCGGAGCAACGGCACTTCCGTGGGTGCGAGTACGGCGGTAAGTTACACGCTGGGTAATATTACGAACCCCAGCGCACCGAACACCGAGTATTACATTCGTATTTCAACCTTTGCGAGCACCGATACTACCGGTGGTGCGACCGATACTGGTGTGGTGGTGTTTGATACGGCCAATCAAATTGTGGTGAGTGGCACCATGCCGGAGTCGCTAGTGTTTTGCGTGGGCACGAGCGGCACCGACTGCACTACCATCACCGGGACGGCGGTGGACCTGGGGACGTTTTCGCCCACGGCTACGAATACCGGCACGAGCGTTATGAGCGCTAGCACCAACGCCAGTTTTGGCTACGTTATAACGCTCGTGGGGGCTACGCTCACGTCGGGCTCGAATACCATTCCGCCTATGGGCACGCAGACGATTAACTCCGCCGGCTGTTCGCCATCATGTACGTCGTCCACTGGTACGAGCCAGTTTGGCACCAATGTGCGCGCCAACACGACCCCTAGTGTAGGTACAGATGTGACGGGCACTGGCTCGGGCGTGGGCTCGGGGACATATAATAACGTCAACAACTTCCGATTCTTCTCCGGGGACACCGTGGCTTCAGCCACGGGCCCCACGGCAGCCAATGTATTTACCAACTCATACATGGTAAATGTCGGCGGTCAACAGGCAGCCGGAGTCTATACCGCCACCATGACATATATATGTACGGCGACATTCTAGCCATGCGACGGCTCAGACGCGTTTTTATTCTGGCGCTACTGATTAACGTTGCGGTTCTGCCCCTGACAGCTACAGCGGCCGGGCTTACTAATCGAACCGATCTTATGGGCAGTTCGGGCGCGGGTGCCGTGACAACACATGTCGTGTCGTTTACCACTGCCACCACCGCCAACCTTGGCTCGGTTAGGATGGCGTTTTGTACCACGGCTACCGGTGCCTGCACTACTCCCACAGGCCTCGTGACGACGAGCGCGGTCCTGACCGGTCAGACCGGCGTGAGTGGATTTACACTCGTAAACACCACCAATGGCTTGCCGTATGTTACCAATGGTGGCACGCCAAGTGTGGCGGCGGCTACGGCCGCGAGCCTGACGCTGTCTACGATCACCAACCCCACAACTACCAACCAGACTTTCTTTGTGCGTATTACTACCTATACCGGCACCGATGGCTCCACTGGCCCGGTAGATACTGGCACTGTGGCTGTTAGCACGGCCGAACCGGTCCAGCTCACCGGTGTGACGCCGGAAATTCTGATTTTCTGCGTCGGCATCACCATTTCTACCGACTGCACAACCGTATCCGGAAACAGCATAGATTTTGGTGATTTTGACCCTCTGGCCACCCGTAGCGGCACCTCGGTAATGCAAGCCCAAACCAACGCTGCGAGCGGCTATACCATAACCGTGAATGGTACTACGCTAGCTTCAGGTTCAAATACCATCCCCGCACTCACAAGCCAGGCAGGATCGGTGGTGGGGACGAGCCAATTTGGCCTTAACTTACGCGCCAACACTACGCCGGCCGTCGGGGCCGATCCCAGCGGCGCGGGCAGTGGTGCTGCCAACGGCAACTATGGTACGCCCAATCAGTATCGTTTTAATACCGCTGACGCCGTTGCTGGTGCGGCTGCGCCCACGAATGCCAACACTTATACGGCGAGCTACATTGTAAACATTGGCGGCGCTCAGGCGGCTGGTGTGTATACCGCCACCATGACCTATATTTGCACGGCCAGTTTCTAGCTAATCAAAAATAGGGATAAGGCAGTCAATATATTGCGGCTGGTTGTCGGCTCGCAAGTAAACTCATGGCTTCTCCAACAGGTTTGCACCCTATGTCCCTTATGCTATACTGGCGGTAATGCAGAAGTGGGTTGTGAGAGTTGTGGCGGCCGTAATGACGCTGGGTATAATCCCTGTCTCGTTAGCCATGGCGGCTCCCACGCCCGCTCCTACGCCGGCCGGTTCAAGCACCACAACGCCCGGACAGGGGCTGGAAATATCTCCGCCCGTAGTGGAGCTATCGGCTAATCCCGGCCAGACCATCACCACGAGCATTCGGATTCGCAACGTAGCTGCCGGCGAGTTGATAGCCAAAGGTAAGGCTGATGACTTTGGTGCTGACGATAAAGAAGACGGTAAGCCAAAGTTCCTATTTGATGAGACCGGCGCCACCCGTTACTCACTTAAGTACTGGGTGCAGAGCGTCCCGGATTTGCGTCTTGCGCCTCAGGAACTCAAGACGGCTAACATTACCATTAAGGTGCCGGCCAACGCTGAACCTGGCGGCCACTTTGGTGTGGTGCGATTCACGGCCGTGCCGCCCGACGTGCAGGGGACTGGCGTGGCTTTGTCGGCTAGTGTTGGTGCCTTGGTGCTCCTACGCGTGTCCGGAAACGTAACCGATAACCTTGACCTGGTGAGCTTCACGACGAGCCAAAACGGCCAGTCTGGAAGCTTCTTTGAGCATGGCCCCGTTGGCTTTACGGTGCGACTCAAGGATACCGGTTCGGTTCATGAAAAGCCCCAAGGGACCATTGACGTTACGGGCATGTTTGGCAAAAAAATCGGCTCCATCAAGGTAAACGAAAACGGGGGCAATGTACTGCCCGACAGTATTCGCCGGTTCGACGAGGAGCTGGGCAAAAAAAGCTTGTTTGGTCACTATACTGCCAAGCTAAATCTCACCTACGCGAGCGGCGCCAAGAAGCTGAGTGGTCAGGTTAGTTTCTGGGTGATTCCATGGAAACTTATTCTTCTTGCCATCATAGCGCTGGTGGTCCTGGTATTCCTGATCCGCCTCGGTCTGAAGCGCTATAACGCGTATATTATCGCTCAAGCCCGCAAGTAGTTACGTCCTGACGGCGCACAGTTCTGCTCTCTGAGAGCAGAGTGGAGCATATGATGCTTATGCTAAACTAGCGTTATGAAAGCCGGTTTGTTGCAGATAATCCCCCCTGGTCACACGGGTAAATTACAAGACCATCGCCACACGTCTTACGCGGGGCTGGCTTTTATTTTGCTTCTGTGTGGAATGCTTTTAATGAGTATTAGCTGGAATGCTCAGGCGGCCGTGCCAGCGGTGAATCCGCAGTCGGGCTCAGTGGGCCTTACCGGCGCCGTGAAGGGACCTCCGCCGACCACGGCCCCTGTCATCTTGAGCCCACGCAGCGGTGATCACACCACCAGTATTCCGATTACCGTAAGCGGTTTGTGTGTGGCGGGCACTTTTGTGACGATCACCAAAAATGATGTTTTTGCGGGGATTACTACCTGCCGCGATAACGGTACGTTTAGTCTCCAAATTGACTTGTTTGATGGCGCTAATCGTCTCATTGCGTTTGCCACCGATGGACTTGGCCAAACCGGCCCCAACTCTGCTCCGGTGGATGTTTTCTATGACGCGCCAAGTTTCACGGTGCCGGGCGGCGGGACCATTGGCCGGCAGCTGTTCTTGCAAACGACTACCACGGTGCTTGGTACCTCACCAGACGCCAAGCTGGCACGCACTGTTACTATTGTGGGTGGTGTTGGACCGTACGCGGTGTCATGGGACTGGGGTGACGGTCAGACGAGCTTGGTAAGTCAGGCCCTGGAGGGACCCACGAGTTCTAGCCATGCCTATGACCGGCCAGGGAATTACCGCATTATTATTCATGCTAGCGATGCCGCCGGCAACGCTGCTTATCTGGAGCTTGTAAATGTGGTGAATGGTCCGGCGGATAAGAGCACCACAGGCGCCGGTATCACACCGGGCAACCTTTTAATGGTCTGGCCGCTCTTAATTTTTGCCGGAATTATGGTAGGAGTTTTCTGGCTTGGGGAAGTGCGGGAGGAGGCCAAGCTACGTCGCAAAGGGCTGCTTTTGCGCTAATTTTGAGCGTAATTGCGGTTGTGCTTAAGGTATGGGCGGGGTAGAATGCTGGCGTGAAGTAAGCCCCCGTGAGGTTCCAAGATTTTCCACGCTTTCCAAAAGCTACGAAGTCTCCTTAACTCACGTACCTCCCTGGCCATTACGGTAGCTGGGCTTGTTTCGGTTATGCTGATTTTACCGTCCGAGCATCCAGCAGCGGCCGCCGTTGGCATCAACCAGCAGATCAACTTCCAGGGCCGGCTCCTCACGGCTTCCGGTGCGGTGGTGCCTGATGGCGTGTACAACATGCGGTTTAAAATTTACCAAGACGGCACGGGCTGTGTTAGTACTGGCAGCTCGCCGTGTGGCGGCACGCTTAAGTGGACCGAGACCTGGCAGAACTCCAACTCGCAGGGCATCGTGGTTAAGAATGGCTACTTTTCACTGGCGTTGGGAAGTATTACAGCGTTTGCGTCAAATGTAGACTGGAACCAGGATACACTCTGGCTATCCACGGATATTGCCGGCACAGGGGCGGGTGCGAGCCCCACCTACGATGGCGAAATGCTGCCGTTTAAGCGGCTGAGTGCGGCGCCGTATGCGCTGCAGGCACTCAATTCGGGCAAGCTAGGCGGACTCGCCTCGGGCCAGTATGTGCAGCTGGCTCAGGGTATTCAGGCAGACTCGTCAACAACCCAGCCAAGCATTGGCATCAATAAAACTGCTGGCACCCAAAATCTCATTACGCTGCAATCTTCCGGCACCGATGTGTTTGATGTGACTAGCACGGGCAATTTGCAATTTGGCAACAATGCCGACAAAACTATTAATGTGGCTACGGCGGCCTCGGGTAATAGCGGCAACAAGTTGATCGTCCAGGGCGGTTCTGGCAATGGCACCGACAAAAACGGGGGCGATCTGGTGCTGCAGGGCGGCAACTCCACGGGTGCAGGTACGCCGGGAGCCGTCATCGTGAAGCCGCAGACCAACTCGCTAGTGGCCTTTCAGGTGCAGCCCTCGGGCTCGACAACGCCAGTGCTAGACGTGGATACTACTAATGGCCGAGTGGGCATTGGCAATGCCGCACCGGGTAACACGCTCGATGTGGGCCCAGCTGCCCTCGGAGTGGGCACGAGCGTGAGTTTGCGGGTAGGTGACATTGTACTCACGAGCAACCAGGGCGGAGATAACAGCATAGCTGCCTTTTCGGCCCGTGGCTCCAGCGGCAACTTGATACTCGACGCCGTTGCCGGCCAGAACCTCTATACAAGTCCGTATACTACAAACAATAACTTTCTAGCAGCCGGCGGTGGCAAGCTACGCGTAGGGTCGTTTACGGTCCCGAACTACTCGCTCGACGTTACGGGCGACATTAATGCCTCAGGCAATGTACGCACTGGCAATACGATTCGTATTGATAATGCTGGCGCACTCACCAATGTGACCGCCGATGCGAGCATCCTCACTTCGGGAACACTGGGTGTGGCGCGAGGTGGCACCGGCGTAGCTTCGACCACCGCCTATGGCTTGCTATTCGGCGGGATTACCAGCACGAGCGCTTTCCAGAGTATTGGCACCGGCAGTGCTGGCCAGGTGCTTCAGAGTAACGGTGCCGGGGCACTGCCCAGCTGGGTGGGTGGCGCCGGCTGCTCTACGTGTATCGCGCAGGTGCCAGGCACCACGGCTCAAAATACCATCACCCCCACAGTAGCCAGCGTGGTGGCACTTACCGTTAATGCCACGAGCAGCACTTCGGCAGTGGCATTGGCGGTGGTACAGAGCCAAACGGCTGATGCAGCTACCATTAGCGTTACCAACACCAGCGGCACCAACACCAATGCACTGCTCATTAACCGCAACGGCGCCAGCGGCACCACTACCAACGGTATTAATATCACTAATACGGCTGGCACACTTACCAACGGCCTAGCGTTTACCGGCACCATTGGCACCGATATCACGCGTGGCTCCGGTACGCTCACGCTCCAGGGCGCTGGTGGAGTCAGTATTACGGCTGGTGCCACCAATGCGGTCACTATCGATTCGGCTGGTGCTGGCAGCGTGCTGCTGGGTAATACCAACGCCGCCACTATCACCGTGGGCGCCACGGCTAGCGCGGGCACCATCACCGTGGGACGTTCGACTGCTAGCAACACTATAAACATTGGTACTGGCACCACGGCGGCCGGTAACACCCAGACCATAAATGTGGGCACGTCGGCCACGAGCACTGGGGCCGCTGCTATCACCATTGGCAATACCAATAGTACCTCCACGCTCAACCTCCAGGCTGGTACGGGTGATGTTAACGTAAAGGCCAACAGCAGTGCAGTCAACTCAGCCGTGCTCTCGGTGCAGCAGGCTGGCACTGGTGATGCGGTTATGGAGCTCCAAAACGGTACCGCCGGCAGTAGTTTTTACTTTAGCAATGATGCGAGTAACACCAATACCTTGTCCATTAACTCATCTTCGGCGGCTACGGGTGTGGTTACGGCTACTCCAGCGCATGTGCAAACGGCCACGTCGAGCAGTTCGGCGGGAGGCGCCACGACGCTGGCTTTTGGCTCCAATAACACCGCCGGCAGCCTCATTGTGGTGGCTACAACCTGGGACGCGAGTACGGCTACCGGTATAACCTGTGCGGACAGCAAAGGGAATGTGTACGCAACGCCACTCAAGCTTCTCGACACCAACGCGCAGCAGTATATTGGCGTTTGCTATGCGCCCAACATTGCGGCTGGCGCCAACTCGGTGACGGTGACCTACACTGGCGGTACGCCGCCCGTGGGTTTCCGAGAGCTGTCCATTCATGAATACTCAGGCGTGGCCACAACGAACCCACTGGACACTTCTGCTTCAACCTTTGGCAGCGGCTCGACTGGCGCAGATGGCTACACCACCACGGCATCCACTACGACTACCAACGGCGATCTTATCTTTGGCATGATGATGGACGATGCTGGTACTTCGGCCACGCTTTCGGCCGGCACTGGCTTTAACACTCTCCGGGCCAACATAGCCTCACCGGGGCCATTTGCCGCCGAGGATAAGGTACAGGCTACCGCTGGCTCTGTGGCGGCCACGTTTACCTCTACGGCTGCTCATACCTATGCCGCTTACATGTTGGCCTTTAAGCCCGGACTTACCACCGCCGGCGCATTAACCGACACCACCACCAATAGCTTGTTTACCCTGACGCAGAGCGGGTCGGCCACGTTCCGCAATTCTATCAACTCTACGTCTGGCTTCCTGGTCCAAAACGCGGCCAGCACCAACCTGTTTCAGGTGGACACATCAAATAACCGCATATATATTGGCAACTCGGTTTCGGATACCACGGGCGCCCTGCTCGTAGTCGACACATCTTCGAGTGGCACCGAACCGACCGGAGTGAATGGCGCCATTTATTACAATACTGGCGGGTCCGATGGGGCTAGCGGGGCCAGCGCGTTCTCGGGCAAGTTCCGTTGCTATGAGGGTGGTCTGTGGAAAAGCTGCATCGGTATGCGCGATATCACGGAGCGGCGCTGGGGGTATGCCGCACAGCAGGGAACTGCTACCGCTGGCTTAGGGGCTGATGGCTTATTTACCTCTACTATTCTCGGAGCCGGCTCATCTGGCACCCCGGCTGTCTCGAGTCAGGCCGAGAGCAACTATATAATTTACCCAACGACCGCTTCAACTGGCGCCAAAGGGGGCATCGGGAACGCCATCTCGGCTACGGCTACACAATCTCGTTGGCTGCCCAAGCTAGTGACACGCATTCGAGTGGACGCAGCGGCGGTTACGAGTAGTCGCTATTGGGTGGCGTTAGCAGGCGGGAGCTTAGATGCGACCAACCCAGCCACGGCCTCAGCCGCCTTCGCTACCTCGTATATTGGCGTGGGTATGAGCTCGTCGGTAAATAGCAGCAAGTGGCTGTGTGGCTCAGGCGATGGCACCAACCATACCGGTACCGATATGGGCATAACGGTGACGGCTAATCATTACTACGACATCATTGTGGACCTCAGTACGGCTGGTACGCTGGTTTGCTCGGTGGCCGATAACGGTGGTGCTTTTACGACCGTTACCAAAACCACCAACCTGCCCGCGGCATCAACTTCTCTAGGGCCTGAGGAAACTATCACGGCCTTGACGACAGCGGTCCGTAATATCTCCATTGCATACTTGTACCTGGAGTATCAATAAGCACATTGACTTGAGGTTTGCCTGAGAGCAGTGTGCGCCTAGGAGGATCGTGGTATGAAAAAGTTCATAAATATCGTTCGTTCTCGGGCCGGAATTCTTATAGGGGCAGTTGTGGCTCTAGCGGCGGGTAGTTTTAGTACTGCAGCTGTTTTGGCGGCCATTCCTGATGGCTCGGGTGTTATTCATGCCTGTTACAAAACCGGCACCACGGGTCCTACGGGTACGAGTATCTTTCATATTATTGACTCGGCTGAAACCATCGATTGCCCTGGCGATGAGACGGCGCTCACCTGGAATCAGCAAGGCCCCAAAGGCGATAAGGGTGACAAGGGGGATACTGGTGCGGCCGGCGGCAGCGGCTTTGTATCCGATTTGACTAGTGCGGATTTTAGTAACATTGACCTACGCTACCGGACGCTAGCCGGGCAGAACCTCACGAATGCTACGTTTGCCCAGGCTAACTTAAGAAGGGTGAACTTTAGCGCCACTAACCTTACCGGTGTTAACTTTACCAGTGCAGTGCTAAGTGGTGTAGATTTTAGCAACGCTGATCTTACCGGGACTATTTTTGCCACCGTCAATGACGGCCCGAATGGTCATCCGGCGCATAATGTGAACTTCTCAGGCGCCAACTACAATGATGCTGACTTTACCCACGCCGCATTTGACACGGTGAGTTTGCCGAACTTCAAGCTGGATCACCGCCAAGTGAGCGATATTTCACTGACGCACGCCAACCTCACCAATGCTGATTTTAGCCATTCTGAGTTTGTGTCGGGAATTAACGGCTTTGCACGGTTCGACGACTCCAACTTAACGGGCGCCGATCTAACCGACTCACATTTTACGGGCACCAATTTTAATGTAGTTAACTTTACGAATGCTAACTTAACGAATGTGGTATTTGGCGGTGGCGGTTACGATATCTCGTTGTATGGATCAGACTTCACGGGTGCCAACTTGAGCGGTGTTACCTGGCAGCAGGTCACATGTCCCGACGGCACGCTCAGCCAGGATCACGACAGTACCTGTATTGATCACCTCACGCCCGCCCAATAGGCGCGCTATAGAGGCCTAAAGCTACTCGCGACAGCCTCGGCATCTTTGGGTGGAATGCCGGTCACATTAAGAATAAGCCAGGTCTCATTGGTGACGAGGCTCGCGACCATTTTATCGCCCCACAGGCTCATTTGAGCTTGCCCAATGCCGGTAGTAAAGTTGCGCTCATCGGGCAGCTTAATACCGGCTGGGTTTTTGTGGACGCTCAGGTCAAGGCCCACAGGCAGGTGCTGCTGGCTCACGGCAATGTTCTTGCCGCCCGGCCCCTTAATGGAAAATATTACTGTCTTGTCTTTTTGGGTGAATGACTGAGCGTCCACGGTGTAGCCTTGGGGGAGGGTTTTGGGGTAATACAGCGGGAAGGTGATGCCCTGGCGAGCAGCCTGAGGGATGGGTGTTGAGCTAGCCCAGAAAGCGGCTCCAAGGCCGCCAATAACCACGAGCAGGGCGAGGCCAGCGGCCAAAGCTTGCGTTTGGCGGCGCCATCGGCGTGGGTCAAGCGGCCGTTTTGGCTTGGCCGGGGGCTGGCTGGCGGCTGGCTGCCGCAAGTCCAAGGTGTTGGAGTGACTCATGTCGCTATTATATCGCAGACGCGTCCAGATGGGCCATTAGAGCAATGGCTATAGCGGTCTGAAAACTGCTTGTGGTTAGGGACAAACAGCGTATAATTTACAACATAAGAAGTTTGTGTGAGGTGTGGAGATTTTAAGGTCTGGTCTCAGGCGAATAAATCTGTGGAACTCACGTATCGTCCTAGCTCTTGCGGCTTTAGGGCTTATTGTGGTTGGAGGATTGTGGCCGGCAAGTAGCCCGGCAGCGGCGACCGCTGGCATTAACCAAACCATTAACTTCCAGGGACGCCTCCTCAACGCCGCTGGCGCCGTGGTACCTGATGGCGTGTACAACATGCGGTTTAAGATTTACCAGGATGGCACCGGCTGCGTCAGTACCGGCTCATCACCCTGTGGCGGCACGCTCATGTGGACTGAGACTCGAGAGAACGTAGCATCTCAAGGGGTGACGGTGAAGAACGGCTACTTCTCGTTGGCGCTGGGTAGTGTGAATGCATTTGGCTCAAGCATTGACTGGAATCAGGACACGCTCTGGTTGTCCACCGACATTGGTGGCACCAGCACCGGCGCCGGTCCCACCTACGACGGCGAAATGCTGCCGTTTAAGCGGCTGAGCTCAGCGCCGTATGCGTTGCAGGCTCAGAGCGCTAACACTTGTGTGACTTGTATTCTGCAGGCGCCGACCAGTACGGCCCAAAACACTATTTCGCCGACGACGAACAGTGTAGTTGGTCTTACGGTGAACGCCACCAGTGGTACTTCGGCCGTGGCACTGGCCGTGACTCAAAGCAAGACAGCTGATGCGGCTACCATCAGCCTTACCAACACCACTGGCACCAATACCAACGCGCTGTTGGTGAATCGCAACGGCTCGGGCGGCACCACCACCAACGGCATCATGATTCAGAATACGGCCGGCACGCTTACGAACGGCCTCAGCTTTAGCGGTACCATTGGCACTGACATCAATCGGGCTAGCGGTACGCTTACCATTCAGGGGGCTAGCGGGGTGACTGTCGATAGCGGCGCCTCAGGCACCATTACCATTGGCACGGCCAGCTCGGCCACGGTTAATATCAACAACACTGCCAACAGTAGCACCACCAACATCGGCACCAACGGCCTGGCCAATGCTACTGTGAACATTGGCTCGACTGGTGGCACGAGCGCTACACTCATCCAGGGCGGCGCCAACGCTAGCGGCATCTCAGTACAGACGGCGGCCGGCGGCACCATTAGTATCGGTACGGCGGCCAGCAGCACGATATTTATCGGCAACAACGCTACGACGGCGAACCTGGTGCTGGGCCAGTCGACCGACAGTAACACTATTAGCATCGGCAACGGTAATACGGCCACCGGCAAGACTCAGACCATCAACATCGGCGCAGGTACACCAGCCGGTACGGGTGCGGCCAGCATCACTATTGGTAATACAGCTAATGCCTCGACGCTTAACCTGCAGGCTGGTACCGGCAATATTAACCTCATCACTAACTCGGCTTCGGCGGGGGTTGTGGCAAAAACCAACACCAACTCGGCTACGGCATTTCAGGTCCAGAACAGCAACAGCGCCAACCTCCTGGCAATCGACACAAGTACGAGCAACATCACTATCCTAGCCAATAACGCGCTTGGTTCAACGGCCGGTAATAACGCTGGTGTTACTTGGACTGCCAACACCACAAACCTCGCTACGGCCCGGGCCCGGGCTGGTAGTGTAGCTGCCAATGGCTACATATACCTGATCGGCGGCGTGGTGGATAACGGCAACAGCGCCATTGGTACGGTGGAGTATGCCAAGATGAGCGCCGATGGCAGCGTGGGATCGTGGACCAGCACCACCTCGCTGCCCACCAGCGCCGGCACTGGTCGTAAGCAATTTGAGCCGGTGGTTGTGAATGGCTATATCTATGTAATTGGCGGCCGCGACAATACCCCGGCGGCTAAGAGTACCGTTTTCTACGCAAAGCTAAACACTGATGGCGCTGTGGGCGCATGGCAGACATCGGCTAACTCGCTGCCATTTCCTCGATTCGCAGCTGGCACCGTGGCGTACAATAATTATATTTATGTAATGGGCGGCTTTGATAGTGGTAATACGGCCGTTAAAACCGTTTACTCTGCCAAAGTGGCTCCTGATGGCTCAGTTGGTAGCTGGACGCAACGGACCGACATGCCGTCAAGTACCGGCAATACAGGTGAGCTGGGCGGAATTGCTGGTGCTGTAGTTGCTAACGGCTATGTCTACTTGGCTGGCGGTTATGACACTGGCGGGCAGCAAGACGACATCACTTATGGCAGGCTCAACATCGACGGCACCGTGAACTGGGGTGCGGTCCAAACCTCGCTTCTGAGTACTGGCGGGGCTGATGAGGATTTCCGCGAGTACGTTGCCAATGGCTACTTATATGTGGTGGGAGGTGACAACGATAACCGGGTAGTGGCGTTTGCTCTGGGTAGTAGCGGAGCCGTTGGGGCGACGCCTATATCACTACCCGACTTGCCAGGCGCGATAGGCGGGTCGCTTGGTGAAGCGAGTCAGGCTTTTGCCAATGGCTATTTCTATGTGATAGGTGGAGATACGGCCGTTGATGCAGGCGGAACGGCGCGTAATACGGTTTACTACGGCGCGACATCCCGGGTGAAAGTAGGCGGTAATTTGGACCTGGTAGGCTACAGTGGTGAAAACTTGGTCGAAGGCGGCAGCGGGGGCCAATTAACAGCAGGGAACACGATCATTGTTGGCACTTTGCAAGTCCAGGATGCAGCCAGCTTTGTGGGCGGAGTTGCCATTGGAGACACTTTGAGTGTTACGAGCGACATTAATACTGGCACGGCGCTCAAGGTGGCCGGCACTTCGGTGTGTGACACTTCAGGCACGGTTGGCTGTGTAGCTAAGTCTGGTTCGGGCTACTACATTCATAATCAAACGGGCGTACAGACTTCCACCAATTTCAATATTGATGGCAGCGGCACAGCTGGCTCCTTCTTGTCGCCGCTGTTTGATGTGGCGAGCGCAGGCACCCTTGGCTTAGGTAGCTCAACAGCCACCACTATCAATATTGGCGGGGCGGCGGCCACCACGATTTCGGTTGGTCCAACTACCGCCACCAACACTATCAGTATTGGTAATGGCACTATTGCCGCCGGCAACACCGGCACAATTAATATCGGCACCAATGCTACAAGCACCGGCAAGACCAACGTGACGGTCGGTAGCACCAACGACGGCTCCACGCTTAACCTCCAAGCAGGTACCGGCAATGTAAACGTCAAGACCAGTACAAGCTCGATCAATGCGCCCATGCTGTCGCTGCAGCAGGCTGGTGGAGGAGACGCCACGATCGAACTTCGTAATAGCGGCGGCACCACCAGCAGTTTCTACATCGGTAACGACACCAGCAACGGCAACACCTTAACTATCGGCTCAAACTCCTCGGCGACACAAACCGGCACCACCACTCTGGGACAGGATTACAGCTCCCAGTCGCCAGATGCCACCGACACAAACGCCACCTCTGTGCATGCAACGAAGTTTACTGCTGGCGCTACCGGTACCATCTCAAGCCTGAGCGTAGCGTTTGACAACCGAGTTGATGGCACAAGCACTTACTCAGTAGCAATCTATTCGGATAGTGCTGGCACGCCAACCAACAAGCTCGGTCAACACACGGGCATCTCCACAGTGATTATTACTACGCCTGGCGCTAACAACTGGAACACTCAAACGCTTGATTCCCCGGTCTCAATTACAAACGGGACAGTGTACTGGCTAGTTGTAGGCTTAGGTGATACTTCGCCATACAAGACCCGTAGTACGGCTATTTCCAATAACTCCTTCTACCGCAATGCCGTTCCGACCGTGGGCACATGGGGGACTACTTGGACCGCCGCCGCCAACGGCACCGCCAACGGCACTTCATCATTTGAGCTTGGTATTTATGGCAGTATCGTTTCCTCTGGGAGCTTGACTGACACGTTTACTAACTCACTCTTTACGCTCTCTCAGACGGGCGCAGCAAACTTCCGTAATGCCACCAACTCCACAGCCGCTTTCCAAGTTCAAAACGCCTCGAGCACCAACCTATTCCAGATTGACTCAAGCAATAACCGAATCTATATCGGCAACTCCACCTCGGATGCCACGGCGGTTCAGTTGGTTGTAGACACATCCACCGCCACCACCGATCCAACGGGTGTAAACGGTGCGATCTACTACAATAGCGGTGGTCGCGGCGGCGCCGATAACAGTTCAAGCACCTACTCAGGCAAATTCCGCTGCTATGAAGGCTCGGTCTGGAAGAACTGTGTCGGCATGCGCGACATGGCCGAGCGGCGCTGGGGCTACTTGGCCGTAGGTGGCACGGCGCCAAGCGGGCTTACTGCCACCGGTGCTATTAACTCAGCCTCGTTGGCGACAAGTGCGACTCAGGCGGCCGACGATCAGGCCGAAACGACCTACAGTAAGTACACCAGTACGGCTAGCGCCACGAATGCCGGTGGTATTGATGGACCCTACACCCAGACCGAGGCCAGACACTTGCCCAAGCTCGTGACTCGAGTTCGAACCGATGCCAACCTCACGGCAGCCGGTGGCCGTATGTGGGTTGGTCTGACCAGTGCTAGCCTCACGAGTGTGGCTCCGCCGACGAGCTCCACTGCCAATACGACGGTTATCTTGGGCATTGCTTATCAAAACGGCACCAATGGCGGTAAGTTCCTTTGTGTATCAGGCAATGGAACCAACATCAATGGTTCTGACACTGGCGTAACGGCGGCAAACAGCACCTACTACGACATCATTATCGATTACTCCACTACGGGTAATCTTGTTTGCTCAATTGCCGCCTCAGGTGGAGCCTACACCACGGTAATCCGGACCGCCCAGACTCCAAGTAACTCCACAGCTCTCGGTCTCTACGCTGGCGAAATCCTTACCACCGGCACGACTGCCCGGGCGCTCAGCATTGGCTATGCCTTCCTTGAGTTCCAGTAAAACAGTTTATCGCCCCAGAGGCTGGTCTGGGGCTTGGAGATTACCCACTTGGCCCTTCTGAGTAAGATCGAGAGCTGGAGAAGAGGTCATGCGCTCACCGTAGACTAGCGCCCGCCTGCCGTTGGGAAAAAGCATCATTGACTTCTCTAAAGGCAAAAGATCATAGTAATTCAAACGGAGGGTCGTGGTATGAGAAGTAAGAAGCGGCAATTTCTATCACTAGCATTGTCGGCGCTTTTAACGCCGATGGCACTACTAATGAATGCGGGTATGGCTCAGGCGGCATCGTTGCAAGTTACGAGCACGGAGCTCATTAGCGCTTCGCCCACGGGCGAGCCGAGCGCGCGCATATCCAAGGGCAGTTTTGGTCCGGCCGCATCGTCGGATGGGCGCTACGTGGCTTTTACATCGGCGTCGAACAATATTATTCCAGGCTTTACGCCGGGGAAGCGGCATGTATATTTCTATGACCGACAGCTGCATGCCATGGAGGTGGTGAGCCGAAATAACGCAGGAGACCTGGCCGATGGCGGCGGTGCACCAGCTGGCGTGAGTGATGATGGCCGCTACGTCCTTTTTGATAGTGTTTCAACAAATATGGTGGCCAACTATCCGACAAGCTCAGACGGAAGCCCGCGCGAGGCAGTCTACTTGCGCGATCGCCAAACTGGCACCACTCAGCTTGTGAGTACCACGCCCGATGGTGGCCATGCACAGCCTCATGCCCTGAGCCGGGACGGTAATGTCGCTGTGTATACGGCCCTAACTCATGTGGGTACCGGCGGGACGGATAGAAACTTGCAGCAGGTATACGCCTACAACCGCACGACCGGCATTACCACGCCCATGCCGCGCGGGCCACAGCCTACGGGCTACGAGACTGATTCTGGCACTACCAGCGTGAGCGGTGACGGCAAATATGTGTCGTATGGGGTGCCGGATGCCGCTAGCGTCCCCGGGCTTCCGCCCGACTTCAACTACATCACCACTCACCGGTATAATTTACAGACCGGCGAGGACGTAGCGTTTGAGGTTGGCGCCGATAACGGGGTAGTGCTAAGCAATGATGGTAGCCACGCCCTGTATTACCTCGTTACACTATCTCAGCCGAACGGCCAGTTTGTTACCCAATGGGATGCCTATCTTAAGAATATTCAGACCGGAGTACGACAACTTGTAGCGGCCAATGTGAGCGACGGCGGAGGCGTGTTTGGTCTCGGGTCGCTCTCTATGAGTGATGATTATTCGCGAGTGAGTTATCAGGACCTGGCAACCGGAGAACATGTAGCTGATTTTTTGACTGGTGAGAACATCCCGATCGAGCCCCTTGTGCTGGGGACAGCACTCCTCACGGCGGACGGCCAGCAGATAGTCTTTGATGGTAATCCCGGCATTGAGGGTATGGGCTATCAGGTGTACGCTTCTCGATTTGTTGAGCCGACGCCTCCCGACACTACACCGCCCACGATCTCCTATACTCTCAGCCCTACCCCCAATGCGGCCGGTTGGAATAAGAGCGACGTCACGGTCGCGTTCGCCTGTGCAGATGCCGACTCTGGTGTGGCTAGCTGCTCATCGCCGGCCACGGTCTCGACCGAAGGCACCAATAACCAGATCACCGGTATGGCCACCGATAACGCTGGCAATACAGCTACCGCTACGGCCATCGTCAAGCTCGACAAAACCGCACCTACCGTGGGCACGCCCACTATGACCTCGACGTTCATTCTCTTTAGTGCCAACGAGACGATCTCGGCTATGGCCGGTGACGCCTTATCTGGCGTGGCGGGCGGGGAATACTATATCGACACTGATCCTGGCGTGGGTAATGCGACGGCTATGACGTATGCGGCGGGCAAGGTCACCGCTAGTCGAACTATTAGTGGTCTTAGCGTGGGCCAGCATAAGCTGTACGTTCGTACTCGTGACGCAGCCGGTAACTGGAGTGCGCCCAAGAGCGTAACCTTCTTCTACGTTTAATACATGGTTAAGCTTGTAGTTACGGCTTTTGTTCGGTATTATCTGAGGCAAAGACTGAATATACTAGAGAAGAAGAGGGGTGATAATGCCGCAGGTTAATTTTACGCTGGAAGATTTTCGAGCGGTTACGAAGCAGGAAGTCCAAGCTGAAATCAAGCCGGTGATCGAGCGGCTGGATAAACTTGAGGTTCGGTTTGACATGCTTGAGGTTCGTTTTGATGCTCTCGAGAAAAGATTTGATATCTTGGAGATGCGGTTTGATGCTTCTGAGGACCGGTTTGATAGCTTCGCGGCGGCCGTGGCCGATGACTATCAGCGCATTGAGCGGCGATTAATCCGGATTGAGGCTGACGGCAAGGGCCTCAAGCGGATTGTGCGCAAACATGCCGCTGATATCGAGGAGCTCCAGACGGCAACGGGTCTGCGGTAGGCTCTCTATCCAACCACAAGCGTAATTTGGTATAATGCCCATAACTATGAGGGTTGTAACACACTAGTGGCTAAGATTATCGCCATCGCGAATCAGAAGGGCGGCGTCGGCAAGACGACTACCACCATTAACCTGGGTGCCTACTTGGCCGGAGGTAAGCGCAGCGTGCTCATTGTAGACCTCGACCCGCAGGGTAATACCTCAAGTGGGCTAGGCATTGCCAAGGACGGCCTCTCTGGTGATCTCTATGATGTACTCATGGAGGGTACTCCGGCCGAGGCTGTAGCCCAAAAAACCGCCGTGGATGGTTTGAGTGTGCTGCCAGCCAGCAACGTGCTGGCAGCGGCTGAGGTGGAACTCGTCAATCATACGCGGCGTGAGTTTAAGCTGCGCGATGCGCTCAAGGATTTGCCCTACGACTATGTCATCATCGACTGTCCGCCCAGCTTGGGCATTCTTACTGTAAACGGCCTCGTAGCAGCGCACGAGCTCATCATCCCCGTACAGGCCGAGTTCTATGCGCTCGAAGGCTTGGGCCAGCTCGTGCAAACCGTACAGCGGGTACGCAAGGGCCTCAACCCCGAACTCTCGCTTATGGGCGTGCTTGTGACCATGCATAACGGCCGGACTACTCTCAGCATGCAGGTGCATGAGGAAGTTAAGCGGCATTTTCCGGATAAGGTGTTTGACACGGTCATTCCGCGCAACGTTCGCCTAGCAGAGTCGCCCAGCTTTGGTAAACCCATCATGCATTATGATAAGTGGAGCAAAGGTGCGCGCAGCTATAAGGCTTTGGCAAAAGAAGTTATTGATAGGGTAGGGAAGAACTAATGGCAGGAGGCACAGCATGAGCGAAGCGAGGAAACGCGGCCTCGGACGGGGTTTTGACTCACTTATTCCGACGCAAATTGTCGAAGAAGAATTTGATATTACCGCGAAGGTAGACGAAAAAACCGGCGAGCGCGCCTCTGCCGACACCCTTCGTGAGGTGGACCCAAACCTCATCGATCCCAACCCGCACCAGCCGCGCACGCATTTTGATGAGGCTGAGCTTGAGGCGATGGCGGCAAGTATCCGCATCCATGGCATCTTGCAGCCCATGGTGGTAACGCAGACAGGCGACCGGTTTGAGCTGGTGGCGGGTGAGCGCCGCCTGCGGGCCAGCAAGCTAGCTGGCATGATGAGTGTGCCGGTAATTGTGCGCAGCTTCGATGAACAGCAAAAAATGGAGCTGGCGCTGCTGGAAAACCTTCAGCGCTCCGACCTGAATCCCATCGAGACCGCCACGGCCTATCGCAAACTCATGGATCAGTTTAGTCTGACGGCGGACGCCATCGGTAAGCAGATTGGCAAGGACCGCTCAACCGTAGCCAACACCCTGCGCTTACTGGGTCTACCGCTCGAGGCTAAGCGCGCGGTAGCCGAGGGCCGCCTCACCGAAGGTCATGCGCGCGTCGTGCTCACCGTAGAGGACCCCGAAAAGCAAGTTGAGCTCGTAAGCCTAATCGAGAGAAACGGCTGGACCGTGCGCCAGGCCGAGGAATTTGCGCGCGCCTTCCGTGGCCGGGCCGGCACCAAAGAAAAAGCCGAGGCGCGCATCGCCCAAACCAACGACCTCACTCGCACACTTGGCGACTATCTGGGCACCAAAGTCAGCCAAGTAACAACCGCCAAAGGCGGCAAGCTCGTCATTGAATACTACTCCGACGAAGAGCTTGAGCGGATTTATCGGGCGATTCAGCACCAGGAGTAAGACGCTCCGCCTCACTCTTCTCGACCAGAATCAGAACGGGCGGTCAGCTACTGAACTAGTATCCGCCCTCGTTACCGCTGATTCGCTCTCAAAGAATGAGGTTTCGCTTAAAGCTGTAAGAAAAAAAGGGGGATTATGTGGCGACAGGCATTATTAGAAGTTGATGAGCTCAAAGATGGCCTTGGCCGCGGACTTGACCCTGGAAGCCGGGAGCTTGTGGCCTGTCTGCGGCTACTCGGCTTAAAAACTATTATGTCGTGCGAAGGCCATGCCGAGCGAGAGACTGAGGGCCCATATGTGATGTTCCGCTCGCTTGAGGCCAAGCCTCTGGAGGCCGAATATTGGAAGCTTGTAGCCGAAGGTAAGCGCAAAAGTGACGAGGCCAAACAATTAAGGAAGACCGCCTATGAGTTAAACCTCCGGGAACGCCGTAAGCTTACACCCCTTTTGAACGAGTTTTATGAAAACCGTGCGACGAGCTATGATAATCGCATCATTATCAGTACGTTCGATCTGGGCGGAAGCAGGCTAAGATGCCAGTCGGCCGAGGAGTATCGGCTGGCTGGCAAGTCCGATCGTGAAGCATTTTTGCGAGCCCATCAGCAAGAGTTTGGTGACTTTACCGCCTTTCTTATGACACACTTAAAGCTGCCCTCAAGCGCCCCATAGGCCCACTGCGCCATGACTCTGGCGGTTCTCAATAACAACATTACCTAAGCAGTAGTGGTATTGGATTCTGAACCGGTTTCCGTTTCCGGATGAAAATACTCCGGATGTTCTTCTAGGAGTGCCCGAACCTCATCATAGTACTTGCCGACGCCCGGATGCCGATGAACTTTGTCGCGCTGATCCGCCAAAAGCTGCTTGTATTCGGCGAGAGTGGTGCCGCGCTCTCGGAATAGCTGACCCTCATCAATAACGTCATAAACGGCCGGAACGTACTTATCAATCGCACTCACAAATAGAGCCTCATTCGTGTCTTTGCGCTCATAAGCCTCAACCGTTTGAATGATCCATGAAAAATGAGCATATTCCTTGGCTATAGACTCCAGCGCGGCTGCTTCTCGTTGCGCCTTTGATAAAAGCTTCTCTTTGGAACCGAACGGCGAAGTATCGTCGGCATACGCCTCTAGAAGATCATGCGCCACGGCAAACTGACAGACCTTACCCACATCAAGCGTGGGATCAATCTCGGGCGCCAAGCTGCAAGCTAAGATGGCGGTCGACCATGAGTGCTCTGCATCATTTTCCCAGCGCCGCTCGCCAATTGGCAGTGGTATGTCGCGCTTAATCTGATGCAGCGGCAAGATCAGGCCTCGCAGTAGGGTTTCAATTTGAGTATGAGTCGGTTTTGGCATGGGTAAAACAAACAGAGTCCACTAAGGGCGAAGCGTCTGATCAACCCAGTCGCGCAGCTCGGGGCTTAGATCATTAATTTTTACAAACGTGACCATCGGCACCTCTTCAACAGTGGTTTTTCGCACGTCTTGGATGATGCTAGCTGTATGGTTTTCGGTAGTATAAGACGTGATGGTGACATAATGGGGCATGTTCACGATCTCGCCTTTCCATAAAAATCGAGCAGGAGCCGTTAGAAATTGGCCGCCTGTTGCCAGCTTTTTCGCCAACAGGGAATCCAGAATAGCGTCTGCTTGGGTCTGGTTTTCGGCACTAATTTTTACCTCGTAATAGGAACTCATGGCTAATACATCTGCTTTATATAAGCCAGCAATTCGGGAAATGAATTCTGCTCAATGAAATGCTTTCCGCCGGCAATTTTATTAATTTTCGCGTCCAGGTTTTGGCCAATAAACTCAAACTCAGTTTGAGAGATGTAGGGGTCATCGTCACCGTAGAAGAGTCCAATATCGGCCTGGTTGGCCTTGACGGCCTCCCAATTCCACGGCTGTTCGTAGTAGCCACTCTGTTTTTCGAGTTCGTCGCCCGTGTCTGTGTAGCAGGGCGAAACGAGCACACTACCACGAATCTGATGGTCTTGGGCGTAGCGCATAGCAGCTACGGCGCCGCTCGACCAGCCCACAATGACATCGTTTGGCCCGATCTTGATGTGGTCGGCCATGAACGGCAGCCAATACTCGGCGCGGGCAATGATAGAGTCTGGCATCGTCTCGAACCAAGTCGGGTAGCCGAGCTTCTCCAGCTCGCCCTTGAGCCATGGCGCCCAGGCGGAGCTCCAGTGAGAGGTCTGATTACCGTGGATAAAAACAATGCGAGGCTTCATGGGGTGAGAAATCCTTTCTGGTTGGAGCGGAGCTTTGCTGCTCGAAAGAGAATTTGCGGTCATCCTTGCTAGATGCTCGGGTTAGATAGAAGTTACCCGTTCAAATTCTACTTGAGAGTAGTGAAGCGAAGTTGAAACTAAAAGATCCGAACCTGATCAAGTGGCAGCAGGCGCAGTACGGCGTTGCCGATAATGTAGCTGGAGGGTAACTGACCCCATTCACGTGAGTCGTAGGAGCCATTGGGCGTGCGGTTGTCACCTAGTACAAATATGTTACCTGGCTGCACGATCTCGTCAGTGTCTTCGAGTGTTACAGTGTCGCTCTTTTCATACTTGGTGTCTGGGTTGAAACCATCGGGATTGTCTTTGTTATAAACGGTGACATTTCCACCTTTAACCACTACCCGGTCACCAGGTTCGCCAATGACTCGTTTTACAAAAATTTGGGTTGGATTCTTAGGGAAGTGGAAAACAATAACCTGGCCCCGCGGGGGAATGTACTGAGTATTGCTACCAAATGTGCGCTGGATGAGTGACGCAGTGTTGCCGACTTTGGAAATAATAAGATAATCGGTTTCATGCAGGGTGGGGACCATGCTGGTGCCGACTACATGGTAGGCCTGGAAGACAAAGTTGTGCAGAATGAGCACCACGGCTACCGGGAAAATAATCCAACTAAAGATGGCGCCCAAGACCGCCTTAAAGCCATTGGCGACATCACCCAGAGTGTCCTTGGGCTCGGGCGCTGGCTCCTCAGGCGGTGTTTGCCCGGTCAGTGAAAATGTCGGCGCGGTGCTGCCAGGGGCTCCGCCGGGTGGGGTCGGGATCGGAGCCGGCGGCACCGGCGTGCTGCTCGGAGCTGGCACTGGTTGGCCGGCCGCTTCGGCCGGCGCCGCTGGCTGTGAGGGGACCGACCAGCTAGCGCCATTGGTAGCTGGGGCGGGCGATTGATTTGGCTCTGGCGCGCCAGAGGGAGTCGGGTTTTTGGTTTCTGGATCCATATAGTAATGAGTATACGGCCTGAAGTGGACGGGAACAAGCACTTATGTTATCTGTGTTTGTTCGGTCATGTTTGGCCTTGGCCGTCGTCGCGATACTGGTTATACTTAGAAACGATGAGTAGTCTTCCGAACCCTGAACGCCGACAGCTTGATGGACCCGTTCGCCGGCCGGCAGTAGCGCCGATCGCGCCCGTTTCTGCACCTCCGGCCCCAGCTAAGACTGAGCCGGCTTTGCCGCGGGCTGTAGCGCCAGAAAACGAACCAGTATTTGAGTATCGTAAGCCCAAGAAGCGCCACTGGGTGCGTCACGCCCTCATTGTTGCCGGCATTATTGTGGCGCTAACCATTAGCTGGTTCGGTTTTAAGGCGGTTATGGCGGCCCACCGCATTATCGGCAAAGCGGGCAGTGGCGCCCCAGTGTTGGCCAAGACCGTTGACATGGCCAAGCTCAAGGGTGAAGGCGACGGGCGGGTGAATATCCTATTCTTGGGTGTGGGCGGTCCTGGTCATGACGGCGCGAATCTCAGTGATACCATTATGGTGATGAGTCTCGATCCCAAGACCAAGGACGTGGCCATGTTAAGCATTCCGCGCGACTTGTATGTAAAAATTCCAGCCACTGGTAAATACCAAGCCCAGTACAGCAAGATTAATGCAGCTAATTCTTACGGCGGCCCGGATTTGGCAAAAAAAGTTATTGAGGGAGTTATTGGGGTACCGATTCACTATTATATCCAGGCTGATTTCTCAGGCTTCAAGCAGGCCGTGGACGCGGTTGGCGGGGTGGACGTGAATGTGGCCAAAACGCTTAGTGATCCCAAATATCCCTGTGACGACGGCACTAAATATGCCAATCTATACTGCCCCATCTTATTTAAGCCCGGCCCCCAGCGTATGGCCGGCGCTCAGGCTCTCAAGTATTCTCGCTCGCGAGAAACCACCAGCGACTTTGATCGTGCTGCTAGGCAGCAGCAGGTGCTCATGGCGCTGCGCCAGAAGTCGCTGGAGGCGGCCACCCTGACCAACCCCCTTAAGTTAACCGCGCTGCTCGATGCTATTGGCGATCATGTTAAGACCGATCTGCAGCTTGAGGAGATCAAGAAGCTGGCTTCAATCGCCAAAGATATTGATACGACCAAGATTACTAATAAGGTGCTCGACACCGGTAAGCCAGATTCACTGCTGATTGATGGGAGCGGTCGTATTGCGGGCGCTGGCTCGATTGAACTACCCAAGGCGGGCAACTTTGACTATTCCGAGATTCAGGACTTTGTGAAAAACATCTTCGTGGACCACTATATTACCGATGAGAACACTCGGGTTGAAGTGCAGAATGGATCGGGCATTACCGGTCTAGCTGGCGCGGTGGTTACGAGTCTCAAATCGGCTCATTATAATGTGCTTGATGCAACTAATGCCGATAATTTGTATCCACATACTGTTATCTATGACTACACAAATGGTAAAAAGCCGTATACTATCAATTATCTGGAGCGTCGTTTTGGAGTAAAGAGTCAGAAGGCAAGCTTGCCTGCGGCCACGCCGACGGCTACACCGAGTGCGGGCAACGCCAGCGCCGCGACCGTAAACCCAGAGATAAGGATTATACTTGGCAGCGACTATAAGCGAGCAAGCGCCCAAAACTAGCCTGGTGACGGGCCGATTGCCGCTCATTATAAGTAGTGTATTAATAGCCGGCTTGGTGGGCTTTTTGAGCCGTCAGGGCTTGGTGGTTCTGGCCTTGCTGGCGGTAGTGGCAGTTACCTTGTGGCCGGTTCGAGGTCGTTTGTCGGCCGAGATAGTGTGGGCGCAGGCTACACACCTTATCATGGGCGCCAGCGTAGTTATTATTATTGCGCTTATGCCCAAGGCTTTATCTCAGTTGGCCGTGATGTTGCTCTATGCAGCCTGGCGAATTTGGCATGACCGCTTAGTGGTAGATACCGATGCCGGCTTAGTAAAGTTGCTTTTGTTGCAGTTGGCGGCGTTTGAGGCGCTGTTTCTCATGGCAGCTATTTGGCAGACGCCGCGGCCGGTCTTGCTCGTATTGGTTTGGCTGGCGGTCTACATTACGAGCTATCAAGCACTGACGGCTCGCCGCGAGCGGGGAGCCGGGGTGCTGGCGGCAGCCTGGGCTCTGACCGCTACGGAGGCAAGCTGGATCTTCTTGACCTGGCTCGTTAGTTACGTTACGCCGGGCCAGTATCTGATTGTGCCGCAGCCCACGCTGGTACTCACCGCCTTGGCCTACTGTTTTGGTAGCATTTATTCGGCGCAGCGGTCGGGCCAGCTTAATCGCGGTCGGCTGACAGAGTATTTATTGATCGGCTTTGTGCTTTTGGCTATCGTTATTGCTGGTACTACTTGGCGAGGCACTCTTTAGCGCCGGTAGGTGTATTCAGGGTTTCCTCAGGCTCTCGATGCTACAATATGGGCAAACGTAAGAGGGAGCCACGCAAGTCACTATGCCCGAAGATGCCAACTCAAAAACCAAACCGACCGAGTCCGATGCGCCCGCAGCGTGGTCAACGGCCAGCGGTTTTAAGGCGCGAAGCCAACAGGCGGCCCGGCCGACTAGTGGCTGGCGGCGCCTGGGCGCCAGGCTCGCAGGCTCGTCACTGACAACTCGCCTGGTGGCCTTGAGTATCGTTGCAGGGCTATTGAGCGGAGGCGTAGGTGCATATGGCTATGTGCATTATTTTGCAGCATCGGCGCCGGCGGTTAAGCAGCAACTAGTGGTGCAGGAAAGCTCGGCCGTGATTGATGTGGCTAAGAAAGTTTCGCCTAGCGTGGTATCGATAACCTCCAAGTCGATCGGGCAGGGCTTCTTTGGCCAGTCGGTGGAGCAGGACGGTGCGGGTACGGGCATTATTGTGAGTTCAGACGGGCTTATTATGACCAATAAGCATGTAGTAGCCGATACGGGGGCCAGCTATGCCGTCATCACCTCAGATGGCAAAGAGTACGCCGATGCTCGGGTGGTAGCACGCGATCCTATTAATGACGTTGCTTTTGTGCGCATAAGCGCAAGTGGTTTGCCGGCCGCCGAGATGGGCGACTCTGGCTCAGTCCAGATTGGCCAGAAGGTGGTGGCGATTGGTAATGCGCTGGGTCAATTCCAAAACACGGTCACTGACGGCATTATTTCGGGCGTAGGGCGGCCAGTAACGGCGGGGGATGCAAGCTCCAGCGGCGAAGCCGAGACGCTTACCAACCTATTCCAGACCGATGCTGCTATCAATCCTGGCAACTCGGGGGGTCCACTCTTGAATCTGGCCGGCCAGGTAATTGGCATTAATACCGCCGTGGCCAGCGGGAGCGGCAGCACAACCGCTCAAAACATCGGCTTCGCGATTCCCATTAATGAAGCCAAGTCACTTATCGCTAGCGTTAAGGATAAAGGCCAAATTATCCGTCCATATCTAGGGGTACGCTATGTGCCCTTGACCAAGGATATTGCTGTCGCCAATAAACTTAAGGCGTCTTCGGGTGCGTGGCTTCAGGGCACCGCCCAAACCGCGGCCATTATTGAAGGAGGCCCAGCCGCCAAAGCCGGCCTCAAAGACGGCGACATTATCACCAAAGTGGCGGGTGAGGCCATCACCTCCATTAATAGCCTCCAGTCTTTGGTGAGTAAGCACAAAGTGGGTGATAAAGTGGCGCTTACCGTCCTGCGAGAGGGCAAAACTCAAACCATCAACGTAACACTTGAGGCTGCTCCGGCCGGTCAGTAATTATCCTGGTGCGCCAACCAAAAAAGCCGGTCTTTCAGCCGGTCCTTTTGGTTGGCCAAAGCAAAATCCTTGCAAAATGTTTTGATATTGCTTATGCTTTACCTAATTAACCAAAAATAAAGGTATGCCTAGAAAAACAACCAAAAAAGCTCCCTCCAAGAAGACAACCTCACTGTTGGGCCGGCCTCGGTCCTTTAAGTGGTACGCCTCCGCAGCCTTCGCGCTGGTGGTGGTCGTGTTGGGAGTTTCTATCAAGCTCTCGTCCCAAGCCGCAGCCGCGTGGCCAACTACGCCGCCGGCGCCAATTTGTGATAATGCCTCAGTCTTGGGCGCTGGTCCGACCGCAGCTCCTACGGGCGCTATCACCGTTCCAGCAGGTAATAACAGCAACATTAACTTTACGCAAGATGGGAAGACCTTCTGGTTTGCACCGGGCGTTCACACGCTAGGTACGGGCCAGTATGCCCAGATTGAGCCGGGTACGGGCAGCACCTACACTGGTGCACCGGGTGCCATCATCGATGGTCAGCACTCGAACCTGTACGCCTTTGTTCAGCACGCCACCAATGTGACGATCTCGTACCTGACGATCCAGAACTTTGGCAAGCCGGGTGACAACAACAACGAAGGCGTGGTCAACCACGATGCCGGTCACGATTGGAAAATTTTCAATAACACCGTGCAGAACAGCGCCGGTGCGGGCGTGTTTATCGGTTCGGGCGACAAGGTCACCTACAACTGTCTGCGCAACAATGGCCAGTACGGCTTTAGCGCCTATGAAGATGCCGGCGTAAACGGTGTCACCTTGGACCACAATGAAATCTCCGGTAACAACACCGACAACTGGGAAGCCAAGATTGATGGCTGTGGTTGTACTGGTGGCGGTAAGTTCTGGTCAACCAAGAACGCAACCATTACCAATAACTGGGTCCATCACAACAAGAGCGTGGGCATCTGGGCCGACAACAACAACGCCGGTTTCCAGATTGAAGGTAACTACATCAACGACAACGACGATGTAGGCATTGCTTACGAGACCAGCTATAACGCGCTCATTAAGAACAACCTCCTCAAGCGTAATGACCTCGTGGCTGGTCCAGGTAACCCCGGCTTCCCGTCAGGGGCGATCTACCTGAGTGAGAGCGGTGCCGACAGTCGCGTGGCCACGGCCTACAACACCACGCTTGATGTTACCGGCAACCTCATGGAAGACAACTGGGGCGGTGTGGTGCTCTGGGAGAACGCCGATCGCTTCTGTGGCTCGCCGGCTAACACTTCGACCGGTGAGTGTACACTCGTGAACCCGTCAGTAATAACCGACAAGACCTGCAACTCGACCAACATCGCCAAAGCTCCTTATTTTGACGATTGCCGCTGGAAGACCAAGAACGTGAAGGTGTACAACAACACCATGCGCTTGACTCCGTCAAACATTGGCTCAAACTGTACGTTTGCCAATAGCTGTGGTCAGAATGCACTCTTGTCTAACTACGGCTCATACCCCAGCTGGTCGCCATTTAAAGGCACTGTTGTCCAGAATGCCATTACCTACAACCAGAACAACTTGTTCTACAATAACGCTTATGAGGGCACGTGGCAGTTCCTGCCGTTTGAGCAAGGCAACACGAAGACCCTTGCGCAGTGGCAGGCAGCTCCTTATGGCCAGGACAATGGTAGTAGTCTAAACGGTACTGTGAACTCAACTCCGACCCCGTCGACTTCGGCTACTCCTACGCCAACCGCTACACCAACTCCGACTTCGACCCCCGTAGGTACGCCAACACCTACTCCTACCCCCACTAAGACCCCGACCCCAACCCCTACTCCCACGAAGACGCCTACTCCAACTCCAACACCCACCGCTACACCAAGCCCAACTCCGCTACCGAGTACAAGCCCAGTGTCAGGTACGGGTACAGGGTTATCAGCGGCTTACTTTAACAACATGGAGCTGACAGGCTCGCCGGTGCTCAGCCGCATCGATGGCCGCATCAACTTTGACTGGTGGTGGGGCTCACCGTCCTCGAGCGTCAATAGCAACAAGTTTAGTGCTCGCTGGACTGGTAAGGTTGAGGCACCAGCAAGTGGCCTCTTCACCTTCACTACTACGACCGATGACGGTGTCCGCCTCTGGATTGATGGCCAGCTTGTGATCAACAACTGGGTTGACCACTCAGCCAAGAAAAACAAGGCTACCATTAACCTGTCGGCCGGTCAGAAGGTTGACGTTAAGATGGAATACTACGAGAACAGGGGCGTAGCCACTGCCAAGCTCGGCTGGACCGTTCCCGGCAAGAGTGCTCAGATTATTCCTAAGGCCTACCTCTACGCTCAATAACTAAACTATAAACTAAAAACCAGGCTAAGGCCGGCTGCAAAATGCAGTCGGCCTTTTCGGTGCGGTACAAAGGCTGCAAATGTCGTGTATGGCATATGGTTGCGCCATGCAACTCGAACGCGAGTAGAAACGGTAGTTGTGTGGCGCAACCATGCGACATAGCCAAAAGCGAAGGCCCGCTCTCCTCATCGGAGAGCGGGCCGGCGGACAGGGCCGGTCGGATGGGACGCAGCGCTACGGCTGTCGCGACTGCTTGTACTTGGCCAGATGGGCTTCGGGCGGAAACTGCTTGTCTCGCTTGCGCTCAACGCGGTTCCAGAACCACGGCATCAGCACGCAGAGTAGCGTGATGACGACACTGGCGATTGTGAGAGCCGTCAGGCCTACCGTGAGGTTGGGCGGTCGGAGGGCGCGGAGGAGCCAGCTGCTCAGGACGAGGAAGGTAGCCAGCGCGCTCGTGAGCTCAGCGGGGCGGCGGCTGTTGCGGGACCAGGACTGGTATAGGCTGAGCGCCAGATACGCACCCAGAAACAGGAACACGGCGATGACCAGCACCAGTCCGTCGAAGCCCTGCCGATCCGGCCCGATGGGCTCGGGTCCCGAAGTCGGCATGGATGTAGCCAGGAGCTCCGTGGCGATGGTGGTCAGCTTTGGGCCGGTGACCCACTCGTTCAGCTCGCGACCAAGCATGCCCACGAGCACGAAGAAGCCTGTCCCGAGGCAGTAGTAGCGGAGCGCGACGATGTGATCAACGATGAAGTAGCCGCAGCCGGTGATCCATTTCTGGAGCGCGGCGGGTATGCTCGCTTTCATGACCCATCCTAGAGGTCGAAGACTGACAACGGTCGAGTGACCGCATTAGCTTATATTACCATGAAATGCCTAAAAAAGCAAGCTATCCGGCACGGAGCTGGAAGCCGAGAATGAAGTATCCTTGCTCAACGGGAGTAAGGCCGAATTTGGCGGCCTCACTAATAAGATCGGCGTGTTGCCAGGGGTCGCATTCGGTGAAAAGGTAGCCGCCGGGGGCTAAGTGGGCCGGTAGATCATGCAGGAAGCGGCGGTACAAGTCGAGCCCATCGCTGCCACCAAACAAAGCCACACTGGGCTCGCGCTGCACCTCCGGCATAAGTTCAGTTTTGGCATCATCGCGGAGGTAGGGAAGATTAGTGACAATGGTCTTGAACTGGCCGTCCACATTGCTCCAGAGATCAGATTGAAGCAGTTCAATCTTAACCTTGTGCTGGCCAATGTTCTGGCGCGCCACGCTTAGTTCGCGCTCGGAGATGTCGGTGGCGGTCACCGTTAGGTCCGGACGCAGCCGAGCAATAGCCACGGCAATAGCGCCGGAGCCGGTGCCGATGTCGATAAGGCGCGAGTTTTGAGGCGCGTATTTTATAGCCCACTCGACCATTTGCTCGGTCTCAACACGCGGCGTTAGTACGTCGGGCGTAATAAGCATGTCGAGACCATAAAACTCGCGCGTGCCGGTAAGATGCACGAGCGGCTCGCGGTTGGCGCGCCGGGCAACCAGCGTGTGGAATAAATCGGTTTGCGGGTCGTCTAGCTCATGATCATCGTGCGCCAGAATCCACGCGCGGTCTCGGCCCAGCACATGGGCTACCAGGAGCTCGGCGTCAAGCTGGGCCGAATCAATGCCGGCCTCGTGTAGTGTAGCAGCGCCATTCTTGATAGCTTGTCCGGTCATCATTTCTGCGACTCCTGTTCATTGATCCAGCCCAGGGTTGCTTCAAGTGCCTCTTGTCGCTTGTCCTCATCTGAAAATGTATGACTAGCGCCAGTAATTGTAAGATGAGACGCCGTGGCGCTAGGCTGAAGTCGCTGAGTGTAGTCGGTACAACCTTCAATAAGACTACCTGCTCCGGCAGAAATGAGTAGCGTCGGCTTGGCGTAACGGGAGACTATCGCGCTGGCCGTTAGGCTGCGATCCATCTCGACCATCTCTTGGCCTATTACATAATCAACATTACCGTTCCAAATATAAGCTTTGAGCTCCTTAATATATGGGGCATTAGCGAAGAGGCCAACAGAGGGGTGGCTTGGGTCGAGGAGAACCGCGCCATCGAACTTCTGCTTGCGCGACAGAAGCGTTGCGACTCCACCATAGCTGTGACCAATGACGTACACCTTTGGTGCGCCCTGAGATCGGGCGTACTCAACGACATCATCAAGGTCGCTGGCATGCGTAGAAAGCGTGCAATCTCCCAGCTTGCGGCCATCATCCCACCAGCTATAGAAATCAAACCGCAGGAAACTAAAGCCTGACTCGGCGAAAAACTTTGAGGCCTCGTAAGGCAGGATTTCTTCCATGCTGCCGGTGAGGCCGTGCGCGAAAATTATGGCCGGCTTAGTGAAATCGCCTCGAATCTTGGCGTAGGCAACTTTGCCGTCAGATAGAGGGATTTTAATCTCGCGTTCGGTCATGTACCGGCTTGCTCCAGCTTGAGCTTTAGGTCTTCGGCGCGCAGGGCTTCAAGCATGTCGTCAATATTGCCGACCATAAAGCCGGGCAGGCCGTGCTGGGTACGGCCGATGCGATGGTCGGTGACACGGTCTTGCGGGAAGTTGTAGGTGCGGATCTTCTCGGAGCGGTCGCCGGTGCCAATCTGGCTTAACCGGGCGTCGCGGTTGGCCTTTTGCTCTTCCTCAAGCTTAGCTGCGAGCAGGCGAGAGCGTAGCACGCTCATGGCTTTGAGCTTGTTTTTGAGCTGGCTCTTCTCGTCTTGGCATGTCACCACGAGGCCGGTGGGGAGGTGAGTGATGCGTACGGCCGAGTCGGTAGTGTTTACAGATTGGCCGCCATTGCCGCCGCTGCGATAGACGTCGATGCGCAGGTCAGAGTCGTTAATAACCAGGTCGGTTTCCTCGGCCTCGGGCAGTACGGCTACCGTGACGGTACTGGTGTGGATTCGGCCACCGCTCTCGGTCTCGGGCACGCGCTGCACCCGATGTACGCCGCTCTCGTACTTGAGCCAGCCGTAGGCCTCATCGCCCTTAACTTTAAAGATAATTTCCTTATAGCCGCCAACGTCGCTGGGGTTGTCGCTCATCAGCTCAACCTGCCAGTGTCGTGTCTCGATAAATCGGGCGTACATCCGGTAAAGTTCACCGGCAAACAAGCTGGCCTCATCGCCGCCGGCCCCGGCTCGGATTTCTACGATGGCGTTTTTGCCGTCGCTGGGATCTTTGGGCACTAGCGCGAGCCGAAGCTTGTCCTCAACTTCGGTGAGGCCCTCTTCGAGGCTGGGAATCTCTTCGCGTGCCAGTTCAGCCATCTCGGCGTCATTCAGGAGGGCTCGACTCTGCTCTAAGTCGTCGCGGAGTTTGGCGCGCTGATCGTACAGCTCAATAACGGGAGCAATTTCACTTTGGCGCTTAGCCACCTTCACCATTTCGGGCGTGCCAAAGAGAGCCTGGTCGGTCATTTTGGCCGCCAGCTCGGCTTGTTCATCACGAAATTTCTGCTCGGTTGGGTCCATCTTGGTTCCTATTATCTCATACAAAAAGAGCGCCGCTATAGTGGGGCGCTCTGATTGCTGGAGGAAGCTAGGCCTCGGCTTTGTCGGCTTCGACGGTTTCTTCCTGTAGTTCAGCCTGCGTTTCAGCAATTTTCTTATCCTTGCTGTTGGTGGCCGCGGACTTTTGCTCATCGAGCTTGGTTTTAGCAGCCTGGCGGGCGTTGAACTTGGCCACACGGTTGGCGGTGTCAATCAGCTTCTGCTTGCCGGTGTAGAACGGATGGCAGTTGGAGCAGATTTCCACGTCAATCTTATCTACGGTCGAATGAGTCGTAAACGTGGTGTCACAGCCGTTGCAGTGAACCGTGGTCTCCATAAGTTGTGGGTGGATGCCGGTTTTCATAACTGGTAGATCATACCTGATTATAGGGCGCGGGTCAAGCATCTTGCATCTCTAGCCGCTTCACTTTTGGCACGCGCTCAGTAGCTCGCTAATAAATTCGATGGCCTCCGCGCTACCGCGAGCGTTTAAGCGGCTGGTGATGGCACTGCCCACTACCGCAATAGTGACAGAATCTGGCAGTTTCTTGATGTCATTTGCGGTTTGAATCCCAAAACCAAGTGCTATCTCGCAATTCTGGTTTAGCTGCTTAATGGCATGCGTAAACTCTATGACATTCGAAATTTGCAGTGCATGAGTATGAGTGCCCGTTACGCCGAGCCTAGCAGTAACGTAGACTAACTCGGTTCCACTATTAACGTAGTGCTTGAGCCTATCGTGTTTCATATTCGCCGACAACACCGGAATCATCATTAGCCCATACTCTGCACACTCAGCCAGTAGTGTTGCGTACTCGGGCTGATCGTACGGGAGGTCGGGCACTATCAAGCCCGCAATATTTGCTGCCGAAGCTTTGGCGCAAAATTGCTGTATGCCATACGAAAATATGCTCTGGAAATAGCACATTACAACAACCCGTGAGGTTCGTAGCTGGCCAGTAGTGTTTTGTAGAGTACGCAGGACATCATCGGTGCTGGTGTGCTTTGAAGCCAGACTGTTAGCCTGGGACAGAACTGGCCCATCAGCCATAGGGTCAGAAAATGGCATCTGCACCTCTATATACTCAACTCCAAGACCATCCATCTTTTCAAGCATATATAGCGAAGTCTCGGTGTTGGGATAGCCAAAAACAATATGCGCCATTAACTTTTTATTCATAGCGCTCGGCCTCTTCTAATAAGAACTGACGAAATTCCTGATCATTTTGACTTCGCGCAACGGTGAACAGGTCTTTGTCACCCGAGCCAGAAAGTCCCACTACCACAACATCATCTTCCTTAAAGTCGGCCGCGTGTTTTATGAGATAAGCTAGAGCGTGTGCCGACTCCAGGGCCGGCAGTATGCCCTCTGTGGTGGCCAGCAGATGGTATGCTTTGAGGGCTTCACTATCAGCCGCCGAGCTAAACGTAATACGCCCGTTACTGGCCAGACTAGCTAGTTCGGGGCCAATACCAGGGTAGTCCAGGCCGGCGGAGATGCTGTGGGTGGCCGCAATATTACCAACACCGTTCTGCAAGAATTTTGACTTGTAGCCATGAAAGATGCCGTCACGGGCGTCCTTTATATTAATTCGGCGAGCGTGGTCGCCGAGGCGAGAGCCTCTGCCGCCAGCCTCTACTCCAATAAGCTGGACATCGGGCTCGCCCACGTAGTCGTGGAAGAGCCCGATGGCGTTACTGCCACCGCCTACGCAAGCGATCAGGGCGGTCGGCTTTGCGACACCATAATCTGTGTTTAGTTGCTGTCGGGTTTCTTTGCCGATAATAGCTTGGAAATCTCGATTCATCACGGGGTAGGGGTGCGGTCCCAGTACTGAGCCAATCACATAATGCGTTTCTTCACTTGTTGCCATAAAGTCTTTTAGGGCTTCACTAACGGCGTCTTTTAATGTTTTGTCGCTGCTCGTGACAGGAACAACCTGGGCCCCTAGTTGCTGCATACGCTGCACGTTAGGCCGCTGCCTAGCCATATCTACCTCGCCCATGTAGACGGTGCACTCCAGGCCAAACTTGGCAGCCACTGTGGCGGTGGCTACTCCATGTTGTCCGGCGCCAGTTTCGGCGATTAAGCGTTTCTTGCTCATGCGTTGAGCTAATAGTGCCTGGCCCACTGAGTGATTAATTTTGTGAGCACCGGTATGGTTATTGCCCTCATTTTTTAGGAATATTCGTGGGCCTTTCAGAACTGATTGCAATCGCAGGGCTTCTACCAGCGGTGATGGCCCACCTATGTAGTTTCGTCGATACTTTAGCAGGTCCGCTTGGAAATTTTTATCTTTCTTGGCGATTTCATACTCAGCCGCTAGCGCATCGAGAGCTTTCACTAACATTTCGGGCGCGTAGCGACCACCGTATTCTCCAAAAAATCCTTTATGCGTATTCACGGCTATCCTTTTTTCGACAATCGGTTTACTAAAGTAAGTACTTGGCCGGATGACAGTGTTTTGGTGACAGCTTCTACATATTTCTTGGCTTGGGTGATGTCTGTTTGACCGTCATTCAGGCCAATAAACAGCGCCATCGCCGCATTGGCGATACCGGCGTTGCGCACCGCACTCACATTTTTGTTCGTGCTACTAGGGTCAAGCGCCTTTCTGAACACCGCAACAGCCTCTTCCTTGGTGCTTATCTGGAGCAGTTCTAACGGAGCAGGTGTAGTACCAAATAGCTCCTGGCAATTAAATACGCCCTGGGTGATTTTTCCTGCGTCTACCAGGATATAGTCTGTGTTGCCATTGCCACTGATTGAAATCTCATCAGTTCCATCTTGGCCCCGCACAATTAAGCAGCGGATATCCGGCTGCTCGGCAAAGATCCTGGCAACGATGCTCATCTGTTCTACGGTGGCGCATCCGATGATAAATCTCTGTTTCCCCCGAACGGGGCGCGCCAAAGGAAAAAGAAGGTTAAATATCGTGGGCTGTCCGACGAGCTTTCGCGCCTCTGCCACAAATTTCCCGCCAGGATAAGCCTGGCGAGCATACAGCGGTGCAAAACCGGTTGTTTTTAATTGGTTCGTGATATGCCCGGCCGGTAACTCAATAGTAATATCCAGCGCTTCCAGCAGATCCATGCTCCCGCATATGCTGGAGGCTGACCGGTTGCCATACTTTGCTACCTGCACGAGGCCAGTAGTAGCACAAATAAGTGCCGCTAGCGTAGATATATTGGCTGTGTCCTTGCCATCGCCTCCCATGCCGAATATATCGATAACCGGCTTATTCAAGGACCGCGTATCAAGCGTGTAGCTTTTGCTGTCAAGAATCGCTTCCAGGTATCCCCGTAGGAGATCGCTTGTGAGATCGGCGGTTTTTAACTGCGCCAAGAACTCCACCAATGGCTCGGTGTCATATTGGCCACTCATTATGCTGGACATAGTGAGGTAGGCGGCTTTTTTTGATTTCGGGATTGCAATACTCATACCTACGCCTTGCCGCTCACTTCTAAAAAGTTGCGCACCATTACGAGCCCAAGCTCAGAAACGAATGATTCTGGATGAAACTGCACGCCGTATATAGGATGCTCTGAGTGCCTCAGAGACATTATTTCGGGGCCATTGATGGCAACAGACTCCGCGTCTCGCTTTACCTCGGACGTAGGTATAAGCGGGCTAGCCGACATACTATCCGGGTCAATCATCAAGGAATGATATCGCATCACCTCGACGTTCTGAGGAATATTGCTGTGCATAATTTCGTCTCTGTAAACAATATCAAGCTCACTGGTTTTGCCATGGACTGGTACCGTAGCACGTTTTAGACGCGCACCGAAGGCATGTGCGATGCCCTGGAATCCAAGACACACTCCGAATACCGGCAAACCGCTCGTGCCGAATCGAGTAATAACCTCGTGGTTCTTGCCGAAATAGTGCAAGTCATCGGGTGATCCGGGCCCCGGACCAATGACTACCGAATCGTACTTTCCAGCTTCCAAACCAGGCAAAAAATTGGCATCGTTGCGCACAATCGTAACCTTGCCTCCGGCATCTGTTAGCAAGTGGGATAAGTTTTGGGTAAACGAATCGTAATTATCGATTAAAAGTATCTTCTTTTTTCTCATTGGTTTTCTCCATTATCTGGGACACATGAACTGATAGTCCTAGCCATGCCGGCTAATTTAGCAGCCACTTCCCGGTATTCTCCTTCTGGCGTAGAGTCAAAAACGACGCCGCTGGAGGTTTGCGTAAATGCTCTGGAGCCATGGCAGAATAGGCTTCGAATCGCTAAGGCAAAGTTTGCATCTCCGCTCATGCTAAAACGGCCTACCGCACCACCATAAGGGCCACGGGGCACCCGCTCGCTCACCTGTATGAGCTTGATGGTTTCAATTTTTGGCGCGCCCGTTACCACTCCGCCGGGCATAATGGCCCGTAGCAGATCAAACGAATTTTTATTGGCCTCAAGTTTGCCGACCACATCGCTGACGATGTGCTGTACATGGCTAAAGCCTATTATGTACATCAAGTCCGAGACCTCAACACTCCCGGGGACACTAACGGTCGCTACGTCGTTGCGATGTAAGTCTACAATCATAGAATGTTCGGCAATTTCTTTAGGATCTCTTAAGAGCTTGCGAGCAAGCGCCCTGTCTTTAGTGGGGTCTTCATCACGGTACGTTGTTCCCGCGGTTGGGGTTGTAAGAATATTGCCGTTGGTACAGCTCACTAGGATCTCCGGACTTGCGCCCAAAAGTTCTTCGTCGCCAAATTTTACATAATACATATACGGGCTGGGATTGACCTTGCGAAGCTTATGATAGATAGCTGCTTTGTCGCCCTGAATTTCATACTTGGTCTTAAACCCTACTTCGCCCTGAAACGAATTGCCGGCTTTTATATTCTCGAGCATGTATTCCACGGCACGGGCGTGTTCTGCCTTGCTTAAGCTATTACCGAGGTTCTTAATACTCTCTACGCTCTGCGGGATGGAGACGTCATCTAGCTTACTCACCATTCGCCGAACATACTCACTACGATCCCTGCTCTTATCATAATTGTAGTAGTCGAGTGATCCGGTCATAGAGTCGTAAATTAGGCCGTCGGCGTACAGCCCAAAATGGAACGTGGGAAAGTATTCATGCTCAGGCAGTGAAAGGCTAGGTTCAAAATAATTCACTGTCTCGTAGGATAAATAGCCGACGAGGCCGCCTTCATGAGATCTCCCGGTGTGATTCAGGGGCACCTGGCTCAAATAGTCATATGGGTTGATGTCACGCAATACAACTGCGTTCGCATCAATATCAGACCCAAAGGTTTGTCGTATCGCTTCGGGGGCGCCGGAGACGGTGAGTGTGTTGCCTCTGGCTGTAAACTCGAGCAGGGGATCAAAGCCTATGGTGTAGTATCGATCTTGGTGCCGAGGAATAGCCAGTGATTCAAACATATAGGCAGATTTATTATCCGCTTTTAGCGCATGAAAAAGAGCATAATAATCTATCTCATCGCCGATAGTAATTCGCTCTGGTTTATGAGCTAAGCCTTCGAAGTTCATGGGCGTGGAGGGGTCAATTTCTTTCATATCTTCTGCCTCTTAATTAAAAAATCCGCCTTGCGGCGGTCTCGTTTTTACTATTTTTTACAAAATCTAACTAAGCCCGCCAAGTATGCATGCTGTCTGCCACCAAAAATTGTTTGTCGATATTGTCATAACGGCACTACTCTAACTCAAGAAAGTGCACATTGTCCAGTAGCTATTTGACGAAGAGAAGAAAGGTGGCAAGGCAGACCTATTGACCGTGCGCTGGGGTGTGAGTAGCTACATTACGATTCGTTTACATAATGACTGTTTTATGCTAAAGTATTGCAACGTCCATTCACAATGCGATGTTCTATCGCACCGAATAGAAGCAGGAGTCATCATGCAGCTCGGCAAGGAACAGAACGTTCGGCTCGTCCCGCGCACCAACGTCTCGATGCCCGCGGTGCTGTCGGCGACGGCGCCCGGTAACCGTGACCTCGCGCCCATGCCCGGCAACCGCGACTTCAGCCTCGGCAACCGTGACCTCGCGCCGCTCGGCTCGGGCTCGGGTGTGCAGGATCACAATCGTGACGGCGCCCTGACCGGGGTCGTCGGTAGCCTGACCACGACCAGATAGCCGGCGGCTGACCATGTCAATCACAGAGACGGCTCTGCCGTGGGTGATCGCCAGCGGCTTTGCTGTGGCGGTTTTCTTGATTGCGGTCTATTTCATCGGTGAGCACAAGGCCTATCCCGACGCTGAGCTCTCGGTTCGCTGGCGATTGGGTCTCACCAGGGTCAGTGCACCGTTGCGGCGGCCGTTTCTGTGGTTGGCCACCAAAGTGGTGAACCGGCGGCTCGCTCGCGAGGACTCACCGTTCGTGATCGGCTACAAGTGGGCGCTCATTCGCACCCGCAAGGACGGTCGCGTCATGTTCCAGGCCTATGGTCGCTACCATGGCTGGAATCATGGAGTGCGCTACAACGCCTGCTATACGACGGATTCCAAGGCCAAGTGTCTCAATCACGAAGCCGATCACGTGGGCAAGTCCAAATCGATTGCCAGGTGCACCTGCGGATTTCATGCCGTCAAGGCGCCGTGGTTACTTGGTCGGCTTCCGGGCTGTTACCGAATGTGGCCTCGGGCTAAGCAGGCAGTGGTGGTGCTGCTCAAGGTTCGATTGAGCGGTGAAGTAGTCGAGCACTACTACGGTTACCGAGCGCAGTACCAAGAGGTGGAAGGCATCTATCTGCCGCCTCGTTGCGCCAAGTATGTGGGCAGCCAGGGCAAGCTCTGCGGTCAGCCGACCGTGGGGCTGGCCTATCAGGGTAAGCACTTGGGGCCCGCTTGCGCCAGCCACATGGAGTTTTCGCAACTTCAGGTGAAAAATCTCCTCACAACCGATTTGGCGGTGGTCTAGCCGCCGCGCCCCTCCGAGTGGTCAAACCCACTCGGAGGGGTTTTTGTTGTAAATTGTTATTAACAAAAGAGAAGGCCCCGAAGCGCAATGCTTCGGGGCCTTTGATTAGTCGCGATGGTTGTGGCCGCGGCCTAGTTAGGTTTGAACTTCGGGTTGCGGCGGAACTCCAGCAGGTGGTCTTGGTCGCGTCCCATGCGGGGTGACTGTCGCCACTGGAAAGGCTGGGTCGGGTCATCCTCCCAGATGGGTTCGATGGTGTTCACGCTGAACCTGTCGAGATTGCCCCATGAGCCAGCTGCGCTGCCGATGACGTGATTTGCGTCTTGGCAGTTCGGCTCCCATAGCTGGTACTCGTACAAGCTACTGCTCCAGCGCTGGTCCGTAGGCGGCAGTCGTACCCGTAGGCCGGGCAACACGTTCTGCCACTCGTCGATGATTTCGGCCTGCACGGGGTTCGGAGGCCGGTTGAACGGTCGAGTTGTGGTGACATGCAGCGTGTCACCGGCCATGGTAGCTCGGATCTGTTCGGGGTTCTCAGGAGAATCGTCGCTGAGCGGCTCGCTGGGCAGTTGGGTCGAGGCCGAGAACGGCTGCCAGGCTCCCTGGGCATCTCGCAGCTCCCAGATGGGGGCGGCGTCTGCCTCCTTACGAACGCGGTAGGCGGCGCTCACGTAGATCCAGTACGTACTCAGCTCGATCGCGAAGGTATCCTCACGGGCGGGAATATCCCGAACTTGTCTCCAAATGTACAGAGAGTCCTTCCAGAACATGATGCGCGTGTCCCAGTCGAGATCGTGCCAGTTGAGGCCGGCCTCAAAGCAGGTTGCACTCCATGTCGCTCGGTCCGATGTAGCCCAGAGCTCTCCTTGCCAACGTCGCGCCCAGAAGCCGTAGCCGTCAGCCTCATGCTCTTCCTGCTCACGGTCAAACGACAGGACGCTCAACTTCTCGTGCTTGTTACGGCCGATTTCCTCAAGCCGAAAGCCCAGAACCATGGCTTCCACGTACTGCATGTTGCGGCCGAGGGTTTCCAGGTCTTCGCGTCGGAGGCCTGTGCGAATCAGGAGATCTTCGAAATTGCGCCAGGAATCATAGCTTGCAGCTGCGGCACCATTGGGGTCATCGTAGACTGGGTCTCTCACGGCATGGGTCCATTCTGTGGTCGAAGGGGTGAAGTAAATCAAAGGGCAATACATATACTATAATGATTTCTCAATAAGTCAAATATGCTAGAACTTAAATAAAGCGCCCCGAGAGCGTGAATGCTCTTGAGGCGCGAATGGTGGTGACGAGTAGGTGCTTTAAGACACACGCAGCTTGTTGGCGATGCGATTGAGCTCCTCGGCGCCTACTACGTGCTCGGCGTAATCGTGTCGCCGGCCGAATTTACGATCGGGATACTCGATGCCATTCAGGGTAGGCGGAGTTTTGTAGCGAGGCCGGGCCTTGAGGTGGACGTGCGGTGACGGCTCATCCTCCAGGAAAGCGTCATTGAGAAGGCAGTTCCAGTTGAAATGGGCGGCGCCAAACGCCTCCCGCACCATGCGCTCGTATTCCTTGACCACGATGCCGAGCTCATTCCACTCGGCAATTGACAGCTCTGACAAGCTGCCGACATGGCGCAGCGCCGTGACGTAGACTCGGCCCAGATAGGCTTGGTCGTGTGCCAGCGTCACGCGCCAGTTCTTGGTGGGAAAAAGCACCTCCTGGGGCTCATTGGATGTCAATATGCGACAAATATCACATTTTGTCATGGCGAGAGTGTAACATGCGAAAACACAAAAGAGTGAGGCCCCGGAGCGCTTGAGCGTTCCGGGGCCTTAGAGATGGAGGGAACTGGCGAGCGACGGCTAGAGCACCAGGCGATAACGAACCATTTGTTCGCCTTCCCGTACCTTGGTTTCACCCGTGAGCGTGTACCCGGAGAGCTCGTAGAGGCTACGAGCTCGCTGATTGCTTGCTTGGGTCCAGAGCTCGAGGTAATGTTTTCCGTTTGAGCGGTGAAAATTGGCAGCCCAGTCGAGGAGCTGCCGAGCGATGCCGTGGCCCCAGTAGACCGGGGCGACCATGATTAATCCCAGGTCCTCGCGGTCTGAGGAGGGCTGACCGCTGTCTCGGACGGGGTTACCGGCCACAAAACCCGCAATGCGGTTGTCGACGAGCACTACAGCCGCCCATGATCCGGGGCGGTTGAGCCGCTCTTGGAGGTACTCAATGTCGGCGGAGCTGCCAGTATCAGGCCGGGGTCCGCCCCTGCGCGCCGTCGAAGCCTGCGCCATCACGGTCGCCATCCTGGAGATGTCTTTCTTCATGGCGGGCCGAAGACTCGTAGGCAAACTTGTCATGATGCTCCCTAGGAAGGCTTATGATAAGTAATGATATTATGGCATAAAGTACCGCTTATTACAAATATCACTTTGGCCGAATACATTCTTGCCTAAAAGTGTGATTTCTGGTATTATTCTCGGGTCAACAACCAATTAACGACACAGCCGGTCGATCAATCCTCCCAACTGGGTACGACCTGGCAACGACGAAAGGATTTCATATGGCTAACGCAAGCCTCAAGGAATTACTCGAGGCCGGAGCTCACTTCGGTCATCAAACCCGCCGCTGGAACCCTAAGATGAAGCCATACATCTATGGTGCTCGTGGTGGCATTCATATTATTGACCTCACCAAGACAGCTCCGCTGCTCGAAGAGGCCACCAAGTTCGCTCGCGACACTGCTGCCAAGGGCGGTAAGGTGCTGCTTGTAAGCACCAAGCGCCAGGCCGCTCCCATTATTAAGGAAGAAGCTGAGGCGGCCGGCATGCCTTACGTCACCACTCGCTGGCTCGGCGGCATGCTAACCAACTTCCGCACCATTCGCCTGCAGATCAACCGCCTCAAGAAGCTCGAGGCTGGTCTTAGCAGCGGGGAGTTTGAAGGTAAGTACAACAAGAAGGAAATTCTTGACTTCACCAACGAAGCCGCAGCCCTGAACCGTGTGTTCGGCGGCATTAAGCACCTCGATGGTGTGCCGGCCGCGATCTTTGTGGTCGACGCCCCCAAGGAAGACATTGCCATTGCCGAAGCTCGTAAGCTGAACATTCCGGTAATCGGTTTTGCTGATACTAACACCAACCCGGATTTGCTCGATTACCCAATTCCTGCCAACGATGACGCCATCAAGGCTGTCAAGATTATCACGCACCAGATTGCTCAGGCTGCCGCTGAAGGCGCTAAGGTCTACGAGACCAAGGCCCGCGACGCCGAGAAGCAAGAAGCTTAGGCTTTCAATCGTTCTCTAAAATATTCTTCGCCGCAGCAAGCTGCGCCTTTGCTGAGATTCACACCTACCTACTACTTCCATGACGAGTCTCGCATTCAGCTGGTCGTCAACACTTCCGCTTTGCGAAGAGTATTTTGCCGAACATAAAGTTAGGTAACCTAAAAGGAGCTATAGAAATGGCAATTTCTGTCGAAGACATCAAAAAACTGCGCGATATGACCGGCGCCGGCATGATGAAAGCCAAAGAAGCGTTGGAAAACGCCGACGGCAATATGGACAAAGCGGTGCAGTACTTGCGCGAAAAAGGTGAGGCCTCGGCCGCCAAGAAGAGTGAGCGCGAAGCCCGCGAAGGCGTTATAGAGTCATATGTCCACGGCGGCCGCATTGGCGTGCTGGTTGAGATTAACTGCGAGACTGACTTTGTGGCTCGCACCGAGGACTTTAAGACCTACGCTCGCGATGTTGCTATGCAAGTAGCCGCGGCTAACCCTGAGTACCTCAATCCTCAGAGCGTACCAGAGGAGATCGTAGCCAAAGAGCGCGAAATCTACGCCAACGAGGTCAAGGGCAAGCCGGCTGAGATTATCGACAAGATTGTCGATGGCAAGCTGGCCAAGTACTACGAGGGTGTTTGCCTCATGAACCAGCCGTTCGTGAAAGACCCTGACGTCACGATTGATAAGCTTACCAAGGAGCTTATTGCCAAGTTGGGCGAAAACATCGTGATTCGTCGGTTTGTCCGATACGAATTAGGCCAGCTTTAAGGCATAATAGAAAACAGTAACGAGCGAGGCGCAGGATGGTCCGGAATTTAGTTGAATCAGCAGCACCCAAGATGGAAAAAGCCCTAGAGCACCTGGCTGAAGAGCTGAACGGTCTTCGGACCGGTCGGGCTTCCACTGCCTTGGTCGATAATCTCATGGTGGAGCACTATGGAGCGATGCAGCCGCTTAAGGCGATGGCTTCGCTCAATACGCCCGACGCCCGTTCCATTGCGATCACGCCCTGGGATAAGACGGCTCTGCCGGCTATCGAGAAGGCAATCCGTGAAGCTCAGGCGCTAGGGCTAAACCCCATGAATGACGGCGCTACGATTCGACTTAACATTCCGGCTCTCACCGAAGACCGCCGCCGCGAGATCGTTAAGAGCCTCGGCAGCAAAGTTGAAGAATGCCGCATTACTATGCGTAACATTCGCCACGATGTACTAAAAGATGTGCAGAAGCTTGAGAAGGCCAAAGAGGCCACGCAGGACGACACCAAGTTTGCCGAAGCCGAGCTCAACAAGAAAATCGATGCATTTCAAAAGCGCATAGAGGAGCTCGAGGCCGCCAAGACCAAGGAACTGATGGAGATTTAGCTCTCCGCTACCATAAGAAAAAAGCCACTTCAGCGAGGTGGCTTTTTTCTCGCTTTATGCTTGGGCTAAATAAGGTAGAATATATGCTATATGATATTTACCATCCTCACCATCGTTCTCGTTGTGCTGCTGTTTTCATCACTCGTATTGCTTCACGAATGGGGCCACTTTGTGGTTGCGCGCCGTAACGGCGTGGTAGCCGAGGAGTTTGGGTTCGGTTTTCCGCCCAAGGTTTGGGGCCGCGTCCACAAAGGCGTGCTGTACTCAATTAACCTCTTGCCACTGGGCGGATTTGTGCGCCTAAAGGGTGAAGACTCGGCTGATAAGAGCAAAGGCGCCTTCGGTGCGGCTTCACTGTGGGTAAAAGCCAAGATTTTACTCGCCGGCGTGGGCATGAACTTACTCACGGCCATCGTGCTTTTGTATGGTCTTTGTGTGATTGGTGTGCCAGGCTTGGGTCAGCAATTTGAGCCGTCGTTTTTAAAGCCAACCTACGCTCAGCCCCGCATGCTCATGCTCTCGGAGGTGACGGCCGGTTCACCGGCTGCTGCTGCCGGGCTTAAACGAGGGGATTATATACTTAAAGTAGACGGTCAGACGCTTACCACCGATGAGCAGCTGCGCACCTTTACCAAGAATCATGCCGGGCAAAAAGTTACTCTGACGGTGCGCCAAGGTGCGTCCGAGCGCGCGGTTGAGGTTGAGCTTCGGCCCGCTAGCGCCAAGTCTGGCTATCTTGGGGTGCTAAGCCAGCAGGTGTATAAGCTTAAATATGATCCACTCAGCGCCGTTGCCGCGGCTGTTTACATCACCGGTGCACTGTTTGTGGCCACTATCCTGGGTGTGTTCAGCTTGCTCGTAAGCTTACCATCGCTTGTTATGGGACTGTTTGCCGGGGGCGTGCCCCAGGCCGCCGAGGCGGCTTCGGGGCCGGTGGGTATCGTGTTTATTCTCACCAGTCTGTCGAGTTTGGGCCTTAGTTACATCTTTATTTTTATGGCAAATATTTCGGTGGCCTTGGCAGCATTCAACGTGCTGCCATTGCCGGCACTGGATGGTGGTCGGCTGTTCGTGGCTACTATTCAGCGCGTCACTGGCCGGACTTGGAGTCCGGAGGCTGAGGCCAAATATCACGGCATTGGCTTCATGGCGCTAATTGCGCTCATGATATTAATATCAGTCTATGACCTCAGGAAGTATTTTTAGTGGCCAAAACGTCTGCCATTAAGCTGCGCCCGCTCCCTGACCACCTCAAGGTGCCCTGGGGGCTAAAGGATGCTTTGGTGGTTTTCTTGTGTGCCTGGATAGCGCTGCCAATTGTACTAGTAATAGTGCTTCGGATTTTAACGCCGTTTGTTCCGCTAGCTAACCAGTTCGCTAAGGCACTTTTAACCGGGGACATTACTGCCACCTTTGCGCTTACGCTCTTGGACGCTTTGGCTGGTCTCGCTCTTGTGGCATTTTACTTGCGCAAGTACAAAGCCGGCTGGCAGATGGTGGGGTGGCGAGCATTTGACGTTTGGCGTGCGGCTGGGTACTTGCTGACGATTTTCCTGGCCTTCATTTTGTTTGCCTATCTGGCTCTTCAGCTGGTGTCTCTGCTGGACCCATCGTTTAATGCTAACCAGCCCCAGTCCAACGAACTGCTTGACGGCGCACGCACCAATCGGCACCTTGCACTGATTGGGCTGGTAATCATTCCGCCGATTATCGAGGAGACGATTTTCCGTGGCTTTATCTTTCCGGCGATTTCTCGTCGCTGGGGCTTTTGGGCTGGCGCGGTCTGTTCGAGCATACTTTTTGGGCTGGCGCATATGCAGGCTAATGTGGGCGTGTATACGTTCATACTCGGCGTATTGCTATGTTTTATGTACGCCAAACTGCGGAGCATCTTCCCCGGAATGCTCTTGCATATGCTCAATAACTATCTGGCCTTCCTGGCCTTAACGGGTAAGTAAGGGTAAAATAGCCGACATGAGATTATCCCAACTGTTCACCAAAACCCGCAAAGATGCGCCCCGAGATGAAGAGGCTAAGAACGCCCAGCTACTAATCCGGGCTGGCTTTATTCACAAGGAAATGGCTGGAGTATATGCGTATCTGCCGTTGGGGCTACGGGTGCTGGAGAATATAAAGCAGATTGTGCGTGAGGAAATGAACGCCATTGGTGGCCAGGAAGTTATGATGACTACCTTGCAGCCCCGCGATATCTGGGAAAAGACCGATCGCTGGGATGATAAAAAGGTTGATAACTGGTTTAAGACGAAGCTGGTAAACGGCACTGAGCTGGGAGTGGGCCTCACGCATGAAGAGCCCATCGTGGACGCCTTGAGTGCCTACGTGAACTCATATAAAGACCTCCCGATGTACGTGTATCAGATTCAAAATAAGTTTCGCAACGAGCTACGGGCTAAGAGTGGATTACTGCGGGGCCGTGAGTTTGTCATGAAAGATATGTACTCATTAGCCCGCACCCAGGAAGAGCATGATGAGCTCTACGAGCGAGCCGCCGCGGCGTATCACAGGGTGTACGCTCGGCTTGGTATCGGTGATATTACCTATCGTACGGCGGCTGATGGTGGCATCTTTACGAGCCGATTTAGTGATGAATTCCAGACCTTAAGCGACATCGGTGAAGACACCATTTATTTGCACGAAGGCAAGCGACTCGCAATTAACCAGGAAGTTTATACCGATGAGAACCTCAAGCGATTGGGGCTCAAGAAGGAGGAGCTCGTAGAGAAGCGGGCCGTGGAAGTGGGCAATATTTTCCCACTAGAGAGCAAATATACGGATGCGCTGGACGTTTACTATACCGATGAAAACGGCCAGCGGCAGTCAATCATTATGGGTTGTTATGGCATTGGTGTGAGCCGGCTGGTCGGTATGCTAGCCGAGCACTTTAGCGATGATCGTGGTCTTATTTGGCCCGAGAGCATTGCTCCGGCCAAGATTCACCTCGTGCGCTTGGGTGGGGATGATGAGGTGGTGAGCGCCGCCGATGCACTCTATGACCAGTTACGCCAGGACGGTACCGAGGTCTTATATGACGACCGCGATGAGTCAGCTGGAGCTAAGTTCGCCGATGCTGACCTCATGGGCTGTCCATTGCGTTTAACGGTATCCAAGCGAACCTTGGCCGAGAACTCGGTGGAGCTAAAGCGACGAACCGAGGCCGATGGCCGCCTCGTTGAGCGGACAAAACTAGCCGCTCATCTTCATTAAAAACTTGATATTTTTGACAAACAATTTTATAGGATTGGTTTTTTAGAACTGGGGTGGTAAGGTAGGGCTTACCTAATCTAGGTGCACGGATGAGACCCGCGAGGAGGGTGATTCCAATGACAACTCAAGACCAACCGAACCCCAATGACGAGGGTGGCGCGCAGTCGGCTGAAGAGCAGGCACGTCAGATCCGTTTTCTCGAAGAAGAAGTGGCGCTGCTGCGCCGCAAACTGACCAACTCGCCACAGCAGGACCGAGTTCTTGAACAGCGGCTCGCCGAGGCCTCGGAAAGGGTGAGCCAGCTCACCGAGCACAACACCAAACTGGTTGAAATCCTGCGTGAGGCGCGAGGACAGCTCCTCGCGCTGCGTGAGGAAGTCGACCGGCTGGCGCAGCCACCGTCCGGGTACGGCGTGTTCGTCACGGCATACGAGGACAACACGGTGGACGTCTTTACGGCCGGCCGCAAGATGCGGGTGTCCGTTTCGCCCGCGGTGGAGCTCTCGTCGTTGCTTCGTGGCCAGGCGCTGCGACTCAACGAGGCGCTCACCGTGGTCGAGGCCGGCGGCTTCGAACGCACCGGTGAGGTCTGTGCGTTGCGCGAGGTGCTCGCACCGGACATCGAGGGTGCAAGTCCTCGTGCGCTCGTCGTCGGTCACGCCGATGAAGAGCGGGTGGTCTCCATCTCTGACCTTCTGGCGGAGCAGCCGCTCAAGCCGGGCGACTCGCTCCTGGTCGACTCCAAGGCCGGTTACGCCTATGAACGCGTGCCCAAGGCCGAGGTTGAAACCCTCGTACTGGAAGAAGTTCCGGACGTCAGCTACGAGGACATCGGCGGTCTGGCGCGGCAGATCGAACAGATCCGCGACGCGGTGGAGCTCCCGTTCCTCCACGCCGATCTCTACCAGGAGTACCAGCTCCGTCCGCCGAAGGGCGTGCTGCTCTACGGTCCGCCGGGTTGCGGCAAGACGCTCATCGCCAAGGCGGTGGCCAATTCTCTCGCCAAGAAGATCGCCGAGAAGAACGGTGGTGACGGCCGGGCGTTTTTCCTCAACATCAAGGGCCCGGAGTTGCTCAACAAGTTCGTCGGCGAGACCGAGCGGCACATCCGCTTGATCTTCCAGCGGGCTCGGGAGAAGGCTTCGGCCGGCACCCCGGTCATCGTCTTCTTCGACGAGATGGACTCCATCTTCCGGACCCGCGGGTCGGGCGTAAGCTCCGACGTGGAAACCACGATCGTGCCGCAGCTGCTGTCGGAGATCGACGGTGTTGAAGGCCTGGAGAACGTCATCGTCATCGGCGCCTCCAACCGCGAGGATATGATCGACCCGGCGATTCTGCGGCCTGGCCGTCTGGACGTCAAGATCAAGGTCGAGCGGCCCGATGCCGAAGGCGCTAAGGACATCTTCGGAAAGTACTTGCTGGAGGGTCTGCCGCTCCACGCGGATGACTTGGCTGAGTTTGGTTACGACCACAAGGCCACCTTCGACGCCATGATCCAGCACGCTGTCGAGCGGATGTATGAGGAGTCCGACGAAAACCGGTTCCTGGAGGTCACCTACGCCAACGGGGACAAGGAGGTCCTGTACTTCCGTGACTTCAACTCGGGTGCGATGATTCAGAACATCGTGGACCGGGCGAAGAAGTCAGCGATCAAGTCGGTACTGGAGACCAAGCAGCCCGGCCTCCGCATTCAGCATCTGCTGGATGCCATCATCGATGAGTTCGCGGAAAACGAGGACTTGCCCAATACCACCAACCCGGACGACTGGGCCCGGATTTCCGGCAAGAAGGGGGAGCGAATCGTCTACATCCGCACCCTCGTCACCAAGAAGAGCCAGGACATCGGGCGGGCGATCGACACCGCCACCAACACCGGTCAGTACCTGTAACTCGCGCCCAGGCTGATTTAGGCGCCTGTTCAAGGCCCGGAACCTCCTTTAGGGAGTGTTCCGGGCCTTTTCGTTGCGGCCTGGAATAAGGAGTTGTGTTTTTTGTATGAATAATGTATAACTACTTCACCAAACTTGGAGTACCTACGAGAGCCCAGAAGGAGCGATCATGCCGGTACGACCTGTTATGCCCTCCGATGCCCCGGACCATCGCTCCGACGAATCAAACCTGTACCAGTTGGAGCTGCACCGCCGCATGCAGTCAGGCGACCTTAAAGCCCGCGAGATGCTCATCTTGTACCAGATGCCTTTAGCTATTACGCTCGCCACAAGCTACATGCAAAAACTGCGTCGAGTACACATTGGTGTAACTCGGGAAGATATCGAGCAGGTTGCTTTCCTGGGCCTGATGCAAGCGGTGGATGACTGGAATCCCCAGCGGGCATTCTTGGCGGGTTGGTCAAAGACCTACATCTTTCGGGAGGTAAGCGATTTTCTGCGAACAACGGCCCGTCGGCGCCCCATCTCGAAAGAAAAGCAGCAACGCCTAGCTCAAATCCATGGCGTGGTGGCAAGCTACGAGCACGCTCACGGAGCAATTCCGACGCCCCGGCAGATCGCCCAAGAGCTTAATCTTACAGACGATCAAGTTGTGAGCGCGCTTCGCTCGCAGCAGGTATCAGTCTTCGACGAGGCTGAGCAGCTAGGTCATCTGGTGGGCACCATGGGCCTGCCAGAGGCGGAGTACTTCCGCGGCAGTTATTTTCGGGAGTACGCCAAGGCTAGAATCCACCAGATGATTGGCGAGCTGTCTGAGGCTCGGCAAGAAGCTGTAAGGCTGCGGTTTGGCCTGGACGACAGCGGTGAACCGCATACGCTGGAGGAGGTGGCGCTAGCAATGCATACTTCTTGCCAGGCGGCAGGCCAAAAGGTCAAGAAGTCGTTGGAATACCTGAAAAGTCACTACGCCGACGAACTCCTAGAAATCAAAGATGCACTGGCAGCGTAGTCGGTTGCATCTAGGCCCTCACCTTCGGGTGGGGGCCTTTCCTGTGGAGGTAATTTCCTTAACCGACGCGGCGCTCAAGGAACTGCTTGCTCATACGGAGCAGATCATGAGCGCCTAGGCGAACCACGCGGTTCGCGGGGCCCACCCTTTATGGGGTGGGCCCTTTTTCGTGCCTTTGCTCGCTGCTAGAGCTTGTACCCGAAACTGCTCCACTGGTAGACTAGAGAGAATGAAAGCCGCCAAACTATGATCAACCGACTTCTCGGACTAATTTCGCATGATATTGGTATCGACCTTGGAACCGCCAATACATTGGTGTATGTGCGCGGCCAGGGCATTGTTATCAATGAGCCGAGCGTCGTCGCGATCAACACCAAAACCAAGCAGGTGTTGGCCATTGGTGATGAGGCCAAAAAGATGGTTGGCAAGACTCCGGCCAGCATTATCGCCACCCGGCCGCTGGTCGACGGCGTGGTGAGCGATTTTGAAGTTACCGAGCAGATGCTTAAGTATTTTATCAATAAGGTGCATAAAGAAAGCTACAGCGTGTTTCCGCGGCCCCGAGTAGTGGTGGGAATTCCGTCGGGTGTGACCGAGGTAGAAAAGCGTGCCGTGGAAGACGCCGCCACCAACGCTGGAGCGCGCCAAACCTTTCTTATTGAGGAACCCATGGCAGCGGCCATCGGCTCACGATTGCCCATTCAAGACGCCGCCGGCAGCATGATCGTAGACATTGGCGGTGGCACCACCGAGGTGGCAATCATCAGCCTGGGCGGAATTGTGGCTTCCAGGAGCCTTAGAATTGCCGGTGACGAACTATCCGAGGATATTATTAAGTACGCCCGTGAAGAATTTAATTTGCAGATTGGCGAGCGCACGGCCGAAAACATTAAGATTGCCATTGGCTCCGCTTACGCGCTCAAGGATGCTAAGCCGGTGCCCATGCGTGGCCGTGACCTGGTGACCGGTCTACCTAAGCAAATTATGATTGAGCCCGACCAAGTGCGCGAAGCGCTGGCTAAGAGCGTGCGTGAGATCGTTGAGGCTATTAAAATTACTATCGAGGAAACGCCGCCGGAGCTGGTGGCTGACATCATGGAGCGGGGAATTTACCTGGCTGGCGGCGGCGCCTTACTTAAGGGTCTCGACGAAATGATCCGCCGCGAGACCAAAATGCCCGTTCACATCGCCGACGACCCATTGACGGCCGTCGCTCGTGGCACCGGGCTCGTGCTCGAGGACATTGATGCGCTCAAGGAAGTGCTCGTGCCCACGCAATACGGAAAAATGCCTAAGTAGGAGGCCTGTTATGGCGAAGAAAGTTCACGCCGTGGGAGTCATATTTGAAGATCATGAGGGTCGAATTCTTGTTTTGCGTCGCCATGCCGAGGATCCCGAAGGCGGAAAATGGGGTTTACCAGGGGGCAAGATAGAAAGTGACGAAACGGCCGTTAGTGCCGCTGTTCGCGAGACTGAAGAAGAGATAGGGCATCAAGTTGATTCGACGCAGTTAAAATTCTTAAAGACATATCGTTGGGACCGAGAAGACCTTGATTTGGTATTCGAGGTTTTCAAGCTCAGTATTGAAGCAGAAGAAATGAGCATCGCGCTTGATTCTACTGAGAGCACAGAGTACGTATGGTTGCCGCCGCATGAGCTGCACCCGCGCGCGGATTTGATGATGGGTCTGTACCCAATTCTACAGGAGCAATATCAATCGGTTGAAGGCTCCAGGAGATCGTAATTTATGCACAAATCCAAGGCCAATAACTACGATGATGTCGCAATCCTGCGGGCCAAGCAGTTTGCCCAAGGTCAAAACATACCCCATGCCTACATCGAAAAGCCCGCTATGATGGGCCTTTTGCCACACCTCCGAGGGAAAAAAGTACTGTGCTTGGGCTGCGGGACTGGCGAGGAGTGTCGGGAACTATTGAAGCGTGGCGCTAGGGTCTACGGCATTGACATATCGGAAGTTTCAATCGAGTATGCACGCGAACATATTCCAGAAGCTCAGTTTGAAGCCATGGACATGGATCGAGATCTAGGGCTGCTTCAGGCAGAAGCGCCATTTGATGTTATTTACTCAAGTCTGGCAGTGCATTATAGCAATGACATTAAAGCACTTTTGGCGCGGTTATACCAACTTTTGGCACCGGGTGGCCAGCTACTGTTTTCGACAGTGCACCCCCTCAAGTGGGCCGCGGAGTCATACCGCCATCCCGTTGATGACACCCAGAAGTCCTTTTTGATGGGGTTTGAGCGCAACGGGGAAAGTGTGACGGTCCATGGTGATTATTTAACAGAGCGGTGTCTCGTGCAGCAATATCCTAATGGGCTTAAGGCTAAGTATTGGACACGGACGCCTGCGGCTTATTTTAAGCTTTTAACTGCGGCCGGCTATGAAGTTCAGGAGTTTTTGGAGCCGGCTGCGGTGCCGGAGCTGCGTGAAGTTAATTCGGTAGATTGGGAAATTAACCACAAGTTGCCCCAGTGGATCGTGTTTTTAGCTCGCAAACGATAATGATACTATCAAGGAGATGAACCGATCCAAAACCAATCGCAGAATCCTGATGGCCGTGGGCGCCGGTGGTTTACTCACGCTAGTTGGCTTTTTGGGCTGGCTCGGGCCGCTGCGCTGGGTGTACGACCACACAGTAACCCCGGTTGTTACGGGGCTAACCAGGGCTGGTAGCACCACTAGCGAAGCGTTGGCTAACCTGGGGCATATCCAGAACCTGGCGGCCGATAACCAGCGCCTCACGCGTGAAAATGCCGATTTGCGCCAGCGCCTGGCGGCCGATGCCGAAACCCGCCGCGATAACGAACTGCTACGAACGCAACTGGGCCTGGAAGTGGCTGGCGCCGCACGTCAGGTTTCGGCTGAGGTTGTGGCCTTTCAGCCCGATTCATACCGCCAGTTTGTGACTATTAATAAAGGCTCTCACGATGGCCTTAAGCCTGGCATGGCCGCCATGAGCGAAGGTGTCTTGGTGGGGACGCTGAGCGATGTGCAGAGTGGGACAGCCAAGATTATGCTCGTGACCGATCCGGAGTTTAAGCTGGCGGCCAAGGATCAGGATTCGGGCGCCGACGGCATCTTGCAAGGTCAGCTAGGGAGCGGTTTGACCATGGATAAGATCGGCCAGGACGTTAGCGTAAAACCAGGTGATACCGTGACGACCTCAGGTTTGGGTGGGCTCGTGCCGGCCGGCCTCTTTATTGGTCAAATTCAGGCTGTGGATGTTCATAAAAACGTTATTTTCCAGTCAGCGCAGATCTCGTCGCCGTTTAAGGCCAACAAATTACGGTTTGTGTTTGTGGTGTTGGGCGAATGAAGTCAGTTCGGTTTGCGATATTACTCGCCGCGGTGATCGTAGTGCAAATTGGCTTCTTGGCGGCGCTGCGGCCTTTTGGAGTGGTGCCAAACCTTATTTTGATCCTCGTGGTGCTGGTAGGCCTCGCTGGCACGGCTAGCCGGGCTCTGACGGCGGCGCTCATTGGCGGTTTGCTGCTAGACCTCACAAGCGGCGCCGACTTTGGCTTGCGACTTGGTCTCCTGGTACTCTTGGCGCTAGCTACGGGCCTGGTGCACCGGGCCGGGCTGGACTTAACCGGCCCGGCCGTAGCGCTCGTGCTGGTAGCGCTGGCTACCGTAGTTTCTGATGTAGTTGTGCTCGTGGGGCTGGCCGGCGATACGACGCATTGGCCGGTGGGCTTGGTTGTGGGCCAGGTTGTTATCGAGATCATGGTAAACTTAGGCCTGACACTCGCGGTGCGGCCGTTGGCGCATTGGGCGGTAGCTGAGTCGGGCCCGGCGATAGGGTAGGAAGCATGGCAAAATCAATCTTTGGCTTTTTGGAAGGAGAAGCTGCCGGCGATAGCCCGCGGCTGAGCCGGGATTTGGCCAAGCATGAGGAGTGGACCGAGGCAATTTTGCCGGCCGATGCGGAGGCTAGTTCGCCGGAGGGCGAGACCAACCGCCGCCCGTTGCTCTTTTTTGGCTTGTTTGTGGGGGTGATGATTCTGGTGCTAGGCGGCCGCCTGTTTATGCTCCAGGTGCTCTCCGGTGATCGCAACCTGGCGTTGGCCAATGGTAACCGAATTCGCGAACGGGTGGAGCGGGCGCCCCGCGGCACCATTTACGATCGCAACCGTGTCACGTTGGCGAGCAACCAGGCGAGTTACGACATCACCGTGGTGCCGCAGCTTCTGCCGCGGGATGCGCCGGCCCGACAGGCTGAGTATGCCCGCGTGGCCGCTCTCCTGGGAGTGCCAGCAGTCGAGATTGCGGCCAAGTCGGAGACCAGCTGCGCAAGCAAGAAACCCGACGACTGCCTTACAAACCCTGTGCCCCAGCTAGTGGCGGTCGGTGTCGATCGCGAAAAGGCTCTAGCTGTAGACCAATCCACGGCTAGTCTACCGGGCTTCGCGCTCGACGTTAACCCCATTCGCCAGTACTCCGACGATAACTTGTTATCGGCCTTTTTGGGCTATACCGGCCGCGTCAACGCCGATGAAGCCAAAGATAACCCCACCTATGGCCCGACCGACCTCATTGGTAAGCTCGGGCTGGAGAAGCAGTACGAATCAGTCCTGCGGGGCACGAATGGCGGCGAAGAAACCGAGGTGGATGCCACCGGTAAGCCTATTCGCGTGCTCGATAGTAAGGAGCCCGTCTCGGGCCAGAGTCTGGTGCTGTCTATAGACCAGGGGCTCGAGCAGCACTTCACCGAGGCTATTAAGAAGCAAATGGACGCCTCAGGAGCTCAGCGAGCGGCCGGAGTAGCATTAAACCCCAAAACCGGTGAAGTGCTGGCTGCGGTGTCGCTGCCAGGCTATGACAACAATAAATTTAGCCGCGGCATCACCCAGACAGACTATCAGAAGCTACTGAGCGATCCGGGTCAGCCGTTATTCAACAAAGTCGTGAGCGGCGGCTATCCCTCGGGCTCCATTATCAAGCCAATGGGTGTGGCGGCGGCGCTCCAAGAGGGGGTGGTGACACTGGCCACCACCATTATGGACTCGGGGCTTATTACTATTCCCAACAAATACGACCCCTCTAAGCCGGCGGTGTACCGGGGCTGGGAGCGAACTACCGGTCTGGGTATTATTAATCCACTCACAGCGATTGCGCGCAGCTCGGACATTTTCTTTTACAAAGTTATGGGCGGCTTGTTTGGCACCAACGAGGATTTTACGCACCCGTTGGGCGTCAATAAGCTTACCGATTACTATAAAAAGTTTGGCCTGGGCGCCAAAACCGGCATTGACTTGCCTAGCGAAGCGGCCGGCCGTGTGCCCACGCCTGACTGGAAGAAGGCTTTTTCCGGCGATGACTGGTACACCGGTGACACTTACAACATTTCGGTGGGGCAGGGAGATTTACTTGTGAGCCCGTTGCAAATGGCCAATGCATTATCAGTTATTGCTAATGGCGGCACGTTGTATAAACCGCATTTGGTGAATCAGGTTATTGACACCGCCGGTAAAGTCATCAGTCAGATTACACCACAAGTCGTTCGTCAGGGGTTTGTTAAGCCCGAAAACCTGGCTTCCGTGCGTCGCGGCATGTGGATGGCAGTCAACGATTCCTCGGGTACGGCTTGCTGCAAGATCAAGGAACAGGTACCCGTGGCGGTGGGCGGCAAGACTGGTACAGCTGAAACGTTGGTCCATGACGATGGCTCTGATGCTACTCACGAGAGCCGTCCGCACGCTTGGTTTGAGGCCTTTGCGCCTTATGATAATCCGCAAATTGTGATGGTGGTGTTGGTGGAGCATTCTGGTGAAGGTGCCGAATACGCCGTGCCGGCCGCGCGTGAGACCTTGGCGTGGTATTTCACGCAAGGAGCCGGCGCCAAGCACTAATGCCGAGAAGTTATCCCCAACCAAACTGCGCCCAGCGGTCAATTTTTATTATTTTTCGGCTCTACAGAGCAATATATCATCGTTTAACAATAGTAACTCTTGACTGTACTCGGACCATGGGCGAACATAGTAAAGCAAAACTAACAGTAAGTTTTAGAAACTAATTTCTGCGCAAGATCTCGGGGAAAATCCCCGAGCATATTTTTTTCCCGCATCCGGTTCGGACTTACACTGCCATAAGGAGAAGTCACACATGAGTAACGCAATGAAAAACGAGTTCCGTTTAACCGCTGAGGGTATTCAGGCGCTTAAGGACGAGCTCAAGGAATTAACCACTACTAAGCGCGCAGAAATTGCTGAGCGACTCAAGGATGCCAAGGCCGACGGCGACCTGAGTGAGAACGCCATGTGGGACGCTGCTCGTGATGAGCAGAGTTTCGTTGAAGGGCGTATCTCTGAGATTGAGCACATCCTCAAGCATGCTACTGTTATTTCGAGTAAGAAGGGCGACAAAGTCGGTTTAGGCTCGACTGTTCATGTTGAGCTCGAAGATGGGCGGCAGCGCTACACCATTGTTGGCTCAACCGAGGCCAATCCTGACGAGGGCAAGATCTCCGATGAGTCACCCATCGGTCGCGCACTTATTGGCAAGAAGCCTGGTGATGAAGTTCAAATTAGCGTACCCTCGGGCATGCTGACCTACAAGATTACTCACGTCGAGTAGACACTTCACTTCACACCCAATCGCTCCAATTACGCTTGCTGCGGAAAGAAAAAGTCCTGCCGGCAACTGGAGTCGCCAACAGGACGGCGGGAGCCGCGCTAGTTACGGTTGATTTTCCTCTATGGCTTTCACCACAGCGAGGCGTCCACGAAGCTCTCCTCAACCCGGGACGGGCCCAATATCGGACATGAGGCGGAGCTTGATCGGAGCGTTCAGGTCGTTTTCCTCCAGATTCACGAGTCGGTTGAGGTTATCTTCGATGATTTGGGCCACTGCCGCATCGAGTTCTCGACAAGCTGTGATACTAGGCCGCGGGACGGGAAGGGCGATCTGAACGGTGCCCTTGTAGATCCGTACCCGGTTGTATTGCCACATGGGGTCATCTTCATGGCCATGCGGTATTGGGATGAGCTTGTGTAGCTCCGCTTCGATACGCCGGCCACACAGTATTGGAGTTTCGCTTTCTAAGCTGTAGTTAGCCCAAATCGTGATCGCAAGTGTGAGAGGGGAACCTATTCCCGACATGATTGTATAGGCTCGGTAAGGTGAGTTGGGCCCGCATTGGGCGGCGGCCAGCACGTATTCCACGGGCTCGGGCGGAGACTGCTGGGCTGTCGGGTCGGTCATGTACTTCCTTCCATCAAGGCTGGAACTTTATTATTTTAGAATAAGACCCGCGAAGTTCAATATTTTGGTTGCCTCGTCTCGCGTGAGAAGCATTTTTCGGGTAGAATGAGCTCCATGACTGCCGAACCTACACGTACATCCAATTACTGGCTTGATCTCATCGTCGAGCAGGCACTGCAGGCTTACCCCAAGGGTGAGATTGTTGTCTCAAGTGGCATTTCGCCGTCGGCCTCGTACCATATCGGGCATTTCCGGGAGGCTCTTACCGCTGATGCCATTGCCTGGGGGCTGCGTCAGCACGGCCGGGAGGCTCGCCACCTCCATGTGGTCGACAATATGGACCCGCTGCGCAAACGCTATCATTTTTTGCCGGAGAGCTTCGAGCAGTACGTTGGCTGGCCTATCTGCCTCGTGCCGGATCCGTTTGATTGCCATGCCTCGTATGCGGTGCATTTTTCCGAGGAATTTAAGGCTGCGGCGCACGAAATGGGTGTGGAGATGGATGTCGTCTACTCCTACGAGGACCAATACAAAAGTGGCAAGATGGCTAGCTCCATTGAGCAGGCTTTGGCGCATATACCTGAGATAAAGCAGATCATGAAGGCCATAGCGCATCGTGATTTGCCCGAGGACTGGGCGCCGATTCAGATCATGAGCGACTCCAAGAGTTTTAATGAGTGGCGGTATGTGAGCCATGATGTGGCGACCAAAATGCTGCGCTACCGTACTGCGGAGGGTGCTGAGGGCGAGATGCGGTATGATGACGGCCGTGTCAAGCTCAACTGGCGGCTCGATTGGCCAGCTCGCTGGGCACTGCATGGCGTACGCGTGGAGCCGTTTGGTAAAGAGCACGGCACCAAAGGCGGCTCATATGACACCGGGGCGGAGGTCGTGCGCCAGGTTTTCGGCGCCGAGCCACCTCTGCCGCTGACCTATGACACCATTAACCTCCTGGGTGATAATAAAAAAATGAGCTCCAGCCTGGGTAACCTAGTGACGCCGGCTCAGGCGCTCGAAATTATGTCGCCGGAGATCTTACGCTATTTTGTTCTCAAGTCGCTGCCTAAGCGGGTGCTGTACTTTGACTCCGGCGTGGGGCTTTACAACCTCATTGATGAGTTCTCTAAGCTTGAGGAGCGAGTACTTGCAGGTGAGCATCCTGAGTTTGAACAGGCGTATCAAGTAGCCACGGCTATTGCAGCCGAGCGCACTATTTCGAGCGTGCCATTTAATCATTTGGTATCGGTGTATCAAGCCGCGCGCCAAAATAAGTCTGAAGTTAAAGACATTTTAGAGCGAACGGGCTATGAGAGGCCGGTTCAGGCACAGTGGCCGGTTATCGAGCGCGAGCTTACATTTGTGCATAACTGGCTCGAAAAGTACGCTCCGGAGCAAGTCAAATTCATCGTTCAGGATAAGATGCCGCCAGTGAAGTTATCTCTGGGCCAGAAGAGTTTTTTGGCTAAGCTAGCCGATACCATTGAGGCCGAAAAAGATTTGAACGGGCAGGGGATGCACGACGCCATTTACGCGGCGGCTGAGGTGGCAGGGGTAAAGGCGAGCCAGGCGTTCCAAGCTCTCTACGGCATTATTCTGAATAAGACCTCGGGGCCCAAAGCGGGCTGGTTTTTGGCCTCGCTCGACACCGGCTGGCTCGTGAATCGTCTGCGGTTAAAAGCCTAGCACGAGAGTGGCTTCCGTATTGACGAAATGACAGTATAAGTGCATTCTGCTTATATCCTCCATCCAGCTTGCGACAAAGGAGTCACCAATGGATCAGTTGGACGACGCACTGCTCGAGAAACTGCTACTCGGAGCCAGACGGCTTGGTAACGGCGACTATGAGCTCGTCAATGAAGTGATTCTGCCCAACCCCTATGAGTACCGGTTCTGTGAGTCACCGGGACCCATGGGAAGTAGACATGGCAAGAAGACCTACGGCCGAGTGTTGATTTGCCGGGCAAGCGACCCCGAGGGTCTGCCGGTGAAGGTCGAAGTCATCTGCCAAGCGTGTCGGGAAAACGAGCCATCTCAGCCGGAGCAACCAACTCGTGCGCCTCGGCAATCGGCCGTCGCGGAACCGCCTCCAGACCTGGCTGCGCAGACGCGGCGGGTCGATGAGTTTCTCGGTGAGTTGGAGAGTTTGCTAGGTCCAGCGGCCTAAAGCTAAAAAAGCCCCGGCGACGAAACTGTCGCCGGGGCTTACGCTTATTGGTTACGGTTTTATTTGTGGCTTAGGCGCGAGTATAATGAGCTCATTATGATAGATATTCGACTCGTCCGTGAACAACCCGAAGCCGTTAAGGCTGCTTGCCAACACAAGAACGCTGCCGTAGGCGCCGCCGATATCGACGACTTAATCAAGCTCGACGAGCAGCGGCGCAAGCTGTCCGCCGCAATCGAAGATGTGCGGCGCGAGCGCAATGAGCTAGCGGCTACACTCAAAGCTGGTAAGCCGAGCCCGGAGCAGATCGAGCAGGGGAGGAAGCTCAAGGAGCAACTAGCTGCGCAGGAAACAGACTACGCCAAGGTCGATACAGAATATTTGGCTATCCTCAAGCAGGTCCCGAATCTACCGCTCCAGGATGTCCCCGTGGGCAAGACCGAGGATGAGAATGTGGTTGTAAAAACAGTGGGGAAGCCAGCCAGGTTTGATTTTGAACCCAAAAACCACTGGCAGCTCGCGCAAGCGCACGGGCTCATCGACAAAGATCGGGCGGCTAAGGTGGCCGGCTCACGCTTTGCTTACCTTAAAGGCAATCTGGTAAAACTGCACTTTGCGCTGATGAACTTTGCCATGGATACGATAACGAGCGAGACCACCTTGGCCGAGATTGCCGAGCGAGCTGGTTTGACCGGCAAGGTCAGCACTAAGCCATTCACGCTCGTTATGCCGCCGCTCATGATCCGCACCGAGCCGTATGACGCCATGGACCGGTTGGAGCCGCGTGACGACCGCTACAAGATCGAGGGCGAGGAGCTTTGGCTGCAGGGAAGTGCCGAGCATGTGCTGGGGTCTATGCACCTGGACGAGATTCTGCCTGAGGCTGAGTTGCCGGTTCGCTACGCGGGTTACGCCACGAGTTTTCGCCGCGAGGCCGGCACCTATGGCAAGGATATGGAAGGTATTTTGCGCATGCATCAGTTCGAAAAACTGGAAATGGAAAGCCTTACCACGGCCGAAAACTCGCTCAATGAACACCTGTTTATGGTTGCGGTCCAAGAATACCTCATGTCGGCGCTCGAACTTCCGTATCAAGTTATATTGAAATGTACCGCTGACATTGGTAAACCTAATGCACGCGGCGTGGATATCGATACCTGGCTGCCGGGTCAGGACAAATACCGCGAAACCCACACCGCTGACTACATGACAGATTATCAGGCGCGCCGACTAGGCACGCGCGTCCGGCGTCAAGCAGGTGAAGTCGAGCTTGTACACACCAACGATGCGACGGTTTTCTCGCAGCGGCCACTGATTGCCATAATGGAAAACTACCAGCAGGCAGATGGTTCTATCCGCGTTCCGATCGTATTGCAGAAATACTATGGAGGAGAGACGCTATGATTAAGATTGATATCGCTAGCCGAAACTACCAAGCTGACGACAATATCCGAGAATACGTTCAGACCAAGATAAGCAACCTGGACAAATATTTGCCACGGCATATGCGTGGTAACGCCCGGGCTGAGATTCTCCTCGAAGAAGACCCTAACGGACGCGAAGACAACCAGAACGTATGTGAAGTTATCATGACGATTGACGGCACCAAGCTCGTTAGCCGAGAGGGTACCCTCAACATGTTTGCCGCCGTGGATATCGTAGAGGCCAAGCTCAAGAGCCAGATTCATACCCTCAAAGACAAGCAAACTGACAAAAGCCGTCGGCCACGATTATTCTCACGTCTTTTGCATCGCCGGGCGGCGGACGAAGACAACGCCGTCGAGCCTAGTGCCTAGACGCTGGCGAGTGAGCTCAAAACTCCAAAATAGTGTATCCTATAGGGCATGATTAAACTCCTGAACAAACTCCTGGGCGATCCAAGCGTGCGTGAAGTTAAGCGCGCTCGAGTTATCGTTGAGCGTGTTAACGCTCACGAAGCTGATATTTCTAAACTAAGCGACAAGCAGCTGACCGAGCAGACGGCTAAGTTTAAAGAGCGGCTAGAAAAAGGCGAGGCGCTTGATAAATTGCTACCTGAGGCTTTTGCTACCGTGCGGGAGGCGGCAAAGCGAGTTATTGGCATGCGCCACTACGACGTGCAGATGATTGGCGGCATTATTCTTCACTGGGGTCGCATTGCTGAAATGAAAACTGGTGAAGGTAAGACGCTGGTGGCCACGGCACCCACGTATCTCAATGCACTCGCTGGCAAAGGCGTGCATGTTGTCACCGTCAACGACTATCTGACTCGCCGCGACGCCGGCTGGATGGCGCAGGTATACCATGCGCTTGGCATGAGCACGGGCATTATTGTGCCCGATGCGGTGTTTGGCGTGCAGGCACTCCTGTACGATCCCGAATACACTGATGCAGAGGCTAGCGACGAGCGACTGGCACACTTGCGGCCGGTATCACGCCAGGAAGCCTACGCGGCTGACATTACCTATGGCACCAATAACGAATTTGGCTTTGACTACCTACGCGATAACATGGTGGATGACCTGGCCAAGATGGTACAGCGGCCGCTCAACTATGCCATCGTCGATGAAGTTGACTCAATTCTTATCGATGAAGCCAGGACCCCGCTCATTATTAGCGCGCCGGCCAATGAGGCGACTGATAAGTATTACGAGTTTGCCAAGTTGGCTGCTAGGCTTAAGCCCGAAGAGCACTACACCGTCGATGAGAAGCTCAAGGCGGCTTCGCTCACCGATGATGGAATTGTGGCCATCGAGAAGGCGCTGGGCGTTGATAACGTGTATGAGGCCGGTCGAATCGACGAAGTCCATCACATTGAGCAGTCGCTCAAGGCCGAGGCACTATACAAACGTGACCGTGATTATGTGGTGCGTGACGGTGAAATTATCATCGTAGACGAGTTTACCGGGCGGCTCATGCCTGGCCGCCGTTGGAGCGATGGCCTGCATCAAGCCATCGAGGCCAAGGAGCAGGTGGTTATTAATCAAGAATCACTCACGCTGGCTACGGTAACGTTCCAAAACTACTTTCGCTTGTACAAAAAACTTGCCGGCATGACGGGTACGGCGGCGACCGAGTCGGAGGAGTTTGGCAAGATTTATAGCCTGGATGTGAACACGATCCCCACACACAATCCAATGGTGCGGCAGGATTTGCCCGACCGCATTTATAAAACCGAAGATGCCAAGTTCCGCGCCGTTGCCAAGGAGGCTGCCGACCGGCACGCCACCGGCCAGCCGGTGCTCATTGGTACTGTCTCGATTGCCAAAAACGAGCTGCTGAGCGAGTATCTGAATCAGCTAAAAGTGCCGCATCAAGTCCTGAACGCCAAAAACAATGAGGCTGAAGCGGCTATTATTACCGGCGCGGGTCGGCGCGGAGCAATCACGCTGGCCACCAACATTGCCGGCCGCGGTACGGACATCGTGCTCGAAGACGGTGTGGCCGATCTTGGCGGCTTGCATGTAATCGGCACCGAGCGTCACGAGAGCCGCCGCATCGATAACCAGCTGCGCGGTCGTTCTGGCCGCCAGGGTGATCCCGGCTCGAGCCAGTTTTACGTCTCGCTCGATGATGACCTCATGCGTATTTTTGGTTCTGATCGCATTGCCGGCATGATGAATACGCTCGGTATGGACGAGGAAACGCCCATCGAGAACAAGATCGTAAGCCGCAGTCTGGAAAGCGCCCAGAAAAAAGTTGAAGGACACAACTTTGACACCCGTAAGCAGCTCGTAGAATACGACGATGTTATGAACCGACATCGCGAGACCATCTACGCTCGCCGGCGCAAGGTGCTGGCGGCCGAGAGTCTCCATGAAGATATCATGACCATGATTCCATCTCAGCTCGAGGCCATGCTTCAGGCTCACACTGACCAGCGTACCGGCGAAATTGACCATGCCGCTCTCCAGGAGGCGTTTAACAGTATTATTCCTGTCACGCCCGAGCTGGCGGCCGCCGTGGAACGAGCTCATAATACTGAGATCGTGGGCCTGATGATGGATGAAGTCAAAGCATCATACGACCAGCGCACCCAGGCCTTTACGCCTGAAGTCATGAAGATGGTGGAGCGCTACGTCTATATTAATGCGCTCGATCGGCTATGGATTGAACACCTTGAGGCCATGGATAGTCTGCGTAACGGCATTGGCTTGCGGGCTATTGGTCAGCGCGATCCCCTGGTGGAGTATAAGCGTGAGGGCTTCCGGATGTTCAAGCAGCTTATAAAACTGCTTGAGGCTGAGATTGCGACTACGATATTTAAGGTCAGCGTAAACCAGGAAGAAGCCCCCGCGCCTGAAGCGCCGGTGGAAACCGCATTAACTCGAGCGGCCGGCCAAGCTCGCACCAACATTGACGGTGTTCAGGCCGGTAACGAAGGCTCGCGAGCCGAGCGCCGGGCTGCCGCCAAGACAAAGGTACCGCGCCCAGCTGCAAACCCTGCCAATCCTAAGAAACGCAAAAAACGCCGCTAGACATGCACCTGCGCCTTGGAGCTGGTAAAATAAGCTTATGAATGTCGCAATCATTGGATATGGGATAGAGGGGAAAGCCGCGGCCGAATATTGGGCCAAGCAAGGCGCTCATATTACTATCTGTGACGCCGACACTGAATTGAAGGTGCCCAAGGAGTACAACGCTCAGCTTGGCAATGACCCTGTGACTGGCGCTAACTACATGAGGGGCCTGGGCAATATGGACCTCATTGTTCGCTCACCGCCCGTTCGACCAGATGCCATTCTTAAGGCCAATCCTATGTTCCCCGGTTTAGCCGCGCGTGTTACGAGTACCACGCGGGAATTTTTTGCGAAGTGTCCAGCGCTAATTATCGGCGTGACGGGCACCAAGGGTAAGGGCACTACCACGACGCTCATTAGCAAAATCTTGGAGGCGGCGGGCCATCACGTGTATGTCGGCGGTAATATCGGCCGATCACCCCTAGAGTTTCTGCCAGAAGTGACCGAAGACGATATTGTGGTGCTGGAATTATCCAGCTTTCAGCTCATGGATTTCGAGAAGGGTCCCGAAATTGGGGTGTGCTTAATGATGGCGAGCGATCACCAGGATTGGCACCCGGACATGGCTGAGTACTTGGAGGCCAAGAGTCAAATGTTCCGCCACCAAGCGGTCGGCGATTTGGCAATCTATAAGGCCGGCGATGCAAAGTCCAAGCAGATTGTTAGTGCTTCGCCAGGCCATAAGATGCCGTATGGGGCCGCGCCGGGTGCCGAGGTTAAGGACGGCAAAGTGATCATCGATAGCTCGATTATCTGCGCCGTGGAAGAAGTTGGCTTGCCTGGTCCGCACAATCTGGAAAACATCTGCGCGGCTATTACGGCCACCTGGGAGCTCGTGGGACATAAAGTGGCTCCAGTGCGCCGCGCCGTCATGGCATTTACCGGCCTCGAGCACCGCCTAGAGCTGGTGGGTGAAGTAGCTGGGGTGAAATACTTTGACGACTCATTTGCCACTACGCCTGAGACTGCTGTGGCGGCTATTGAGTCCTTTGCCGAGCCGAAGGTGGTTATTTTGGGTGGGTCAGATAAAGGCGCTACATATGGTAAGTTGGCTGAGGCCGTTGAGGCGGGTGGTGTTATCCACGCCTTGCTCATTGGCGATACGGCTCCGGCTATCGAGAAGGCTCTGCGCGGGGTGGGCTTCACCCACCTTACGGCTGGCTTAACCGAAATGCAGAAAATCGTAGATACGTGTTACCACATAACCGAGCCGGGTGATGTGGTGCTATTGTCGCCAGCCTGCGCTTCGTTTGGCTTATTTAAGAATTACAAAGATCGCGGTAATCAGTTCAAGGCTGCCGTGGCCGACCTGGCGGCGCGGCTTGAAAGCCAAAAGGAGGCTGCGTGAAGCACCAGGTTATTGAGCATAAGCTAGCCTGTGGCGCCCAGGGCTTGGTTGTAAACGCGCCCGGCTCGAGCGTGGTGAACGTTGTTATTAGATTCAATTCAGGCTTTCAATTTACCGACCGAGCGCACTATGAAATCCCTCATGTTACGGAGCACCTCATTAGCTGTGGGTCACAAGCGTATCCCACGCCGGGCGATCTCAAGGTGGAATTCCAAAAGAATGGCGCCTATCGCAATGCTTATACTAATTCGTCAATTAATGGCTATGTGGTGGAATGTGCCGAGTTTGAGCTCGATCGGATCCTTGACCTTATGGAAGAATACTTGGTGCGACCAACCTTTCCCGTAGAGGCCTTTGCTACCGAGGTCAGCAATGTGCGCGAAGAGCTCAGCCGGGTCACGACGCAGCACGGATCGGTGTGTGCCATGGCCTTGGCGGAGCGGGCTTTTCCGCAGGAGAACCTCAACTTCGACGCTCGAATCGAGCAGCTGGCTGGTTTTACTCATCGCCAGGTTTTGGATCACTATGAAGCAACTCATACTAGTGCGAATGCCCGATTTTATGTGGCTGGATCGTTTACCGACGGGGGAGCGGCGGTGGTGCGTCGGTTGGAGCGCTTACTTGAGCAGCTACCCAAAGGGCGGCGTCGTAAACTGCGAGGCGAGATGGGCGTGGGCCAGGCGGCACCCGTCGTGACATTGCGTGATATCAGGCAAATCTACTATAACTTAGATTTTTACGCGCCTGAGTCAAGCCAGGAATTGCGATACGCGTTGGTGATTCTGCGCACTATTTTGACCGGCGGTTACCAGTCGCGAGTGTATGGCCAGGCGCGTCAACGTGGCTTGGCGTATGCCGTATCGTCGCCTACATTTGCCGGGCCGGGTGAAACCAGCTTTGGCTATGCCGGCTATGTGACAGCGCCCAATATCAAGGAATTATTTGCGCTTGCGGCTCGAGAGTACCGCTCCATTTGTGATGGGGAGGTCACTACTGCAGAGCTGGAGTCGGCCAAGCAGTTAATTGTTGGTTCATCGTTGCGTTCGCATCAAACACCGGGCGATGTTTTGGGCTGGTATCTGGATCGTTACGATCGCGAAGAAACCATCATTGACTATGACGACTACCAGGCGGCCTTGAAGAACGTTACGGCCGAGCAGGTGATCGAGGTGGCCCGTCAGATAGTGGCTCCGGGCGCGCGCGGGTTTAGCTTGCTGGGCGACCTGACGGCGGCTCAAGCCGAGGGTTACCTCGAACCGCTTAAGGCAATGTGGCAGCTTTAGCCTCAAAAAACTCACGCTTATTTATTGACAATATCTACAATTTATGATATCTTGAGGGATCGCGCTGTGGGGTGACAGAGTTAGGCCTACCGGCATGCTCTCCTGCAGGTAAGAATCTTGAAAAGCTGGATAGTCAAAGGGTTTAAAAAACCCAAAAAACCAAGAAACCAACAAGACAAAGGTGAGGTGAGAAGTAATGGCAGATCCTGATCCGCCGATGAGTGTCGACGATCGCCTTCGGGAGATCGAGGAACTCATGAAGCGCATCCAGGTTCACATCGACGCCATCCGGGCGGCTTCGGCCCCCAACGAACCGTTGCTGATCTCGGCCCTGCTCAAGGTGACCGAAGAGGTGACGGCCAAGCGCGGCGGCAGTGATGCCGCCAAGCTGCGGACGCTGCTCGTGAGTGGCCTGGTGACCGATCCGGAGCACAGCGATGTCTCCGAGGCAACGATCCAGGCTGCAGCTGAGCAGTGTGTACCGGTGAAGGACGACGGTGAGTACGACCTGGATCAGGTCGCTTCCAACCTGGAACTCCTCGTGTACCACTTCGGTGCAACCGGGGTGGATCACGAGGATGCTGCCGGTCGGATGAACCGTCTGCCCGGCGTCGACAAGTTGCCGCAGGACAAGGCGGATGCCGCCGTCGAACGGGGCGCGGATCGCGCCAAGACCAAGTAGGGAGTGCGACATGGCAAGATTCAATTCTGGCGGTGTCGGCGCTGCCCTCGGTGGCACCCCGGCTCCGGCCAGTCCCGCGCCGCCGGCCGACTCCGACACCGACCCCAACACGTTCAGTCGGCCGCAAGGTCCGCTGGCATGGGGAATGTTCGTCTTCGTCGTCCTGGGGCTTCTCCTCATCTACTGGCTGGTGCAGCACTTCCTGTTCGACAGGTTGACGCACGACTTTCCTCACAGCCGCACCCACGTGCCCGATCAGCCGATCTTTTGGCTGGTGCCGGGACCGGTGGGTTGGCTGGTCAACTTGGCCTTCGGCGTCATCGCGATTTGGTGTCTTTTGACAGCACTTCCGGTGACCCGACGGCTGACGCGGAAGGCTCGGCGTAAGCTGCGCTCAAGTGGCACCAAGCCGGCCAAGCGGGTTTGGCTCTGGAGAGTTCGGCGCAAGCTGTTCGCTGCCAGGACCGACCCTCCCAAGGTCCTCTGGTCCCAACTGTGGTGGGGACTCAGCCTGCTGCCATTCACAATACTGGCGGTCATCCCCGGGCTCAACGAGCTCGGTGTGGTCAGCTTCGCGTTGTGGGTGGCAGGCTTGAGCCTCATCATCTGGAAGGCCTGGTGGTCCGGCGCTCGTTCGGCCGCCAACCACGCCAAGAAGGCGGGCAACGACAACGCCAAGGCTCGCTGCAAGGTCAGCATGCTGTACGGCCTGCTCGCTGTGGTGTTGCTGCTGGTTCCCACCGGTCACGGTTGGGCATTCAGCATCGACAACACTCCGGGATCCAGGTCGGGCTCTGGCCCGTCGGCACCCAACTACGCCCAGTACTGCGTCGACTACAATGGCGATTTGCACGCTTGTGCCAATCGTCAAGCCGAGAAGGCGCAGGGGCTTCTGGCGGACTACAAGGCCACCAAGGCCAAGTGCACCGACCAGAAGTGTCTGGACGCCCTCAAGACGGGGGCACGGGAGCAGTTCAAGAGCGATGTCGCCGAAGCCTGTGGCGCGGCGCACTTCGCTCAAGGCAAGCTTCCGCTGGACACGCAGAAGTCCATCGCCCGGACTCTGAGCGCCTCGTGCGGCCCCATCACCCAGGCGTTCATCAACAGCCCGGTGGACAGCTTCATCGGCGACCCGCCGTGATGACCGACTGAGCGGCCGGGGCCGGTCCGTTGCCTTGTGCGACGGATTGGCCCCGGTACTCAAACCTAACACCAACACCCCAAAAAACCTCCAATGGCCCGTCTGGGCCCAAACCGAAGGGAGAGTGGTCATGTCGACCACCACAACCCGTTCGCCGCTCGCGGCGAACACGTCCAACCCGAAGGTGGTGAACCAGCTGCTCCAGGGCATCGAGCGCGGACTGTTGTCCGTGCCGACCGCTCCGGTGAAGCCGGCTCCCGCCCGCGACCACGGTCTGTCGCCGCGCACGCTCGTCATGACGTTCCTGATGCTCCTGATGGGGCTGACGGTGGCGCTCATGTCGGGCAACACGGCCAACATCGTGGCCACCGCACCGAACGCGCCGACGGCGGGGGTTTACAACGACCTCCAGAACGCCCCGGCCCACTTCGGCAAGGACACCGACGGCACTCGCGTGACCGCGTCGAACGACCAGCCCACCGGCACCAGCCACCCGGCATCGCCCCAGGCGAAGTCCCCGGCCGGCGCCCTGCAGCTGATCGCTCCGGCGCACCAGTACGGCCCGTTCCTGCCCAGCCACTCCGTGGCGACCCCGCAGGCGACCGCACTCACGGCTCCGCAGCCCACGGTCATCACTCCGGTGAAGTCCGTACCGCTGCCGCAGCCCGTCGGCACCACGCCGATCCCGAGCGCCGGCGGTCAGACCGACCCGGTGCAGATCGGCACCCCGGCACCCGCCGGTGACGAGGCCACCCAGCCCGCGCCGCAGCCCCACCCCGCTCCGGCCCCCAAGCCCGAACCGGCTCCCCAGCCGGACCCGAGCCCGGTGGCCGGCAACCCGACGCCGCAGCCGACGCCGACCCCCGTGGTCACGCCGACTCCCGTCGTCACCCCGCCCGTGGTCGTCACGCCCCCGGTGATCACCCCGCCGGCCCCCAAGCCGCCCGTCGTGATCCACCACCCGAAGCCCGCGCCGAAGCCGACCCCCGTCGTGAAGACCCCGCCCAAGCAGGCGGAGCCCATCGACAACTCGCCGGCCACCGCGGCCTACGACGGCACTGACGGCGCCGGTCACGGCACCACGTCCAACAACAACGCGACCCCCAACGACCCCGGTCACGACACGTCCACGATCGACTCGACCGTGACGTTCTGACGGGGAGCGGCTGGTCGCCGCACCACAAACTTCGCGGTCTAACCACCGCACACAACTAAACACGGTCTCCAACTGTTTTAAGCCTCAGGGTTTTTACAGTCGCACGGTCCGTGCCAAGTTCGCGCCTATCACAGGCAATCTTGGCCACGCAGTGGTCCACATGTCAGCGCCCAATCGCGGGCGTAGTGGCATCAGCCGGCGGGGGAGAAATTCCCCGCCGGCAAAAACCCTTTTCAGACTCTTTGACTATCCAGCTTCCAAGGCCGCGTCCTTTCACAAACCCCATAGTAATGCGCTTTCATTACACCCTCACATTAATTTGTTTAAAGACGCAACATAACCCTTAAAGAAGGAGGAATAGAATGTCTATTCGCACCACTTTGCGTTCCTACTGGCAGCACGCCCTCGCGGTGAGCGTCCTCGTAGGAGCTCTCATAGTCCCTATGGTCCAAGTTGCAGCGGTATCGAGTGCGGCTCAGTGTCCAACCACTGGCGGCGCCCGCGACTGTAACGATAACTCCATCATGTATGGTGGAGCCTACACCAAAGAAGAATGGCTCAATAACGTCAAGAACGGCGACCCGGCCGGTCACAAAGACCTGGCAGCAATCTACGCCAATGATGGCATTAACGAGACCAACTTCATGTCCGCTGACACCGTTGAAGGTACCGTGTACAAGAATGGTGACGTTAAGCTCGCCAACGGTACGCTGGTTGCCAGCAACTCTTGGAGCGCTGGCCGCCACAACGTGAGCGGCGCCGTCCAGAGTGGCAGCGTGTACTTTACCCCTGAGAACGTTCAGTTCCTCAAGGACTCGATTCCGGCCTTCATCAACATGAGCGGTGGTTCGTTCCACTACGCCGTGTTGAAGTCCTGCGGTAACCAGGTTAAGTCCATTACTCAGCCCTTTGGCCAGATCTACAAGCGCGTCACTGACGTGACCAAGGACCCCAACACTACCTACGCCGCTGACGACAACGCCACGGCTGCGGAAGTTGCCACGGGTGACGCCCTCAAGTACCTCATCCGCATCAACAACGCTGGTACCGGTGATATGACCAACACGGTCTTCACCGACGACCTACCGGCTGGTGTGGAGCTCGCGAGCAATCCTGCTCAGCGCCACATTGAGTACAACTTCGGTACCGTTAAGGCCGGCGCTAGCGTTCAGGCCGAGGTCAACGTTAAGACGACCAGCACCACTGTTGGCTACATCGACAACAAAGCTTGCTTTACCGGCAGTGGCAACCAGGGCGGTTGTGACCACGCGATCGTCAAGATCACCAAGGGTACGCCTACGCCTACCCCAACCCCCAGCGTGACCCCAACCCCCACGCCTACTCACACGCCCACTCCGTCGGTAACCCCGACTCCAACCCCAACCCCGAGTAAGACTCCTACTCCGACACCTACGCCGAGCAAGACTCCTACTCCTACGCCCACTCCTAGCAAAACCCCAACACCCACACCAACTCCCAGCAAGACTCCTACTCCGACCCCAACTCCGAGTAAGACGCCTACCCCCACACCAACACCTAGCAAAACTCCCACGCCGACTCCTACACCCACCCCGAGCGTAACCCCAACTCCAACCCCCACGCCTTCAAACCTCGTGTGTAAGGAGCTCAAGGCTACGCCCAAGAACGGCCCGGATTCACTGGAGTACACCTTCGTGGTGACCCCAACTGGTGACAAGACTTTGCTTAAGAGCTACCACTTTGAAGTAGTAGCTGAAAACGGTGCTAAGAAGACCATTGACTCGCCAACCGGCAGCATTGACTTCACCTTCGCCCAGGCCGGTACCTACACCGTGACTGGTCAGCTGGTGACCGCTACCGAGACGCAAGCCCAGGTTGAAGCCTGTGCCGTTAAGCTGACCGTTGGTCCAACCAACCAGACCCCTCAGCCCACCCCTCCAGGTGAGACCCTTGGCACCAGCACCGAGCTGCCTGCTACCGGTCCTGAGAGTGCCCTGGCTGGCATCGGCGGCCTAAGTGCGCTGGGTTACGCTACTCGTAGCTACCTGCGCTCGCGCAAGTCTCTGGTTAATACCATGAAGCGCAAGTAACCTTCGCTTCTGGCTACGCCGCACGTTAGCGGGGCTTCGGCCCCGTTACGTGTAAATTGGCGCTCGTCGCGGTGAGTTTTCTCATCACGCTAGCAATCCAAAAAAGCCCTTCCTTTCGAGGAGGGCTTTTTTGGTGTATAGGAACTTTTTTGGGCGACGAGTCTTGAGGCGCCCTAACCACCAAGCAGAACCTTCCTGGAAAGATTTTAACGGGTAAGAGTAGCAACCATTTCGTCCTTTTGGACTCGTCAGTATAACTACACAGTTATATATGGTTATCCGGAATGAGCGAGGCGCGTTCGCCGAGACTCCTCAATAACATAAAAAGTCGAATACAGAATATATACAAATCATAAATATTGTGTTAAAGCTTGCATTTTGTGCAACCTTATGATAAGATCTGTACAAACGTTGATGGCATTCCCATATTAGCTAGCCGTCGCGATGAAGAATGAAGGAGTTTTGCATGGTTTCTGTGAACCGAGTATTAATGACGGGCCTGGTACTGGCCACCACGCTGGTAGGGAGCACCGCTTCCGCCGCCGACGCGCGTGACTGTAACACCAACTCAGACATGTACTGCGGCGCCTATACCAAGGCCGAGTTCCAGACCAAGGTCAACAACGGTGACAGCAAGAACTCTGCCGCCAACTTGAACCAGATTTACTTTGGCGAAGGCCGCGGCATTACCATGGCCGACTTCATGTCAGCTGACACCGTAGAAGGCGTCACCACCAAGAGCGGTGACGTGATCGTGAACGGGGAAGTGGTTGCCACTGGCGCCAAGAGTACCGGCCGCCACCAGAACCCAAGTGCAGTTAAGAGCGGCTCGCTGTGGCTGTCACCCAACTCAGCCGAGTTTTTGAGCGAATCCATCCCGGCGTTTGTGAACATGAAGGGTGGTACATTCCACTGGGCCATTATTAAGTCCTGTGGTAACACACTCGTGGCTACGCCCAAGCATAAGCCAACTCCTACCCCCACACCAACCCCCACGCCAACACCAAAACACACCCCCACACCAACTCCTACGCCCACTCCCACACCGACACCTACCCCAACGCCAACTCCCACACCGACACCTACCCCAACGCCAACTCCACCGGCCACCATTCCGGCTACCGGTCCTGAGAGTGCCTTGGCTGGCATCGGCGGCCTCACGGCTGTCGGCTATGCCGCGCGCAGCTACATCCGTTCGCGCAAGTCTCTCGTAGACAAGCTCAAGCGCAAGTAGCCTATGCTACGCTAACAAAAACACCCCTGCAAATGCCGGGGTGTTTTTGTTGTGCGTTTACTTCCAGGCCGCTACTTACCAGTTGTGTAGGGTCGGTAATTTTTGCAAGTTTTTCGCAAAAATTACCGAGTGTGTTCATGAAGCTTCGCCTGCATCCTGAAGGCCCGGCTGTGGATAACAATTGCGGTCATTTGCGCATGCATACTTACACGTGATGAATGTCAACATAAAATGCCTTTGCAGAGCCATTATTGTGAAATTGAGCTTACTCCAAAACCGAACATAAAAACTATAGACAGTGGGTAGAGAAGGGGACTATACTGTTTTCAGTGGGTTGCAGTGGGTAGCACGAACCACACACGAGATACATCACCATATGGACTACTTCGAGCGCAAACTAGACGACAAAAACCGGCTCACGCTACCAGCGGAGCTTCGTCACGAGTTCGAAGGGGGACAGGTGATCGTTACTCGAGGGTTCAAGCAATACCTGCATCTGTACACTGAAAAGACCTGGAACGAAGAGATGGAATCCGCGCTCAAGGGCGATATTCTTGACGAGCGCATCGCCGATCTCAACGTCCAATTTCGCACTGGTAAGACGACCGCTGGCATGGACAGCAAGCAGGGCCGCATTACTATCGAGCAGCATCTCCTCAGTTACGCTGGCATTACCCGCGAGGTGGTGGCCGTCCGAGCAGGCAAATATTGGCGCCTGACCGCGAAATCTTAATTCTTTGTCAATCTAGACCCGAACCTTAAAAAACCAAAACAAACATTTTAAAGGCAGCTATTTGGTAGTCAGCACCCGTACCATAGGTCAAGCGTTTAAGTTGACCTCGAACCTCTTTCGTGTAAAACTCCACCTCACACACTTTTTTAGGAATTATCATTCTCACTCGTTATCCGGGTGGGATGAGAATTCCTTACCACCACAACAAACTCCACTCCAAGCCGCCAACTCCAATGGCGGCACAATCAAAAACAAAAAGTTCAAACAAAAAGCTGGCTGCCAAGTAGGTGACCTTGAAAATGAAACCCCAACACTATCACCAACCAGTATTATTAGCTCCTGTCATCGATGTGCTTCGCCCTGCCAAGGGTGAGGTCTACTTAGACGGCACAGCCGGCTACGGCGGTCACGCGGCCGCTATTGCTGACCACATTGGCTCAAGAGGTCGATTGATACTGGTGGACCGGGACGCTAACGCCATCAAGGAGTTAGCTGAGCGGTTCGGGGATCACGCAGAACCAATCCATGCGAGCTTTCTTACGGCGGCCCATCGGCTCCTCGAGGATGGTGCGCTGGTTGATATGATTCTGCTCGATCTCGGGGTATCGTCACCACAAATTGACAATGCAGAGCGAGGCTTTAGCTTCAAATACGATGCGCCGCTTGATATGCGCATGGACCAGTCGCAGTCGCTGACGGCCGAAATGGTCGTTAATAAGTACGCTCAGCGCGAGCTGGAGCGAATTATTCGCGAGTATGGCGAAGAGCCCAAAGCTCGAGCTGTAGCGCGGGCCATCGTTGCTGGTAGGCCGTTTAAAACTACGGTACAATTAGCCAAGGTAGTTAGACGTTACGCCGTAAAACCGGCCGACATCGATGCTGCCACCAAGACCTTCCAAGCTATTCGAATCGAGGTCAATGGCGAGCTGGATGAAATCCATGAAGCCCTGCCGCTGATGCTTAAGCTTCTAGCTCCCGGCGGCCGCCTAGCCGTTATCAGCTTCCACTCGCTCGAAGACCGCCTTGTCAAACAGTTCATTGACCAAGAATCCCGTGATTGCCTCTGCCCGCCTAAGCAGCCCATCTGTACCTGTGGCCATACGGCCAGCTTACGCAAAATTACCACCAAACCAATCACTGGTGATTCCACTGAAATTGCTATCAATCCGCGAGCACGCAGCGCAAAGCTACGGGCCGCCGAAAAAATAAACAAACACCAAAAGGAGGACTAAATGTCCATCAAAGTACGAAACCTCAGCGCCAAGCCACAAACCGTAGCTATCCGCGTTAAGGCTAAATAACTCGTTCCTGGCCCGGGCTGGCGCGCCCACAAAAAAAACATCGGCGCGCCAGCCCACACTGTTCACCAAAACGTTCACAAAAAAAAGTCCACCAAAAAACATCAAAACCAAACGTCCGGAGAGAAAAATCATGGCAACTGCAGTCGTCACCGCACGCCGCAATCAGAACTTATACCGCCAGCCGGCCAAGCTCCAGCTTGGTCCGACCTCGGCCACCTTTGTCGTCATCGCGCTTATTAGCGTATTGGCGCTTCTATACCTCAATCAAATCACTAAGACTAATGTATTTGGTTACAAGATCACTGAGCTGACTGCTCAGCGTGACCACATTTTGGCCGAAAAGCAGGACTTGAGCGTGGAAGCTGCCCGTTTGCAGTCCATCCAGAATGCCCAGAAGTCGGCTGCTGCTAATCACATGGTGGCAACAACGCAGGTTTCTTACGCACGGTAGTGGCAGAATATACCGGTAACGCCATGGTAAGGTAGAACGAGTGATCAGTTACGGTGAGACAATTTTGCAGCGACGACGGCTGGCTATCATCACGATGAGCTTGGCCGTTTTTGCGGTGGTTTTGGGCGCGCGGTTATTCTATCTCCAGATCGTTATGCACGGCCGTTACACCAATGAAGCCAGCATTGAGCACACTCGCAAATATGAAGTGCCAGCGCGGCGCGGCGAGCTGTATCTCCATGATGGCAGCGATGGGCAGTCGCCGCTGGCGCTCAACCAGACCCTCGATGTAGTTGAGGCTGATCCCAGCCAGATGAAGGACAAGGCCGATGTGGCGAGCAAACTGGCTGCTACCTTGGGCAGCTCGGCGGATACGTACCGCAAGAAACTCGACGCCGGCCGAGAATACGTCAAAATTGCCGACCGCGTGCCACTGGATACCGGTGCCAAGCTAAGAGCACTCAAACTCATGGGGGTTTGGACCAAGGAAGAGACCTACCGTACCTATCCTGAGGGTTCACTGGCAGGGCAGGTAGCCGGGTTTGTGAACAATGACGGCAAGGGCCAATATGGCATCGAGCAGTATCTCAACGACCAGCTAGCCGGTTCGCCAGGCCAGTTTGGCGCCAAGGTCGACAACGTCACTGGCGCACCCATTGCTACGGCTAACAATATCATCAAGCCGCCCGAGAACGGTGCGAGCTACTTGTTGACTATCGACCGGAGCGTCCAGGCTATGGCTGAGCAGCAGTTGGCGGCGGGGGTGCAGAGTGTCAAAGCCAAGTCGGGCAGCGTGGTCATTATGAACCCGGCTAACGGCGCCATTATCGCTATGGCTAACTATCCGGCATTTGACCCCAATAATTACGCCCAGACTACCGATTACACCACGTTCTTGAATCAGGCGGTGGATCTGCAATTTGAGCCAGGCTCGGGCATTAAGACCTTCACCATGGCGGCGGGACTGGACCAGGGGAAGGTCACACCAGACACCACTTACGACGATCCTGGCTGCTACAAAGTAGACGATCGCCAGGTCTGTAACGCTGCTGGTGACAAGGCGGGTCCTCATAAAACTATGACTGTGGTGCTACGTGACTCGCTCAATACTGGTGTCATGTATGTGCTCAAGTTGCTGGGCGGAAACCCCGACAAGTTTATGCTGGCCGGCAAGAAGCTATTATATGACTACTTTACCAAGCACTTTGGCTTCGGGACCAGGACCGGCATTGAGCAGGCGAATGAGGTGGCCGGCACCATTAACCAGCCATCCAACGCGGCCGGTAACGATGTGAACTACGCCAACATGAGCTTTGGGCAGGGTATGAGCGTAACGATGATTCAGATGGTGTCGGCTATGGCGGCAGTGGCCAACGGCGGCAAGCTTTGGCAGCCGCACTTGTTGGATGCGCAGATCAACACCGATGGCGGCCTCAAGAAAATCCAGCCCAAGCTTATTCGCGATCACGTGATTTCGCCCAAAACTGCCAGCGACCTTAACCAGATGCTGCAAGTAGTGGTGGCGCATGGCTCAGGCTATCGTATCTATGATGACCCAACCAACAAACAGTACAAAATTGCCGGCAAAACGGGCACGGCACAGATCCCCAAACCCGACGGCACAGGCTACATTGATGGTGCTAACATTGGTTCTTTTACCGGCTTCGCACCGGCCGAAAACCCTAAGTTTGTTATGATGGTCCAGATTAATCAGCCCGGTGTGCCCGGCTACGCGGAATTTACCACCGTACCCATTTTTAGCGCTATCACCAGCTGGTTGTTTAAATATTATGGCTTGCCGCCCAGCCACTAAATTTGCGCTTATCGCAAGCCAAATGCTTATGTTAAAATAACAGATAAGAATCATGCCATTTCTACCTACCATCAACTTCATCCACGCGCAGCAAGTAACCTCGTTGTCACGAATCGCGTCTTTGGCTTTTGGATCATTTCTGTTGTCCATGCTCCTAACGCCGGTTTATACCAAGCTGGCGTTTCGTTACAAGCTATGGAAACAGCCGCGCGAGACCAGCGTGACAGGCGAGGCGGCTACGGTTTACCAAAAGCTCCATGCCGCTAAGCATAAGCGTCATATTCCCACTATGGGTGGCTCGGTTACTATTATTGCCATCGCGGTCATAACACTTCTCTTTAACTTATCGCGTAACCAAACCTATTTGCCGGTTTTTGTGCTAGTGGCAGCTGGCCTGGTGGGGCTTTTTGACGATTATCTCAATATCCGCAGTGAGGGCCTGGGCATTGCCGGCATGCGCGGTCGGATTAAGTTTGGGCTCATCTTTGGCATCGCTGTCGTGGGCGCATTGTATTTTTACTACAAGCTTGGCTACAGCCACATTCATGTTCCGGCAGTGGGAGATTTTGATATCGCCTGGCTGTACGTCCCATTATTTATTGGCGTGGTGGTCTCAACGGCCAACGCGGTGAATATCACCGACGGTCTCGATGGCTTATCGGGCGGCTTATTGTCTACGGCTTACGCGGTGTATGCGGTAATTGCATACTTCCAGCACAGCTACGGCATTGCGGGCTTCTGCGCCACGGTGGTGGGGGCTATGCTCACCTTTACTTGGTTCAACATCTACCCAGCCCGGTTCTTCCTGGGCGACTCTGGCGCCTTCGGTCTAGGGACCACGCTGGGCGTCATCGCCATGCTCACCAATACTGTGGTGGTATTCCCGATTATTGCCGGTGTGTTCGTTGTTGAGGCAGGCTCAAGCTTGATCCAAATTGTTTCCAAAAAGCTCTTTAAGCGCAAAATCTTTATCTCCGCGCCGCTCCACCATCATCTGGAGGCCGTGGGCTGGCCTGAGACCAAGGTAACAATGCGGCTCTGGGTGATTGGGCAAGTTCTGGGCGGGGTGGGTCTTGTGCTGGCGCTGCTCGGGAATAAAATTTCATGAAGCGCGCCAGTGCCCCAAGTGAGCCGATGCGAGCTCATCACCCTGACTATGTGATCGCATTGATTATCGCAGTCCTCTTAGCCGTTGGGCTGATTATGATGTACTCGGTTAGCCCTATCTTAAGCCATAAACTAACCGGCAGCGTGGACCGCAATTATTATTTCTTGAACCAAATAAAGTTCATCGGCATCGGCATGGTGGTGTGGATCGCGGCGGCGTCGGTGCCGTACCAATTATGGAAACGATACGCTCCTAAGTTGCTGGGATTATCGATTATTTTTCTCCTAGCTCTTCTTGTGCCGGGGCTATCTGATTCGTCACACGGAGCTACCCGCTGGCTTAAGGCTGGACCCATCTCGTTCCAGCCGGCCGAGGTTATGAAGGTGGCGCTCATTTTGTATCTGGCTATGTGGTTCGAACGCCGCCGCGAAGAGCTGAAGTCGTTTTGGGACGGCGTGGTGCCGTTTTCCATCATGGTGGGGGCGGCCTGCTTTGTGATCGTAATCTTCCAGCGGGATATGGGTACAATGGCGGTGCTGGCTTTTGCGGCCATCGGAATGTTTTTTACTGCTGGCTTGAGGTGGGTCCACCTGGGCGGAATTCTGGGCTCCGGCCTCGTTCTGGGCGCTGCTGCTATTGCCGCTTTCCCGCACCGCCTCAGCCGCCTATCTACTTTCCTCGACCCCTCGAAAGACGCCACCGGTTCGGGGTATCATATTGATCAGGCCCTCATCGCCATTGGCAGCGGCGGGCTGGTGGGCTTAGGGCTGGGTCGTAGCATCCAAGTGTATGGGTACCTGCCCGAGGCGGCCAACGATTCGATTTTTGCCATTATCGGTGAAGAGTTTGGGCTTATTGGTGCGCTTCTCGTCATCGGCCTGCTGGGGCTCCTGGTGTACCGTGGCCTGCAGGTGGCGCGGAACGCTCCCGACATGTTTGCCCGGCTTACCGCCACCGGTATTAGTCTGTGGATGCTGTTTCAGTCCCTCATCAATATTGGCGCTATGTTGTCGCTATTGCCGCTTACGGGCATTCCACTGCCGTTTATTTCCTATGGTGGCACCAGCCTCGTGATTTCGCTGTTTGGTGCCGGTATTTTATTGAATATTTCCAAGTACACTGTAAGAGAGGGAAGTGATGCGAATAATCGTCAGCGGCGGGGGGACAGCCGGGCATATAACGCCGGCGCTAGCAGTTTGCGACGCGCTAAAGCAGCTCGACCCTAACGTCGAATTGCTCTACGTAGGCCAGGCAGGCAGCATGGAGGCGCGTATTGTTACCGCTTCCGGTTGGCAGTTTGCGGCTATTAAGGCTGGCAAGTTTCGCCGAATGCAATCGGCGGGAATGCTGTCTAAGCTGCTCAACCCCAGTACATTAGGCCCCAATATTCGCGATCTGGCTAGAGTGGTGCAGGGTGTGGGTGGCGCCCTGCGAATTCTGCGCCGATTTAAGCCCGAGGTCGTGTTTCTTAAGGGTGGTTTTGTGTGCCTGCCAGTGGGAATTGCTGCTCGTTTGCTCCACATTCCGTACGTCATTCACGAGTCTGATGTATCGCCCGGGTTAGCCAATCGAATTCTAGGAAAATGGGCTTACCGCATTGCCGTGGGCTTTCCGGTTAAGCATTATCATGACTTTGATAAGAGCCGGCTGATGTACGTCGGGAACCCGGTACGCCCAGATATCCTAAAGGCCCACCGGCTTGAAGGCTTGGCTATGTTTAAGCTGCAGGATGGATTGCCGGTCATATTGATAACTGGCGGCTCGCAGGGCGCCACTCAGATTAACGATGTGGTTTTAGAGGCGCTGTCAGGGCTGCTGCCTCATTATCAAATTATTCACCAGACCGGCGATCGAGACCTCGAGCGAATTCGGTTTGAGCTTGGCCGACGGTCTGACATTACCCATCTTGAGCGTTACCACCCCTATGCCTTCCTCATGAAAGAAATGGCTCCAGCCTTAGCGGTGGCTGATCTGGTGATCGGCCGGGCCGGAGTCGGCACCATAAACGACTCGGCGGCATTAGGGAAGCCAACCGTACTAATACCGAACTACGAAATGGCTAGTCATCAGCTCGAAAATGCCCGCTTATTAGCCCGGCAGGGTGCTGTTCGGGTTCTGAATGGTACCACCTTGACACCCGCTAAGCTGGTAGGGGAGGTGAAGCGCATCTTGGACGATCCAGCGGAACAGGCACTCTTAAGCAAGGGGATTCGAGAGCTTGGGCGACCCCAAGCGGCGCATGATCTGGCTGTCCTGCTCGAGGCCACGGTGCGCAAATTCCATGGGGCAGGGGAGTCGGCGGCCGGCGAGGACGAAGCATGAACCAACGACGTGTACGCAGTGTCGGTCGGCCAACCTACGGCCGCCCTCAGCCTGTTCGGCGCGCCCGGGCGGGGAGTGGTTTTAAGCTAGGTGTTTTGCCCAAGCGGCTGATTATCTTACTGTTGGTGGCTCTGGGGGTGGTATTTATCCTTAAGGAATCATTCAACATAAAAACTATCGATGTCAAGTCTCCCCAACGTGCGGGCGATATTCAGATTGAGGTCAAGAAGCTGCTGGATAGCGGATGGCGGCAGCATAATGTGCTCACGCTCGACTCTGGTGCTCTTGAATCGGCCCTCGTGGCGGCTGATCCGATGATTAAAACTGCCACCATCACACGGGCTTGGCCGAGTGGCATTACCGTAGCGGTAACGCTCAAGGCGCCAAGTCTGGGCTGGTCTACGGGTAACCAAGCCTACTTACTGGATCGCGACGGCAGTGCCATCGGCACCCTGCCTTCTGGCCTCCCTGTGCCCGTGGTGGTAGATGGTAGCAACTTGCCGGTCCAACTAGGGCAGCGAGTTACCACCACACGCTTTGTGGCCTTCGTGACGGACGTCTCCCAGGCCCTGCCAGGGCTCAAGATTACCCCTGCGCGGTATGAAGTCAAAGATACAACACTCGATCTTTACGTTACTACGGCCAAGGGCTACCAGCTCGTGCTCGATACGAGCCGCAGCTCTCAGGATGAGCTTGCTCAGCTTCAGGCACTGTTAGCTTATCTTAAAAATCAAACACCCTCGCAATACATTGACTTACGCATTGCCGGTAAGGCTTACTACAAGTAATCAAAATGTGTAATTTCCCTGCCTTAAGTTCGGTTTTTGTACACTTTCTTGAGAAGGAATTCTAGATTAGGCGCACGGTCCTTTAATCCCACACAGAACAAACGGAAGCAGGGGTGAGAAGTGCCACAAAGTAAGATTAAATGATTTGGGCTCAAAATTAGCTATAAATGAGTCTCTGTACTAAATAAGCCTAATGAGTCGTAAAATGTATATTGTGCGACACTGAGCATACAGTGCTGCCCTGGTGTGGTTGGACCTTTATATTATTCCTTGGCTAAGCCATAAACTAACAATGAGCTCCATTTTAAAGTGCAGCTTCACTTCTAGGCCTGGCATATCTTCCTGCGCCACACAAGTACCCCATGATAAACCAAGGAAGAGGCATTCTTAGGAATCCGCAACCCCTAAAGAGGGAAGTCGCAGCTGAAGACTAGCGCAGGCTAACCTGCTCTCCGGCCTGGAAAGGCTGATCCTGAGCCGGAGCGGCCGGAGCAGGGGCATGGACGACCGGCTGGCTTACCTGCTCGTAGCTGGGAGAGCTCACGGGGGCAGCGGGTTGTGGCGCTACAGCGGGCTGAGGAGCAGGCTGAGCGGCCGGCTGAGGGGCTGCTGGCGTAGCAGTGGGCTGTAAGTCGGCCTGCATGGTCTTGATGGCCTGGCGTACGGCCTCATCTCGGTGGTGGCCCTCACGACGACTGGACTGGCCAGACTGCGCTGCGCGCGGTTTATTGTCGCCGCCTCTCCCCTGCCGCTGTTCACGCTGCTCGCTTTGCTCGCGTTGCTGGAGTGCGTCTCGCTGCGCGTTGCTAAATGTGGCTTGACCGCCACCACCGCTGCGGCCTCCCTCTCCCCTCCTTGGTTCGGGCCGTGACGGTGCGGTTGGGGATAAGCTCGGGTTCTGGAGGTTGGCCAAAAACTCACTCTTGGGTTTGTTCGGTTTTTGATCTCCACCAGCAAAAGCCGGCCGAGCATTGCCGTCCACGACGGTGGCGACGGCGCGAGCGCCTTGGTCGGTAGCTTCCTCGGTGCGAGTGCGGATATCGGCCTCAACTTCATGGCGCAGCGAAGCGTAGCGCTCCTGAGAGGCTGTAATAATCTGCGGCGTCATATCATTTTCGGGGTCAGGCATGCGGAGGGTTTTAGCCGAAAACGGCAAGCTCTTCTCGCCATTAATAATCATTGAGCTGAAGATGTGCTGGTTATTAAGCCGCGTTAGGTCCTCAGGCAAGAATACGGGCTCGAAGTAGGTGCCCATAATCTTGGCATCGCCGGGGCCGATGCGGAAACTGATCATGGTACCGACGTTACCAAACACGGCGTCGCGCACGGTCTCTGGCATCTGGGCGATGTACTGGTTGGCCACCGTTAAGTTAAGCCCATACTTACGAGCCTCACTCATGATGACTGCAAATGAGTCGGTGGCGAAGTTCTGGAATTCGTCTACATACAGATAGAACGGGCGACGCTGGTCAAGCGGTAGGTCGGCTCGGCTCATGGCAGCCAGCTGAATCTTGGTAACCATAAGCGCGCCCAAAATGGCCGCATTGTCCTCGCCAACGCCACCGCGGCTGAGGTTGACCACCAGGATCTTCCCCTCATCCATGATTTTGCGGATGTTAAAGGCGCTTTTTTTCTGCCCCACGATATTACGAATAATCGGGTTAGCCACGAAGGCACCGACCTTGTTTAAGATAGGTGCTACGGCCTCGGCGGCAAATTTATCGTTCCAGGAGGCAAACTCGGTTGTCCAGAAGTTTTTGACGACCGGGTCATCGATTTCGCGAATTACGCGCTTGCGGAAGTCTTTTTCCACGAGTAGCCGCGTAATATCAAGCATGGTGGCGCCTTCATAGTCAAGGAGCCCCAGGATGGCGTAGCGCAGAATGTACTCCAGACGCGGACCCCAGGAGTTTTCGAACATGCGCTTGAGCACACCTACAAGTTCCGAGGAGATGTGGTTCTTCATAGCTGGATCGGTAACTTCCATGGGGTTAAACGCCATGGGGTGCTCGCGGTCGGTTGGGTTGAAGTAAATAACGTCGTTTAGCCGGTGCTCGGGTACGTATTTGAGCATGTCGGTGGCGTAGTCGCCGTGGGGGTCGATAATAGCAAAGCCCATGTCGTGGTAAATGTCTGACAACGTCAAAAGCTCCAGCGCCATCGACTTACCAGTACCGGTCTGGCCTACAATGTAGACATGACGGCCGCGGTCCCGGCGCTTAAAGCCAAATTTATGGTTCTGGCCACGGAAGTTGGTGAGACCAAACAAACTTACTTCGTCGACTTCGGTGGTGCCTTCCATGGGTAAGTTTGACGGCGGCTCAGAGGTTTTGGAGGTAGTCCAGACCATATTGGGTGTCTCAACTGAGCTGTGCGGTAAGTGGTAGAGCGAGGCTAGCTCTTCAATATTGAGCACATGGCCGGCATCCATAAATAGCCGAGCCTGGTAGTCCTCAATAAAGTCCTCGCTATTAAAGGTTTTAGTGTTTACAAAGCCATTAAGATTGGTGGTGTTGAACTGCTTAAAGCCACCTACGATGGCCTGCATCCGTTGCTTGGCTAAGGTCTCATCGGGCCCGAGGTATGTAATACGGACCTTAACGCCATACCCTAGCTTGGTGATTTTTTCCTCAACAGCCTTAATAATAGTTTGCTGGCCGGTCGAGAGCTCCACCTTCTCTTTTTTGGCCTCGGACTTCTTTTCCTCTTTGGCCGGCGGTCCAGTGAGCGCCTTGACAAATGTCATGATAATGTGTTCTGGCAAAACCAAGAATTCTTTTAGAATACGATCTATAAGGCTCGCGCCGCTGCCGCCACTTTTAACTTGCTCTATATAGCTCTTGCCTCTATCCTGCCAAGAGTCATCGACCGGTCGGGCCAGAATCTGGACCCAGACCTCTTCCCCGGTCTGTTCTAACTTGGCTAGAACGCCGGTAATTCCAGCCAATGGGTCAACCTCGAACGAGGCGAAGGTTTTGATTGGCAGGACGTCGAGTTTATTAAGACTCAGCTCGGCGCCGTAGATTGACCGGCCGTTAATGGGTAGCTGCGAGTAGTCCTCGACCCCTTCTTTGATCTGAACGGTGGAATACTGGGCGTAAATCTGACTCTCCACGAAATCCTTGAGGTGCTTGGGGCACCAGACGTAAAACTGAATAGTCTTCTCGCGAGCTACAATTTCAAACGAAATATGCTCTTGGAGAGAGCCTTCTTTGACGAGCTCGCTTTTGGGCCGCAGGATACCGTGCAGCGAAGCAAACATTTGCTCAGCTGACAGCTCTTTCTTTTCGTTGTCCTTTGGTACCTCGATCAGGAGCAAGATATTATCAACGCTCTCAACCCATTTTTCGGTGCGTCGATTCTGATAAATGAGGTACATGAGCACAGCAAAAACCGGAATCCAGCCATAGAACTTGAATAGAATCACGAACAGGAGCTGGAAAACCGACCAGAGAAACCCTAGGATACCCTCCAGAGCGCCCAAGCGGTTAATCCTCCTTTAGCTTGTAGGTAGCCTTAGCGGTGCGAACAAACTGATCTTTTTCTTGCAGGTTGAGGATGATGGTGGTCGTCTTGACCTGGCGCTTAAGCAGTACGCGGCGCACGATTTCGTCCTTGTGAAGCGGCTGATCCTCGCGTAGAACGGCTGAGATAATCTCGGCAACCGTGCCAGGAGTGTAACCCCATTCGGCCAGCGCGTAGATACCGCGGCCAATCAAGATAAACCGAATGTCCTTAATGAGCTCGTTATGAACGGCTTGGACCGTGACGTCGCGCTTAGCCGCGCCCATGCTGCGGACATGCTTAGCGATATCAGAGAAGTGCAGCGGTCGGCCATGGCGGCTAAGAACGAGGTACGTCTTGTCGCGGATGCTCTTAGGATTAACCTCGGGCCACGTATTGAGACCCCACTTGCCGTCAAAGAAGGCCAGCCCTTTGGAGACACGCATCAGCTGCTCGAGTGTGGTGCTGTCAAGCTCTGAGGGCAGCTTGCCGCGTAGCTTGGCGAGCGTGGTTGGCTTACCAATGGCTTTGACCGCCTTAGTGATCTCGCCCAGTAGCTGGATGACCTGATGGCGGCCGAAGATGGGCATAAGGCCGGCCGACAAACGGAGATGGTCATCTTCGTCGATGAGCTCCACGTCGGGCGACAACAGGGTGAGGAACATGATGTAGGCTAGGTCCTCCTCAGGAGCACCAAGTACCTGGGCAATGTCGGTTACCAGGGCGACGCCACCGACTTCGCGCACAATCTCGGTGATGTACTGGTTGGCGCGGTCTACCTGAGGCGAGCTTGAGCCTCGCATCTTGGTAATGGCTGCCTTCTCGATCTGGCGGACGCGTTCGCGGGTAATGTCGAAATCGTTACCGATCTTCTCTAGGGTCTGGCGCTTCTTTAAGCCAAAGCCAAATCGCCGGGCAATAATCTGCCGGTCGCGGTCACGTCGCAGCTCACCCAGAATCTGAGTGGTGGCGGCTTTATAGTCGTAGGTTGTCTCGGTTTTAGTGCTCATAGGTGATGTCATTGGTGAAATTATAAAATAAGTGGTAAACCGTGTCAACGAAACCAGCAAATTCACCTTACTGCTGATTGTTTCGTGATGGATTTCTATAATACTAAAACATTATACTTCAAATGTAAATAGCAATCTGGGGGTTTTCACGATTTTTCTCCAAGAACTCGATCGATGATGTGGGCAAGCTCCGGTTTTGTTTGGGCCAAAACGAGGTTTGCCTCAAGCCAGCCGGCCGGATTGCCGGCGTCAAGATGCCGGCCCGTAGCCCGGTACACCCCAACCGCGTGTTCGCGGGCGCACGCCTGTATGGCGTCGATGACATAATACTCGCCGGACCTAGGATCTGGTTTTAGGTTGTCCACGTAGTCTAGGAGCGTGGGCGTGAGGACGTACTTACCTAGGTTGGCTAAGTTTGATGGTGCAGTCCCGGGTGCGGGTTTCTCTACAATGCCGGTTAGCACTTCCCTGCCCTCTCGGCTTCCCAGTGCTAAAACGCCGTATCGGCCAATCTCATCAGCCGGCTTTTCGAGTGCACTCACCACCCCGGCCAAACCCGGCGTGAGCGCGCGAATGAGTCCGTCGGTGTCGCTTTGGCCATCGGTTCGGTAGAGGAAGTCGTCACTATTGCAGACGAGTATCGACTCGCCGGCCGCCAGGTGCTGGCGCGCGAGTCGAACGGGGATGCCAGTGCCATAACCGGCATCGGCTGGCTGCTCAATGAACTCAAATTGAGCACTGTGGTGGATCTCCTGGAGCTCGGCTAGCGCTTTGGCTTTGCCAAAGCGCTTGAGGTGCTGCTCGAGGTCCGGCTGGCCGAGATAGTAATCCTGGAGCGCACGGGTGCCGGGCCGGGTGACAAAGATAATACGTTTGATGCCGGCAGCGATACAGTCAGCCACCGTATAGTCGATGACGGGTCGGTTTAGAATAGGGAGCATCTCTTTTTGGATGCCGGCGGTTACAGGTAGCATACGGGTACCGTAGCCGGCTACCATAATGACAGCGGTGGATATATTGGTTTTCATAGGGTTGGCGTCTCTTGCGGATTAATGTTTTGGCAATCCCCGAGTATACACGATGTCTAGCTAAAGTATAGCCTCATGATGATCCGCGCGAGCTTATCACTATCGTGGCGGATGAAGGTGCGGCGAATGAGCCGATCAGCCGGATTTTGGGTACTCACGGTACCCGAGATAAGGTCTTCACCGATAGCGGCGTAGGGTGCTGAGGCCAGCGCTGCTTCATCCGCTTCGACCCAGTACTCCCCTGCCCGAGCGTATTTTTTGAGCAAAGCGGCTTCGGGCTTAGTTTTGTTATAGAGTACCGTGCTAATGACGGGTTGGCCGATGAAACGCTCGATTTCCGCCACGTAGTCGTGCACGAGGAAGCCGTCAGTTTGGCCGGGCTTGGTGACAAGATTGCTGATATAGACGATGCGGGCTTTCGTCGCCTGCAGAGCTTCGCTCATGCCCTCCACGATGAGCGCCGGGGCCAAGGAGCCATAGAGGTTGCCGGGCGCAATCACCACGATGTCGGCGGCTATGATGGCCGCCCGGGCTTCGTGGTTGATCCTGGCTGTGGGGTCGAGTGTGAGTGTTGGTCGCCTGGGCTTGCCATCACCGGTGGGCTTCGTCTGACCGAAAACGTGCTCAGCAATCTCATATTCGCCATGGACGACGTTGCCATCAGCTTCCTCGAGTACCAGGTTGACGTTATCAAGTGTCACTGGCACAACGCGGCCGTTAATGTTGAGCACTTTACCGGCGGTTTTGACTGCGTCCGCAAAGCTGCCGGTGGTTTTCTCAAGCGCAGTCAGGAAGAGATTGGCAAATGAGTGGCCGCCAAACGTCCCTTCCGCAAAACGGTAGTTGAATAAGTCGCGCATGGTCTGGTCGGACTCCGACAGTGCTACAAGGCACTGTCGGATGTCGCCGGGTGGTAGCACGCCAAGCTCGTCACGCAAGATGCCGGTGGAGCCGCCGTTGTCGGCCATACTCACAATGGCGGTGATGTCGCGGACGTAGTACTTGAGTGCTGAGAGCACTGTAAAGCTGCCCGTACCGCCGCCAATAACTACGATCTTAGGGCTGCGGGCGGCGCTCATGCGGCTTTAAAACTCCTTGAGCATGCCCGCGATGGTCTGGTTGAGCTCGGCGATGGGTACGCGTTTTTGCTCCATGGTATCGCGGTGGCGGATGGTGACAGCCTTGTCTTCAAGCGAGTCGAAGTCGAAGGTCACGCACAATGGCGTACCGATCTCGTCTTGGCGGCGGTAGCGCTTCCCGATCGATTGAGTTTCGTCGTACTCGGCGCGAAACTGGCCGGCGAGCTCGGCGAATACTGCCTTGGTGGGTTCGGTCAGCTCGGGCTTTTTGCTCAAGGGCAGCACAGCTATCTTAATGGGTGCGATCTCTGGTCGGAAACGCAGGACTACGCGTGTCTCGCCATTGACCTCTTCCTCGTCATAGGCGGCGTGCATGAGCGCGAGCATCAGCCGGCCTACGCCCACCGACGACTCGATAACGTGCGGCATAAAACGGGTTTTGGTGGCCTCATCGAAGAAGGTCAGGTCTTTGCCGCTGAACTTGGCATGTTGGGTGAGGTCAAAGTCTGAGCGGTTGTGAATACCGTGCAGCTCCTTGAAGCCCATCGGGAATTTATATTCGATATCGAGCGCGGCTTTGGCGTAGTGGGCGCGCTCATCGGGCGCATGGTCACGGAAGCGCAAATTACCTTTGGGCAGTCCCATTTTGAGCAGTAGCTCGTAGGCATACTCTTTCCAGCGCTTGTAGGCTGCTTCAGCCTCGGCTTCGGGCAGGAAATACTGCATCTCCATCTGCTCAAGCTCGCGGACGCGGAACACGAAGTCCTTGGGGGTGATTTCGTTACGGAAGGCCTTTCCTATCTGGGCAATACCAAACGGTAGCTTTTGACGCGTGGTCTCGCGCACGTTTTCATACTGAGTAAAGATGCTGCCAGCGGTTTCTGGCCGTAGGTAAGCAATGCTGGCCTCGTCCTGAACTGGGCCGAGGTAGGTTTTGAGCATCAAGTTAAAGACCTTGGCCTCGGTAAAGGTGTGCTTTTTGCCGCAGTTGGGACAGGCCTTATCCTTAAGGGCTTCATTGAGCTTATCGAGATCGGAAGTGTCCAGATCTGCCACGTGGTCGGCACGGAAGCGGTGTTTGCAGTTTTTGCAGTCAATCATCGGGTCCACGAACGTATCGACGTGCCCACTCGCCTTCCAGAGCATGGGGTGCTGAATAATGGCTGTGTCGACGCCCACGATGTTTATCTGTGAATCCACATAGGCGCGCCACCACATGTCCTTGATGTTGCGCACCAGCTCCACGCCATAGGGGCCATAGTCCCAGAACCCAGCGATACCGCCGTAGATCTCGGATGCTTGAAAAACGAAGCCGCGTCGCTTAGACAGTGAGACGAGCGTTTCCATTGAGACTTGAGTGGATTCTGGCATGTTTTGTGTTCCTAAAACCGTAGATTAGATGCGTATGTGAGGTCATTATAATCGCCTTCGCCTAATCGGCCAACTCGGCCCCAGGCCTTCATCGTTTGATGAAGCGCTAAGGTCGGGGCCGACGGGGCGCACGAGGCGCCCCGTCGGCGGGGTCGATCAGGCGGTGAGTCGGATCACCAGGTCGATGACTCCGGTCGCGGACATCAGTGCGAGGATGCCTGCCATGAAACGGGGCCAGCGCATGACACGCAGCAGGCGCGGGAAGTTCGTCCAGAGCGATCCGCCGTCGCTGGTCGCCGCATTGGCCTCCTTGTCCTCGAGCCGGGCGGCTTTGGGGTGGACTCGGCGGCCCAGCTGGGCCAGGGCTGCCAGGATCAGGGCGAACAGGATGAGCCCGGCCACCCTGAGGGCCATCTCGACCATGGAGTCCAGCCGGAGGATGCGGATGATGGTGAGGCCCGTGAGGGTGAACATCACGCCGTAGAACCACAGCGGGAGCTGGACGGGGTGGGTTAACCACTGGCCGACGGTCGCGCGGCTGGGTCTGGTCGTCTCGTTGGACTCGGTCATGGGACTGCCTCTCTGATGTCGAGGGGTCGGCACGCGCCGACGGTCCCCGCGATTGGGGATTATTTATAATAGCATATTATGCAGCCTAAGTCAATATTATTGAGCTAAAAATGCAGGTTGCCTTCGTCGAGCAGAGCCTCGAGATCGTCTTCGTCCAGCGTGCCTACCTGAGCCAAATAAACCAGGTCGGCTTGGTAGTTATCCAGCACGGCTTCGTACCGGTCCGACTGCTTGTCAGCCAGAATACGCAAGGTCGCCATCGAATCTTTAATAAATTCTTCTACCTCGTCGGCCGTCATCATTTCCCCTTCTGTGAGGTCGGGATTGCTGATACAGCGCGCCGGTGCTTCTACGCCTGCGGCCTGGTAGTCGGCCAGTTTCCAAGAGAGTTCAGATCGATTCATGGCCGTATTTTAACACGACTACGCAAGTTGTACGCAGGCGCAGGCTTATAGGCCAGGGTGAAACGCCTTCCCTATGTGGTGTTCGTAGAACTCGTCGCACAGCAATAGGCTGGCAGTGGCTAGGCCTTCAGCCTCCTGGATTTGGCGAATGGTGGCGTAAGGATGGTCGGATAGCAGCCGCCACAGCTTGATGGTTCGGGTATCTATTGGCCGGCTGGTTGCGGCAGCGTCGGCTGGGCAGACAATACCACCCCGAGCTGCGTCAAATTGGTAGACCAGATTGTCGCTCGCTTGGCCGCAGATGACGCACTGCATGAGCTCGGGCCGATATCCGGCCACATTGAGCAGTCGGAGCTTAAACCAGAGCTCGATGAGTGGTCCCGTCGCGCCTTCCTCTATGCACCGTAGGGCCTCTTGGAGATGTCTGTAGAGCTCCGGTTGCTCATGATGCTCCTGGGCGAGCCGATCCATCATTGAGGCAAAGGCGTAGGCCAGACCCAGGCGGCTATAGTCGAGGGCCAAGCTGTGCGGATACCAGGCTAGGCGAGCTGAGGTAATGACATCGAGATTGCGCCCGGTGGCCAGCACCAGCTTAACTTCACCGAATAATTCCAAATGACCACCCGACTTGCTTTTGATCTTACGCACGCCTTTAGCCACGGCACTAAGCTTACCGTGGTCGGGGGTAAGTAGCCGGATAACTCGATCCGCTTCACCAAAGTTGGTGCGGCCAATTACGATGCCGGTGGTTTGGTAGCTTGCCATGGCGCCATTATAACGCGCCGACGAGCCTAAGCTTCGGCAGTTTTAGATCCTGAGCTGGGCTTATGCTTGAGTGCTTTAACGGCTTTGGATACAACTTCATCGGGTGTGTGATGACTTTTTATAAGGTAATCGCTGACGCCCAGAGCCTTGGCCAGCTCCTGATTCATATCAACTTCGGCTTGGCCGAGATTGGTGAGTAAAATAACGGGAATTTGGCGTAAGCCCGGTTGCTTCTTGATCTCTTTGAGAACATGAAAGCCGTTTATTTTGGGCATCAATATGTCGAGTAAAATGAGTTCCGGCTCAAAACTCTTGAGAACAGTCAGGCATTCCTCGCCATTAGTGGCAATGCGAACCTCATGGCCCTCAAGTTCGAACTTAGCTTGATACATTTCTACTAGAATGGCATCGTCTTCGACGAGCAGAATCTTTGCCAAAACATTTCTCCCGATTTAGCCCATTAAACAGAGTGTAACAGATAGCATGCCTCCTTCAAGGGGAGAACGCAATAGTAAATTATCCAATCAGTGGCAACTGTTTGGCAATGGGGAGCGTAAAACGGAACTTACTCCCCCGCCCTTCTTGGCTGGTGGCCCAAATCCGCCCATTGTGTGATTCGACCAAGTTTTTGACAATGTACAGCCCCAGGCCTGTGCCGCCCGCCTGGACGCTCATGGGGTTGTAAATGCGGCCGAACTTGGTGAACAGGCGGTCAAGCTGGCTCTTGGATATACCTACGCCGTGATCCGACACGGTGGTGACAAGTTCGTCGCCTTGAATTTGGAAGTCGACCTCAACCTGCGTTCCCGGCATAGAGTACTTAATGGCGTTGTCGACGAGGTTGAGCAGAATTTGATGGAGCCTGGTCTCATCGGCCAACACCAGCGGCAGCCGCTTAGAGCGCTTAACCTTGATGAGAATTTGATTGGCGGCGCCTTTGCCGGCCAGCTCAGAGGTGACTTCATTGAGGACGTTCTCCATGGCCACGGGGTTGATCGACAGGTTAATCTTGCCCGATTCGATGTAGCTGACATCGAGGAGGTCTTCGACAAGATCAATCATGCGCTGGTTGGACTGATAAACCCGCGACAAATAATGCTGCTGCTTGTCGGCGAGCTCGCCAAAGTCCTGCTTAAGCACCATGGACAAAAAGCCCTTAATGGCCGTGAGTGGCGTGCGCAGCTCATGCGACACAATGGAAATAAAGTCGCTCTTAATCTCCTCCACCTCGCGGTCTTTTTGCGTATTGCGGATGATGGCGATGCCTGAGGTAACCTTGCCCGCATCGTCAAAGATCGGCGAGTAGCTGATCTCGGTCCAGAGTCGGCCGCCAACCCGGGTCTCGATAAGCTGTTCGCTCTTAGCGATGGTAATGCCATCTCCGAGCACCCGGCTGAGCGGTGGAGCAGATGGCGCGCTGGTTTCAAGCGTGACCGTTTTTACGATGCGCTCAAACGGCAGACCAATAGCCTCAGCGGCGCTCCATTGAGTGATCTCTGTAGAGGCGGGGTTGAAGCCCACAATAATGCCTTGGCGGTCAAAGATAATGATACCCTCGTCGGTAAAGCGGAAGACTGCCTCCCAGCGCTCTCGCCTGGCGTTGACATCGTGATACAGTGAAGCGTTTTCGACGAGTACGGCCAGTCGGGTAGCCACAAGCTGCAGCAGCTTAGCGTCGTGGTCACTATAAGCCGCATTGGGCCGCCCCACCAGGACCACACCCAGAGTTTTGGAGTGATGCATGATGGGCGTGGCTAAATGGTGGTATTTGGTTTTGGAATGGTCCGCGGCGGCGTCTCGCCGGCTCACAAACGCCTGTGAAACGATGTGCTTGGCGCCCAGCTCCAGGGCTGGCTTATCGTAGTCGTGCGGGTTGAGCGACTGCTGGCGTAAAAGCTGCTGCTGGCCGGGATTGTATAGGTAGATACTGGCCGAGTCGGATTCTAGCAACGTGCCTATTTTGGACAAGTATTTCTGGTAGATACTGCTAACGTTGAAGCCTACAATAGAGGATAGCTCGGCTAGCTGCGACAGCTCACGCAAGTGGCGCTGGGCCTTGGCGGTCATTTCATTGGCCTCAACCGTCTTCTCGATAAGTGGCGTAATGTCACGCGCTGTGGCCACGGCGCCAGTCGGCCGCCCCAAAGTGGTGAGCGGTCCGAGTGAAATCTGAATATGTCGGCTGGTAGCGGGAAAATGCGCGTAGCACATGAGCCGCTTGCCTTTAAGCACATCCGCCACCAGCGATGGAAGATCTTGGTCGAACGTAATGTCTTGGCGGCGACTAATATCTTCAAAAAACTTCTGACCAACAATGGAGCCACTCTCGGCTACATCAAACAAGCGCAGCCACTCGTTGTTGCACTCCATGGTGTGTCCCTCTCCATCGATGGTAATGAGACCGTCCTGAATATTGCTTTGAATCGTTTGAAGCTTCTCTTTTTCCAGATATAGGAGCGTAATATCACGGATGTTAATAAGTACGCCCACGATGCTACCGGCGGCGTTCAAATACGGCGAATAAACGGCTTCAAAGTACCGAATGCTCATACTGCCGACTTGGAAACTACTTCGCCCCAAGCCGCCAATTAAAGCCTGTTCAATAGCGGCGGTTAACTCGGTTTTTTCGAGTGAGATAGCCAGCCGCTGGCCAAATACTTCTGTGAGCGGCCGGCCGGTTGATCTGTTGGTGAGCCCAAGCAGGCTGCCGGCCGCGGCGTTGTAGTAACGAACATGGCCGGCTCGGTCCAGGACGATGAGTCCGTCACGCATGAGGTTGCGGGTTTGTTCAATCTCACTCGATACGTCTACGAGGTCGGTGTGAAGATTAGCGTTAGCAAAGGCAATGCCAGCTTGCTCGGCCAAGCTCTGGCTAAATCTTAATTCCGAGTAGTCAAACTCGCGCGGCGTCTTGGAGTACAGCACCAATGCTCCCACAAACTGCCTGCTACTAAAGATGGGCGCTACGAGCATACTTCGTATGCCCTCAGCCTTAATAACCTTGGCTTGGCCCGAGACGGCGCCTTGCGTAGCATCATAAATCTGGGTAGGTCCATGGTGCTTAATGAGTTGGGCCACGGTGGCCGAGTTGCGATCCACGCGGATAGCCGCAACGTAGCGCTCAGATAGTCCTATGGCTCGGTAGATCGATAGGATTTCTTCGCCCTGGCTAGCCACAAAGAGCGAAACAGCGTCGACGCGGAAGAGCTTCTTGGTATGGGATAGCAGGGTATCGGCTACTTTGTCAAAATCTAGGGTGCGCGTGATGGCCTGGCTGATGCGCTGCAACGCTAAGGCTTCTGCTAGGCTTGTTTTGGCTTGCTGGGCCAAGGTTTGGCGCCGGAGTGTTTGGGCGGCCTCTCGTGCTAGTATATGGATAACTTGTTTATGGCTTTGATCTTGAGACTTTATAAAAATGACGAGGCCGCCTAGGCGGTTTTTATCTATCTCAAGCCATAATACTTGAGTATCCGAAGCACCTAGATGATCGCGCAGACGCTGTATGCCAGCCTGGCGCGGGCGCGCCGAGGCATCTGAAATTAGCTCACCATAGGCCAATGCACCCCGCCGCGGAGCTGGTAGCTGACTTTCGTCGATGAGACCAACTTGGCCAGCGGCATCGATTACAAAGCCGCTGACGCCAACTGCGTTTCCAAGCTGGCGCACAGAACCACACACAAGGCGCAAGGCTCGTGCCGGAGTCGTTGTAAGGCTGATGGCCTCTAGAGCTTCGTCGAGCTCGACGAGATCAAGGCCGAGACCAGACTCAGATACCGATGGTTTATCAACTGCCATGCAATCTCACATTATTAGACCTAAGAGTATCACCGTCACTTTAGCTCACTCAAGCGTAAGAGTGACAAAAGTGAGCGGTAATCCTACGGTAATGCTTTGGACTGGGCTAGAATTTGATCGAACTCGCTGTTGTAGGTGGTGTCTTCGTTGATGAAGACCAGGCTCTTGTCACGAATTGGCACGACTACAACTCGGCTGGTGCGCTTATCTGAGAACTTGCCAGATACCTGTACGCCCTTAACGCCTGACACTGTGACATCCTTGCGAACGAGGGTCTTTTGACCGTCAAACTGCTTGAGATATTCGTTGAGAGTGCGCTGGACGAGGAGTATCTTGGCGGCCGCCAGCTGATCGACGCTGTTTTCGCGCTGCACAAAGTCGGGATGGACCACCAGCGTCACTTGGGTATTGGCCGAGCGCTCGTGATCCACGGTGGCGCTCCAGTTTTGGGGGAATTTAATCTGGAACGAGCCGTACTCAATCGGAGCGATGTACGACCGATACGGTGATTCGGCGGCAATTTCCGCAGCTTGCTGGTCCTGTTTTTTTTGATCTTCTCGCGCGGCTGCTACTGCGGCGGCTTTTTGCTGATTGAGCGTGGTGGTGGCCACATGGGCTTGATTGAAGGCTATGACGCTCATGAGCCCGAACCCGACGGCGCCAAGACCCAAAATGCCAATAAGTGCCCATAGCAGCAGATTTTTATTATTACCTTTGCCGGTCGATGGCATCATGGGTGGTAGCCCCGGTCCATAATTGCCGCTGGGCGCGGTAGTAGGTGCGGTGCTGGGTGTGGGCGTACTAGTTGGTTGCTGATCCATGTTACTGCTTATGGTAAAACTATTGGTTGGGTTGCGCAAGCCTCTCCGCAGCCGGGTAATCGTATCGCCAGGCACTGCTCGAATGGCGAGTAATGTCTCGGCCGGGGATTTTAAATGCCAGCGACACTACGGGCGTTGGAGTTTGCAATTCGCGGCTTAGTTTGGTGTCGAGCTTGGGCATGAGCCGGTCGATAAGAAAAACGTAAACAGCGTCTGCCGCTGGCAGTGGTGTGGTCCAAAAATCAGCCAGATAAATCTTGACGATGTCGCGGTGGCGCCAGGTCACGAGCAGGGATACGACATATACGAACGGATTGATTTCATAGCCAACGCCACGAATCCCCTGACGGGCGGCTCGGCGCAGGAGGCGCCCATCGCCGGAGCCGAGGTCGATTAATGTTTGCCCAGGTTTTAGGTTAACCAGGCCTAGGGCATCTTCACCGTCCCGGCGCAAGGTTGGCAAGTAGGGTGCACCGATCCAGGCTGCGATGCCAAACGGCAGCACAACGAGGAGGATGATGAGATACCACATGGCTAGAAGAGGCCGGCTTGGTCGTCGCTTTCGGGTAGATCGTCTAGGCTATGTGGTGGCGTTGGGCCTGCGGCTGGTTTTGCGGGGGCTTCGGTAAATCGCTGCTTAATCTTCTCGACCCGGTTCTCGACCGTTTGCAGATGCTGTTTGAGCTCAGCTGAGAGCTCCATGCCGCGTTCAAATTTGGTCAAACCCTGATCTAGGTCAACCTCCGAAGACTCAAACCAGGCTGTGATTTGCTCAAGTTCTTCGAGGGCCTTGCTGAATTCAAATGATTTTGTGCTCATGATTCCTCTCCCGCCTTGCTCGTTAGCGTGCCTTTGGCCAATTGTATCATGAGGGGCTTATCGGCTTTGACGTCGGCTGGATCGCGCAGAATAACCGAATCCTGGCGCACGATGGCATAGCCGCGGTTGAGCGTGGCTTGCGGATCAAAGCCGCGTAGGACACGCTTAAGACTGGCGAGCTGGCTCTGCCTTTGGCTCAAAGTGGTATTCATTCCAACTGCTAGCCGCCGCGTAAGTGTCTCGGCTCGATCGGCACGAGAGTCGATGCTGTTTTCGAGCCGGTCGAGCGCTCGCCAGAGGCGTGCCGTGAGCTGCTCCACACGCTCGCGAGGTAGTCGCAGATATCGTTCGAGCCGCGTGATATGTTCGTCCACAAGGGTTCGTCGCCGGGCGAGGCCTCGCTCAAGCGCCACCTCGATGCGGTGCTGAAAATGAGTTACCTGGGCGCTGACCTCGGCCCGGTCGGGCACGATAAGCCGCGCGGCATCGGTTGGCGTGGCGGCCCGAACATCTGCGGCGTAGTCGGCGAGTGATGTGTCTATTTCGTGCCCTACTCCCACAATAATTGGTGTCCGACTGGCGGCTACGGCTCGCGCAACTGGTTCGGTGCTAAACGCCGCCAAATCCTCCAGAGATCCCCCGCCACGAATAAGTGCCACCACATCGACCGGTTCGGCCGCCGTGTTGAAGTATTCGAGGGCTCCCACAATCTGGTCGGGCGCGTTGACCCCCTGTACACTCACATCGGCGAGCTGAACGTCGATGCCGCCCCAGCGGGCATTGAGAATCTTAATGAAGTCACTATAGGCTGCCGAGGCTCCCGAAGTAATAAGCCCAATGCGCCGAGGAAATGCCGGTAGCGGTCGCTTGCGGTTGGCCTCAAACAGCCCCTCGGCTTGGAGTTTGCGCTTAAGTAACTCCATGGCTCGGCGCAACTCCCCCTCCCCGGCTAGTTCTACGGCTCGAACTGTGAGTGAAAATTTACTAAAGCGAGTTACTTTGGGTACGCCGGTAAGCCGTACTTTCATGCCGTCTTCAAGTGGAAGCTTGAGCTGGTGCACCATCATGAAGCAGCTCAGCAAATTCTGCTCGTCTTTTAGGTCAAAAAAGACGAATTTTCCCTGGTTGATCTTGAAGCTCGAGACTTCCCCCTCAACGACCACTTGAGGATAGGCAAACGCTAACGTTTCGTTGATGATTTGGACGAATTCTGTAACCGAAATAACTTGTGGCTGCATAGCACTAGTATAGCAAGCAGGAAGCCACCTTGGAGGGTGGCTTAGCTGGCCGACATGGAACGGTCCCTCCGACATTCACGTCGGAGGGACCTCCAGAGGCCCGTAACCCAGGGCGGGAGATGGGATCACCCCCTAGCTAGAAGCGACTGCGGTCCTTTCGGGTGGCGGCGTAGCCGATTCGCGTCATGGCGGTCCCCTTTCTTGGCGGTGATGGGCAAAACTTAGGCGGCAGGACGGTCTTGCAGGAAGCCGAGCTCGTGCTCAACCAGCTCTCGGAAGTGCTCCGGAAAGAAGTCTAAGATTGAGCTGTAGCCGTTGGTCAGATCCTCGATCTGTTGTCGGTCAATCAGCCTGATCGTCACTCCGTGCACTTGCTCGGCCCGCCAGATACGCTCCAGCTTGTCGTCGAGATGGTTGGCGTCGATGCCGAGCGTGGCCTCCAAATAGAAGTCGAATCGCTCGGTTGTCAGACACTCGCCGGGATCGGCCACGAGCTTGCCGACGCGAATTCCGAAGTCAGGCTTGATGAACCGCATGCCCACGCGGTTGAGGCCGGTCGAGAACTCATGAGGCTCGTAGGCGAACTCAACCGTCAGCCGCTTGTCCTCCGGAGTTTGGTGGAACTTGTGCGAGGTGGCGAGTCCGACTTGGAGCTCCTGAAGCTTGTCAACGACAATCTGCTCGCCCCAGTTGCGGTAGCGGCGGTCGTCAGTGGTGCGGCGGCTGGTGGTTTCACGCTTGCGCCGTCGCATCGGCACCTTGCCTTGATGGCCGGGTCGGCGGCGTGCTCGGATGGGCACATCCCCATGAGGGTGCTCAAGATGGGCCATAGTCTCTCCCGGTGGTTGGGTGTCAAGAAACTATCAGTCTGGTTATATATTACAAAACTACTGCTCAATAAGTCAACGTTTTATAGATAAACAACCAGGTTAAGCAGTATGTGGGGCCTTTTTGGGCCATCTCATATACAATGGGTCCAATGAAAACGTTTTCACACATTGCTTTACTGGGTCGACAACCCGAATTGGGGCTGGTTGAGCTGGAGTCGCTCCTAGGCGCCGCGGCTCTGGAGCCATATGGTCGGCAGGCGGCATTACTTGACCAGGCGGTAGATATTAATAATCTTGGTGGAGCGGTCAAGGTCGGCCGGATTCTGTATGACGGGCCGGCGGCAAGCCTGCGGCCGATGCCAATTGCCCTTGAGGCACTACCCGTTTCCGAGGGCAAAACTCCATTTGCTATTAGCACATATGGGCTCAAAGCAACGACGGCTTTTGTGGTGGCAGCCGGTATTGAGCTCAAGAAATCCCTAAAACAGCGTGGCTCCATGCGTTTTGTGGCGCCGTCAGAAAAAACTGCCGTGTCGGTGGCGCAGCTAAAATTCAATAAGATTCTGGAGCGCGGTTTCGAGCTCCTTGTGGTGGTGGTTGGCCAACGCATGGTTATTGCTCAAACCACCGGCGTGCAGGACATTGACTGGTACAGCAAGCGTGATTACGACCGGCCGGCCAGAAGCGCCAAGGTTGGCATGCTGCCGCCGAAGCTGGCGCAGATTTTGGTGAATACGACGCACGCCCCCATGGTAGTTGATCCGTTTTGCGGCACTGGTGTGGTGCTGCAGGAGGCGCTGTTGCGTGGCCGCGCGGCGGCCGGCTCGGATCTTTCTCCGGAAATGGTAGCGGCCACGCGCACTAATCTGACGTGGTTGGTCGATCAGGTGTCTCAAGAACTGCTACCTTGGCAGGTGGAATTGGCTGATGCCCGTGAAGTTCGGCTACCCGATATGGGGCTAGCGGTGGTGAGTGAGGGCTATTTGGGCCCGAATTTAAGCGCAACGCCGGGACCTGATTCATTGGCTAAAATTCAGGCAGATCTGCGGGCTTTGTATCAGGAAACCTTGCGTAATTTGGCCCCACAGCTAGCTTCGGGCGCCGAACTGGCCCTGTGCGTGCCGGCGCATCGGACACCCAAAGGCTGGCAATACCTGGGATTGGTTGACGATCTGGCGCGTTTAGGATACACTATCAAGGTTTTCAAGCACGTCCCCGGAGCGTTGTTATACGCGCGACCAGATCAGGTCGTAGGACGGCAATTATTATTACTGAGGAAGAAGTAGATGTCACATACAAAAGCCGGTGGCTCAGTCAAAACTGGTCGCGATTCAGCCGGACGACGGCTCGGTGTTAAGCGCTTTGGCGGTCAGGAAGTACGTACGGGCGGCATTATCGTTCGTCAGCGCGGTACTCGCATGGAGGCCGGCGTGGGTGTGGGCGTGGGTGTTGATCACACCCTGTTTGCCCTGCGAGATGGCATTGTCGCCTTCTCGACTCGCCAAATCCAGAAGTTCACAGGCACCAAGGTCCGCCGCACTATCGTGTCGGTTGTTGATCCCGAATAGCCTCGCGTATAGCCTGGTTCTAAAAACGTGCCATTGGGGCACGTTTTTAGTTTCTGTGGAAAAAGGCTCGCCTTTTTGTTGATAGCTGCTATGCTTAAAAGCGAACGAAAGCCGAACTAACGCGTGGAGGGGTAACATGAAAGAAATACTGGTAAAGCCAGCTCAGCGAGCGGTGTTTGAACATGCCATTCGGCAAAATCCGATTGTCCAATTGGTTTTGGAGCGAGCGCCTCAGCTGGAACTTCCCGACTGGTATTTGGGGGCTGGCTGTCTGACTCAGTCGGTCTGGAACTTGGCTCATAGTTTTGACCCGCATGCCCACATTAAGGACTATGATTTAGTTTATTACGACCCCGACACCAGCTATGAGGCGGAAGATGCGTATATTAAAGCCGCCAAAGAGCTCTTTTCCGATATTAATGCCGAGATTGAGGTACGCAACGAGGCTCGGGTGCACATATGGTACGCTGACCATTTTGGAAAAGCCATCGAACCCTATGCGTCAACCGAAGACGCTATCGACTCATGGCCGACTACGGCCACCAGTGTAGGGGTGAGGACTCGCCAAGACCAGCTCAAGCTCTATGCGCCTTATGGGCTAGACGACGTCCTAAACCTCGTGGTGCGGCCCAATAAACGACTAGTGACCCGGGAAGTATACGAGGCCAAGGCGGCTCGTTGGGCTCAGTCGTGGCCGCGGTTAACTGTCCTACCCTGGGATGAGACCGAGGCCAATTAGGCGGATTTGGCGTCTTTGAGGCCGAGATGGAACCGAATCCGGTTCATTACGTCCGAGATGACGGCTTGTGACTTAATCAAAAACTCGTCAGCGCCCAATTCTTTGGCTCGCTGTTGATCAGAAGGCTGCGATAACGCCGTGAGAATGACAATTTTGGTGTGGGCGGTTTCTGGTGTATGACGCAGGATGTCGAGCACATCATAGCCCGAAATCTTGGGCATCATAATGTCGAGCAGAATGAGATCTGGGTGGTAGTCGAGCGCTTCCTGGAGTGCGTCTTCCCCATTCGGGCAGTGGCGAACCGAGAAACCCTCCGCTTCCATGCGAACCTTATAAGCTGTAGCGAGGGCAAGATCATCTTCGACGAGCAGAATTCTGGCTGGTGACGCTTGTGCTTTCATAGATTCTACTATACTACACGATGGGCGTGGCTGCACCTGCTAGCTTAGTTGAGAGCGTTGCCTTGATGAAGGCGTCAAACATGGGATGGGGGCGGTTGGGTCGAGACTTGAACTCGGGGTGGAATTGGCTAGCCATAAAGAATGGGTGGTGCTCCATTTCGATGAGCTCTACTAACTGACCGTCAGGCGACAGACCAGCTAGCACCAAGCCGGCCGCCTCGAGCTGCTGGCGGTAGTGGTTATTCAACTCGTAGCGATGACGATGACGCTCTACGATCTGTTTGGTGCCGTATGCCTTGGCTGCGGAAGACCCTGGGGCTAGTTCACAAGGGTAGTCACCAAGCCGCATGGTGCCACCCTTGGCGGTGACATGTTTCTGGTCAGCCATGATGTCGATGACCGGATGGGCGGCTTGCGGCTCGATTTCGGTGCTATTGGCGCCAGTAAGGCCGATGCGTCGAGCTAGCGCGATGACTGCCACCTGCATGCCGAGGCAAAGTCCCAGGTACGGAAGCCGGCGTTCCATGGCGTAGGTGGCGGCGGCGATCTTACCCTCAACACCCCGGCCACCAAAGCCACCCGGCACCACCACAGCGTCGTAGGCACTCAAAAGTTCCTCAGTGTTGTCGGCCCCCAGCTGCTCAGCGTCTACCCAGGAAATATGTGGCTGGACATGGTTGGCCCACCCCGCCGACTTAATGGCCTCAAACACGCTCATGTAGGTGTCTTCGTTGTCCATATACTTGGCCACTACACCGATTTCTAGCGTACGGTGGTCGGGGTGCTTAATAAGCTTCACCAGCTGTTCCCACTCTCCCAGCTTGGGCTTGCGTGGTTTGAGCCCGAGGTGACCACAGATGTAATCGGCTAGGCCGGCCTGCTCCAGGAGGAGCGGCACCTCATACACGGTCTTGGCCGTAGGCATAGGTATAATGCCAGCTTCATCAACATCGCAAAACAAGCTCAGCTTGTGGAGCACTCCCTGTGCTACAGGGCGCTCGGCTCGGGCTACGATTACCTCCGGGTGAATGCCGGCCTCACGCAGTTCGCGCACGGCGTTCTGGGCCGGTTTGGTTTTGATTTCGTGGGAGGCCTCCAGATATGGCAAATACACCAGATGGATCGATATGGTATTGTCGGCGCCGGCTTTGCGGCGGAATTGTCGCAAAGCCTCTAAGGTGGCTAGCGACTCAATGTCGCCCACAGTGCCGCCGACTTCTACGATATGAAAATCAAAGCCTTTGGCCGCGGCAGCTATTTGCTCCTGAATCTCATTGGTAACGTGCGGAATAATCTGCACCGTCTTGCCTAGGTATTTTCCGGCCCGTTCGTCGGCAATCACCTTGGCGTAGACGCGGCCGTTCATAATGGAGCTACTCCGGCCGACTTCCTCGTCGAGGAATCGCTCATAGTGGCCAAGGTCCAGATCGGTTTCGGCGCCGTCGTGGGTCACAAAGCACTCGCCGTGCTCGGCAGGGTTGAGTGTGCCGGCATCAGTGTTGAAGTACGGGTCTAATTTTTGGATATTCACAGAAAAACCGCGGGCTTTTAGGGTTGTGCCCAAAGCCGCCGCGGTTATGCCTTTGCCGAGTCCCGACAGCACGCCGCCGGTTACGAAAATAAATTTAGTCTGATGGGGCTTGGCCACACCGATCTCCTTTCACACCACGAAACCAACGCCTCACCTCTTGAGGAGCTGGTGACATGTCCGCTCTTTCTATCCCCATCATCATAGCGCGCCTATCAGGAAAAGCGCAAGCAGTTAGCAAAATGTCGATTGACAATCATCCAAATTAGCGTATCTTTTGGAACGTCGTCGTGTCCCAGATGCAAAGGGTAAAATGTGAAAATTCGTCCCAGCCGTGTCGGTCGCATCCAGCCTGGGCATGCCACCCAAGACCGATTCCTTGCGCAGAGACCGCAGCGAGACGTGCCACAAGCCGAGATGGCTGAACTAGTGCCCGGCACTAAGGTGGTAGTGTATACACCAGGGTCAACTGAGCCGACCGAGGAATTCACGGTTCTGGATGAGCCCTTCGATAGACTACAGGACGACGCAAAGTCGGAGTGGTGGGTCAAAAAGTCGTATTTGTCGGAGGGTAAGGTGGTCGAGGGTCACCAGTCACTGGCTGACATTGCTATTACCCCTTATAGCGACGGGACATGGAACCCTTACAGCTACGCCGTTATCGCGCCGCCAAGCTGATCGCTTCCAACCAGGCCACCTTCTGTACTGCACAGAAGGTGGCCATTCTTTTATTTGAGAAACTCTAGAGCCTTGTCGAGTTGTGGATCGCGGCTATTGTTGTAATCATCTGTGGTGAGCTTAACTTCAGTGTCGGGCTTAATGCCTTCTTTGTTGATATTAATGCCATTAGGCGTGTACCAGTGTGCAATGGTGACCTTGAGCTCGGCGCCGCCGGGCAAGTCTTTCATCTCCTGAACGCTCCCCTTACCAAAGGTCTTCTCTCCCAGAAGCTTGGCAGCACCATTGTCGTGGAGGGCTCCTGAAACGATCTCAGAGGCTGATGCCGAGCCGCCGTTAACCAGTACGATGGTGGGCAGTCCAACCAGCTTGCCGCTCCCCTGTGAGTCCAGGGTGCTGGTAGTTTTACCGTTGGTGCGCTCGGACACTACGGTCTTGCCTGAGTCGAGGAATTGGCTCGCCACGCTGACTCCAGCATCGAGGTAGCCGCCGCCGTTGTTGCGCAGGTCCAGAATGATCTTTTGGGCGCCTTGACTCTTAAGGTCGGCTGCAGCTTTGTCCATGAGGCTGGCGGTGTCCGAGCCAAAGGTGCTGATTTGGATGTACCCCACATTGCCGTTCTTGAGGTTCCATGTCACGCTCGGCACATTGATGTCGGCTCGAGTAATGGTAAGCTCGATCGGGTCAGTATTAGGGCGGTAAAGTTTAAGCTTAACCTGAGTCCCGGCCTTGCCGCGAATTTTACTGACGGCGGTGTCTACGCTCATGCCGTTGGTGTCTTCATTGTTGATTTTAGCGATGACGTCGCCGGCTTTTATGCCTGCCTTCTCGGCCGGGGTGCCCGCTACCGGCGCGATCACCGTAATGGCATTATTCTTAGTGCCGATTTGAGCCCCGATGCCTGAGAGTTTGCCATTGAGGTCGTCATCAAGTTCCTTGGCTTGAGCTTGGGTGAGATATGTGGTGTAGGGGTCACCGCCGGCGGCTACAAGTCCGGCCTTGGCCCCGTCGAGAGCAGCTTTGTCATCGATTTTGCCGTCAAAATTACGCTTCATTAAGCCATAAATGTCGTTGAGCTCAGAGAAATCAACGTTGGTCGTCTGGATAAATGGCACCTGCACGTAACTGTGCAAAATATCACCACTCACAAACGATACCGTGGCTAGGAGCACGGCGGCTGGCACAAGCACAAGCGGACTAAGCTGAAGTTTTTTCAAGCGTAAGATTCCTTGGATTTATTAGTGAATGTAGTGGAAGTATGAGGTTGAATAGATCGCCATGCGGAAATGGCCGTCATTATCATAGTTCATCTCACTGACAGTGACGGAGCCACCATTGACGGCTTCCACTACCGCTACGTGGCCGTAGAATCCGGCGTCGGTTTGTGCAACGGCTCCAACCTCTGGCGTGCTGTCGACGCGGAAGCCGGCTGCACGAGCGCCGTCATCCCACTGGTTGGCATTACCCCAGCCGTAAACGGGTCGGCCGAGTTGTTGTCGGCGCCAGCCGGCCCATGACACGCACTCGCGGCTGTAACCCCAAGGGGTGTTGATTGAGTCCTGCGGGGCGTTACACCACGATGCAGGGTAGCCGCCGTTACCATGACCGTTGTCGCAGGCGCCGCCGCTGCCGCCAGAAGCACCGGGTAGTGTGCCGCTGAAGCTGCGTGAAGCCGCCTGGATGGCCGCAGCCTGCTGTTGCTTGAGTGAAGCAATCTTTGAGTTGGTGGCCTTAACTTGCTGGTCGGCGGCCGAGGCGTTTTGGCTGGCGACAGCCAGCAGATTCGACAGCTCCGACCTTGTTTGAGCTAGCTCCTGACGCTGGGTGTTCTGACTGGTAAGGAGCGCCGCCAGGTCTTTCTGCTGCTTATCCAGGCTAGCCTTAAGCTTGAGGATTTCAGCCATGGCCGACTGAACTTTATCTTTGACCTTGTCCTGGTACTGCTGTTTATTAAAAAAGCTAGAAATATCGCCACTCGACACCAGCATTTCTAACGGTGTCACACCGCTATCGAGGTACATACTCTTGATGTTGGCGGCCAGCGTAGCTTTCTGATCGGCCATTCGGGTCTTGGCGTCTTCTATTTGACTCTCTACTTTGGCGGCTTTGGCGCTATTGAGCGCAATTTGAGCGTTGAGATAGCCGATCTGAGCATTATATTGATTAACCTGCTCTTGATAGTTGTTGGCCTGAGCTCGCAGATTACCGGCGTTAGCTTGCTGGCCGGCCAGATCCTGCTGGGCAGACTTAATTTGCTCGTCAAAAGAGTCTGCGTAGGTCGCACTTGAGAACGAAAATGCCATCGCCAACACTGCAGTTGAGGTGACGATTTTTTTGATAATTACGCTATTGTGATTGATACGAATGGTCATGCCCCTCCAAGGTATCTTAATGTTAGCACTACCGCTATAGGTGTCAAACCGCTACAGCTTCAGATAACGTGTCATGGCGAGCAGGCTTGAGAAGATGCCAATAACCACGCCAATAATCATCTCGGCCAGAATTATAACAACCGGATAGCTGCGGAAGAAGTTGATGGTGCCTTGCACGTCGATGTAGCTGCCTAGCTTGGGCCCCCCGCCCAGTAGTAGAGCATAGGCTAAGGCTGCCGCAATGAAGGCTGCGATAATACCGTACAGGGCGGCCTCAAACAGGAATGGACCGCGAATAAACCACTTGGTGGCGCCCACGAGCTTCATGATTTCGATTTCGTCCTTGCGGGTGAAAATGGCCATGCGGATAGTATTAAAGATGATGAGTGTCGAAATGATGACAAAGATAACACTCATAATGAGCCCGGTGGTCTTAAAGAAGTTTGAGAACCGGACAATCTTATCAATGGTGGCCTTGCGGTCACCTGAATAGCTCGGTGGTGAGCTTGGGTCTAGCAGGGCCTTGTTTTCTGACTGATTGACGATGGCTGTAATTGAGTCAAGCTTCTTGGGGTCTTTGGTTTTTACCTGGAGGCTAGCCGGCAGCGGGTTGTCAGCCTCGTTGATAGCCTGGAGTAGCTTGGTGTCACCGGCATTTTGTTTGCGGTAGTCGGCCAGAGCCTCGGCCTTGGACTTGTATGTCACTGACTGAACATTATCATCTTTTTCGAGTCGAGCCTTAAATGAGTCGGTTTGATCCTTGGTGGTGGTATCGGCCAAGTAGATCGAGATATCAATCTTGTCGGTGACGCCTTTAATGGTGGAGGTGAGAGCTGAGTTTGAAATAAAGGAGATTACTACAATCGTCAGCGTTACCGTCATGACGGCCGTAGCAGCTGTGGACAGCCATAGGTTACGCATAAAGTTGCGCCCGCCAGCTTGGATAATGCGCCAAAACTGCAACATTATTTGGCCCCCTTGAGGTTTGTGGGCGCTTCAAGTGTGTAGCGGCCCTGCTCCTCGTCTTTAATGATGCGGCCGCGATTGATGGTAATGACGCGACGTTTCAGGGCATTGACGATCTCTTTGTTGTGGGTGGTGAGCAGTACCGTGGTACCAAAACGGTTAATTTTGAGCAGTAGCTCAATAATTTCCCAGGCGTTTTTGGGGTCGAGGTTGCCCGTGGGCTCGTCAGCGATGAGGATTTTGGGTTGGCGAATGAGCGCCCGGGCGATGGCTACGCGCTGACGCTCACCGCCTGACAGCTCGTGGGGAAAAACATTTTCCTTGGCGGCTAGGCCCACGAGCTGGAGCATCTTGGGTACGGCGCGCTTGATTTCGCGGTTCTTCGCGCCCGATACTTCAAGCGCGAAGGCTACGTTCTCCCCTACTCGGCGGTTATTGAGGAGCTTGAAGTCCTGAAACACCACACCGATGCGTCGTCGCACGAGCGGTACATCTTTGGGGGTGATGGTGTCATAGTCAAGGCCACCGACAATAATTTTGCCAGAGGTGTGTGATTCCTCACGCGTCAAAAGCTTAATAAGCGTCGACTTACCAGCCCCACTGGAGCCCACGATAGTGACGAATTCTTTCGGCTGAATGTGAAGATTCAGGCCGCTCAGCGCAATCGACTGATTTGGATAAACTTTTGTAACGCGGTCAAACAGAATCATTTGCATGTAGTGTACCACAATGTAGGGCGGTATTTTTAGAGTCTAAATGTGAAAACGGGCTGGAATCGTCGCCGTGCGGCGAGGATTCCAGCCCTAAAGCTAGTGCGTGACTCGAGGGCGAACCCATTTGCATGAACGGCGTTTGAAGCCGCGCTTGCGGAGCCCGCGGTGGAAATCTGGGAGATGGCCCAGGCCCCAGACTGCCACGAGGCTATTTGGCTGAGCTGGGTCGGCCAAGACGTGGTCGATGCCCTCGAGCCCGATCCGACTTCGTTCGACCACGAGTGCGTGTCGATACGACGTGTCAACCCAGCGGATGAGCCGGCTCAGGTTGGCGGCTTGTCGAGTTTGCTTGGCCAGTTGCAAAGCCGTTAACTGCTTGGCGTCTGACTGGTCGCGGGCCATGATTGACAGCCGCAGGCGGCCGATCATGCGAGCCAGTGTCAGCTCATTGATGTCGGCGTTTTTCCAGGTGGGCTCAAGTCGCAGCGCCTGGTATTGGCTGACATAGGCCTTGGCTTGTCGGTCCGACAACGTCTGATCGACAGCACGCTCGAGCAAGTCTAACAGTTCCTTATCTTCTGCATCGAGGTTGTTGTAGGCTTCCCCGCTGATGCGCCTTATGCCTTCGCACTGCACGATGGCCGGCCGCATAGCCAGCACTCGGATTGTCTCATTAAGGGCCTGGTAGTACGCCACCGACCCAAAATGTACGATACCTACGAGCGTCACCGCCATGCCATCACGATGATCGTAGCCCCAGATGGCCGTTTCGATCTGTCCATCGCGAATACGCATCAACCGAGCCATGCCTACTCCTCGCTTGCTCCTCGAATGTCGGGTCTACCACCGTGGCTTATTGTAAACTCATATTTATTTTTGTCAAAAATGTTCTTTAATATTGACATAAATATGCTATATTTAAGTCTACCCAGTGGCTAAAAAAAACGTGCCTCCAAGGAGAAAACGTGGGTATCCGGTTGCGTGAGGAGACCTCCAACCGCCAGGTTCATGACACGCTCATTCGACGGTTTTGCACCTGGTTGGGAGACCTCAGCTTTGAATGGCGCCACCCCTATCAGCCCCGCCACGCCGCCCGGGATCAGGTTCTTCGGAGCTTGCACTGCGTAAGACGCCGTCGATTGATGGACGGCTAGGGCTCATAGCACGCTTCGGCCCAGAGACGAGAGATCGTTTCTGGGCCTTTTCCTTGGAGCTCAGTTATGAAACATTGGGCTCGTTGGTGTCAATATGTTGCTGCAGATAAGCATTAATAAACATATCCACATCACCGTCAAGCACATCTTGAGCTTGCGTGGTTTCAGCGCCGGTTCGCACATCCTTAACTTTAGTGTAAGGATGCAGGACATAATTGCGTATTTGTTGGCCCCAGGCGGCGGATTGATCGCTGGAGCGGAGATTTGATAGCTCGGCTTGCTGTTGCTGCTCCATGAGTGTGATGAGCCGCGATTTTAGAATCGCCATGGCTTTTTCTTTATTCTGGAGCTGCGACCGCTCATTTTGAATGGCTACTACTAGGCCGGTTGGCAGGTGGGTAATGCGCACGGCTGAGTCGGTGGTGTTCACCGATTGGCCGCCATGTCCACCGCTGCGGTAGACGTCCACACGTAGATCTTGGGGGCCAATCGCGAGCTCGGTTGATTGTTCAAGCTGCGGTAAAACCTCTACCAGCGCAAAGGAGGTTTGCCGAAGGTTATCAGCATTAAAAGGGCTAAGGCGTACCAGTCGGTGAACGCCGGCTTCGCTGCGCAGCTTGCCGTAGGCGTAAGGGCCGTTAATTTCAATTACGGTGCTCTTGAGGCCGGCTTCTTCTCCCGGACTGGCGGAAAGTACCTCGGCGGTGTAGTTATGTGACTCGGCCCAGCGCAGGTACATGCGTTGAAGCATGGCTGCCCAGTCTTGGGCGTCGGTGCCGCCGGTACCGGCGTGAATCTCGAGCAAAGCACTGGCTTTGTCATGCGGCCCAGATAGCTTTAGCTCAAACTCGCGTGCCTCGTACTCGGCGGCTAAGCGTTCGTAGCTGGCCACGGCCGGCTCAAGATACTCATTGCCAAAGGCACGTAGGCTCTCTAGCTCTTCTTTTACAGCTTGCTCTAGGAGGCGCCATGGCTCCACCCGTTTTTGGAGAGCTGCTAGCTGCTGGCTCGTGGCCGCGGCTGCCACTGAGTCTTGCCAAAAGTCTGGCTCCAGCGTTTTGGCCGTGAGCTGGCTGATAGCCTTCTCATCTGCCTCGATATCAAGCTGAGCAATAGCTTGGCTGATATTGTGAGCGAGCGTTTCAAATTGTTTGATTTGATCTTGCACAGCCCTCATTATACCGGGATCGTGCATAAACAAAACCGCCTCCTTATTTTTTAGGAGGCGGTTTTATAAGTTTGTATGGGTATTACGAGCGGTTCTTGCGGGCTCGGAGGTAGACGGCGCCACCACCAGCCAGGCTGCCAAGACCGGTCACAACGAGGCTCAGGTCGCCAGCACCCGTTTCGGGTAGGCTGGTCGGGGTGGGCGCGGTTGTCGCGGCGCTCAAGACCTCGCCACCGCCCTTGCCAGGCACCGGAGTCACGCTAGGCGTGGGTGTAGGAGCCGGAGTTTTGGTGGGTGTAGGTGTAGGAGTTGGGCTCTTGCTTGGGGTTGGCGTAGGGGTAGGAGTCTTGGTCGGAGTCGGCGTACAATCCTTCTTGTGATCCTCTACCTTAACGGGCTTGTGGTTGTGGTTGTGGCTTGGCGTATTGTAGGCCAGAACAGTGCCGGCGCTAAGCGTGGTGGCGGTAACGACGGCTAGGCCGGTCATCGCCATACGAGCAGAATTTGATGTAATCTTCATTAACGTGTAATCTCCCCTTTTGCGAAAAAGATTTAATAATTACCGCTTACTTTTAAGCGAATGAATGATTATATCAAAAAACTAATGTTATGTCAATAGTTTTTGTATGTAATGCCAAAAACTGGGCCGTGCGAGTTAGTTTATTTCTGGATTTAGCTGCTTTCCATGGGGTGGTTGAAGCAAGATTACCGGCTGGGCGGTTACTGGAATCGCAGGAGTTGGCGACGGCTCTGCTGGATTATTGAAGAAGTGGTTAAAGAAGTTGCCGCCAGTGCTACTACAGTGGCGCGTTAGTGGCTGGTCGCTCAGAAAAATTTCATCGTAGCCACTGTCCCATGGATTGGCGAGGCCACCGTCGGCCGAACACACCTTGGCGGTGGTAAGGCCGGCGGGCGGAGTAAAGTTCTGCACCGGCACGCCGGTCAGTGCCATCTCCATGTAGTTGTGCCAGATGGGCGCGGCGCCCGTAATACCGTCGATGCCCGTCATGGCGCTGTGGTCGTTGTTCCCTACCCAGACGGCCGTGGCTAGGTTTGGCGTGTAGCCCACGGTCCAGTTATCTCGGAAATCGTTGGTGGTACCGGTTTTAGCGGCGGCTGGCCGGTTGAGTTTGAGCGGTGAGTTGGCGCCAAATTCCTCGGTTCGAGCGGCATTATCAGACAATATGCTGGTAATCATGTACGCGTAGCGTGGGTCGACGGCTTTTTGGGCCGGAGGCTGAGTTTTTTTGGTGATGTCTTTATCATAGCGATCAGCGACTGACAGGACGGCACGCGGAGCCACCTTGGTGCCGTTATTGGCGAGCGTGGCATAGACTGTTGCCATGTCGATGGGCTTGACATTGCCTGACCCTAGAACCAGGCTCACGCCGTATTGACTAGGCTCATTCAGGCCGGTGATACCAAGGGCATGAGCGGTTTTGATCGTGTCGGGAATGCCGGCATACTGGATTACCTTGATAGCGGGGATGTTTAGCGAGTTCGACAGTGCTCGGCGTAGCGTTACCTTGCCGCGGAACTTTAAGTCGTAGTTCTGAGGGACGTATTGAGTGCCGTCGCCATTGGGAAGTGAAATGGGCGCATCGTCGACTTGCGTTGATCCGTTCCAGCCTTTTTCGAAGGCCGTCAGGTAGGCGATCGGCTTGAAGCTTGAGCCAGGCTGGAGCTGGGAAGTAATAACATTAACGGCACCAAAGCCGGGCGCGTTGTAGTCGACGCTGCCAACCATGGTAATGATATCGCCGGTCGATGGCTCCACCGAAACGAGGCCGCCGTTGGTGACATGGTTGCCTGCTAGCTTAGCGATCTGGTCCTGCACGATGGCTTGAGCGGCGTTCTGCTTGCCTAAGTCAAGCGTGGTTTTAACGGTAATGCCCCCATTTTCAATAACATCTTCCCCGTACTGGCTTCGTAGCTGGTCGAGGACATAGAAGACGAAGTGGGGCGCATGGATAGTGATAGTCTTCGGATAGGCCACGAGAGGCTCAGCTTCGGCGACCGCCGCCTGTTCACGAGTGATTTTCCCTAGCTGCTGCATGCGGTCGAGTACATAGTTGCGGCGGTCGGTGGCGGCTTCCGGGTCGGCATTGGGGTCAAACCGGCTTGGCCCAAGTGGTAGGCCGGCCAGCATTGCCGACTGGCCTAGGCTGAGATTTTTGACCGAAGTATGGAAGTACGTCTGAGCCGCCGCCTCAACCCCGTTGGAGCCCTGGCCATAAAACGTTTCATTGAGGTACATGCTCAAGATTTGATCTTTGCTGTAGCGCTTTTCTAGCTCCATCGACAGAATAACTTCTTCGTACTTGCGCTGGAATGTCTTGTGGGAGGTAAGAATGGCGTTTTTAACCAACTGCTGCGTAAGTGTAGAACCGCCCTCAACTTTGCCGTGTTGAGTGATGTCTACCCACGCGGCGCGCGCTGTAGCCCGCCAGGAAAAACCAGGGTGATCGTAAAACTGTGGATCCTCGGCGGCCAGGGTGGCGTCTTTGAGGCTCTGCGGCATGTCGGTGAGGGCCACTTGGACGGCGGGCTGAGCGCCATAGCCCTGGAATAGAATCTGGCCTGTTCGATCGACGATGGTAGTGCCGGTTTTCTTCTTGCTCATGAGCGCGGCAGGACTGGCAATATCCTTGCCGTATGTGGCTAGCGTAGCAGTGGCGGCCAGACTTACGAATACGGCGCCGGCTAGCGCACTTCCGGCAATTAGCGCCACATACATTGACCGGGCTCGTCGACTCCAAAAACTTCGGCGCAGCTTGGCTATTGCGGCGGCCAGATCGGCGCCTATGGCCCCGGTATAGCTAACGGCTGTTTCACCGGCGCTGAGCAAGGCACGGCTGTATTCGGCTAGTTTTGGTCTGGTCAAGGCGGCAAAACGATCAACGAAGACCCAAAACTGATGATTAACTTCGCTGGCTTCGTGCATGACGGCCTGCGATTTGAGTGCAATGAGGCGACCGTACTCCAGGGCGGCTTCGGTGCCGGTTTGCAGAATGGATACATCAGGCGGTGTCAGCGGCATAATTGGCTTGGCAGCAGGCAGGGCTTCATAAAATGAGGCTGAGCGCTTTTTATGTTGCTTTTTGCGCTTGTGATGTCTGGAGTTGGCCATGGAGCGGCTGCCTTTGCGAGAGATGGGGGTTAATAAATATAAACAATAGCGAAACGTTGTACATTTCACCAATAATCGTACAGGGTTCTAGGTATAAATTACAATAGCAAACAAGCTAGAAATTTTTTCTAGGAAGGTCGGACAATTCTCCGCCGTTTTGCACGAACGGGTGCGGCTGCAAGCAGGTCCTTGCATTGCTGCTCGGTTAGTGAAGCCGGCTCGGTATCCTTAGGGATCTTAGCATTCTTTTTGCCGTCTGTGATGTAGGGCCCGAAACGACCATTCAAAACCTTGATGCCACTATCGAACACTTGGATGTTTTTAGCCTTTTCTGAAGCCTCTTTTTCGCTCATCAGTTCGTGAGCACGATCAAGCGTAACCGTGAATGGATCATCGGGCTTGATTGAGGCATATAGCTTGCCCCACTGAATATAGGGCCCAAACCGGCCAAAATTAGCCTTAATATCCTGACCATCCTTAGTCTGTCCAACGATGCGCGGCAGCTTAAATAGCTCTAGAGCTTCTTCAAGCGTGACGTCATCGAGGCGGCGGCCGGCCGGCAGGGGCGCAAACTTGGGCTTTTCCTCATTGCCATCCTTATCTTTGTCGGTGGCCTCGCCGAGCTGCAGCATGGGGCCGTAGCGCCCAAGGCGAGCAATGACGGGCTTGCCGGTCTTGGGGTCTTTACCTAGCTCTCGAGCTCCAGCAGCTTCCTGGCGCGAAATACTCTCGGCTGCTTCCACGGTGGCATGGAACGGACCATAAAACTCAGCGATCATCCGGTTCCAGGCTTGCTTGCCATCAGCAATCTCGTCAAACTCATCCTCGACCTTGGCGGTAAAGTTAAAGTCAACGACGGCTGGAAAGTGCTGCACCAAGAAGTCGTTTACGAGCATACCCACCGATGTTGGGAATAGCTTGCCACGATCAGCGCCGTAGGTTTCAGTCTTGTCCTCTTCTCGGACAGCCTTGCCATCAAGTACAAACAGCTTGATCGCGCGCTCCTGACCCTCCAGATCGCCTTTCACCACATATTCGCGGTCCTGGATGGTGGAAATGGTCGGCGCATAGGTTGATGGTCGGCCAATGCCCATTTCTTCCAGTCGTTTTACGAGCGAAGCTTCCGTGTAGCGCGGCTTGGGGCGGTCGTAAACTTGAGCTGCCAGCATGGTTTTGAGCGGTAAAATCTGACCCACGCTCATTGGTGGCAAAATCCCCTCTTCCTCGACTTCTTCGTCAGTTTCTTGGGCTAGATAAAGCTTAAGGAAGCCGTCAAACACGACTACCTCGCCCTTGGCCTGGAAGATTTCTGGCCGCGTTGAGACGGTGATGCTGGCGGTGGTGCGTTCGAGTTGCGCCTCGGCCATCTGTGAGGCTATAGCTCGTTTCCAGATAAGTTCGTATAGGCGTTGTTCGTTGCGCTCAAATTTGCCAGTGAGCTCGCGATGTTCAAAGTGAGTTGGCCGAATGGCCTCGTGGGCCTCCTGGGCACCGGCTGACTTGGTTTTGTACTGTCGCTTGGCATAGTATTCCGGCCCAAAGTCTTTTTTAATAGTCTGGGCGGCTGAGTCTAGCGCTAGATCGCTTAGGTGCACCGAGTCGGTACGCATGTAGGTGATTTTACCGGCCTCATACAGTCGCTGGGCCAAGCTCATGGTCTGACGGACACTAAAGCTAAGTTTGCGGCTAGCCTCTTGCTGGAGCGTGGAGGTGGTGAAAGGCGCTGCCGGTGTGCGCTTGCCGGGCTTAGTCTCGATATCGGCCACCTTAAACTCGGCACCAATGCAGTCCTGGAGAAACTTCTGTGCCTCGGCTGGAGTTTTAAACCGCGTCGGCAGTTCGGCCTTAAGGACTGCTTCCCCGTCCACGGTGAACTCGGCTGTAATCTTAAAGCTTGAAGCAGCCTCAAAGCCTTCAATTTCCCGCTCGCGCTCCACAATAACCCGCACGGCCACACTTTGCACTCGGCCTGCCGACAGTCCCGTCTGGATTTTCTTCCACAGCACTGGAGAGAGCTCATAGCCCACGAGGCGATCGAGCACGCGGCGGGCTTGCTGGGCGTCTACCAGGTGCTGGTCCACGGTGCGCGGGTGAGCGATGGCGGCCTTAATGGCCGTATCGGTAATTTCGTGAAATACCACCCGCTTTGTCTTGGTGGGATCGAGCCCCAGCGCCTGGCATAAATGCCAGGCTATCGCCTCTCCTTCGCGGTCGGCATCGGAAGCGAGCCAGACATCATCGACGGTTTTGGCAATCTTTTTGAGTTCGCTAATGCGCTTCTTTTTATCAGGCGTAACCTCGTAATCTGGCGTAAAGCCGTGCTCAATATCCACGCCCATGCCACTCTTGGGCAGGTCGCGAACGTGCCCAAATGACGCTTCCACGACATAATCTTTCCCTAACATGGGGCCGATTGTCTTGGCTTTTGCGGGGCTCTCTACGATGACGAGGTGTTTGCTCATAGACAAGAGCATATACATGATGACGCTATATTGTCTATATTAAAAAGAGTCGCCCGGAAGACGCTAGTGGTCTTCCGGGCGGAGTTCGGCTGGCAGCTAGCCATCTCGCGATTGAGCCCAGGCTCGCACGCATTGCCTGATTGTCTCGCGGGTATGGTAGCTCATGGAGCTGACGACTCGATTTTCTTCGTTGTAGAGCAAAACTCCTCCTACGGGGCTGGTCAGGAGGCAGTCAAAGACGTATCTCGGGCGGCGGTAAAGTTCCACCAAGTCCAAATTGTCGAAGTCCGAGAGGTTTCTGGATTCGAGTAGGGATCGAAGTGACGTGTCTTCGGGGCGGGTACTGCTGAGATCTGCAAAAATGATGACTGCGTCATCGTCGACTCGGACCAAAACTGCTCGGCCTTGGGACCTGACGGGACCATAGGCGGCTCGGGCGTTATCCTGGAACTGCTCGACTGTCAGCGCCTCGAGTTGCCCGATGAGTGTCCAGAGTAGCTCTGTCACTTCTTCAACCGCGTCTTCGAACATTTCCGCATAGGCCTCGACCATTCCTGTAGGCGTAGGCGTAGGCGTAGGCGTGGTTGAGGCTGTCAGAAATACCACTGGGTTTAGTTTGGCTTTGGGCATGGTGGGCTCCAGGGCAAAGTCGTGGGTGCTGCTCGGGGTGCGAGTCTAAGCTATATAAACACCTTCGTCACCAAAAGTCAAAACCCGCCGCCTGACGGCGGCGGGTTACTAGATGCGGCTAAAGAGGCCACCGCTTGCGTCATGGCGCACCCATAAGAAGTTACGGGCTGGGTGTGGCTCATCGAGCGCGAGAATTTGTCCGGGTTGGTCACAGAAGTCGCAGCTAGTGTAGTGTCCTTGGTGGCATACGGCACTGATAGCATTGGTCCATTCGTACTCATGAGCCCGGCAGAGGCGCCGCTCAATCACCAGCACTCGTTCTTGCTGGCCATCAGAGGAGTTGTCTGGGTAATCGCGGAACGATCGCACTAGGATGACGCCTTTTTTCTGGGTTTGTGGACCATCACCCGCAGTTCGGTAATTATACCCATGGCAATTAGGACAAATTGCCATGAAAACAAGTATTTCCTGGGCCGAAATCTGAAAGTAGTTGCTCGACCAAGTGTAGTTACCCCATCGGGTAGACCCCCTGCGGCAGGTAGTGCACCTAAGGGTGACGGTGCCGCCACGAGGTGCGGATATATTGGCGCTGTAGAGCTTTGCAGAGCGCGGCAGCATATGTGGCAGGTACATCTTCCCTCCTCAGGGCAGTATGCGTGTCATTAAAGTGATTAATGCGCGCACTGTCAACGCGGGGTGGACATTTCCTCCAATAACTGCTATTATTACTACAATTGTTGTTCGTGAATACGCGGTCCACTACCTGACTACGCCTGTTCATGAAGGCAGTTTCAGGTAAATAACAAGGACCTATATGTATCCATCGAGTTCACTCTCTGGTCGCGGCCGTCGTGGTGCGCGCCCCATGTTTTCATCGCGTAATCGCCGCCCGGCTCGCGAGAAGACCATTGACCCACAGAAGTTTATCAACAAAGCCGTAGCACCTCGCGAAGAGGTAGTTTACGAGCCAACTCACACCTTCGTTGATTTTGGTTTTGATAAGCGGTTGCAATTTAATATTGATTCACACGGTTACGTTCACCCGACGCCGATTCAAGATGGCGCTATTAAGCACGTCCTGGAGGGTCGAGATCTGATTGGTCTCGCTAACACTGGTACGGGTAAGACGGCCGCCTTCCTGCTGCCCACTATTCAACGCATGGTCGAAAAGAAGGCTCACCGAGCCCTTATTATGGTGCCAACCCGCGAACTGGCGGTGCAAATTGAGGAAGAATTCCGCATGTTTGCCGCTGGTATGCAGCTCTACGCCACACTTGTGGTGGGCGGCGCTTCCATTAACCGTCAGCTGTCGCAGCTGCGGCGCAAGCCCCAGTTTATTATTGGTACGCCTGGCCGCATTAAAGACTTGCTCGAAAACTACGACCTTAAGCTCGATGGTTTCGATGTACTTGTGCTTGACGAGGCCGACCGCATGCTCGACATGGGCTTCATCCGCGATATCCGCACTATTATGAGCCACGTGCCAGAGCAGCGCCAGACGCTGTTCCTTTCGGCCACGATTACCCCGGAAATTGAGCAACTGACCACCACCATACTCAAGGACCCTGAGACTGTTTCAGTGCGCAAGGGTGAGACAAGTGACCACGTAGAGCAAGATGTCATCTATGTAAACGGTGGCAAAGAGGCCAAGGAGGCTAAGCTCGTCGAGCTGCTGGCTGACCCCGAGTTTAAGAAGGTGCTGATTTTTGGCGAGACCAAGTGGGGCGTTCAGAAGCTGTCTGATCGGCTCAACAAGCAGGGCTTCAAGGTTGAGGCCATTCATGGCAATAAGAGCCAGCCTCAGCGCCAGCGTGCTTTAAACAGCTTTAAGACTGATAAGGTTCAGGCGCTGATTGCCACCGATGTGGCTGCGCGTGGCCTTGATATCCCTAACGTGTCACACGTTATAAACTTTGACGCGCCCAAGCAGTATGATGACTATGTTCACCGGATTGGCCGTACTGGTCGCGCCGGAGCTCGTGGTCATGCGCTGACATTTGTGACTGGCCAGCCGCGTCCAGAGCGCTAGACTCCAGTCAAAACAAAAAAGAGAGAGGCTTCACCAATCAGGCGAAGCCTCTTGAGATTTGGTCTCGCTCGGATTCCTAGAAAGCACTTATGACGTGTTGTGTGGCGGCGGCTAAGCTAATATCTTTGGCCTGATTTGACCGGTGACGAGCAATGTCTAGCGCTAATATCTTTTCGGTGCGACTTTCGCTCGGGGCAAGAACATGTTAAGCATAGGATAATTCCATCGTTTCGTCCTATATGGGACTCATCAGAATGACGAAAGAGTCATTGACGATGGACAGCCCGGGTGGTCGGCGGCAAGGTGCCGGCGTACCACCCACCCCATAAGGGCTATCCACAGAAGGTTTGCAGCAGTCGAGCCATGCTCTGGTCATCCTCGCCATCCGAAAGGGACAGAGTGGCCAGGAGCTTGTCGTAGACCATGGAGGTCTCACGCGTCGGCCGGCAGCCGTGGCGCAGGGCTTGAATCAGCTCGTAGCCGCTGGCGCGGAACGTTTCGCGGCTGAGCTGGTCGGCGATGGCGGTCAGCTGAGCCTCGTAGGTCTTGAACTCGATTCTCAGGCTGTAGTCGAGTTTCACGCCGGCCTTATCCGCCATCTCATTCATCTTCTCGAGTCGGGTGAGGGAGGCAGCCACCGCCAGGCCGCGGGCGAGAAGGGTCGTGGCGAGGGTGGAGTCGTGGCTCATGATGAAGCCTTTCCGTGGATATCGGGCTGTCTAGGAGCTCTCGTAGTGAGAACTGTACTATAATACCAAAAAGCTTATGTTTTGTCAATAGTTACCTCTCTTGCTTGAGCAAAATGAGTGGTTTGTATTGGTCCTTGCCTTGAAGTCACGAGTGGCGAACAGATTGTTATCATTTCATGCCGGCAAAGAGCTTGGAATAGGCGGCATTGATCTGGCCGACTAAATCTGACACAGTTCTCCTAAGAATCTGAGAGTTGCCGTATGATAGAAAGCTAACAGACGGTATTTTTTCTGCAATTTGATAAGGCCAAAGAATTCAAAGCCCTATTTCTTGGGACGTTCATAGAGAATGCCAGCGGCGGGCGTTGAGGCTGCCGGAGGTGAGGCGGGTACTTGTGTCGATGCGTCACCAGACGGTGCTACTGGTCCGCCCACATCGGCTACATTGAGCGTGATGGTATCCCCTGCCTTGGCGGCGCCGCGCAGAATTTGGCCGGCGACTGCGTCCTCCACTCGGCGCTGCACCATGCGCCGCATCGGCCGGGCGCCCAGTCTGGGGTCATAGCCAGCCCGGACTAGCTCGGCTATGGCGTCCTCGGTTAGAGCGACTTGGATTTTTTGCGGCGTCAAGGTGTGGTTGACTTCGCTAATCATAAGCTTAACCACCTGAGCAAGCTCAGTTTCGTTAAGCGGCCTAAAGAGTACAATTTCATCAAAGCGGTTAAGTAGCTCAGGTTTAAACTGGCCGGAGCTGATAAGATCTTCCGTGAATTTCTGCTCAAATGCCTCGAGCTCTTCTCCGGCTTCGATGTGTTGGCGAATCTCGTCCGCACCGGCGTTAGAGGTGGCAATAACAATGGCGTCTTTAAAAGAGGTGGGTTTATTGGCTGAGTCGGTTAGGTTTCCCTCATCGAGCAGCTGAAGGAATAAATTTAGGATATTTGGGTTGGCTTTCTCGATTTCGTCGAACAGCACTACGCTAAATGGCTGCTGACGAACCTTGGTGAGTAGGCCGGCGGGATTTTCGGCGGCACTGGCAAGTAGCCGGGAGACGTCGGTGGTCTGTTGGTATTCGCTCATATCAAGCCGGATCATATTGGCCTCAGAGCCGAAATACAGCGCCGCTAGCGACCGGGCGAGCTCGGTCTTTCCTACGCCCGTGGGCCCCAGAAACAAGAAGGAGCCAATCGGCCGTTTGGGGTTGGCAACCCCAGCGCGAGCTCGCCGGAGGGCCGCCGCCACTACGCTAACTGCCCGCGTCTGGTTAATCATCCGCTCATGGATGTGGTCTTCTAGGTGGAGGAGCGTATCGGTTTCATTACCAGTGGCGGCCTGAACCTTGACACCAAGCTGGCTCTCAACTGCCTGCTGGATGCTAATTTCGGTTATAAATTGCCCCTCGGGGAAATTAAGCGCTGCCTCCAGGAGCTTCAGTGCTCGTCCTGGGTAGGCCTCGTCCTGGTAGTATCGACCCGACAAGCGATACGCCTCAAGCAGCGCTTGATAGGTAGTAAAGAAGCGGCCGCTCTCTAGGATCAGCGCCCGATCGGCTAGCAGTCGAATGGTGTCGGCTTGACTGGGCTCACTGAGCACGAGCGGCGTCAGTAGGCCGGTCATGGAGACATTGGTGGACTTAAGCTTCTGCCAGTCGCCCGGAGTTACGCCCAGTACAAGCTTGAGGTTATGGGATTGCAGGATTGGCAAAAGAACCTGGCTTAAGTTGACTGCGCCGGTTCCTTGGCCAAAGAAGAGCTGGGCTTCATCGAGCGCTACCACGATATTGCCGGCATGAATAGCCTCACCCATGAGCGTGAGGACAATTCGCTCAATGTCGCCGGCGTGCTCCTGCTGGCTCAATATTAGTGAAGCATTGAGTGAGAAAATTTGATGATGATCTAGCGCGCCGAGCCCCTTACCTTGTAGCAGGCGATCAGCCAAACCATAGAGCAGCGCCGTCTTGCCGATGCCTGGCTCGCCGATCACTGCCACGCTGCCGTTGGCACTGGAGAGCGCGGTTACGAGGCCATCGAGCTGCCGGGTACGCTCCTGGATGCCAAATCGCGGACCACCAAGCTCGATTTGCCGGCTCAAATTCTGACCAAAGTGCGACAGCGTAGGTGTGAACCCGGCTGCCCAGTCCCGGGCGATGCCACCATAAGCGGGCGTTTGAGCGCGCTCAAAGCCTTCGAGACGATCCACCCAGGCTGCGCCCTCAGCCAAGTCGGTGAGCTCAAGCTTAACCTCGGTGAGGAGAGCCTTCAGGCTGGGCGTGAGCGCACACAGGGCTGTGAGGATGGTTGCGTTGCTGAGGTGATTCAGCCCCGCTACCTGCGACCAGTGAGCAGCCTCATCCCAGATCTGGTCATGGGCCAGCTGGGCCTCAGCCAGGCCGGCGGCGATTAGGTCACTATGGAGCTCAAATCGGCCTACTATAAACTTGGTCTGCCAGGCTTCGGCCAGGGCCTCCCAGAGCTGAGCAGTTGTCATATCTGGCCGGTAGCGCGCCGCCAGATTGGCTGGTAGCAGGGCCTCTAGGGCGGTAGTAGTGCCCAGCGGCACCGGCTCGAGCGGCAGAACGCCCCAGGAGAGCCACAGCCGTAAGGTTAGCGACCCCAAGCCAAGGCCCAGAAGGCTCCACCCCAGGTGTTGATGGGTGACGATCAACGCTAGCCCCAGCGCCATCAGTAGCACGGCTACGACCAAAGTTATTATGGCGAGTAGCTTGCCGCCCCGCTGGCGGAGCCTAACTTGCGCGGTTCGGGGCGACCGGTTGTTAAAGGTATAGCTACTCACGGCAATAGTCCTCGTACAAGCAGTAATAGGCTTGCTATAGGCATAATCGGCCAGATTGCGATCATGATTCCGCCCAGTATAAAAGTGAAGACTATCGCTAGGAGCCCTATAAACAGCATAATAATGCGAATACTAAAACCAACAAATCGCGATACGAGGTTGTCCATCATGGCCTGAAGGCGTTGTTGGAGTGAGCCGTCGGAGTAGCTCATAATTCGCCGCCAGGGCAAGAATAATGTTCGCAGTAAGGTTGGAATCGAAAAATAGGCGTAAGTGTTCTTGATGCGGCTCATCATCCGCTGGCCTGCTTCTTTCCAGCCAGCTCCGTACCACCACTGTAAAAACCCAATCACAAGCATAATGGTATTGTACCACTCCTGGGGGCTTTCTGAGGCGGGAAATTCGGCCTCAAACTGCTCTGCTTGACCTTTTAGTATTGACTTATTTCTAATAATGTATTATACTGGGTTTCGTCCTTGAAGAAGACCCCTTTTTAGGGTCTTTTTTCGTTAGGACGTGCAGGTAACAAGAAAGGTATATGAGCCGCAACCCTCCCCTATCCGATTTACCGTGATAGCGGCGCGGCCCTTATGCGTAACATCTCGCAACTAATGGCATCTCTGATGCTGTTAGCCACTCAGGCGAATAACCCACTCGTGGGTGCCGCCGCCTCAGCCCAGGGAGTTCCCGCAGCTGAGAACAGTACGTTCGAGGTGAGTCTACAAACCAACACGCCCGAGGCGATTGTAATCACCGGCCAAAAGAAGCCCGATTACGACGCCGAGGTCTTAGCCCCGCTTCGTGCCGCGCAAGCCGCTGAGGCTGCCCAAAAGCAGGCTCAAGCTGCCGCCGCCGCCCGTGCTAAGGCTGCTGCCGTTAAGGCTCGCGCCGTCGTGGCTGTGGTTGCCGCCCCTGTGGCTGGCACTCACGCCGACTGGATGCGCGCCGCTGGCATTGCCGAAAGCGACTTTGGCTACGTGGATTACATCATCGACCACGAAAGTGGTTGGGGTGTAACCAAGTCCAACTACAGTGGTTCGGGTGCTTATGGTCTGGGCCAGGCCCTGCCGGCCAGTAAAATGGCCAAGTTCGGTGCTGACTACCTGACCAACCCAATCACTCAGCTTAAGTGGGCTAACGCTTACGCCACGGGGTCTTATGGCTCCTGGGCCGCGGCTTACAGTCACTGGTTAAGCCGTCACAGCTGGTAGTTACTACCCGTGTGACACCAAAAACTCCACCTTCGGGTGGAGTTTTTGTGTAGGGCACCCTTGTGAACCCATATGCCGTGCGAGAGACTCACTAGTTTTTGCAAATTTTTTGCAAAAACTATCGGCCCTCTTGAGTGAAGTAGTCCTCGAGTACTTGGCGCGCGAGGACTGAGGTCTTGAACTGATCAAGCTCTGCGAGGTTACGCACTACCACAAACCCCTGACCCTCGTAGACCTCTAGGTGGGTGTCATCAATATTTCGTGCCAGGTGATAATACACATCCCAGTCTTCGCCGTGCACCGCTTTTGTTTTACGGTAATGGCCGAAGAACTCTAGATCGGCAGTGGAAAGGTTGAGATTCGTCTCCTCATTTATTTCTCGCCGAGCGGCTTCTAGGGGCGTCTCCTGGTCTTCGATGTGGCCGCCAAAAGCCGTCACGAGTCTCCGGTTTGTGATCCCGGGCTTATCGTCGCGCTGCTGGAGCAGCAAGGCGCCATCGGCTCGGATGAGTATAATTTCTGCATTGCCAGTCATAGTTGGCGGCATTATAGCATAGGCGGTTAAATTTTACGCCACTAGTTTTGACTGAATCTCAGCTCTCGCGTGCTCTATCTGTAAACACGCTAAAAATGCCTATTTAAAGGGAAATGTTAAGTGTGAATAACTTCTTGTGACGAGTAAAATCTGTCCCCTAAGCCCCGTGCTCTCGTTGGCTAATGTCCCAATAGCTTGAGTGCTAGGAGTACACAAGTGGGGCTTTAGACAAAACCTCACGCACCTCATCGGGAGATTTAGTCTCCATAAGCCGTGCTCGCAGCTCGGCGGCGCCTGGCCAGCCGCTGATGTAGATCTTGAAGAATTTCTTGAGAATCTGAAACGGCTTGGTGCTTCCCCACTGCTCATACAGCGCTACGTGGCTGAGGAGGATCTGGCGCATTTCTTCGGGTGAATGCTCGCGAGGATGCTGATCGAAGGTAAAGAGGTCGTGGAAGATGCCGCGGCCAATCATGATGCCGTCGACACCTGATTGTGCCACGAGCTCCAGGCCATGGGCGTAATTTTGCACGTCGCCGTTGCCAATAATGGGTGTGCCTGGAGCGAGCTGATCACGCAGATGAACCACCTTGGCGATTTCATCCCAGTGGGCTGGCACCTTACTCATTTCTTTGACGGTGCGGCCGTGAATGGTAAGTGCCGCTAGATCTTGCGTGAGGAGGAAGCCGGCCCAGTCTTCGGTGATAATCTCCCGTAAGCCGAGGCGGGTTTTGACGCTCACAGGAAGATTTGGTGCGCCAGCCTTGGTAGCGGCAATGATGTCGGCGACTCTATCATTATGACCAATAAGCCCACCACAGCAGCCACGGGCCACAATGCCTTTTTCGGGGCAGCCGAGGTTAATATCGATGCCAGCAAACCCCATGGTGGCAATATCCTGGGCAGTAGCGTAGTACTTGTCTGGGGCTGAGCCCCAAATCTGGGCCACTAAGGGCCGGTCCAGGTGGGGCTCAATGCGTAGCCGTTCCATGGTGCGCTCTCGCCCCGCTGACTGTAGCCCATCGGTGGATACAAACTCCGTGAAGAGCACATCCGGGGCCGCCGCCTTAACGGCGACCTGCCGAAATACGACATCAGTGACATCGTCCATGGGGGCCAGCACAAAAAAAGGCCGCTCTAACTGTTGCCAAAAGTTCATATACATATTATAGCATAGTTTATTACCGCGCCGCCCATACGCCGGCGCCTAGATTCCGCACTTTTCCAGTGATCTCCATGAGGCTAATAATGCTAGCGAACTCTGAAGCAGTGAGGTCGGTGGCGGTGATGAGCTCAGGTGTTTTCATGGCTCCACTCTGCTTTAGCAGCGTTACGATTTTGGCTTCGTGGGGATTCTGGGCTTTGATGACCGAGGCAGGAATGGCGGCGCTATTAAGGCCTAAAGCCTGCAAGACGTCGCTACTGGATGTAATGGGTGTGGCGCCGGTGCGAATTAAGTTGTTGGGTCCGGCGGCTGTGGCCCGGGTGATGTCTCCGGGGACGGCCATGAGGGTCCGATTTTGGTCGAGTGTAAACTTGGCCGTGAACATGGAGCCACCTTTGGCGCCTGATTCTACCACGATGGTGCCGATGCATAGCCCCGAGACAATCCGGTTACGCGCCACGAAGTTGCTCTTGAATGTCTCGGATCCGGCAACGTACTCCGACACAATAGCGCCGCCTTGGGCGAGTATGCGTTTGGCTAGCTGGCGATGAGAGGCCGGATAGATGCGGTCGAGTCCGCCAGCCATGACTGCTACGGTTTGTCCACTGGCATCCAGGGCTGCCTGATGTGCAACGGCGTCAACGCCAAAGGCGAGACCACTCACAATCGGAAACCCTGCCCGCGCCAGCTCGCTCGCTAAATCGTAAGTGACTTGCTCGCCGTAGGCGCTGAGATTGCGCGTACCCACAATGGCGATCATGGGCTCTATTGGCAATTTGCCTAGAAGATATAACGACGCAGGGCGACCGTGAATTTCACGTAACTGAGCTGGAAAATCAGCATCTTGGAGGAAAATTTGATTAATTTGCATAAAATGTGTTGACATAATTAACTTAGTGTGGTAGTATACTTAACGTGCCTCGCGAGAGCGCGGTAGAACCAAACAAACATACCACTAATCTGCCTGTATCGATATCTGAATGCACCCTCCTTTAGATATCATTTTTACAGGTAGATTAGTCCCTTCAATACCCGTTACTCTTTGTTTACTGAGTCTCGCACAAAACGCCGGATGGCGCGGCATTGAAGGGTGTCATAAAAGACCCAGGCTCTCGGTGACCACCCACCAGAGATTACCCTGGGTCTTTTATTTTGTATTACTTTTGTTCGGTATACAAGCTTAGGCTTTATGTTTTTGGTATCTTAATTGCTTTATACCGTCAAAAGTAGTATAAATATACTTGATTTGGGGCCGTTTTTTACGAGCGTGTCTTACTGTCGCACCTTACTTTCCTAGCAGAACGGAGAAAACCGTGAGCGAGTACCTGCCGACACCGATCGAACAGATTGGCGTCCAGCCACCCCCGAAAGCCGATCCTCGGCTGCTGTGGGGATTCTTGGCCGGAACCGTGCTCCTCGTAACGGGGCTGCTGGCCGTTCCCCTGCTCATCTGGGTGGGCAGCGCTGTGGTCATAGCAACCGGGGCCTCCCTCCTCGGCCACCATATCTACAACCAGCCTGAGCCGGTCAGACCCGAGGCTATGTTCTCCACGCCCGGCCACTGGCAGGGTGAGGAGTTCATCCCGGACGCAGCAGCATCCGCCGTACCGCCCGAGAGTCCAGCAGAGCAGACCATGCCGATTCCGGTCCACAGACGCTGGCGGCGGAGAGTCCCGCTGAAGTCTGCCGTGGTTGAGCCCGGCGAAGTGATCCAGTACAAGGAGCGGATCCACGTGATTGGTCTGCTGATCGATCTCTTCTGGGTAGCGCTGTATATGGAGGTTGCACTGGCTTTACTGGTTGCGCGTGCTCATGCATGGGTCTTTCTTCTTGTCCAGTTGCTTCTGGTGGCGGCCGTGGAGGCGGTGAGCAAAATCGTCATTCACTTCAAGAAGAAGCGCGACGAACGCAAGAAGAGCAAGCAGGACGAGAACTACCAGCCGAAAGTGATCAAGCTGGACTTCACCGATATGCGCTGTATCGTTTGGGGTGTCACCACGGCTGCATTGTTTGCGGTGGCATTCCTCCCGAAGTTCGCTGGAGCGGTCCTGGTTGGGGCGTTTTTGGTGCATATGTTTCGGGCGACTCGAACCTATGTGCTATGGTATTGCACGTTCTACATCGTCAATGAGACTCAGTATCGTTTGCGCTATCGGCCGCCCTGGTTCCTGGGTCGCGAGAAGCAGGCATCGCTGGCGCTGGCCAAGATCGACACCTTCGAGAAGGAGCGGGCGTGGTACGAGCGGCTATTCAAGCTTAGCTCTGCTACGGTGACGGTTGACACGCCGGCTACCCACGACACCTGGGCTCACGGCGTTCGCCACATGCGCAAGATCACCGAACTGCAGAAGCTGCTCAAGCCGCGGACTCAGGAGAATCCTGTGGTGGCGTCGAACAACCGTCTGGCGGAAGCCCTGGAGGCCAATACCGCGGAACTGCAGCGGCAGCGCCAGATGGGTGATGCCGCGTAGGCTCTCACAACTAAAAAAACGCCCCTTCGGCTTGCGTCGGAGGGGCGTTTCCTTTTGCGGTAGCTACTGGAGCATCTTGGGGAGCATGTGCCATACTCGGCGAATCTTACCCGCCAATACTAGCAGGCTGGCACCAATAATAAAGAACGTCGCCGAAGCTAGCGCAAACAACAATGCCGGATAAATCAGGATGAGAACGGCCAGCAGTACAAACACAACGCCCTGGAGGATGAGCGTCCAGTAAAAGTGATTAATAGTCCGGCCAACTAGCTTGACGTCGTAATTCATACCCATAGAAAACTCCTTACGTATATTTGCTCACATTATAACCCGGTTATGGCGCAAGAGTTATAGTAGATCAAACGTACGGTCGTCTGGAATTGGCTGACTGAGCTGTTGAGCGATAGTCTGGGCGGCTTGAGCAATAACTGTCGGAAGTTGAGCCTGCTCATCGATATTAAATGGCCTAAGAACATACACTTCGCTCGGTTCTACGCTGCGGTCATTGAGGCTAATACCGATGCGTCCACGAGTAAAATCGGTGCCAATATGTTGCACAATTGAGCGCACGCCTTGCTGGCCGCTGGCGCCGCTACGGCGCAGGCGCAGCCGGCCAAACGGTACATCGACATCATCAAATAGTATCCAGACGTCGGCCGGCGAGATCTTATAAAACTGCATGAGTTTCTGGACGGCTTCACCACTCAGATTCATCATGGTGGTTGGTTTGGCTAAAATCAGACGCTCATCCCCTATCTGGGCTTCGGCGACATCGGCTTTAAATTTGGATTGGGATTTCCAGTTAGACTCCAAGATATCGGCTAACTTGTCGACCACCATAAAACCAATGTTGTGTCGAGTTTTGGAGTACTGTGCGCCAACATTGCCCAGGCCAACTACAAGTTTCATCGTTTCCCTTCGGTGTAAGAGGCATCGCCATGCTTGTGGCGGAATTCTAGCTGGATGGGGGTACCCGCAAAATCATGCTCTTGGCGCAGATTATTCTCGATGTAGCGCTTATAGCTCCAGTGAATAAGGTCTGGGTAGGTGGCAAAGAACGTTAACTGAGTGGGGTTTGTGCCGGTTTGAGTGACGTAATTGATTTTGGGCTGCCGATTCTTGAGTCCGGCCGGCGGCTGCTTGAGAATGAGCTTCTCGATCAGGCGGTTAAGCGGACCGGTGGCGAGCTGAGTTTGGCGCCGCTCGTCGATGGCAGTGGCCAGCTCTAGGATCTTAGCTACATGCAGTCCGGTGACGGCGGAGGTGAAGATGAGCGGCGCCCACCAGGCAAATTGGAATTGCTGAGCCACCCGAGCGGCCATATGAGCCTGGGTTTTATCGTCTTTTTCGACGGCGTCCCACTTGTTCATAATGAGCACGAGCCCCTTGCCGGCCTCGATGATCTGGCCGGCCAAGTTGAGGTCGCTGGCCACGACGCCATCGGTGGCATCGAGCACGAGGAAGCAGATATCGGCTTCGTGGATAGCACTAAGCGTGCGCAGGGCACTGTATTTTTCGACGCCCTGCTCGATTTTGCCGCGGCGGCGGAGGCCGGCGGTGTCTACAAGCTCAATTGGCCGGTTGTGGTACCGCAAGACATTGGCGTTCACATCTCGCGTGGTCCCCGCCTGGGGTGATACCACAGCCTGTTGCTTGCCGAGGAGCGTATTGAGAATACTGGATTTGCCAACGTTGGGCCGGCCAATAAGCGCTAACTTAAGTGGCGCGTCCTTGGCAGGAGCACCGCGATGAGACAGCAGCTCGGTGATGGCGTCTAGCAGATCGCCGGTGCCGCGGCCGTGAATGGCCGAAACAGGCACGATTTCTTTGATGCCGAGGGCGCGGAACTCATCTGGGTAGCGGTCACCAAGAGTATCAGCCTTGCCCAGCGCCAAGATGACGGGCTTACCAGATTTTAAGGCTAGCTTGGCGGCTTCGCGGTCCTCGGTGGTGAGATCCATGCCGGCATCCACCACGACGACGATGACGTCGGCGATATGAGCCACCTGCCGCACCTGATCTTGGGCGGCGACCTCAATTTCGTCACCGGCCTTGGTGAGCCCGGCCGTGTCTACCAGGGTAAAGTAATAACCTCCCCAGTGCGCAGCGGCATAATTGGCATCACGCGTAGTGCCGGCGATGTCGTGAGTGATGGCCTGCCGACTGCTGGTGAGGCGATTAAACAAACTTGATTTGCCGACGTTGGGCCGGCCAACGATAGCGACGAGCGGAGTTACAGCCATTGATAATTGCGTCCAATCCAGGTTACGAGCGTTTGGGTGTTGCCGAATCGGTCCGAGGAGCCGAGGACGACGGTGATAACGTCGTGGCCGTTTATTTGGGTCAGTCCCATAAAACATTCGCCGGCCGCGAGCGTGTATCCAGTTTTTATACCATAAAATTTACTTGTAGACAAGAGGTCGTTGGTCGTGGTGCGGCTGAGAGTCCGGCCATTTGTGCTGGTGAGGCTCGTATTGGTCTGCTTAACGGCTTCACGGATGAATGGATTTTCCAGCGCCAGCAGACCAAACTTAGCCAAAGCAGCCGCGCTGGCATAGTTGCCGGTATCCTGAAGCCCGCTAGGGCTGGCAAAGTGCGTGTCGGTGATGCCCCAATCTGAGGCTTTAGCATTCATTTTGGCAGTAAAGGCCGGAATGCTGCCGCTATCATAGAGCGCTAGGGCGTCGGCGGCATCATTGGCCGATGGGATAAGTGCGGCTTTTACGAGATCCCCCAGCCGGTAGGTTTCGCCCGGGACGAGGCCAATGATATCGTCTTCCGGGCCATAAGATGGCAGCGTCGGAATTTTAACCAGCTCAGACGGCTGATGACGCGATAACACTACCAGGGTGGTTACAACTTTAGTGATAGAGGCGATCGGTCGTTTTTGAGCCTCATTTTGAGCGTATAGCTGCGTGCCGGAAGCCCGATCAAGCGCCAAAATGCTAGTGGTCTGGTTGAACTTAAGCGGCTCATTGCCAATGCGCACTGGCAACGCTAGGGTGCTGATGGCAGCTACCGGACGGGCGGCTGGCTGGGGCGAGGTAATGGAGGCGTCAGCCAGCCGGGCACGTTTTTCTGCCGGCAGATGTGACCATAGTCCGGTAACCTGCAGAATAAGCGCAACGGTTAAGGCTATGGTTTTCATACATCCTCCGGGGTGAGGTCGGCGAGGCGCCAGGCCCCCTCGGCGAGATTGCCCAGGGTGTATGAGCCCATTTGGATCCGCTCGAGCCGGTCTACTCGATAGCCAAGCGCGCCGAAGGTGCGGCGAATTTGTCGATTGCGCCCTTCACTCAGGCCAACTACGACATCGCGACCGTTCACTTTTATTACCGTTAGGCGACTTAAGCCATCTTTAAGCCTGACGCCACTCTCCAGCTGGCGCTGATGGCCCAACGTTAGCGGCTGGTCGAGTGTTAATTGGTAGGTCTTTGCTTTGTCAAAAGATGGGTGGGTGTGTCGGTGAATAAATGCTCCATCATCGGTAAGCAGGAGTAAGCCACAAGATTCTTGATCCAGCCGCCCTACCGGCCGGAGGCTTCGATACTCGGGCGGCAGGAGCTCATAAATGGTAGGATGAGTCCCCTGTTGGACACGGCTTGTAACATAGCCGGTGGGCTTGTTGAGTACAAGGTATGTGTGGGCGGTTGGCAATGCTAGCGGCTGACCGTCAAGCTGGACCTGTTGAGCATCGGTCACCAGCTGGCCAGTCTGCGCCGGCTGATTTTCTATAGTGACCCGTCCGGCAGCTACGGCGGCATCAGCCCCACGGCGCGACAAACCAGAGGCTGCGGCTACAAACTGGTTAATCCTCACGCCTCGGCCTCTTCCAGGGGTGGCAATTCCCCCAATGAACTGAGCCCAAAATGCTGCAAAAAACTGTGGCTCACAGCATAGAGCATAGGTCGCCCGGGCTCCTTCGCCGTGCCGTGCTCCGCTATGAGGCCGCGTTGCAACAGATTGCGCAGCATGGTGTCGCTTGCTACGCCGCGAATCTCATCCAGGGCTGCTCGGGTAATGGGGCCGCGGTAGGCAATGATGGCTAGCGTTTCCAGGGCGGCCTTGGACAGATCGCTGCGGCTATCGGCTTCAAGGTATTGGCGCACGAGTTTGTCGGTGTCCGGTGCGGTTACGAGCCGATAGTGACCGTGTAGCTGTGTGAGCTGGATTCCGGTGTGGCCTAAGGTCTGGCTTAGCTCCGTCAAGGTGGACTCTACGACTTTAGTGTCATGACCCGTGAATGTGGCGAGCTGCTCGGTGCTCAGTGGTTCATTGGCAACAAATAACAGCGCCCCCAGCTCGCGCGCTAGCTTGTTCTGAGTCATGCGATTGGCTCCATTACCATGGCGCCAAACTGGCCATCCTGCACTACTCGCAGCTCATGGAGCTTGATGAGCTCCAGCACGGCCAGGAACGTCACGATGACCTCCAGCCGGCCCTCGGCCTTGTCGAGCACTGACTGGAGCTGGATTGCTCCTTTGCTCAACTGACGGCGTAACGATCGCATCACAGACTCCTGGCTGATGGGTGGCCGAAGCAGGCGTTTTTCGGTGGTTGGCTCGACTTGTCGCAGCGCGCGCTGAAAAGCCTCGGCGAGCTGACCCAGACTTAGCTCGGGCAGGGGCAGCTCATGGGGAGCGAGTCGCGACACCACTGGCCGCTCCCAGCTGCCTTTTCCTGAGCTCAGCCGGGCTAGTTCGTGAGCGGCTTGCTGGTAGCGTCGGTACTCGTCGAGCTCGAGATTAAGCTGGCGCAGCTCCTCGGCTTGTTCGTCGGAGTCAGCACGCGGCAAAAGCGCGAGGCTTTTTATATAAAGCAGCCTCGCCCCTAGTTGCAAAAAATCACTCAGGTGCTCTGGACTGCGCTCGGTCATAGCCTCTACTTGGCGTATGTAGTCGGCAGTGATGGCCGCGATTGAAATACTCGTTACTTCCAGTTTTTTGCGCTCAACCAACTCTAGCAGCACCGCTAGCGGTCCCTCGAACTCGGTCGTGGTCACAGTATGGGGCATTGGCTCATGCAATCCTTTAACCTTGAGCTTTATTGTATCAAGCACCCCACGCTATAGCTACAGGCCCAGGGTATTGCCGGCTGCCGGCTGGAAGACCTCGCGTGCGGTTTGTGCGCCCCATATAAGGAGCGCGCAAACTAAAATGGTTACAATTGCCACAAACACCAGCGTCTTAATGGCGACGGCGCGGCCTTCATCTTCCAGGGCGGCAAAGTCGTGATCTGGCGCTTCTTCGTCGGCGTAATAAGCGTCGTCTCGGTACGGCATCCCCTTGGCTAGAGGCATAGCCTCGTAGAATTCATCGAGTCGCTTGGATGATTTTTTCGCTGATGTGCGATTACGTGTTGCCATGCCTAACCCTCCCTCACATTGGTTGAGGGTCATCATACGCCACCATATAACTAAGAACTTTGGTTAATCTGCTAAAAGGTTTGTTTTAACCAATAAATATTTGCTATTTTGCAAGACTAAGGCTGAGCCGTAAGCCTAGGCGCCGAGCTGTTGCTTAACGGCGTTTACTACATCCTCGAGAGTGACCTGTGACTTGATGAGGTACTGATTTACCCCCAGGCTTTCGCCGCGCTGACGGTCGGTGTCTTGGCTAAGCGCGGTCATCATAATAACCTTAGTTTCCTTAGTTTCAGGGGTGGAACGAAGAATATCGAGCACGTCAAAGCCGGAGATCTTTGGCATCATCACATCGAGGACGATGAGATCGGGGCGTTCACGGACTGCTGTCGCGAGCGCCTCTTCGCCATCGCTGGCGGTGATAACCTGATAATTTTCGGCCGCGAAGCGTGCAGAATAAATCTCGCGCAGGTTGGTGTCATCTTCGACGAGGAGGATCTTTGCCATAGTGAGTCTCTCGGGTTGCCTTTTTAACTTATGCTTAACGTTACCTTAATGGTATCAGGATTTTAACGGATGCGGTAGCGCTGATGAGGGTTTTCGGCTTGTTCGGCAGGAATTGGCATGGCAATTGGCTGTTGCGGGGAGAGTGCGGGGCCAGCTTCGGTGGTTGGCTGAACCACATTACCCGGTGTGGCTACGGTGGTATCTATAGCTGGTGCGGCCGCGGCTTGCTGGAGACGTCTGACCTCTTCTTCGCTCAGCCGTGGTAGGCTAAAGTTGAAACTGGAGCCCTGGTTTGGCTTGGACTCGACCCAGATGCGGCCGTTGAACAGTTCAATCATTTGGCGGCATAGATACAGGCCTAGGCCGGTGCCACCGATGGTGCGGGTGGCGGAGTTATCAATCCGGTAGAATTTTTGGAACAAATGTGGAATATCTTCGGCCGCAATACCGACTCCGGAGTCTATTACTGATACTTTCACTTCTTTATTGTCGCCACTCATGCCCACTTTGATGCCGCCCTGGGCGGTGTATTTGATGGCGTTATCGATGAGGTTCATGACTACTTCGCGCAGTCGCTCGCCATTGGCTCCGACGTAGTAAATGGGTGCTATAGCCTTGCCAATAGAGTCTGAGGTCTGAAGGACAAGCGTAAGGCCTTTCTTTTGGGCTACAAACTGCATGTCTTCAACTGCGGAACGCAGCAGCTCGCCCACGTTGACTGGCTCCAGCTTGGCGCTCAGCTTACCCTCCTCGGCCTTGGTGACATTAAGGAGGTCACGGAAGAGTTCACCCAGATGCTGGATAGCCTCGTGGGCTTTCTCCAGATATTTAAGCGCCCGGTCATCCACGGTGGCGACATTGGCGTTCATGGCTAAGGCAATGTAGCCTTCAATGGCCGCTACCGGTGTGCGCATCTCGTGGCTGGCGGTGGACACGAATTCATCCTTTTGACGCTCAACGGCCTTCTCGTGACTAATGTCGCGGAATAGGCCAATGGCGCCGGTGGGCGTATCGTCGTTGTCGGTAATGGGCGAAACCGAGAGAGCCAGCTGAATTTTGCGTCCAGACCGCGTCGTCATTACGAGGTCGTCCCGCACCACCGCTTGCTTTTCGGTCCACGCCTGGCGGAATGGGTCGGTATCGGCGGTAATATCCTTATCGTCGGCGGTGTGAAGCTGTAGTACAAGATTGTAGGCAATATTTTGGGCGCTTGCCTCATCCCAGCCGGTAAGCTGCTGGGCGGCCCTGTTGAAGAGCATGATTTGACCATCCATATCAACCACTACTACTCCCTCGCCGATGCTCGACATGAGCGCTTGGGCTTTGAGTTGCTCCTCGGTGAGCTTTCCCGACAAGGTGGCCAGCTTATTGGTTTGGGCGGCTACCCGGCGAGATCGGACGTGTACCCACTCAGCTAACCCGGCGGCCAGAATAGTTATAGCTAGCTGTACGAGATGGTCCATGATAAATGGTGCATGAAGGCCTTCAATAATGAGCTCGTAGGCGTAATACACAATGGTAGCGCTCAGAATTACAACAGTTTCAACCGTGCCAAAGATGCCGGCTGCCACAATAGCTAGAAGCCACAGGGAATAATATGGCGAATCGAGCCCGCCAGTGATGGCGATGACGAGTATAAAGTTTAGAGCGGTAATAACGGTAAGAATGAGCGTCGAGAACGCTAATCGTCGCCGGCCAATAACCTGGTGAAAGGTTAAGAAGTAAATGAGGCCGAGGGCGCCCATAATGGCTGCGGCCATGGTGCTGCTGGCGTCGCCCAGTAGGCTAGGTTTTAGCCCGTAGAGGGTAAATATGGTCACCATAATAAGGCCGCCAATGGCGGCCTGCAGTCGGGCCAGAAGAGTAAGGCTACGTTGTCGTTGTTCCACCATGATGCTTATGGTTCATTATGGGCGAAGCTGGACCTAGACGCAAGGTTCGTGGACTCCTTGCACCCCAGGGATGTTGCAAAAAAACAAAATTATGCTAAAGTATCGAACGACGTACGCGTTTTGCGTAGTTCCTACGACCAACTGGAGTTTCCTGTGTCCTGGTTCAAGAATCGTCCGCTGAGAGCGGCCGCCGGCTGTGCCGTGGCTGCCGTGTTGCTGGCGGCTTGTGGTGGTGGCCAGCCGGCCTCATCGACGTCGCCGCCGGTCTACACCACTCCGCCCTCGTACACGGCTTCGGCGGCGCCGACCACGTCCTCGGCCCCTGCGACTTCGGTGGACGAGACCGGCCTCGCGCTGTCCACCGACTACGGTGCGCGCGCGACGTACGCTTTCAGCGCCAAAGACGATGACGGGTACACCACCCAGTACAACCTGACGCTCGGTGCGCCCACCAAGGTCACCAACGCGCCGGACTGGGTCAAGCAGATCAACGACCCGGACTGCAAGCCCGACCCCGACAAAGACCTCGTCGTTCCCTTCGCGGTCAAGCTCACCAACACGTCACCGGCGGGCTTTTCGAAGGTCCTCAACTTCACGCTCTACCCCGCCACCGGCATCGAGATGCGTGAGTTGACGGCGGTGATGACCTACACGAACTACCGGTCGCCCGCGACCAGCCGGTGCAACGCCAGCTTCGGTGCCAATCAGCCGGGCGTGATCACCTCTACCATCGGGGTGGACTCGGACCAGGCCATCAGCCCGGGTGGCTCGATGACGGCGCGTGGCTTCGTCACCTACAGCAAGTTCTTCGAGGCCACGCCCAAGGACCCGAATGGGGCTGCGGCCAAGAAGAAGCTGACGACGATGTTCATCTCGCTGTTCTCCAACACCGGCACCATGGACGGCACCGCCAAGGCCGCCCAGGTCTCCACGGCGCGGGTCTACCAGACCCAGGGCTATGTGGTGGCGCTCGACGGCAAGTCTGACCCGTGCGCCCAGGATCTCGGCTACGTCACCTGTAAGTAGCCTCAGGCAATCAAGAGTCCCCGCCCGCGCGATCGCGGGCGGGGACCTTTCTTTTGCACGCCAGCCGAGCCTAGACACACACATAAAAACATGTTATCTTTTGCTAGTTGTAAAACGACCTGGTCCCATACTTTGTATGAGACCTCCCCTCGGAAGTGCTACAATGTGCAAGCACATTCGCACTTCTCTCACTCATGGTCCCATCGTCTAGAGGCCTAGGACGCCGCCCTCTCACGGCGGTAACAGGGGTTCGAATCCCCTTGGGACTACCAGGAATTATTACAAAAGAGGCCACCTAGGTCTCTTTTTGTATATCTACAACCACCATACCCGGCGAGGATTCTGTTACCCGGGCTTCCAGTCTGCCATTTGGATTCACGATGGCACTACAGCCATAGGCAACCCGGTCTTCCCTTTTACCCACTACGTCGGCCGAGACAACCCAAGCTCCAGTTTCTTTCGCTCGTGCTATAAGGTTCTCAGTATGCTTGTCTCTCCAGCGCTCAGCCGTTTCGGCTCGTAGCATATTATTCAGTGGGTAAACAATAATTTCGGCCCCTTGGTTAACAAGCCTAGCTGCTGCTTCACGAAAGTTTGCATCATTGCAAATATTTATCCCAAACTTCGTTTTGCCAATGCGAAACACCGGATATTCAGTGCCGGCTTGAAAGAACCTCTCATTTGGATGTGTCTTGCGGTATGAGCCAATAAGCTTGCCTTGATCTATTACTACGGCGGTGTTGTAGAGCGTATCATCCTGAGTTTCGATGAGCCCAAGGACTATGATGGGCTTGCATGAGACTAGTTGATGGAGAATAGCCAAAAAATCAGATGATGATAAGTTGAGCGCTCGCCTTCTGGCTTTGGTCTCATCATTTGAGGTATATCCCTGAAGGTAACCTTCAGGGAAAACCAACAGCTGAACGCCTTGGGCGGCCGCGACTTCCGCTAAGCTGCGAATGCACCGAATTGCCTCTGCTGAGTCATCTTGGACGTCAGGCATCTGGCACGTTGCTATCTTCACGGCTATCCTCGTTTGTATTTTTGTTATAGTACTCGATTCCAGCTGGCGATGTGGTAGTTGCCATGAGTATTTTTGATGGTGCGTGAAATATCGTTTTTCAGAGCTTTGCTGATTCGCGGGTCAGCTGTCCGCCCCGGAATCAGGCTCGGCGTTAAAGATGGTGTCGTAGGTATCCTCAAACTCATCCGCATCAGTGACATGCAACAGATTCTTCACGACCAAGCCCTCTTGGGCTGATCTGTCGGTGAGTCGATCCCGGATGTAGTACTTTAATGTTTGCAGTTTGTGCTGTAGATCTTGCCCCTCGACAACAATAACTTCCACTGGCTCGGACGTGAGATGGTCGATGACATCTTGTTTCCATTGATCGCCGTATTCACTGGGCTCGTCGATAACGGGATAAATTGCGTGGACCTGATCTTCGTTGAGCTGTACCTCCGACTGTTGAACAATAGAAACTTGCGCGCCATCAAGTAGCCCTTTAAGGACGTCTTTAAAGGCGTACTCGCCGACATTGCGCTCCAACGCATCAGGTTTTAACAGCAGTATTGCTTTTTCATGAGCGGATAGCTCCTCGCCCTGCTCGTTGGTCTTTGCTAAAACTTGGTACTCACCGGCTGAAGTGTAGGCTTTTTCGGGCTGTGATTCTGGATGTTCTTCGGTCACGGTGTTAGCGTCTCTACAATCCATTCCTTGGCCGCCTTGGGCAGCAAGTTCAGCTCACTTACCTGTGAGATGGGTACCCAAATGAGCTCGTACTGGTTCTGCTCAGAATTCTTGGTTTCTTCTTCGCCGCCCAGCTGGGGCTCTCCCTTCTCCCAATCACATAGGAAATAGTAATCAGTATTTGCCTTTTGATAATCAATAAACGTAAACGCGGCACTAATATTCTTCACGTTGCCAGAGGCTTCCTCTTGCACTTCGCGGATGACCGCCTGTTCTGGTGTCTCGCCTTCTTGTAAATGGCCGCCGACGCACACTACAAATTCACGGCCTTTTACTTGCCTGCGCATGAAAAGGAGCTCGCTTCCCCTGCGGATGATGCCAGCTGACCGTTTATTATCGATGCGGATAGCCGCGTCTAGATGTTGCCCTGTGTCGTGAGTCATGTGTTTCGCCCCCTTGTGTTAGCCATAATAAGATCTGGGTGATGTTTGCGCAATAAGTAATGGCGAAATACTCCATCTGGATCATCACTGTGTGGCTCCGAGTGGAGGACTTCGAATGAGAAACCAGCCTGGGCGAAGGTGTCATCTAGCTCCTGGACTGTTGAGCGTGCAGCATAACGTTGCGTCATGCGTCCTAACTTCCGTTCTTTGATGAGCGCCTCATATGATTCACCGTGAGCCCGAGTAATGAGTAGTATGCTGCCGTTGTCTTTGAGTGCGCGTTTTACTCGCATCAGGAAGGCTGGTCGATCATCTTTGATGATGTGATGGAACATGGAGTTGATGAGTATGAAGTCCATGGAGTCGGGTGGTAGCGGCACATTAAGTGCGTTGGCATGCATAAAACGAACGTTGTGAGGCAAATTAGCGGAAGCACCTAAGTGAATCTGGGCAGCAGATATATCGATTCCGAGAACATGAAAACCCAACACTCCCATAAAGGCCGTGTAGACGCCTCCTCCGCATCCAATATCAATTGCTCGGCATGGCCGAGGCACATGCGACGTTGCCCGCACGATTTCATCCCCAATGAAATCAGCGATGCCGATGTTCTTTTTAGTGAATTCGCGAGAAACACTGTCATATGTTTGCCGTGTAAGATCGTAGAATTCAGCTTTCATTCCAATGCTTGGGCGCTCATATTTCAATAGTTCAATGCGTGTGTTGGTTGCTAGCATGTGGTTACCTTTGCTAGGGCATTAGGGTTAGAATATCGTCGATTGGACTAAAAATATCGTCTACTGAGGCTAAAGAATCATCTTTCTTGAGTAGTTCTACGGTCTGCTGAATGCCAGTAACTTGGGCTCTGAGAAGGGCGTTGGCATAGATGATCATCTTATAGCCGGCCGCATATAGCTGCTGGCTACGACAGTTTTTTGAGTATCGCGTGGGTATACAGCCCAAAAGCGGTACGTTCTGCTCACGACCAAACAGCTCGTGATATTGTTTCGCAAATTCTAGAACTACAGCCGGATCTTCACTGTTCCAGTGGAGGACAAACATGTCAGGGCGGCTGTGCTTCATATAGTACTTAGTTGTTTCAATCGCATCGTGTAACCCCTGCCGTGCATCTTCTGCCGCTATAGCATCTTCAAGACGTATGGCGACTAGCAGTTGGCTCCGCTTGGCGCTATTTATCTTTGAAGCGAAGACCTCGCGATCTTCAAGCATATGCAGGCGACCGGCAGCTTTATCGAGGGAGTTATATTTTGCACCTCGCTTGTTTTCCATTATGTAAATTGCGGCGCCAGCCTGCGCCATTACGGCAGCATAGTGATCCGAACTCTTGTGGCTTTGGCCGCCGTTATCACCATCCACAATAATGAACTGATCCTCTTTAACGAGGTTGATCTCAAAGAGTGTACTTAAATAGTCTCTTGGGTTTAAGCAGTATGAATCGTTAACTCCTCTGCGAGCCGAAAAGCCAAGGCTGCTAATCCATAAACCTTTAATGAAGCTGGACTCTTGGTTTAATAGTTTTACCGTCAAGGCATCTGCAGTGTCCAGGCAGAGCAAAGGTGAGCTTGTATTGCGCATATATGCTAGGCACTTTGTGGCCGAAGAGTTTTCCGGAAGCTCCCGCAACGATGGGGTGATTGTCATACTAGTATCCCGTCAAGTAATTTTTTAGTGCTTTCGGACACTGACACCGTGGTCGCGTCCATATTAGCTTTCAGCTTAGCTTGCATAGATTGGCCAGCAAATCGGACATCACTGCCTGACGATTCAATCTCAGCTTGAAGCCGCTGCGTCCAGCTACGAACGTTGTCTTCTCCCGCGAAAAGTGATGGGTTTATCAGTATAAGCGTTGAGTTTCCATAACTGCCCGGAATGTCTTCGGTAAGTCCCGCAACCAGCAGTGAAAGTGCACCCGCTAACCCTGAAAACTTATGCCCGTCATCTCCGCCCGCCACTTTAATAGTGAGACCATCCGGCTTTACGCTACCATCCGATAGCCCCGAGTACGTTTCCTCATCAATAACCGTGCGGTTGTCGAACCACTCAAAGCTCGCAGTGGCTCCAGTGGCTGCTAGTTGCAATTCTCCGTTGGTGGTCCGGCCGACGGACGAGTCGTAAATGTAATGCTCCGTCTTCCCCGGCAGGCCGATGGCGTGACCCAGCGTAGGAAACACTGCTTTTTCTCCGCCGTGCGGGGCAACACGCGCTGGGCTTGAGGATACAAATATCGACACGTATCCCTCATCGGCCAATCGCATTGCATATTGGCCGATGCAGCCAGTCGGATAGGCGTTTGTTATGACGCCCATCATGATGGGCCACTTGGGCGCTTCGACTATCATGCTTTCAATCAAAAGATCAACGGCATGATAACCCAGTGACCAATCACCGGCTAAACGGACGAGATTGCCAGTTGTTTTTATGGGGTATGCTCCGTCTGGGTTTACCTTTTTTCTTCGCACTTGTTCTATGAGCCAAGGTAAGCGATCAAATCCGTGAGAGTATTTTTCGGTAAATGAGCCAAACTGCCATGATCTTACGCATGATTCAATCTCGGCCTGGTTAAAACCAGCTTTCTCTAGCAATTCTCGCGAGCGTTCGGTGGCTAGGACCAGATTATATTTATGCCGCATTTTGAGCTAGCCTAGTTAGCATTTTTTGCCTAAATTCAGCATTAAAGCTAGAACTCCTGGCCAGCGAATCCAGTATTGTTTCGATATTTGCGGAACTATTGTTTGCCTTAGAGAGCTCAACAAATCGCGTAAAAACTGCGTCGAGTAGTGTCTTGTCTTGAATTGGAGCAGACGATTCTTGTATCTGGCATAGCAATAGCTTGTCGCCAAGCGCCCCTTTTATGTAGGCCGTGCTGTTATCATCGAGTATGGTTTCTTTGAATATTACTTCCTCAAGCAGATCGTATTGCTCGGTCATTGGCACGATTGTAGGATCAATGCTAATTCTTCTGGTGGTTCCGAGTATCTCCGCCCGCGCATTCGTCTCCTTTAGGCGCGTATGACTCGCCGGAATTATATTAAAGTATTGAGCGTGGATGTCAGGCAGCTTTGTCGCCAAATTGGTGTATCGAAAAATATGAATGCTGATTTTGATGCCATCAACGAGAAATGAACTTCTAAGTAGGTCCGTTTTTCCGTCGAGCAGGCTTGCCCACCGATCTGAGGTCGGAATGTCCGTTGCACTTGAAGCCTTGATGAGCGGAGCAAAGGCATTGAGGTAATCCGAGTAGGCGATATGGCGATGCAAGACCAGGAAAGTGTCTACGTCGTTGAGCCGTCCATATGAGTTCGTGTTATAGCCATATACGCAGCTCCCGAACAGGTAATACGAGGCGTTAATTGCGTGAAATGGAATTAACTTTCGATACATTGCCTCAATCCGTCGGATTGCGGCGTATTTTTCTTCTAGCATCTGTAGTTCTTGAATTATGACCTCCTTGCGCAATAATCGTGATGGTAGACAAGCTTTTTCAGTATAGCTCATAGCTCTGTGACATCTAAAGGCAAACGGAAGAAAACATAAAGGTTGTCGGTTCTTGGTTCGAATCTCGAATCCTTTCGGCTAGGCTTAGCCTGCGGTTGAGTAACAGGTGCGCTATAATCTTGGCTATGAGAGTGAAGTTTTTCAACGCCAATGATTTGTCTGGAGGGCATATGCTAAACGCTGCCGCACAAATCATTGCCAACTTCAATCCAAGCCGTAAGCGCTACCGCATCAACGATGTTCTTGAGTTTTATAATGTGGCTCAGTTTATTGAGAATCAGATGTACCTAAAAAACTGGCAGCCGGCAGAGAAGGCACGTTTCTATGCAGCTAAACCAGCCTTATATCGCGCCATTGCTTTGTTTTTTGAGAGCATTGATAAGCGTAATGCCTCAAGAAAACTTAAAGGTGTTGATGCTGAGTATGTGGGTGACTTCTTGGTGCTATTTATGAAGTACAAGTTATATTCAACCGCGGGGCAGCGCCAGTTTGGTAACATACTTAAGGCAAATTCAATCGGTGTAGCCCTATTGTTACGCAATGAGGCCATCGTGAAACAGTATCCAGATTTTATTTGTTCGCTTTTGCTGTCACAACCCAAGAACGCCGAGTTAGTTCTTGGCAAACATTTAGCCCGGAACGACCGCTCGGATCGTACGATATACTTCCCTGCCACACTAACAAATGATGAAAAACTTGGCCTTTTGGATAGCTATATTGAGAGCGATAGTCCAAATCTAAATTATCTTCGGTTGATATCTGAGTCTCATAGCGACGAAGGGCTAAGAATCCCTGATGCTATGAAGCTCAAGGCATCACGCAAATCGAAGGTAGCGGCGGATAAGATTTTTGATAAGAATAGTGGAATACCATTCGGATACGAGGTTTCTTTCTCCGACTCGCAAAGTGAGGATAGGGTTATTAGTTCTAGCAAAGATGTGACCCATGTAAGTTTCAAGAAGTCCTGGTTTCAAGATAACTTGGACTTCCCTACCATCCTAAATAACTTCATTTTCCCTTTTGAGTACGCTGATCGCTTCATGATGATTGCGCTGCTTAGTTTTAAAGCCAATCTGGGCATCGTTGATCGTTTTATGGGTGTACCTTCAAAAACTGAATACAAAACCGGCGCAGCATTTGATGGCATGGAAATGCTTTCCGATATCGAGATAGCGCTTTTTTACGGCTTCCTTCTCCAAAACAAAATACGATTAGAGGAGGTTATTGAATGGTTCTTTGCGACGAACATACCTGAGCAGTTCGGGGTTAATGGCTTCCAAGTAAAAATGCCAAGCGAAAGCGCGACCTATCGGGAAAAGTGTCACTTAGTTTTCCCAGCGATGGAAGGATTTCTAAAGCAATACCGTATTTACGTTTCCGAGGGCCAAATTGATCCAGATTTAGTTCAGATTTCATCGGAGCAAACTTCGTATGCAGACTTACCCAGTTTAAGTGATAAGAAGTATGTCTACGTCCGCGAGGGTAACAATGAAATCTCAACAATAATGTATCTGATGTTCTCGGATCAGTCGTCACTTGGGTACGTCAGTGAGAGCAAGAATGAAGATACTTTCTTCGATCTACTTCAAAGAAATACGGTCAAGCTGGCTGAGTTAGAGCCGTACCACATTGAGGGCATTAACTTCCTCAAAGACGTGCGAATTATTAAGGTTATTAACGGCAAACTTGCCTATCGAAGTACCCCGCAGATAGAGGCCCTGCATTACCTGTTTCACCAGGAGGCAATGAACTACGCCAGAATGCCGGAAAGCATTAGGAAGGAAATTGATCTGATGGTTAAGAAGGGCTATCTCAATATTGGCAATACCTTGCTTTCTAAGGGTGAGGCCGACTATTTTAACTATTATCTAAACAAGAAAGAGTTTAGCAACGGTCTGGATTTAAGGAATATATATGCTCATGGTACGCCACCAACCAGCGAGGATAGCAATGCGGCTGTATACCAGCAGCATTACATAACTGGCCTTAAATTGGTTATCTTGCTTCTCATCAAGCTCAACGATGAGTTTTGTCTGAGGGACGAAAAAGCAGTGAACTCATAGGTGCAAATAAGCCGTCTCCCAACGCTCAGCTACTGACGTCTATTCGCTGCCGCCTCCTTTACTGAGCCAAGGGATACGTAATGGCGCCTCCCAGTCGTAGTCTATTACTGGCAGTAGCCCATCAATTCCGACCTGTTTGACTAGCAGAGCATACTTGATAGTTAGCTCCTCAATCAGATCAATCGCAGTGTCCAAATCACTAAAATTAGGTAGAGCATTTCTAGGATTCTGACTGTGATGGGCAACATGGTCGTCAACATAGTGTTTAATCACCTGTGCCGCACCGCTTTTGAGCCTGTCTAGGTCCTGGTCAATTTTGGATACATCAAGCCCTGTGCCGGTGGCATCAGCAAAAATATGGAAGCCAGTGTCTGTTTTTAGACCAGGTAATGGCTCGACCTCGAACATTTCAGGCGTGATAACACCGGGGTTCGCTCGAATACTCTCAAGGAGCTTTGTCAGCGAAATAACCCCTTTGGTGGTGTCGGTTGCCACCCTTCTTACTGTCACAGATTGCGAAGTGGCGTACTGTAAACCCATAAAATCAAATATGAGTGAGCCTGGCATTGCGGAGTTGCCTTGAATAACCGCTTTTAGCCGGTTCCATACATGACGCTGCTCGACCAGAAGACTTGCTTGGGCTTCGATCACATCCACCCATTCTGACCAGCGCCGATGAAGCTCTTGTTCCTTAGATAAGCCCTGCTCGTTACTCATCTGCTTCAACCTCTTTACCTTTTGGATCTCTCGTAATCATCGTAAATCTTGTTGAGTGCCTCGGGCTCAATGAAGGCGAGGCGGCGGGCGGTTGCTTTGAGGTATTTGAATAGCTCGACGGCGTATTCGCGGTTGGCGTTTTCGGGATGGAAGATGCGCAGGTAGTTGACCATGGCGTCGATGTCTTTTTCGGTGATTTTGTAGTCGTGCATATTAGTCATGAGTATATCACCATGCCCATCTGTTCAGGCCAGTGAACCGGATCATTTGCCGGCAGAGCTCTTCGGATTGGGTACGGCGCATGATCTCGCGGCTGTTATTTTGTGAGAGGATGTTGAGGCTGCCCTCCCAGAGGATGGTGCCGTCGATGATGGCGAGTTTGCGGTGGCGGTAGTCGTTGCAAGTTCTGACTTTGATACCGGCCGCGCGGAGCTGTTTGAGAGCCATCCAGGCCTGTATGCGCATATATTCGTCGTGGTGGTTGGGATTGCGAGTATTGATACGGACCTTCACACCTTGGCGGACAAGTTTCGCTAGGACCGGCAGGAGCTCGCTGGTGCGTTTGCAGGTGAGGTATGGGCTCTCGATGCTGACTTCACGTTTGGCTCGCTTTAAATCGCTCGTGAAGGCGGCATAGAAATGGTTCTCGTCGTATAACTTGGAGGTGAGAATGGCGGCCGGATTGGTGCGGCGACGGAAGAGGCTAAACATTAGTCACCTCCTCGCCGCCAATGCCCAGCTCTTCAAGCCGCTCGCTTAGGCTTACGATACTGGGCCACAAAGTGTTCCACATTTGGGTCGTCTGGGCTACCAAGGTATTATCATTCGCAGAAGAAGCCCCATTAAGTGTGGCTTCTTTTTTGTTTTTGGGTTTCAACAAGCTTTATTTTCTCGACAGCCGGGACGGCGTCAGAAGATATAAAACGATGACACCACTGTCTACGTTCGGTGCTGTTCTTGCTGGCGCGTCGACTATCGGCCTCGTGGCTGTGGCAATGAAGAGGCCAAAACGAAAGAGCTAGTTACTGCCCCGCACGGAGCCGCGCGTTATATAGCAATCGCTGCATCCTTGGAGCGTCATGCCGCCACCTTTATTAACGGCCTTAACTTTCACTTTGTCACCGATGGCCAGGTCGGCGTCTACAACTCCATAAGTATTTGACTGTTCATTGGCTGATAAACCGTTCCTGGTAATGATTGGCTTCCCGTCTACGGTTACGGAACAGACATCGTCGTGATTGCAGCTGTTATTAAGAGCGGTTACCTTACCTTCAAATTCAGCAAAAGCACCTTGCATAGGAGTAGGACTTGGGGTATTTGCTGCGGTTGGAATCTGATCTCGTGGCCAGAAATACCACCCAATAAAGCCCACTAAGATAACGACTAAAAGAATGATAATAGCTTTCTGTAGGCTAAAATTGCTTCGAGGAGGTAGTTTACCCATGTATATAGTATAAGCCTACGATAGTCATAAGTTCAAAGAAGCGCTTTTCCAAAGCGTGGTTATTATTTGGCTCTGCAGTACTTTTTCTATTTGCTTGTTTCGCGACCCACCAATCACCTACCTAATTGATGGCCAGATGCTGGAGCTCCGAGCTTGACTACTGATACTAGCTAGTATGCCGTCATCCCTGTATGGTGCGAACTGTACGCTCAAATCAACTCGTCAGAAAGACGGTTTGGACCTGTATAATGAATTTAAATGAGGTGGAAACCATGAAAGCAATTTCAGAACTAATGAGTCTAACCGGTAAGGCGGCCATTGTCACCGGAGGCGCCAAAGGCATCGGTTATGGCATCAGCTATCGGCTGGCTGAAGCTGGCGCAAGCGTGCTGATCGCGGACATCGACACGCCGGCCGCCGACAAGACTGTGGCCGAATTTACGGCCAAAGGCTGGAAAGCTGCCGCCGTTACCACCGATGTCTCCAGTGAAGATGACGTCGAAGCTATGACGAGAAAGTGCCGAGAACTCTTTGGCTCGATTGATATTCTCGTCAACAACGCCGGTATTTATCCTGCCCGCCCCATTGCCCAAATGAATGAAGCCGATTTCGAGAAGGTCATGCACGTTAATCTGCGCAGCGTTTTTCTTACAACCAAGCACGTTTCGGAGGTCATGAAAGCAGTTGGTAAGGGCGGCAATATCATCAACATTACCTCCATCGACGTCCTGCACCCTTCCATGGTTGGCCTCGCCCACTATGACGCATCCAAGCAGGGCGTGTGGGGCTTTACCAAAAACTCTGCATTGGAGCTAGCGCCGCATCACATCTGGGTCAATGCTATCGCCCCCGGTGGCGTCAACACGCCCGGTATCGAAGCCATGCAGCAAGGCCAAAAGCCCCCAGCAGGAGTCGACCCCAAGCAGCAAATCGAAGCCTTCCTGGCCGGAATCCCGATGCGTCGTATGGGCGAACCAGACGATATTGGCAAAGTTGCTCTCTTCCTGGCGTCAGATATGGCATCGTACATGACTGGCAGTCAAATTGTAGTTGATGGCGGGGTACTCCTGACGTAAATAATGAAAACCTTCCAAGACCTACCCGTAAAACCACTGCCCGACGCCCCGCCACTCAAGAAATTCCTCGGACCCAGCTTTATCATTCTGGGTCTTGGTCTCGGCTCCGGTGAGATTATCCTGTGGCCGTACCTATCGTCGCAATACGGCATGGGTCTCATTTGGGGTGCGGTGCTTGGGTTAACTCTTCAGTTCTTTATGAATATGGAGATCAGCCGCTATGCCCTGGCTCGCGGCGAGAGCGTCTTCGTTGGCTTCGCCCGCAAGCTCTGGTGGCTGCCGCTTTGGTTTCTGGTTTCCACCTTCGTGCCCTGGATGTGGCCTGGTATCGTCGCTGCTTCCGCTGCGCTCTTTGGGTATGTTATCGGCGTAAAAGACACGCAATACATCGCTATAGCCTTCCTCGTGGCTATAGGGCTCATTCTGTCACTTGGCCCGGTGCTCTATAAAACCGTCGAGAATCTGCAAAAAGCCCTGGTCGTGGTTGGTGTGCCGTCTATTTTTGTAATCAGCATCTTGCTGGCTACGCCCACCGACTGGGGCGCAGCTATGTCTGGACTCGTTGGTCAAGGTGAAGGCTTCTGGCTGCTGCCGGCCGGCGTGTCCTTGGCGGCCTTCCTGGCCGCTCTCGCCTACGCCGGCGCCGGAGGGAACTTGAATTTGGCCCAATCGCACTACATCAAGGAAAAAGGCTTTGGTATGGGCAAATATGCCGGCCGCATTACCAGCGTCATCACCGGGGCAAACAAAGAAGAGGTCTCGTTGGAAGGTGCCAGGTTTGAGGTTACGCCAGAGAGTACAGCCCAGTTTAAACTCTGGTGGCGGCGCATCAATACCGAGCATTTCCTAGTGTTCTGGCTCATCGGCTCTATTACCATTGTCCTCCTGAGCCTGCTGGCCTACATGACCGTCTTTAAAACCGGCGGTTCAGTTGCGAACATCTCATTCCTCATCAATGAGGCTGGTGCCATTGATAAAGCACTCATGCCGTTTGCGGGTACATTCTTCTTGCTCGTGGCCACGCTCACGCTCTTTGGTACGCAGCTCACAGTATTCGACGCCTGCAGCCGCATTGTTGCCGAAAACCTGGTGTTGGCTGCGCCAAACAGGCTGCGCCCGCGCCACATTCGACCGTTGTACTACCTCGTGCTCTGGTCCTTCATTGCTGTTGGTATCCTCGTTTTCCTGGGCGGTTTCACCCAGCCGCTCCAGCTCCTCACACTGGCCGCTATTCTCAATGCTTTCGCCATGTTCGTGCACACCGGGCTCACGCTCTGGCTCAACAAAACTACCCTGCCGGTAGCTATTCGACCGAGCGCGTTGCGCACCATCGCCATGCTTACCGCCTGGCTGTTCTATGGCAGCTTCAGTATTTTTGTTATATGGACAGACGCTCTCTCCCGGTTCTTTAAATAATTCTCATGAGACTGTGGTGGATTCTGAGGCCCTAACCACCGTGCTTGCAGGCGGGCCGGTTATTAGCCAGTAGCGTACTGCTCGCGAATAGAGCATTGACATACGCACCATATTAGTGAATAATATTACAGTTCGACTTCCACGAAAGGATCCGAAATGTCCGGAACGCCCAAGAAGGTCTCCGCCCTGCAGAAGCTGGCGAAAGTCGAGGCGCGCGTCAGGCACGCCAGTGAGGTCGTCGAATCTATCGCGATGTTCCTGGCTGCGGGACTCGCGCTGGTCGCGCTATTCACGGCCGACGATGCGGATGAGGCCGGCGAGGGTGCCGAAGCCTGAGTTACGGTCGCCTATATCGGGTGACTTTTTCGTAACTACCCGCAACCATAGTCTCTATTAGAAACGGAGCTTTGCATGACTGGCGAAGACAACTACGCCCGCGACCATGCGGCCAGCATCCTGGCGGACATGATCGATGAGCGGCTCGGCTCGGATGCGCCGGATCTCGGCATCGAGATCCAGTACGTCTACGTCCCCGAGGGCGACCACCCTACCCCGGCTACGGCCAGCATCCTGGTGACGCTGCAGCACTTTGTGCTGATGGTGCAGATGGTGTTCCCGGTCTCGGGCGGGGACGACGACATGACCGCCGAAATCAGCGGTCTGTGTCTCCAGCACCGGATTTCGCGTGGCCGCCTGACCGCCCCGGCCAACATCGAGCGCGAACGCGCCTCGTTGCGGTCGACGGTGATCACGCTACTGCGTGAGCGCTTCGAGGACTACTTCCAGTCGCCCGGTGGCTTGCGACAGCTACAGCTGGACCACGTGCGGTCGTAGCATTGCACCCGAGCCCCCGCCGAGTTTTTCGGCGGGGGCTCTTCATGTTTTACGAACCCTGATAGTTACGATTTTGCAGCGATAACGCTTATTTCAATCGTGGCTCCAAGCGGCAGTGCCTGCACGCAGACCGCCTCTCGTACCGGATATGGTTTCTCAAAGTATGTTGGGTAGACTTCATTCAGCTCAGGCATCACTGCCATGTCGGTTACGTAAATAACTACCTTCACAATATCGTTGAGCGTGGCCCCACCCGCCTCTAGCGTGGCGGAGATACTTTTCATAATGTAATCAATTTTTTCGGCCGTCGTGTCTCCTACCAGTTTCAGGTCGGCATCGCAATGTACCTGGCCTGACACGAAAATGAAACCGTTACTAGCGATGGCCTGCGATAGCAGGTGCGCTGATTTAGAGGTGCCAGTCGAAATCTCTTGCTTCATGATGATGCTCGTTAATGACCTGATTATACCTTGAGCAACCATTGCTTTTTAAGGAACGAAAAAAGCCCTGAACTCCAGAGGAGTTCAGGGCTTGACTGGGAGGTGCCCAGTCGGCAGGTGCGCCGGTTGGCGCTAGATGGTGTAGCCCAGGTTGAGCAGGAAGCGCTCGACCAGGGTGGTGCAGTCGGCCGGAACGTCGGACGGGCAGAGCCCGCCGCGGGAGCCTTCCGGCGTCATGCGCGTCACTTCGCCCGGGTTGAACCACAGACGCAGGATGGCGCGCGGGTCGCTGCGGGCGTCGGTGACCTCGATCCCCCTGGGGAAGACGGCCAGGTAGCCGGCGTAGTATTCGCCGGGTTCGTGGCCGCCGCGGGTCCAGAAGCAGGTTCCGACGACCACCTGGCCGTCTTCGACCTGCTTCTCGATCTGCTCGAAGTCCACGTGGTGCCGCATGGCGCCCTCGTCGTCCGACGCCGGCGCCTTGGACCAGGTGGTGTCCCTGGCGAGGCCCAGTGCGCTCTCGGCCGCTCGCTTGAAGTGGCCCTGAGGCAGCTCGGACTGCAGCTGCAGCCAGAGTGTGGTCAGGTCCTCCTCTGCCTTGATCGGCAGCTGGTGGCTCGGCATCTGGGGTGCGGGCGCCTGGAGCATGCCCACGAGCTTCGGCAGCACCACATCCGGGTGGTAGCCGAACTGGCTCAGTCGCATCACGGTGTGAGCGAACGACAGCGGAACGAACCGCTCGATGAGCTGCGCTTCCGTGAGGTCACCCAGCGGGATGGCGTTGTCGCCGCCCCACTCGGACTCGCCGAGGCAAAAGCCGGGCTCATCCTTCGGCTCGGTGTAGACCCGGTAGATGTCCTTGGCCTTGCTGAGGGCGGGGTGATACAGCGTGGGGACGTTCGCCTTGTCGTTGTAGGTCGACGGCGAGAAGATGCCGAAACCTCGCAGGATGGCCGCCGGCTCGAAGCCGGTGATACGGCTCAGGTCCAGCAGGCTCACCCAGTTCAGGGTGCGAGCGGGTTCTCGCGGGTCGGCGATGCTGCTGCCCCAGACGGGCGGCAGCGTGCGGAGCACGGGGTACTGCCCGAGCTCGCCGCGGTGGATCTGGCGTGCGGCCCGGCACCTGGCGGGGCGGTTGTCCTCCCGCCGTCGGGTCACTGCCACGAACGGCTGCGTTGCTACCATGAGGTAGTCGACGCCGTAGCTGGCGTAGTGCCCCTGTACCGTGTGCTGTCCGCGGTCGCGGGTGTAGCAGACGACGCTGTCGTCGCTGTCCAGCGGCAGCCCCAGCAGCTGGAAGGTCCAGCCGGTCTCGCGGACGAGCGGTCGCTCGTTGCGGGGGTAGCGGTGGTCCGCGGGGTGGGGGTTCAGCGTGGTGGTCGGCGAGACCTTGAGCGTCCACCAGCCTTCCGGCAGGGTGGTGATCTCGGGCAACGCGTCGACGTGGACGGTACGCATGATGTCTCCAGCGGTAACAAAGGATACCAGGCGAAACTACCGCCATCCCACCTGGCGTGGTTTTTCGGGCTATCTGTGAAGCATCAAAAAATCCGAAGATCTTCAGCGCGTCATATTATAGCACATTATAATAAAAAATGCAATTAGCTTGAAAATGGAATCGCTTCGTTAAGGAAACGACCCCGACCGGTATTCCGGTCGGGGTCGTGGGTCCTGGCCAACGTGGCGAACTAGTCGCGCGCGATGGCGCAGAAGACGTAGGTGCCTTTGCCCTCACGGTAGGTTGTTACATGCAGGAACTCATGCGGCGTGTCGAGCAGGATGACGATCGGCCGAGCTGCGATCGTGGTGTAGAGCCACAGCTGCTCGCCGCTGTTGAGCTGCTCGAGGTAGCTCTCGTAGGTTGCCTCCGGCGGGTCTTCGAGCCGGCGGCCGACATGGCCTTCGGCGACCGCGTACGGTTGCGGGTGGTAGGTTCCCATTGGTTCTAGCCGGAAACCTTGGTGGTGGAGGTCTCCACCACCTGGCCCTCGATGACCTTGCCGCGATATTTCATCTTCCGGTACCGACGCCACCACGGCGTCATCCACCGCTGGTAATCCTCGACGCACTTCATGTAGAAGAAGGGCGCGACGATGGCCGCGATCGGCCAGAAGAACGCGATGACAAGCTGGGTCACGATGCCCCAGAACCGGACAACGTTCCAGAAACGGAACACCCGCCAGAACGTACCGTAGCGGCTGAACGTGGCGTGCCCCCAGTTGAGGAACTTGTACCCGCGGTTTGTGTCCTCGAACGGCGGCTCGATGTACCGCTTCTGGCTCGGCGGCCGTGACACCCCGGTGACGAAGTAGTCCCACACATCCTGCCGGAGGGTGGTTGTGAGCCGGTCGTTGGGGTTGTTGGCCAGGTAGGCCTTGCGTGCGGCCGCGATGCACATCGCGCGTCGCACCGGCCCGAACACGAACCACAGCAGGGCCAGGGTCAGGCTGCTGACACTTCCCGGCCACAGCAGGTACGAGATGTACATGCTGACGGCCACCAGGTACAGCGGCAGCCCGACTCGCGGCCAGGCGTAGCGGCGGGCCCGGGCGCGTTCGAGTTTGACGGGTTTGGCTTTGGCCTGCCCCGCGCGCGGCCCCGTCGTCCAGAACTCGGCTCTTTCGGGGTCGTAGTCGATCTGGCGGCCCCTGATCCAGGCCCAGGCCCAGTAGATGAACTCCAGTGTCATGGAGCCCAGCATCACGATGCAGACGGTGAGCCAGGCGAAGTGGTCGCCGACCCAGGCCAGCGTCTGCTGGCCGAAGATCTGGCTGAAGAACCAGCCGATCGAGGTGAACGGCCAGTACCCCCAGAGATCATGGAGCAGCCAGTGCCAAAAGTTCGCGAACATTGACGTCCCTTCAGTGTCGAAGTACAGGTAGCGATTTTCGCTACGGTATCTTATACCATTTGTAAATAATTATGTAAATGGTAAAGTGCCGAGTCCATTATTGCCTTTACGCTCTAAACATGTTAAAGTATGGCGCAGTGTTTGCCTAAGAATGGCAGCTACCCAAGGAGCTTGACATGACACGGCAGCCAGTCGATGCTGCGCCGGCTAAGCACGAGCGAATCTCGCGCCGTTCCACCGGTTACCACAACCGCTTCTTTCTTACTCCGCTCATCCGTGGTGGTCTGCGGGGACTGGTGAAGTTCCGCCTCATTCGCTCGACGGTGGAAGGGCGCGAACACATCCCCACCAAGGGGCCCTACATCGCCGCCTTTCGCCACATTTCGCTGGCTGACCCCATCTTCGGCTGGGGCGCGCTCCGCGGGATAGTCCGGGCGGTGGCGGCACAAGGTCTGTGGCGCGTGCCCATTCTGGGCCTAGTGATGTGGCTTCAGGGTCACATTCCGGTGGTGCGAGGCAACCAGGCGTCGGGCGCCAAGGTGCGAAGCGCTATGGACGCCACGCTGCAAGCAGACAAAATCCTCATGATTTTCCCGGAGGCCAAGCTCATGCCGGCAAATGCCATGCGGCGGCGTCTCAAGCGTGGCGTGGTCGATGTGGCCTTCGACAATGATGTGCCGGTGGTGCCATGCGGCATCGAGGGTACCGATCGGTTCTGGCCCCGCCGCTGGCTCTTGCCGCGTCGGTGGCGAGCCGCTGTTGCGTTACGGTTTGGTGCCGCACTCCATCCGTCCGACTACACTCAGGACGAGGCTGGTCGTCTGGCTATGCTGTCCGACCTGCAGCGCACCATCGCGCACCTTTCGGGGCTTCCGACCGACTTCGAAATGGTCGACTAGCTTGAGGCTAGGCCAATAGACAACACACGAAAAAAAGCTCGCCCGGAGGACAATTGTCCTCCGGGCGTTTTGCTTGGTGTCGACAGAAATTCGAAGTTGCCGATGGTTTGACGGCAATGATCCGGAGGCGCCACCTGCATACGAAAAGCCTTTAATTGACTTATATAAACATATAGTGTATAATTATAATTATGCCTCTCGTGAAGGTCGAAGGACCTCGCTATGAGATGTACCTGCCCTTTTTGACCCTGGGGGTCCTCATTGGACCCGGAATGGAGCTGCTTGGCGATCTAGCGCACTGGCGCAACCACTTGCCCTATCCCTTCGACATCTTTGCCTCGGCCGGCAACTTGGGCTTCGGATTCTCCGTTGCGCAGACGGTTATGTATATCGGCCTGGGTCTGCGGCACACTCGCAACAAGCGCCAAGGGATCACCTCTATTTGGGATACCCGGACCTTCTCACGTCGCGAAGCCCGTCGTTTCAAGGTCGTCGGTGTACTGATAGCCGGTGTGGTAACGGCGTTGCTCAACTGCACCACCGAAACCCGCTGGGGCGTCACGCACCTGCCGATCGCGAAGATGCTGCATGGGCTCACGCCCGATCCGCTCGACCTGATCTATAGCGTCCTGTGGTCGGTAGCCACGATCTTAATTCCGTGGCGGCGGGTGAAGCGTGATGTGTACCGTCAGGCGTGAATGCGCTCGGGCTGGAACCCTCCAACTCAATAACGGTCCCCACCCCTGGGCGGCATGCGTATCACGTATGTCGCCCCTTAGCTTTTATGATTAACAAAAAAAGCACCCATCGCATGTTGAATGGGTGCTAGACTGGGGCCGGACGTTGTCCGGCCCCAGTCTATGGAGCGTCGTGGTAACTAGAGGAGGCCGCGCTTCTGGGCCTCTTCGTAAAGGCCCTGCCAGCTCATCCGCCGGATGCGCAGGTTCTGGTCGCCGCTGCCGGTTTGCTGGCTGCAGCCGGGTGCCCCGAGGGCCGTACCAGAGGTGTCGCCACTACCGGCACGGATAGTGCCGAGCACAAGCGTGTCAGACAGCTCAACATCGCCACTACCCGTCTGGACGGATGTGATGATGTCGCTCTCGCCACGCCAAATATTGCTGCTACCCGTCTGGATAGCCGGCTCGGCGATCTCATAGAGCTTGGCTCTGTACCAGTTGTCATCGTGCGCTTCGGCTGCCGCTGTGCCAGGAGCTCTCCCGGCCAGCTGCAGCAGCGCAGGCGCCGCGTATCGACTGATTCCCTCCGTGCTGGGGTCGTTCCCTGTCTTGGCGGCTTCGTAATCGGTCACGATGTGAGCCCACCGTCCGGTGAGCGGCTCCGCGAAGGCGGCCGGAATTTCGGTGTACTTGTCGAGAGTCGGCGGGAGGGCCTCATGCTTTGTGACCACTGCCCAGATGTAGGCCAAGTGCCGGACCTCAGGCAGGTTGCCCAGGTCGTAGTCATCGAAGATGGGCCCGGTGATGAAGATCTCGTTGGCGTTGCCTCCAGGGAGGAGCGCGAACGGATTGATCAGGGCCCGCTCTTCCTGGCCGATCGCACGAGTCAACGGCATGGGGTGACGTCCGTTGACTGCCCGGCGAGGAATTGAGTACGTCTTGGCCAGGTGCTTGAGGTAGTCCAGCGTGGCACTCACGTCGAGCTGGTCGTTGGCGTCGGTGATGGCCCAGTTGGGGGTCTTGAGCGCCGCCTTGCGCACCAGATCCAGCCGCTCGATGTAGGGGACCAGCTCGTCGGCCAGCGACGGATCGTTGGCCAGCTTGCTGAGCAGCTCTTGCGCGTTCATCGTTTCGGGGCCGCCGGCCAGCTTGACTTCGATCGAGGCCGGCACGGCGCTTGGCGCGGGCGTTTCACTGATGAACTGCGCCGTCACCATGAACTGGCGCAGCGCTGCCGCGACCGCCACCGGATCGGCGTCGGCCGGGAAGACGTGCGTCTCGTCACGGTTGACGATCTCACTCGCCACCCTCCAGGCCGGCATCTGACCGATTTCGTCGATCGGCCGCCCGGCAAGCAACTGCTTGAGCGCGTCGATGACCGCCTCAGTCAGTGGCCCTTCGGCTCTGGGCTTCAGGAGCGAAAAAACGATTTCCATCGTCTCGGACACGGGATTTCCTCTCGGTTGATTTTAAATGTACAAACCTAGTCGACAAGCGTGTCGATCCAGTTCTGGAATGTCGTCCACGTTTTTTCGGAAACGTAGCGCGGACGATCATACTGGAGCGCGAGCTGTGATAACGGCAACGTTCTTTTCTGGGCAATGTGGGGGTAGACACACCACTCGCCCGTCAATACATAAACGAGCTTGGACCACAACGTAGCGACAGCTTGCCTACCAATTTGCTGTTCCGTTAGCACCGACAAGCACTCATCATAAGCAATAAGTCGGCTAGATACAGGTTGGTTGGCTACCTGTTTCTCGACTTCGCCTATGATTTTCTCAAGAGCTTCTTCGTCAAGGTGGCGGCAAAGTGTGACGAGCCGCCGTATCAGGGAGCTTTTGCTGTGTATGGTCGCCTCCGGTTTTCTTGGATGACTAAGCCACAACAGTAGATATTTATACTAGGTTATGCCGAGTCCGTCAATTATTAATTGGCGGTTTTGCGTCGGAATAGCCACGAAGCAATCGGCATAGCCACAATGATGGTGCCAACGCACCAGGCTACGGCTAGCCAGCCATGATTGCCGATGGGCCGCTGCAAAATTAAGGCTCGCACAGCCTCAATAATGTGAGTTAATGGCTGGTTCTCCGCAAATATCTTTAGATATTTGCTCATGCCTTCGGTGGGCACAAAGGCCGAGCTGGCAAACGTGAGCGGAAACACAATCACGAACGACAGCCACTGAACGCCCTCCACGCTCTTGGCGACGGTGCCCATGATGGCTCCAAGCCAAGAAAACGCCAGCGTGAAAAGCAGTAGAATAGCTACCACCAATAACCAATCGCCCACGCTCGCACTAGAGCGAAAACCGAGCAATAGTCCTGTGGTGATCATTACGATGGTTGAAATGCCGTTCCGTAAAAGGTCAGAGATAACATGGCCATTGAGAACGGCTAAGTTTGCCATGGGTAGTGAGCGAAATCGATCAACAATACCTTTCTGCAGGTCGTTAGCGATGGCAATAGCCGTGGTGGTCGAGCCAAAGGCCAAGGTCTGTACGAGAATGCCGGCAAGCAAGAAGTTGAGATAACTCACCCCTGGTGGCAAAGTTTTGGAAATAGCCCCACCGAAAACGGCGGCGAACAACACTAGGAACATGATTGGCTGAAAAAACGTCCCAAGGAGCTGATCGGTGTTACGCACAATGTGAGTGCTGCTGCGCTTAACCATCACAACTGAGTCAAGAAGTACTAAAACCCACCGCGGGCGCTTATCAAATACGAGTGGTGCGGCCATATTATGCCTCCTTCCCTTCCGTGGGTTCCTGGGTGATTTTTTGCTTGCCTGTGAGTGATAAAAAGACGTCATCTAGGGTGGGCTTATGGACGGTCATGGCGACGAGCTCAACCTTGGCAGCTCCAAGGTCGTCCAAGATAGACTTAACGTCGGCGTTAATGTCCTCGATCACGATGGTAGCCGAAAACTCTTTGGCATCCGTATCGGCTACGCGTGAGCCCAAAATATTCTCTGCAGACTTGAGGGCACTGGCGTTTCTGAAGCTTAGCTCCAATCGGTCTTTGCCCACCTTACTCTTGAGCTCACCGGCTGTGCCTTCGGCAATAACTTTGCCGCCGTCAATAACAATGATGCGATCAGCGAGCTGATCGGCCTCTTCGAGGTACTGCGTGGTTAGCAAGATGGTGGTGCCGCCTGCCATTAACTTCTTAATAATGTCCCACATGGCAATACGTGATCGAGGATCCAGGCCGGTGGTCGGCTCGTCCAGAAAAATGATTGGCGGTGTGGCAATGAGACTCACCGCCAGGTCTAATCGCCGTCGCATACCGCCCGAGTAGGTTTTAGCAGGTCGCTCAGCGGCTTCTATAAGGTCGAATTCCTCAAGTAACTCTTGAGCCCGAGTTTTAGCGCTAGCCGAAGTTAGCCGGTAAAGCCGTCCCATCATTTCAAGGTTTTCGCGGCCCGTCAGTAGCTCATCGACAGCGGCAGATTGGCCAGTGAGGCCGATAACGCCGCGTACTTGGTCGGCTTGCGTCCGCACATCGTGTCCCTCAACTGTTACGGTGCCGCTGTCATACGGCAAGAGGGTGCTTAAAATTCGTACCGTTGTGGTTTTGCCGGCTCCGTTGGGGCCAAGCAGCGCTAGCATAGTTCCCCGCTCGACTTTTATATCAATGCCATTAAGAACCTGGTTTGAGCCATACGACTTTGTTAAGCCGCGGGTTTCGATGACGTAAGTTGGTTTTGTCATAGTTTTTCCTCGTTTTTGCAGTATACTATGTTCGGCTTTCGTTCGCAATAATGTTTTCAGGCGTCAAAAAGGGCGAAGTATCAGAGGGAGCTGATACTTCGCCCTTCATTGGGGTTATTCGCTGGGAGCGTTCATGGGCAGGCGGTGGCCGTTACCGTTACCGTTGACGGAGAGCGTTGACAGCGCCGGCTGGTGCTCGCCCAAAGCGCTTATGGGCGGCAGAGGTGCTACTACTCCGCCAAGCGCTGCAGCCAGGACCCAGCCAGGTACGGGCGCGCCACTTGATAACCCGAGATGTTGGCGCGCCAGCCCGATCAGGCTATTGGTCCGGGCAACCAACTGCTCAGTCGCCTGGGTAATGTCGGTCGGTGCCAAGTCGGTGACGCGGAACTTGCCCCGAATCTTGATCTGGAACTCGTTCTCGATCTGCCGTTTGTATTTGTCCCGCATCTCGGCCGCGATGATATCGGGAGCTGCATACTCACTCATCCGTGAGACGTGCTGGAGGCACAGACTTTCTAGATAAGTAAGTAACTGCTCGTCGAATTGCTCTCGCTCGATCAAGATGTGGTACGGATTCCTGATTTCGTACCAGAGGGCTAGCTGAATCAAATAGACAGTGCCGTCACCAAATCGAGCTGCTCGGCTACCGGTCGTGACCTCGCGCTTGACGGCGTGCACCAGTCTCATTGTGGAGATCAGTGTGAAGACCAGCCTCCCCGGGTAGTAGACTTTGACGTCACCGCGCTGATGGCCGCCTCGGCTCCGGCGGTAGCGCTTGACTTTGCCGCTTGGCGTCACGAGTAGGCCCTTATAGCCTTCAGGTACCGACTTGACGAACTTAGCCGCCAGGCCGGCGGCCGTGATACCTCCCACTGCAGTGGCGCCAATGCTTCCCAGGGTGCTCCAATTGATCGCAAACATGTCAGTGTCCTTCCGCCGGTTTGAGCTGCTGTAGGTCACAAAGCTTATGCCAGGCGATGAGCCTAGTTTGGCTAGTCTTCTAAAATAAGTCAAGAAAATGACTTATTTTAGTTGCGAATTGCACAATGATGAGAGCCTTTCCGGGCACATGGCGAGTCTCAGCCGGCTATTGATATTATGCACTTAATATTTTTTAGCATAAGTTGTCTCAAGTTTTATCTTGACGTTTAACCATAAGCGTAATCAGCAAATAAAACAGCATATTTACAATGACAAATCCCAATTTATCCACAATTTGTTATAAATTAAGCCAATTGTTGCTCCTGTTTAACTCCTGTAACTTACGTTTTCGTATGGTGGAGCATACCAGGAGGGGTCATTTTGTGAGGGTACTCTCCTGCAAGAAAGGAAGTGGAATGCGTAAACAATTAATGGCAATGACGCTCGCATTAGGTGCGACGGTGGCTTTGTCTGGTTCAGCCCATGCGAGTAGTAAACCGGCTACTCCGGCACCGACTCCGGCACCTAAAGTGCATGAAGTTCAGCCTGGGGAGAGTCTATCTCTCATTGCCGACCAAGAAAAGCTTGAGAGCTGGCGGCCGCTGTGGGATGCTAATCCGGCGCTCACTAATCCGGACATCATTAATGTAGGCGATAAGGTAACCATACCAACTGGTCCTGTGCCGGAGCGGCCGCTACCCGCTGCAGCCATGGCGCCGGCTGCAGCGGCACCAGTTACGACGCTCCGGACGGTCGTTCGGACTACGCCGGCAACTTATGCGCCCTTCGGTGGTGCAGACGGTGTGTTGTCCGGAATCCGGCTACGTGAGTCGGGTGGTAACTATGCTACAAACACCGGCAACGGATACTACGGGGCCTACCAGTTTAGCCTGGGTACATGGCGCAGCGTCGGCGGTAGCGGCTTGCCATCAGATGCCTCGCCGGCCGAGCAGGATGCGCGCGCAGCTGCGCTATATGCTCAACGCGGTTGCAGTCCGTGGCCCAATACCTGCCGCTAGTAAATATCGATATACGAGACAAGAGCGCTCCCAATGGGAGCGCTCTTGTCTCGTAATCAACGTTCAATATCGGTCCACAATGCAGACTAATATTGGGCCTGCCAAGCGGCGCGGCGCATTCTATTAGGTATCTGCACTGACGGCTATTGGCTGCCACTGGTATCTCCAGTTTACGCCAGTTGCCTTCAGCACCGATGTATTGTGTCACTTCTTACTAGAAAATGGCTTGGGCAGGGGCCCAATTACAGTTGATTTTTAGAGGAATTATTTGGTTATTTTGCCAAATTATAAAGATCGCTTGAGCTAGAGAAGTTTCCCGATTATGCTCGCGAGCTGACTCGGCACAATATCGGCTTTAATAATATAGCCATCGGCCTGGGATTTAAGAGCCTCTCGTGATGTCTTGTCTTGGGCGAGATTGGTTAAGATAATAATCTTTGTATCGGGGTTACCATGACCGTCTTCGCCGCGTAGTTCGTGTAAAACCTCAATGCCGGTGAGCTGAGGCATCATGATGTCGAGCAAGATTAAATCGTAGTGCTTATTCTTGGTTTTCTGTAAACCCTCCGCTCCGTTGTAGGCAAAATCAATATTATAGCCATCAGCGCGCAATAGTCGAGCGTACATCTCGCTAATGAGACGATCGTCTTCAATGAAGAGAATGTTCTTTGATCCAGCCATGGGCTCCTCGGGTGATAGTGGTATTATTGTCTGATTTCGAAGTTGGGGCAACCTGGCGCAGCGGAATTCGGAAAGTAAAGCTACTGCCCTCCCCCTCTTTGGACTCGGCCCAGATGCGGCCGCCATGCGCCTCGATGATGGACCGGCAGATGTAGAGTCCCAATCCGGTGCCTCGGGTGGATGACTTCATCTCATCAACGCGATAAAACTTGGTAAACAAGTGCGGTAGCGCGCTGGCTGGAATGCCGGTGCCATTGTCGGTGATACTGGTTTCGATATCGTCTCGATGCCGCCGAATAGTCAGTGTGACCTGACCGACTTTAGGCGCGACATGGGCGGCGGCGTTATCCACGAGGTTCACGATTACCTCGCGCAGCCCAATCGGGTCAGCCATGAGCTGAGGTAGCTCTACTGGCAGCTTAGCTTCAAATGCGACCTGCTGCTGTTTAAGGCCGGGCTTGAGCTCATCAATAATGTCTTCGGCGAATGCTAGGTAGTCCACTGGCTCCGGTTGATAGTTGAGCTCGCCATGTTCGATTCTAGCCACCCCAAGCAAATTATTGACGAGACCGGTGAGCCGTGTGGCTGAGCTCATGCTGCGAGCCAAAAACTCTCGGTTGGATTTAGTTAGGCCCTTGCTCTCGTGCTGAAGGATGTCGAGATAGCCCTTTATTTCGGTTAATGGTGTACGTAGCTCGTGGGCCGCCAGGGCTACAAAGTCCACCTTCATTTGTTCGAGCTGTTGCCGTGCGGTCAAATCGTGGAAAGTCACCAGGGCTCGAATGCCATTGGGGTCGTTTGAGAGTGCTACGGCCTCCACATCGACGAACAAGCTAGCTCCATCTTCGCGGTAGAGTTCCAGGCTACGCCAGCGGCCAATGCGATCGGTGCCCTGCTGTGTGGCCAACCAGCGCGTCATCACAAGCTCGCCATTGAGCCGGAACGGCATAACTTTTTCCGCTAATTGGCCCGCTACTGACTCGATGCTGCGGCCGGTTAGCTCGCTGGCGGCGCGGTTAAACAGGATAATCCGGCCATCTTTGTCGAGGGCGAACACGCCGTCGGTCATAGCGCTCAAGACTCCGCGGAGTTTGTTGCGCTCGGCCTCAATGAGCGCCGTCTCGCTGGCCGCGGCCGATAACGTTTGCTCTAGCCGACTCGCCACTTGGTCGAGGGCTTCGCCAATATCTTTAAATTCGCCGGCGCCCTGCTCTTTAAAGTGGGTGTTGAAGTGGCCGTGGGCTAGCTCGAGGGCGGCGTTATGGATACGACGTACCGGGCGGGCTAGCAATTCGGCAAAGACAAGGCTTAAGACCATGGCCGGGACAATCCCGAGCAAGAATACTGGCAGGACAAAGGCTTGGAAATCAACCAAGATATGAACTTGGTCGTCGGCCTGCATGTTTAAATACCAGATCGATGCCACTACGAGCGCCGGAATGAGCGAGACGATAAAAAATAGAGCAAGCGTTTGGCGCTTGAACCGATTTGGCTGCATGTAATAATTCTAATGCTTCACCTACCATCTGGCCAGTTTTGCTATACTATCCACATGAAAATCAAGACTCAGCCGGACGAAGTAGTTATTTACCTTCGTGATACTAAGGCTATAGCGTGGTCGGGTGTGGCCTTTGCGGCGGGCGTGGGGTGTGTCATAGCGGCTCCTGTTCTGCGGTCACTTCCCTTTGCGGCGGTGGGTAGTCTGTTTGCCGTTGGCGGCGGGTTCTTGCTGTGGGGCGCAGAAGATACCGTCACCACTTTACGGCGTGACGGAGTCTGCTCGGTGACCGCCAAGCGGTTAGTTGGCCACACAAGCTTAGTGCAGCGATTTGCGGCTGCCGATATAACTGAGGTTGCCTATGTAAAAGGCTTGGTCGATAACAAACGCCTTCAGGCGGGCGCCTTGGTTGATGAAGTATATCTGGTACTGAGAGATGGCCGCAAGTTAAACATTATGCTGCAGCGGCTTAACAGCTTTGGGCCTACGCCAACATTAGCCACTGAGGCGGCCCAAGTCGCCTCGTTCTTGCATGCTCCGCTCAATACGATTGAGGCGGACTCACTGGCTCATGGGGTTAAGAACTTTGGCGACATCATAGATATGGGGCGGCATGATCCTTCCGCCCCAATCTTGCAGCGTCCGACTCAGGCTGAGCTTGATTCTGATGATACAATGATGAGCATTAACAACGGTAGGAATAATGGTAAATAAAGTTCTCATCGTGATTGCCGGCATTGCGGTAATTGCTTTGATTGTTGGAGGTGTCATCGTGTTTGGCAGTAATAAAGATAATTCAGGTTCAACCAGTACTTCGCCCACGCCCTCAGCAGCTAGTGATAATGGCCAGCTCCAGAGCACGGATGAAACGGTTGGTACGGGTGCCGAAGCCGTAGCTGGGAAGAAAGTAACCGTTAACTATTCAGGGACACTGACTAACGGCACCAAATTTGATTCATCCTACGACCGTAACCAGCCGTTTAGTTTCACGCTTGGCGCTGGCGAGGTTATTAAGGGCTGGGATGAGGGCGTGGCCGGCATGAAGGTTGGTGGTAAGCGGAAGCTCGTGATTCCGCCCAGCCTCGGCTATGGCGCTCAGGCTAATGGTTCGATCCCGGCCAATTCTACGCTTGTGTTTGAGGTTGAGTTACTCGGCGTCGAATAGCCTGCTACGGGTGGTTATGGATAAGCCCCAGGCGTTTTGCCTGGGGCTTATTTGACGAGCGTGTCCTGCGGCCCTATGACTGAGAAAAGTCGCCTTGCACGGTGCGATACCGTGAGATCATGGCTTCGCGATGAGGCTTGGGGAGTCGGCGCAGCCAACGTTGCCAATTCTTGGCATTGTGGGCCGCCGGCACGGGGACCAAATTGAGCCTAATGATGTCGCGGGTCGATAGTGACTCGAGCGTTCGCTCGACGGCGCGACAGGCCCGATCCGTATTGTTCGCCAGCCAGGCGGCTGTTTGGACTTCTTCGGCCCGAGAGTTTCGTTGCCCAAGCCGTAGCCGAAAACGCATGCGGTTCCTTTTGTTCTCAAGAATGGACCGTCCTAGTTTAGCTATCAGTGGCGCCAGGGTCAATCGTCATTATTCTTGACGATGGGCGTCGCAGTATTGGGCAGTATGATTTTGGTGGCAGAGATTGTAGCCAATAATGGCGGCGATGTCGGTGGTGATGGGAAGCTTAAAGCCACCTTGCCCGCTCGCCAAGCTAATCTCTACCGGGATGGTGCCACGGCCAAGATCATCCACGGCACGGAAGGAGCCTCGTGACAGGTCGATAATTCGGCCCGTCCAGGCCTCCGGACCGTAGTCGTTGACGCGGCATGTAACAACTCTGCCGTTGTATAAGTCCTTGACGTTAAGGTAGCTGCCTCGAGGAAATGTTCGCGAGGCACAGGTAATCGCGTCGGGCTCGGGTAGGCCTAGGGCATACCAAGAAGCCCGTCCGCTTTGAGCTACGGCGCTGGGGGCCGGGGCGGGCGTGGGTGTCGGTGCGCCATTAATAGTGCGTCCGTCCGAGCCGCCACCGCCTACCGTTACGTTGATTACCGGCTTAGTGACCGTGATGGCGTAAGCGAGTGAGCCGGTGCAGATGGTCGCGAGAATCACGATAAACGACCGCAGGACGTGCCGTGAAGTGTGCTTTTTAACTAGTTTCTTTTTCGTCAGAACGTGTTTGATCCGGCGTTTTGTTTTGGCCTTCATGTATCCTCTTTATACCATAAGCATTTTAAGAGGTCAAAACTTAGCCTATTTAACCGAGACCGCCAAGGATCTCAGCCTTAGCTTTAGCTGGCGAGGAACAAGATTTTTCTGCCAAGCCAAGAGCCGTGTGGCGGTCATGCCTCGCAGGCGCCAAACCTAAGGCCGAGATCCTCTTAATAGCCTACCGTTTTGCCCTGGGGAACGATTGAGTACCAAGTATTGCCGGCATCAAGTGGAATGTCGGCGCCATTAGCATCAAGGAGTTTGGTACGAGCGTTGCGCGAATCTTTAACCCAGGTGCACGGAATAGCTTCGCCGTCACGGAATACTACGCCCTGACCACGGCCAACTGTGCCCATAATGACGGTTTGCTCGCCGATGCGGGTTGTGCCATAGGAAGTTGGCATGTATTCAACTACGATGTTTTTGACGTGGATTTGCGCGCCAGTATTACGGTCTACGTGTGGCTTGCCAGCGAGGGACCGGGCGTAGTCATTGGTGGCTGCGGAGTAGGCATAATCAACCTGATAGCCGCTGTAAGAGTAGTCGATATGAATATTCGGGTGGGCCGAGGCTGGGTTGGGGGTGTCAGCTTTGCGGGGGCTCGGAGCAAAGCTAGCTGGCTGATTAAAGCCCTTGCTAGCTACGAGCTGGCTGAGAAGCGTGGCTGAGGTGTAAAGGTTGTGCGGCGCTACCCGGTCATTCGTGCGGTAGAATGACGGCGCCCCGATAACGAGAGCATTTAAGTCTTTCATGCCGGTGGGGCCAACCTCATCAAGGGCGTCGGCATTCCCGCCAGCGTGGGCTACTGGGGCGTTAAATTCGATGCCCCAGTCAAGAAAGTAGGTACGTAGCGAGCGCACGGGGCCGATCGTAGCAGGTAGATTTTCGAGGTAAAAAGCCTCAAAGCGAGTTATGCCGCCTTCGGCATTAGCCTCGTAGACCACGCCGGCATCAGCTAAGCCAGATTGCGGCCGCGCATCAGGGTGGTTTTCGATAATTACACCCACCACGGCCTTGTCCGCCGCGGCCGGCTCGACCATAGCCCCGGACAACGGCGAGGCTTTTTTAGTAATCGGCGTGGGAGTGGGCTTGGGAGTGGTTTTATTGACGGTTACCGCATGAGGCTTGCTGGCGAGGCCAAACACCGTCCAGGCATACGCGCCGCCCCCGCCTACGACTAATACGGCCACCAGAGTTAACCATTTCCAGTGTTTCTTTGCCAGAGTGAGCAGCTTGTGGCGGGGTTTGACCTCGCCTACCATGACGGTTGAAGCGGTGCTGGCATTTTTGTCGGTTGACTCTTTCGGCTTGTGAGCTTGGTCTGGGGTTTCACTCATGCCTCTACCCTACCAAAGATCTTATGCTTCTGCTAGGCCTTGTGATGAAGAAAACAAGCCATCAAAAAAAACAAGACCAGGCAGTCTGGTCTTGTAGCAAGATAATAACAGTGGAGCCGGGCGGGACGCGATGCGCGTCCCGCCCGAAACCCCGATGGATCAGTAACGTTCGTTGAAGTCGGCCGGTGCGTTGTTGAGGTCGTGACCCCAGTCGGAGCGCAGCAGCTCGGCCGGCAGGTCCGGTCCCGGCGGCTGGCTGGGGTTGCTCCAGTAGATCACGTAGCGCGTCTCGGTGGTGTGGCCGTCGAAGTCGATGGCCTGGGGCTCGTACCACTCTTTGGCGTTGGCCAAGAGCTGGATCCAGTTGTTCTGGGTGTGGCCCTTGGCGTAGCCGGCGAACGGCTTGAAGGCGCCGTTCGGCTCCCAGGTCACTTTCCAGGAGTGGTGCTGGTGGTCCTCGACGAACTCACCCGGCGCCCACTCGATCCGGAAGTTCATGGCCTGGGCGGCGGGGCCGTGGGTCTGGAAGTGGGCGCGGTGACCCTTGAACTGGATCGAGACCCAGTTGTTGGGTCGTGCCACCAGCTTGTCGATCGTGGTCGGCTGCGGCTGCGGACCGCGGTAGTGGACGCCGTAGCGGTCCAGGAACTGCGGCACGGTCAGTACCGGCTGGCCGAGGTGGTCGACGGTCGAATTGCTGGGGCTCGGTGCGTTGGTGCCCGCCAGCGGGTTCACCACGACGGTGTGTGTGGGTTGGGCGGCGTTGGCGCCGACCGGAGCCACGAGCATCGTGATGGCCGCAGCGGCCGCCAGGAGCAGTGCTCGGCCGGATCTTCTGGGTTCCATCTGATATCCCATCGGAGTCAAGGTCCAATTGTAGGGACGGCCCGGCTGGGTCGTATACTTGAACGTTCTACATAATATAATAATAACCATACATTGTCAATAATATCTATTATTATTGACGCAAAAAAGAGCCCGAAGGCTCTCCTTTGTTGGATCGTTTGTATCGAATTATTCGACGGGGCGGTCCAGAGCATCCCAGTCAGCCTGGCCAACGAACTTGGTGAGGTTGCGGCCCTCAAACTTACCACGCAGAGCGTAGCGAACCTGGGTCTTACCATCCTTGGTGGTGCGCTCGTACTTGGTCTTGGTGACGTCGTTCTCGGAAACCTCAACCTTCTGGCGGGTCTTCACATCATAAAAAGAAACACTCATGGGTCTTTTAACCTCACTTAATCGTTAAGTGTCTGAACTATAAGTGAGGTTGAGCTCGGTTGTCAAACCGGTTAGCTTATCTAAAGCTGTTTAAGCGCATTATCAAATCGCCGCAAGGCTGTTTCGCGGCCGAGCGCGGAGAGTGTTTCGAACAGTCCTGGAGCGGATTTTTGCCCTGTTACTGCCACGCGAATAGCACCGAACAACACCCCGGTTTTAACCCCCAGACTGTCCGCCAATGGACGCAGCTGTTGTTCAAGCGAGGTTTCGCTAAAATCGGACTTTTCCACAGCCTTACGAGCCGCTTCGAGACATTGCCTCAGTGACGGATCAGCGTAGCGCTCACTCTCGGCTTCGGCTTTGAGAAGGCCGTTGCTATAATCCGGATCAGTAAAGAACATTTCGGTGAGCTCGGGTAGTTCGCTCAAAAACTTGAGGCGCTCCTGTACGAGGTCCAACACCCGTAAGCGGTATGAAGCACTGCTGCCCTGGCTAGATCCCGGCCAGAAGGCTGTAGAGCGGTGCAGGAGGGCTTCTAGGGGCATTTGACGGATAAGCAGTCCGTTCATCCAGGTGAGCCGCTCCTTATCGAAACGAGCTGGACTTTTCTGAATCCGCGACAGCTCAAATTTTTCGATGAGCTCATCGCTGGTGTAAACCTCTTGGGTAGTGCCATCATTCCAGCCGAGCGAGGCTAGGAAGCTCATGAGCGACTCCGTTAGGTAGCCCTCTTCCAGGTACTCTTGCACGCTTTGGGCACCGTCACGCTTGCTGAGCTTTTTGCCCCCGGTGGGACCTTGAACAGCTGGCAAGTGCGCGTAGATGGGTGCCTCCCAGCCGAAGGCTTGCCACAGAAGCAAGTGCTTTGGCGTACTGGGGAGCCACTCATCAGCCCGCAGGACGTGTGAGATCTCCATGAGGTGGTCATCAATGATGTTGGCGAGATGGTAGGTCGGGTAGCCGTCAGCCTTGAGGGCAACAAAGTCATCCAGATCATTCAGATTAAACGCTAACTGACCGCGCACGGCGTCATCCCAGCCGATAGTAGCTGGCGCATCTGGAATCCGGAAGCGCAACACGTGCGGCTCGCTGTCTTTGCCTTGATTTTCTGCCACCAAACAGTGCCGGTCATATTTAAACGCCACGCCTTTGGCCTGAGCCTCTTCGCGTAGCCGCGCGAGCCGCTCAGGGCTGCACCAGCACCGATAAAGTGCACCGGCATGCAAGAGCTTTTCGGCATACTCGTGGTAGGTTTCAAGCCGCTCTGACTGAGTGTACGGCCCATATTCCCCACCCTGGCGCGGGCCCTCATCGGGCACGATACCAAGCTTCTCGAGACTATCATTGATCTGGTCGTAGGCTGCCTCTACGAGCCTAGAGCGATCAGTATCCTCGATACGCAAAATAAATACACCCTGGTTGTGACGAGCCCAAAGCCAGTTGAAAAGTGCCGATCGCATAACACCGATATGTAAGAAACCGGTAGGGCTGGGGGCAAAGCGAACGCGGACGGAAGAAGATTTTGTACTTGACATGAACCCTATTTTACTTAAAAACTAGGTTCAAAACAAGGTAAACTTATGCGTCAGCCCATTCCGCGTCAGTCCATTTATGACCTGTATTGGTATTTCGCTGCTGAGCGCCAGCGCATCTTTGAGCGCCGGGCGGCGGGACAGCCGGCACCCTGGACGACCGACCCCATTCTGACAGAGTATAAATTTTGTAATGTGTTTCGAGCTAGCGATCGGGTGTCGCAGTACCTCATTCGGGAGGTTATCTACGCTGATGACGCGGCCGAGCCGGCTGATATGCTCTTTCGAATTGTGGCGTTTCGAATGTTTTCCAAGTTTGAAACCTGGGAGGCTATCAAGGCCTATCTGGGCCGGCAGCCGCAGCTTAGCGATCTGGCCGGCGGCGGTCTGCAGGCTGCTATTGAAGCCGCTAAAACCCAAGGCCCCATCTACACCAATGCTTTTATTTTGTGCGCCACCGATGCTTATGGCTATCGTCAAAAACATCTCAACCATTTAGCGTTGTGGCGGCACATGTTTCTCGAGGATGACTTGGCGCAAAAGCTATTGGCTGCGCGAAGTTTGCGGGAAATTTATAACACGCTGCACGAATATCCGCTTATGGGCGACTTCATGTCGTATCAAACTGCCATCGACCTCAATTATTCGCCACTTATAAATTATGACGAAAATGACTTTACCAAAGCCGGCCCCGGGGCGCAGCGTGGCATTAAAAAGGTCTTTGAGTCCCTGGGCGGGCTATCCAGTGAGGAGATTATTCAGTGGATGGTGGGGCGTCAAGACGAGGAATTTACTCGGCTGGGGCTAGTATTTGACGGCCTGTGGGGGCGTAAACTCCACGCGATTGATGCGCAAGGATTGTTTTGCGAGGTCGATAAATATTGCCGTGAGGCGGCACCGGATTTGGCCAGTGGTCGGGTCCGCATCAAGGCTCGCTACCGGTCGAGGTATCAGCCCATCACTTACGTTTTTCCGCCAAAATGGGGCTTAGGCTAGACCTAATTCTTCGGGGCTTATCTCGGTCCACTCCCCCGCTTCCTGACGGTAAAAGTGAGTTTTAAAGCTCGTTTCTTCGGTGTCGTAAACATTCTCGTAGCGTACATCTGAGCCAATGCGCTTAGAACCAAACGTCTTGCGGTCAATAATGGCCGGCCCGGCCGTTCGCTCTAGCTTGTATTCCTGACCCTCACGCCGGAAGGTAATAAAAGCTACCTTTTCTGATAGCTCCGGCTTATCTGCGAGCGGCCTCGTGCTGCGGCCGTGGTCTATGACGCCAAACTTCGTATCAACGGCGTCAACAATGCGATCCCAGGCTTTATCTTCCATGCGTTTCTCCCTTTTGACTACCCTAGCTTGAAATAGATTTACATTGCAAATCATTTTGATGCTTGGCCCGGCTCGGCACCCTACTGAACTGAGGGCAGTATGCGAAAAAGTACGCCATCAAAAACGGCTCTGCTAAGCAATAAATTGATCCAGTCAAACTTACTGCCTTAGTTCAGTACCCAGGCAGTAAGGCTGAGCCGCAAAAACTCGTTTAAAGGCTGTAGGCAATTTTTAGGATTTGGTCGCGTGAGAGACGCGTGGCGCCTTCGATGTTGTACCAAATGCCGTGATTGACCCAGGTAGCCTGATTCTGGCCATATAGGTATACCGTGAGCCCCTGGCCCTCTACGGCAGTGTAGTCGGGCGACTTGCCATTGATGTATTGATCGAGAAGCGAAACCGAATCCCAGGTAGTGCGGTGCTGAGAGATGGTGAGTTTGCCTGGCTGGCTGGGGCTGCTAAAGTCGAGCGTTACAAGCCCAGGCCCTGTGTGAGTATTGGCCAGCGTGTAGCTTGATGGTACATAGCCTGGCATGGAGGCGGTAATCCCAGCTTTACTGCTCGCGGACTGGATGGCCATTTTGGGGTAGTTTTGCAGCCAGATGTAGCCGCCCATCACGGCTACCACGCCGGCCATGGCGAGATATTGACTGGTGCGAGGTGCCAGATTGAGGTTGGGACGCCAGCTGGGATCATGCACGTGGGCTGCTTGCTGCAAGTTGGCGAGCTTGGCTAGGGCCTCGTGTTGGGTGACCGTGTTTCCGGGCATTTCGGCCATGCGTGAGTCCGCCGCCAGTACAGAGTGGTGTGATTGCTCGTGGGATGAGGCTACCCCGGCCGAAGTGGGCGCGCCGTGGAATTTAGATATATGCTGACTCTTTGAAATGGATTTGGCATGCTGGAAGCGGTCCTCAAAGTGGGCCAAATGGCGTTCCTGAGCGCTGGCCGAGGGTGGCGACGGTGGCACGGGTGCAGCATGGTGGGTGCTTACGGTAGCCTGGTCGATCTCGGTTTGGCTCTCACCTACCCAATGACCTGGAGTGTGGCTACTGGTGTGGCCTGGCGTAGTCTTTGCCTTAGCCTCGCTGGCCTTGATTGGCTTAGCGGCGCGTAGATCTAGGACGCCAGCCCCGGTGGGTTTAACGCGCGCATGCAGCGAATGCGCTGAGGTGCCGGCGCTCATAGTGGCCGATTTGGATTGCTCAGGTCGGCTGGGCCGAATATCCATGGATTTGGGCGCGCCAAGTCGCGCGCCGCATTCTTTGCAGTACGAGCTTTTGCCAACGACAAGAGCGGTTGTTTGTTGATTACAAACGGGACAAATCACTCCGATACCACCTTCAATACGCTTATGGTACACCATTTGGTCCCGGTCTGTGAATAGCCTAACGAGTGCGCCAGATGCGAGTGATAAAGCGCGGGATGGCTAACTGGCGACCAATTCGCTTTGGCTCCAGGATGAGGCGCCAAAGCCATTCGAGGCCGAGTCGCTGCATAACGCCTGGGGCTTTTTGGCGTCGACCGCCAAACTGCTCGTAATCAAAGGTGCCACCTTCGCCAATGAGAAGCCCATGGTCGAGTTGGGGCGCCAGCCGGGCCATTACGCGTTCTTGGAGCGGAAAACCCATGCCGACGAGAACGATATCGGGTCGTGAGCGGCGAATAGCCGTGAGCGCATCCTGAATCCAGGCCTCACTAACCTCTCCGCTTGGCCGGCTAAAGTCACGACCGTAGAAGGTCCCGGCAATGTCTAGCTTTGGCAGCTGTTTACGAATGGTAGCGGCAACGGCTTCGATATCCTTGGGGTGATTCTGGCCGATAAGAAACACTGAGATATGCTGACGCTGGGCGGCCTCAAGTAGTGGCCAGGTGAAGTTGATGCCGGCTATTCGTTCGGGTAGCGGCCATTTGAGCGCGTCTGGCTGAGTTACAATTTGGCCGAGTGTGCGCCAAAAACGGATCCCACTGCGCTTGCCGGCATATAAGTAGGCGGCTGCCCAGATAAGGGCCACCCCATCAGGCAGGCAAAGCTCGGCTTGGTTCAAAATGTCGCGCAGGGATTCGTCTCGCTCGATGCGATCCATGAACTCCACATACGGTTTGACGACGTAGCCGGCCGGCTGGCTGTGGTCGGCTGCCCGCTCGGTGATGTAATCAATAGCCTGCTTAATGGTGAGCGCATCGACTTCTACGCCTAAGAGGCTAATTTTATCGTACTTAGTCTGCTTTGACATGAACGATCTCCTTGCTCGGATGTAGCCCCAGCATAGCACCAGCCAAGATCCAGAAAACTAGCGCGCCTGTAGAATCCGTCCAGGCCGGTAATACGAGTGCGTTCACGCTGATGCCGGCGAGAGCCGCCGCCAGGCCAAGTGCCATGGTTTCGGATGTCTTTAACTGCCACAGCCGCCAACCGATTAGCACGATGCCTGTGACGAAGAGGAGCATGCCAGTAATGCCGGTTTCGTAGCCAAGTTGGAGGTAATAGTTTTCAATAATTCGTCCTGAGCCGGTCTGAAAAACGGCTGGGCCCGCCGTGCCCAGGCCATGCCCAAGAGGTTCGGCTAGGACAGCGTTTGTGCCGGTGGTAAGCGAGGCCAAATGCTCGAAATCGGACCCTTTTTGCTGCTCGAATGAGCTATAGCCATGAAACACATAGTGTTGCACAAATGATGTGTGTATAAGCCAAGGTGATAACGCCAAGAGTATGATGACAACCCCACCGAGAACACCGAGGCTGAGCCGACGCCAATATGTTGTGGCAAGACCAAGGACAACGATGATGGTAGCTACACCGGCGCCAATCCAGGCACCTCGTGAGTAGGTATGGAACAGCGCCACCAGACCTGCAATGAGCCCCACGGTGAGCCACCATCGGCGTTGATGGAGCATTATCGCGAGGCCAATAGCAAGCGGAATAATGAGGTAGGTGCCGAGCTGATTAGGGCCCCCAAGGGTCGAAGCAAAGCGAAAAATGGTCTGGCTTGCATCAAGGTGTTGATACGGCAGGACCGTAGTCGGACCATAGCCAAGGAGCGTCAGGAAATCCGGCGGTAAGAGGAAGACCTGAGCCAGGCTAAACGCTACAACCAGGCCGGCTCCCACAAGCAACGCCTTCAAAAGCTGCTTACTAAAACCAGCTCCGGCGGCGAGAGTGCCGATTAAAAAAGCCACGATAAATTCAAGGTCGATTTTGGCTCCAAAAAGGGCTGTACTCGCTGCTGGCTGCATCCAGGCGGTGATAAGGAGTGCCAGAACGGTGAAGCCAAGAAGGGCAACCATGCCAGGCTGTCGCCAGCGCTTAAGTCGCTGCGGCTCACGAATAACAAGTGCCACAGTGGCCAAGGCCAGTGCTATTAGTAGCAGCTCTTTCCAGCTTTGAATGGCAGCCCGGTGACCGTAAAGCGTCCCCAGCCACACGCTTAAAAAAGCGTGGAATGGCATGAGCGCCACGAGGATAATAAGACCAAACTGAATTGAGGTTTCTAGCGCCTTCGGTTGTTGTCGGCGCCAGGAGCCAAGTGTCATTATTTGACCGCCACCAGGCTGCGTTTGTATTCTTCCAGGTTATCGAGGGCGATACCGGTGCCCCGAGCCACGCAGAGCAGCGGCTCCTCGGCCACCACGCAGGGTACGCCGGTGACTTGAGTAAGCATTTTATCGAGATTTTGGAGGAGAGCTCCCCCGCCCGTTAACACCATGCCGCGATCGATGATATCTGATGATAGTTCTGGCGGAGTTTGCTCCAGGACGACACGAATAGCTTGGATAATTTTTTCGAGTTCGTCGGTGATGGCGCCGGAGATTTCATTGGCATGAATAGTGATGGTTTTGGGCAGTCCCGCTACAATGTCGCGGCCGCGGATTTCCATGGATTTATCGCGCGTGAGCATGAGCGCGGTGCCCAGTTTCATCTTGATGACTTCGGCGGTGCGATCGCCAATGGCCAAGCCATAGGTGCGGCGGATGTAGTCGGCTATGGCGGCGTCAAACCGGTTGCCGCCTACGCGAATGCTGTGCTGCGCCACCACGCCGCCGAGGCTCAGGATGGCGATCTCGGTGGTGCCCCCGCCAATATCGACCACCATATTACCGGCCGCCGAGGCAATAGGAATGCCGGCGCCAATGGCGGCCGCTACCGGCTCGCGGATGATGTACGCGGCGCGCGCACCGGCGGCCAGGGTTGCGTCGATCACTGCGCGCCGCTCGGTACTGGTGGCGCCGGCCGGCACACACACCATCACGTCAGGCTTGCTCAGGCGGAATCCGCCCGACACCTTGGCAATATAGTGCCGGATCATGGCTGAGGTGATGCGGTAGTCGGCAATGACACCGTCGCGCAACGGCCGCGAGGCCACAATCGTATCGGGCGTGCGGCCGAGCATTTCCTTGGCCTCGGCGCCAATAGCCACGATTTTATTGTGGTCATCGATGGCTACCACGCTGGGCTCATTAATAATGATGCCCCGCTTAGGAACGTAGACAAGTAGGTTAGCAGTGCCAAGATCAATGGCGATTCGTTTGGAGAACATAGACCCAGTATATACGGAGCCCCCTCCTGGATGCTATAGTGTGCATCAGTTCTATGTTGCGTCGCATTCTTATCCCAATTGGTTATTTTCTCGTGGTCGCCGCCGTGGTGCTTATCACGGTTGGCTTGGTGGCCTATGGCCAAGGCATTGAGTATGATTTTAAGACTGGGCGCATCATTCATACGGGGCTGGTTATTATTCAGTCCAGTCCCAGTAGCGTGCCCGTGTCATTAAATGGCAAAACCACCAAGAAAAAGACTTCCTATCGAGCGTCGTTTGAGGCTGGTGATTACACCTTCGAGTTAGCTAAAGACGGCTACTACACCTGGAAGAAAACTCTCAAAGTGGTGTCCTCGGAGGTCACGCTCGCGCAATATGTATTAATGGTGCCGCGCCACCCCAACACCACAACCCTTGATACGAAGACGCAAATCGTGGCTCAGAGCATCTCCAAGGACCATCGCCATGTGGCCTATGCCACTGGTGGCCCCGAGGCCGCAGTGTATACGCTTGATTTGGGCAACCCAAAACCGGTCAAGATTTACTCGGCTAAGGTAGCCACTCCAGAACAGCCGGCCGAGACACTGCTAGATGTCACTTGGAATGATGATGCCTCTAAACTACTCGTGGCATCGCAGAATGGGCCCACGGCCACGCATCACTTGATGAATGCGGACGGTGCCAGTGCGGTTAATTTGACCCAGCAGTACGGCTTTAACTTTACGGGCCTAAAGTTTAATCCGGCCAACGGCCAGCAGCTCTATTGGGTGTCCCCTGACGGTCTCCGGCGATTGGACGTAGGCGCCCAGTCGGTCTCGGCGGTACTGGCTGATAAAGTCACCGGTTTCCAGATGGCGCCTGATCGCGTGCTGTATGTCCAGACTACCGAACTAGGGCACTCGCTCTGGAGCCTGGACGGCCGCGGGCATAAGCAGGAGCTCATTCAGGCACTCCCCGAGAGCGACACGTACGCCATGGCCTTCACTACCTATCGTGGCACGGAAGAGCTTGCTATTGTCCCATCCAAGACGCGGGTGGGTACTCTATACAGCGATATTTATGGGACAAATCCGGTGGCCAAGACCATTGCTCGCGATGTGTCTGAGGCGGCTTTTGCGGCTGATGGCCATCTGCTAACGTTTAGCTCGGCTACAAACCTTGTGACTTATGACCTGGAGCTCTCCACACTGACTGGCAAACTTGTCACCTATCACGCTTCCGGTATCCATGATCTTGCAGCGGTGACTTGGTTCGATAACTTCCACTTACTAGCCAACGAAGGTGGCCACCTTATGCTCATGGAGTATGACGGTGCTAATGGTACTGACCTTGGAGCGCTTACTGGTACTTTCCCTGCCTATGCTACGGCTGATGCTCGCAGTATTGTGGCTTTGCGCCCGGTAGGCTCCGGCGTTGGTTACACTCAGATAACCATTAAGCCCTAACCAAGCTTGTTAAGCCGACTGCTCTAGCCTGGGCAGCACCATCCCCAGTAGCACGCCAACACTCCGCCATTCTTGCATTTCGCCTTTTGTAACGGCTTTGCGCACCTCGGCCGGTGTTAGATATGCCATCTCAATGTCTTCGCCTTGCTCAAGCTCCTGGCCATGCTGGCTCTCCTGATGTTGCTCCACGAGAAAATAGTAAAGATCCCACTCCACGGTTGCGCCGGCGTTGGCTCGGGTGAGAAGTTGAGGGTTGCTGATGATAAGCCCTGTCTCTTCAAGCGCTTCTTTGGCGGCGGCTTCCGCGGCCGCCTGGGTCATGTCTTGACCGCTGGCCAGCAGCTGGTGATACTCCTCCAGCGTATCCCGGACTTTGCCGCCAGGAAGTCTCAGATCGATGCCGCCTGTTTCGCGCCGGTGTTCTTTGGTGACTAGGATTTTATTGTCCGGTGTCACAATAACGAGTCGAACTCCTGGTGGGCGGCGGTAGTACTCAAAAATCCGACCATCAGGCTGCTTGGCGTGGACAATTTCGCCGATTCTGCCTTCAAAAGCGATCTCTTCTGTGGGTGGGGTGTTATGATTCATGCCTCTATTATGGCATAGAGCTGTGGATTCGGCGCATAGTCTTGCGGCCTTGTGGTCAGTGGGTTCCGGTGCTGACTGCACTTACGACTACAACTAAGTCACGACGTGGCTGGAAGCGAAATTCCCAGATCCGCGATGTGCGGATCTGGGAACGGTAATTTACAGCAGCTTGATGGGGTTTGCCACTCCTGACCGATATCCTGGATGCCAATACTGAAGCCGACGTTGAATGGCGGCAATGTCGCCCTGAACACCGAGGAGCGATAGCCACGTGAAGGTTAGCAACAGCATCTCCTGGGCTATGAGCTTTATTCTCGCCCCTGGGTTTGGAAGCGCGTAGTCGCTCGTAATGCCTATGATGCACTGGCCTCGTGGCCACACTCGGCGGGCACAAAGCACCGCTCGCCACTGAGCATAGGGTATGGTGACTATGAGCAGTACTGCTGGATGAAGGCCGCGCGAGTCGAGGACCTTTTGCGATTCGGTTATATTGCTCATCGTGTCGCGGGCCTGATCTTCTAGGAGAATGCGCTCCGGTGGGACTCCTGCCTTTAAAACACATGCGTACATGTCGGCGGCTTCGGTTGTATCAAGCTGGCGCACCTCGCGTACGCTCCACCGGCCTGATACGAGTACGTAATCCACGTCGCCTGCATGATAGAGTGCAGCCGCCTTGTGAGCAGTTGATCTGCTCGCTTTAGAGCCCGGAGCACGACCTAGGGCCAGCGCGATGCGCAACAACTTCCTCACCCATTTTCTACTGTAAAGGTGTCAAAACCTCTTTATTTATACCGCATGGTGGGGATTATTTTACAGCTGGCAGTGAGCCGGAAGAGGCTGGTGAGGCGGACGGTGTGGGTGTGCTGCTGGAGCTGTCCGCGCCAAAGAGCGAAGTTACGCTGTGAATGAAGCTGTTCCAGCCCTGACCGAGCTGCGTCAGGAAGCTTGGAGCTGCGCCTGGCAAATTCGCACCGGCATTGCCGCCAGATGTTTTGGCGGCCGGCTTGGTGCTGGTGGCGGGGTCTGGATCAACTTGCTTGGCCGTAACTACAAGTCGCTTAAGAGCTGTGCCGGGAGGGGTGCACGTAATGAGTGTTACCGTTGGCTCAGAAGTCTGAGTAAGGACGCTCAAGTCTGTTGGCAGTACGATACGCGAGCCAGTGACTTCGTAAGTGTAGCGCTTGGATTGATAATCAATGCTAAAGCGGTCGCCGGGAGCGAGCTTGTCGAGGAGTACGAACACAAACTTAAAGTTGCCCGGTTCCCACCAGTCATTTGAGGAGTGACCAAAGAAAACTGCATTGCCGCCGTCGCCCGGAGCGGGCGTATTACCGTAGTGGTCAACGCCGTTTTCGAGCGCTTTCTGGACCTGGGCTTCGGCCACGCTCTGCTCGTATACTACCGGGGCGCTAACGTTAATTTTGGGAATCGTGATGGTGGCCGCGGCTGGGATTACTGAGGCGGCCGACTGCGAAGCACTGGGTGTAGCGGCTGGCTTATTAAAAAGATAGCTTACCTCACTCAAAATCACCGGCGATTTAAACAGGAGCAGGAGCGCCAGGAAAATACCCGCCGCCGTGAGCGCCGAGCGTACCATGGGTGGCAGCTGCTTGTGGGATACCGCCGGCACAGCCTTGAGCTGACCAGCAAGCACATCGCGATCCAGCACGAGCTCGGCGGTGGGCACGCGGGGAACTTCGGTGGCGTCAATCAGTGGATAGAGCTCGGGGATGGCGTCGATACGCGAACGGGCCATGGCCGCGGCTTCCGGGTGATTGGTGGTCTCTTCGCGCTGCACAGCAGCAATCGGCGGGGCCGATTTGGGACCACTTAGGGGAGAGATATTCAGAGTGTCGGCGCTTGAACTCATAAGACGTATCTTTGGTAGTTGCTTATTCTATGATAATCTTGCTAGGTGCTAACGCCAAGCGTCAGTACCATTAATCTTTGACCAATGTGTCATTATAGCATAAAATACTAATACTGTAAATACTATGCCGCCGTGGTGAAATGGTAGACACAAGGGACTCAAAATCCCTCGAGGGCAACCTCATGTCGGTTCGAGTCCGACCGGCGGTACCAGGAATAATAAAACTAAAATAACGGCTTTTTGGCCGTTATTTTAGTTTGGACTGATTACTACGGGAAACGCCCGCGCCAGAACTTCTGGCGCGGGCGTGACCGATTACTTAGGCAAGTGCTCGGGTAAGTACTTTTGGAGCAACTCCCCCAGCTGGGCGTAGACCTCGCCCCAGGCTTGTGGATAGCTCTCGGAGAGGTGCTTAACAAAAAAGTACTTGAATTCAGGATGACGTTTGGCTGCGGCGCGAAATTTGCGCACTCTGGCACTGTAATCCAGCTTGGCCTCGCGCTTGGCATTGACCTTGGCATTGGCGGCATCGAAGATTGCACGGGCTTCGTGTCGACAGCGAGCGTCTTCCAGGAGGCGGCAAATCTGGTCGTGAGGATTGATCTGTAGGTGGTTTCCGGACTGGTCGCCTCCATGCAAGTCCAGCATTCGGCTAGCCCTCATAACGCGCCGCTTCTCGCGGTAGTACCAGCCGAACTGTTCGAGCTCCTCTTTGCTGGCTGTGGCCCAGCCGTTTTTTGGCTCTAGCGAAGCCAAAGTCAGCTCGACCAGCAGCTCCCTCAGCTGGCCTTTCCAGCTGGGCTCAGTAAAATTGGCGGCCGTGAACGCGGCGTTGGCCAATAAAGCCTTTTGCACGCTCGAGTAGTCGGTGGCGACTTCCAGGGCGGTAACCGCACCTAAAAGCGCGAGTTTGACGGCTTCCAGGTCGGCAGGAGTAATCTCATCCATGGGCGAAGACTCCAGGTTTTTGTGGTGCAAGTAATCGGACTTGAAAACTAAAACATTAAATGATGGCTCTGTCAAACTTAAAAATACCCTGCGGGCGCAATAATAAGACGGAAACGCCCCCGGCCTAGAAAAGGCCGGGGGCGGTGGCGCGAGAACGTCGCGCGGCGCTGTTGCTAGTTGTGGGCGGGGCGGGTCAGCTCATGTGCTGGTAGGCGCCGAACGCCTGCGGCGTCGGGAACGCGACCGGCTCCGCCGGAGCGAGGAGACCGTTCTCCCGCAGCCACTGCTCGGTGTCGTAGCCGACCTCCAGGATGGAAGCGGGCGCCGAGGAGCGGGTGAAGGAGACGCGCTGGACGTGGCTGTCGACGGTCGCGCCGATGCCGGTGCCCAGACCGCCGCGCGTTGCGCCTTTGCTGGCGCCGGCGCCGAAGGTCTCCGGAGCTCCGCGGTACTGCACCGACTCCAGGCCGCCACCGTACGCTCCCCCGAAGAACCTGGTGGGCTGCTCGGTGAAGGCTGCGAAGCCGATGATGCCGACGCTCGAGGTGTCGCCCGTGGCCTGGGCCGCGATCGAGTGGTCGGGCTGGCCGAAGACGAAGCGACCGACCTGGTCGTCGTTGTGACGCCAGCCGTCGAAGCTCGTGGTGCCGTGCGCGTTCACGATCAGACCGCGGTTGGTCAGGCTGGCCGGCTGGTCACCGAGGGTGTCCCGCTGGTCGATCGAGTTGACGATTTCCAGCCGGTCACCGGTCAGGTTGCGCACCCGCAGGGTGTAGCTCTCGCCGGGGGCACCCGTGACGAACGGCTTGCCGTCGAAGCGGCGCCGGTAGAGCGGCTGCGGAGCGCCGTTGACGAGAACTTCGATCTCGAACTTGCCCGACGAGTCGCGGACGCTGGTGCCGATGTTCATGATTCCTCCAGGAATCGATCGGTGGTACTTGGGACTAAGAGATTATAAAACAATACCTGTGATAATGCAAGGCATCAGTGGCGGTTCGCTTGGCCTGGTGAGTCTTGACACGGAAAGCCCCCTACCGGACCTCTGCGTGCACAGCAGAGGTTGCCTAGTAGGGGGCGGTAAAGCTGGTGGTTCCGGCTAGTGGCCGAGTTCTGACACGGCTCCAGCAAGTGCGAGGGTGAGCTCATCTTGGACGAAGTCTCGCAGACCTTCAGGATCGGCCACGCCATGATTTTGGTTGCTGACGCCAATAATATGGTGCATAGTGGCGCCACGATAAGACGGCACCTCCACGGTTTGCGGAGCGTAGAATCGCTGTGAGAGTCCCGGGATTGCGGCTATCAGATTGAGCGGATCATACAGTGTGATCCAACGAATGTACGGCGTCACATCCTCGTCGGCCGTGATAGGCGGTTCTTTGCCGTCGCAGAACGTGGTGGCAAACCAGGCGACATCGCGATCTCCCGGCAGCGTGCCGCGCTCGTTAGACCCAACCGGAGCGTTGATCTTGCGCCATAGCGCATTGATGCTGGCGGCTTGCCGCTCGTTGAGGATGACGCCCGTGGGATGGCCAGTATTGGCCAAGTCTCGAAAGACCTGGAACGGCAGTTTGGCGCGGTAGGCCGAATGCCGCGTAGTCACCTTCATCGGCACCCCATGGCGCTGGAGGGTGTCGAACAAGTGTCGGGTAGCTCCGGGGTCAAAACAGTTGTTAGCGGCACCTCCTCGACCCAAGCTGGGAAGCAGGTGGCCCTCCGGGCTGAGATGGGGCTCATTTCCCTGCGCCTCCACACCGCCCATGATGACTACGCGCTGGATCTTCTGCAGGAACAAGTCCGGACGATCGAGCCACAGCCAAACGGCGTCGGTGAAGCCGCTGTTGAGTATGAGCACGATCGAATCATCTTCGCTTTGCTCTAGGACCCAACGGAGCATACTGCGGCCTCGCTGAATTTTGCTTGGAACGGCCAGAAACCGCGGATCGGTTTCGTAGCCGGGTCCACTAGCGCTGAAACCTTCTTCGCCCATGCCGACGGGCACGGTGCCAAAGCCAAGGCTGTCGAGCGTTGCTTTGGCCTGCATGGCGCGATGCTTGGCGGGGCGGTGGTTGCCAACTACGGCTACCAGGTCGAGGTAGCCTAGCCGACACAGTCGTGCCGCTAGGACCAAAGACAGAATTTCGTCCGGGTCGGTGCCGTACTCACCCATTACGATTGCGGCTACGGGATCCATTGGTTTCACCTCAAGATACTTGGAGGGCAGTTGTTAACAGCAAGCGCCCCCGAAGCGCAGTTGGTGCACTTCGGGGGCGTTAGACTAGGCTGCGACGTAGACGCCGCGGGCCGGAATTGGCTCAGGATCAAGCCGATCCACACTCAGCACCGCGCCCGGTGTAAGTCTGGTGTAGGCGGCTCGCAGATCCTCCTCCACAAAGTCGTGCCGCCCAAAATGCGGGATGGGCACGATGCCATGGTGAAGAATCCAGGCTAGTGACAACTGGGCCGGCTCGAGGCCAAAGGTCATCGCGATGTCGCACAGCCGTTTGTTGCTGGCGACCGAGCCTAGGTGCAGTGGCGTGTGGGCCACCATGGTGATCCCCTCGCCCCGGCAGTAGGCCCGTAATTCAGGGCTAAAACTAGGCTTGTTGCCGACGTCGTGGTGATACAGCGGGCTAAACAGGTTTTGCACCGCCACGATTGGGTGTCGACTCAGCGCTTGGGCGGTCTTGAGCTGGTCCAACGTCACGTTGGAGAGCCCGATTGACTTGGTGAGACCTTCATCAACGAGCTCGTTCATGGCCGCTAAGTACTCTGCCATGTTCGTGCCTTCGTATAGCGCATGAACATAGAGCACATCAAGCTGGGAGACGGTTAGCCGTGCCAGCATGCCTAGAACGGCTCCGGGGATGGTCTGCGGCTGCTGGAGGGCGGGCCGCCAAACCTTGGAGGTAATTACCAGGCGATGACGCATCGTCAACTGGAGGCCGGCAATAGCCTGCCCGACCACTTCTTCAGACCCGCCGCAACCGTACATCTCAGCGCAATCAATCAGATTGACGCCACGGCTAATAACGTACCGCAGCAGCTCGGCCTGCTCGGTGGCGCAGCTCATATCGCGAAACGGCGCCCCTAGGCTGGAACCGGGCTCAAGTGGCTTGTCGCCTCCCCCGTACCCAAACGTGCCGGCGCCGATCGGGAAAATCGGTCTGCCGTTGATGACTGGCGTGAAGCTCATGTCGATCCTTAAACACAGAAAATTGGTAATGAGCGGCATGGTGTCTTGCGACACCGAGCGGATTCTACAGTGTTTATCTTAAATTGTCTATGGTCAGATAGCGCAACATGGCATAATAAGGTCTATGCAAACAACTTCGCCCCAGTACCTTGTAACCGCCGAGCTGGCCCTGCCAGACTTTGCAGCCGAAGAACGCTTCGTTTTGATGGAGCGTCAGTTTATTGCTCGGCAGCTTCAGCAGGATGCCAAGACGCCGACCTGGCAGCGAGTGGCTCAATTGGGACCCAGCAGAAAAGCCTGGCGTGAGTACGATGAAGCGCTTCACCACTACGGCAAGGAACTACAGAAGCACCGGCAGGAAGTGGCCGACGGACTGGTGCCCATAAAGCTGGCCGTTAGAAATACCGTGGCCGATTGGGGTATTCACATAAAAATAACTGTGGAAAATGGCCGAATTTTGCCAACCAAAAAGCCCCCGAAGCGCCCTGAGCGGATTGACGCCAGTAAGCCCACCATGTGGACTTGGCTATTTACCTCGAAAGGTTTCTGGCGCAGCGGCGTGCATGTGAGTTCGCACGAAATGACCGCTAAATTCACCCGGCTGGGCGATCACGACGGCGCTTATGTCTCCAATGACCCTATCTACGTGGACTATAACGCTGATACCAAATTGAAATACGCCATAACTTCCCGGCGGCTGCATCAGGGCGAAACCGGAGTAGTGTTGGCCGACTTAGGTGACGCCTAGCCACATCAGTGCTGCATCTCGGCTGCTAAAGTAGCGTAAGCTGCTCCGGCCAATGGCTCGCAACATCAAGTTGGTGCCGTAGCGCATCATCATGCTGCCGTCGCCTACCATGGCGCCACGATCAAACTCCAGAGTCTTGGCGAGCCGAGCCACCTCGCTCCTGGCTTCTGGAGTGGTTTCGCCCATGCGCTTAAGATTATCAAGAAGCAACACAGGTCGCGACTGGGCGCGTAGCTGACTAGCCAGTGCTGCTATGGCTTCACCCATGACTCGCACCGAAGCGGTGGTTTGGTCGCCGACCACTTCAATTTCGATCACTCCTTGGTGGTTGAGAAAAACCTTATTCATCTAACATTTACCCTTGCTTCTTTATAAGGTACTCTTAACAGCGAGAGATATCATGTCCCCCACTCATACTGAACCTCAATTTGAGCATCTACGCGAGATCCTCTTGCCAATTCTGGCGGAGGCAGCTATCGGCAACTTCAATAACGACGTGCAACATCAGAAAACCGCTTCTCGGGAGCTCAACGAGGTCTTGTTGGGCGTGCAAATGCTATTGGAAGTGATCCGGCAGCAACAGCGTACCATTGAAATGACCGAGGCGCAGCTGTTGGACGTACGCGACCGAACGACTGAAATTTTAGCTCGCACACTGGATCGCACGCTTGCTACTGCGCCCGTCTCCGAGCCGCCTAGCGCATAAACCGATAAGCGGCCCATACTCCCACAAGACCGCCGATAGTCCCCCACAAAATCGTCCAGCCGGACAGGTCGCTAACGCCAAAAAGCGTTGGCAGCCAGCCGCCTATGACGCCACCGATCGTTGCCATTATCCAAAGAGTGGTTTTATACATGGTCGCTTAACGCCAGCTGAATTTTGGCTGCCATGTCGGCGACAGTCGGAGTAGTCGTTTGGCCTATATCCAGACTGGCTTCGCGTAGGATGTAGGCGCCGGTGGCAAGGCCTTCTTGTGGCCGGGTGCGGTTTTGCAGCCAAGTGGTAGCAAACACTCCGTAGTAAGCGGCCGGCAGCAGGCTGAGCCGGTAGTTCACCGGTGTAACAACGAGCTCGCCGGCCGCGGCCGTAATGATCTCGGTGCCATAAACTGCGTAGCTGCACTTGGAAGCGGCAGCGATGTCGCGAATAATCTCAAGCTTATTAATGAGCCCACCATCGCGGCGGATGGAGATCGCCACCCCAAGGTGGCCGGCGAGGCGAAACATTTCCGGCATAGTGGCAACTACCAGGCAGTTCTCTCGTTCGGTGAAACGACGGCTATGGTGAGCGAGCGCCGTTAATGCATCTCCGAAGAGCACCACGGGTGTTGGCGCCTCCTGGAGTACCCGCTCCATTAAGATGGCGGTATGGCTGTTGCTTGATAAGCTAGCGCCAAGTGCCATGGCATCGGCCTCTTCTGCTAGCTCTAAAACGCGGCCAAGGGCTTCGGTGCCGAGTGAACCGGAGGGACTGGCGGCCACAAAGGTCGTTCCGGGAGCGCCGCCCACAAACTTTACCAAGCTTTCTGGCAGTACCGCCCGACATTCGCCTACCCCTGCCGCCAAAGCCAGCTGGTGAACGGCCGTGGGTAGGCTAAATTCGCCCGAGTGGCCGCCAATCACCAGCAACCGACCCGCTCCCTGCCGGGTTACGGGTCGGTTATAGAGCACTCTCGGATAGAGCGGCTCTTGATCTTGACGAATAAATGTGGGTAAATTGGCCATCACGGTCAATTATACGCCATCATTCTCCTGCTTGCTGTCGGCTTCGTTATGACGCTCTGATTCGTCACGCGACTCCTCATATTCGGCGTCAAAGCCCAGGGTCTCGTAGTATACAGGGATCTGGGTACCGGCCTGATGCCGCTCCACCAGCTCGCTGGCGATTTCCTCATCGAAGCCCAGCCGCATTATTTGCTGTACCTTGGCGGTTGAGTCCGTATTGGAATACAAAATCTCATCTAGCCGCCGCTCTTGCCACACCACATCACGCTCGCTCATAATGCTGCCCTCCACGACACTTATGTTGACCCCCAGCATACGGGAGTGGTTCCACTTGAAGCATTGTTGGTTTTGCTAATCCTGCGTTTCTAGCTTGAATTTTTTTAGGAATTTTTGAGAGCGTGTCATAATGGAGTTCATGAGTTACACACTGTCAGTGGATCAGGCCGAAGCTTTAAAACGAATTGGCGCCTGGTATAAGTCTGCCACCGAGCCTTATCTCACGCTGGGCGGCTATGCGGGCACGGGCAAAACCACCCTTATCGCCTATTTGCGTCAAGCATTACGTCAGCATGATGGAGCCGCCCGGGTGGCGTTCTGTGCCTATACGGGCAAGGCTACGCGTGTGTTGCAGGAGCGCCTGCGGGAGCAAAAAGTACCCCGACAAAAAGACTCCATTACTACCATTCATGCGCTCATTTACACCACCGCCGAAGAACAAGGCGAAAATCCGAAGTGGGTGCGCAAAGATTCCCTGGAGCGCGATCTCATCATCGTTGATGAGGCCAGTATGGTCGATGAAGCTATTTGGAAAGACCTACTGAGCTTCCATATCCCGATTTTGGCGGTCGGCGATCATGGGCAGCTGCCGCCAGTGGGATCGGCATTTAATCTGATGAAAGAGCCGCATATTAAGCTGGAGCGGATTTTTCGTCAGGCCAAGGGATCGCCCATTATTGATGCGGCAACATTAGCGCGCACCTCCGGAGTGTTGCCGGTGCAAGAATATGGTGCGGGTGTGCACAAGCTAGATCGGGCGCAGCCCGAGACGGGGCTTATGGTCCAGGAGCTCCTTGAAAGCTGGCGCCCTGAGTTGTTGGTTCTGTGTGGCTATAATCGCACTCGCACCAGGCTTAATGCCGCTATTCGCTCATCGCGCGATGTGACGAGCCCCGAGCCGCAGTCGGGCGACCAAGTAGTTTGCTTGCGGAATAACCGGGTGAAAAAGATCTACAACGGCATGATTGGTCGAGTTGTGCATTGCTCGCCGGTTCCATTTGATGAAGACCCGGACCAGCGCTGGTACGAAGCCGAAATTGAGCTAGACGGCGAGGACTACACCTACTCCGGTTATATTTTGCGTGACCAGTTTGGCGCCATGGAAGCAGCCAAGGACGTGCCACTGGCTCCCGACGGTGAGCGCGGGGACCTCTGGGACTATGGCTACGCGCTAACAGTCCATAAAGCCCAAGGCTCACAGTCCCCGCGCGTATTATTGTTCGAGGAGCGGTTTTCGCGCTCGAGCGAAGAAGACTGGCGGCGCTGGCTGTATACGGCAGTGACGCGCGCTCAGGAAGAATTGACGGTGGTGGGTCCAAACCCTCAAGCGGGCCCGCGCCGGACTTGATCCTGCTCTTGGAGCCATGCCTAATCCTCCGAAGCACGTACCTGGAATGAGTAGAATGACGCCGACTACTTCCCTTACCCTTCATATTCTGCTCGTCTTAGCTGGCGGTGACCATGATGCGCCGGCTATTATTGAAGGGATTGCCCGGGACTCCCAGGGTACCCAGCTTTCCGGTGAGAGCTCAGTGTATAAGGCGCTGAAGCGTCTCCAAAGAAGGCCGCCAACTACTCCAAGTGAGCATAATCGCGATGCGCGGGTTGCATCACTCCTACACGAGCGGCTATCATAGTGGTTATGGAAGTTAATGAAGATAAAACCACACTAGATGCCATTCACCGTCTTATGCTCGAAATTGCCGAGACACGGGGCAAAATGAAGACCGTCAAAGATCAGCTTAAAGATGTAGCCGAGCAAAATGATGAATACCGGGCCCTCCAGGAGGAACTCAAGGAAGTTTCGGCTAAGCGCCAGACCGCCAAAAAGCTTCTTGAAGCTGATAAGGACTATCAGGTAGTTAATTCGGAACTGGAAGAGCTTAAGTTTAAGTACAAAGATTTGCAAGAAATCATGAGCCATCATTTGGTGACGTATTTTACCGAAACTCAAAACACCCAAATCACCGATGACCAGGGCGAGACTCGTCAGGTTATTTTGAGTGCTAAAGTCGGCAAGCCTGAAGCGTTATTCGACGACAAGTAGCTCGGCCAGGAAGTCCGGCTTAACTGGCAGTTGACCAAGCTGATTAATGTGGCGCCACACAGCCTCATACTGGTTGTCCGGCTGCTGCTTGTGGTGCTCTTGCCAGCTAGGTGTAGCGTGGCTAGCCAGGCCGGCCCAGAAGATCCAGTTTCCGGCTGGGTGGTCTTTGTACTGATGAGGCTTATTGCCAGCCAACGCGCCCAGCTGAATCTCTACACCTAGTTCTTCCTTAATCTCTCGATGCGCGGCCTGCTCGGGTGTTTCGCCGGCTTCAATGCCGCCACCGGGCAATGTGTAGTACGTCTCTCCGTGCTTCTGTCGCTTAATAAGCAGTAGCTGCTGGTCGCGCAGGATCATAACAGAAGCTCGCTGGCGCATTATTTGGCCCCCTTGGTTTGTTTTATTTTTGTGCTGTCATCGATGTTGCAGCCTGCCCAGAGCCCTCGTCCGGCTTCGCGTGCTTCTCGTTCTAGCTGGCGAAATTCGTCGAGCTTGGTAATGGGAAATACAGTATAGGCAAAGCCGTACCCGTCGCGGATAAGTTCGGCGTTATAGAGTGTGCCATCGGGCAGGTAAACATAACGCAATAGCCGGCCGTATTTATCGCGGTCGGTGTCTTGTGGATCTGGCTCGAGTCGCACACTGGCGCCAGCCATAATCTTCTTGGTGTGAGCGCTGGCTTGCTCGCCAAAGCATTGCACCGGCTTGCGGGGGTCCTTAACCTCGGGCGTGTCCACTCCCAGGAGCCGAATAGTCTCATCGCCCGTGGGCGTCTTGACGATGATGGTGTCGCCGTCGTTGACATGCACTACCGGGTAGAGGCCCGGCTGGGAGTTGAGGAATTGCTGTGCGTTTGGCAGTGCGTGGGCCGAATTGAGAGCCACGATAATCGCCGCCAGCACGCCGATAGCGCCACCCAGGCTGCGAACTGGGCGGCGACGAAGCCGGCTAAGAATGCGAAGAGTTGGACGCATAACGTTCCTATTTTGTTCGCCTTTTACTGTATCACGATACAAACCGATTGTCGCGCAGCCAAAACCGCCATGGGTTATCAGCGGCTTTAGTGGTGCCCACGCGCGGTCCACGCACGATCTGAGCCGGGTCTAGAGCTGTCGTCGGCGGGCGGAGTTCAAGCATGCCGCCAAGTTGGCTGCCGCTTAAGTTGCGGGTGATGCCGAGCGCCTGCCCTACTCGTCCCGGTCCTCGCGTGAGCAGTCGCGGATCGGTCTGGTTGCGTCGCTGCGCCATAACCTCAAGACCAATGGTGGGCTCCAGTGCCCGGATCAGCACCGCCTGCCCATTGCCCACTGGCCCGGTCACGAGGTTCACGCAGGTATGCAGCCCATAGCTCAGGTACACATACACCGTACCCCCGGCCAAAAACATGGGTGCGGTCCGCAGTGTAGAGCCACGGAAGGCGTGAGAGGCCGGGTCTTCCGTGCCATGGTAGGCCTCAACTTCCACGATGCGGCCGCCAGTAGTTTGGCCGCCTGTGTGCGACACGAGCTCGCAACCTAGCAGTCTAGGCGCCACTTTGAGCGCTTCATCAGCCAAGAATGCATAATCGGCTGCGGGTGTGTTACGATGCGGGTTAGAAAATGAGGCTTGGTTCATGCTCAAGGATTTTAAACAGTTTTTATTGCGCGGTAATGTTGTAGATCTAGCCGTCGCGGTAGTAATAGGCGGCGCCTTCACTGGCATCGTAACCGCCTTGGTTAAGGATATTATCACGCCACTCATCGCGGCTATTGGCGGCAAGCCGGATTTCTCTCAGTTCCACTTTACAATTAATCATAGCGTCTTTACTTATGGCGATTTCCTAAATCAAGTTATTTCGTTCCTCATTATGGCTGCGGTGGTGTTTTTCTTGGTGGTTCAGCCTATTAACCACTTGGTGCAGTTGGCGCGAACAAAAAATGCTCCTGAGGCTGACCCAACCACACGCAAATGCCCTGAGTGCTTAGCTGAAATTCCGGCAGAAGCCAAGCGTTGCATGTACTGTACTTCCAGGGTGACGCCACAAAAATTAAAGAAGGTCTAAATGATGCGAGAATTCGGTCCAGCAATAACCGCCGATATGAGGCAGCGAATTTATCACGAAGCCCAAGCTTTGTTCGAGCTTGTACCTGAGAAAAAGCCGGTACTTGGCGATGCCTTTGCTATGGAAGATGCGGTTGATCAGGCGGTCATCTATGAGGTTGACGTGAAGCTCAAGGATGGCCAACGGTTGCGCGTAGCCCGCACCGAAGCCACAGCTCGGCCGCCCTTTGAGTGGCTGGTGGAGATCACCTCAGACATTGGCGCGGCCGATTACTTTAAGCACTATCTGATTCGCGAGCACGATATTATGTGGGCCGAGCGCAAGAATCTGTTTCCCATTGATGAGGCTGAGGCAGAGATTATCCTGCATGATTTACGAGTGGCGCGCGAGGCCCAGGAATCGGGCTGGCTTAAGGCTACCCGTAAGCGTCGCAAACCTGCTGATTCATAACTAAAAAGACTCTCGCTTGGGAGAGTCTTTTTAATGGTTTAGCTTGAGTGATTAGGCTTGAATCGAAATCTTTTCGCCATCCGGCAGTTTCTCGGTCTGGTTGTGAGTGCGTAGCTCGTGCTCTTCGACCATGAAGAACAGTACCAATGAGATAGCGCCCAGGGCCATGGCGACGGTAAATACGAAGGCGATGGCTTCAGCAATGGAGCCCTTGGCCAGGTTGGTGTAGGTGTCTACAGCCGGCTTAATCATGGGTAGCGCCGCGGGCGGAATGTGCGCCAAGATCTCGTTGATCTGCGCAGGGCTCGTAATAACATTAGGGTCGTGGAGCGCGTCCACCAGTGGTTTAAGTTGCGGCGCGTTGAGGCCCACCGTGGGTAGATTCTTCAGCCCGTCAGTCAATCGGTTGTTAAAGATGGTGCCAAGCACAGCCGTGCCTACGGCGCCGCCGATGGTGCGGAAGAAGGTCACCGAACCCGTTACTACGCCGGTATCTTTGGGCTCAAACAGGTTCTGCGCGATCATTGGCAGGAGTGGCATGCTCGGGCCAATACCAAGGCCGAGGATTACCATGTCGCGAATGACGGTAATATTCGGGGTGTCCCGGGTGATCTGTGACAGCAGATATAGCGCGATAGTGGCGATGGCTAAGCCAACAAGCCCGGTGAGCCGGTATTTGCCGGTGCGCGAGGTGATCTGTCCCGATACAATACTTCCGCTCACCATACCGATCATGAATGGGAGCAGGAGAAGGCCTGAGCTTGTAGCACTCTGCCCTACTACGGTCTGAATAAAGATCGGGATATAGAGGATGGCGCCGAACATGAGAGCGGCAGTCGTAATCGTAATGACATTTACCAGGCTGAAGGTGGGGTTTTTAAAGAGCCGGAGCGGGATGATCGGGTCTTCGGCTTTGTGCTCCACCCAAATGAACACGGCGGTCATAATGGCTGCGGCGATGAAGAGCCAGATAATCTGCGGGCTACTCCAGGCGTACTTAGCACCACCCCAGATGAGGGCCAAAATGAGCGGAACCACTGCGCCGGTAATAGTGAGTGAGCCCAGCCAGTCGATCTTGCCATGGGCGTCGCGCTTAATGTTGGGCAGGAAGAAGCTGGCCAATGCGATTGCAACGATGCCCACCGGGATGTTGACGTAGAACACCCAGCGCCAGCTCAAGTTGTCGGTGAGGTAGCCGCCGAGCGTTGGGCCGATTACGGAAGCGAGGCCAAAGATGGCACCGATGAGGCCGGTCCACTTACCTCGCTCTCGGGGTGGGAAGATGTCGGCAATGATGGTGAACGCAGCCGCAGCCAGTCCGCCGCCACCAATACCTTGAATGGCGCGCGAGGCGATGAGCCAGGCCATACTACCTGACAAGCCGGCTAAGGCTGAGCCGAGCAAGAACACGAATACGTTAAAGAAGAACATTGTGCGGCGGCCGTAAATATCGGACAGTTTGGATGTGACCGGCGCGGCCACAGCTTGAGCGATCATGTAGGCAGCGATCACCCACGAATACTCGGTGAAGCCCTTGAGATCGGACAAAATCTTGGGCAGCGCTGTGCCGACAATGGTCTGATCGAGCGCGGCTAGGAACATGCCCGATATAATACTGACCAAGATGCCGATTTTAGCACCCCGGCTTAGTTCGTGTAGCACTAATTACCCTCCTTGTTGGCTTCTGGGTCGATAGACTCAATGTCGTTGAGCTGCTGCGTTAGCTTTTCAACCATGGCTCGAAAACATTGGGGCGGCAGGAGGCCAATAAATTGACCGTGCTTGACCACTACCATGAGCTTGTCGCCGGCTTTGAGACCGAGCTGCTCACGCATGGCTTGCGGGATAACTACCTGGCCACGCTCACCGAGCGTTACCATATCGACCTTATCGATGTCGTGAATATTTTTCATACCAATCATACTAGTATAGCAATTCGTACCTGTCAAATAATTCTAACTCTTTAGAACATATGGTATCGTTTAGGCCTGCTCCTTCAAGCGATTGGTGACCATGATGAAGCATAAGGCCAAGAATGCTGCTGGTGAAAAAGCTCAAGGTATTGGACGCAGGCTGCGTCGCTGGGCTCTCTTCGGCAGATCCAAGCCTGCCCCGGCGGCAAAATTGCCAAAAATTCCGAAGGTAGTTGAGCCGATATGCATTCCCCACGAGCCTCAGCAGTATCCCTGGTGGGGGTTCACGTGCCTGGCAGCTATCTTGCAGTACGCTGGTGAGCCGGTGACTTCTGCCGATGTGTTTCGCGAGGTTCGGGGCGTGATGCCGCATATGGAGCCTGACGGCTTGGGCTCTCACTTTGTAAGCATCGGTGAGCTTGTTCAGGCGGCGCAGCGTCTCACGCAGCGGCCGGTGATATTTGGCTGTCAGGAGAAGTATGACAAGCTGGCTGGCGATCACCCCAAAATTGAGCCACACATGATTCTTCGGAGCTATCTTTACCGGGGCATGCCTTGCCTCGTGCGACTGGCGGGTACGTATGCGGTGGTAGTTGGCTACGATGACGAGCAGCATTTTTACTGGGTGTGGCGCCCTATTGAGCAGGGCTTTGAAGAGATGGCCTACCGCTTGTTTGACCAGAGATGGCACAGTGCTGACGTCCAGACTGACTATCTTGGATACAATAGCGCTTATCTGCTACTTGCTATTGGTAAGTGAGCTTGATGCGCCCGCGACGGGTTATCGTCGCGGGCGCAGTTTCGTCTTATCTGGTAGGATAACGAGAGTTATGGCTCAATTTGTAAAATTCGATAAAATCGTTCCCGAAGGTAAAGCCCTGGCGCATTGGCATGACAAAGCGCTCTTTGCCGTAGGCCCACTCCCCGGCGAGTCGGCCATGGTGCGGATTACGCGTGAAAAGCGTGACTGGGCTGAAGGGGTGGTGCGGCAGTTTGCGGCCGTGGCGTCGCCCCACCGTGGTCCCGCACATGAGGATCACTACTTGAGCTGTTCGCCCTGGCAAGGCGTGGACTATCAGTATCAATTGGAATTAAAGCGCGGCATGCTGGCGGAGTTATTTGGCCGGCCGGGCTTAGAGCTGCCGGTGGCCGAGATGCTGCCATCACCGCGGCAGTTTGGTTATCGCAATAAGCTGGAATTTTCGCTCAAGCCAGACGAGCGGGGTCGCTTGGAGCTGGCGTTTCACGAGCGCGGCAGCTTCCGTAGCCTCATCGCGGCGACTCAGGGCTGTGTTTTGGGCAGCGAGGCCATGAATGCGGCGGCCCGGGCCGTACTGGAGCGGCTCAATGAACTGGATGTTGCCGATATCGCCGACACCCTTACGGTTCGGCAATCTCACACTCATGGGCATGTTATTGTCGTGGTAATGGTTCGCGAATCCGCTGCCCGTAATTGGGACCGGCTAGTCGTATCGCAAGCGGCTGGCGTCGCGGTGGCGCGCAAGGTTCGTCACGACACCTATGAAACCTTGTGGACTCATGGCAATATTGAACTCGCCGAGACATTTGGCGGGGTTGAACTCGCCTACCCCTGGGATTCATTTTTTCAAGTAAATCTGCCAGGTTTTGAGTTGGCTCTAGAGCGTATCTTGACCCACATACAACCTGGCACCAAGGTAGTGGATCTCTACGGTGGAGCTGGAACAATTGGGCTACCGGCTGCCCGGATTGCGCGCGAAGTCGCTGGAGTGGAAATTGTGGCTTCCAGTGTGGCGCTAGCCAATCGCAATGCACTTTCAAACCAGCTGGCTAACTACCAGGCATTGGCTGCACTCTCAGAAAAAATAGATCCCACTCTCCTGGCCGACGCTGATGCGGTGATTGTGGATCCTCCACGGGCCGGCCTCCATAAGCATGTAATTCGGCTTTTGCTTGAGGCGCGACCCCGTCAGATCATCTATTTGAGCTGCAATCCCGTGACGCAGGTGCGTGACATTATGCTCTTGGCTAATAGCTACACTCCAGGCGCTCCCACAGGATTTGATTTTTATCCAGGCACATTGCATTTGGAATCACTAGCGGTACTAACATTGACGCAGTAAGGCTTGCAGCTAGGTACGAGTTCCTCGCTGGGCCGATTTGAGCGGTATGCCGCCTTGGCCGTATTCATTATAGATTTGGATAGTCGTCATAATGAGCACCATAATAATCGGGCCAAAGATTACGCCGATGGCGCCAAAAAACCTAATACCAGCAAAAGCTGCGAACAGTGTTAGGATTGACGGCAGTTGAGCTTTTTTGCTCACCAGCAGTGCACGGAGTACATTATCGATATTGGTAACGACAATAAAGTGAGTGGCCAGAATAAACAGGCCTTGCCAAATGTTGCCGAGCAGCAGCTCGATAATGCCGATGGGAACGGTTAAGATGCCACCGCCTAGCGGGATGAATGATAAGACGGTTAGGATAACGGCCCAAAAGATGGGATATGGCACCCCGGCAATGGTGAGGAACATGGCGCCCAGCATACCCTGAACGGCGCCCACGATGAAGGTGCCAAAGACCATGGAGCGACCGACAACGCTCATGTGCGCCAGGTAGCGATCGTTAATGTCGTCGGCCAATGGACTGATGCTTTTGATCCAGATGATGAGTTTGCTTTGATGAAGAAACAAATACACCATGAGCACAAGATACAGAATGAGGCCCGTGAAAAAGTCGATCAGTCCGCCCGCGCTATCACGCAGAAAGCCTAGAGTAGCCTGGCCGGCCGATGGCAACATGGCTTCAAAGGCTCGGACGGCGCCGTCGGCCGATATCTGGAGGTTTTGGCCATCAGGGAGCTTGGCTAGGATGTGGTTGAGCCCATTGGCGCCGTCGCGTACAAAGCTAGCTAAGGTGTTGGGGTCGGTTAGGCCGCTAGATTGGGCACCGGCAAAGAATGTTAGCGCTTGGAAGTACGACAAGACGGCTACGAGAATGACGGGAATTACGACAATAATGAGCGCTATAACTACGGTAAGGGCGGTGGCAAGCTTAGTATGGCCTCTAAGCCAGCCAACGAGGCCGTAGTACAGTGGGTTAAAAACTGTGACGGTCAGGACGGCCAGCGCTGCTACGGCCAAAAAAGCACTGAGAAAGTACAATCCCGCCGCGAGCGCGGTAATCAGCATAATGGATGCGGCGACATGGCTGCGGCGAGTAGGCATGGGTAAAACGTTGATCCCTCTTGTGCTTACATCGTAGCATTTTCGGGGGCTTTCGGGTACCATGCGAGGCATATGTCTGGCATTTCAACCGATCAAATAGCTGTTTTGCGCGAAGCAACCCCTAATGTTTTGGCCCTGCGACTGCAGGAGCAGGAAGTTTGTGCGTACTGGGGTGTTATTTTCTCTGACCGCGGCATTGCTACCCTCACCAAGCAAGATGTGACCGGCTTCTTGAGCTATCGGCAAAATAAACGCTGGCGAGAAATTTCTAAAGAAGACGTGACCGCCGACATGGATCGGCTCCGGGTGGCGCTGGCGTGCTTACTAGATGAGTCACGTTCCATAGCCGAACGGCTCAATGAGCTGGAGCCAGGCCGAGGGAGGCTAGCTATTCCCCACCTGGGTAAGGCTAAACTCTCACCGCTCCTGCTCGTGACCCATCCTAAACAATATGGTGTGTGGAATGACTACAGCGAGCGAGCATTGCGCGGCATGGGTTTGTTTCCGGAGTTTGGCGAAGGAGCAAGGCTGGGTGACCAGTACGCGCTGGTAAATGATGTGCTGGTGGCACTGGCGGCCGAATACCGGGTGAGTTTATGGTGGCTCGATATCATCTTGGAGAAGATCGCGCGGCTGGTGCGCTAGGTCTCGTTGCGAAAAGAAGGGCCCGCCTCCCCAGTCGTGGGGAGGCGGGCCTGATGAGCGCGGTGTGGTTGTACTAGCCGAGGACTCGCACGTAGCCGTCGTAGTGAGTCAACGTTCCGGGGCCGCCCTCGGTCACGCCGATGGTGCTGCCGGCGGCCGGCAAGTAGTGACCAGTGCCGCCGATCACGTACGCCGTGTAGGCGAGCTGGTTGCTCGCGAAGGCGGCGGTGACGAAGATCTTGCCCTTGCCGGTGATGTCGAGCGTCGCCGTGCAGCCGAACAGCACCTGGTCCGGCGGGATCGGCGTGGCCACCCGGCAGGTGATCTTGTCGCTGCCGATGACCTGGTTGCTCGGGCTGGTCAGCTGTTCGGTCAGCTCGAAGCCGTCCACTCCGGGCACCGGCGGGTTGCCGATGTGGATGTTGAGGGACGTGGGCGTCCCGGTGGCCTGGAAGTGCTCCAGCGTGCTGGCACTGGCAGTGCCGGTTCCCGCGAACATCCCGATCAGCAGCAGCGCGAGCGCACTGACGCCGGCAAACAGTTTCCTCAAGGTTTACTCCTGTTCAGGGGTAGTACTTTTTGGAATAAAAACCCAGCCGGGGCGGCTGGCCCGTAAATCATTATACGGACCGAATTGTGCTTATGCAAAGCTATGATTGAATGTGGCGATGCAAGAGGTCCACAAAGAACCGGTAATGACTCGACACCAGCCAGATGGCCACCACAGCAAGCCCCGGGAAAACCATATAGAGTTCAATGGCCTTACCGGTAGTGATGCGTAGAGCTCGAAGTGGCGGAACACCAAACTTGATTGGTATTGGTAATAGTAGCGGTACACCTTCTTTGGTGAATAAGTCCATGGCCAGGTGTGAAGTCACCCCCACCAAGAATGCTAGCCAGACGAGATGTGTGTCTACATGGGTCATAAGCGGGCTCAGGAAGGTCAATAAGAGCTGGCTTAAAAATGCCAGGAGCGCTACACCCAGGGCTGAGTGGGTAATAAACCGATGACCGCCCATCATGCGAGTAATAAAACGGCCGACTACTCCCCCAACGGGTAGATTGCGCCAAAACGGTGCCGTGGGCTGGTCTATATCTGGCGCGATGCCGCCAATCATATTGGCCAGCAGAGCGACCATGGCGGTGGCGAGCGTCAGCTGGCTGGGCGGATATACAACGATCAACGCTAAGAGTGCGGTGAAGGCGGCCATGTCGTGAGTGCGGCCGGTCATGATTCGTGGCTCCAAGGAGGTTGAAAAGTAATCATGAGCGTTTCCATGAAATCATCTTAGTATAAAAGCATAAGAAAAACGAAAGGCCGGCTCCGAAAAACGGAGCCGGCCTGAGCCGGGCAGTTGTATTAGCCCTCGGTGGTCCGGCTCCTCCGACCGAAGCCAGACGAGGCGTACCGGCTGACGACGTGTCGTCCGTGACTCCTGGCCGACGCCTTGATGATGGCGCCCGTGGTGAACAGGCCCAGGAATAGGATCGCGATCACGATCGCCACGATTACCACGACAACCCAGTCTTCGAGGTCGCGGTCATCATCACTGAACAGATCACCGACCTTGTCGAAGGCGCCGGGCAGGTACTGGATGGCCTCGGCGGTGTTGTAGATCATGGCGAAGGTGTCGTAGACGGCCACACCGATGTCGGCGGCCTGACGCCGGCGCCAGGCCGCAGCCCACGCATCGATGGTCAGAACGAGTCCGGTCACGAGCAGCACGGGCATGAGGATGACGTAGCCGAGCGACTGCATCTGCTCGAAGCGCGTGGCGTCCATCCAGGAGAGCGCCGACCAGCTGTCGTGGAACTTGTACAGCCCGAAGCCGATGAGAAACAGATAGCACCAGCTGAAGCCGACGAACGACATCAGGGCGGTGCTCCAGAGCACGATTCGGGCCGGCCAGGCCAACTCGCGTCGTTCGGGCCAGGCCTTGCCGGCCGCCCACGCGTTGAACCAGCTGATGGCGAAGTTGAGCAGCAGAATCAGCGCGATGCCGATGCCGCGGAGAACGTCCCACATGTGCGATGTCCTTTCGGGCGAGAGAGCTACCAGAGATTAGGTCTGGCATACGATACCATAAAATACACAGCGGGTAAAGTTAGCCAGCCGGTAAAATGCTCTGGGCCCACATGGTCAGGTCGGTTAACAGATCAAGCTGTGCCGGCGTCGCCTGCTCCCCCACTCGCTCCATGCTTTCGGCAAAGCCGGGCCAATCTTCTTGGAGCCGGTTGGTGCGATATGTCTCCCAGTCGCCTCGTTCACTCTCGGACAAGGTATCTGGGAAGTTTCGGGCCTTGTAGCGCAAAAACAACTCAGGTAGGCGTGCATCTTGGAACGATGGCTTGAGATCTCCTAATTCTGAAGCCGCCGCGGCGCGAACCGTAGCGCAACTGGTTTTATCGCCTGGGCCCATGAAGCCGTCATATAGTCGGCCGTCTACATCGGTGTCCGGGGTAAAGTCATTCTTGGGCTCCATCGCCTCCTGGAGCTTCGTAATCAAATCACCTTTTAGGAGCTCTTCAAGATGCCGGGCGGCAGTTGATTTGGTAAGCTGCACTCGAGCCTCGGCCTCAGGCGTGAGCGTAGCAAGCGGCGCAACGGCCGGGCAGTTACCAGGTGCCAAAAGTTTTACTGGAAATGGCAGAAAGTCTGGCTGGGCACGCAGCTCGGCCGATGGAAAGCGTGAGGCGGCTAGTTTATCAAACGGCATTTCCCGGTAGGGCTCGGGGTCGTGTCGCAGGTCATACACAATGAGATTGTTATTAATCCCGGCTCCAATGGGGTAGCCGATCGTTGTGTGGAGTTGGTCCTTGGGGTAGCGCCCAGAGGTATACACGAATGGCTGTGGTTGCTTAGCGTCGGCGATCTTGGCAACCTCGTGCTTGCTTCGTAACGCCAGAATGTAGTCAAAAAACTTCGGCTGAACCTGCCGCAGATGCGCCGTTACGGCGATGAGAGCTTCAACATCGCTCAGTGCATCATGGGCTTTGGTGTGCTCGAAGCCATTGGCGGCGGCGATCTTCTCTAGCTTGTTAACTGGTCGGCCTTCATCGTCGAATGGCCAAGCAAAACCTTCTGGCCGGAGTGCTCTGGCCATGCGAACTACATCGAGCAAATCCCAGCGCGATCGCCCCTCGGCCCAGGCCCATTCGTAGGGATCATAGAAATTGCGATAAAAGAGGTAACGAATAAACACATCATCAAAGCGAACATTATTGAATCCGGTGGCAATAGTTCCGGGGGCAAAAACTTCGGCAGCCAGGTATTTGGCGAGCTCCGCCTCGCTAATTCCCTCTCGGACTGACTGCTGCGGCGTAAGACCTGTGATAAGTATGGCCTCAGGGCTGGGCAGGACCTCGTCGGTGAGTTTCACCATGAGGTTTACCGGCTTGCCAATGGGCTGGAGGTTCATGTCGGTACGAATACCGGCAAACTGCATAATCCGGTCCCGGCGCGGATTCGTGCCGGTGGTTTCCAGGTCGTAAAAGAAAAATGACGGCTGGCTCATGGGCTTATTGTACTGTATAACGAGGAAAACGCCCCATATGGGGCGTTTTCGCAGACGCATAAAAAGAGTGAGTCTTGCTTGTTGTTGTGGTTTAAGCGGACGGTGAGGCGTTGGGGCTTGCTTCTGGCTGATCGTCATGCATCATGCCGCCGCGTGGGTGTCGGCCGCCTCCCATAAGCCATTTTTCGTCAATATTTTGAGCTTTGGCCCAATCTTTGGCTTCCTGGCGAACAGATTTCATAGCTGACCTGCGCTCGGCTGGCGTTTTGTCTTTGGCGGCATCAAGTTTGGCTTTGAGCTTGGCATTTTCGTCGAGAATCGCTTGCTTTTGGGCGGCCGTGAGCTTGCCGTCGGTAACAGCCTGATTTAATCGCTCCTCATAGGCTGCTTGGTGTTTTTGCTCCATATCGTTGTGATTCTGGTCGATCACGCTCTGGACTTTAGCTGGGTCAAGGTTGAAGGTGCTGGCGAGTTTCTGGGCCAGCGTACCCGGCTGTCCATTAGTAGCTGCCGAAACGGCCGTAGTACCGACCGCGGCGGCCCCGAGCATGGCGATAGCGGCCATTGGCAGCATCATCCGCTTGGATAGTTTCATGGTTGGTCCCTTGTTTAATACAAGAACATCGTAAACGAGCTGTCTGAGATAAGGCTTAAAGAGAGAACGCCCGCGGCCACTGGTGTGGTCGCGGGCGGTTGGGACGCTAAGGGCTAGATTAGCCAACACCGAGCAAGCCGGTGATGGAGCTGACGGTCCAGCTGACGCCGTCCGCTTGCCTCAGTAAGGTGACGGTGTGGGCCACTGAACTGTCGAGTACCAGCGAGGTGCCTTCGGTGTGGACATTCCAGCTCTCGGTGGTGGTGAGTGTGGCGACTCTGGCGCTGGTTGCGCCACTGCCGCCGGTCACGATTACCGAGTGCGTTTCGTCGATGTTCTCGCGGATGTTGGGGTCCCACGCGGCGACCTGGCTTTTGATCTGGGGGTTGGCTTGGCCCAGGTTGCCAGGCTCGGTTCGGTACCAGGCATCCAGATCGGTGTTTGCGGCTCTGGACTTGATAGCGTCCGGGCTGCGACTGTCCTTGTAGAACCGAACCCGGGCTGGTACGGCTCGATTGAGGTAATACCAGCAGGCTTTCTGGGCGGCTGGCTCGACTTTGGCGCAGGCATCCTTGGGGCTGCCGGCGGTTGTCGGCGCTGATGCCCTGGTTGATGTGGTCGCCGGCGTCGAAGGGATTCCGGTTGGGACCGTGGATGGGGTGGCTGTCGTGGCGACCGTCGTCGGCGCACTGATGGAGGTGCCGGTCGCAATCGGCTGACCATCGGTTCCGCTTGAGCAGCCAACCAGGCAGAGCGCTGCCGTGATTGCGACCGCCAGTCCTTGCGCGAGGTGCTTCTTCATGACGTCCCCTCTGGGATCGGAATGTTGATGTGGCTATTATAGTTTGCTGTAGATAAAAAGCCAGCTAACTAGAAAACGGCGGTCCCTGGGGCAGGGACCGCCGTCGACTGGCGGTTAATCGGATAACAGTGTGGACTTGTAGGCAGCCCGGATGTCGGCCAGCTCGTCCAAGAGACCTTCGAGTGCCGCTTCCTGTTCCTCCAGATCGAGCTGACGAGCTACGGTACTCAGGTGCACAGAGAGGATGTGCCCGTCGTCAGCCATAGCCAACAGCTCCACCTCGGCTACGTGACAGTGCGGGTCCAGGCCGGCCAACTCCACCAGGACCTTGGTCATGAGGCGGCTGACCGTCGTTGGGATCTCTCGACGGTTGAGATAACTGAAGGCGGAGAGATCGTCGAGGCGTTGCGGAAGGTAGACCCGCGGCGCCACAATGTGCTGAGTAGCTGACGGGCCAGGCAAGGTGGTGAGCTTTCCCAGCTCCTTGGCCTTCACTAGACTCACTGAGGCAGCTGAACTGGGATTGGCGTCGGCCATCAGTAGGTCGCATCCCGGAAAGTCTTGAGCTGCCTTTCTGAGCGCATCGAGAATCTGATTGACCTGTCTCGGGTCGCCATGGTCGTTGATCAAGGCTGTGAGTGGGATCTGATGCAACGTCATTTCAAGTCTCCTTCGAGCAGAAGCAAGTTGCGCGAAACATCACTATCATGACATACAAAATATACTCAATACAAGTGCTGTAAAATTATGATAATGCCCAACTATTTAGATGGCTGTACGGTATTACTAGGCTTGCCGGCTAAAAAGTCTTGAATGGCAGTTATGCCGCCTTCAATCATTCGGGTATGGGCCTCGGCGGTATTATAGGCATTGTGGTTGGTAATAATGACGTTGGGCAGCTTAAGGAGTGCTTCATGCTCGGCAATTTCGCGAATAACCTGATGCTCGACCCGTCCCGATGCCAACACTTTGGCTTCAACGCTGCCGCCAAGGTACTGCTCTCCCTCGATGACATCAAGTGCCACTCCACCTAGCCTTCTCGTGTGCAGTGCATGGAGCAAGGCCGTCGTATTAATGAGCTCGCCGCGAGCAGTATTGATGATTCGTGCGCCAGGTTTCATGATGGCGATGGTTTGCTTATTGATAATATGGTGGGTTTCAGGCGTGAGTGGCGCATGCAGGCTAACAATATCTGCTTGGCGTAAGCCGTCGTGAAGGCCGACATAGGTAAAACCAAGTTTGTGGGCTGCGGCTTCGTTGGGATATGGGTCCACGGCCACAACGGTCATTCCTAGTACTTTTGCGTAGGCTATGACATTACGGCCAATCCGCCCCGTTCCTATTACCAGGAGGGTTTTGCCGGCCACATCCATACCAATGAGGTCGGCGTGAGAGGCATTGCCGGCCTTGAGGCGCTCTGTGGCTTCCGGAAGCCGCCGCATTAGCGCGAGCATGAGGGCCATGGCGTATTCAGCGACGGTGCGCTCGCCATAAGTGGGCACGTTGCAGACCGTTATGCCGCGAGCAGCACATTCTTTGAGATCAATATGATTGAAGCCAACCGATAGTGTTACGATCAGCTTGAGTCGGGGCATTCGCACCAGAACCGATTTTGTAATTTGGCTGCCAGTAAAAATAACGGCGAGAGTGGCCGTTTCGTCGGCCGACTGCGGCGTAAGCGACTGTAAACGCTCGCCAACTACGAACTTCTTCGGATCACTGGCGAGCGCATAGAGGCCGCTACAGTCCAGTTTATCAGCTTCATAAATGACCAGTCGTTCCATACTACTTATGGTAACAGGCCACCCGGAGTGCGCCTAGTCCTGCTTTAGGCGGTCGCGAAATTTCTGTCGTAGTTTCTGTAGTTTAGGGTTAATCACGATCTGGCAGTAAGCCTGTTCGGGGTGATTGCGGAAGTAATTTTGGTGGTAGGCTGCAGCGGGATAGAACGCCTCCAATGGCGCAATCTCGGTGAGAACGGGCTCGGGCCAAGCCGAAGCAATTGCTCTCTTGGAAGTCTCGGCCATGGCACGCTGTTGATGGTTGGAGTAGAGAATAATTGAGCGATACTCGGGCCCTACGTCATTGCCTTGCCGACCGGGCGTGGTGGGATCGTGCAATGCCCAGAAAATATCAAGGATATCGACGTAGGTAATTACGGCCGGGTCATAGGTTAGCTGGACGACTTCGGCGTGGCCAGTATCGCCCTTACTCACCGATTCATAGGTAGGATCGGCGGTGGTGCCCCCGGCATACCCTGACACGACCTGCTTGATCCCGGCCACTTCCTGGTAGGCTGCCTCTAAGCACCAAAAACACCCACCACCCAGTGTTGCTGTTTCGTCCACGCGCGCTCCTCTTGTGTTGCTTTCTCGAGTTTATAAGTGCGTCTTATAGAAATTCAATATGTGTTGTAATAAAGCCGTGCGGTTAAGACTGAATTGATGATCATTACCAGGGTAGAGATTATACTCAACTGGCTTTCCGGCTTGCTGCAGAGCTGATACAAGGTGGTCTGAGAAAATCTTGGGCACAATGCTGTCGCCGGCGGATTGGTCCACCTGGATGGCACCGGTCACGTTGCGAACGTAGTTTATGGCCGAGGCCTCAGCCCAATATTGGGGGTTTTGACGAGGCTCTCCGTGGGCCGCGATAAGATTTTGTCGATCAGTCTGGACGATGGCAGGCAGGTCGTTTGCTACGGGACTGTGCGACCAGTTATAGAAGATGTCATCGAATGAACCTACAACCCCGGCCATAAGAACGGTAGCTTTTATATCCGATGTGCTGACGATGGCTCGTAGGGCCGTATGGCCACTCATGCTGTGGGCGAGTAACCCTATGCGGCCGGGATTGGCGTCGGGGTACTGCTTGATACTGGCAATGAGATTGAGCAAGTCATAAGCGTATACAGGCGAAAAGTGGCCACCCTCTGGCGTTCCCTGACTCAGGCCGTGGCCGCGGTAGTCCGGCTTGATAACCAAATAGCCAGCTTTGGCAAGGGCGGCTATAAAGCCACGATATTCTGGTCCGTTGGTTTGGTAGACGGCTGGATTAATGTAGCCGTGGCCTAGAATGACTACCGGCCAGCCACCAACTGGTTTGGCGCCGTCGGGCGTGCTCATGAGGGCTCGAATGGTGAGGCCATCGGATTGATACGTCACAATCGCGTTGCGGTAGCCACCCTGCTCGCCTAAGTTCTCCAGGGTGGTGATGGGGCTGCCGGAGTATGCCCGCGCTCGAATTGCGGCAATACTCATGGGATCGAGCGCAGGCGTGGGCATCGGTGTAGATTTGGCCGCAGGAGATGGATGTGCCACCGGGGCGGCGACGGGCTGACTATGCAGCCCGACCGCGATGGCTCCAACCCAGCAGCCCACGATACCGACCCCTAGCCACATTGTGTGCCGCTTTGTCATGGCACTAGTATAGCGTAAGCTTATTCGGTTTTGTCTGTGGGTTCGCTGCTCATGGCAGGCAGATCTTTTTAACAACGCCGGTTCCAAGTGTCACCACCTAGACCAAGCCAGTCGCCCAGAGACGCCTGGCGAGGTTATTCTAGTTAACTATTTGGTTAATATATGTCTAACGAATATATCCGCTTAGCCAAGTGAAATATTGGCGAGTAGCTTGGCGGCCCGTTTTACGACCGCTTTGGAAGCGTGTTGTTTTTGGAGTGTGAGTAAAGCAACTGTCTCATCGGCTGAACAAGCATGTGCCTCTGTAAAAGCAGCCAGCGTCTCCATGGCGTTAGCGGCCACAATCCAATCAACGGCAGTGCTCGCAAGAAGCCGTTTAAGCCAACTGATGACTCGCTGTTTTTGCTCGTCCGTCAGCTCAACTTGGGCGTATATCTGTGCCAGATGCCACTGGATTGAAGGCTGGGGGTGATCGGATAGTTCATTCAAAAATCGGTCCACATAAGGCTGTAGCCAATCAGGATGAATGCGACAAATCTTCTCGAGACTATCGGCGGCTCGCATGCGCACCCAGGGGTCATGGTGAAATAAACAAGCATACAATTCATCAAGCCGGGCGTTATCTTGCAGCACCTCCTCGATGACGTTCGCGGCTTCGCCGAGCGAGTTTGTTTTGCCACCGATAGCTAATATGTCGACAAATGGTATATCCATATATACATTATAGCCCCCTACTCGATTGCCCGGGCATGGGGCTTTTTGGCAAACCGCCGGCGCATAGCCGGCCTTGTAAGCCGGTACGCGAGTGCAACAACGACGAGTAGCTGAATGAACTGTTCTAGGCGGAGCCACCAGGGATAGCTCCCAGGCAAAACAACCACTGACAGCACGCTCATCAGCGCCAGCGCCGAGGTCATGAGCATTCGTAAGTAACCCCAGAACTTGCCTTGACGCCATAAGCAGGCAAATAGAAAGTAGGCGGCGCCCAAAACAAGCTCAGTAACTGCCCGCCCCCAGATGTAGATGCTGACGGTGTCGGGCTGCTGACTATCCGCGATGGCCGCTAGCACAAAGAACACCAGACTCAATCCAAAGAAAATGGCCACAAGTTGAGCTACGCGCCGGCTGACCCTTCGTAAAGGGTCTTCCGCCGGCAGCGAAGCGATTGCTGCGGCATCACGTTGTCGGTAACGATTCATGATGCGGCGGTTGGTTCTGTGGGCGCTGGCTGTGACTGCCTGCGATACAGCCGGTAAAGGAGCCAGATCATGACGGCGAGCATACTAGCTAAGCCGAGGCGGTCAATAACCTGGAGCTTGGCCGCCATAAAGCCAAACAGCGTGTGCCCGACGAGCGCGCCCCCGGCGAGCGCCAAGGCGGTTCGACTGCTCCATCGAGAGGAGCGACTCCACCTGGCGATAATGCGGTAGGTCCAAATCGCTAACGCTGCACCAACCGCAATGGGCACGTAGGCCCAGGCGCCATGGGTAAACAGGGGTTGATGGGCGCCGGCAAAAGGATACATGAGTGCAAACACAACCATGGTGCTGGCTGCGCCAAAACCCGCCAGGTTCATGGTTGATGGCACGGCTGTATTTGTGGTCGCAACGACTTGCCGGCGCGGCAGTAGGCGCAAGGCCACGATGCCAATAGTAATGATGGCTACGACGCAGCCGACAATTACCGCCAATGGCTCATTATAGCCAGGATCCTGGTTGGGCGGAACGGCACCGCGCATCATGAGCACGCCGAGAATGGCAAACAGGCCGGCCCAGACCAGGCCGCCCTTCTTAAGGTACGGCTTGTCCTTAAAAGCTGGAAATATGAGATTGGTGATAAAGATAGGAATGACGGCGCTGAACACAACATGGTAGATAATGTTGAGTATCCAATAGGCTATGTTAAAGCCCAAGATTTGCGGCGCCCAGTCGGCGGCATGGTAGAGGTGCGGACTGGTAAGCGCTTGTAAACCAAGACCATCCTCGGCCAGCTCATATGCGAGTCCCAGCAAAATAATACTTGGCCAACCGCGTCCAGCTCGCATCACGAGCTCGCGGATAAGTAGGACACCGGCGCCATAAATTGGCAGCCAGAGTAATACGAGGTAGGTAAACCGAAACGGCGTGCTGCCAAAGGTTAGCTCGGCAATGAGTGGCGTCAGTAAGGCTAGCGTCCAGGCTGCTTTACGGTTGCGGGCGATGGGGTGCTTAGCTTCATCTTTCATGTGGTGCCTCCTTATGCTGGGTAGCGTATTTAAATATGGTAACGAGCTCGCTAGCGTAATGGTCGGTTTTTATGCCGGGATGGTGAGCCATTTCAATGAGCATCCCATCCAAGGCTTGCCGCAGCGTGCGAGCCATAACGGTTGCATCGAAGTCACGAAACTCACCCCTGGCTTGGCCGTCTCGGAATATCACGCCAACATCCGTCAGCTCCCGATGCAGCCGCTCCACTGCTACCGCGTTGGGCTTGCCGGCACTCGTTAGATGAAGTCGGAGTGTACTTAGTGCCATCACGTATTGAGGGTATTCACGGTAAAAGCGAATGCTGTAGCGAATAAATGCCTCAACGCGCTCTGTGGCTGTCGACTGCTCGTCGATATGTGGGCGAACCCGACGGAACCCTTGATCGTAGATGGCATTTACCACCGCGTTTATAAGCGCTTCCTTTGTCCGAAAATGGTAGCTGACAACGCTCTTACTGATGCCGACTCGGCGTCCAATTTCGGCAAACGATGTGGCTTTATAACCAACTTCCGCTAGCGCTGCGATGGTAGCCTCAATGATTTGAGCCTGCCGCTGAGCGTTAATTTTGGTAGACGGTGTATGCATGGCCTTGATAGTCAAATTTTAGAACAGCCGTTCTAAAATTGCAAAAGACCTTTTGCGCCTAGGCAGCTTTTTCTTTGAAAAGGCTCCAAAAGGTCGAAGTGCTGGCCTCGCTAAACTGGAATCGATTGCGCACCGCCTCCCGCAGCCCAGAAGCTGTGATTTTCTGGAGCGGCTCACTGCCAATAAGGTAACCTTCTAGCTGCTGGTAGAGCTTGGCAAGCTCAGTTTCTTGGGCGGCGCTCAGGCCCTTGCCTGAGGTTGTTGAAGTGACTCGCCGCAAAGTATCAAGCAGTGGGTCAATAGCAGTCGGCCTTGAAGCCATGCCGGCTACGTACATAATTACATCCACAGGCGAGTTAGCCTGAGGCTGGGCTGCTTCAAATGTAGTTACGCGGGTAAAGGCGTAGGCGGCTTGCATGAAGCTAATGGCGCTCATAAGCATAAACGTATACATAAACGGCGAGTTGGCGTACCAGCTCGTCATAGCTACATATGACACAACAGCATAGTGGAAGGCGGAAAGCGCCAGCAAAGCGAGGCTTGCAAAGAGCCAGTTGAGCGTATTTTTAAAGCGGTCTGCTGCGACAGCGCGGATTTTCCAGGTACTTATGGCTGCAAATGCCACCACCGTAATAACCCAGTTATTGAGTCCTATGCTGATGTCGAATTCCATTTCTGCTAGCGGGATGGGCGGGTGAGGAATAAACGAGCTTAGTATTGCTACTGCCGTGGCGGCTAGATAAGCCCAGCGTAGCTTAAACCAACGATTACGGAGCTGGAGCAGCCGACCAAACCTGGCAATACCTATAAGTAAGAGCGTAACTGACGCAATATATGGCAAGATAATGCCGCCGCTGTTAATCCAGATGCCCAAGTCAAAGATGGTTGCCAGAGGAAACTGCAATTGAGCCAGGGCGTACAAAATGATTCCGGCATTAATAAAACCGAAGGCTCCTCGCAAGCCGCGCTTAAACTGCTTTAAGCCCATTACGAAAAACGGTACGGCCGCCAAGCTAAAGAGCACCACCGCTATGGGGGCGATAAGCGCACTTTGGGCCGCTTTTCCCTGCGCCACCAATATCGCCACCAGAAGAAGCGGCAGGCCTGCACAGGCCGTCCAGGCTAAATAAAATAGGGTGCGAGCTCTCATGACATATTCCTTATTGTGCTTTTAAGCATAAGCAATATATATAAGCATAAGAATAACCAATACGCTAAAGCGCGATCTGGATCACGTTTAATCTTTGTGACTTTTGTCTGTGATGAAATAATTCCTGGCTGGCCATTTCTCCGAGGTTAAACAACTACTAGTCACCTCCCCGGCGCGGCAGCCGAATCCACGCCGGACTCTTTAGGCAAACGTATAAAGACTCGGCGTCTTAGATTATTATGAAAATATGAAAACATACGATGAGATTCGTTACGAATACCGGCCACGTCATATTAAAATATTACTCATTGCAGAATCACCACCGCCGGCGTCGGACATCCAAAGCAGCCGGCAATTTTACTACACCGACCGGGTGCGGCAAGACGATCGTCTTTTCACGAATACTATCCGGGCACTTTATCCTGAAACCGCCGACATACCCGAGCCCGAGCTGGAGCAAGTCAAAGATGAGTGGCTGCGGCGCTTCCAAAGTGATGGTTATTATATGATTGAAGCTCTTGAGAAGTCACAGCCGCACGAGGTCACGAAAAACCAGCGCCAAGATCGTATTCGCGCCGCCCTACCGCGATTGGTCGAACGGGTGCGACAGTTGGTCGAATCCGATACCCGACTCATCCTCATAAAATCCAATGTGTATGAGGTAGCGGCTGAGCCCTTGCGCAAAGCCGGCTTCACGGTGCTCAACACCGAGCTGGTAGACTATCCCGGCCGCTTCAATCAGGCCGACTACCGCCGTAAGCTCCGGGATCTCTTAAGCTAACTGCTCCAGCATTTCATAGTTTCAGTCGCCCCAATCCAGTCAGCCCGGATGGCGGCGGCCGGTACCCACTCTATACTGCTTTTGCCTGCCGGGCTACTTTATGAGTAGTTGTCGTGTTGTTAGGTATATATCTTCGGCAACCGACCTATCGAGTGGTAGGTTTTTATGAATTAAGCGGTACCACATAAGACCAATTATCATGTCGGTCACGACATCGATAGGTGCAGCAAATTGACTATTTTGTTGATCTGCAAAGACTTTGAGCAATTCTTGTATTCGCTCACGGCCAGCCATTATGTATGACTTGTACGCCTCTTTGTGTTCGTCGGCGTGATCACTCACATCAACCAAAATATCTATACAGAGGCTACCAAAGGGTCCGCTGCCGATATCGCAGGTGGTGACAAGGTAGTGCCTGAAACTATCCGGGGCGTTAACGTCAATATGTGCCCGGCGACCTTCAAATTCGGTTTTTATAATATCTATAAAAAGAGCAAGCTTATCTGGCCACCATCGGTATATCGTAGGGCGGCTAACATTTGCTACGGCTGCGATCTTTTGTAGTGACACTTGGCGGTAGCCCTGTTGGATGGCTAGATCCCGGGCAATAGATTGTACTTTTAAACGCAAAGTATGGTTACGCGGCCGGCCGGGGCTAGCAGGCGATAAAGTAGAGATTGAAGCGTCCATAAATTCATTATAGCGTAATTTGTATAATTTCGTTACGTTATGTAACGTTAATGTATTACATAGTGTAACGAAAAGGAGTAATATGGCATACGATTTCAAGGACAAGACAGCGCTTGTAACGGGGAGTTCGCGCGGTATTGGGCGCGGGATAGCCGAACGATTAGCGCGTGACAGCGCTCGTGTGGTCGTCAACTATCTTCACAACGAGCAGGCCGCCCGGGATACTGTTTCGGCTATTACTATTGCAGGGGGTAATGCTATCGCCATACGAGCAGACGTTTCTCGGCCAACCGAAATCGCCCGGCTGTATGACGAAACGGAAAAGGTGTTTGGACCGATAGACATTGTCGTCGCCAATGCCGGGACCGCAGTAATCAAGCCAATGGGTGAATTTACCGAAGAAGATTTTGATGCGGTATTTGCCACTAATACCAAAGGTGTATTTTTTCTCATGCAGCAAGCTGTTAAACGACTAAAGGATAACGGTCGCATCATTATTATTACTACGGGAGGAGTTAAAATGCTCATTCCCGGTAATGCCTTATACTTGGGCAGCAAAGGCGCGCTAGGCCAATTTGTGCGTACCACAGCACAGGAGGTGGGAAAGCGTAATATTACCGTCAATGCCGTTTTGCCCGGCTACACGCAAACTGATCTTTTGCCCGAACGCGACCGCAAGGTCGCTGCAGGTTCTTCGCCGTTTAATCGTGTTGGCGAGCCGGAGGACATTGCCGATGTAGTTGCCTTCTTGGCGAGTCCCGAAGCACGATGGATCACTGGCCAGGAAATTGGCGCCGGCGGAGGTGTGTTTTAGGCGCGTGAATAGTTCTTCGCTATACTTAAATCATATTAGTGCTATGAATAACGCGAAATCTATACTTCAAAAACACAAAGCGACTTTTCGCTATGACAAGGAAGAAATACCTTTTTACTTCTGGTCGCATCTCTCTGGTGAAACAGATAGCGTAGATACTATTATCTTTTTAGGCTCTGGACAGCGGGGCAAAATCACCAAATGGGTAGTCGGCAACGCACCCGCTGGGACAGTAGTGGTCGAGGGCTTGCCTCACAAACAAGCAGACCGTAGCGCCGACGATTTGAAAGAATTCGCCCATCAGTATACCAACACGGCTTTTTTAGCGGTACTTAATACATTCAACCTTGCTTCGGCGAGTATAGTCGCGGAATCACAGGCTGCACCCGGCGCAATTTGGGTTGCACTTGATTACCTAGATAGAGTACGAGGTGTAACGCTTATTGCGCCGCTCGGCCTTACGGCTCATATTTTGGGCGTTTCCTCAAAGACGAGACTTGCAGAGCTGAAAAGGCGAGCATTCTTGTCAGCCATGCAGTTTGCGCAGTCACCGCTATATGATCTACGCAATTTCTATCTAAGCGCACTGATGCTTCATGCAGTACTATATGACGCGCGCTGGAACGTTTCCGGACAGAAATACGCAGTCGGCTCATCGCATGATCTGCGTGAGGAATGTCGCAATCTCGCGAGCCAACTATACAAAAAAGGCACCAGGCTGACGCTTATCCTTGGCGAGCGTGACAAACTATTTCCTCCAAGCGAAATTGTGGCCTCGATAGAGGAGGCCACAATACAGCCCGTCAATATTATTGTACTCAAGACTTCGCATGCCTCTCTGGCTACTCGTGGCGGTAGACATATTCTCAGTGAAGCAGTTCGGGCTGTACGTCAAGAAAACTCCAGCCATGCTGGAGAGGATGGGGGTAGTAAAACCTTGAAGCCAAACCGCGAAAGCTAGTATAAGACACTGAGGTCATGGTCGGCCGGTGTTTGCCTATTCAATCACCTCGAAATTGGGCATTCGTGGTCCAGCGCCAGGGTAACTTGCGTTGTAGCCGGACCCTCAACCTCGCGTAATGTTAAGCATTGGTTTTCTTTGGTGTAGTCGGCATATCTTAGCCATCCCGTAGTAGGCGTTCCCGTACCTGTGCTGGCCGCGACAAGCCGCCAGCCGTTGCGCTGCGCTTGTCTTCTGGCGTAGTCATGATCAAGGCCATTGCCTTGACTGACAATTGCTGCCCCACAGTACATTTGTCTTTTAGTGAAGCGACAGTAACTCACTGGCTCATTAAATGGTATTTGCGTAAAACCTAATACTTCTAATTCCTGATGCAGAGTGCTTATAGCGCGGTTTTTGTAGTTGTTGGTGTGCGCATGAAAATAGGTCGGCACACCAATGCCTAGGGCGGCCATAACAGCAATGAGTGATATAAAGAGCAATCGGTTAGCCTTGGGGCCCGTGACTTTATTTGGTGGCATAGCTATATATGAGATGAAGCTCAGTATATTTTTGAAGAAGAACATATTATAACTATAACTTACGCGTCTCTCAGTCTAAGGCCAGGTCACACGTTGGGCCACGGTTAACTTTCCGGCGGCAGGCGGTTTGGCATAGCCGGATTTGGCTGGGCTAGGGTAAGAGTTCTAAGAAGTCCTCCGGGTCATAGTATGGGACTGTCACCACGGGATTGTAGTTGATATACAGGTTTGGGGCGGATGAAGTCAGCGTAGTCGAGGTCAGGTTGGTGGCATCTGAGGTGAATAAAACGGCTCTGCCATCACCGCTGATTGACGAGGGCTGCCAGCTGCCGAGGTCGCCGCCGCTTGCGGGCAGGCCGTTGTGAGAGGCTCTGGTGATTCGCCGAGTGAGCGCAGAGTCGCGATCGTAGAGAAAGATATCGTACATCTGGTTGGTATCGCCAAATACCAGGTTGTCGGCCCACGAAGAAAAGATGACAAACCGGCCATCGCTACTAAGGGCTGGATTGTAGCTGCCGCCGTTGGCTTGCTTACCCTTGCTCGTAACACTTACACGTCGGGTTTGGCTCGTGCGGAGGTCACGTAGGAATATGTCGATCTGGTGATTGGTGTCGCCCGCTACGAGATTGCTGGCGTAGGACTCGAACACCACTGAATGGCCGTCATTGCTGACGGCCGGGTTGAATGACGACTCGTTGCCAGGATGGCCACTTGGAGAGACGCTCACCAGCGTCGTTATGCCGGTTTGCATATCGTGCAGGTAGTTGTCGTAGGCATTGTTGGTATCTTCAGGCACCAGTGCCGAGTAGCTGGTAAATACCACAAATCGACCATCGCCGCTGATGGAGCCACCATAGCTAGCGTCTAGCCCAGTGTGCCCGTTGTTGCTGATGCTGGCAATTCGGGTTGTGTGAGTCTGAAGGTCGTATACGAATATATCGTAGTTGTCGTTGGTGTCGTTGGTACTTATTGAGGTCGGCGACTGGTAGGTTACGAATTGGCCATCGGCACTTATGGTGGGCGGATCGCCACCGATGGTCTGGAGGTTAGTGGTAATTCGTCGGCCGGCGGCCGTTTGGTTGGCGAACACGGTTGTTTTTGTTATGCGGTCATACACAACGACGTTGGGGCAAATTACCCGATCACAAAAGGCTTGAGTGTTGGGCACGATATCTGTGGCCATGGTTACATAGGCCACGTAGCGCCCGTCACCAGAGATGGTGGGCGTGTAGCTGGCGGAATTGGCTGACTGACCTGCGGCGTTGTGACTAATGAGCTCGATTTTTTGGGTGACTCTGTCATAGGCAAAAACGTCATGTGTGGCATTGGTGTCGTGCGGAATAAGGTTTGTGGCGCCCGATGAAAACACCGAAATGCGGCCGTCCTCACTCGTGCCATTGGTTGAGCTTGGATTAAGGTAGTCGTCGGCCCCATGACCCTCTAGTCCGGGCGTGACGAGCGTGGTGGTACTAAGGCTACTAGCCGCTGCTGGCGAGCTTCCTGCGAGCGCGACTGCAAGGAAGCTGGAACCTAGCAGAAGCCGTGCACTTCGTAGTGTTAGATGTTTGATCGGGGTTGTCATATGCGCCCTCAATTTCCTTTATTCGATACATGTGTACCGCAATGTTTTACGGAGGTAAGCTTATTTGATGACGCTGTTGCCTGCTAGATGAAATGATACAAAAAAGTAACAAGAGCGAGATGAGTCACACGGACTGGGAAATCTACGAGTTGAATTCCGGCGATGAATTCCTCGAGCTGGGTGGGGTCGTCGCCTCGCTCACCGAACCGGCAACGTTCTCATCCTGCCTTTTCTCCCCAACCAAAAAGGGCTAACTTTCGTTGGACCTTTCTTGGCTGGAGCGAGAGGACACTAAGATAACTTTTGATATCGAAAGGACGGAAGTTGAGATTGCAGAGATTCGCGAATTACTTCGGGAAGACGCCGACCCTCAATCTTCGCCATCATCCACCTAAAGCTCTCGCGAATCTGTGGGCGCAAGTCTAAAATGGTCGATAATTTGCGTTGCCACATCAGATGGAGTGAGGGCGGTATTATTAACCGTTAGATTGTTCGAATATGGTACTGCACTGTACAAATCGTTGTCCGTCATGATTTCCCGCAAGACGGCTGGGTCTTTAATTTTAGAAAAAGACTGCCGTGATGCGTGGGTGACGCGCTTCTCTACCTCCGCTGAATCGGGTGCGAGCTGCACAAAGCAGACCTCACCTCCATTATCCTCTACTGTATCTACAATCTTTTTGACGTAGTCATCGTCTTCGGGTTTTGCATAAACCATCGTAAAGATGAGATTGACACCGGCTCTGGCAGCGGCCGCAATTACATCTAGCCGCAATCTAAGAACAAGGTCACTCCGAATCTTACGATTTTCGAATACTTCCTTTGCTAGTTCTATAGTGAGGTGGTTATGGAATACTCGAAAATCAGTATGATCTGCCAGGTGTTGAGCCACAGTTAATTTTCCGGCAGCAGGCGGCCCGTAAATAAATAAGAGTTTCATAAACTAATTATAGCAGTTTGGAATGTTCTATCTCTCCTGTGACTCTCCAGCATTTACCTACTAAGAAATAATTATTGACGTTTGACAAAATATCGAGATGCCTGTTATACTAACAGTATCACCATGACCGGATAGGCCTAAGGTTTCGACCGACCGCCGATGCCGGTCTTTTGATATTCTAAGGACGATCTTAGCTGACTGAGCTCTACGATGTATTTGGAGTAAGGTCGCAAAAGCTTAGAGTACTTACTGTTGGGTGTAAAGACGTGGAGTAGCTTGTTATTTTCCTCGAGAAATTCTATGAGACAAGCAAAGTCTCCATCGCCACTCACAATAATTGCCTTATCGTAATTAGAGTATTCAATGGCGGAGGCATGCAATACGAGTTCAGCATCAACGTTGCCTTTAACGGTTTCTTTGCCATTCTCAAAATACCGGACAGTGGGCTTGAAAATGAGAATAAATCCAGCTGCTTGTAATTGCGTATAGAGCTTCTGGTTGTTGACTACAAGACCGATAAACATGAAAGCACGGTCAACGTTGTATTTGTTTTTTAAATAGAGGCGCAGTTTTTTGTAGTCAATCTGCCAGCCCATGGTGCGCACACCAAGATTGAGGTTTTGGCTATCGATGAAAGCATAGTTGCTCATTATCCGACCTCCTGAGCAGTAAGTGCATCATCAACGGGAGGTGTCCCCTCAATATACTCTCGCGTTTTATTCTGATAGCTTTGCAGAGTGGTAGCGTTGTCGTTTTGGGCGTTCATGCCCTCCAGTATAACTTACTATTTGCATTTTGCTGGGCGAGAGTTTGGTTGTCCCATTTCCCCTACCCCAAAACCAAACTCAAAATAACCCATTTACAGGGGTATTTCTCGAAAATAATTCCTGGCTGGCCACGAAGTCCAAAACTGGAACCCCGTTTATCCGGGTCTGGTTTCGATGTTCGATAAGCTAAAGAGTTTAGAGGTAATCGATTCTGAAAACTTGCCCGGATTTAAAGACGTCGATTCTTCGTTAGCTTCAAATAGTACTCCTGATTCAGTGCCACCAAGCAGGATGGAGTTGCCATGAATCTCCAGCCAACTATTTTCTCGCAGACCGATGACTGGCATTTTGTACTCGGCATGAAATTGCCGGATTCGTTGTTCTCGCGTTTCACCGTGATGGTTTGTGATTAACTCGCCAGATACAAAGTGAGGGTTAATTTGAAATGGAATAAGATCAAGGGCCTTAAAGCTTTTTGGTTCGATCATGGGCATGTCGTTGGTGGTATAGATGCCCGGACATGCCATAATGGCACCTGCGCTTGCTCCTGCATACGGCAACCCTTTAGCTACACACTGTTGGATAGGAGCGATCAATTCGTAATCGTACAGATATTTGAGAAGTTTGAATGTGTTACCACCAGCCATAAAGACGCCTGCAAGGTTTTTATCATCCACGGCTGTTTTTGGATCGTCATAATCAAGAATGGATTTTACCTTAATGCCGTGCTCTTCAAAATACGGCATGCACTCGCCGGCGAACCATCGCCAATCGTAGGCATTGGCGTACGGAATAAACAGAACGTGCTCATTGCCGGCAGCTCCATAAAAGCTCTTGAGGATATCCCAGCAATGAGCCAAGTAGTCACCCTCACCGACGCAGGAGCTACTAATAAGCAAAAGATTATTCTTTATCATTGTCTTAACTATAGCAAATGCGGAGTTCGAAATGAGATAGGCGACCACTACGAAGGATTCGAACCCAATTTACAGATGAGAAGTTTGAACAAAATAAAAAAGCCAATCCAAACTGCTCGGCTTCTTATCTGTAATAATTCCTGGCTGGAGTTAGCGGATGGATTCCAAACTTTTGAGCTCTACCGGCTACTCTTCATCTGACGGATTATTGATCACTTCTTCACTCTCGTCAGTTATGACGACCGCTTGATCATTGGTAAGTGCCAACACTGTGGTAAATCTTTCCATCTCCTGCTTGGCAGCCGCCATGGGTTCGCGATATTTTTCCCAATCGGCATGGGGAAGAATGCCATGATCAACGAGACCAAGTCCTTGCCAGATGACTTCCGGAGCTTCTTTGGGATCGTCTACTTTTTCAGCGCCATGGATCGTACTGCCAGCAACGACAGCGCCGGCGCTTTCGCCTCCATAAACAAGACCTTCGGCGACAAGTTCCTTGATGATTTCAGCGAATCCGGATTTATGAAGATGAAAGTTAAGGTAAAACGTATTTCCGGCCATGACCCATACCATCGTTTTGCCGGTCAGCGCAGCGCGGATAGAATCTTTTGTAGCTGTCGTGAGATCAAGCTGCGAGCTGGTAAACCCAAGCGTCTTGAATTTACCGAGAATATGAGTCAATTCGGTGTCTTTGCGCTCAGCTGGATAAGTATCCCAGCCGGTGGCGATGATACACGCAGTTTGCCCACTGGCATCCCCGCACAAATTAAGCAATGCCTCGTCATTTGACGGATGCATTGAGGAAAGGAATAACTTCACGAATACATTTTACCAGAACGACGCAAAAGACGCTCCTATGAGCGCCTCTTCCTTGACAAATGAAATTATTATTACCTGGCTGGAGCAAATGGATTCGAACCCACGCCAACAGATTGGAGTATAAAAGAATCCGTAAGTTCGAACTCTTTTGCATTCCATTTCGTATCTAGTATCATAGACCGTGCTCGAAGAAGCAACTCAGCGAGGAGTATCGTGAGCGAGAACAACGAACAACCCGTTCAGAGCGACCAACCTGCTCAAGACGAGCAGGACGAAGCGGTATCGGGGTGTGGGCATAAGAAATGTACCAACCCCGGTTGCCTAGCCAACATACATAACTGAGCGAAAGCTCTGCGGCTCCTGTCTTTGGGCAGGAGCCGCAGGTAGAAAATTACAATAGGGATAGTGTGCCAAACGACAAAAAGCACCTTTACAGAGGTGCTTTTTGATGGATAATTCCTGGCTGGAGAGGATGGGCGGTAGTCGAACTCTAACAGAGATAGAGGATGAGTCGAAATTACAACAGGATATTCAAGAGATTCGAGCGCTGCTTGATGAAGAATCTTCCGCTCCCGATTCTTGGCTGTCTCAAACATAGCTAGTTTTCGACGAATGCCTGCAAGCCAGCATCATGGAGCGATAGCTACAGACGGGCTAAGGATCTTGCCGCTCAATGGTCCATTGCCCGGTAAGCTTTAAGGCCTGGCATGAATGTGTCATTCTTGTGTGTAAAATACGCACGGTTTCTCTTTGGCTTGGGGTGAATTTTAACACCTCGAGCTATTTCGAGACAGCTACTTTTATGGTTATTTCGTAGCTGTTGAAATATTGACTAAATTTACGTTTTATGATATCCTATACGTATCTATAGAGAATAAGACTCTCTGTGGCGAACATTTTGGAGCAAGAAATGTCCAACTTCATGGCGCTTTCTGCGCGCACAGGCACCGAAACCTACGGCGCACTCAAGAAGTATGCGTACAGCCAGGACGCTCACTGCGTGCCCGAAGTCTTCCACCTCATCCTCGTACTGAGGTTGCTGCTGGAAGGTACGGCCGACGTCATTCATGAGACGAACTGGAAGGACTACGCAGAGAACAACAGGTTGAGCACGACGCTCTACCTCCGACTCGCATCGTCTATCGCTGTGACCAAGATCGCCGAGGTGGCGTTCGATCAGAGCGAGGAAGCAGACGTTCCCTTTGATCAGCCCTGCGAATCTCTCTTCATTCCTCGCTCGTCTGAAGGCTCAATCGAGTCGGTGCACATCGCAGAGCCTTTCCGCATGGATAAGGGCAACGCGATGCCGCAGATTCTTGCGTTGTTGCACATGGCAGCAGCCGCGGGCGGCAAGCGAATTTTGACCGAGGAACGGGAAGACGGCTTGATGAGTTTTTCCGTCGAAGTTCTCGGCACGGGTGAACGTACGCTCACCGGCTACCTGCGATGGATCGCCACGCGTGAAGACCGCTTCTATGGAAACTGCATACTGCAGCTCGTGTAGAGGTAGGGCCCGCCTGGCAGAACCATCCAGCTAAATCGAGTTCTACATGGCAAGACCTGGCGCGACATTACGGTGTCGTATGATAGGCCTACCCCGGCTAAAAACAGCTCCAATGTTCGAAAACCGCCGCTTGGGCGTATCCCAAGCCCCTCCCGCGGGATAGCGGGGGCCATTTGCTTGATCGCGTGGCCTTTTCTCATGCCCAAAATAGTAACCAGTAACACCTGTCGCCCCCAAATATCAGCTTATTGTGTAAGTAATAATTAAGTTATTATCCGGATATTTTAGAGAAAAGATGACTCAAAACAAATTGCAAAGGCAATAACCGAATCTTTTAAGGGGCGTAATGCCTACTTAAAGAAGCTACCTCGTGACAGGCCTGGATAGCTATGCCTCGTTTGGCCACTAAAGCTTGATCAAGGGAGAGAAAGGATTCGAACCATGACAACAGAGGTAAAAACAAAAAGAGTCCTAAAGTCGAACTCTTTTGTATAATTTCATGGCTGTCCACGTGACTCAAAATTGGAACACTATTTATTCAAGTCTAATCATCATGTACCGAAAGCTTCTCAAGCTTGGCCCAGGGCTTGGCAAGTAGACCACATGTGTCGCATATTCAATGATTCTGTCAATTACAAAGCGCAACGAACCGGAAGACTGCGACCCAGTTTAATAACCCAAATTATGCAAAATCAATAGCCGAGAGTAACATATCCCGTTGCTCTTTCAGTTGCGGCCGTGATAATGTGGCTCGTTCTTGGTTAAAATTATCCAACTTATACATCATATACATTACTGAACTCATCTTATCAATTTGCTGCCAAACGCGAATTCGTTCTAGCAGGTTATCGTCAGGCAAAGTTTTCAGGTAGGTGTGTAATAGAACTTTCTCCTGCTCAGGCAGGAGTCGAACGCGCCACTTTCCCCAATTGTAGCTGCAGTTTTCGTAATAAAATCCTGCAAAGTCTCTGGCATTATCCATATACCCAGCATATTCCCAATCGATCATCCTTGCGCTGTCATTATCCATGAGTATATTTCCTGCAGACAAATCTCCATGCGTTAACGAATAGCTTGTCACTGAATTCATAAGCTTTTGATGCTTTTTAAAAAATCCTGCTGAGCTTCTTTCTAGATGCTTTAAAATCTTCATATGTGCAACGCTGGTAATGTCATTTTTTAGTGGCTCGTTGTGTTTATCTGAAAATTGCTTGATATTGATGTGTTCGACAAGCTGCCCACGGACGGATGCTCGAGGATTTTTAATTGAATGCAGCAGGGCTAGAGTGTGCGCAAAACGTTGAAGGAAGGCCGTATCGTATCTGGCTAAAACTTTACCATCAATGAATTCCTCGACAAAATAGGGAAAATTGCATAGTTTCCTGCTGCCGTCAAAATAGAAAACCGCAGGGCCGATCCCAGCCGGTAAGCGGCCTAGGATTCGATACTCTTGAGCGATTCGTCCAGCAGATTGTGCATTGAGCGGCATGCGGAAGACGTAGGTGTGGTCATAATTTATTTTCGCAAGAATATTAGTATTAGATTCTCCCGAGCCAAGTTCGCGTAGCGTTATGCTTATTATCTTTTCTAGGCCTAACGCGTCTGCGTGTATCCTAATGGATTGCTCGATAATTTCATGCATGGTGATATATTTTTTGCCCAGAAGTAAAAAGTAGTGGCATGCCTGGGGACCATTCGTGTAATAAGTATTTGTCGCCGAGGGACCTGATGATGGGAACTGCTGCGGCAGATGAGCTTACATTCATATGGCTAATTATAACAGCCGCAATCCGCCAGAAAGGATTCAAACCCATGAAACAGATTAGAAAAACAAAGCAAAAAATAAAGACGCTAAATTTCAAACGTCTTTACCTCTGTAATAATTTCATGGCTGGGGCGGCAGGGTTCGAACCTGCGAATCACGGGACCAAAACCCGTTGCCTTACCACTTGGCTACGCCCCAATAATGGATGAATTTAACCTGGATATTCTACCGTATTATGCGGCTGGCTACAAACATAATCATTGCGCAAACTTATATTTAATGGTATAAATATTGTATATGAATACTTTTTCTACGCGGCATATACTCAAGGTGCTGGCTTTAACAGCCGGCTTTATTGGTCTTCTCTATTTAGCCTACCTGGCTCGGCGTGAGCTGGTTTGGATCGGTACGGCCTTTTTCTTGGCCATCGCGCTCAACCCGTCGGTTGAGTTGGTGAGTCGTGGCATGCCCAAGCGGCATCGTGGCTTGGCTATCGGCAGTGTATTTATCCTCGTGTTTCTGCTGCTGGCCTTCTTAGTATATAGCTTCGTGCCGCCATTGATTGGCCAAACCGAGTCGTTGAGCCATAACTTGCCACATTACACCGATGACCTTATCAACGGCTCTGGGTTTGTGTCTGACCAGATTCGTAACTTTAACCTTGTTGACCGCATTAAGCAAAGCCAAGATCAGATTACCAGCTATGCTTCATCGGCCGGTAGCCAGTTTGTGGCCATCCTGAGCAGTATTTTTTCAAGCTTTATCGCGAGCATTACGGTTTTAGGCCTTACTTTCTTTATGCTCTTGGAGGGGCCGAGCTGGCTGGAGACGTTTTGGCGCATTGTTCCTAAGAATCGCCGATCGCACGCCCAGAAGCTGGCTGCCCGAATGTATCAGGCCGTAACTGGTTACGTTAACGGCAACCTGTTTACGAGTCTTATTACGGCCGTATCTACAACGCTGGTCCTAGCACTTGTTGGTGTACCCTATGCTATTCCGCTCGGTATCTTTGTAGGTATTATGGATTTGTTGCCACTGGTGGGCGCAACCATTGGGGCCCTGGTAGCACTCATAGTAGCCGGCTTCACTTCTCTTACGGCGCTGATTGTTATGGTTATCTTCTTTGTCATCTATCAGCAGCTGGAGAACCATGTATTGCAGCCTATTATCTATGGCAAAACCGTTGACATCTCTCCCCTACTTGTACTGATTGCGGTGTTAGTGGGCGCGGCGGTTGGTGGCATTATTGGTGCCATCGTGGCTATCCCGGTATTTGCTTCGCTGCAGATTGTGGCTCGCGATTACGCCGAACGCCACCTCACGCACGATTAAGGGCTAGCTGGCTTAGTTTCGCAGTGTATTCATCAATGAGGGCACGGTCCTCAGTAAATAATCCAAGGCTGACTCTGCCCCATTCAATGAGCTTGGCCAGGTCCTGATCGGTCAGTTCGGCCGGAGTTTTGTGAAGGTGAAAGGCAATTTGCCGCGCCACGAACCGAGGCGCGGCGGGCCCCAAGTACTCCTCGGTAATTTCGACGACGCGCCGGTAAAGCAGATCGCTCATGATACTGCTTCCAGCTGCGTGAGTTGCCTGGCGCCCGCTTGGACCAGCCAGAAGGCCCAGCCGTAGAATAAGAGCAGAATGTACACCAGCAGCAGAGTCAATGTGAGGCTCAGGCTAGACACCACGATTGCTGCCAGAGTAAGGACTTGAAGCGTTATAGACAGGGCGGTTAGCGCTACGAGTCCCCATACCAGCCGTCGCAGCGCTTGGCGATAGATGGGTCCCTTAACGGTGGCAGCGTAGCGACCAATATTGAGTCCAGCTAGCAGGCTCATAAACCAGGCTAGGATGTAGGGCAGAATCAAGCTAAAGGCTAGAGTAGGCTTTGGCAGGGCATAAAGTGGAACACCATTACGGTCGGTGCTGACCGTGCTCCAAGTAAACATCCAGGTAAAGACGGCCGCGCCAATGCAAAACAGTGCGAATAGCCATAGGGCGGCCTGATTCCAGGTGGTAAAATAAACAGCTCGTTTTAGCTGGGTAGATCCATAGTACAGTAAGGCCGAGCCAATGAACCCCATAGCCACGAGTGCATGATTTTTAAAACTCACCAACAGCTGGACCGACTGGTGGTGCGCGAGGGTTTGAATAATCGCGCCAAATACCGAAGTAAAGATAAGATAGGCGATGAGCCAAAACAAGCCATCAGCAATCGCGCCCAAGCCGCGCGCCTCGGGACTACCGGCAATGAGGCGCGCATACCGTCGCAGCGTAAGCGCGCCGTGAAGGGCTACAAACCAAATTACGAGGAGCGGCACGAGCACCGTGAACTCCAGGAGAAGCCGCTGGCCGGAGGGTAGAGTCTGAGTGAGGCTACTCGTTTGGGCGGTGGCTAGTGAGCTAGCAAGCACATATAGCCACATCGCACCGAGGAGGACATACAATGGCCAAAACCGCTGAGTTTTCATGACACACCTTGGGATTGACTCGGCAATATGAGGATGAAGGTGCTCCCCCGTCCCGGTTCTGAGCGTACCGTAAGAGTGCCACCATGAAGCTCTGCAATACCGCGGGCCAAGAAGAGCCCAATGCCGGTTCCGCCGGCTGAGGTGGAGAGCTCATTATCAATCCGGGTGAATTTAGTAAAGAGTCGTGTTAGGTCGGCGGCATTGATGCCTACACCCTCATCTGAAACTTCTAGGACGCTGGCGCCATCAGCTCTTTGGGCTAGCTTTACATGAACATTGCTGCCGGTCTGGGAGTACTTGCTGGCATTGCTAATGAGATTATCGATGACCATTCGAATCTTGGGCGTATCAATGATGGCCGCTAGTTCATGAGGTGCCTCCAGGTATAGATGCTGTTTTTGGCTCGCCAGCAACGGCGTATGGTCGTTGACGGCTTCTCGCGCCACTGCTGCTAAGTCGCCGGGTTCGGCGTTGAGCTGTAACCGGCCGGCATCCATACGCGCGGCGTTAAGCAAGTCCTCAATAATTTGAAGCTGACGATTATTATTGTCAATGGCTTTTTGCAGATATTTCTGCTGTTGCTCGGTGAGCTGACCGAAGTCGCCGGCGGCCAGCATTGACAGGATCATCATTACGCCAGTGGCTGGTGTACGCAGCTGATGCGAGGCTAGTGAGACGAATTCTTCTTTGGCGACATCCAGCTGTTGTTCGTGGGTTAGGTCACGGAAAACCTCAATGGCGCCCACGGGTTGATTGTCTATGAGGATCGGTGAGACAGTCACAAACACTGGCATGGCTCGCCCGTCTTTGCGTAGATAGTAAAGATGCTCCGACACCGTTCGGCCCGTCGTGAGTGCTCGAAAAACTGGTCGCGCTACCTGGTCGAGCGGACGCATGTGCTGATCTACGGCCACGATGGCCTTAGGGAACCACGCGCCGATGAGCTCACCGGGCTTAAAGCCGAGCGAATGTAAGGCATAGTGATTGACGGTGGTGATTTCTCCTCGCTCGTTGGTGGCAATAAGCCCCTCGCCTAGGCTATCAAGCATGGCTTCAGTGCTCAATTGGCTTTCAAGGAGCTTGGATTTAACATCTGCCAGCTCCATGAGCACTGCCTGAAGGGCGCGGGCATTGGTTAGGGCGTGCTTGGTACTTCTTGAACTGCTCAAGCCTAAACTCCGTATCACGTTAGCCGTCTTGATTCCCCTGGGACCATGTATTATACACCAGTCTATCTTGTGAGAAGTGCTAAATTATTGATGCAATCTCCAACTTATTGTTTGAGATAGGGCAAAACTTTTAGAGTGTGCTGCGGGATTGCGGTGCGGTGGCACTCTTGCTATAGAGCGGTCCGGCGCCAGCGGGGTCCAGTGGGCGTATCGAGAACTTCCAAATTCTGCGCTGCTAGCTGAGAACGGAGTTCATCTGACTTGGTCCAATCTTTGGCCATGCGAGCGGCTTGGCGCTCGGCAATGAGCTGCTTTTGCTCTGGTGTGATGTCTGGCCGGCCAGACAGATGTAGGCCCAGTTTTTGGTCCAGCAATTCGAGCAAATCTTGGCGCGGCATAATATCGCCCGCAAATTCAGCTAGCATGGCGAGCGCTCGGGGTGAATCTAGATCGTCGATAAGTGCCGCGTCAAAATCTGGGCTGGCGCCTGCTTCCACGGCCTCATGTTGGTGAAGCAGGTCGGCCCAGGCGTAGAGGTTTACCAGTGCGTTTTGGGCGGCCTCAAGCGATTTCCAGGTAAAATTGAGCTGGGATGTGTGACTTGCCTGAAGCGTGAGCAGCCGAAATGCCAGCGGGCTATAGCCTTTGGCGGTTAGGTCTTGCAGAGTGTAGAAGTTGCCTAGGCTTTTCCCCATACGCCGTCCATCTACCAAAAGGTGCCCGTGGTGTGTGAAGATGTGAGCAAAATCACCGCCCGTAGCACCCGTAACTTGCGCTATCTCGTTTTCATGATGCGGAAACTTTAGATCGATACCGCCGGAATGGACTGCTATGGGCTGCTGATCTAGGTTCGCTAGCGCCATAGCCGAGCACTCAATGTGCCAGCCCGGTCGGCCAGGAACATCGTGTTCGCCAAGTGTAAACTCCCAAAAAGGCTCACCATCTTTGGCTCCTTTCCATAATGCAAAGTCTTGGGCCTCTTCTTTGTCGTACTCATCATTGTCGATGCGGGCTTGGGCCGAATAGTTTACGTTAACAAGCCGGCCGTAGGCATTTCCGGTTTCACGATATTTCTTGAGATCAAAGTAAACAGAGCCGTCAGCGACGTAGGCATAGCCATTTTTATAAATTGACCTGATCATGTCCTGCATGGCGGCGATTGAATCAGTTGCGCGGACAAATGTAACCAGGGCCAAGTCGACACCGATGGCTGCAAGGTCGGCCTTAAAAACATCTTCATAGTGCCGAGTGGTCTCGATAAGAGCCTCCATCGGACCAAGCTCGGGGTGTTCTTGCTGACTCTTGGCGATTGTTTTATCGTCCACGTCGGTTAGATTCATGACGGCATTGAGCTTATAGCCGGCGCTGCGAACGCTTCGACGCAGCAGATCATCCATAATAAAGGTGCGTAAATTGCCCAAAGTAACTTGGTTGTAGACAGTGGGTCCGCAGCTGTATATCGTGACGGTATTATCGTTGCTGGGCGTAATGCCGGCGAGCTGATTGGTGAGTGAGTCGTGAAGTCGCATAAATAATACTCGTTAAAAAATAGTAAAATCTCGAGAAATTATGAGCGACAACAGAATCTAGTTAGCGACAACATTGGCGAGCGCTTCCTTGGTGGCTGCAATTACTTTAGCGCGAATGTCGTCGGGTTGGCCAGCCTCTATAGTGGCGCCACTGGCTTGTGGGTGGCCACCGCCATCAAAAACGGCCGCCACGGGCGCGGCAATGGGCGCATTGGAACGCAGGCTGAGCTTAATTTTGGGTGCATAATTGCGAATAACCACGGCCAGTTCTACGCCGCGCACGTGCTGCATATCGTAGACCACCAGTGCGGCCGGATCGTAGCGCTTGGCGTATTCTTTAAGAATGTCCGGACCCACGGTAAGCAGGGCTAGTTTGCCATCAAGCAAGTATTCAACTTGCTGCAGGAGCTGTCCTTTAAGGGTGAGGATCTCGGGATCCATGGCGCCGGCAGCCAAGCGGGCGGCGTTGAGTTCGTGAAGATTGGCGCCTAGGCGCACCATGTCGGCGACGGCCTGAACGGTGTCTGCTGTCGTGTTGGGGGTGGATAGGCCGAGTGTGTCAGCCATAATGGCCGGGACAACCAGGCTCGCGGCTTCAGCGTTGAGTTTCCAGTTTAGCTCGGCCGCAATCTTCACAAGGAGCTCACCGGTGGCAGCATATGACGCATCAATAATATCGATAGTAGCAAACGGCAGTGGTGTGCGCGTGCCATGGTGGTCAATAATAACCAGCGGCTTGGCTGCTAGCCGGCCCTGGTGTTTTTCGAGCGTGCGGCCGATTTGCTGGGGGCTGCCGGTATCCACCAAGATAGTGAGGTCGAACTTCTTGGGTAGTGTGTCTACGAGCCGATCTACTCCTTCGAAGTAGTTGATGTATGGCGGCACCTCATCGTAACTGTACATCACCACCTGCTTGCCCAGATCGCCGAGCAAATGTTCTAGCGCTAGCGTGGAGCAGAGCGAGTCACTATCGGGCTTCTCGGGCTGGAGTACCAAAATAGTCTCCGCATCGTCCACGAGGCGGCCGAGTTTTTTGACATTGGCGGCAAATTCGGCTGAGTTCATTTGGTTATTGTACCGGGCGCGCTGTTATTATGAAAGTCCGCCGGGCCTGATATGATGTAGTCGATTAAAAGTGAGGCACCATGAGAAAGTTTGGACTTACCGCTACCCTGCTCGTGATTGGGGTGATCGTAGTAATTATGTGGACCTATGGTCGAGCGAGTCATGGCGTGGCTACGCCTACTCTGACACCCGCTGCTACGGCAACCACCAAAGACGGCGCCATTGCTTGTCTGCCCAATAAAAACAGCAACGGCCCGCATACTCTAGAATGTGCGCTTGGTCTGCAGGGCGATGATGGGGGCTACTACGCTCTCAAGAATTTGCCCGATCCGACCCTGCCAAACGGTACGCGGATGCATATCGAAGGTACACTATCGGCGCCAGCAGCTGACGAACGCTATGATATTCGTGGCGTTATAAACGTACAAAAGGCCACGAAAATCTGAAATAAAATATTTAAGCCCTGTATTTTTAATTTCGCCAGCGTGCGTTTGAAGCTCCAGCCATAAGTCAAATATTATAGTGGAGCAGGTTAAACCGGTAGCTTAAGATGCGGCTTTACAAGCTCAACCATCTGCTCATGGACCCGACCATTGCTCACGATGGCGCCATTGATCTCGCCATCATAGCGCTGCTCGTGGCCGCGAAGGTCGGTGACTTTGCCGCCGGCCTCTTCCACGATGAGCTTAACCGCCGCCATATCCCAGGGTGACGTCCAGGGATATATGGCGCCCACGATCTGGCCGGTGGCGACGAGGGCGCTTTCATAAGTGGCCGAGCCTATGGCTAGGAGGCTGCTATTGTAACGCTCCATGGCCTCGGCTATGAGCGTCCCGGCTTCAACTGAAGCGTCGTTTGAGTTGGGCAGCGCCAATCGTTGGTTGGTGAGATGGTCGGTGTGGCTGACATGCAGTGGCTCACCGTTTATAAAAGCGCCTTTATTATGAATGGCTTCGTAAGAACGCTGTAGATATGGGTCGTACAGTATTGCTACAACGGGTTGACCGTCTTGAACGAGGGCCAGTGAAAAGAGACTAGCAGGAACGCCGAGCGTGAACGGGATGGTGCCATCGATCGGATCGCAAACCCATGTATACTCGGCATCTGGCCGGACCCGACTGCCCTCTTCGCCAATAAAGCTCGCCCGGGGATACGCAGACTGAACTGCCTCCAAGACAAGCTGGTTGATGGCTAGGTCGGCTGCCGTAAGCGGCGAATTGTCGGCCTTTGACTCAAAAGGTACCCCTATTTGAAAATACTCAAGCATAACTTGGCCAGCTTTAAGAGCTATTTCATGGGCGAATTTTAGGTGCTGATTTGGCTGAGTCAAAACGTTTGCCTCCCCTGAAGCGCCCGGCCGAGCGTGATTTGATCCGCGTATTCAAGGTCGCCGCCCACAGGTAGGCCGCGAGCGAGGCGCGTTAAGGTGATCCCCGTGGGTTCAAGCTGCTGCCGGATATACATGGCGGTTGACTCGCCTTCAAGAGATGGGTTCGTGGCCAGGATTATCTCGGTAATGCCGCCCTCTTGAGCCCGCCGGACGAGGCTGGCAATCTCAAGCCGATCAGGGCCAACGCCATCAATGGGCGAAATCACGCCTCCAAGCACATGGTAGAGGCCCTTAAACAGGCCGGTTTTCTCAATGGCTACCACATCGAATGGCTCTTCAACGATGGCAATCACATGCTGCTCGCGGTCCGGAGCCGAACACACGGCGCAGAGCTGGGCTTCGGCAAAGTTGTAGCACTGGCGGCACGAGCGGACACCGGCGTGCAGACCGTCGACCGCAGCTCCCAGGGCGGCCGAGCGGCTCGGATCATTCTTGAGCAAGTGGAATGCCAGCCGCTCGGCCGTGCGTGGGCCTACGCCGGGCAGCTTGCCGAGCTCTTCGATGACTTTCTCCACTGAGGTTGGGACGATTTGCATAGTTACCTTATTGTACCAAGAAAATTTTATTCATTCCTAAAGTTGACTTTACTAGCCAGCCTAGTGGTTATAGCCTACCATCAAGCCAATGCCAATGAGAGGAAATTTAGTATGAGCTTGGAAGTTTCTATTCACGATGCTCAAACCAGTATTTTGCGCGAGTTGTTATTTCATCCCGAGGCTGGCTACACCGAGCTCCAGGCTCCAACGGGACTAACCAGTGATCACTTTAATTTCCACATCAAACGGCTCGTAGAGCTGGGGCTGGTTGAAAAATCTGGTCGTGGTCTATATCGACTAACGATAAAAGGCAAAGAATATGCCAATAAACTTGATACGGATAATAATACTATCGAGCGCCAGCCCAAAGTGGCGGTACTGCTGGCGGTTGCACGCATCTCAGACGATGGCACGACCCAATACCTTTGCCAGGAGCGGCTCAAGCAGCCCTACTACGGCTATTGGGGCTTTCCTAGTGGCAAAATGCGCTGGGGCGAGACTATTACGGAGACCGCGGCGCGTGAGCTCAAGGAAGAAACCAATCTGGAGGCTGAGTGCACCTATCTGGGCATTTACCACGAGCACGCCTACCAGGAAGAAACCGGTGATCTTCTGGAAGACAAACTTTTCTTTGTGGTGCGTTGCGCTAACGTGCGCGGGGATGTGTATGAACAGTTTGAGGGTGGCCGAAACGTTTGGCTGAGTGCCGAGGCGGTCATGGCCAAGCCCAAGAAGTACACGAGTCTGCCAACAGAGCTGGCCATGGCCAAGGGTGAGCTAACGTTTGCAGAAGAAAAGCACCGCTATGGCAAGACCGAATTTTGAGCCCTAGTCTCGAGCAAAGGCGATGCCGAGCTTACAGCCCTGGTAGTCCCAAGCCGCCGGCTACAGCTTTCATTTTTTCGGCGGCGAGCTGCTGGCTGCGGGTAATGGCCTGGGTGACGGCGCTTTCGATCCACTTCTCAACCTTCTCGATTTCGACTTCGCTCACCTTCTCGGCGTCGAGTGTGACCTTCTGAATTTTTTGCTCGCCATTAATCTTGACCGTCACGGCGCCGTTGCCGGCTTCTACTTCGATAACTTCTTTGGCTAAAGCTGCCTGAATTTTCTTAAGCTCAAATAGTGCCTTACCTTTTTCGAACATGTGATTTTCTCCTTATATAGTCAGCTTCGTCCGTTGAGCGATAATCCTTATGCTAAAATAGGTGTAATCTAAGGAGTGCTTCGGTGAAGTCTTTATACCATCGTACCATAACGCCACTCGCTCGGTTCGGAAAAAAGTGGCACTGGTTCCTGGCTGGCGCAATGCTGGCATTAATGTTTGGCCTGAGCGTAACCAGCATGGCAACCGAGTCGGCTATCGTGGATGAGGTGGCGCATATTCCGTCTGCGTACTCGTATCTGCACTACGGCGACTATCGCCTCAATCCGGAGCATCCACCGCTCATGAAAGACCTGGCTGGGCTGCCGTTGCAGTTTATGAACCTCAAATTTCCTGACGACCAGCCAGCCTGGACCACTGATGTAAACGGCCAGTGGGAGTCGGGCTGGAATTTCATTTATCACATTGGCAATAACGCCCAGGACATCTTGTTTTGGTCGCGACTACCAATATTGCTCGTAGGCATTGGTTTTGGCGTAGTGTTGTATCTATTTGTAATGCGGCGTTGGGGTAAAGCGGTGGCGCTCCTGACGCTCTTTTTCTACACCCTCTCACCAAATATCCTGGCCCACTCACACTATGTGACGACCGATCTGGGGGCCTCGGTGTTTATGTTCCTGGCGCTCATTGCGTACGTGAAGTTTATTGAAGTGCCACATGGCAAGAATCTGTTCTTATTGTCGTTAGGTCTGGCGGGAGCGCAGTTGGCTAAGTTTAGCGGCGCGCTGCTCTACCCCATCTTGCTCATTATGACGGTGGCTGTGGTAATGACGTGGCAGACGCCTAGGTATTGGTTTGAGAGAGCCAAACTATATATTGGAGGGCTCATCACGGCTTCTTTCCTGAGTGTCTTATGGGTCTGGATTTACTATATCCCCCACGTTATTCGTATGCCCCAAGATGTTCAGGAGCGGCTTATTTCAGGCTCGCTCGTAAGCGATAATGTCGCTGGCATTGGTGGGGTGCTTATTAATCTGTCGCACATGGCCGTCTTTAAGCCGCTGGTGCAGTACTTGCTAGGGCTGGCGATGGTATTTGGTCGGGTTTCCGGCGGTAATGTGACCTACTTTAATGGCGAAGTCAGCAACCAGAGCTTCCATATGTACTTCCCAGAGCTGTTCATCCTGAAAACTCAGGTAGCGCTACTTATTTTGGGTCTGATTGTCGTCGCCGTAGCATTGGCGGTGTTTTTCCGGCGCCAGTCGCTCGGCGTGTTGCGCCGATTGGCGACTTCAGTTAGAAACCGGTTGTTGGCGTGGACACTTGGCTTTTTCGCCTTGTTTTACTTTGCCGTTTCGGTGGCGGGTAACCTTAACCTCGGTATTCGCCACATTTTGCCCGTCTATGTGCCGTTGTTTATTCTGGTAGCCGCAGGGACGGTTACGATTGCACGTAAGCTTAGCCGAACCCAGTGGCGCCCGATGTCGGCAATGGCGCTGGCCGTACTCTTGCTGTGGTATGGCGGCAGCACTTTGGCGGTTTATCCGTCGTTTACCGCCTACTTTAACGAGCTCATTGGCGGCCCGGCTAATGCCGACAAATACTTTAGTGACTCGGGTGTGGACTGGGGCCAGGATTTGGTTCACCTCAAGCAGTACGTCGATAAGCATCCGGAAATTAATCATTTGGCGCTCGACTACTTTGGTGGCGGTGATCCGCAGTACTACTTCTGTAATCGCGCTTACGACAGCCAAGGTCGGCTTATTGCAACGGCGGCGGGTTACGATTGTAGCCATAGCGTGTACGAGTTCTGGCACTCTGAGTATGGCCGTTATACGGGCCAGTACTTGGCGGTTTCCGAGACATTCCTCGAAAATGATCGCTACTACGCCGGACTACGCGGCGATAAAGGTTATGGCTACTTACGTGACATGAAACCGATTGCCAAAATTGGCTACAGCATCTACTTATTCAAACTGTACTAAGTCCCGACTGCGCTTTTAAGGCGAGTCTTGGCAATATGTCGGCAAACGTACACGAAGTCTTTTTCACGACATAGTTGAGCAACAAAAGGAAGGCGGCCGGAGCGTTAAAACGCTCCGGCCGCTGGCGGCTTGTGCTCGAGACTAGCCGAGGATGATCACTGCCTCAACGATGCCGGAGATCAGTACAAGTGGTAGCAATACCAAGAAAGCGCTACCACTCGTCAGGCTTCGGTTGTCCTCATAGTGAGCGATGGCGGCCTGTTGGGTGGCAGCTGTTCGCGACTGGGTACGCTGGAATGCTCGCAAATAGGCGCGCATGTACTTGGCTCCGGCAAGCATATGAGAGATGACCAGGGGCCAGATCGTGAAGGCCGCCCTCCAGTGATGTGCCAGGCCAAAGATCAGGGTGCTCCGGGTGCGCTGCCGGCGGGTCCAGTTCTCGGCTCCGGCTCGAAACCAGCATTCCTCTTCGAGGGCGGCGACTTCTAGCTTGTCGCGGCTTCCCAGGAAAAGCTCAAAGTGTCCTTTGTAGGCACGAATAAAACCCACAGCCCACACTGCGAAACTCGCCGCAACGAAGACCCAGCTGTAGGTCCAGCCGTGAAAGATGAGCGTTAGCGTGGCTCCAACCGCCGTTACTGGCGTCACAAAGGCCAATACAAGCGGGTTGAGTGATGCCACAACTAACGCTGCGAACACAAAGTAAAGCGTTAGCGCCATGCCGATTGAGCTCTTGAGCCGCTGTTTGCGGCTGGCTTCTTGGCAGATGTGCGGCCAGTCCTGAGGGACCGGAGCGGCCGGCGGCATCAATTCCAGCAGCCTGGCGGTTCGCTTGCCGGCTGGCCGTTGATTTCGCACCCGAAGCTGGTCGGGAGAGCTGTCCATGAGCGTCCTTCGGTCGAGGAAAGAACGGATCTACTGTATGCGCTGGCTCAGTTTTTGTCAAAAGCAAAAACTAATTATAAATGGCTTTGTGGGCGTAGTTAGGTTTTCGGTAACGGCCGGTTATAACGTTCCAACGTACGATAAACAGATCACGGAAGGTTCGAATGGCGGCTCCTAGGGGTGAGTCTCCTACCAGGCCCATACCTTCAGCTTTGGGGTCTTTCCAATCCGGCGCCTCGAAAGTGGTGATTTTGTAGCCGAGGAGTCGAGCAATCTTAAGCACTTCGGCATCGAAGCTCCAGCCGAGCATGGTCTGGCGCGCAAAAATGGCTTCCGCGGCCTCGGCTTCAAAAACCTTAAAGCCACATTGGGTATCTTTGATGCCGGGCAGGAGCACAACTTGCGCCACAATATTGCCGAAGCTCGACATGAATTTACGTAAGAATCCCTTGTGGATCTGAATAAGATCCCGTACGGCAATGCCCACATGGCCCCCGGCGTCCATGAGCTGCTTTACATCATCGAGGTGCTCCAGCGGCGTGGCCAGGTCGGCGTCCATGAAGACGCGGTAGCGCCCCACAGCCTCAAAGATACCAAGGCGAACATCGCGTCCTTTGCCGACTCGCGGCCCTGCATGTATTACGCGGAAGTGTTGGAATAACTTAGCCTTGTGCTCTGCGATCTTGGCTGTGCCGTCGGGGCTGTCAGCGACGACGACAAGTACTTCCACGGCGCCGTAATTGCGCGTCTTCAGGAAGGCGGCCAGGCGGTCTAGTGCGTCAGCAATGCCGCCAGCCTCCATGTAGGCAGGCAGAATAATGCTGAGATCTATGTCGCTCCGGCTCATTGAGCGGCCTCGTAGGTGTAATAAATTTCATTCTGGCTAAAGGGCGATAAATGAGGTTTGAGCTTGCCTCCGGGGAATTTGAGACTCAAGTTCTTGACCGCTTCATCGCGAGTGCCGGCGGTGATGATGAACTCTCGTCCGCTTTGGAGGAGCGGTAGTCCGGCAATGCCCTTTGGCTCGAGGGTCGTAAAGCTGGTGCCGTCGTCAAGGTATTGGCTAATGACTATTTCGTCGGCTGAGCCAACGAAGAACCGGGGCTTGGCGGGTTTTTGCTCATCACGAATGTATTTGGCGGCAGCTACGGCTGGTTCGTCATAGGCGGCATAGGTTTCGGCCGAGTTGGCCCAGGCTCGGAAATATTGAGCGTAGCCTTGGAATAACGTCAATATGAGGAGCAATAGCATAACTGATTGTCCAGTGGTGCGGGCTGCCGAGTTGATCGGGAAGGTGGCATACCAAAGCTCAAGCATGTAGGAAATTCCGATGGCGGCTAGTACAAATATGACCGGCATGGCGCCAACTGCGCGAGCGGCGTTGGGTGCGCCTATTGTGCTAAGTGCGGCTGGTAGCAGTAAAGCTACGAACCCGATGCCCAATATTTGATAGCGGCGCTCGCCCAGCCGTGAAATAGTAACGAGGACGCCGGCTACGAACATCAGCCCGACGAACGCATTCAGCAATGGCTCGGCGCCAAAGTTGTGTCGAAAGTTCTCGTCGCCGTGAAGGTTGAACATGAGCAAGGTCGCAAAAAAGCTGGTTTTGGCGCCGAGACCGAGTGCGCCCGGAAGCTTGGCCAGTGCTGCCAACGAAGTTGCAAACGACCAAGCTGTTAGACCCAGGCCAATAACAAGCGCACCGAGGCCCACTAGTCGGGCGCGGGTAAACTTAAAGAGCTCATGACGCTGGAATAACATAACCGTGCCAATGCCAATCGTTGTGGCCGTGAGCAGCCAGCCTAACGGCCCAGCTAGTAAGTCCAACGTCAGGGTGGCGGCAAGGAGCAGGTGCCAGAGGAGGTTCTGGCGATGATACGTCCAGGTGGCCACCCAAAACGTGAGCGGCACCAGGAGCATAATGAGGGCGGTCGATTCAGCGTTCCGGCTGAGTGTCACGGTCCACGGCGTTACCGCCATCAGGAAGGCAGCCAGCCAGCCGATGCGAGCGCCGAACCACGTCTTGGCCCAAAGCCAGGTCACCATGACTGCAGCGATGCCCAGGATAGCCGGCCAAAGCCGCAGCGCTAGAGGTGTGTGTCCAAGAAGCTTAATGCTCAAAGCTTGCAGCCAAACCCACAGTGCCGAGTAGTCGTTACTAGAAGTTAGCGCGGGCAGTTGGCCATGGAGCGCCAGCCTGAGAGCTTCGCTGCCAATTTTGGCCTCGCCGGCGTAAAGCCCGGGCGGCAATGTATCAAGCCGCCAGAGTCGAAACATGGCCGCGACCACGAGCAGTGAACCGCCACTCAGCCATGCTGTGTAGCGACCGAACCAGGTAAATGGGGGACGAATTTTTGCCATTACCGAAAAACCACCTTTTTATACATTATATAATTCCATGCCAAGCTAAACACTGTGCCGATTGCCTTGGCGCCGTTGCGGACATAGAATTCGTCGGAGAATATTTGAATACCCATGACGCGTACGAGATGCGTGATGGCCTCTAGAGGCTCTCGCCAGACATGAGCCAGAATGTACACCACGCCGGTTTGAATGACGTATAGCCCGATGGCTGTAGTTGCCAGAAACGCTACCGCATGCCGCCAAACTGACTTTTCGCCACCCTTAAATACGAGCTGGCGATTGATAAAGAAACTAAAGATCATGGCAATCGTCGTAGAAATGATATTGGCCTGCACGGCCGCCATGCCAAAGTACTTGCCGAGGACGTTGAAAACGCCAAAATCAAGAACGGTGTTCAAGATGCCGACGATGCCAAATTTGCCAACGTGCTTAATTCTGCGTTTCGTTTTTGCGCTGCTCACACTTGGCATAATGCCCCTCTTGTCTTTGTAAGCATAACCAATTCAAGCGAGCCTGTAAATAACTCAACTTCAGAGGATGGCTTCGTCTGACTACCTTCAAGCCAAATCAGAACGGGCCGCCGTATTGCCTCCTGGAGTGCCACCTATACCGCTGATTTGCTTTCAGGCAGTCAGGCTCCGCTATAGGACTAACTTAGCCACGTACTCTTTGTAGCCGCGAGCTGTTCCGGGTGGCGCGCCAGTTTTAAGAGTTTGAGCGAAATCTCGGTATCACGATAGTCGTCTTGAGCTACAACATCGAGGTACTCGTCAAATGTTACTTCGATAAGTTCAATTTTCTCGCCTGCGTCAACATTTTGCTGACTTACTTTTTTACAATCTTTGGCGATATAGGTCCAGATAACCCAGTCTACTTTTTCTGTAATCTGTAATGCGTCCCAGAGCACAAGTCTAGTGGCCTCAATGCCGGCTTCTTCGAGCAGCTCACGCTTGGCGGCTTCTTCTGGCTCTTCTCCTTGATCGACTCTTCCGCCTAGTGCGCCCACGAATGGCTTCATGCCGGGCTGTTCTTGTCTTGTGAGAATGATTTTGCCCTCCTGGGTGATAGGCAATACGTTAACCGAGTCAGGCCGCTTGATCTGCTCAAATGTGGCCGTCTCGCCATTGAAGAGTCGTTGCGGCCATTGATAGACATCAAAAATTTTGCCAGTAAAGATCTTCGTAGCGTGGGCCGGAATGGGCTGCTCGGGGGTCGGGCGTTGAGTGTTCATAGCTCTCAGTATACCAAAATGATCCATGACATGGCGCAGTCTTGCTCTTCGAAAGAGAATTAGCGGTATAGGTGACGGGTAGGATTACAGGAGGGCTGACGTTCTAATTCTGCTTGAGAAGAGTAAGGCGAAGCTACCCGTGGAACCGATCAAGATCAGTAAAGCGTCGCTGCGAAGCATCAAAGTAGAGCTCCACATCGCCAATGGGGCCGTTACGGTGTTTTTTGACCAGAATCTCGGTGATGTTTTCGTCGGCCTCTTTATCGTAGTACCACGGGCGATAAATAAAGGCCACCACATCGGCATCTTGCTCGATGGAGCCTGAGTCTCGCAGGTCGGAGAGCTGTGGCGTGGGCGGCGTGCGTGATTCTACGGCGCGTGACAGCTGCGATAGCGCCAGTACGGGCACGTTGAGCTCACGCGCCAGACCCTTGAGGCCACGCGAGATTTCCGACACTTCTTGCTGACGGCCCTCGCTACTGCGGGCGCCGCCGGAAATGAGTTGCAGGTAGTCGATGATAACCAGGCCGAGTCCATGCTCTGCTTGTAGCCGTCGCGCCTTGGTGCGCATCTCCATAACATTCGTCATGGCTGAGTCGTCAATGTAAATGGGCGCCTCAGAGAGCTGCGCCATGGCCTCTGCAATACGCGGGAAGTCATTGTCGTCGAGGTTGCCAGTACGAAGCTTCTCAGCCTCTACCCCGCTCTCAATGGCGAGTAGCTGGTCGATGAGCTGTTCCTTGGAGACCTCCAGCGAGAAGAAGCCTACGGGAATACCCTCGCGAGTGGCAACGTGGTGCGCAATATTCATAACCAGCGTGGTCTTGCCCATGGAAGGACGCGCGGCCAGGATAAACAAATCGGAGTTTTGGAGGCCAGCTAGCATCTTGTCGAGGTCGCGGAAGCCGGTTGGGATGCCGCGCAGCTTGTCAGCATTGGAGTGGAGCTCGTTAAGGCGCTCGAATGACTCATCGAGCACCGTGCGGATGGGAATAAAGTTCTGCTTAAGGTTTTTCTGCGAGACTTCAAAGATGGTTTGCTCGGCTTTATCAAGTAACTGATCAAGCGGTGCGTTTTCGTCGTAGCCAAAGTTGGTGATGCTGCCGGCTGCCACAATGAGACGCCGCAGGGTGGCCTTGTGAGCGACGATCTTGGCGTATTCCACCACGTGGGCTGCGGTTGGCACCACTGATGTTAGCTCGGCCACTACCGCCGAACCACCAATGTGTTCAAGCTCATCCACCTCACGGAGTTTATTGGTGAGCGTTACAAGATCTAGGGGTTGCCGTTTTTCGTAGAGGTCGAGAATGGCGCTAAACATGATCGCGTTTCGGTCGTCGTAGAAGTCCTCGGGCGTGACGATATCGGCAATGCGGATAATAGCTTCCTTGTCGATGAGTAACGAGCCGAGCAAACTGGTTTCGGCTTCCACGTTTTGCGGCGGCATCTTGCCGGCTACACCCACCGCTGTTTCCATTGATATATTGTTGCTCAGTCGCTCAGTTTTACGATTATTCTGACGCTCATTCTTGGTATTGGCCACTAGTCTACTACCTCGCCGCCCAAAATTTCCAAGGCTGAAGATACGAGTTCGGCGGCTGGATCCGGCTTGGCGACGGGCTTTTGGGCTGAACCATCGGTAATGGCTGTCACGGGGATGGCCCGGCCGTAGACTTTTTGCACAGCCTCTTCAATAAACCGGCGGTTAGTAGCCTTCATAAACAAATCACGGTGGAAGTTAAAGCGGGACCGGATTGTAATGCCATCATCACTAAAAGCAATTGGATACATTTGGAGGAGGGCGTAGAGTGAATTGTTTTTTTGACGCAGCAGTACGAGAACTTTGGGCCAGAGCTCGTCGGTGATGGCCGCGGTCTCAGTCTTAGTAGTAGGCGTCTCGGTCTTTGGTGCCGGAGCCATCGAGGCGGTTTTGGCGGGCGGCTTGGCGCTTGTAGCGGCGGCAGTGCGAGACGATGCGGATGCCGTGGGCGCGACATCCTGGGCGGCTAGTCTTACAAGGGCCACCTCTAGAGCCTCCCGGGGCCAGTGTGAGCGGGTTACGTCTAGGAGCCCTTCTAGGACGAGGCCGATCTGAGTGGGCGCTAACTGGGTGCTTAGCTCGCGCACGGTTCCATCGTCGGTGGCGCCTGACCCTACGGACACGAATAAAATCTCGCGCCATTGGGCAACCAGCTGAACGGCTACTTGGCCGGGTTGGGCGCCCTGATCCAGGAGCGTGGTGAGCCCGGTGATAGCATCCTTGGCGCTGCGTTCGGCCAACGCGCGGCTGATGGCGCTGATAGCCTCATTATCGCTTAGTCCTAACAGCGAGCGGACCGTTTGGCCCGTAACCGGCTTGTCGCCGCTGGAAGCCACCTGATCGAGCATGCTGATGGCGTCACGAAAACCGCCCCTGGCGGCCACGGCGATCATCTCCAGCGCTTCCGCCTCTACTTCTATGCCTTCGTCACGAGCAATCTTGCCCAGGTGGGCTATCATGTTGGCTTCGGTGTGAGGTTTGAAAGTAAACCGCTGGGTGCGTGACACAATCGTCTCTGGTAGCTTGTGGGCTTCGGTGGTGGCCAGAATAAAGACTGCGTGAGACGGTGGCTCCTCAAGCGTTTTAAGCAGAGCATTAAAGGCTTCGGTTGTGAGCATGTGAACCTCATCGATGATGTAGACTTTGTACTTCCCGGCCGCCGGGGCTAAGCCCACTTTCTCACGCAGTTCTCGTATGGCATCAATCGACCGGTTTGAAGCGGCGTCAATTTCGATAATATCCAAGGAGGCGTTGAGCGCGGCTTTGCAGAGGTCACATTCATTGCAGGGCTTTTGCTCGGCCGTACAGTTGAGGGCACGGGCTAAGAGCCGGGCTACGGTGGTTTTGCCGGTGCCGCGGGGGCCAGTAAACAAATAGGCGTGACTCAACCGACCACTCGAAATAGCCGTTGTTAAGGTCTTAACCACGTGTTCTTGGCCAATAACTTCGCTGAAGTTACTGCTCCGATATTTGCGATACAACGCCTGCTCGGCCACCTATACCCACCCTTACTCGTTGCCTTCATTATATCCGAGGACGTCCTAATCCGATAGTGGATAAGCGTAGGTAGTGGCCGGTCATCTCGAAGGATGACCGGCCACAGGCGATTTGCAGGCCTCCTGTTTTAGCAGGCCGGGCCGCAGGTATCCGGCTTGAGTTGAGACTGGCCATCGCAGCGAATGAGCTCGCCATCGGGTGTGGAAGGCTGGTTTTGGAGAATGCTCAGGCCGTCGCGAGTGGCTTGAGCGTTCAAGCGCTCGGCGCTCCTGAGGAGCGCCGGGTCGGTTGAATGACGTAGTTCGCTCAGACTCATGCCGCTGAGATCGGCCATATGCGTGTCGTACACTACCGCCTCTTTCATCGAAGGGCTAACCACTGACCGCTCGCATAATAACGAAGTCGGAGCTTTTTTTAATTAGTACTTTTTATAAATGCTTGGAGCTTTATGGCTGCAATGTGCCGCATACTTAGAGAGTTTTTGGCCTCATTGTTCATCTCCGCAAAGGTTTGAGTGTGACCGTCGGGCACAAAAATTGGATCCCAGCCGAAGCCGTTATCTCCGCGCGGCATCACAATAGTGCCTGCAACTTCGCCTTTAAAGAAATGATTTTCGCCGGTCTCATTGCGGTGGCCAATAATAACACTGGCGGTGGCATGATGATTGTCATGCCGCAGTACGAGTTCAGCTATGCCGTTAAGCCCGAGCGATTTCTCAAACCACTTAATGAAAGGGCCTGGTAGGCTGTCTAGGCATTCAAACACAACCGAGCCATCTTCTACGATAAGCTCACCAGGGTGTATTTTGGCGGCCTGTTCAAGTTTGTGGGCGATGACGGCTTGGGGATCCAGGCTTTGGATCTCATCCAGGTCCAAATCGAGCTGTTGAATATCTGGCACCAGTGCCTGAATTTCGCGGAATTTCCCTGCGTTACCGGTAATAAAATAGAGTGCCATTAGCCAATGACGGCTTCAATAGCCGCCCAGTCAGCTTGGCCTTCCTCGGGGATAACCATGGTGACTTGATCGCCGGGTTGGGCTTTAAAGTAAGTTACGCTGGCAAATAAGACATGGTATTCGGTGCCGCGAGCTTCCACGAAATAGGCGCCGTCCTTGAGGTTAAGCGTGCCAATGAGCTTCTTGCGCTCTACGGGTCCGATTTGCTTGTAAATAAAGCCGCCGTCATCGCCAATAATAAGCTTGAGCTGATCGCCCTGGACAAGCTTGCTCTTTGAGGCGTAGTTGGCCGGGACGGGGTAGCTCTTACCATCGGGGCCAATCATGTGTTGGCCGTCAAATGCGCCCTCGATGATTTTGCCCGCTTCGGCGCCCGTGGACTTGTTCGCCACGGCTGAGGGCGCCACGGTTTCATCCGAACCAACCAGGCTCGTTAATAATTCCTTAGCTCCCGCCAAATTGGTCTCGGCGGTTTCGATGAGTTTCTTAAGCGTTTTTAGTTGCTTGTCTGTAATTTCTGCCACAACAAATCCTTTGGTTTTGGTATAACCTCGACTGATCTTATTCATACTACGCCAGCGCAAGAAAGTCAAAAATTATGAGTTGAAAAAATTCAAATTAATGGTATTCTTAACCTCATTGCAGCTTGACTACCATAGGGGTGCCGCATGATCGTGACGTTTGAGGTTTTCTTGCAGGTGAAGCGCGCAAAAGATCAGTCTGACGAGGAGTATCTGAAGCTAGCCACGGCAAATTCGGCGGTTTTGACCTTCTCTATGAGCTCGGATGACCTTTCCCCACTGCTTTTGAGACTCAAAGACAGCCAGCTTGTTTTCGACGATGTACTAGTGGGGCTCTTGGGCGGCTACGAAATTCACCAAAGCGATCCGGACCAGCTTCCCAAGGAGCACCTGGTGACCTGCGTTTGCGACAAGCCAAAAGAGCTGCGAGAAGCGCTCGTCCGGCTTCCCTATGTGCGGATTCATCCGTAGTTTTGCCGCTTAACGCCGTTCCTGCTCTTAGCGGGAGCGGCGCTTTTGCATGCGAAAGGCCCGCCTACAACGATTGTTCGTGCGCGGTGCACGAAGGGTGTCGTTGTAGGCGGGCCGGGCCACGCGATGTGGCAGGCTTCCGCTAGCCCTCGAGACCGTTCAGGCGCTTGATCATCTCGCCGTCGGACTTGAAGTCCTCGGGCCAAAGCTCGTTCGTGAAGGAGTTGGTCAGTCGGCCGACGAGCTCACGGACGGTACCCATCAGCGGGATGGAGTGCTCCTGGGTGAACGGTGCGGTGCGGATGCGCAGTGCGGAGTAGAGCACGTCGGGCCCGTCCACGGACTGGTGCCAGAACGGTTCGCCGGGCTCCACGGTGGTGACCGGTGCGTCCTGGTACACGGCAGTGAAACTCTGTGACCCGCCCAGGCGGGTCGGGTGCACCTCGACGGTGATGTCCCCGATGGTCTCGTCTTTGAGAACCAGGATCAGGTGCACGCCATCCGCGTTGTCGCGGTACGAGTGCTGGTGGGCCATGGTCGCGGGCAGGTCCTTGCAGGCGCGCTCGAGGGCGGTCTGGACCTCTTTGGCGGACACGGCGTGGCCGCGGAGGTTGTATTCCACGAAAGCGACGTTCGGCATGGCGCTCCTAGGCTAGAAACGGAAGTTTTGGGTGGTTCACCACATTAGATGCAGCGCTATATATACTAACACATTTAGCGAATAATTGCAATTGTTCTATCTGGGGCAATGAACTCATAGAGCGAAGCCTCGCTGCTTCGAAACAGAATCAGCGGTAATCCTTGCTAGACGCGGAGTTTGAGGATGAGTTACCCGTTCTGATTCTGTCTGAGAAGTACGAGGCAGAGCCTGGATTTCGTTTACGCACACCAAAAAGAGCCCCGGAGGGCTCATTTTTGGGCTTAACTTGAGGTTAAACTACTGCAGCTCGACGGTGGCGCCAGCGGCCTCAAGGGCAGCCTTAGCTTCGTCGGCCTCAGCCTTAGGCACGTTTTCCTTAACGGGCTTAGGAGCGCCGTCAACGAGGCCCTTGGACTCAGCCAGACCGAGACCAGTGATCTCGCGTACAGCCTTAATGACGTTGATCTTCTGGTCGCCGGCAGCAGCCAGAACAACGGTAAAGCTGGACTTCTCTTCGGCGGCCTCAGCGGCTTCGCCAGCGGCAGGAGCAGCAGCCATTGCCATAGGGGCGGCGGCTGAAACACCATAGTGCTTCTCGAGAACCTTAACGAGCTCGCTCAGTTCGAGCACGCTCAGCTTGTCGATCTCTTCAACGAGACCCTTGAACTTCTTGGGGATTTCAACGGTCTCTTCGACCTGATCCTTAACTTCTTCTGCCATTGTGGGATTCTCCTTTAGGCTTTCGCTTCAGAAAGCGCGTTTAGCAGGTTAATAATTGAGCGGACATTACCCGCCATGACACCGACAAAACCGGTAAGCGGCGCGGCAATCGTGCCAACAAGCTGACCAATAAGCTGGTCGCGCGTGGGCAGAGTCGCCAGAGCCTTAACCTCAGCGGCGCTGAGGACCTGGCCTTCACCGGTGATCGCACCGACGATCTCTAGGGCCTTGTGCTCCTTGGCGTATTGGAAGATAACGCGAGCCGGAGCTACTTCGTCATCAAAACCTAATGCCAGGGCCATGGGGCCGGTGAAGGACGTAGGCTCGATCTCTGCCATACCAGGATTGTTCTTGGCAGCAATGCGCAAGAGCGTATTTTTGGTCACGCGGTACGTGATACCTTCATTACGCAGGTTAGCGCGCAGCTCCTCAATCTCCGGCACGGAGAGGCCGCGGTAGTCGGTCATGACAGCCAATTTGATGCGTCCAAGCTCGCCGGTGAGTTGCTCAACGGCTTTCTCTTTCGCTTCGCGAGAAATGGCCATGTCATTACCTTTCTCTTACATTTAAAAAATCTCTCGGGTTCACGCCAAGAGACAGCTCGATGCTTATTCCGTATTGGAATCGCCTCGGTGGCAAATTAAGTCTTGCTACAAGACAGCCACTGTCTTCGGTGAACGTAGTTAGAATAGCAATTTTTGAGCCTGGCGTCAAGCCGTGGTATAGTGAGCCACGTTCATAGCTTTCTCGAACCAGTCTGCTTCAAGGAGCGATATGAGTCAGCGCATGAAAGCACTAACCCTTGCCTCTTGTGAGGGGGTAACCAAGCAGCTTGATGAGCTTTTTCAGGGTAAGCACGTGCTGATCGACACACTTTGTGTCAATCTTGATGATTCGGTGCAGCCACGGCTTGTGCTTGATTCGGCGCAGACGGTGCAAATGCCCGTCACGCGGGTGATCTGGATTTCGCCCATGATGTCCATGCCGGGCCTTATCCAGGCGGCCGGAGCCGAGGGCACCGAAACCCTGCTCAGACTAGATGGGCGCGCCGGCTATCTCGTCAGTAAGCGCCGTGAGATGGCCAGGTTTCAGTATGAAGACGCGCAGGGCCTGCAAATCGTCTCAATACACGTTGTGGGCACGACTAAAAGCGGCTCTTTGAGGAGGACGAAACGTGACTAGCTACGTTGAATGCTCCTGGCGATCGCTGTTTGGTGCCAATAACCAGCAGCTGGCCATGGAGTTGAACTCTCACCTAAGGTCGCAAATGTTTGTGGCCACCTGGATGCCGCATGAGCCGCCGCTGGCGCCGGCATTTCGGCGGTGTACCGGCACGGTTGAGAGTGTCGGGTTGGATTATCTGGCCGTCGACGACGCAATGGGCCTGGCCACCTATCTGGTCATAGCGTCGCAGACAGTCACCTTCCGGGTATTTGCCGATGACGGCGATTACTACTCCGATAGCGCGGGAGTGTGGTTTCGCAACATCGGCATGGCGCCGGACCCGGACACCGATGTGAGTATGGGTGATTTGGCGCTGACGTTCATTTACCACTGATAGAGCTTCAGGATAGGAGCTGTCACGATGGACACGTATGAGGCGCCGGTAGTTGTCCTGAGACCTTTGACGGCTGCCACGGCCAATGACTTCGTGCGCGCGGTCAGGGATCTTATTGGCGAAGGCACGTTTGAGCGCCGAGAGTATCGCTTTGGAAAGCAAGGTTCAGAGGAGGAGATTTACGGCGGCTGCCGTCTGAATCGGTTTGGGTTCGAGAATCACTTCGCCGACGACGATGAGCTCGACATTCTGCTGAATGAGCTGACTGAGCCGCAGCCACTGACACGTCTGTTCATCAACTACGATGATGGCACCAAGACCACTCACGTGGTGACAATCGAAAAGACGTTCGGTGAACCTGACGCCGAGTGGTCTTACGCCATTACCGACCAAGAGGTTGTGATCGTGGGCTGCGCTCCGCCGCTGGTCCACGGCGAAGAACCTCCTTGGCAGCGACTGCGGGCCTACTGGGTCAAAGACCGCTAACAACCGACAAGGCCCGGGAGCATCACGCTCCCGGGCCGCAGTTTTGTCTAATACCACCAGCCGAGTTGAGCGGCCAAATTCTTGACGAACACCTTGGTGCGGCCCTCAATGGCTTCATTTTGAATTAATTCACCAATAAGATTACCAAGTTGTTTGGCCTGCTGCGGATTGAGCCCTCGCGAGGCCAGTGCTGCCGTGCCAAGCCGCAGCCCGCTTGGCCGCCAGGCGGTTTTGGTGTCAAACGGAATCTGGTTGCGGTTGGTGATGATGCCGACGCGTTCCAGCCGGCGCTGAATCTCGAGGCTATCGCTCTCTTTTGGCAGCTCAATGAGGGTGAGATGCGTCTGCGTGGGGGTAACGACGCCGAGTCCGGCGGCTGCTATTCCCATCTCTAGTGCGTGACATGTGGCGACGACATTCTGGATGTAGGCCTTAAAATCGACGCCGTCCGGATAATGGTCTTCACCAAGGATTTCCAGCAGTGCTTGCCCGGTGGCGGCAATCTGGTGCAAATGAGGGCCGCCGCTCGTGCCTGGAAAAACGGTTTTGTTAATAACGTCTATTAACGGTTTTTTGGCGAAAATCATGGCGCCGCGCGGTCCACGGAACGTCTTGTGTGTCGTGGTGGTAATAAAGTCAGCTCCGGCCACTCCCAGCTTAAACGGCGAATCATGCTCCCCTGCTGCTATGAGTCCGGCAATGTGGGCAATATCTGCCAGTACAAGTGCGCTATGTTCGTGGGCTAGCTTAACGAGCGGCTCAAATTCATAAGCCCGAGGATAGGCCGAAAAACCGATGATAACGAGCTTTGGCTGGTGCTGCTCAAGCTTAGCTTGATAGTCGGCTAGGTCTATCTCAAAGCCTTGCTCCATTGCTTTAACGTCATAGTTAACCAGCTTAAAAAACTTAAGGTAGCTGGAGGTGGCATGCAAATGGCTCAGATGGCCGCCGCTGGCCAGATTTAGACTCATTACAGTATCGCCAGCTTCAAGAGCGGCTAAAAACACCATGGCATTGGCGGGCGAGCCACTCAGTACCTGCACGTTGACGGCGTACTCACCGGTAGGATCAAACACTTCTAGGGCTTTAGCCTGCACAAATGCTTCTAGTTCATCGGCGTTTTCATTGCCGGCGTAGTAGCGCTTGCCGGGGTAGCCTTCGGCGTACTTGTTACTCCACACTGAGCCAAGCGCATCGAGTACCTTGGGCGAGGCGTAGTTTTCGGAGGCGATAAGGTTGAGAGTGTCGCGCTGACGGATCTGCTCGTGAGCGGTGAGTTCAGTGATGTAGTTCATTAATGAGTATTATAGCGCGAATTTGGCTTGAACTCTTGTCTCAAAAGTGAATATGATAGTATACCTATGCTCAACCACCGCTTATACAAGGAAGTGGGTGCTTCATGTCCAACCACCCTGAGCAACAGTACCTTGACCTCATCGATCGCATTCTCCGTGAAGGTTTCTACCGCCCCAGCCCGCACGGTCCCCTGCCCAGCCAGCCCAATCCGCCCGGAACCTACTCGCTGATGAACGTCAATATGGCGTTCGACCTCAGCAAGGGGGCATTTCCGCTCATGACGGTCCGTCGTATGGGCTTCAGGCCGGTGCTGGCTGAGCTGTTGTGGTTTCTCAGCGGCTCTACCAACAACGCGGATTTGCTGGAGCTGGGCGCGCATATTTGGGACCCCTGGGACACGCCCGAGACCAATCAAGCTTGCGGATGGGCGCCGGGCCAGCTTGGCCCCATCTACGGCAAGCAGTGGCGACATTGGCGCGCTGCCATGGCCAAGCCTGGCGGAACACTTGATGCGCCCGGCTATGATCAGATCGCCAAGTTGGTGGAGCGAATCAAGACCTCCCCCAACTCCAAGCGTCTGTTTGTGACAGCCTATGACCCGCAGGATGCCGAGGATTGCTTCGTGACCACATGTCACGGACTGTTCTTCTGCCAGGTGTGGGACGGGCGGCTCAACCTGCACATGGTCCAGCGTTCTGGTGACGTGCCGGTGGGAATTCCCTTCAACATCGCCAGCTACTCCCTGCTGACAATCATGCTGGCTCAGGTTACCGGCCTGCAGCCCGGGGTGTTTCACCACACCATTTCGGATGCGCATGTGTACGAGAACCAGGTTGATGCCATGCGTCAATTACTCTTGCGCCAGCCGTGTCTGTACCCTCGTCTTGAAGTGGACTCCACGGTTACCGATATCTTTGGGTTCCGGCTGGAGCACTTCAAGCTGGTGGATTACGAACCCCACCTCAAGCTGAATGTGCCGGTAGCAACATGATCGCGCTCATTGTAGCTCGTTCGTCTAATGGGGCTATTGGCTTGCGAGGCGATATGCCGTGGGGTCGCGCACTTCGAGCGGATCTGCGGCGCTTTCGGAGTCTCACGCTGGGTCAAGCGGTAATCATGGGCCGTAAGACATATGAGTCTATCGGCCATCCGCTGCCGGAGCGCCAGAATATTGTGGTGACGTCGCATTTCCCGAGTCTGACTGGTCTGCAGACGGTGCGCTCACTTGATGAAGCAATCAAGCGAGTTGAGCCGGAGCGTCGCGCGTTCGTTATTGGGGGCGGGCAGCTATATGCTGCCGCCTTGGTCCAGGCCGCAACCGTGTATGAGACTCTCGTTCAGGGTGAGTTCGAGGGCGACACCTTTTTCCCCGAGCTGTCCAAACTGGAGTGGCGGCTTGTGGAGAATGCATTTCAGGCGGCTGACGACGACAATCCATACCCCTGTTTCTTCCGAGTTTACGAAAGGCGGGCATGATGGCCGATGATTTTGTGGACCTCACATACGCCAAGTCGGGAGGTTATCTCGAGGCTCTTCAGTCAATCGTGGCGGCGGGTGTGTGTCCGTTCTGCCCGGAGCACTTCAACTGGCACCCCAATCCGATCCTGCGGCGATCGCGTGGCTGGCTCCTTACTGAGAGTATGCAGCCTTACGAGGGGGCAGCTCGTCACTATCTGCTCATCTGCCAAACTCACAAGGAGTCCTTGGCTGAATTGGGCAACTCTGACATGCTCGAGGTGCTACAGCTTAGCCGCCACGCCACGCAGCTCTACGCCGCGGAATTGGGCGTGCATAGCGAAGCGGTTGGCGGAGGTCTCATGTTCAGGTTCGGCGACACTCGCCACACCGGCGCCACCGTCAAGCACCTTCACGCTCATGTGATATTTCCGCAGATCGATCCCGCATCCGAGCGGGCTGTGCCGGTCTATTTCCCGATCGGCTAGTCGACATACTGAGCGGCCGTTCAGAATCCTACAAGAGGATCCTGAACGGCCGCTTTCTCGTGGCTATCATTTCACAGTCGGGGCACCCAGATCACCTCCACCTGCAGATCCCGGAGGATTTGCAGGCCGTCGAGCGAGGCATGGCCGCCTTGGAAGTAGATACGCTTGATGCCGGCGTATCCGATCTGCTTGGCGCACATGGGGCATGGGAAGGTGGTGACATACAGCTGACTGCCTTCCAGTGTCACACCCCGCCGAGCAGCTTCGGTGATGATGCCTTGCTCTGCGTGCAGCGTAGTGGCGATGTGAGGATTCTGTCCGGCGGGGGTCACATCGCGCGGATCGCCGATTGAGTAGGGCGTGAGCTGACTTGGCACGTGGCGGTTGTGACTCGTCAGCGACGGCGAGTCGCCTATGACAAGGACCGCCCCAACACGCCGCCACCAGTCGCCCGAGTTCTCACCCACCCCTGCGGCTAGTTCCATGCGCTGGCGATCTTGCGGGAGCTCGCTGATGTGGTCGTAGTCTGCCGGGGCAGTCACGAGCACCTTGGCCTCGTCCCAGCGCAGGAATATAGTGTCATACACCACCTCCGTATCGGGGTAATAGGTGCTTACCATTCGGCGCGAGAAGCCTTCATCAACCGTCACGATTGTCTGGCTAGCCAGGTCCGGCATGGCCTGGGCCTCCATCACCTCCACACTTCGTACTAGTCCACTACAGCGGACAAGGTGCGCGATGAGGTGTGGATCCATGGCACGAATCTCGCGCTGCATGAAACCCAGCTCGTTGATGAGAGACAGCCCTGGGAGATACAGTGTCGAGGCTTCCCGGTATTTCTCAAAGAGCTTGACGTAGCCCTGGTGCAACACCGGGACGTACAGCATGAGAACGGTTGATTTAGTCAAAGTCGCCCTTTCTTACTCGGGCCGCCAAAGCATCCAGCTGGTCGGCCAAAGGCTGTCTCTGTGTCAGGAGCAGTTGCCGGACTTTTTCCGAAGTCGAAGTTTCGGCTTGCCGATCCATCTCCAGCACTTCTTTGCAGTGGGTGGCGATGTCCTCGATCTGTTGCTCCGGATAGCTACCGATAGAGGTTATAAACACATGGGGCTTCACTACTTTGAGGAGACCGTACTCCCACGCACCCGAATCATCGACGTCATCGATGAGCGTGACATAGTCGGCGTAGCCGGTGTGAAGCACCATCTCCAGCCGCTCGTCTTCTGGTACAATCGGCCGGCTTTCATTCTTCTTGTACAGCTTGACGCACCGATCGCTGTCCACCCCAACGAACAAGACATCACACTGAGTCTTGGCCATCATCAGGTACCTGGCATGCCCCGGGTGGAGTAGATCGAATGTGCCAATGGTAGCGCCGATTCGGAGTCCAGTCACGTGGAGCCCCTTGGCCAGCGTCGCCAGTTTGCCGTAGTCGATGATGATGCGGCGTCGCAGCGTTGAGAGCAAATCGCGCTCACTCGGCGGGGGCGGAAAAGTGCTAGCTGTCATGACTCACCTTCTCTAAGCCGTTCGGACATAGTGTCGAGGTTCACTCACCTGCCTGGAATTGTAGCAAATAAAATAGCCTGTGGCGCGTATTACGACTTAACGAGGAGATGGGCTTCAAATGCCTGGGTGAGCTTTTGCGTCATCGGCCCGATAATTTTTCGCACTTTCAGGCCATCAACCTGCCTGACTGGCAGTATTCGCACGATGGATGAGGTAATGAAAAGCTCATCAAAGAAGCTGACGTCGTCATAAAAGATAGGCTGTTCCATCACCGGAATATCTTCAATCGCAGCCAGCTCTAGGATGGTCTGCCGCATTATGCCCTTAAGGATATGGTCGCGAGGAGTTATAAGTACACCGTCACGAACTCCGAAAAGGTTGGACCCCGTGCCCTCGTAGAGCTCGTTCGTCTGTCGGCTTAAGTAAAGTGCTTCAAAAGCGTCAGCGGTTTTGGCCTGCTGCTTGGCGGTAACCGCGGCGGCGTAGTTGAGCGATTTTGTTTCGGCTTGCTCGCGTACGTGAGGATAGGTTATAACCTTGACGCCCTTGCGGTAGAGCTCTGGCGATGGCCGCTGGGCGGGATGGAACATCACCATAAAGTTAGGCTTGCCTGGAGTAATAAAATCGAGACTTTCTCCGCCGGTTAGAACGAGCCGAATAAACAGATCCTGGTGTTGGTGATTACGCCCAATGCCTTCGCTAATGATTCGCTCGAGTTCAGCCCGGGACACAGGCGAGGCCAGCCCTAGCCGCTTGGCGGAAGCTTCGTAACGGTCTAGGTGGCGGTCCAGATGAAACGGTTGGCCGTTTGTGGCCGTTAGAAAATCGAAGATGCCAAAGCCGCGCAGGACTGCCAGGTCTAGTGGCGAAATGGCCAGCTTATCTTGCTCCACCCATTGCCCGTTAAGATAGTGTTTACTAATGATCTCCCCTCTCACGACTACTATGTATCGTCTGCGATTATAGCAGATGCGTAAGTGTGTTCGGCAATTAGCATGGGCCCACTAGCCGGAGACACTCACTAAAAATCGCGAATTTTTCGCAAAAATTACCGACCCTGGTGGGCGGTACACTCACAGATTGGCTGGCTTATTGTGCATATTTGTGTGCGCACCAAAAAACCGCCCGAAAAGGCGGCAATTGGCGCGAAAGGTCGCGGGGCTTAAGCTAAGCGTGCTTATTTCTTGGCGGACAGATCAGCCGTAGTGGCGGCGGCATCAACTTTGATACCAGGGCCCATGGAGGTAGTGACGGCAATTGCCTTCACGTAGGTGCCCTTAATGCCGGCTGGCTTAACCTTGAGTACGGCCTTCAGGAAGGCATCAACGTTGGCGCGGAGGTCGGCAGTCTTAAAACTTACCTTGCCCACAGCCTGGTGGAGAATGGCCTGCTTGTCGATACGGAACTCAACCTTACCAGCCTTGGCTTCGGTAACGGCCTTGGCCGCGTCGGGAGTGACAGTGCCGCTCTTAGGGTTTGGCATGAGGCCGCGCGGCCCTAATACCTTGGCAACTTTACCAAGGGTGGCCATCTTGTCGGGTGTGGCTACGAGCATGTCGAAGTCCAGCTTACCCTTCTCGATGTCGGCCAGGAGCTTATCGGTGCCAACAATGTCGGCGCCAGCGGCCTTAGCATCCTCAGCGGCCTTACCGTCGGCAAATACGGCGACGCGAATGGTCTTACCGGTGCCGGCTGGCAAGACCACGCTGGCGCGAACCATTTGGTCGGCCTGGCGCGGGTCTACACCGAGGTTAACGTGGACTTCCACTGAGCTGTCAAACTTGGTAGTAGCAGTTTTAACGGCTAGCTCAAGTGCTTCGGTTAGTGAGTGAAGCTTGGTACGATCCACAAGCTTGGCGGATTCGCGGTACTTCTTGCCGTGCTGATGCAGCGGGTTGGGCAAGGTGCGGCTAGGTGGCTTAGGCGCAGCTTCGGCATCCTCCTGGGCGCGCTCTTCTTTGGCTGCCTGGCGGGCTTCTTCGGCCTCGGCTTCGCGGACAGCCCTAGCGCTGCGCTTACCAGCCTTAGCGGTCTTGTCGTCCTTGCTCTCGGTGCCAGTCTCTTCGGCTAGCGCCTCGCTTGGCTCCAGCAATTCAGGAGTTTCTTCCTGCACTTCGGCTACCTCATCATTGGTAACGTCTTCGGCAATAATTTCTTCTGGCTGCTTGTCTTTGGCCATAATGGTTTCTCCGGTGGTACAAACGCTCCGTGTTAAGCGGTAGCTCCCACTATTAGGTTAGTCTGCGATCTCAACACCCATCGAACGAGCTTGTCCGGCCACGATGGACTCGGCAGCTTCAATGGTGTTGGCGTTCATGTCCTTTATCTTGGTCTCGGCTAGTTCGCGCACTTGAGCACGGGTTAGCTTGGCGACCTTGGTCTTGTTTGGCACGCCCGAGCCCTTAGTGACGCCGGCGGCCTTGCGAATGAGGTTAGCCATGGTCTCACCCTTGTAGGTGAAGGTAAAAGTACGGTCTTCAAAAATTCGAACGCGCACACTCAGGTTCTGGTCGCCCAGATCACGAGTTTGGTCGTTGAAGGCGTTTACGAATTCCATCATGTTCACACCTTGCGCACCCAGAATGGAACCAACGGGCGGCGCAGGGGTTGCCTTGCCGGCGCCCAGGCGGAACTTTACATTTGCTTTAACTGGTTTGGCTTCTGCCATAATGATTCTCCTTGTGGTCCAAGCGGCTGTATCGGCCTCCCACGTGTTTAATTAGATCTTCTTGACCTGCAAACTATCAAGCTCAACCGGGGTTTCGCGACCAAACATGTTCACGAGGACCTTGATCTTGCCCTTGTTCTCGTCAATCTCGGATACCATGCCGTCGAAGCCCTTGAAGGGGCCATCGGTAATGTTGACAGCTTCGCCGGCCATAAAGTCGATCTTGAACTTGGGCTCTTCCACGCCCATACGCTTCTGGATGTGGCGAACCTCATCTTCGGCGATTGGCGTAGGCGTAGTGCCTGAGCCTACGAAGCCGGTGACGTTGGGAGTGTTGCGCACCACAAACCATGAATCTTCGGTGACATCCATTTGCACCAGGACGTAGCCCGGGAAGATACGGCGCTCAACGATGCGACGGCGGCCGTTCTTGATTTCAATTTGATTTTCTTTAGGAACAATGACGTCGAAAATCTTATCTGCCATGTGCATGGTCTCAATGCGCTGGCGCAGATTTTCTGCCACCCGGTCTTCATAGCCCGAGTAGGTGTGAATGACGTACCAATGATGCTTGCTTTTTAGTTCGTCGGACATACTTATCCCTTAATAATTACCTTTTGTAGCAGCGTTGAAAAACCAAGGTCGAGAATTCCTAAAATCGCGGCAAACACCAGCGAAAACGCGATCACGATCAGCGTCAACTTGGCGGTCTGGCGGCGCGTGGGCCAGGAGACCTTAGCGAGTTCCGCTCGGGAAGCGGCAAAATAATCGAACAAAGGTTTCATCGCTGTATGTGTCCTTAGGTTTTTGCGAATTTAACGCAAATTTAAAAAGCCTGCGGCTTTGGTACTAATATTGCCTGATACGAGGCTAAAAGTCAAGGTTAATGCGGCTATGGCAAGGGCAGCCAAGGCCAAGCCGTGGCCAGCGCTCCCAGAAGCAAAGCCAGGATGACGAGGCTAGCTGCTGCGCCACGTTGGGTTTTCTCAGGCTTACGGCCGGTGAGGAGATTGAGGGCACTACCTGGCTGGCCATGGTGCACCAGTCTTCGATAGACCGCCTGCCACCATACAGCGGTGCCGGCACCATACGAAACGCCGCCCACAAGTGCTAGCGCTACGGCGGCAAGCGGAGCTAGCCAACGCCACTGTGATGGCAAGAACATAACGAGAGCGGCGGTAGCGGCTAAGAGTGGCAAGCTCAGCACTAGCTCAACGAGGAGGCTGACGAATCGGAAGCCTACCAGTTCGAAGTGATGCCGGAAGAAGTTCCAGCCCAGGCCAAACGCCCGCCATATCGACACCGCACCCAGAGTGAGCGCCACCCGGCCTAAGCCCTGGGTTAGGCTAAGACCGGCCAATAGGTAGCCCAAAACGAGGTAGACCAGGAATAAGCCGGTTATTTGAACTGCTTCGGGTATTGGCCAAACCGCGCCACCCATGATGACGACCGCGGTCCCCAGGGCAATCACGACGAGCTGCAAGAGCATCGTAATGGCATCAAAGCCAACGCGCGCGCCCAGTGAATTGACCGAAGCGGCCAGCTGATGAGAAGCCGGGGTGGGTCGGTGGTCGGCGCGGCGGGCGGCGCCATACACGGTGGCTGCCGCGCCGACGCTGCGGGCGAGATAAAATAGCACACAGATAAGCCCGAGCTCGCCCCAGACTGGCCAGCCGGCTTGCTGCGTAATGCTCCACGCCTGGGCGGCCTTGTTGCCCACCAGCACCCAGGTAATCGCGCCGGCTACTATTGCTAGGAGCCCGGCCGGAATAAGCGACCAATGAAATACCGCCGGCCGGAACCGACCCTGGAGGCTGGCCGCCTCAACCGCGCCGTACTCCAGGTGGATCGTATCGGCTTGCTGCTTAGCGGGAGTCCCAGCGGGCGTGGCTGTGGTGTCTTGGCCGGCTTTGAGGTCCGATTTTGGAGCGCCCGGTTTCTTGGGCGCGATATCGCTGAGTTGCCGTCCGCGCGACCGCTGGGCGGCGGCTCCAGCTACTGCTGGGCCTACCGGCAGCATTGACGGTGTGGCCTTGCTGGCTTCGGCCGGCTTGACGGCTACAACGGGCTCAGCTGTCACGGGCGAGGCAAACTTTTTAATTTCCACTGATTTTTCGGTCGATGCCGCCGTAACTTCGGTTGGCTTTGCCATTCCGATCCCGGAGACGGCAGGTTCGTCCTTGGGTGCGTCCAGCCGGCTAGCCTTGGGTCGGCCTGGCTTACGTCGTTTGGCGGCCGGAGCGGTACTCGCGACAATCGGCACAGCCTTGGCGGTCTTAGGGGCCGCTGGACTTTTCTCCAGCGGCAGAATCTGACCACAGGCAATACAAAACCGCTGATCTTGAACGGTGATAATATCGGTTGATTTACAATTTGGGCAAACCATTAAATGTATTAAAGCATTATCTGAGCTGCTTTCCAAATCGCTTATGTTTTGAGGCTGTGCTTGTTATCCCCTTCTCGTCCCCAGAATATTTGTGCATCTTTCTAAGGAGGAGTGCACGGCCATTGGAGGTTTTGTTAACGTGCCGCTTGGGCTGACTTTGCTACTGCCTCTGCTTCGCCTGCATCCACTCGGTACGGGATGGTGAGGGTAAAAGTGGAGCCATGATTGAGCCGCGACGAAAAATCGATTATCAAACCCAAGTGCTCAGCCAGTTTTTTGGTGATATACAGGCCCAGACCGGTGCCCCCGGTGGCTCGGGTGCGGTAGTCCTCGGAGCGGTAAAATTTGGCAAAAATCTTGGCCTTATCACCAGCCGAAATGCCGATGCCACTATCCTTTACGCTGATAACGGCCTGGTCGCGATGATGTTCTAAGCTAAGCGTAACACTTCCTTTTTGGGTGTATTTAATGGCGTTAGTGAGGAAGTTCTGGATAATCTCCCGTAGCTCCGACTCACTTGTGAGGACTTTATGAGTGTGTTCGTTTACCTTGAGCTCAAAATCTATACCCTTGGCCTTGGCCTGGGCGCGGTAATCCCGAGCCAGATTCTTTACCACCTCTACCAGATCAACCAGTGCTTTCTCGGTCTTGAGACTGCCTCGCTCGGCCCGGGACAGTGTGGTGAGATCTTGAATAAGCTGGCTTAAGAAAATGACGTTTTCATGAGCCTGATTGAGCAAATTTAAGGCCTTGGGCTCGATCTTGGCAAAACCTGGCAGCAGGGCCGTAGACAGGTTGGCCTCGGTAATGGCCAGTGGCGTCCGTAACTCGTGAGATGTTACCGAAATAAACTCATCCCGCTCTTCATCAAGGGATTTTTGCTTGGTAATATCACGGAATACCGCCATGTAACCACCCCATCGAGCGGCTCCTGCGCTAAAGGTGTGGACGGGAGAAATGGTGAGATCAAGCGACATTTCAGAGCCGTCATTGGGTACATACACTAAATCTTGGCGATTTATGGTGGCTTCTTGATCGTGAATGAGGTCAAAAATATCCACCGTGGTGTACTTGCCGTCGTGGAGCGGAAGCAGATCGCTCAAGAGCTGCCCGCTAATGTCGCGATTGGTGTTGAGTAGTTCGAGCGCGGCGGCATTGTATAAGTACACCTTGCCCTCTTCATCGATGGCGAGTACAGCACTCGAAAGAGAGTTGATAAGTGCGAGCAACCGTTGGCGCTCGTTTTCGATACGGCGAGCAAAGCGGGCCTCAATGAGTGTTTCTTCGTCCCGGCTGCGCACTGACTGCTCGGCCACCAAGCTGAAAACAATTAAAAAGACGATCTTGATAATAAATTGAAACTCTGGTGCAGCTGGCAGGACGGCGCTTCGGGCGACGAGAAACAACGGCGTTAAAACCACCTGGGCGGCGAGCGACATAGCGAATCCAGCCACGCCGTAGGAGGCGATTGTCGCAATAATCAGCAAGAAGAACAGCGGATAGTACGGGCTGGCTAGCCCACCGGAGAAGAATACCAGGCCGAGGACGAAAACGTAGTCAACGACCAGGGTATTGACGCGCGAACTGAATAATGGCAATCGCATGAGCTGGTGGCTGTAGCGCAGCCAGTTAAAGACCGCAATGGCTAAAACGAGCGTGAAGACAGCAAGGCTATATCGCTGGTCACTGGGATAGGTGATGAGTACTAGAGCCAAGCACACCCAGCGCACGCTACGAGACGATGATTCGTAGCGCTCGTCGCGGTCGTATACCGGCGGTGTCAGACGAATTTTCATAGTAGCTTTAGCATAACCGTTTTATAGCCGCAGGGCTAGCGGTTGGACATGGACGCATAGTGGGCCCGGGCTGCCGCCAGCTGCCGTCGGCGAATCCAGACTATGGCGCCAGTTGCTAACATCAGGAACACCGCCGCGGCGATATCCACCAGCGTCTCGTTGCTGGCAGCTTGCTCATCGGCTGCATTACTGGGCGTGCCGTCGGCCTCGTTGCCTAGCAAAACTTTGAGCTGCTCGGTATCGGTGCTTGGCGCCTGTAAAACGTTTGAACTGGGGGCGGCTAAGCCGGTGGAGTCAGTTGTGCCGGAACCGCCAAGCGTTGAGCCCGTCGCCGGCTGGAGTGACCCACCATCGGCATTGGACCCGCCGGCCGATCCGGTGCCCGTTTGGCCGCCCTGCACCTCACTACCAGTAGCTGATTGCGTCGCAGGCGTGGCCGCTGGATCCGCCTCATCAGCCAGGGCGGCTAAGGGCAAGAAAAGTAGCGTAATGGCGAGCAGCATTCGTCGGAACATGGGCTCATTGTATCTCGAAATAGCCGTGAGCACTACAGTCGGTTATAATGAGGCTTATGATTAAGGCCATCATTTTTGATTGTTTCGGCGTCCTAACCACGGATGGCTGGCTACCGTTTAAGCATCATCATTTTGGCTATGAGGGGCCGGCTTTTGACCAGGCTACTGAGCTGGCTCATCGCGCAGAGACTCGCATTTTAAGCTACGACATGTTTATCGCTCGGGTTGCACATATGGCGCATATCTCGGCAGATCAGGCTTATCACGAAATTCAGCGTAATGTGGCCAACAAGGCGTTATTTGAATATATCGAGCAAGAACTTAGGCCCAAATATAAGCTGGGGATTCTGAGTAACGTTGCCGACAATCAGCTCCCCGTTCTCTTCGGCAAAGACCAACTGGCGTTATTCGATGCAACGGCCTTGTCGTATGAGATTGGCGCTATTAAGCCAGAACCAAAAGCCTACGAGGTCGCAGCAACTCGACTGGGGATGCTGCCCGAGGAGTGTGTTTTTATTGACGATCAGGTGGCTTACTGTGAGGGGGCTCGGGCGGTTGGCATGGAGGCGGTGGCGTACAAGAGTGTGCCTGACCTAAAGGGCCGCTTGTCCAAGCTGCTGGCTTAGCGTCCAAAGAGAACGCCCGCGACAGAATTGTCGCAGGCGTATGCGGTGGAGGCTGATTGCCTCTAGACGGTGTAGCTCTCGGCCGAGCGCGGCGGCAAGCCACGTTTAGTGCGCTCACGCGCAAGGGCCATACAGATTGCCGGATCGTAGTCCTCCATCTCCTCGTCGGTGATGGCCATCAGCTCTTCTTTTGTCATGTGGCCGAAGCCGTCGATGGTGTATTTCGGTGTGCCTGCCATGGCTGCTCCCGGGTAGCTTGAGTGAACACAAAAACGAGCACAGCAGATGCGTGCTCGTTTTGTTTTATCACGAAAGGACAGTTTTTGCGAAAAAATTAGCCGTTGCGGTGGCGCTTACGCTCAACTTGGGTGAGATAGCGCTTACGCATACGCAGGTTCTCTGGAGTTACTTCAAGCAGCTCGTCGTTTTCGATAAAGTCGAGCGCTTCCTCAAGAGTGAGCTCTGTGTAAGGTGTCAGCTGAGTCGTCATGTCGGTGCTAGAAGCCCGCACGTTGGTGAGCTTCTTTTCCTTAGTGACGTTGATTTCCATGTCATCACCCCGGCGGTTGAGGCCGATAATCATGCCCTCATAGACCTTGGTGGCAGGTCCGATATAGGCAATGCCGCGCTCTTCCACGGTCTTGAGGCTGTAGGTAGTGGCGGCGCCGGTTTCGGCCGAAATCAGCACGCCATTGCGCAGCTGCTGAAGCGGGGCGCCCATGGGCTCGTAACCGACTAGCAGGCTGTTAACGATAGCGGTGCCTTTAGTGGCCGTCAGGAGGATGTTGCGCAGACCGAGCAAGGCCCGGGTCGGCAGGTTAAAGACAAGTCGTTGCGTGCCTTTGGTGGTGGGCTCCATATTTACCATCTGGGCGCGACGGCGGCCAAGCTCACTCGTAACCGCGCCAGCGTATTCCTCGGGCACTTCCACGCTCAGCTCTTCCACTGGCTCCATGGTCTTGCCGTCTTCTTCTTTGGTGACAACCTGGGGTCGGCCGACTTCAAGTTCAAAGCCTTCACGACGGAGAGTCTCAATAAGCACTGATAAGTGGAGCTCGCCGCGGCCACTCACGAGGAAGTCAGTGCCGCGATCTTGCACCCGTAAACCTACGTTAGTCTCCAGCTCACGCTCCAGCCGGCCGCCAATCTGGCGACTGGTGGTAGACTTCCCTTCCTTGCCGGCGAACGGTGATGTGTTGGGGCCAATCTGAATTTGCAGCGTCGGCGCCTCAATCTCCATGACTGGTAGGGCTTCGGGCGCCTCGGGAGCCGCAACGGTGCCGCCAATGCCGGCTGCCGCTACGCCCGTGATCCAGACGATGTCGCCGGCCGCGGCCTCGGTTACTTCTGTTCGCTCCAGCCCCTGAGCCACAAACAATTTGTCGCTCTTGGCGGCCGACACTACACCATCGCGGTCAATGTAGGCCAACTGCTGGCCGGCCTTGATGCTGCCGCGCTGTACCCGGCCGATGGCGTACTTGCCTTGGTAGGTATCCCACGACAGCGAGGTTACTAGCATCTGGAACGGTCCCTCGGCATCAACCTTGGGGGCTGGAATATCATTAATGATGGCGTTGAAGATTGGTGATAGGTCGGCCTCAGCTTCAACTTCAGCCTCGGTCGGGAGGTGGTCCCACGACTTACCGTCGCGGCCAATCGCGTAGTACACCGGAAATTCTAGCTGGTCGTCGCTCACCGCCAAGTCCAAGAACAGGTGTTCGACCTCTTCCACGACTTCTTTGGCCCGCTGGTCTCGCTTGTCGATCTTGTTTACAACCACGACAGGCTTAAGTCCGAGTGCTAGAGCGCGGGTTAGCACAAACTTAGTCTGCGGCATGGGGCCTTCTTGGGCGTCCACGATGAGCAGGCAGCCGTCGGCCATGTTGAGTGTACGCTCAACTTCACCAGAAAAGTCGGCGTGACCGGGCGTATCGATAATGTTGATCTTGTAGCCGTCATGATTTACCGCAATGGTTTTGGCGCTAATGGTAATTCCCCGCTCTCGTTCCAGGTCACCGGTATCAAGAATGGCGGTTTGCTGCATCTCGGCTTGGTTCTCGCGGAAGGTGTGAGATTGCTTTAAGAGGCCGTCCACCAGGGTGGTTTTGCCGTGGTCAACGTGAGCGATAATGGCGACATTGCGGATTTTATTGGTCGTTAAGATCTCGGGCATAGCGGTTCCATATTAAAACGCCGCGGCTTGTGACACGCCGGGGCGCAGATTCGTTATTGGTTAAATAATAACACATATACGCCGGAATGTCACTACCAAAAAGTGTTTGCGGGTTACAACTTGCGTAATTATGATAAATATGTCAATATATAGGGCGAGATCGTTGCCCGATGAGTGCATTGCCGTCGGGTTTGTCTAGCAGTCTTACTGAAAAAGGGTGCCTTGTGAGTGAACCTTTGATTGTCATTCTGTGCCTCATCTCCGCGGGCTTCGCCTTTGCCGGCGTAGCCCTCTTGCTCGGCGCCGGTCGCAGCCGCTGGAGCTTGACCGCTCGAGTTTTGATTGCGGCCATCTGCTACGCCATTGCCGGAGCTTCGAGTGCGTTCTTGGCTTGGCAGACCGACATGGCGCCGCTGCCGGTTGTCCTCTCTGTTCTGTTCGCGTTCTTCAGCGGCGGACTCTCGGCCTGGGCGGTAACGCTTTATCGCCACGAGCGGCGGCAGAAGCGCGAAAAAGGTGGCACGACGCGACGGCGATAGTCTCGCCTCTCGACTTGAAAGCTGGTTAAACATGTCTCAGTTCTTGACCGTCATTGCCGTTGCTCAGCTCGTCCTCGGAGGTGGGCTGTACTTCGCCGGCAATGCCAGGCGTCGGTTCAAGGCCAGGCTCAGATGCGTGGCCGGCATGCTGCTTGGCGGGTACTTCCTGACGATCGGCTTCCGCGACCACGCAAGCAGCGCTTCGCCCTGGATACTGACCGCCGGCGCCATCCTGCTGGTCGGCTTCGGGGCCGCGCTGGCGGTGTTCCACATCAAGCGTCCCTCTCGGACCGCGGCCGCCAAGGCTGACCAAACGTCCGCCTAGCGGCGCGCTGGTGCCTTCGGACCCGGTTGCGTGTGTCATTTCGATACACGCAACCGGGCCTTTTCTTGTTTATTCGGTAGCGCTAAAGATAGTTGATCTTAGAAATGCGGCTTGTTCTGAGAGCGTGTTAGGCGGAACAGACGTAAAGAAACCAACCGCTTCGCCCTGGTCGCTGCCCTTGAGCTTGCCTGTCTTGATTTGGGTTACAAATGTAATTCCCACCGGCCAGCCTTTGTAGCCCGCGGCGAGCATCTCAGGGTACTCGATGTATCCCAAGAGCTTTTCTATCTCCACTTCTACGCCGAGCTCTCTGAGCGCTATTCGCCGCACGGCCGCTTCCAGGGTTTCGCCAAAATAAACGGTTCCGCCGGGAATATGCCACTGGCCCTTACAGGGCTCAATGTCACGCTTAGACAGCACAATGCCTTGATCGCTACGTACAATAACTTCCACGGTCAGTCGCGGCACCCGGCCATAGATGGCATCAAATTCGGCGCGCGGTAAATATGCGCTGGAAATATCTATGGCGCTCATGGCTATGACCGCTTCTTGGGCGGAACGGTTTTAATATGAGCCTCGGTCAAAGCCGCTTCGTTGGCTGCTCCAGGGGCGCCAGTAAGCGGGTCGCGGGCGTCGCCCGTCTTAGGAAAGGCCATTACTTCGCGAATATTCGGCTCACCGGCCAGCAACATCACCAGGCGATCCCAGCCGTAGGCTAGCCCGCCATGAGGTGGCACGCCATAGGTAAAGGCTTCGAGCATGTGGCCAAATCGGCCCTCGATCTCAGTCTTGCCCAGGCCTAGTAGTTCGAACACCTCGTATTGCAGCGCGCGATCGTGAATACGGATTGAGCCACCGCCCACTTCATAGCCGTTGAGTGCCAGGTCATAGGCGTCGGCGCGGACTTCCATTGGCTTAGTTTTGAGCTTGGCTGCGTCTTCGGCTTTGGGCGCCGTAAACGGATGGTGCACGGCATCGACCTTGCTGCTTTCTGAGTTAATCTCAAACATTGGGAAATCTGTGATCCACACAAAAGCTAACTCGTTAGGGTCGTTCTTGTCTTTGCGCAAATCTGGCTTATCAGAGCCATGTTTTTCCATTGATTCGGCGTAGGTCAGCCGAGGGAACGGTGTCTTAGTTAGATGCTTGTCGGGAAATAATTCCTTCACCATCTTGATCACCATGGCTTCGTTAAGAGCCAAAATGTCCTCTTGCTCTACGAAGCTCAGCTCCATGTCGAGCTGGGTGAACTCGGGCTGGCGGTCGCCGCGCTGGTCTTCGTCACGCAGGCAGTGAGCCATTTGGTAGTAGCGGCCGATGCCGCCCACCATGAGGAGCTGCTTAAATTGCTGCGGTGATTGCGGCAGCACATAGAACTCTTCGGCATGGAGGCGTGATGGCACGAGAAACTCGCGCGCACCTTCGGGCGTACCTTTGGTGAGGAGGGGCGTCTCGACTTCGATAAAGCCTTCGTCTTCCAGATACCGACGCGCAAAGCTGGTGACTTTGTGGCGTAGCCGCATGTTCGCGGCCATGCGCTCTGAGCGCAGGTCCAGGTAGCGGTGCTTGAGCCGCAGCTCCTCGTTAATGCTACTTGTGTCTTTTTTGACCTCAAATGGCAGCTCGGCAGACTCATTGAGTACCGTCACCTTGGTGGCGCCTAGCTCCACACTGCCGGTAGCAAGCTTGGGATTGCGGAATCTTTCGCCCCGCTCACGAACTTCACCCTCGACTTCCACCACATACTCAAGCCCTAGCTTTGGAATTTCCAAATCACCCGGAACAACGACTTGCAGTAGGCCGGTGTGATCGCGCAAATCGATAAAGGTAATTTTACCCATATCGCGAATGGTCTGCACCCAACCGCGCACAAGCACTTTATGGCCGATAGAATCGTTGGTTTGGACAAGAGTAATTGCTTTCATGATTGTCATCATACCCGGCTTAGGCGAAATTCTCCACTAACCATTGACCAGTAGCTAGCTATATTATAGAACTGGAATCATGATTGGAACTCATGCGGTCGTATGCGGCTTCGAGGCTCCAGTGGTACCCCAAGAAAATCTAGGAGGCTGGCAGGAATTCTACAACACGATTCGGCCGTCACTTCAGCCTTGTGCACACGTAGGCTTAAGTCTGCTGGCGGAGGCTGTAAACCAGACTCAGTCAGCCAGTGACCAGCCCCATGCTTACAGTCTTCGACCTCTGGTGCCAGCAACACAGTCATCGGGACGGGTGATAAACCCCGAGCTCAAGCAGCTTCTGGCGCCACGGGCGCTCACTCGAGCCGACCATTCGCACTGGAATCAAGCAGATCACGGCTTGCTGCTGGAGGCGGCTGAAGCGGTATTGGGGCTAGCCGCCACGCTAACGGCCGTGCTCGAGGCTACCACCTTGGTGCCTCTGCTGACTCAGCGGGCGTGCGGTCCGGGCTACACCAAGCTATCCACCTACCGTTTTGGCTTGAGCGACCCTGGGCTACGAGCTCGGGCCGGCCAGGTGCTCAGTCTGGGTGGCCAGCCACCAGTCGCGGGCGTAGCGCTGCGCCTCCAGCAGGACTACCGCCCCGACGACGACCAGCCGGACGGTCAAAAGTCATGGCAGCCGCTACACGAGTTTCAGCTCATGGCGTATGCGGCTAGCCAGGAGGAGCCAATAGCGCAGTTCGGCAGTTTGAGGGCGGCCGTGATTGAAGGTCAAGCCATCACGAGCGCCAGCGGTGGCGTAGTGGAGGGCTTGGCTTCCTTCGCCTACTCGCAAGACGACCCCTTCCGGATCGTATCCGCCCTGGCGGCTGTCCTAGAACTGGCCGGCGCTAGCCAGTAGCAGCCAGAGATGGCCCGCCTGTGCTCTTGGCGCAGGCGGGCCCGTATTTTTTGTAATTATTTCTCGGAGACAGGCTGAATAACCTTGGTGGATGAGCGCAGCTTCGGCCGGGATTCCGGCAAGTCGGGATGAACCAATCGAGCTCGGGCGGGATTGAGCTGCTCGGCCTGGCGGGCGTGACGGTGCCCATGGGCCAAGAATGATCGAATGCCCAGTGTAGCACTAACGCCGTCGCCGATGGCGCTGGCAATTTGCCAGGTGCTACCTGAGCGCACATCGCCTGCGGCATACACGCCCGGCATACTTGTGGCAAAATTGCCGTCAGTTATAACAAACTTACGTGCATCGAGCTTAAGAGAGTTCTCAAAGGCCTGAGTATTGGCCAGAAGACCAATAAATACAAATATGCCTTCGGTGGGAATGCGGACCGATTTGTGCCGTACGCCGTCGTAGCCCTGCACAGCCGTCACCTGGCCCCCGTTCGCTTCGATGCGCTTGGTTTCAGTGCTGTAGCGAATTGTCACATTCTTGAGCCGGCTAAGCTCTTGCGCAATGACAGCTGTGCCGCGCAGCTCGGGTCCGCGCACGAGCATGGTGATGTGACGGGCGAATTTCGCCAAGAACAACGTCTCCTGCATGGCTGAATTGCCGCCGCCTACCACTACCAAATCGCGGTCACGATACAGCGGCCCGTCGCAGGTGGCGCAAAAATGCACGCCCCGGCCAATGTACTCGGCTTCTCCCGGCACATCCAGGTGCTTGTAGGTGGAGCCGGTAGCAATAAGAACTGTGCGGGCCCGGTAATTACCGGTGGTGGTCATCACCTCCACTGCCTCAGCCTGGCGGCGTAGTCCGGTAACCGTGGCGCCTGTGGCAATAGTTGCTCCATAACGCCTAGCATGGGTCAGTAGGCGATCGGCCAGCTCTAGGCCGCTCACACCTTTATCAAAGCCAGGGTAATTATTGATTTGCGCAGTAATGCCGGCCATGCCACCCACAACGGCCTTTTCGAGCACAATTGTTTTCATGCCTTCCCGCGCGGCATACATGGCTGCTGCTAGCCCAGCTGGACCCGCGCCAATGATGACGAGGTCGTAGAGGGGTATTTTGGTGGCAGCGTGGTTCATAGTCCCTAGTTTAAAGTTGTTATGCTACGATAGCAACGTTGGCCATTTTCCAGATAGAGATTTTACATATTAGAATAAATATGTTATTAATATATCTGAATATAAGGAATGTCCGTCATGATTACCTACTTCTATCGCAATGTGCGCGAAGAGAAGCTGCTGGAGGCCGCCCGGTTTCGGACTGGCGCGTGGGTCCACGTAGAGGCGCCCACCGAAGAAGAGCTGCGGACGCTGGCGGCTAAGTTTAAGCTTGATCACGACTTGCTCAATGATGCGCTGGATCCTAATGAAATTCCGCGCATCGAGCTGGACGAGGACATCCTCTACATTTATATGCGCTATGCAAATCGAGCCGGCAACCAAGTTACTACGAGCCCGGTGCTACTGGTGGTGGGTCCTAAGTTTGTCGCTAGCATTTCGCGTGCGAGCATTCCGGATTTAAGCCGGCTGACGCGCGCGGCCGATCTCTTTACCACGCAGCGCGCCAAGTTGCTGCTCCAGCTGATGCGGCACGTTGTAAGCACGTATGAGCACAACGTTACTTTTCTGACCCGCCAAATCCGTAGTGTTCGCACGAAGCTTGATGTCGCCACTATTAGCAATCGCGATTTTATTCAATTCGTCATTATTGAGGATGCACTTAACTCGTTCTTGGCCGAACTGGTACCGACGCATGTGCTAATGGGCAGCTTACTGGCAGGCCGGTACAACTTAACGTTCTTTGAAGACGACCGAGATCTTATCGAAGACCTTATTCAGACCGTGCGGCAGCTCAATGAGACGAGCCGCAGTGCTTCACGCACCATTGTGAACATCCGTGAAGCCTATTCGAGCATTATGACGAACAATTTGAATCGGCAGATTCAGCTGCTTACAAGTCTTACGGTTGTTTTGACGATTCCTACCATCGTGTTTAGCCTCTACGGCATGAATGTGCCGTTGCCAGGCATGCATCATACATCTTCGTTCACGGTCATCGTCTCAGGAACGGCCGTGGTTTGCGCCATTGTGCTCTATGCCTTGTATCGTAAACGCTGGCTATAAATGCTCCGCCGTCTTGTCCTCAAGCCAAATGAGAACGGGCGACTACATCTTTTAACAAGCATCTAGCAAGGATTACCGCTCATTTGCTTTCGAACAAGACGGCTGTGCTCAGTTTGGGCAGAGTGAATGAAAGAGGCTTTTGAACACATCGGGATGGTTGGTAAAAAGATTGATTAAGAATAGAACCAGGCTAACCAGAATGCCGACGATCCAAGTGAGCAATTGATGCCTCCCGTAGAAGGAGAGCACTATAAAATCATATTCACTGCTTTGGGCCACCCAATTCTGGCCATTAAAATAGGTGAATGTGAGCGAAGTGGTGTAGCTTCCCGGCCTTATGTTCTTTTTCGTCTTTAAGTGCACCTCTATGGGTGCCTTACCCTTGGTTGAGCTCTCCGTAAGAATGATATTAGTATTAGGTTTTTCATGATCATCGACAATAAAGCTCGCCTCACTCCAGTTGTCCGGATTGAATCCCCCGACAAGTGATATGGTTACTCCATCTCGGTGTAGTATCCGCTGATGAATACTCGTAACCGTACCGGATCGCCTGGGCTAATGTGAGACCTTACTGCATCAATTAGTAATGAATACGCATCTGGCTTATCAGCGTAAGAACCTGATTGCGGAGGAGAAACCGGAGTTGTTTTTGATTCATTCATAGTAAAAATTGTATATCACGCTTCTTGTTGACGCCTAGCTTGTTGCTAACGATAAAGCGGAGTCTTTCGTTTTGAGAGAGAATTTGCGGTAATCCTTGCTAAATGCTCGGTTAAGTTGCGGCGACCCGTTCAAATTCTGCTCGAAAAATGAAAGATGCAGCTTGTATAAAAATGCACAAAAAAACAGACGGGCGATATTTCGAACCCGTCTGCTAGATAGCATTTGAAGTTTAGGAGGCGGCACCTGCAGTACCCATGCAAAAAGAGACAGGCTCTATTTGTATGTATTCTAAACTCCACTCCAACTATCTAGTCTGGTTGTAGCATGAGCGGGATGAAGAATCAATGGTTATTTATTACTTTTAGCCCAAAATACTAATAGCTCGGGCTGCTACGAGCACGACGGTGATGACGGCGACAATGGACTGCACCATCATGAGGACCTTGGAACGATGGCTCAACGGAACCGTGTCTGACGAGGCAAAGTTGGTCATATTGCTGGCCGATAAATAGAGGTAATCGGTGAACCCGGGTAGCCAGTTGGATGAGCCAAACTTAGGATGCGCCATTTGGGTAAACAAGAAGTCTACGCGGCTGCGGGCCGAGACCCGCTTGTCTGGGCCGCCCCCATCCATCTCCCAGTACCATAGCGCGAACATAAAAATATTGGTGATATAGATGGTGACCGCATTGAGGAGCAGTTCGCGGCCGCTAAGATCAATGTGGCCATTGACGAGCGCCACCAGCAGCAACAGCAAGGAGACGGTATTGACGATGCCAATAATGGCAATGAGAACCATCGTAAGTGTGCGCCGGGGTTGGGAAATGCGGTGGTAGGCATCGGGCGTCACTACGGCCAGTGCCGCCATAAGCAAGCCCTCAAGCGTAATCAGCAAATACTTATTGTATGGCAACAGTGCCGAAGCGGTCGCTAGCTGCAAGCCAATAACTACCGATACTCCTAGCTGTAAATGCCAGATAGGATCATGCGTGCGATGAAAGACTTTACTCATGGGATAAGTATAGCGTAAGTATTTTCAAATATGATATTGACATTATTTTATATAGTTGCATAATGACGACAAGAGCCCAGTGCGGGCTCCGGTTTTTAGTACCTTCGATTGCCTCTTAGGAGGTGAACATCATGGCAAACACCAAGACCGGCAAGAGCCAGGGCAAGAAGCCGGCTCAGCCGAGTGTGGCGCGGGAACGCAAGGGCCTCAGCCGGCGCGGACGTCACGTCAGCAAGGCATGGCCGTCGGGCCACCGCAAGACCACGCCGGAGCGTGCGTGACACCATTTTCGCCTACCAGTGAGGACGCCTTATGGGCCAGCCCACTTAGTGCCCTTCAGATAACCTCTGGAGGGCACTTTGCTGTCGTTAGTCGATACCTGTGGCGCCCTTGGGGTATGTTGCAAGATCCTGGGCGCTCATGGCCCAAGCTCGCTGCACGGGGTCCAGAATACGCCAGCTTTCAAGCACCTCTTCACCGCTGGTGAAAAGTGTGTGATTTGATCGAATGGCATCCAATAATACCTGTTCGTAGGCTTCGGGCAGGGCTCGGAAGGCTTCTTTATACTGGTGATGCAAGGAATGCTGCTCCGTTTTCCACTCGTATCCCGGCACCTTGGTCCAGATGCCGAGCTCAATGCCTTCGTTGGGCTGCAAGCGCAGCACGAGCTGATCCGAATCATGCTCGGTGCTGTGTCGGTAGGTGATGCGGATTTCGGTTGATTTTTGATTGAGGGCTTTGCCCGTGGTCAGCCGTATGGGGACGCCTTCCCATCGAGGGTCGGTTGATTCAAGATCAAGCTGTACATATGTTTCCACGGCGGAACCAGGATTGCCGACCTCATCTTGGTAGCCTTGGTACTGGCCCCGCCGCACCGCCGCTCCAATCGGCTGCTTTACGTGTAATTGACGCAGCGCCTTCAGCCGGTGCGCCGGTGTAGCTTCAAGTTGATTGCGGCTGGGTATGTCCATGAGGGTGAGGGCTGCCAGCTGTAGCAGGTGACTTTGGATAAAATCGCGCAGTGCCCCGGTCTGCTCATAAAAAGCCGCTCGGTGTTCAATATCAATGTCCTCAAGCGCACGAATTTCAATTGACTCAATAAAATCCTTGTTCCAGGTTCGGCTGATGAGGGAGTTACTTCCCCGGAAGACAATAATGTTTTGCGCCATTTCTTTAGCCAGGTAGTGATCAATTCGATACGTCTGCTCAGGGCGAAAGTAATGCCGTATATTCTCAACCAACTCCTGGGCGCTAGCTAAATCCACGCCAAATGGCTTCTCGAGCAGAAGCTTGGTATTTGGTTCGGCGGCTAGGCCGGATTGGCCAAGCAGGTTGATGATGGGCTGAGATATCTGTGGTGGCACCGAAAGGTAGAACAGCCGCTGGGCTGCTTCGCCCAGATCCGCCTCGATCCGCTTGAGCCGGTCCGCTAGCTGCTGGTAAGCTTGGGGGCTCGTTAAATCCATTTGGAGTAATTCAGCCTCGAGCGAAGCATCTAGTGAGTCGGCGCTGACGGCTCGCCGCGACACGCCGAGCAGGCGAAACTTAGCCGGCAAGGCACCGGCCTTAGCGATCTGGCGCACGGCCGGCAAGAGTTTTCGCTTAGCGAGATCGCCGGTTATGCCAATGATGACGAGAATAGTGGGCTGATCATATTCCGCTTGAGACATGCCCTCATAATAGCAGACGCGGAGATGCTATAGCGAAGTTTGTCGCAGGCTTGGGTGTTACATCAGCGTCGGCTTCGTAGAAATAAACATTGGGAGATCTGGCCTTTGTGATACTTCCGTGGCTTGTAGTTGGCGAAAAAGCCGGCGACCGTCTTTGAGACAATGGCATCCATGCCCCACTATAGTCCATGCTCGGCGCGCCACCAATGTGAATAATTGCAAGCCACATAGGAATTTCCTGCACAAAAATCCCATTGACCCGCGCAGATCACGCTGGCATAATTCTTACGGTTACAAACTTGTAATGCTCATTTACAGCCTTGGCCGCAGGTGATGTTGTGTAAATATTTGCACTCCGCCCCCTGCGGCCAAAGTCCGTGGGTGCCTCATTAGAGGTGTATCTCCCGCAAGATAGTTGGAGGTTTTGGTGCAAACCAGGTTCAAGCGGTACCTGGCCAGCCTGGCGCTGGTCGGTGCCACGGCGCTGGTGGGACTCAGTCCCGTCCAAGCGTCAGCTGACACGCAAGCCCAAGCGCCGACTCCCGTTTCCGGCGTCCAGGCCAAGCCTGCTGTCGAGGCCGGCAGCAAGGATCGTGTCAGTCCCAAGGAGCAACCGCGCGGCGCCACGCAGCTCAAGGCTGTGGACGCTAACGGCAAGCTCGTGGGGGCTACGCCACGTGTTGGCAACGACTCCAGCGTGGACTTCTCCAGTGTGTACAACTACTGCCAGGGCAACCTGGTGTACACGCCGGTCCACAACTACAGCTCGGTCACGAAGTACTTCGAGGTCGTGCTCTACGAGGGCAGCACCAGCCGCACGTACTACACGTCGGTGGCTGCGGGTGGCACGGCGTACCCCTACTGGTACGGCGTCACCGGCACGTACTACGCGTACCTGTACGTCTGGAACGGCTCCAGCTACGCGTACGATCAGTACGAGACCAGCGCCAACAACTGCGCCGTCTCTGTCACCCTCAACACCAACTCCGGCTACACCGGCTACGTGTTGATGACGATCAAGAACACCGGCAACGCCTACGCCAGCGTGGAGAGCAACGAACTGGCTCCCTACCCCGGCAGCGGCACCTACACCGGACTGCACTGGGACTACCCGGCGGCCGGCGGGGGCACCATCTACCGCTACTACTACGTGGGCACTGGCCTCAAGTACGGCATCTTCGCGGATCTGTACGGTGCCAGCTTCTACACTCCGTGGTACTGGTACGGACAGCTGTAACACGCACTACAACTAAATAGTAACTAACCATTTTGCTCGTCTTGGTTTTGTGGCGCATGCAACAAAATCTGGAGGCGCAACGACAGAAGCCGGGCTACCCCGTCAAGAAACGGCGGGGTAGCCTCGGCTCCCAACCCTACATTAGCAAGCTCAACAACTTTGGGCAATATTAGTGTTACCAATTTCTAGAAGGAAGTGACACATTCGACTGCTTTAATCTGGAGGCGAGCTTCGCTATACTTACGAGCGTGAAGGCTCACCCATTAGTGCTGCGCGTAGCAGCCAAGGCTATCATCGAAGCTGAGCGCAGCATTCTGATTCTTAAGCCATCTGCCAATTCAAAATGGCACGTGCCAGGAGGTATTCGCGACGATATTAACGAGGCCATTGAGGAGACTGCTCATCGTGAAGTTCGGGAAGAAGCTGGCTTCGATCTTGTAGGGAGGTCAGGCCGAGTCTGCATGGCCGGCGAATGGACGGCGGTTGATAAAGGCGAGCGCGTTAAGATCATGGCGGTGTTCTTTCACTACCGGTTGTCAGCGCGGCCATCCGTTGTTCTAAGCCATGAGCATGTTGCATATGCCTGGGTCAATCGGCAGAATGTGGCCGATTACGATGTGACCCCGGAAGTACTGGAGATCGTCGCCAATATCCTGGACTAGGTGTGGCATTATGAACGACCTGCTTCACTAGAAACGAAGCCTTAGGCAAATCCAACGGGCGACTTCGGTCGCCCGTTTGTCTTTTGGTAGCTACTGAGTCACATGTCTCCGGCTCTTTACTTTGATCTGCACGCAACCGTAAAAGCTCGCCAGCCCACCTCGATTATTGGTTGGTCGGGCGTGTTGAGCGAGGGTAATTCATCGATTGTAAAGCTACCGCTTTCGATGATTTCCTCTCCGCTCGGCACCTCAAGATCCCGCTTAGTAGTTGCCCAATAGTACGTCATATAGCTTGTGGGAAATGGATAGTTCTTCCCTGTCTGCTGATGAGGTATTTTGGCCTGGGAAGTTATTTTTCTTACCGCAAAAAGTCCGAATTGGTCGATGTGAAAGCCGCCTTCTTCCAGCACTTCACGCCTCAGGGCTTCTTCTAGGGTTTCGTTGTCTTCAATATGGCCGCCAAGCATGCCCCAGCCTCGCTTGCTGCACGCAAGCACGATTTTATTGCCCACCACGGCCAAGCCCATTACCGCCGTGCAGAGTTCTTGTGGTGGCAAATCGGCCGCCTCGTACAGCTCCCATGCGATATCCTCGCCCCAGTTCCCAGCCTGAATAATGGCCTTGTTCGTAGTCGTCATAGCTCAAGGGTATCACATTGACTTTATCAGATAAGTATTGTATATATTATTTCATTCCTAGTGTTATACCTCACGCCCAGGGCGTATCGGCGGCATCCAGCCGCTCGGCTCTAGGAGCCAGGATGTACCTCGTTAACCTCACACCGCATGCACTTAATGTGTACCTTCCCAATGACACTGAGCGGGTTGGTCGAGTGCTGCGGGTGCGTGATGGTGCTCAGCCGGTGCTCACGGTTCCCTCGTCCGGGTTTGCCCGGGTCAAGGAAATCGTTACGCCGCAACAGCCCATTAGCGTAGAGGGTGTTGCGATTCCCGTTTTCGCTAAAGGGTTCGCGGCCGACATCGACGGACTGCCCAAGCCCGCTCAGGGAACAGGCTACGTCGTATCATTTATAACTGCGCAGGCGGCTGGGCCCCGGACGGATGTCTACTATCCGGGTGAAGCCGTCCGCAACGAAGCCGGCGACATCGTCGGTTCCGTGGGTCTCAGCCGCATTTAGTGCCACCCCGCAGAACAGTTGGACAGATCATATGATCTGACGGCGCAAGCCTTCCAGCTGCTCTGCGGGGCTTTCTACTACTGCGGGCCTGGGAGTCGCTCACCAGCTAAAAGCAGTAAGCGACTGTACTATGGGTGCGTTATTTCTTCAAAAAATTTACATAATGCCAAATAGCTGCAGGCCGACGACATGCTGCCGTCGGCCTGCGTTTTGCTAGCCGCGAATCAGCTCAAAATTACCCTGATCGCCCAAGATAATATCGCTGTTGCTCCGTTTGTGAATGGGAAATTTCCCGCCCTTAGGTAAGGCTGGTACGTTGCTCCGGTCAACAAACAATGTTGGCCGGCCACTGCTCATGGCCACATGAAAAGTGGCTGAGCTAGACGCTGTGGTGTCTTGTGAAGTGTAGTTGATCTCGTTCCATGTGCCGGTGAAATCATCCTTAATGACGATCTTCTTGTCGGTGCCGGCGCCACCACCACCGTCCACCCAGGAACCGCGCAGCCACTTAAGCTGCTCGCTGGGCTTGCTTACGCTGATAACCACCTTGGTGAGGCTGTCACCGCCAGTGATGGCGCCGTACACGCCAGCCGTTGCGGCATCCACAAACTCCGGCAGAATACGCGTCTCCTTGGCGAACGCTTTGAGTAGCTCGATGCCGGCGAACTTCTCGGCCAACGCCGGCGTGATGCAAGCCTTGGCAATCTCGCCAATTCGCGCCGGAATATCGCCCAACGACAGATTGGCCACCTTCACGACGCTGACGTACAAGCAGTTATAGAGGTCAACCATGCCGCCAATTTGTGCCGCCACCACATAGCCCTCAGGCATAAACACTGAAAACAAGGCGGTCGCGACATCAACCACGAATCCGGTGGCCGAAAACTGACCGGTCACCTTGAACTCAGCCGGCGCAGTCTCGCCCAACTGAAACTTGGCCACATCCAGCCCAGATGCCAGAGCCACATTCCGGCCAAACAGCTCAATGAGCTTGTTGCGGGCTGCCGAGGGCAGATCGAGCTCAGTCGGGTACGTCATGGCCGTCACGCCGGCGCTAGCATCGGTGGTGTACATCATCGGAAACGACCAGCCGTTTTTGATAAGCAGTTGGCTATTGCCATTCTGCTCAATCATGCATGCGCCGGCCTTGCCGGGGGTTTTGGCGGTTACCTCCACCTCATACTCCTTGCTCGGCTCCTTCTCGCAGGCTTCCATCTTCTCCGGTGCAAAGCTGCCCATAGCGTTGAGCGCAAACGCTCGCAGCCACTCACCCACCGCGTGCGCTAACAGATGCAATGGGCTGTCTGTGGCGGCATCCGTTGTCACCTGAACGGCCTGAGCGTGACTAACGTTAACCGTATGCGTACCCGGCAGCACCTCCACCGCACGATACTCGCTAAAGTGCGGTGCGTCGGCCACAAGCGTGTCGCCCTGTACCGTCGTTTCAAGCGGTACCCAGGCCTGGTAGTTGGTATTGAATACCTCAATGCCGGCATTGTAGATGCTAAGCTGCGGCTTGCCGCTGGCATCGGTGCGGCTCAGCGGCACATCCTTGGGCGCTTTGAGCTTAACTTGCACCTTGCTACTAGGTGCGTTTTTGTCCACGGCCGCTAGTGCTGCCTCGGCGCCGGCCACGTTTAGCGGGTGGTCGGGCACAATGTCGACCGGCGGCACAATTACCTTCATGGCCGCCATGATCGGTGCTTCTTTGGCCTGCACGCTGGATGGCTTGAAGGCGACAGTAGTATCTTGTGACACGCCACCAGGGGCCACCGCCACGCCCACGGAGTGGTCATCACTCCAGACCTCGCCGCCTTGGGCACCAATCATCGCCGAGCTTTCATGCGGCCAGAGCTGGTAAGCCGTAAAACTGCCCAATACGAGCATTGCAACCACGGCAATGGCGAGCGCTAGCGTCCGACGCTTTCTTGCGATTTTCACGCGTTCTCCAGGTAGACTTACAGGGGGCAAAACAAATACGCCGCTGCCGGCGCACATGTTTCGTACCGATTATACGCTCAAAATGGGTGTTTTTTAAATACGGTGCAGTGGTTGGTCATACTGTATAGTTGCAGGGTGGAAAGCAAAGAAACGCACCCGTTTGGTGTTGCGTGCCATGATGTAGAAGCTCTATGGCAACGAATGCTAATTTCTGATCTACGCCTATTGGACCCAAAGGAGGCACAGACTCAGGGCTGCGGGAAGCGCGAGGTTATTGTGCCCGGTGACATTTTCCGGCTGCTTACTGAGCAAGAGCTAGATGCTATTCTCGTTCCACCAAATACTCTCAACGCCATCAAATACGTCAAACTGCCCGCTAGTATTGGTGAGCGAGCGGTCGCTATCGACCAGTCTCCCAGCTATAAGCTAGATCCTCAAAGTGCGCCCATCGACTTTGGTGAGGGTGTTACTGGTCACGTCGGCGGTAGTCGCTATGACGAGGCTGACCTGGTAAATGTCTCCAAAGACGATGACGACTTGTTTGTCGGAAGTCACATCGATAACTTTCGGAGCGATCCTGGCAAACGCATAGCTGCTGTACTGAATCTGGGTCCAGGCAAGCGGTGGCACTATGTTGCGCCCAGCTTTACCCTCAGTGTCCTCGGCGCCGGACCAGGCCCAGCTTCGCGTAACGCCTATATGCGACAGCGCATTGAGCGCGGTGAGGAGGTGCTGGCCTACTGGTTCGGAATTGAGCCTCCATACCACGATCCAGATACGAACGAGACAGTGCTTGATGCGCTCGTGAACTCCCCCGTAGCAACTTGTTTACATGAGGGCTCCACCTTGGGTTCCCGGCAAGGATCCCATGTTGTCTTCATAGTTGCGATCACGGGCGAGGATACTTGGCGAAGTTTCGCCCCGTCGGTTTAACGAGAGGATAGCTTGTGTTTCGACCCCACACGCCGGGCGCTTATACTTATGCGCTCAAAAACAACGGGCTTGTACTCACTTACAACGAGCACGGCAACGTGATCGATGTGTGGCACCCCGACAACGTGGCCAATGCGCTAGAGCGCGACTACAATCAGTCGCCCACCTCCGCCGAGCTCACAGCTGACCAAGTGACAGAGATTGCGGAGGCGGTTGCTAGTCGCATCTCGGAACAGCTCAGCCCCAACCTGCGCCGCACTCCTTTTGACGCCGACTTCATGGCCGACGTCCAGCGTGATTTCTCGGATCGCGCCTTCAATCGAGTGGCCTATGGTGGCAAGCGAGCCGGGGCGTGGATCGAAAACCCCACTGAGCGCGGACTGCCCGTTTCGGCACTGGGTGTGCAGGCGCTCGGGGCGGTTTGCAACGAGCTCGACGAACAGCATCCCGCACAACGCGCGGACCGCGGGCACCGTATGCTGCTTGCGGCACTGCTCTTTGGCGAATTCGTCTTCCCGCCACAGCTAGACTAGCGACACTGTGCCGGCCTCGGAATTCCTGAGGCCGGCACGTTTACTTTTACGCCGTGGAAAACAACCACTCTCTTTCTGCTATTCAAATAGGATAAACTTCAAATATTATAGCGAACCATAAGGAGAACTAGAGCAATGACAAGCGGCACCAACAGCGATATTAGAGCCCTCCTTGATGTCGTGAGAGCGATGGCGCAGGAAGGCCTGTCCTACTCCAAGAGTGAATATGACCTTGCTCGGTACGAAAAGCTTATGGAAGTTGCTCGTAAAGAATATTCGGAGATAACCGGTCTCTCTCCCGAGGAGCTTAAGACGACGTTTCTCAAAGAGCAAGGAAGTATCACTCCTAAAGTCGGGGTGGATACAGCAGTTATCAGTGATAAGAATGAAATCCTAGTGCTTAAGCGTAGCGATAACGGCCTGTGGGGCGTGCCAGGGGGCTGGTCTGATGTCGACGAGGCGCCGTTTGAGACCGCTATACGGGAAACGCGCGAGGAAGCTCGCATCAATGTTGAGCCCACCGGCTATATCGGCATAGCCTGCAAGACGCCGCGTACATTCCAGAGCTGGGCCCCTGGCTGGGTGAGTCAGGTGAATATTTGCGTCGCCGTTAAACCCGTTGCTTCTGATGTGAAGGTTACCTTAAGTCACGAGCACACCGAGTACAAATGGATCAGTGATACCGCGCAAATCAATAACTGGAACGCGGCGCACAAGCCACTAGTAGAGCGGGCTCTGATGGCGTATCGCGAGCAGACGATTATTCCGCATATTGGTAATCATCGCGCCGGAATCGTGTAAAATGAAGGTTATGAAATGGCTCTATCGATTTTTGTGGCGGCAAGTAAAATATTGTCTCGGGGTTGGCGGTTTGCTGGCCGGTGGTTACATAGCGCTGGAGTACTTTCATCAGTTTTGGGTCGGCAGCGTTATGTTCTTCATTGCCGTCATTGTGGCCGTGGCGTGGTTGTTAAGTTTCTTCAATTCCGAAACCTGGACTAACCACAGCTACGATGATCGCTCCAGAAAGCACCGCGAGAGCCCCCACGAGGCCCAGCGGCGGGAGTTCGAGGAAGACATGAATCGCCACCAGCGCGAAGAAGAAGACCGGCATTCGTAGTCTCTGACGGACAGAGGCTGTCATTTTCAACCAATATGACCACGCATTTGGCGTGGTCATACTTATACATAACTTCCGGCTGGGAGCCCCACCGAGACGAGCTCACCAATTTGGCGAATCTCGCCCCGGCAGGGCAGTCAAAAAGAAAGCAGCGCCTTACGGTGTGGGGTCGGGGGCGATCTCCGTAGTGAAGGTCAGCCGTTGATCGTTGAACCACAAAGTGCCAACGAGCTTGCCGTCCTGCAGCTGGGCCCTCTCAATCTCCACGCCGTGGTTATGTCCACTGGGTCGGAGACCTTCAGCGTGGGCCAGCTGGGCCATTATGGTGTGGCCAACCCGGTCCGCCTGCCCGGCCAAGATCAGGAGCAGGTTGTTTCGGATGAGCCTACCCACGGTATCGCTCAGACGCCGGAACAAGAGCGAGCTATTGGATCTGCTCGTCCCGGGGGCAGCGGTCCAGTCAACGGGGACGTTCTGGCTGGCGTCGGGCGCTTCGGTCACGACGAACTCCTAGCTTGCAGTGTGTCTTTTGACTAACATATATCAACACAAGAACAAGGGCATCACAATGGGCGGCCGGCTTAAATTGCCATATAGTATTGCCATATAGTTCTGCATGCTCTTGCGCTTTCAGCACAATAATGCACAAGGCAGTCTCGTCATAGCCCTGCTTACCGGTCAGCTTGTGACTATAACACAACCTAAATTAAGCTTTACTCCCGCCAAAAATATGGAGACTTGATGAACACACGCATAAACTACCAAACCCTCACATTTAGTACGGCGTACGGCTGTCCATCGAAGTCGGCGTCATTGCTCAAGACCCAGCCCATTTTGCCGCTGGAGGTTTTAAAACAGGCGCGGGTGGCTTTGGTGGGTAAAATTTGCGAATGCGGCTCGCGCTGCGCGGTCAGGCTCTTGGTGCAGCGACTGTGAATCTCGCTATCCGGGCCTTCGGTGTCGGTGTAAAACGAGCCGCCATTAACTTCGATATAGCCAAACTTACTCATAAACAGGTCGATGTTACCGTTGGGCCCGTCGGCGTCGGTGACGTCACTTTGGGCATGCACGCCGGCGTCGAGATCAATTCCCGTGTAGGGCGTCAGCCGAAACTGAAAAGCGGTATTAGTGGTGTTGGCCGGGGTGGGGCTTGAAGTCGGGCTACTGGCACCTGGGCTAGGCGTGTTGCCGCCAACGGTCGGTAACCCTCGCGCCTGCAGCGACAACGCCCCCGCTACGCATCCGGCCGTTATGCAAACGATGGCCAGGAGTACACGAAAACCAACAGGTCTACCCCACTGGCGCAGTAGCAAGTACAGGCCAACCGCAATGCCGGCCACGGCCGCGATCTGCACAAACACCGCCAGATCTTTGTTAAAAATGAGCGCTGCCACAGCTGTAATGTCGGCTGCTACGCCCAGCACGGTCATAAAGTTGCCAGCTCGCTTCTTGGCGCGGGTATTTAGCTGAGTGGCGGCATCGTGGCTCATGATGCTCAGTGTACTAATTATTGAGGCGAAAATAAAACTTGGACCAGTATTCGATGATGTTTGCCGGCTACAGCTCAGGATCGCCGACATCAAACGCAAAATAATAAAAAGAAGCCCAGGGTGAGCAAAGGCTGCAATGCCCCCACTCGCCCTGGGATATGTTACAAATGATCCTGGTCAGCGGCTGGTATTAGCCATGACCGCCGCTATCACCATGTCCGCCGTCACCATGGCCGCCATCGCCACTATCACCGTGACCGTCACCACCCCAATCGGACAGATCCAGGCTGCCAATAGCCTCCACCGCATCTTGGGCGTCCAAGATGCGGTCACCTTGCTCATCGAGCCATGCGATGTAGCTAAACCGCTCTGGTGGCGTGGGTTCAAAACCAGATCCATCAGCCAGTTTCCGCTGATTTAGGGCGGTTTCAATCACCCACAGGAGCTCCGGGATGCAGCTGGCCTCGTTTGGCCAGTCATGCCCGGCCCACCACGACGGCGGTTCCGGCGTCACGTGCTTGAGGCTTTCTGGCCGCCGAAACCGGTACCACAAAATTTCGTAGGGGAGTGGGATGTCGCCCGTGATAAGCCCTGTTGGCAATCCGCCAGCCACCAGGTGAGTCCGCAGCTCTTTTAGTTTTTCTACGGCACGATCGCTCTCGAGCGTACGGTTCACCCGGCGGTATTTTAGCCTGTCTGTTACAAGTGCCGAAAAGAAGGCATTTACCACGACCGCAATGATGGCTGTGAGCGCCACAAAGCCAAAACTCCGCGACGACACAGCCACAATCACCAGGGCAGCCACACAGGAGAGGTTAAATCCACGGCGGAGTTTTCGGTAGAGATCCTGTGGCTTACGACTTGTGATGAGCCCGTCTTGGAGCAGGCGTTCACGCGTAGCCGCCATAATAGTCTGCGCCACCGGCAGCTGGTGACCATGGCGCAGGTACATGGCCGTACCCACTTTAGCTCCCGCACCAAACAGCGCCTCCAGAAGCATTACTTGTTCTGGGCACAAGTCATCCATCGGCTTATCTGTACGTACGAGCAGCACACTCTGGTAGCAGTCATCGTCCGGCGCGATGGTGAGATGGCCGTCTATCGCTAGCTCAACCACCGCGGCCGTAGCCGCCCTCCCAGCCTGCCGCAAACTGCCGTCAAGCAGAGTATGCACGCGAATCACAGAGCTAGTGGCTTCAGATGACAAAGTGCACCTCACCCTTACGCTGGTCGATTCGGGTAACGACGGCTGGATCACATACATCGACCGCCGCGCGATACTGAGCCTTGGGGCTCCCGCCCTTTCCACGCGAAGGCATGTATTTGAGCAACGGCGGAAGCACTCTATGTCCCGCTTCGCCAATCATACGTGGCGGCTTTAAGCGGAGTAGGAAGCCACCATCGGCTGCGGGTGTCGCACAGAGCAGCTCTTGGCGTCTGGCGACGCCCGCCCCTGCTAACCCAATGTAGAACTCCGCCGAGGCCATATCGTTACCCACGGCCGTTACGCACATAAATTCGCGTGGTGCATATGAGCTCGTACCGGCCATCACTACTCGGCGTGGCTTGCTCGCTACACCTATACTTGCATCGGACCGCACTATGTCGAAGTGGGCCGGATTGAGCGACGGTGAAAGCTCAGTGCGATATTGCTTCGTGATGGGGCTTGCTTGCCAGCTGTATAGTGCTGGTCCCCAAGGGGTGTAGCTGATGCCGTCCACGAGGCGCCACTCAAACACGCCGGCCGCCGTGGTGAGCCGTTGCCAGCGGGCGTCTTGAATACGTATACCGTCCAGGTAGTTTTCGTCGGTAAATTGTGCCCTCAAGAGCGGGGCGGTGTCACCGTCGCGGAGCACCACGAGCTGGCCGCCGCGCAGCGAAGTGCCACCTCTTGGGTCAGTTTGATTGACAGCTGGAACCATCACGAGCACAAGATCACTCGCCGTTACATAACCCAGGTAGGCTATTTTTTGCGCAGACCGTTCAACCACGTGCTCTCCATTAGTAGTTACGACAGCTAGACAACTTGTACATCGTAAATGAATGCAGGAAAAAAATAAAATCAAAAGAACGTGACTCGTGACAGCACCTCGGCGATACAACGCCTCCTTGCGTAGCTTTACTGCCGACCTAGCACGTGCCGCAAATACTCCTCCTTATTAAGAGGATTATAGTCAGTCCTGGTCCGACTCGGCACTGAACCTTGCACTATCCGATACCCTCCATATGTAGTGACGAATACCCCTTCGCCTCGCGTCAGATGCGGCACTTCCCGCTCCAGCTCAAAAACGTTGCGCACTGGGATGCTACCCCTGACAGAAGCGGTGCCCCTTCCGGGCTGCATAATTTGCTCTGGAATAGCTTCCGCCAGGGCAAGCCGCTTTAGTACTCCTGGCAACGATATGTCCGGTGCTTCAAGCTCAAATTGGCTCACGGGTTCGTATACTTGTGTGCCGGCTTCTTGTAGCGCCTTCATTACGAGCAATGGTACGAGGCGGCGAAAGTCGGTGCCTGTGCTCATCGCCGACTCATAGCCGGCTGTCGTAACCTCGACAATAGCATCAGCCACCTCCCAGCCGCGTAAACCTTGCTTAAGTGTCTCTAGGACCACCTCTTCAACAATCTTCATATACGATATAGGAATTCTGCCCACTCCGGCATTGGCGATAAATGTAATGCCACTCTCCGGCTCACCAGACCGCACCTTAAGCCCTAGCGTTGCCACAAACGGGTTGCCAGGCGCAAACTTGTGCTCATAAGCAGCTCCCTCTCCGCTCGGCCGCTCGATATAGATGGTCTGGACTTTCTCAAACCGCACCACTAGCCCATAATCAGCCCGCAGTGTCTCGGCCAGAATTTCCTGTTGCACCTCACCATAGAGGCGAACAAACAAAGAGCCCTGCGGGTCTTGGTGCACTTCCAAAAGCGGGTCCTGCTCGCTTACCAATTGTAGGGCGCGAAACAGCTTGGGACGGTCTCGCTCATCCTCAACCCGCAGCCCGATTTGCAGACTAGGGCGCCCTATAGTAGCTTCTTGCAGGCGAAGTGGTGGGCTGCCGATATAGTCATTAATGTGACAGTCGCTCAGCCCCCATACTTTTACAATATCGCCAGCTTCGGCCGCCGTGACCGGCACTGTTTTACCTTGCCTAAACTGCTCGATAGCGGTTATTTTCGCAGGCGGCGATTCGAGCAAGCCGGTACGCAAGTGGCCTCCGTATAGCCGGACATAGGTTATCTTTTCATTCCGCCGGCCCCGCTCTAGCTTAAAAATTCGTCCTGATAATGTACTGTTATCGGCGTTCGGTGCCGCATATGAGGGCAGTACTCGGACCAGCTCAGGGATACCTACGCCAGTCACGGCCGAGCCGAAGACCGTAAGATACATTTGCTCATCACGGGCATGCTCCACCAACTCAAACACCTCTGGGCTTAGGCTCGTAGTGGCGTTGCGGCTACCCGCATCAACCACTGAGTTGGCCGTCATAAGCTTAATCGAGAATCGTTGCTCGATGTCTTCGATAAGCTCCCGGGTGCGAGCGCCCATGCGGTCAACTTTATTCACGAAGATGATCGTTGGAATATGTAGTTTTTGCAGCGCACACATCAAAATACGAGTCTGCGGCTGCACACCCTCGACTGCTGAAACTACCAGAATAGCTGCATCGAGTATGCCAAGTGACCTCTCGACCTCAGCGATGAAGTCGGGGTGCCCCGGCGTGTCGATTATATTTACTTTTAACTCATCAATGTCGAAGGATACGACGGCGGCCTTTATGGTAATACCACGCTGCCGTTCCAGCGTCATTGAGTCAGTTTGTGTGTTGCCTTTATCGACGCTGCCAAGCGTCTTTATGACGCCGGCGTTATAGAGCAGTCGTTCGGTAAGGCTGGTCTTTCCGGCGTCCACATGAGCGAGGATGCCAAGATTTAGAATCTTCATACGACAAAGAAATTCCTGTGATTTGAGGAGTAATAGGGTTGAGGAATTGATTGTGTCGCCGCATGAATGAGCCTCGCGATTACATTAGTTTATATTATTATAGCATAAATACTTTGATGAGCAAGATTGCAACTAAAAAATGGCTCCGCAGAGCCATAAATATCTCCTGGCAGAGTTCGTAGACAACTACCGGACTTTAGCCATCAGGTGTCCGCCAGTATCCTCATACTGTCTTGAGTATTTGAAAGTCAACGAAGTATGCGGTACTGCAAGTGCGTTGCTGTTGGGGTGGCCTGCGCTCCTACGCGTTCAAGCTTGATGGCGGAGGTCAAACTCCCGAACAAAGGAGTCCCTCCACCAACCAGGACGGGCATCACATGAAGGTGAAGCTCGTCAACGAGGCCAAGTGGGAGTGCTTGCTGCATGATGGTAGCGCCGAAGAGGTGGACATCCTTGTCACCAGCGGCCTGTTGGGCTTTCTGAATAGTATCAGCCACACCACCCGAAACGAATGTGAACACGACAGGGTAGGACTGTGTTGGCAAGTGGTGCGTTAGAACGAATACGGGGACATCACCCATCGGTCCGGCTTCTCCCCATCCGCCGTCTCCTTCATTCTTCTCAAACGATTTTCGCCCCATGACAATTGCGCCAACAGTGCCGACTATACTCTCGAGAACAGCGTGGTCTTCGTCCGATGCTGTGGAACGAAGCCACGCGTGCAAATCTTGAGCTCCATCACCAAACGGATTCTCACGACTGTCGTTCGGGCCGGTGACGTAACCGTCGAGTGATGCGGACATATCGCAGATAATGCGTCCCATAGTTAACCCCTTGGTTAATTATTATATCCCTAATCATAGCTGATGCATGCCTAAAAAACAAATAGATTGAGTTGCGTTTACTAAAAAAAACGGCCTGCATCTGGAACTGTCGACTAAAGAACCGCAATTAACAGCCACGATCATAGCGCCAAAAAGAATAGTGGCCCGTAGCCGCACTCGCGATGAGTGTAGCTACGGGCCTGGTTGAGACTCTTACTCGGGGCAATCCGTGCCCGATGGGTGGCAGGTGCTGCAGAAAACACAGCGCTCCACAGCATCGAAGTCGAAGGCCGGCTCGTCATCCGGGATGAGCTCGTCGAGCTCTTCCAAGAAACGTTTGACCCAGCGACTCAGTGCGGCACGGTCCACTTCTTCTTGCATGACACCCTCCGGTGCTCGCTGATCAGGCTTTTTGCCCGATCGACTGAAGAACCCATGCAACGCATGGATCCGACAGTATGGCGAACGCCAGTCAATGCCGAAAATATGCGTCAACAATGAGTGTATATATTATAACAGAAATAGCTATAAAGCGCAAACATATGATGCAAAAGTTTGAATAAATACGCAAAATCGCGCCCGAAGACGCGATTTTGACAGACATTAACTTCATAGCAGGGAATACTGGAAGCGTTGGAAACCCCTTGCTCCAGAACTTCATACTTGTTGGCCGGAAGTTAGAAAAGCTTGGTTTTATGTACTTCGCAGGCAAAGTGATGGTCGTCAAACCCTCGAGTCGCCGCTCACCGACCGATGCTGACGTGGCCGATGGGGCCTGCGTTCCGAAGCGACCCACGGTCGCAACCTGATCAGTCGACGGGTTACTGGTTGAAGAACGTCTTCAGTACCCGGGCCATGACTTCGGGGCCGACGACGTGATTCTGCCCGTCGAGCGTCTGTCGTTCGGTGTGGGGGACAGCAGCGGTTATCGCTTTCGCGGCGCGGTCGAAGAAGTCGGTCGGAAGGGCTGCCATTTGGGGCGCGGTGATCGGACCCTCGGTGATCACCAGGACCGGCTGAGTGATGCGGGCAAGTCGATCCGTGGGGATCTCGTAGCCATTGAGGACCTCAGCGTCCTTGACGAGCGTGTGGGCGAGCTCGACGGACGCGGCCCAGAGCGGGTGCTTTTTGTCAGCCGCGAGGTCCGCGTCGGGTCCGCCGGTAAGCTTCATGAACAGTTCCAGCATCTCCTCGTCCCGCCCGGCTTTATTTGCCTTGTCGGTGTCCGCGAGATACTGTTTGAACCTCGGCCACTGGTCGTCCCCGATCACGTACGGCGTATCCCAGATCGCGATCTTGTCGACCGCCGAACCTGCCGCCGCTGCCTCCAGCACGAGGGCGCCGCCAGATGAGGCGCCGTACAAGTGAGCTGAGCCACCGGCTGCCGCAATCAGCGCGTCGAGGTCTTCCAGCTCCCGCGCCAGGGAGTATGGCGGTGTATTGCCACTGGCACCTCGGCCACGTCGTGCGTAATTGTAGACCGTGAAATCGTTGGCAAGGACCTCGGCTAGCGGCGCGTTTTCAGTGCCGTCGTCTAGGGTGCCGCCGACGAGGATCACCGCCGGGCCAGTGCCTTTCCGATCGTAGGCGATCTTCGTACCATCGGCGGACGTCACACGAAGTGTCATCTCGTTCATTGCTTCTCTCCATTTCTCGATGCGTGGTCGTCACCGTCCGATTCAAAAGGTGCGCTGCAATCGTAATTAGTGCCACTCTTTGGCAGGCTGGTTAAAAGAATCTTCATATTTTTATAGTAACAGACCAAGGAAAATAGAATGATCAAACTTTTTCGTAGCAAAAAAGCCTACAATTACCCCTGTAGACTTTCAATAATTTCATGGCAGGGGCACGTGGAATCGAACCACGATCCTAGGTTTTGGAGACCGCATTATAAAAATTTGCGCGATCTGAAATTGAATAATTTCTTGGCAGGGGTGGTGGTCCGTAGTCCAAACTTTGGATGACGAAGAACGTGAAGATTTCGAGATTGATGAGTCTCGTGAGATACTCGACGGCTAGGCGCTGTCTTGATCGCGGGCTGCCTTGAGCGCTTTTGCCCACCAGCTTAGCTCATTCACAAGGGGTACGAGGCGCTCATTGAGATGGCCATGAAGGATTTGCCCATCTTCATCTAGGTAATCAAGAACATTGGCTATATGGAGAGCTTCACGCATTGGCGCCATTTGCAGTTCAATAACATTTTGCCGCAACTGCTCCACGCCACGAATACCCCCGGCCGCACCGGGTGCGTAGCTAATAAATGCTACAGGTTTTTTGGACCACTCGTGATAGAGCCAGTCCAGCGCATTCTTTAGAACAGCCGATGTGCCGTGGTTATATTCGGGAGTAATGATGATGAAAGCATCTTTCTCGGCGACTTTAGCGGACCAGCGTTTTGCAACATCGTTTGTGTATTCGCCATTAAGTCCTTCGGGAGAATTGGACTCATTGAAGAATGGCAATGGGTAATCGTTGAGGTCAAGCAGTTCCGCTTCAAAGTCTTTGTACTGGCCAAGCTGCGGCACAAGCCACTTTGCCACGCGCCCACCGCGCCTAATTTCGCGAATACTGCCAAGAATGACACCTAGTTTCATGGGGAGATCATACCATATGCAAGTCACAAAAGTTTGGACGGTGAGCAGTTTGAGAAAATTGACGCGCGCGAAGCTCGTACTTTAATTAATGAATCGGTTATTTGCTGCGAATCTCAATGTGTTGGATTTTGTCGTCATGGACGATGACATATTCGATGCCAGAGCTTTCAATTTTTTCGCTGCTTGGCGTTTCGGCAATGAAGTTATAGTCAAACTTAATAATCCCGGGCTTTACTTCTTCGACCGCGTTAACCTGCCAGTGTAAAGAGTGAAACTTGCCATGAAAGGTCTTCTGCATTTTCAGGATTTCATCCTTACCCAAATAGAGGCCTGTTGTTTGAGAACTATAAGTTGTACTGTCGGTAAAAAGCGACGCAATGCCGATAAAGTCGCTTTTATTAGAAAGATCAAAGTAATGTTGGGCAATTTCGAGATTCGCATTGCTTCACTATAACAAAAGACGCCCGTGCGAGCGTCGTTTGCTTGACAAATTGTCATATTATTTCCTGGCAGGGGTGGCAGGACTCGAACCCACGGCACGCGGTTTTGGAGACCGCTGCTCTACCAACTGAGCTACACCCCTACATTGTAATAACCGGTTTATTATACCCGAGAATGCCGGTTTTAGTCGAGAAGCAGCACCACCGGCCTACTTGGCTGCCTTAATCGCCTTAAAGTTATTGAGAAGATCCATATAGGCAGGCTTGGGTTTGCCATCAAAACGGCGAAGCCCAAAACCGCCGTTATTCTTGACTTGGGGCAGGTACTTGTCACTATCGGCGTAGATGAACATTGGACCCACATTGGGCTTGCTATACCAGCTCTTAACGGCGGCGGCCACCAAACGTGCCTGAGTCGCTTCATTGACATGGTCGGGCCGAGCCCAGGCCGATGGCTTAAGGCCGGCCGGTGTTACCCCCACCGTGGGAGCGCCATACTCTGTAGCCCACAGCTTAAGATCGGTGCGATGAGCTGCGCCGATGATGGCGCTCAGGTTGTACTTGCCGCCGTGGTCGACGGTGTAGAACGCGTTCCAGAGCGCGGCCTGCTCGGGTGGAGCCGGCCAGCTGTAGGGATGAATGCCTATGGCTGTAACCCCGCCCCGCGTGAGATGCGGCAACATGTCGCGCAAGAAATCGCTTTGGCGCATGCCGCGGGCCGGCGTTGGCTCGTACATGGGCGACAGGCCGCCTGTAATCACCGCTATGTGGGGATCCACTGCATGGATAGCATTGGCGGCGCGAGTAGCAAGCCTGGCATACGACACCGGATTCACCACCAGATGGCCGGCCTTGTCCGCTTCGCGCCAGTAGCTCAGCAAGTTAGGTTCATTCCAGATCTCCCAGCCATAGACCGCGTGCAAGCGATACCGGTATGCCACCGTCTTGGCGAACACCGCAAACCTATGGGCATCGGCCGGCGCGCACTTTTGGCCAGCATGCTCATCGTTGCCAACCAGCGCGCTGCAGCGAGCGTCACGAGCCCACTTGGGGGTGTAGGTGAGTATGCCTAGCACTTTGAGCCCAGCGTGCTCGGCTGCCATCACCACTTTGTCATACACCTTAAAATTGTAGGTTCTGGCATTCTTGGCCTGGATGATAGACCAGCTAAAATCCACTCGAATCCACGTGGCACCAAGATGTTTAATGTCTTGAAGCCGCTGCTTTAAGGCAGTCGGTTTCATATTGAGCAACGATGCACCCGTCATAATGCCAAGCTCAGGACCGCGCGCCGCAGCGGCCGGCGGTGTAGGTAGCAGACTCAGGAAAAGGCTCCCGATCATGAATGATCGAGCCACAGTGACAAATTTGTTACGCATACAATCTGTATTATACAAATCTCAACGCAAAATGCTAATAGCTACTCGCGGGTTAGATCGTGCACAAACAAGCTTAGGGCCGCAAGGATAAAACACAGCACACCAAACGTGTCCTCCCTTGGGTAAGGTAGGAAGTGCGTCAGCGGCCAGGATAACGACTGCGGGTGGAACCAGGCGTTACCAGCAATGTAGATGAACCCCAGCGCCCCGCTAGCAGATCCTGCCAGAGCGGCGGCGTGGAGAAGACGACGAGTAGTCATGTATTTGAGTATATCAAAGGTTTTGCGGCGCCCGATGGGCTTATCTTATGATTTCTCGCTCTATCAAGCACTATGTGTATTAATGAAAAAATTTCTCTCAAAAAACTCTCAGTTTTGTGCATCAACGCTATGACCTTTCCTAGAGCCATACCTCACACTACATAAGTGTTACAAATATGTAACCAAAATTATTCAACTGCGTGGGAGGTGCCTTATCACTATTTAAAAACACGCCAAAAACTTCATCACAACTATATAAACCAGTAAACAGGAGTGGTTTTATGAAAAAACGACTACTTGCAGTGCTCCTCTCAACCGTCTTCATGGCTGTTGGAACAGGCGCAGCCACAGTTTCGGCCGCGACTACGCCCCAGACCGATGTCACAGGTGTAATAACTTCCAAGGGCAACCCGGTAGCGGGCGCTACCGTAACGGTCGTATGTGGCACCAAGACCCTGACCGATACTACCAACGCCCAGGGCTCGTACCTCGTAGTGTTTAAGTCTGCGGACTGTCCGTTTGGTTCTACCGTGAAGGTAACAGCCAAGAAAGGCTCGCAGATGGGCAGCTCATCGGGAACCGTACAGGGCATAACGACCAAGCTTAATGTCGCTATCGTGAATGTTTCTATCCCTGAGTTTGGTATGTTCGCTGGCCTCCTGGCCTCGGGCCTGGGTGTCGGTGCGATTATGTACACGCGCCGCCGTCAAATCGTTATGACGCCGCGAGCCTAATATCGCTTCCGTGGCAAAACGTTCCGCCAAAGCTACCTCCCCGCTATGGAAGCGGGTGGTAGCTTTTTTGGCCCTGTTTGTGCTGCTGTCGGGCTTGGTTGGACCGCGCATTATTAGCGGCAGCCTTTTGTCTGATGGCGGCTTCTGGATCTACGGCAGCCTGGGCAAGGCTACAGTGTTCGGCGTTATCGCCTTTGGACTTCTCGTGTGGCACCGGGCACCGGCGCTCAAGCTGCAGCCCTGGCGGCTGACATCTGGTACGTGGCTGGCGGCGGCATTGCTAACCTATGCCGCCGCCTGGGCCGCCGTCACGCGCCTCTTGGCCGGCGAGCGCACCACCAGCTATCTCGTGGTCGCGCACGCCGGCCTGGTGGGCACCGTAGGGCTGCTAGCCATAGGCTGCCTTGGCTGGCAAAACTTGCAGCAGCTGTATGGCGCCTATCGCCGCCAGCTCGGCCAAGCTCTCGGCATCGCGGCAGCCTTCTACGTGTTTCTCACGGCGGTATACGCACTCTGGCAGCCGCTGGCCGGTATCGTATTATACGGCACGCAGATGCTGCTGGGCGCAAGCGGCATTGAATCCCAAATTGTGCCTCCATTTACACTGCTGTTTGATAAGTTTGGCGTTACTATCGCGCAGACCTGTTCCGGCATAGAGTCTATCGCCCTCTTTAGCGGTCTCTACGCGGTTGTGGGACTGCTCGACTGGCAACGGCTCAACAAGCGCCGCTACCTGCTCATGTTCCCTCTTGCGCTTACACTGCTGTTTGGGCTCAATATTGTTCGGGTTTACCTGCTTATTTTGGCCGGTTATTTTATTAATCCAGCTATCGCCTTTAGCCTGTTTCATACCTACGCCGGCATGGTGTTTTTTATTCTCTATAGTGTGGCGTTTTGGCTGTTGGCCTATGGCTACCTCATTACTAAATCACCCAAGGAAGATCAAAAATGAAATTATGCCTGCGATTAGGGCTGGCGGCGTTGGCGCTCATATGCGTGGTCCCACGATCAACACAGGCTAGCGCCGCATCAGACATTCGTTTTGTCGGCACGGTTACATACCAAGGCCAACCAACGGAAGGTGTTCGGGTATATGTAAACTGCCCACAAGCCGGCGATTACGCCAAGAGCCCAACGGATACGCAGGGCAACTACGAAATGACACTCCCCGCTGTTTCCTGCCCAATAGGAGCCGACGTAAAAGTCTGGGTAATATCCGACAAACTCCACCTGAGCGGTTGGACGTTCAGCAAAATTACCGGAGCCACTACTCGGGTTGATGTCGAACTGCGCAACCTAGCCCCACAGGTGCCAGAGTATGGCTGGCTGGCCGGCGCCCTGGCTACTGGGGCGGGAGTGAGCGTGGTGATGTATACGCGCCGACGGTACATGCGACCATGATGGCAGCACCACCCAAAAACATCATCATTTCCCATGTATACTCAAGCGACAATAAGGGCGACGCCGCTCTCACGAGTGTGCTCATAAGTGACCTTCGGCGCAAATTCCCTGAGGCTGCTCTAACCATCCTACGGCTCGAGGCGGTTAAGCCTCTCGAGTATTTTGAGGGCGTTCCCGAGCGGCCGAGTTTTATGTACCACGCGCTCAACAAGTATCAAAATCCGCTCGCTAAACTCGCCTACACTGCCTACATGGTAGGCGCCACGCTCAGCTGGGCTGGAGTGCGGCGAGTTACGGGCTGGCGACTGCACTTACCCAGGCATCTGCGCCGGATCGTCCAGCTTTACGACCAGGCGGACCTGATAGTGCCCGTGGGCGGTGGCTACATGCGCAGCCGCCGCGGCCTCGCCAACCGGATGAATGTTCCGCTGCTGCTGCACCCGCTGGTGTTTGGACACCTGCTCGGCAAACCCACCGTCTTGTACTCACAATCCGTGGGGCCGTTTCAGAATCGGTTTGAGAAGTGGCTGGTGGCAGTGGTGTTGCGGCGTATGACGCTCATCTTGGTGCGCGAAGACACGTCATTGGAGCTCTTAGCGCAGCTTGGCGTGAGCTGTAATGTAGCACGAGCGGTGGATTCCGGGTTTCTTTTGCGCCACGATGTCGATATGAACGTCCGCGATACCTACCACATCCCACCGAGCCGACTACTCGTGGGGGTAACGGTGCGGTCCTGGCTGGCCGGTGAGGCCCAGGTTAAATACGAACAGGCCGTAGCCGAGGCGCTCGATAACCTCATCGAAACCTCAAACGCATACGTGTTGTTTATTCCGCAGGTTACGGCCACCAAGGGCGACGATGACCGAATAGTCAGCCGACGGGTACATCGGCTAATGCACCACGCCGATGCCGCTACCGTCATCGAAGATGACCCAAGCCACCATCGCATCAAGGCTATGTATGACAGCCTGAACGTGCTTCTAGGCACGCGGTTTCATTCGGTTATTTTCTCACTGACCTCATATGTGCCGGTGGTGGCCATTGAGTACGAGCACAAAACGAGCGGCATCATGCATGATCTTGAGCTTGACGAGTGGGTAATAAAAATTGAAGACGTCACAGCGGATAAGCTTGCGCGGCTGCTACACAAGCTGGTTCGTGAGCAGCCGCGCTATCGTGTGCACCTGCGTAAGCACTTGCCGACGTATATACACCGAGCCGAACAGACAGTAGAGCAACTGGCTACCCACATTAGTTAGCCGATCACCGAGTAGTCAAAGTTAAGCAATGAGCCCCCACGTAGCGCACTGCGGGTAGAAATGGTAAAGCCCTTGGCGCTACGCGCCGACACATACAAGTCTCCGCTAACGCCTGAGTGGTCGTTGATGGCGATGTTAAGCGGAGTGTTGGCGTAGGCGCGCGAGAAGGTAACGGTAGCTATAGTGCCCGGTGCGGTTGGTGAAGGCTTAATGGCTACTGAGATGTTGCCGGCGATATCGCGTACCTGAATGCCCGGGTTGGCATAGCTAGCCTGGTCTCCAGCCGCTACCCTGGGCGGTGTGCCTACGCCGATCGGCCGGCCGTTGGAATCGATGGCCAGACCCTGAATATTATAGGTCTCATCTTGGAATTCCATGAGCCGGTTGGTGGCCGCACTCGATGGCCGCACCACCGCTATGCCGCGATCCCCCTCGGCCGCCGCACGAATAAGCATGGCAATACCCGTAAACGGTGTAGCATTGATGCCCACATAGCCCTTAGTGCCTTCGATCTGGAACTTGCCGGCCGCGAACCGCGCAGCACCGGTAGCGCCAACTACTCGCCATTTTTCGGTTATGTAAGCATCCGAAAACCCAACCACATCCGTGGCATTTACAGCTTGCAAGGCCGGCCGCACGGGGTTATTGTCGGCCTTTATTAAATCTTTGCCAGTTAGGGACGAAGTGACACGGAGCGCTCCCACATTATTAATGGGCATGGTGTAACCCATTTCCGGACCGCCCTCGAGCATGTTGTTAACGTCGCCAATAAACAATCGACCCCGGTTAGTCCAAAGGCATGAGACCATAACCGCATCAGCCTCGGGTTCAGTTACAATAATGCCAGCAGCCGGATCTTCGGTGGGAAAAAATGCACTTACCTCGTGATACATATGTGGACTCCCCCGCCAAATATGGATGAGGGCGTTGGCTAGGCCCACCGCCGCGCCCCATTGCACGTAAAGATCGGTCATAAACACATGTGTTCCGCGATCTTCAACGGCATCAATAGCATGAGTGTAGCCAGCATCGGCAGCCATTATGGCAATATAGAGCTGGTTTACGAACACGATGGTGGAACCAGCCATAATTTGCAGAGCAGGCCCAGCAGCGTAGCGAGTTTCCATCTTGCAGGCCGTAAAGAAAACGCCATTGAGCAAACTGGGTGAATCATTAGCACCACCGTCAAGCTTGAGAGCGCCGTTACGCCAGCCCTCCCAGCGGCAACCCACGAAGTGGATTTGGTTGGTGCTATCGGTACCGTAGCCAAATGTACCGGCGCGCGTACTATTGCGGAACAATACTGCCGGCTCCTCAACTGAGCCGCAGTCTTCCCAGCTGCAGTTATCGAACCGTGCATCCCAGGCCTCCACAAAATCTACTGACAAACCTTTACAGTGAATAAAACTCGTATTGAGGAAGATATGGTTGTCCGAGTAATACGACCTCACGAGCACCCCGGGCAGTCCATTGCCGCTGAGCATAACGTTAAACAGTGAGCAATACTTAAGGTGCTTATTAAGCGTGCCGGTGCCACTCATATCTACCAGTGGCGCTGTGCCGCTAAGACGCACAATGCGTGTACCCCAGCGGGCCCCACCCATCAGCTGTGTGCCATGAGCCTTGAGCTTGAGCCCGCGCACCATGTAGACGCCACGCGGAAACACAATGGCCCCGCCGTCTTTGGCGGTATCGATGGCCGCCTGGACGGCGTCGGTGTCATCGGTGACGCCATCACCCACGGCGCCAAAGTCGGTCACGCTCACATCAAGCGGCGGTTTTTTCCAGATCAAGTCGGTGCCATCGTTGGATAGCAGGAGGCCTTTGAGCGGCTCACTCGCTGCGTTCTTGGTTCGCAAGTCGCTAAGCCCAACAGTGGCAGCCAACGCCTCCAAGGTGGTTTTACGCGGAGTGCCGTCGGCATTGTGTGCCACCAGGAGGTACTCGTTTAATAACTTTGCCCACACTTCTTCATCTCCGCCGGGTTTTGGTAACCGTGCCATGTGTTCGTCCCTGTCGTATTAGTTATGCAATCACTGCGTAGTCAAAATTAAGAACGGAGCCGCTCGGAAGCGCCATGCGAGTGGATACGGTAAAGCTATTTTTATCGCGGGATGAAACGTATAAATTGCCCTGTATTCTCGAGTGGTCAGCTAGGGTGATAAAAAGCGGTGTCTGGGCATAGGGTCGGGAGAAGGTGATGGTGGCGATGGTGCCCGGAGCGGTAGGGGTAGCTCGCACGGCAGCAGTAATGGCGCCCGCCATGTCGCGGACTTGGAGGCGCGGTTTAGCATAGTTTGTCTGCACACCCTTGGTGACCCTGGGCGGCGTGCCCACAGCTAACGGCCGGCCGCCGGACTCAATAGCCAGACCCTGGATCGTGTGGGCTTCATCTTGGAATTCTATGAGACGTCCGGTGGCGGCCCGCGATGGCCGCATAATGGCCAGGCCACGGTCGTCACCGGCGGCTAGTTTTATAAGCGCGCCGATATCGGGTTGTGGCGCAGCGCCGATGCCCGCATAGCCTTTGTTGGCTTCGATCTGAAACTTGCCATCAGCAAATCGCGCCGCGCCGGTAGCACCTATAATGCGCCATTTCTCGGTAAGGTAATTGTTCGCAAACCCTACGGCATCCACACCCCCCAGGAGGTGCAGCGCCGGCCGGTTGGGATTGTTATCGACTTTTAGGAGGTCCTTCCCGCTCTCGCTATCGGTAATCCTAAACGAACCAGGATGCTCAAGAGGCAGATTGAGCCCATTAATCGGATTGCTGTCGAGCAGCTTACTGTAGTTGCCAGCACCGGCCTTGCCACGGTTGGTCCAGAGCGAAGACACGGTCACATCCGACGCAGCCGGCTCTACCCAGATAGTCCCCTTAGCGGGGTCTTCCACTGGGTAAAACGTGCCCAGCTCATGGTACATATGGGGCGCCTCGGCCACAATATGGGCTACCGAGTTAGCTAATCCCGCCGCACTCCCCCACTGCACATACACGTTGGTCATAAATAAGTGTGAGGCATGGTCTTCGATTACGTCGATGGGTTTATCGTGACTCGGATCCGCACCCATAATGGCAATGTAGAGCTGATTCACAAATATAACGGTGGTTTTGGATAGCAGCTGAAACGCCGATCCGGCAGCTAATCGCGTTTCCATCTTGCAGGACACAAAAAAGATGCCGTTTAGCAGCTGCTGTGAGCCATTGGCGCCGCCATCCAGGCGAATGGCACCGTTACGAAAGCCCTCCCAGCGGCAACCCGTAAAGTAAATTTGATTGGTGTTATCGAGACTGTAGCCAAACGTGCCTTTGGCGGTGCTATTACGCAGCAGGACTGCCGGCGCTTCCGTAGAGCCACAATCCTCCCAGGTGCATTCGTCAAAACGAGTATCCCAAACCTCCACGAGGTCGACCGCCAGCCCTTTGCAGTGTAGAAACCCCACCTCACGGTAAACGCAGGAGTCGGCATAGTACGAGCGCAGCAAAGGACCAGGCAGGCCATTGCCACTGATGGTGAGGCTACTGAGACTATCGTACCGAGCGTGGCCTACACCCGTGGCGTGACCACTAATGTCGATAACCGGTGCGGTGCCACTAAGCCGCACAATGCGCGTAGCCCAGCGGCCATTACCGATAAGCGAGGTGCCTTTGTTGTTAATTTTAATGCCGCGCACCATAAACACCCCGCGCGGAAATACCACTGCTCCACCGTCGCTGGTGTCGTTCACGGCAGCCTGGATAGCATCCGTGTCATCGGTAATACCATCTCCGACCGCACCGTAGTCGCGCACGTTTATCTCGATGGTTTGCTTCCATACAAGGCTGGTTCCGTTATTAGATAGGAGCAGACTTTTTACGTCTTGGCTCGGTGGGTTAATTGTTTTCAGGTCCTTGAGCCCTACGGTGGCAGCCGCCAAAGCGGTCACGGCCTCCTGGCGAGGCGTGCCATCGGGGTTGTGTGATACGAGCAAAAACTCATTTAGAAGTTTTGCCCACACTTTGTCGTCACCGCCAGGTGTTGGTAGTCGTGCCATATGTGTTCCTTATGCGATTACGATGTATTCGAAGCTGAGAAGGCTATTGGGAGAGAGGGCGCTGCGGGTAGAAACTGTAAAGCCGTTGACATCGCGGGACGACACGTACAGATTGCCCGGTGTTTGCGAGTGGTCGTTGAGGGTGATGGTAAGTGGCGGAGTGGCGTATGGGCGCGAGAACGTAACCGTAGCGATGGTGCCCGGCGCCGTAGGCGTAGGCCTCACCTGGGCGCTAATACTACCCGCAATGTCGCGCACCTGCGGCTGGGGGTTGGCGTAGTTGACCTGAGCACCCTTGGTGACCTTGGGCGGCGTGCCAACGGCCATGGGGCGGCCATTGGAATCGAATGCCTGGCCCTGAATGTTGTAGGTCTCATCCTGAAACTCCAGCAGCCGGTTAAAGGCCGTGGCTGATGGCCGTACGATGGCCACACCACGGTCGTCGCCGGCGGCTGCCTTAATGAGCATGGCTATGCCCGTAAAGGGCGCCGTATTTATGCCTACATAGCCCTTGGTGCCCTCAATTTGGAACTTGCCGCCGGCAAACCGCGCCGCGCCAGTGGAGCCCACCAGCCGCCATTTCTCGGCGACGTAACTGTCCGAAAAGCCCACAGCGTCTACGCCGTTGAGCAGGTGCAGTGCCGGGCGGTTGGGGTTGTTGTCGATCTTAACCATGTCTTTGCCAGTCACATTGTTGACGATCCTAAAGACGCCGGTGTTGTCCAGTGGCAATGTCAATCCTTGGCTCGGGCTGGAAAACAGCACGGTAGAGATGTCACCCTTGGTTTCGCGGCCGCGGTTGGTGACGTTGCATGAAACAATCACATCGGTAGTGCCTGGCTCAGCCACCACCGCTGCCTCCACCGGATCTTCCGCCGGATAGTAGGTGCTTAGCTTGTAGTACATATGCGGACCGCTCCGGCTAATGTGTACGAGCGAGTTGGCGATGTGAACTTCCGCACCCCACTGCACGTACACATCGGTCATAAAGATATGCGTGCCTGCATCCTCAATGGCATCAAGCGGCTTTACTTGGTCCGGCTCTACCGCCATCACGGCGATGTAAAGCTGGTTCACAAACACAATGGTGGTGCCTTCCATGATCTGTAGCGCTGGGCCGGCGGCGTGGCGGCTTTCCATTTTGCACGACACGATGAAGATGCCGTTTAGAAGATTAGGCGAGCCGTTGGCGCCGCCGTCAAGCCGCATGGCACCGTTACGCCAACCTTCCCAGCGACAGCCCAAAAAGTGAATTTGGTTGGTGTTGTCGTTACCAAAGCCAAAGTTGCCCGACGGCAAAGAGTTGCGAAAGAGTGTTGCCGGCTCCGTGGTTGACCCACAATCTTCCCAGCTACAGTTATAGAAGCGGCTGTCCCAGACTTCGACAAAATCCATGGCCAGACCATCGCAGTGCACAAAACTCACATCGCGGTAAACAAAGTTATCGGCAAAATATGACCGCAAAAGCACGCCGGCCTTATAGTCACCATTAAGCGTGATGCTACTGACTGAGCAGTACTTAATATGACCGTCAAGGGAAGCCGTACCGCTAAAGTCCAGTAGCGGCTCCGGGCTATTCAGGCGAACGATGCGCGTGCCAAACCGAGCCTCGCCTGTAATAGTGATGCCGTGGCGCTTGATCTTGAGCGCGCGTACCATGTAGGTTCCACGAGGGAACACAATCGTGCCGCCGTTCTCGGCTGCATCAATAGCCGTCTGGATGGCCACCGTATCGTCGGTCGCGCCATCACCTTTGGCGCCAAAGTCGATCACGTTAAACTGGGTGCGTGATGTGGCGCGCAGTACCTCGCCGGTGTTCTTCCACACCAGCTGATCGTTATCGTTAGTTAAGACCAGGTTGGCAATATTTTGATCGGCATTGTTTTTAACGTTTAAGTCGTGCAAATCGACCGAATGGGCCGGGATACTCGTGGTGCGCTGCGAGCCGTCATCGTTATGAGCCACCAGCAAATACTCGTTAAGTATGGCCGCCCACGCATCAACATCTCCTCCAGGTACGGGTAACCTCGCCATAATTGCATCCTCCTTCTATGGTTTTAGTGATATCGGGGTAATCAAAATGAAGCTTGTTTCGACTCGCGGCGGGCCGCCGGCGCCCGAGCCCGAGTGTTGCGGCGTGTAAAGGCTAGGGCCACCAGACAGGCCATGATGTTCCCTGCCAGCCACGCCCACCCTACGGCGGCGAGCCCAAAAGGGCGGATAAACAGCCAGCTGCCGCCAAGGATCACCACAGCGTAGACCACATTCATAACCACCATGCCTCGAAGGTTTTTGAGGATCTTAAATACCACCCCGACACCCGAATAGGCAGCTACAGGTAGCCCACCTAAAGCAAATAGCACCAGCAAGTGATTAGCCGCCAGAGCATAGCCATGACCAAACAAGCTCAGGAGCGGCGCTCCAAACACCACCACCACCAATGTCGCCGGCAGCAATAAGGCCAGTGCAAGCCTCACCGCCTTGGCCATATGCTGGCGCATTGTATGCTCGTTGTGCGAGCCCTCCGCGAAAGCCGCCTGCATTGCCGCATAAGCGATGGTATAGAGCATATTGGCAGCAGCAAAAGCAATGTAGTAATAGGCGGCCTGGGCGGGCCCCAGCTCCCGCGTAATAATGACGGGGAGCAATGTAGGTGGCAGCAGGTTTAAAATCGTGCCAATGTACGCCGACGACGAATAAGCCTTGATGCGATGCAAAATGTCGGCATGCACGCGCGGCGAAAACCGGTGGCCAAACCGCCAAGCCATCCAGCCAAGGCTAAACACTAAGCCAACCAGCTGCGCCGTGCCGGCCAGCACAAAAATCGTCATGGCGGTGCCATGGAGCACTACGAGCGGCAGCACCACCTTGAGCAAGCTAAACCAAAAGTTGATGATAAAAATAGGCTTAGTGCGCTTATGGGCCAAAAACACGGAGTTGGTCAACGTGTTGAGCGAAGTAACCAAGGTAAAGAGTACGAATGCTGCCACACTCACCGGATCATCCACGGCCGCAGCCAGACTGGGTGACGTCCAGCGCAGCAACCCAATACCTCCCAGCGACAACACAATGCTCAACGCTGCCACCACCATGAGGCCGCTATTGATATAGTCATTTTTGCGACTGGAGCGCGGCAGGAATCTAACCAGCGTGGTATCAAAACCAGCCAGGCTGAGTAGTGAGATGAGCCCCGAGAGAGACAGCAACGTCGTAGCCACACCCACCGTCTCGGCACTGTAACTGCGCGCAATAATCACCCAGAACACAAACCCTAGCCCAGTCACCACGCCGGTCGCCAGCATGAGGTATAACGAGTTGGCAAATAGACTGCTTCGAATATTGGGTGTTCGCATTAGTGGTAGACCCCCGTCCCTATCGTGCTGTAGAGTTTATTTTTTTGTTCCAGGTAGTACCCCAGCGGGAAGGTAGTAATGAGCGAGCTCCCGTCGTAGTGTAGAAACAACTTTTGGCGCAAAGTTTGAGCCTCCGTCAGTAGCACATATGAATTGTCGTGGATTTGCGAGGGCAGTATTTCGGTGGTCGAAAATGGGTAGTCTGAGTCATACATCACCGCGGGCGCAAAACTAGAGGCCCGCACATCATGCCGTGGCGCAATATGGGCCTTGAGCCAGTCGTACCCACGCAGGTCAGCCGCGGTCGTGTAGTACAGGCCATAGTAGAGGCCGCGATTATTTAAGCTAAGCGTTGCGCTGGTGCCACCCACGAGCTGCGCCACCGCCCCGGTAAAAAGTAAGAATAAGCCAGTCATGGCCGCAACAGCAGCGCCAGTTCGAATCCGCGGCCGAAGCCACTGGCTGCTTCGCGCCAGCACGAGCATCATGGGCAAGAGCAAGAAGATCATGGTTTGGTGAAACGCTCGCAAAATCCCATAGTTAAGTGAGAAGGTGGGTAATACAACGATAAAAGTTAGCATTATAAGCCCGCTCCAGCACATGCAAACGTAATCAAGTGACGGTCCAATGGACTTTTGTCGCCATAGCAAGTAGGTAATAAACACCACCCCGCCAACCGCCAGCAGCTGCAAAAATCGAGCCACCACTTGACGCGCGGTCTCAATGCCGGTTGACTCTAGCCCGAGCCTGCTCAAACCGTGGCCAAACGCGGTCAGCGGCATATCATCGTCAGTAAGCTGTGGCATGTCCTGCGAGGCCACTGCCTGCGTACTGCGCTTTACATCCGTAACGTACGACTGGTAGGTGTCGACCGGCGACTTAGCCGCCGCAAACAATAAAGCTGCCGAGGTATCAGATGACTTATTCTCATCGGACATGAGGTGCGGGATATTGGTGATGGACGTCTTTACGGTCGCGGCCAAACCCCCGGCCGTCTGGGTTATAAGCCCAGACCACGTAAATGCAGCGCCGGCTAAAATAAGTGCAAACAGGGGCGTCATCACGGTAGTGTCCATCATGGTGGGCCGACCTTTTTTGCCGCTCCACCACCGAATCACCCACTTGCAAGCCACCGCCATGGTAAACAGCGCCACGAACAAGTACGTTGTGGAGTAATGAGATAGGATTACCCCTAGCGAACAAATCAAAAACAGCAACTTATGCGCCTTAGTCTGCCGCCAATCCAGCACCACAAACAACGCCAACGCAAAAAACAAATAGGCCACGCCTTGGCGCGTGAGCATGGCGGCGTCATTGACAAACGTTGAATAACTAATAAAGAACAAGCAGCCAGTCAAGGCTCCCAGCTTCGAAAGGTAATGGCGCAGCAGCAGGAATACCACTACTGGGCAGGCCGCAAAAATAACTTGCAGCAGCAGCTTAAACACCAATATCCCGGATACCTGCAGGAACACATTATAGGCTTGGGGCAGAATTGTAATGCTCAGGCAGGCATTGTAGGCATCACGAAAGCTAGCCACGTTCCAACGCGCGGCCGTATGAGTGAGGTTATACACCCGAAACTCGCGCACCACGTCGTGGCCCGTGATATCCCAGCCTCGAAACGATGTCATGAGTAACACCGCAAGCCCCAATACAAACACAAACCACGCCAGGGCGGCGTCAGGTAGCCGTCGGCGGCCGGCAATAACCCACACCACCAGAACTGCCGCGTAGCCCAGCGTAATAAGCGCCGCCAGGCCGTCACCACCATTATTAAGCCGGAAGGCGCCCAAAACTGCCATCCCAGGTAATGCCGCCGTGGCTACGACAAACAGCCACGATCGTGCCGCCATGGGCTGGAACCTGAGCTGCAGTGGTGCAAGATTGCGAAAACTTGCCGCCACAATGAGGCTTAGCGTCCCAAGCTGCCAAGCACCAAACACTCCTACAAATTCCAATGGGCGCGCCACCCCCATGAGCGGCAAGAACTGATTGGCCGCCAGGCTGGTAAGCATGAGCATGAGCACACCCAAAGCAAAACTGGCTACAAGATTAGCCAGCCAAACCGTGAACCGAGCACCAAGCAAACGTAGCAGAGCTACTCCAGGAATAAACGAGATCAGCACAAATAGCATGACCTGAAGCGGCCACAGCTGCATATGCTGTGTATATATAGCCAACACATCGACCACAGCCACGCCCACGAGCAGCCCGTTGGTGATGGCCCGTGAGCTAAGCTGACGCCACGTCGTCATACAGCCTTTCATAGTGTTTTAGTAAACGGCTCCAGCGAAGCTGGCTAGCCTTGGTAAAGCTACGCTCAACCAGCGCGGGCAGTTTATCGTACTGGCGGTAGTACTGGTCAAAGCCAGCCGCCAGGCCTTCGGCCGTTGGCTCCACTACAATGCCGCCGCCACGAACGTGCTCCCCCACCCCCACCACGCTGGTGCCAATGATCGGTATGCGCGTAGCCATAGCTTCTAGCAGTACGAGTGGCTGAGCTTCGTAAAGCGATGGCAATACTAGAGCGTCGTGCGTTGCATATAGCCGAAGTACCTCATGGCGGGGCAACCGGCCTCGCATGGTCACGTTCGCAAGACCTAGCTGCGCAATCAGCTCTTGCACGGCCGCCGCTTCCTCGCCGGCCCCAACAATGTCTAGGCTAACTTTGCGAGTGGTGTGCTTAAGCGCCTCCAGCAAGACTGGAAGATTCTTCTGCTTACTCAGTCGCCCCACAAATAAAAGTCGCAGGGTTTGAGGTGGTTGCTTAGCCAGCGGAGCCCGGCCAAGCTTAAAGTAAGCTTCGTCGATGCCATTACTCATAACCAGCGCCTGCCCCCTGTAGCCATATGTCTGCCGGACCGTAGACAACGTTTTGTCATTGAGCACCACAACAGCCGCCGCCGCGTTCAGCACTCGCTTTAGTACCAGCCGTTTGTACAGGGGCAACAGCACCCCCGCCGGGCCCGACGGCTCAAAGTCGATATGGAGCTCCGCCACATAGCGAAACCGACGTAGCCTGGACACGAGCCAAACCATCTCCGGCGTAAAGGCCTGCCCAATATGAATATGCACAACGGTGCGGCGGCCTGCCGCCCGGAAGAGCCAATACACAAACTCGGGCATGATGGCAGCGTGGCCAAACTCCACCGCTCGGAGCCGATGCACCTCCACGCCTTCTTCCCGCGCAAAACCTGCTTGGCCGCCGCCGAGCGCTGAAGCCAGTACCCTTACCCTGCGTCCGGCGCCCACCAGCTGCGTCGCCAGGCTGCGCACTACATACTCCTGGCCGCCCAAATGCGGTGGATAGTAGGCGCTTACTTGGATGATATCGGCCTGGCTCAAGTTACCCTTCCATAGATAGCTTCAGCCGTCCGAGCCACCTGGGACCAGGCGTACTTCTGAACATCATGATGGCCCGCTGAGGCTGTGGCCAGCCTAAGTGACGCATCACTCATACACAACTGCATCGCTTGCATAAGCGACTCCTCGTTTTGAGGCGCCACAAGAAAAACCGAGCGAGTATCCAGCGAGGCGTCACGCAAAATACCAACTCGCGTGGCTATAACCGGCACAGCTGCCGCCCAAGCTTCAAGCAAGGTCAAAGGAGTTGTTTCATACAACGAGGGAAACACAGCTGCACCCGCGCCAGCCAATAAACCCCGAAGCTCCTCGGGCGACTGGCGCCCCACGAAATCAATGTTGCCGGTTACGCCCAGTTTCTGCGCCAACCTGACCAAATTTTCCTGCTGAGTACCCTCGCCAGCAATCAGTACCCGAAACAACTGCGGTGAAGCAGACTTGAGCAACGCAACGGCCTTTACTAAGAACTCATAGCCTTTTTGCGGCTCAAGCCGCCCCACCGCCAAAAAAATAAACTCATCACCCTGGCGCGGCTCTGAGGCCTGGCGCCAAAACGCCAGGTCAACGCCGTTAGGTAGAAGCACCGTCTGGCTGAGCCGGGCCGCCCGCAGCTGGGCAACATCATGCCAATTTGGCGCGGTTACAGCCCGCAGCCGGGCGCCTCGGGCCAACAACAACTCGCTTTTGCGCCGCAGTGCCGACTGCTGCTGATCGTAGAACGTAACAATGTGAAACGTATGCACCACCGGCACACGGTAAAGGCGCGCGGCAAACGACACACAGAAGGCCATGTCCACCGAGTGTGCGTGGATCACATCCGGACGCTCTTGTCTTAGCACCTGAAAAGCCTTAAAAAACAGCATTCCAAGCGACAAAATTCGGCGGGGCGTGATGCTATCCAATGCCGCCGGCGTGTCACGCAAGCCAAAGCGGTGAATACGCTCACCCCGCCGAATCTCCGCGCAGTTGGAGGACAATATAGCCACTCGGTGGCCAGCCTCCTCTTGCTGATGCTGTAGATTGGCCACCGTTACCGCGTCACCGCCCAGCGCGTGTGGGTACTTTTTAGTAACGTGCAGAATCTTGAGTGAGGTGTACACCTGGAGCTGCTGGGCCGCCAACCGCTGCCAATCATAGTCGCTGACACCCGCGGCAGTATCGGGTTTCTGGGTCCGATCAAGCCATTGGTTAATTCCCTGCGCCAGCGCCCGCTCGGTCAATGGTACCAAGCTACCATTTTTGCCCTCATTAATGAGGCAGCGGGCTGCGTTGGCTGGACTGTCTATCATGACCACGGGCGTGCCACATCCTAGTGCTTCCAGTGCCGTCACGCCAAACCCCTCTCGCACCGATGGCGTGCAAAACACCTTGGCGACCTTCATGTAGGCGTAGACATCGGCTGCATCAGGGAGTGGGGGCAAGAAGGTAATGTGTCGCTGCAGGTTGCGGCGTTTCACCTGCTCCATGAGCCGGTCTTTTTCGGGTCCGCTCCCAATAATGGTGCAGCGAACATGCGAGTTCTTGCGAGCAATAATTTCAACCGCCGCAACAAGCTTCTCAACATGTTTATCCTTAACCAACCGGCCCGCATACAGCACATCACAGGCTTCATTGGCGGGTTTTACCGCCGCAAGCAGCACTGTGTCAATCCCCGGCGACACCGACCACACCCGTTCAGTGCGACCGTGTCCCTTGGCCAGAAGCTCCTGAGTGTGCGGCGAAACCGCCGTTATCGTGTGGGGTAGCCGAGTAGTCAACCGCTCGATGGCCGCCGCTATATGACCGCCCGAGCCCATATAGTTAACCCACTCCCGACGTGTTAGTGCCTCGTGCCAGGTCCCATACAACTTGCGACCGCGCAGCCGACACACCACCCAGGCTCCAATGATGGGAAAGAAGGGCATGTGATCCACATCTAGCGTATCAAATGGCACGCGCAGAAGCTTCAAAGTCGCCAGGCCAAACATAATCCCCTGCTTAACTGACCGCCGGTTGCCGGCATACAGCGGGTAGCGCTTACACAAGGCATGCAAATGCACGCCGTCCTCCAGCCGTTCCCGGCGGGAGTCGTCCCACCAATGCATTGTATAGATATGCACGTCATGGCCCATGGCCGCTAACCGCTTACTCATTTCATACAGCCGCTTCTCCTTACCCCCTTTCATGTAGGGATAAATGGCGTCACTTACGAACACCAGCTTCTTGCCTGAGGACGCGGCCAAAGAAGGTTTCGACGAATACCACAAGAGGTTTCGCAACAGCATAGACAAGATTCGTGCGCCGTCTCTTACTGGGTGCAGGTTCGAAGTGCCAGCCCGCGGATGGTAGCTAATGGGCACTGAAGTCATCTCGTGGCCCAGCCGAGCCATCTTGGTGATCATCTCCATCTCCACCGCAAACCCGTTACTCACCAAATGCGGGTGGAGGGTGTCGAGCGCCGACTTTTTCCAGGCAAAATAGCCGGTAAGTACGTCACTTACGTTTGCCCGGTAGAGCACACGCACAGCAGCGGTAAAGACCCAGTTGCCAAGCCGGTTAAATGTGGTCATAGCCGCATCCTGAATCCGACCGCCCAGTCTTGAGCCAATCACTACATTGCAAAAATCGCTCCGCAGCGGCTCGATCAGACGCAATATTTCTTCCGGACTGTAGGTGTCATCTCCATCGAGCATCACCACGTAGTCGGCGTCCGGCGCAATACTGCGAAAACCAGCGCGCAGCGCATTGCCCTTGCCCTTTTTACCTTCGTAAATCACTGTGGCTCCAGCATGCTTGGCTATTTCTGCTGTGCCATCGCTTGAATTATTATCCACCACATACACCGTCAGCTCGAGGCCGTTCTCGGCCAGAACCGCCCGTGGAAACTTTGCGATAACCTGTGCAATACTCGCCGCCTCGTTGTAACACGGTATAACAACGGCAACTTTTTCCAGAGTCTTGCTCATAGATTCTTTTCGGTCCCTTATAATTAGCGCTCACCAGCGGTGACTGAGTGATTAGTATCAATATGTTACAAATTAGTAACATATTGATACTACGATGTATTAGATATCAAAGGGCCGGGCGTTTTTACATAAACAAAGGCGCTTTTGGATGAGTTTTTTGTTTTACGGAGTACGAATCACCGGCACCGCCCAAAAATTAATTTGCTGAACCTCCGTCACGGGCGCGTTATATCCCCACGGAATGCTGCCGTAGCGTAGCCTCACCTGTACCTGAACTCGCCGAGAAAGCGCCGGAATGGCCACGGCACTCGTCGTCGTCAGCGTATGGTTAGCCTCAAGCCTAAACGACCCATTACCTAGCTCACGGACGATCTTGCCATCGAGTGAGGCCACCCTCAGTACGTAGTGGTACTCAACCGTTCGCGCTTCAAGGTTGTGTACCACAAAGCCCACCGGTTGCGGAGTAGCCGGTGTAATTTTGGTGGGTAGCCCAGTAATGTTGTCGAAGTAAAGCTCCGTAAGCCGCTCAGGCCGTGGCAGTAACTTCCAAGTATCAAGTCGCCGGACAATCAAAGCACGGTGGGCGTAGCCGCCAATAAAAATCGCCGCTACAAGAACGCCTATGCCACCACATAACCCAATACGTCGCCAGGAAATCATTGTTCCAATGTAACATATTTGTAACAGTCCTATATGGACTCAGCGAACAACGTCAGCTAAGGTTGGCCTATGGGCGAGAGCAGCTCATGGGCGCGGTTGATAATATCACTAAATTCCAGATCACTTTTGATCCAGTATGAGATCGGTAGCTCACGAATCACTTGCTCAATAATGGTCTCGCTCGGCTCTAGGTTCGTCAGCACCACGACTTTGGCCGTCTTGCCGTAATGCGTCTTGCGCAGTTCTTTAAGTACAGTCATACCGTCCATGACGGGCATCTTTATATCTAGCAAAATGAGATGGGGATGGTGCCTCAGCGCCAGGTCCAGGCCTTCCTGGCCATCAACCGCCACCCATACTTCGTAGGTTTGGGCTAATACATTACAAAGTAGGCTGGCGTATGCGGGCTCGTCTTCGACAATAAGTAATTTCTTCATTTTCTTTCGGATCTGTTAATGGGTAAGGTAATGGAGAAGGTGGAGCCTCGGCCGAGCTCGCTGGTAACCGCCACTTGGCCTCCCCATCCTTCCACATACGACTTCACGATGTACAACCCCAAACCAGTCCCCTCGGCGTTGACGGCAGCGCCCTGCTCCGAGCGAAAAAACTTGGTAAAAAGTTTCTCCTTATCGCGTTTCGAGATACCCATACCGGTGTCTCGGACGCTGATCCTGAGCATGCTACTATCCACGCTCTCCAGTATGACCGTTACCACTCCTAGCGGCAGCGTATACTCAAGAGCGTTCACAATGAGATTCTTGACTACCTCATAAAGCCGCAGCGGATCAATCATAATATTAGAAATTACTGAAGGCTTTATTGTAAATTCCAATTTAATATTGCGCCGAATCGCTACGACTGTCATTTCTTCAAAAATATCACCGATTAATTCGCGAATATTGGTTAATTGAGCCTTGTTTTGAGTGCGCCCCTGCTCAATCAACGACACACTCAGCAGCTCACGCACGAGGGCAATGACGCGCTCGTTACTTTTACGAATCTCGTGAATATAGCCAAGGGTTTTGGACGGGGCGTTTTTAATGTAGGCGTCTTTTGTAACCGCCTCCAAATACCACTTCATAATTCCCAGCGGCGTGCGCAGCTGGTGTGATGCCAAAGAAACAAACTCGGATTTGGCTCTTCCAAGATCGTTTTCCTGAGTGATATCCCGAAATGCCATGATTGCCCCACATGTTTTTCCGCCAACAATAATGGGCGTGGCCAGGAAGTCCGCCGAGAAATAACTTTGGTTCTGGCACACGCAGCGGCCGGCATATCTGACCCGCCGGCCGGATACAAGAGCCAGGCGCAGTGGCTGCTCAGACGGCGCCAGGGGTTGGCCTTTGTGATTTTCTACAGGACAAGCTTCAAAGAAATCTTTACCCATGATGCTCTTGAGCTCACCATGGAGCAGCTCTTGGGCGGCTTCATTAACAGCCACAACCTTACCGGCTATATCGATAGCTACAACACCCACGCCCAAGCTTCCGAGCATTGCTTCGAATGAAATTGTTGGGGCTTTTTGGTGCCACCAGATTTTCTGAATGCGTGTGAGCCAGCGTCGTGGCATGAACAACGAATCCTCCTAAAGCGATGCGCTTCATCTGAAAACGTGAAGTAGCATCGAATTTCTGCTATAATAGCTAGCCATGAGACTTGGAGATAGGCTAAGTGCCGAAAGGAAAAAGCAACAGCTCTCTGCTGAGACCGTAGCGCAAGTTTGCGGGGTGTCGCGGAGCTATATCACGCTGATCGAAAACGGTAAGCGGCTTCCTAGCACCAAAGTTATCCCCCACCTCGCAGCAGCCCTGGGTCTTAAAACAGCCGTGATCCTCAATTGGTACCTGGAGGACATGACCGAAAAAGTCCAGAAGAAGCTCGACCTCTAGTCAGCTAGGCCTTATCTGCTCCTCTTCCGCCGTACGTCGATGTTCCATACGTAGACGAGTTGCCCTGATCATGCTGACCCCCAAGTGATTTGACGACAGCCGTAACACCCGCCAGGGTTAGAGCTGCCACTCCCACATTTCTCAAAAACTCCCGGCGATTCATCTCCTGGCGAGCGAGCCTATTGACTGATTTCTTGATATCCATTGTCACCTCTCTTTAATATGCTTTAGGTTGCTACAGACTTCTTAGGTCAATGCGGGGAGTGGCCACTGCGGAATGGGCGCGAGGCCGCAGGTCGAGCGCTACCACCCGAGTCTGGACCGCGGTCGTGGCCCGCGCCACCACAGGGCGTGACGGTACGGTCTGCTCCACGCGTGCCTGGGTGCTACCCCGACACGCAGCCCGCACCCAGATAATTGCTAGTGACGCCTCATACAGTAGAATGATTGGCAAAGCCAGAATAACCTGAGACAAGGGATCTGGCGCCGATGGCGACACCAGTGCCACGGCAAACGCCAACACTACCACCAGCTTGCGCCATTTGCGCAAGCCCCGCGGCCCCAGTGGTGTGACATGATCGGCTAGGAGGAGTATCAGCGGCAGCTGAAACACCAGCGCAAAGGTCGCCAGATATGCAAAGACAAAGCGAAAATACTGGTCCACGCTGATGAGCGGTTGCAGGTGGCTCGTACCCACGCTTCCAAAAAAATGCAGTGCGGCTGGCAAACTCACATAGTACGCAAACCCCGCCCCCGCCACCGCCAGCGCGAACGACAACCCCACGACCCCCACGAGCAAGCGGGTCGACAGTTGCCGGGACAATGCCGGCTCAATAAACCGGAGGAGATTATAGATAATCACGGGCAAGGCCACGAGCAAACCAACGACTCCACAGATCTGCATCACAAACTCAAACGAGCCCATTGGGGTGGTGTAGTAGAGCGACTCATGAAGTGGTCGCTGTAAAAACAAGATAACCGGCCCGCGAAACACATAGCCCAAGGCCGCCCCTGCAGCAAACACTGCCGCCGACAGCAAGAACCGCAATCGCAGCTCATGGATGTGGTCTAGCAGCGTAGGCTGAGCAGGTTTCATTTGTGGGCGGCACCTTTTGGTGTGGGTGTTTTGGCTGTCGCTACTTTAGTCTCCGGATCATCTCTAAAGCCTTTTCGAACCTCACGCACGCTTTGCGCTATGCCCTTACTAAGCTCTGGCAGCTTCTTGGCCCCAAACAGCACCAGAATAATAATCAGCACGATGACTAATTCTTCAACTTTCCCAAACATACACACCCCGCTCACACTTAATGGTTACATTTATGTTACCATACGCGCTTGGTCATACAAGTTCTAAACCGTTGGGCGCCGTTTATAACAAAAAACAACCCTGAAGGGCTGCTTTGTTGCGCGATTTGCTGCGAACTATTTGGTTTCTTTGTGCTCCAGCACCTTCTGCTCATGCTTGCAAAACTTGTTAAGTACGAGGCGGTCGGTGGTATTCTTGGGATTCTTGGAAGTGGTGTAGTTGCGGTTATGACAACTCTGGCACTCAAGGGCCACAAACGGACGGTTACGCTTAGGCATTACTTAGCTCCTTCTTTGGGGGTGATGGCTGCGGCGACCGCGTAAAGCAGAATGCCGGGCAGCACGCCGGTCATAATAATAACGGTGAGAACAGTAAGTCGAATTACCGTGGAGTCAACATCGGCATAGGCGGCAATCCCACCGCAAAGTCCGGAAACTTTTTTATCCGACTGACTCAAAACTAATCGCTTCATAGTTCTCTCGGGTGAATTTCTTATCTTCTGGAGCCCAAGCAGGGATTTGAACCCTGGACCCCTTCCTTACCATGGAAGTGCTCTACCCCTGAGCTACTTGGGCAAAATCTAACCCTAGAACCATAACATAATGGCCGGCGTTAGACAAGAAGTTAAGGCTATTTTTGCAATATAATTTGGTGCCAGTTAGTGAGCGTGAGAAGTTTGCTTTCCCGCTGGAATGTCAATTTCGTCATTGTGAATTACTCTAAAATTAACACCAAAATGCTATTGATTCTTTGTTTATATGCTACATATAATACGCTTAAGCCCAAGAGGGGCGGATCCTACTACCTTCACAATTTAGGTATTTCGCACCTGGAGGTGTACCCATGAGTACGTTTCGCTGGACCGACGGCGACAACATCGACCGCCTGCTGAACTGCGCCACCGACGCCGAACTGCTCGAGGCGTTTCCCGGCAAGACGCTGGACTACCTCAAGAAGCAGCAACGCAAGTTCAGGATTGTTCGACCCGTACCGGATGACGCAGCCCCGTCGGCTGCCGTGGTGAACTTGGCCGAGAGACGCGCCAGATCATCGGGGAGCGAGCCGGACACGCCACCCATCAGTGGCAACCTGGCTCTCGTGCCCGACCTGCCGCCGGACGTCCAAGAAGAGGCGGCCGAGACCGAGCCGAACTCCGAGACTGTTCCTGACCCGGAAGACGAGGCGGCAGCCGAAAAGCGTGAGCTCATCGAGGAAAGCGCCAAGGATCGCAAGATCAGTCGGCTCGAGGACGAGATCCGCCATCTGCGCAAGCTCTACAAGGGGCAGACGCGGGAATCGGCGGCGCTCGACGCACTCGTGGACGCCATCTACGAAGTCGCGCCGACCATCGAGCCAGTTCGGCCGCCCCGGCGACGTGCCGTCAGCGACCAGATCGAAGAGGAGAGCCTCGTGCTCGTGCTCGGCGATCTTCATATCGGCGAGATCGTTGACCCCGAGCAGACGTCCGGCATCAGTGCCTTCAACGTCGATATCGCTCGCCGGCGGGTTCAGTACACCGTGGATACGGCCATCAAGATCGCCCGGTCCAAGATGTCCAAGTACCACTTCCGCAAACTGCATGTCCCCCTCCTGGGTGACATCGTTTCGGGCATCATCCACGATGAGCTTCGCGTCAACGACGAGCTGGGTATCGTGGGTCAGCTGATCGTGGCCGTCGAGATCCTGGCCGAAGCCTTCCTCAAGCTCTGCCAAGAGTTCGAGGAAGTGGAAGCCCACTGCGTGGTCGGCAACCACGGCCGCGTTACGGAGGAGCGCTACTTCAAGGGCAAGGCCATCAACAACTACGACTATCTGGTCTACAAGATGCTCGAGAAGGTGCTGGCCGCCCAGCCGAACCTCACCTGGGACATCCCCAAGGCCTTCTTTACGGTCATGCAGGTGGAGCAAGAGTCCTTCCTGATCCTCCACGGCGACGTCGTGAAGAGCTGGATGGGCATCCCGTTCTACGGGCTGCAGCGAGCCTACCTCAAGTGGCGCGCCTTGCACGCCGACTACGGATTCCCGTTCAAGCACATGATCGTGGGCCACTACCACAACCCCAACATGCAAACGGTGGTGCGCTATGAGCTGATCATCAATGGCTGCATCAAGGGCGGCGACGAGTACTCCATCGGAGCCATCGCCGCTGCCTGCGACCCGGTCCAGATCATGTTTGGCGTGCACCCGGAGAAGGGCATCACCCACCGGTGGTACCTCAACTCCAAGTCTGTGGGCATGGGCGACGACTTGGCCGCTTAGCTCACCCCCTTTCCGCCCTCTACCGGCGCCGGAGCTAACAACTCCGGCGCCGCTTCATGTGCCGCGCGCATCAAAAGGCCGCATCTTACGATGCAGCCTTTTTGGTGTTGGTGCTTCATGAATCTAAGCTCTTGCGGTATTCCGTCGGCCTTAAGCCATGAGCCCGGACGAAGCTTTTGTGAAACGATGCCATACTACCATAACCGGCCTGGTAGCAGATATCCGTTACCGAAAATGTCGACTCTCGCAGCAAGCGCTCGGCCTCTTTATGGCGAAGCTGGTCGACCAGCTCCTGGGGAGCGAGACCAGTTACTTGTTTTACCCCCTCCAAAAGCTCAGTCACGCTGCAGCCAATGATCTTCGTCATATCTGCAACCGACCATGCATCTGCCAGGTTGTCTTTTATCAGCTTCACCAGCTGTTGTAACTCGGTCTCAGACACTTCGTAGCCTCGTCCTGACTGCTCGCGAGGCAATTCCTTGCGGTTGGGCTGTTGAGCCTTCGGCAACTGCTCAGTCTTAGCCGCTGCGGGCTGGCCTTGGTGGCGACTTCGGTATTCAACGGGTGTCTCGCTGAAGCTTTCACGGAAGGCTCGCCAGAAACTTCTGTAGTGGGAGTAGCCTACTCGATTCGCGATCTCGCCAACCGACAGCGATGTGTGCTCCAGAAGGCTTCGAGCCTCATCCAGCCGAACCTTCAAACGCAGCCGCATCGGCGAGAGCCCAGTTAACTTGCGGCACAACAAGGCAAAATAAATGGTTTCATATTCGGCGATATTCGCGAGTTCTGCTGTGGTCCATGAACGCGCAGGCTGCTCTCGTATTCTCTCAACAACCCTCGCGAAAGCCGCTTCTTGACGACGCGCAACACGAGGCAGTCCCGAAGTATTCTCCATACCACTAACGCTACCCTCTCAATAGACCGTCACTTCAGTGAGCTAGCACTTCGCCACTTCATTGTTTTGTGCCATGATTTTATTATGGCAGCAGAAGCACCCGCATCCAACTATTTTTAAGCGTGAGTCTTTTCGCGATCCTTAGAGAGCGTGGTTTGTCGTGACGCCAAAATCTTTTCAAAAGCCTTAGCGTAACCACCAACCATATTTTTGACTGAAAAACTCTGCTCCACATGCTGGCGGCAATCTTGACGGCGGATCTTTTCGATCTTCCCCACCGCTGCCGCCATCTCGGCCATGGAGTCCACGACATAGCCGGTCTTGCCATGCTTAATGACTTCGGGTACCGAGCCGCGCCGCAAGGCGATCACCGGCGTGCCGCAAGCCATAGCCTCCACCATCGACAGCCCAAACGGCTCCTCCCATTGAATGGGGAACAGTAATGCCTTGGCCATCTGGTAGTATTTTATGAGATGCTCGCGCTCCATAAGTCCCAGGTAGAGAATCTTCTCGTTAAGATGAGGCTTCACGTGGTGGTCAAAATAATCTTGATGGTCGGGATAGGTAGGTCCAATGATGAGCAGGCGTTGACCTGACATCTGGGCCACCTGAATAGCCTCCTTCACCCCTTTTTCGGGGACGATTCGACCAGCGAAAAGCAAGTAGCCATCATGCGCGTCGGAGAACGCAAACAGATCGGTATCGATACCGTTATAAACGGTTTCGGCGTAGGGCAAGTCTGGTGCGCCAGATCGCTGGTTGTTAGAAATGGAAATGTAATGCTGATTTGGCGTAATATACATTTCCATAACCTCTCGGTACCAAGCCTCAAACGGATCATGCATGGTGTATGTCACCGGCACTTCAGGGTAGAACGGCGCCAAAGATAGTGCTGTTTCGGGGTGATGGAAGTGTAGCAAGTCATACTCACCTGCTTTGGCGCGCTCAAACATCACCTTGGCCATATACTGATCCCAAAGACCAGGTAGGTTGTGGGACATTCGGCCAGTGTCGGCCAAAAGTTCACGGAACTCATGCAAATCGTGAATAAGTGGCCTTAATTTAGCCGTCTCGGTTGGAACTTGAAGCCGCGTGCCACTTGGCGCAAAAAAAGTGACCTCGTGGCCCTGGTCGATCAGACCCTCGCTTATCCGCAGCGCTAAGTCGATAGGAGCGTAAATGATGTCCGATGGGCAAGGCACTGGAACGTACCCGCGGACCATGGTTGCAATCTTCAACGACATACTCACAAGTTACTAACAACGCGTATAACTCACCACGTCACCTGTAACTATAACTATTTCCCTGATAAGTAGTATGGGCAGAGGTCCAAGCTCATATCTGATATGAGTCAATAAATTGGGAGATTAATAGCGGTAAACGCTCTATCCGTTGAGTACGTGTTATAGGGGCTTTTGCCAAAGAAAAAACGAAGGCTTAAAACCTTCGTCTTCTCATGGTGCCGGGTGAGAGATTCGAACTCCCGAAGGCTAATGCCAGCTGATTTACAGTCAGCCCTCGTTGGCCACTTGAGTAACCCGGCGAAATATATCTGGAGCCGACGACAGGAATCGAACCCGCAACCTACAGTTTACAAAACTGTTGCTCTACCGTTGAGCCACGTCGGCCTAAAATGTTCGCTTGCAAGCGCCAGTCAGCATGTTTTTAACCTGGTTATAGTACCAGGTTAAAGCCTTGCGATCAAGCGCTTGCGGATCCAAGCTTCTGGATACGCTCGCGCACAACCGCAGCCTCATCCTTGCGGTCAGCATCAGTGTAGGCGTCAGCCAAGAGTTTAAGATTCTTACGGCTGCCATCAAGCTCAGTCGCCTTTTCCAGGGCCTCAATTGAACGCTGGGTGTCACTTATCTTCTTATACCCCCGGCTAAGCGCCACATAGCGGCCTGCTGTGGGCTCAAACATGATTGATTTCTCAAATACCGCCACAGCTTTCATATAGTTACGGTTCTCAAAATAGGCCAGTCCCAGGTTTTGGTACGTACCGCCACTGGGCTTCAACCGAGTCGCAATTTCAAAACATTCGATGGCGTCAGCCAAATTCTTCTGAGTCGAGTAAATGATGCCCAAATGGCTATAGGCGGTGACGTTCTTATGGTCAAGTTTCAAGACATTCAGGTAGGCCTTTTCGGCTGCCAGCCATTTTTTCTCGGCATATAAACGGTCCGCGTAATCGATGAGCTGGGTTACCTGGGGTGAGACTTTACGCGGCACAAATGGTACTGACTGGGGCGCGGCCGCGGTGCTGCCACCACCCAGCGCTACGAGCTGTCGCCTAAGTATAACAACGCCCGCGGCAATAATAAGGATCTCTAGCACTCGCTATAACTCCAACATGAGACGTTCGAGCGCCACTCGAGGTCCCACGTTCGCTACCAGGTGGCGCCGAAAACGCTCCAGTGCCACCATCTGACAGGCCACCAAGTCGGCTGCCTTGTCCCCGCTTGCCAAGTGGCGCAAGAGTATCCGCTGGAGTCGGCTAGCCCAAGCTTCCAGGTCCATTTTTTGATCGACAAGTTTTTTGGCCATGACAAGCCGATCAAATAAGCTCATGTCTAGCGCTTGCTGAGCCGACTCATCAATCTCCTTAAGGCCACTAGCCACGGCCTCGTCACGAATAAGGTTGAGGGCAGTGCCAGGAGCTCCAGCCGCCAATTCAGCAACACGTTCAGCCTCACTGGGAGCAACCTCATGACGAGATGTCAGAAAATCAGCAATCTCTGGCGTAGGTACCGGCGAAAAATACAACGTAGCTAGTCGAGAACAGACGGTAGGCAGAAGCGACTCCAGGTTTTCTGACACCAAGATAAAAATAGTTCGGGGTGGCGGCTCTTCAATGAGCTTGAGGAGGGCATTTTGCGCCTCAACTGTTAAAGCATCAGCCTCATCAATCATAACTACTCGTGAGCCGGCCGCGTAATATGGGCTCAAGGACAGTGTGTGACTCAGGCCCCTAACTTGCTCAATAGTAATACTCGCCCGACCCTCCGGGCGAATCTCGATAAAATCCGGAAATGACCCAGAGGCAAACTGCCGACACGCCGTGCATACGCGCCCCTCGTCTCCGCGGCAATTGAGCTGCCGGGCTAACTCTCGAGCAGCCGTAGCTTTCCCTACCCCTTTAGGTCCATGGAAAATATAGCCACCCGCCACGTCCTGCAACGCTGCTGCCAATTGGCGTTCAGTAAAGTGATGCAGAAGCGGCTTCATAGAATTAATTATACGGTTATTCTAGACTGGTGAGAATGGTTTTTAGCTCAGGCGGCAACAAACTCTGAAGGTGCAGTAATTGCCCCGAGGGACTTGTTAGCGTTAGCTCAGTCGCGTGCAGAAAGTGGCGCTTGAGACCAAGCGGTCGTATCGGCGGCCCATACACAGTATCGCCGGCGATCGGATGGCCTAAAGCCGCAAAATGTACGCGCAGCTGGTGCGTGCGGCCCGTTTCCGGATAGGCTTCAATGTAACTGTAGCCGGGGTAGCTCGCTAGTGTCTTGTAGCGCGTAGCGGCTGAGCGGCCGCCCTGGCTAACATGTCGCCGTGTCGGATGCGCTGGGTCACGGTCAAGCGGCAGGTCGATGACCGCCTCATCAGGTCTTACACGGCCAATCGCTAACAGCTGATACACCTTCTTAACTGCCCGGGAGCGCCATTGATCTTGCAGCGACCGCTTAGCGGCCTCGGTCTTGGCGATTACCAGTAACCCAGAAGTTTCTCGATCGAGGCGATGGACAATGCCAGGCCGCTCAGCATCGGGGTCGGTGGTGCGCAGCCTTGCAAAGTCAGCCACCGTGGCAACGGCGCCGTGGCCGTTGCCAGCATGCACGGCTATCCCCGCCGGCTTATCGATGACCAGCATGTCGGCGTCTTCGTAGACGATGGGCAGGTCGGGCGCCGCCGGACGCGCCGTCACGACCTCAGCCAGCTCTACGACCACTTGGTCTTGAGGTGCCACAATGTAGTTGGCTCGCGCCGGCAGGCCGTTAACCCACACACACTGCGCCTTGAGCCATCGCTGTGCTTGACTGCGCGTGGTGTTCAGTTGATTGGACAAGAATACGTCAAGGCGCGTTCCAGGCTCGCTGGCAGCTACCATTAGCTGATGCTTCACCGGATGAGCGCCGAGGCGTCGGTGAGGTCGCGCTTGGAGCCCAAGATCACCAGCCGATCGCCAGGGTAAATCATCTCTTTGCCGGTTGGCCGGACGCGGCTGGTGCCGTCGGCGCCGTTGATAGCGATCACGGTAGCGCCAATTTTACCCTCGGCTAACGCCTTGCCTAAGCGGTGGCCCGCCAGCGGCGACTGCTCTCCCACCACCATTTCCTCAACTTCCAGGTCGCTCGTTCCGCCCTTGCTCGACACCACATCCATATAATCAACCACATTGGGTCGCAGCGCCATTGAAGCCATATGGTAGCCTCCAATCCGATACGGCATGGCCACACGGTCGGCGCCAGCTCGCTTGAGCTTAAGCTCATTTTCAGGTTGATTGGCTCGTGCCACAATATAGAGCTTTGGATTGAGCGACCTGGCCGCCAACGTTACAAACAAGTTGAGGGAGTCTTCGCTCAGACAGGCCACAAGTCCCATAGCACCATCAATCCCAGCTTCTTCCAATGCGTCTTCCTGACTACTATCCAGGTGCAGCGCCAGGTAGCCAGCCTCTAAGGCTTCGTCCACCTTGTCTTGATCGCGGTCGAGAGCCACAAACGGCACACCCTCCTCATGCATTTCCCTGGCGACCTGCGAGCCCACACGGCCAAGTCCGCAAACAATGTAATGGTCTTTTAGTTTTTCGACATGTGCTTTCACGCGTAGTTTCCGTACATTTCCCGTTAATCCCATAATACTTTCCGCAAACAGCTTAAGCAAATACGCAATTAAGGCATATGAGCTCAAGATCAATAAAACGACCAGGACTCTGGAGCCAGCATCGCGAAAACCATAGTGGTCATAGTGCGTGAGTAGTATGGTCAAGGTCTCATAAGCAGCATCACTCGCTGAAATATGCGCGAAAACCATGAACCCAATCGTGCCAACGCAAAGCAACAGTAACGAGGCTAATAGCACTCGTTCAATCGTACGCCCATCATGCTTATCCATGGTTTTAGTATATCGTGCTTATGCTCACTTGCGCTAGCTACCGAGTCCAAAAAGTGATGGCCCGGCTCGTTCTTAAGAACGAGCCGGGCCAAGACCTACGCTAAGTACCATCGACGGGCTTGTGGGCCGCTTCGAGCTTTTCTAGTCTCCGAGCCCAGAATTGTCGTGCGCCCTTTGGCAGCGCACCGTCGTTAGCCATTGCCCGGGCAACTTCTATTGGTGTCGACCTGGCTTTAGCCTTCTTGGGTGGTGGCGGTGTCGCGGCCGGAGTTGGTACGGGCAGCTCGATTTTGGGCGGCTCCACCGGCGACTGAACACCTACCGGCACGACCTCAGCGTCTTTGGCGTCTTCGGCGGCTTTGGCGACCATATCTTCCTGTGGTGGCCGCCGTATTGGCCGCATCACCACTTCCGAGCGTGGCAATGGCATGTCGATGTCAGGCGCCACCGGCGCAGCTGGTCTTGGGCGCCGTTCTGGAACCGGCGGCGGGGCTAGCCGTCTCGGTATAGATTCACAAGCACTTCTGGGTGGCTCATAGGACTTGATGTAATCCAGTCCGTTCACGCGTGTGCGCGTTAGCCACTTCCGCCGCACCTCCTCATCGATAAACAGCTCAAGTTGGACATATGGCGGTCGCAGAGCGTGGCGAGCAGTAAATCCCAAACTGTCTGCGAGCTGTTCTAGAACTTGCTGCGTTAACATGAGGCCGGACTCGCCGTCACGATGACATCGATCTACAAGCGCCTTGAGTCGTGAACGCCGCTGCCAATCCTTAAGTTCTCGCCTATGCCCGTCGTACCCGCCATTTCGAGCCGCTCGCAGGAGCTTCCTCTCTGCGGGTGTTTTTCCACCCCATACGCAGCCCACAATTGCTTTTGCCAAGGCGTACTCCAAGCAGGCCTCACGCACCACGCAGCCTTCACACGTATACAGCGCCACGACTTCGTTAGTGCGCAAGCGCGCTTTCTGGAGGTCCTTAAACGCCGTGAAGCCGCTCCTATTGCAGGCGCCCACAGCGACCCAGCCTTCATTTATGGACGCATCTTCGGACGTAGAGGCAGATAAAGCCGGATCGGTCATGATACTCCTTCACGTTGCGTAGGTGCGGCCATGCCTGCCAGGAGCAGCAAGTGGCTATATCAGTTGTACGATACTTGCTCCGATCTGCGCAAGCTATCTGGACACACCAAAAAACGACCCAATGGATCGTTTTTTGGAACAATATGTGGCGTATGCTAGCGCTTGGAGAACTGAGGCGCCTTGCGAGCTTTCTTAAGACCCGGCTTCTTGCGCTCTTTTTCGCGTGGATCGCGAGTCAGCATGCCGGCCTTCTTGAGTGTGGGACGGAGGTCTTCACTCATGACATTAAGGGCTCGAGCGATAGCCAAGGCCGCAGCGTCAGCCTGACCGGCCTTACCGCCGCCCTTAACGTGCAGACTGATTTGAAGTTTCTGCTCCTGACCGGCTAGCTTGACCGGACGCTCGACGACTGCAATAAGGGCATCATTATTGAAGTAGTCCGCAGCAGGAACCTCGTTAACGAGCACTTGACCCTTGCCGGGGTAAAGCCTTGCGGTAGCAATGGCTTCCTTGCGACGGCCACGCGCGTAATGATAGTGAGTGGCGGATTCAGCCATTATTTGTCTCCTAGGATTTTAGGCGCCTGCGCGGCGTGAGGGTGCTCGACACCAGCATACACCTTGAGTCGGTACATACGATCATCGTGCAAGCGGTTCTTGGGAATCATGCCGGCTACTGCCTTCTCGAGCGCCATGGTGGGGTTGCGCTCAAGCAGCTGGGCCAGGTTGGTTTCCTTAATGCCGCCTGGGTACCCTGAGTGGCGGTAGTACTTCTTGTCTTCCAGCTTGTTGCCAGTTACGGCAACCTTCTCAGCATTCACAACCACCACGTTATCACCGCAGTCAATGTGGGCGCTAAACTGAGGCTTGTGCTTGCCAAGAAGGAGGGTCGCAATCTGGGTCGCGAGACGACCTAGAGTCTTGCCTTCGGCATCAATTAAGTACCAGTCGTGAGTTAATTCTGTTGGTTTGGGTGAATAAGTATTCATAATTTAAGCCTTTGCCTCTACGGCTTCGGTTTTCTTAGCAGGCTTTTTAGCCGCAACCTTAGGTGCCGACTCAGCCTTGGCGGTTGCAGCCGCCTTAACCTCATTAAGCACCAGCGATAGCTGCACCATTGGGGCGTTGTCGCCGCGACGGTTGGCCAGCTTAATGATGCGGGTGTAGCCACCCTGGCGGCCATCAAAGGCCGGCTTGAGCTCCTGAAGAAGCTTCTGAGCGGCGTTCTCGGTCAGTAGTTCCTGGCGCAGCATACGGCCGCCCGCCAAGGTGCCTTTCTTGGCATATGTAACGAGGCGCTCAAAACGAGGTGCGACTTCCTTGGCCTTGGCCTCGGTAGTCGTGATAGCCTCGTGCAGCACCAGCGAGGTCAGCTGGCCACGAATAAGCGCGCGACGGGGACCTGCCTCTAGCTGGAGCTTGCGCCCCTTGTATGAACGGCGATGCATGTTAGTTTACCTTCTCCGTTGCAAAGCCGAGCTCTGCAATCTTGTCTTTAACTTCGTCATAGGCCTTAGAGCCAAAACCCTTGAGCTCACGCAGTTCGTTGTCCGAAAGCTTGAGCAGATCCTTGACGGTCTTAATCTCGTTATTGATGAGCGCGTTCGTGGTGCGCGGGCTGAGGTTGATCTCTTCAACGTTGATTTTGGCCGCACCCGTATCAGTGCCGACTTCGGCTTGAACGCCCTGGGCAACGCCTACAGGATTACCGGCTACGATCTGGAAGTGCTCAACCAGAATCTCAGCCGCCTGAGAGATCGCTTCGGCTGGAGTAACGGTGCCATCGGTCTCGATCTCCATAACCAACCGATCAAGGTCGGTCATCTGACCAACACGAGTGTTCTCAACGTTGTAGCGCACTCGTTGAACGGGCGAGTAGAGCGCGTCGACGGCAATCATGCCGACTTCGAGCTTCTCGCTCTCGCGGTTCTCCACCGGCACATAACCTCGTCCCTTCTCGACCTTGATTTCCATGCCAAGCTTCACTTTGGCATTATCCAGAGTAGCGATCAGCTGCTCGGGGTTTACGATCTCGACATCAGAAGTAGTCTTAATGCTCTCGGCAGTAACTTCGCCCTTGCCGCTAGCGGTTAGTACGAGAAACTGGGGCTCATCAGAGAAGACGCGGAAGCGGAGTTTTTTGAGGTTGAGGATAATTTCAACGACATCTTCCTTAACGCCCTCAATGGTCGAGAACTCGTGGGCAACGCTGTCAATTTTGACAGCCGTAACGGCTGCACCGCCCAGACTCGACAGGATGACCCGGCGCAAACTGTTGCCGAGCGTCATGCCGTAGCCAGAATAAAGCGGCTCGATCGCAAACGTAGCTTTATTGCCCTCTTCGTGGACCGGCTTAAGCTCCGGTAGCTGTATAGGGTGTAACACAGTGGTCGTCCTTTCCTTACCTTGAGTAGAATTCAATAATTAATTGCTCGCGAATTTCTTCGGTAACATCCTCACGTGCCGGCAAACCCGTTACCTTACCGGTAAGCTTCTTGGTATCGAAGCTCAACCAACGAACTGCTGACGCATTGCCAGATAGCTCCTGGGTAACTGCCTTAAAATAGGCGTTGGAGGCACTCTTAGGACGGACCGTGAATTCATCACCGGCTTTGAGCAGAATGGAAGGGATATCAACCCGGCGACCGTTGAGTAACAGATGGCCGTGGGTAACGACCTGGCGAGCAGCCTGGCGACTTGGAGCCAGACCAAGGCGGTAAACGGCGTTGTCGAGGCGCTGCTCTAGTAGCTGCACCATAATGTCACCGGTTACGCCCTGACGGCGGCTGGCCTCTGCGACAACTTTGGCGAACTGCTTTTCAAGCAGACCGTACATCCGCTTCACTTTTTGCTTCTCACGCAGTTGGACGGCGTACTGGGTCAGTTTCTGGCGGCCGCTCTGCGGGCCGTGCTGGCCGGGACCGTAAGGGCGCTTCGTCATGCCCTTAACAGCCTTGGGATGCAACGCCGTCTTCTCACGGCGCGATTGCTTGAGGATCGGGGAAAGGTTTCGTGCCATGATTAGACTCTCCGGGCTTTACGTGGCCGGCAGCCATTATGAGGCGTACCGGTCATGTCTTTAATGCTATTTACAGTGATGCCGGCGGTAATGAGCGCCCGAATGGCTGACTCACGACCAGAGCCAACACCGCGGACGAACACATCCACTTTAGCCAGCCCATAGTCCTTGGCAGCAGTGGCAGCCTTCTCGGCAGCTGACTGAGCAGCATATGGGGTGCTCTTGCGTGACCCCTTGAAGCCAGCCGCACCTGCACTCGACCACGACAACAGGTTGCCTCGCTCGTCAGTGAAGGAGACGATGGTGTTATTAAACGTTGCCTGAACATGCATCTGTCCGGCAGCAACCGTGCGCTTGATCTTGCGACGGCGGGTAGTACTAGATTTAGTCGTTGTCTTTGCCATTAGTTACCTTACGTCTTAGCTGCTGACTTCTTACGGCCCGAGCCCATGGTGACCTTCTTGCCGCGCTTGGTGCGCGCGTTGGTCTTGGTGCGCTGTCCATGCACCGGCAGGTTGGCCTTGTGGCGCAAACCGCGGTAAGCATTAATTTCTTTGAGCCGCTTAATATTAAGAGCTACCTGGCGCTGAAGATCGCCTTCCACCTGATAGTTCTTATCGATGTACTCGCGCAGCTTTGAGGTCTCAGCCTCGGTCAGGTCCTTAACCCGAGTGTCGGGATTGACTTTGGTGGCCGCAAGAATATTGCGACTAGCCGTAATGCCAATACCGTAGATATATGTCAGTCCGATCTCCACGCGCTTAGCGTCGGGGACGTTTACTCCTGCAATACGAGCCATTAACCCTGCCTCTGTTTATGACGAGGCTTGGCTGGGCAAATCACCCGAACCACACCTTCGCGGCGGATGACCTTGCAGGAATCGCAGATTTTCTTGACGCTTGGGCGTACTTTCACGACTTCTCTAGTCCTTCGTCTTAGTTTCTATGCCGATAGGTAATACGCCCTTTGGTAAGGTCGTACGGTGTCATTTCTATGGTGACGTGATCGCCAGGAATAATACGGATGTAATACATGCGCAGCTTGCCGGCGATATGAGCCAGTACCTCGTGCCCGTTCTCGAGCTGGACACGAAACAAAGCATTGGGCAAAGTCTCTACGACGGTGCCCTCAACTTCAATTACTTCCTTTGTGGTCTTCTTTGCGTTTGACATATATATGACTACAGTTGTCGATTATAGTGAATTGTTACTAGCTTGTAAAGGCTTTTCTATCTGTTCTTGGCTTATTTTTCTAATATTGTTCATATGACGTCGTGATCGCTTGCGCCTCAAGCTGTTTGAGGGTCTCAATTGCCACACTTACCACAATCAGTAAGCCAGTGCCACCGAACGTCAGTACTTGACTCTTAGTGAAGTTCTCGGCAATAAATGGCAGTACGGCAATGAGTCCAAGTCCGACAGCGCCGGCTAAGGTAATGCGGTTAACCACATTCTTTAGATACGTGGCAGTCTGGCTGCCAGGACGGATACCGGGCACAAACCCACCCTGTTTTTGCAGGTTTTCAGCGATATCCTTAGGGTTGAAGACAACCGACGTGTAGAAGTAGGTAAACGCCACCACCAGGACAAAATAGCTAGTGGCATACACCCAGCCTGTGGGCGCAAATAGCGTGGTGATCTCTTTGGCTGCAGCCGCCACCCAGGGCGTATGCGCATTTGATAGCAGCTGGCCCAGAATACCGGGCACACTCAGGAAAGCCAGCGCAAAGATGATCGGAATTACGCCTGCCGTAATTACCCGCAAAGGTAAATGCGTATCGACGCCGGCGTAAATACGATTGCCTCGTGTACGCTTTGCGTAAGACACCGGAATATTGCGCGTACCTTCATTAAGCAACACCACAAAAGCAATGATGAGCAGTGTAGCAGCCAGGAAGAAGAACAGCGTGAGTAACTTGCCGGTGTCGCCGCTTGCAAGAGAACCAAACTGTCCCGCCGTGGTTGGCAGCCTTGCCACAATGCCACAGAATATGAGCAGCGAGATACCGTTGCCAATTCCCTTTTCGGTGATTATCTCACCAATCCACATCAAGAGCATACTGCCGCCCGTGATGGTGGCAATCATGAGCAGCCATTGAAACGGATTGGGGTGCCCAATGAGGTCTTGGCCGGTCACACTCTTGGATGTCTGCTGGATGAGTAAAACCATGCCAACAGACTCAACCACAGCCAGGGGCAACGTCAAAAGCCGTGTGTACTGGTTGAGCTTACGGCGGCCCATTTCCCCCTCCTTGGATAATGCCTCAAGTTTAGGCACCACCTGAGTTAGGAGCTGGATTATGATCGAGGCATTAATATATGGGCCCACTCCCATCATAATGATGGAGAAGTTAGTCAAAGCACCACCAGAAAACAAGTCGGCAAAGCCCAAAACCTTGTTTGAGTTAAAAATGGTACGCAAAAACGTAGCGAGTGCTGCATTGTCGGGTACCGGCACCGGAATGTGCGCTAGGAGACGGAATATAACCAGAAGCCCTAGCACTACCAGCACGCGACGACGCAGATCCGGTGAACGATAGACCTGCTTGAGCGTGCTTAAGTTCATGAGGCGCTTTGCTCGGTAGTCTTAGGCCGCGTAGCCTTCTTGCTATGGACCCTAGGCAGCTCCGTGAGCTCAACGGCCCCACCAGCCTTCTCGACCGCCAGCTTGGCTGAGGTGCTTGCGGCCTGAACCTTAACCGTCAGTTTCTTGGTAAGCTCGCCGCCAGACAGCAGCTTCACTCGCTCAGAAGCTTTCTTGACGAGACCAGCCTTGGCAAGGGCCTCATTATCGATAACCTGGCCGTCCTTGAACTGCTCCAGGCCCTCAAGCGTGACAACCTGCGTGTAGGTTGGGAAAATAGCCCGGAAACCACGCTTTTTGGGCAGTAGCTTGGCTAGGGGGTTCTGACCACCAGAGAAACCAATGCGGACGCCACCACCCGTGCGCGAGTTCTGGCCCTTAGTACCACGGCCGGCAGTCTTGCCGTAACCAGAGCCGATACCACGACCAACCCGCTTGCGGTCTTTGGATGAAGCTAATTGTAGTTCATGAATCTTCATAGTATTTCTTACGCCTTGACCGCTTCAGCTTCAGTCTTGCGAGCTTTGACCGGAGTGGCCTTGAGCTGGGACAGTGCCATTACTGTAGCATAAGCGTTGTTTACTTTATTACTTGAGCCAAGCGACTTGGTCAAGAGATCTCGGATGCCAGCGACCTCAACGACATTTCGGACCGCTCCGCCAGCGATGACACCCGTACCAGCCGAGGCAGGCTTAAGCATAACGATGGCGCCAGAGAAGCGAACCTGAATCTCGTGCGGAATAGTGTGCTCTTTTAGCGGCACAGTGATCATCTGGCTCTTGGCCCGAGATACAGCCTTGGCAATAGAGGTCATAACTTCAGAGCCCTTACCAACACCGACGCCAACGCGACCCTTGCCGTCACCAACGACGACGACAGCACGGAAGCGGAAGCGGCGACCGCCCTTGACCACACGTGAAACGCGATCAATATTAATGACTTTTTCTTCAAATTCTTTGGGTTGCTCAACGATAGCCATTAAAACTCCAATCCTGCTTTGCGGCTTGCCTCAGCCAGAGCGTGTAAGCGACCGTGATAAATACGGCCACCGCGGTCAAACACCACTCGGCTAATTTTCTTAGCCTTAGCTTGGGCAGCAATCTGCTCACCAACCCAGGCAGCCTTCTCTGTCATGGTGCCGGTAGCGTCCTTGTGACCTACGGTCGTCGTAAACGCCAAGGTTCGGCCTGTGGTGTCGTCAATCAGCTGGGCCACAATGTGGCGCAAGCTAATTTTTACGCTCAAGCGCGGGCGCTCGGCGGTACCAGAAACGACGGCACGAACCCGGGCCCGACGACGTTGTAATTGTTGTAGTGATTTGTTCTTCATTGTTTTTAACCCTTTGTAGCGGTCTTACCAGCCTTGCGACGGATCCGCTCCTCAACGTACTTGATGCCTTTACCCTTGTACGGCTCTGGCTTCTTTAGAGCTCGCAGATCAGCGGCTACTTGGCCAACCAATTGCTTGTCAAAGCCAGTAATCGTAACGAGGTTCTTCTCGATCTTCGCCTCAACTCCCGCCGGCAGCGTAAATATAACCGGGTGGGAAAAGCCAAGACTCAGTGTGATCACATTGCCAGCTACGCTAGCACGGTAGCCTACGCCGTTAATTTCGAGCTGCCGAGTGAAGCCCTGAGATACACCAACCACCATGTTGTTTACCAAGGTGCGCATAAGACCATATGAACGCTGAGTCTCAGGCGTTTCCACTTCCTTAGTTAGCGTTATCACATTGTCAGCCTGCTCAATCTTCAGGTCTGGCATCAGGGTAAGCTCAAGATTGCCCTTGGGGCCACTCACTTTAATCAGGCGGTCAGCCTGCTCAACCGTAACGCCGGCAGGGATTGTAATTGGTTGTCGTCCAATTCGGCTCATCTTACCACACCTTACAAATTAATTCGCCGCCAAGGTTTTGCTTCTTGGCTTCGCGACCGGTCATGACACCGCTTGAGGTTGACAGGATCACTAGACCCCGACCGCCAAGCACGGTTGGGATATCCTTGGAGGATACATACACCCGCCGACCAGGCTTAGATACACGTACTAGAGCCGTAATGACCTCAGGATCTTCAGGAAGCTGAAGCTCAAGTGACTTGAAGCCACCGGCCTCCGCCACTGCTACATCCACTAGATAGCCATTTGACTTAAGAATTTCGGCCACTTGCTGACGCATCTTCGAGTAAGGCATCACGACGTGGGCTTTGCGGGCCGTGGCAGCATTACGAATACGAGTGAGCAAATCGGCGATTGAATCGTTGAAAAACATAGCTTACTCCTTTCCTACCAACTTGCCTTAGTGATACCTGGAATCTGCCCCTTAGAGGCGAATTCGCGGAAACAAATACGGCAAAGGCCGAATTTGCGAATGAAACCACGCGGGCGACCACAGACCTTGCATCGGTTAATCTTGCGGGTCGAGAACTTGGGTTTGCGCGTAGCTTTGACGATCATTGCTGTGCGTGCCATTATGCGTTCCTCCTAAAGGGAAAGCCCATTAACTGTAGTAATCGCTTGCCTTCCTCGGCGGTCTTGGCCGAAGTTACAATGTTAACCTGCAGGCCATGCGGCGCACCGGCTTCTTCAAAGGCAATTTGCGGGAAAATGGTGTGATCCGGCAAACCCAGTGAATAGTTGCCAGAGGGATCAAATGCCACATCCGAGATACCGCGGAAGTCGCGAATACGCGGCAGCACAACGGAAACGAGCTGGTCCAGGAACTCTTCGGCTCGCTCACCGCGTAGCGTCACGGTCGTGCCGACCTGGTTGCCTTCGCGCAGTTTAAAAGAGGCAATGCTCTTACGAGCAATGGTCACCACCGGGTGCTGACCAGTAATAGCTGCTAGAGTCTCAGCCGCGGCGTCCAAATGCTTGGAATCACTGACTGCGCGACCCACACCAGCACTCACCACCACCTTGAGCACGCGCGGCACTTGGTGAGGATTGGTGTACCCGAACTCTTGCTTCAGAGCTGGCACGGCCTCTTTTAGATATTTTTCTTTAAATCGATTCATTTCTTCTCCGCCTTCCCGGTCTTTCCGAGTGGTTCGGCCTTCTTAGTTTTCTTACCTTCGTGATTTCGACTCACCTTAAAGATACGCTCCTTGGAGCCATCAGCCTTAATGGTGTAGCCAATGCGAGCCGGCTTATCAGTGGCGGGATCAAGCGCCATCACCTTGGAGGCGTTAATTGGCTTGGTTAGCTCCAGAATACCGCCGCGAGGCTGCTTCTGGCTTGGCTTGGTGTGGCGCTTCACGATGTTGACGCCCTCCACAACCACCTGGCCTGTGGCCGGCATAACCGCCGTAACTTTACCGATCTTGCCCTTATCGCGGCCAGTGATCACGACAACTTTATCTTCACGCTTGAGTTTCATTACAGCACCTCCGGCGCGAGCGAAATAATCTTCATATAGCCACCGTCGCGCAGCTCACGAGCAATTGGCCCGAAAATACGAGTACCGCGTGGCTGGCCATCTTTATTGATGAGCACAGCAGCGTTCTCATCAAAGCGAATGCTTGAGCCGTCGGCACGCTTGGTTTCTTTGACGGTTCGCACCACCACTGCCCGCACGATGTCTTTTTTCTTGACGTTGGCGCCCGGAATGGCCGACTTTACACTGCAGGTGATGATATCACCAACCGCAGCGTAGCGACGACGTGAACCGCCGAGCACCTTGATCACATACAGGTCTTTGGCGCCGGAGTTGTCGGCGACTTTGAGTCTGGTTTCTGCTTGTACCATCTTACGCCTCCATCTCCTTGGCGGTTACCTTGCGAGCCACCACCCAGCGCTTATCACGGCTCAAAGGGCGCGTCTCGGTGATTTCAACAAGATCGCCTTCCTTGCACGCATTCTCGGCGTCGTGCGCCTTAAACTTGGTGGTTACTTTATATTTCTTGCGGTAAATTGGGTGCTCTTTAACGGCGTTGACCGCAACCACAACCGTCTTGTCCATTTTGTCGGAAACTACTGTTCCGTGTAACGTGCGGATCATACCTGCGCCTCCATTTTGGCGATTTCGCGCTCACGGGCAATGGTTAGAGCCCGGGCGATCGTCTTTTTCAACCGGCCGATCTGCTTCACATCCTTGGTCTCTTTGGTGCGGCTGTCGAGGACTGCCTGCGCCAGCTCGGCTTGAGTCGAAGCGATCAATTGCTGCAATTCGGCGTCGGTTTTCTTTGTAATTTCAGTTAATTTCATTATTCAGTCTCCCCCGGCACTTCGCGGGTCAAAAAACGGGTTCGAACTGGAAGCTTGTGAGCTGCTAGGCGCATAGCCTCCCGGGCTACATCCTCGGCTACACCATCCATCTCGAACATGATACGACCAGGACGGACCTTGGCCACGTAGTGGTCCACTGAGCCCTTACCAGAACCCATACGAACTTCGGCTGGCTTCTTAGTGATGGGGGTATCCGGAAAAATTCGAATCCAGATCTTGCCACCACGCTTGATGTAACGAGTCATGGCTCGGCGAGCCGACTCAATCTGGCGTGAGGTAATACGTTCACCGGTTTCAGCCTTGAGGGCGTAAGAGCCGAACGCAATCGTGGTGCCACGACTCGCGACGCCCTTCATGCGACCCTTCATTTGCTTGCGATACTTGGTTTTCTTGGGTAGTAACATAGCTTTGTCCTAAAACTTCGTGCCTTTATAGACCCAGACTTTGACGCCGATAACGCCGTAGGTGGTCTTGGCTAGCGCGTTAGCGTAGTCAATATCGGCGCGAAGCGTGTGTAACGGCACGCTGCCCTGGGTAACAGTCTCTCGGCGGGCCATTTCGGCACCGTTGAGGCGACCGGCAACCGTTACTTTGGCACCGAGAGCGCCACTCTTCATGGCGTTCTCCACGCTCATCTTCATGGCGCGGCGGAAGCCAATTCGGCGCTCGAGCTGGCCGGCAATGTTCTCGGCCACCAGCTGAGCATTGGTCTCGGGCTTCTTAACTTCTTCGATGGAGACCTTGAGCGGTCCCTCAATGAGCTTATTAAGAATGCCTTTGAGCTCTTCAACGCCTGAGCCACCACGGCCGATCACTACACCCGGCTTGGAAGTGTGAATGGTTACAAGGAGCTGGTTGGTTGAACGCTCAATATCCACACGTGCTACACCGGCTCGCTTGCCAAGCTTCTTGGCGATAGCAGCACGCAGCTTGAGGTCCTGGATAAGATACGTAGCATAGTCGCGATCGGCGTACCAGCGAGACTGCCAGTCGCGGTCGATCTGAAGGCGCATGCTACGGGGATTGATTTTTTGACCCATTACTTGGCCTCCTTCTTCTTGGCCGCCGGCTTTCGCTCTGCCTTGGGCTCGGTTACGATCTTGGCGCCTTCTGCCAGGGCTTTCTCAGCTGCAGCCGTAGCTAGCGTAGCAACTGGCTTACCATCGCTCACTACTACCGTAATGTGGCTGGAGCGCTTCAGGATGGCCGAGGCACTACCCTTGGCTCGTGGACGTGATCGCTTAAGCGTGGGACCGGGTCCGATAAGCACGCTCTCGACCACCAAGTCCTTAGCCTTGGCGTTGTGATTATTCTCAGCATTGGCAATGGCCGAGGCCAGAACTTTGCCGATCGGTACAATGGCACGCTTATTGGTGTTAGCCAGGATAGTCTGAGCATCCAATGCGCGGCGTCCACGGATAAGAGCGGCCACCAGGCCCGTCTTGCGGGCTGATGTGCCAACAAATTTTGCAGTTGCACTCGTCTTCATTACTTGCCCTTCGCCAATTTACCACCATGATGGCGGAATTTACGGGTTGGTGAAAACTCGCCGAGCTTGTGGCCAACCATGTTCTCGGTTACAAATACCGGCACGTGCATTCGACCATTGTGCACGGCAATCGTGTGACCGACCATCTCAGGTGAGACAGTAGAGTCGCGCGACCAAGTTTTAAGTACTGTTTTGTCGCCAGCCGACAGCGCAATTACACGCTTAAGCAGGCGTTCGTCAATGTATGGTCCTTTTTTGAGTGAACGACTCATTTAACGTCTCCTACCTTTACCCCGGCCACGGACAATCATGGCATTGGTAAGCTTACGGCGGCGAGTCTTAAGACCCAGAGCCGGCTTGCCCCATGGGGTCTTCTGGCCATACTTATAAATTGAGGTCGCCTGGGCACCTTCACCACCACCGTGGGGGTGATCAACCGGGTTCATGGCCGAACCACGAACTTGCGGACGCCAACCGAGGCGGCGGCGGCGGCCAGCCGAACCGTACTTGATGTTCTGATGAGCTTCGTTACCCACGGTGCCGATGGTTGCCTGGCAGTTCTCATGCACAAGGCGAACTTCACCGCTGGGAAGCTTAACCTGCACGAAGCCTTCGCGGCTCGACTCCTTTGATACGAGCTGAGCCTTAGTACCAGCGGAGCGGGCGATCTGGCCGCCCTTGCCGAGCACAAGCTCAATGTTGTAGATTTGCGTACCCACTGGGATGTCCTTGAGAGCAAGACGGTTACCGGCACGAACAGCAGCATCAGCGCCCGAAGCGAGCTGATCACCAACCTTCATACCCGATCCAGCCAAGATATAGGCTTTCTTGCCGCCCTCGAGCTGCACCAAGGCAATGTTGGCTGAACGGTTTGGGTCATACTCAATTGCAGCTACGACAGCAGAGCTGACGGCTTTAAAGTCGAAGTCTACCAAGCGGTAGAATCGCTTAACACCACCACCACGGTGCCGCACCGTAATTTTACCTTGGTTGTTGCGGCCTGAGCCGGCTTTCTTGGCGACGAGCAGCGACTTTTCGGGACGCTTCTTAGTGATAGCCGAGGTGTCAGCTGTAGTCATGCCGCGACGGGCCGGCGTGGTTGGCTTGTAGAGTTTAACTGCCATTATTTAGCCCCCTCGAATAATGCGATTGACTGGCCGGCCTTAACCTTGACCATCGCCTTCTTAATATCACGCTCACGGCCAACCAAGCGGCGGAAGCGCTTGACCTTGCCCTTAGCAACGATCATGTTGACGTCGGTAACGTTGACCTTGAATGTAGCCTCAACAGCCTTAGCCACCTCGATCTTGTTAGTGCTTGTGGGCACTTCAAAGATGTAAATACCACGCTCAGCCATGTACATGGCCTTCTCGCTAATTTTTGGTGTAAGAATCAACTGACTCATTATTTCTCTCCCAGCCAGGCTTTAGTGGCTTCAAGTGCCTCGGCCGTAAACACGATGTGATCAGCGTTCATAATAGTAAAGACGTTGAGGTATGTTGCTAAAACGGTCTCAAGGCCAGCTACGTTGCGGGTGGCGCGCTCAGTTAAGTCGGTTTTCTCGGCGAGAACCAGGACAATATTACCCTTGAAACCTAGCTTCCCAAACAACTCAGTGGTTGGCTTAACTCGGCCGTCTTTGACCTCAAAGCTTTCGATAACTGCAATATGACCAGCCGTGGCCTGGAGTGACAAAGCCTGGCGAATGGCCTGGCGCTTCATCTTGGTCGGCAAAGCTAACGTATGGTTCTCATTACCGGTGGGGCCGAATACTACACCACCGCCGCGCCAGTTAGGAACTCGAATGGAGCCGACACGAGCACGACCAGTGCCCTTCTGGCGCCAAGGCTTCTTGCCGCCACCACGCACTTCGCCACGCCTCAGCGTAGTAGCACCAGCGACACGCCCGTTAGCCAGATAGGTCCGGTAGGCTTGAGCGACGAGCTCGTGATTTGCCTCGACCCCAAAAATGGCTTGATCCAGCTTTACGCCTGCATCTTGCTTGGCGCCGGTCTTTGAGTAAGAAATAGCCGTCGACATTTTAGAAACCCCTTACCATTACTACACCACGCTTGGGGCCGGGAACGGCGCCGCGAATACCCAGGATATTACGCTCAGCGTCAACTACGGCAATCTTGAGCCCTTTGACAGTGACTTGCTCGTGACCCATGTGACCAGCCATACGCATGCCCTTAAAGACGTGCTCTGGGTAACCAGCACCGATCGAGCCGGGAGCGCGGTAGTTGTGCGAACCGTGAGTCTTGGGACCACGGGAGAAATTGTGGCGCTTAATTGTGCCGGCAAAACCTTTGCCCTTAGAAGTGCCCGTCACTTGAACCTCGTCACCCATCTCAAAAGCCGTCACGTCAATAACAGCACCAACCTCAAGGGCTAGTGCTGTGGCTTCGGCTTCACTGAGCGCCTTAGCGTCAGGATGGCTGGGGTTTACCGGCTTAATACGGACCTCACGGAGCTCACGTGAATTCACGTCTGCTGCCTTAAGGTGGCCAGCCTGCGGCTTGGGCTGGTGCTTTGCTTCGCCATAACCAAGCTGCACGGCGTTGTAGCCGTCGCTCTCGATGGTCTTTACCTGGGTAACCGTGCAAGGTCCAGCCTGGATGAGCGTCACACGCAGAGCGTTGCCGTTCTCATCGAAGAGCTGGGTCATGCCGAGTTTTGTACCGAGAATCGCCTTCATGGTCGTTCCTTATAACTGTCTGACAAACAAATATCTAGGTAATGAGTGGTTTCGACTGATGCCGACCTGCTCACGTCCTAGCTAAGATTATGAATTGAGGCGCGTGTACACGGCTCACAAATACCATGTGACTATAGCCTATCTGGCGGCCATATGTCAACAGCCTGCTTCATATAATGATGAAAGTTACACTATAATGTTGACATTATTGAGTATTTATGCTACCATAGTATATTAATTAAGTGAGCACCAACATTATTATGTATCCCGATTATCACTACCAAACCTACCGCAAGCCGAGCCTCTGGCAGCAGACCCTGGAGAACTTCCGCGAGTCTAGCTTTACCCGCCAACTCACATCGTTGCTGATTGCCGACATTATGATCGGTTTCCTCTACGCCATGGTTCCAACCACCTTTAGTCCAGTACGTGGATTCCTGGCCCTGGTTCAATTTGGCTTCATGACCGCCACCATGGCGATCACAGCTAAGCGTATCCTTGAGGACTATTAAGCTAGAATTGCAGCCAAATTCCACCCACTGCAGCGCTGAGCAAGGTGCCGATGATCAAAATAGCATATTCGATCTTGCGATCAATCGCGAAATGATCCGAGCGGCTAAAAATGAGGCCGAGCGCAAGGCCGAGTGGGAATACCAGATAGCCGTTGTGCTTAATCCAGATCGTGCTGAGCACAAAGTAAAGCAAGATCTTCAGGAAGTAAGCGCTATCGCCTTCGCGTGGTGTTTTGGCACGGGTTGCTTTTGTCATGGTTGTATTAAACCATAACCGTTATGCAGCGGCAATGTGCGATATTACAGCGTCATTAAAGGCGGGGATATCGTCCGGCTGACGCGAGCTCACCCAGTTACCATCAGTCACCACTTCCTCGTCGGTCCACTCCGCGCCAGCATTTATAAGATCGTCGGCAATTGTGTGGTAGCTCGTGAGATGACGACCCTGAATGACTCCGGCCGATGCAAGCAGCCAAGGCCCGTGGCAAATAACAGCTATGGGCTTATTGGCGTCGTCCATGGCTCGGATGAACTCTTGGGCCTGTCGATTTACACGCAGCTCATCTGCATTGAGAGCCCCGCCTGGCAAAAGCACCGCGTCGAAATCTTCAGGTCTTGCTTCGGAAAGGGTTTGGTCCACTGGCAGCATTATAGTCTTTACCTCGTGCCGAACTGCCTGTATCTGGCCGGCATGAGGTGCAATCACCACCGTCTTGGCCCCGGCCTGATCTAAGGCTTCTTTGGGCTTTATAAGTTCACTTTCTTCAAATAAATCAGTAGCTATAATAGCTACCCTCTTCCCGGCTATATCCACGCAACCTCCTGCAGTTAGCACTACCTACAATAGATTACACCTCCTAGTAGCGGCTTCGGTATATTACCCAAATTAGCCTAGATTTCAGATGGGGGATCCGGTCTGTAGAATCGTTGTTTTGCCAGCTCAGGCGGCAGGAAGCCCTGGTTATGCTCAAAACCTGGCTCCCACCGATAGCCTTTGCCATACTCAAGCTCCTTCATGAGCTTGGTGGAGGCATTGCGCAAATGCAATGGCACTTCTGCCTGAGGGTGCTCGCGAACCGCCACCGTAGCGCGACCAATCGCATCATAAGCAGACCTGTCTTTGGGCGCTTGAGCCAGTGCCACAACGGCGTGACTCAAAATAATCCGCCCCTCAGGCATGCCGATTCGCTCGATAGCTCCAAAAGTGCTCACGGCCAGGGTGAGCATAGTATTATCGGCTACCCCGATGTCTTCCGAGGCAAAGATCACGAGCCGCCGGGCGACAAACTTGGGGTCTTCTCCTGACTCCAGCATACGCGCCAAGTAGAACAACGCCGCATCTACTGCCCCGCCTCGAAGTGACTTAATAAAGGCCGAGATGAGGTTGTAGTGATATTCCCCGCCCTTGTCATATTTGAGGCTCGTCTTTTGCATGGCCTGCTTGATAACACCGGGGGTGATTTTAGTAGTCAGGCTGGCGGCTGTCTCGAGCCCGCCCAGCGCCATGCGTGCATCGCCGGCTGCAAGCTCTGCTAGCAGCTCTAATGCCGCGGGCTCCAGCGACACGCCACCTAGCTCCTTAACGCCCCGCTCAATGATCGCCTTGAGTTGCTCGGTGCTCAGTGACTCCAGCACCACTACCCGACTTCGAGATAGCAGCGGGCCAATGACTTCAAAGGACGGATTCTCGGTAGTAGCACCAATAAGTACAATGGTACCATTTTCAACATGCGGCAAAAAAGCGTCTTGCTGCGCCTTATTAAATCGGTGAATTTCGTCTACAAACAACAGCGTGCTCTGGCCCAACCGACGGCGCTCCTGAGCTCGTTCAATTACTTTTTTGACGTCGGGTAGCCCACTCGTGACGGCAGAGATTTCCTCAAAGGCATAGTCTCCGCTCGCGGCAATAATGCGCGCCAGCGTAGTTTTGCCGGTGCCTGGTGGCCCCCACAAAATAAGCGAGGTGGGCTTGCCACCCTCAATAAGGGCCCGCAGGAACTGCCCCTCACCTACAACCTGCGTTTGGCCCACGTACTCCTCCAGCGTGCGCGGCCGCACCCGATCAGCCAAAGGCCGGGTCGCTTCGCCAAACAAATTCATGTTGCCCTTGTCCATAAACCTCATTATACACTATTGTTCGGTAAATATTCGGTCTCTAGCTTAAGTCAAGCATTTCAGGGATACCTGCTTCAGCCAAGAAGCGCTCATACGCCTTGTTAGCCTGCAGTTCTAGGTCGGGATTATCCTTGAGGATCCCCACGCGATACTCAGCCATGTTAGCCATGCTTTGAGCATCTAAAAAATATTGCTCCAAAAGTTCGCGATCGGACGCAGTCATAGCCTTAAGTAGCTCTGGGTGCTGTGCCACTATCTCGCCCACTACATCCACGCGTCGCTGATACTCATTGTTGTCTTGATATTCCATGCGCCCTCCGGATTACCTTCGTTCGTTTTCCCATCATAGTGGTCCGAGGTCTAAATACTATTGGATACTATTACAAGGCGTTATGGCGCATAAGGGGTGCGCCCGGACGAAACGAGTCGTCCGGGCGCCATGAAGCTACTTCGGGCAGGGAAGATCGCGCCAGCCCTGGTTGCCGAGCCACAGATCACTGATGTAGCCGTAGCCCCTGAGCAGGCCCTCATGCCTGACCACATCCCAGACATTCGAGCGCGAATCCGGGCTGCCGCTCTGGCCATTCTTGTTGGACATCATTTGGCCCACCACCTGGCAGTCCACATCGACACCATCGCCCTCTACCGGCGCCCACTGCTTGGAATCGTAGGCGCCTTGGAAAACAGGCGTCGGATACAGCGGATAGCTGCAGGGTCGGCCATCCGGAGTGGCGGGAGTTTCCGCTACATCTTTGCAACGACCGACGCCCTCCAGGCTGCCCAAGTCGCTCAAGTCGAGGTACTCGCGGAACTTCACGCCGCAGCGAGCCGGCGGATGGGTGATCAGATTGGATTTGCCGTTGGCGAGCTTGGTTTGACCCGGCGGTAGCGGAATTACTCCCGTCTTGGGCGCCGCCGGCGCGGTGCAATCGACGCGCCGCGACGGTGACTGCTGAGGCGTGCTGGACGCCGCGACGGCCGTAGTCGTGCCGGCGGACTCGTCCGCCCCCGAACAGGCCGCAGTGGTCCCTAGCAGTAGCACCGATATCAGCACCAGGAGGACATGCATGTGACGTTTGGACGGCATTCCTGCCGCTCCCTTCGTAATGGATGGTAGCTCCTCAGAGAGTATACGCTAGTTGATGAGATGTGGCTCGAGTGATATGGTAAGCGCCATCAAACTTTGCCGTTTTGCAAAGGAGAAGCACATGTCCGTTGAGTCGCTCGTTGCGAGCCTAGAGCTTGCCCCCGCCAAGGAAGACTTTGCGATAGCAGTTATCAGCCGTGTCGGCGGAATTCTGTCCGAACGATGCCACCCGCACTATCCAACAGCCCTATCTGTTGTTGATATTCGGCAGGTTTTCTTGGCCGGCTTTGATGCAGTCGGCCAGGCAAGGTCGGCCTGGTTCGAGGCTCTTATACTGGCTACGGCAGCCGGGCCGGGCCCTTACCGACTCAGAGTCGACCCCTCAACCGATCCGCCGCCCGAGCCAAACTACTGGCGGGGACTCTTGTCCCGACCTAAATCATGGATCAGTACACCAGTCGTGATCCGCGTCAAGAGCCGCGAACCACTCATTCGCCTCCTTGAGCCCAGCCTGTAGCGACCAAAGTGCCCCGGAGTTCCTGCTCCGGGGTGCTGCCATGTCAGGCTGCCCATGCTACCATACAACCATGATTGAATTGCTTGTTCTCCTGAGTGGCCCGGCTGCCCTAGCGGCTGTCATTATGCTCAACCAGGCCCCGCCAGACACCCGCCCCAAGGTACGACGCAAAGTAGCCGATTACTTCGCCATTGTCATTGGCTTTAGTATCGGCCTCCTTATCGCATCTGCCAACCTCCAAGGAAACCAAGCAGGCAGTCCACTACTTATGGCTGTCTTTCTTGTGACCTCGGCGGCACTGGCATTTCTGGGCCTGCGGGACCTTGTCCGGCCGAGCGACGGCGCCCGCAAGGCACTTCGAGTTGGCCTCACCATTTTCGTGGGCGCCTATGTGGCGTTGTTACTCGTGGCAACGATGTGGCTACGAGCGCACAACTCTTAATGTAGCTTTTGAGTTCGGGTCTCTGCCGGCTTAGGTGTCCACAGCGCTGACCCCGCCTTGGGTGGACGACTCATATTAATGTTGCGATCCTTGCCCGTGGGCTGGTAGACGCGACTAAAGCTCTCGCGCAACCGCTCTACAATGGTACTCATTTGCCCGTCTCCTTTCTCATGACGACTTAAACAGCTCTACGGTCATGATTTCATCACCTAAAATTATAGCACCTTTCGTACCCGGAAGTTCATGATCAAACGTCCCGTCGGAGGCTAGTTGCCAAACTTTTTCCAAATAGATCTGCTCCTTAGCCGGGAAGGAGGAAGTATGCGAGCTGGTGCCATACACCCCGGCGATTTTATCGCCATTTTTAAACGTAACGATCGCCCAGTAGCGCTGCCGATGTCCAAACACTGCATCCCACGGCCGTTTTACGGGACTAATGGTGCGGTTTTTTACAAATGGCCAGCTCCGAATCCACAGCCACACCAACGGCAGCACAACCGGCAGGAGGAGCATCACGAAAATAGTGGCAGAAATCAGCCAGCCTAAAGCTACCTGCCGCCAATGCGGTGCCAGCCACCAAATTAATGGTGAAGCTAGGGCATAGTTAAGTGAGCTGTAAGCCACAGCGCTGGTTACAAACGAGGCACTATCCTGGACTTCATCAGCCACAATCAACCGATAGATCTTCTGCGAGATAAAGCCGGGGATGAAGAATATCAGAAAAAGCACCAGGCTGTCAGTGGTCCAGATTGTGTCCATGCGCTCCCCTGTTTTCTACAAGGTATTATACGCGGGTTTTATTGATCGGCGATGATAAAGTCGTCGGCGTAGAGCGTATTGCCGGTGCTGCCCGAAGAGCTAAATAGCTCCACAAAGACCGAGGCGGTACCAGCCGGAGCCGTGACATCAGCCACACCCTGCTGCCAGGTTGCAGAAAGACTGGCTCTTGGGACGATATCGGTTTGCAAAAGTGTGCCGCTACCATCAAGCCAACGCACCCTCAGCGACACTGAGCTAATGGCGCCGGTTCCTTGCTTGGCCCAGAAAGTCACGTGCTTGCTACCAGGCGTAGCGGCGAAACCAGGGTAATTGGCCAGGTCGCTTGCCCAACCACCACCGCTCGTGACGGTCTCTTTGAGGCTGTGTGTGCCAGTGTGGGCGTCCTCAGTTGTCTGCGATGGCGTAGCCGAGAACCAACTCTCCCACTGACCAATAGAACCTTCGAGTGTAGCAGTATCGGTGTCGAGTGCATTTGCCACGGGCGGCGGTGTCGTAGCACCGTCAAAGGTGCTTCCCGTGTCCTGAAGGTATGGACCCGCCTGCCACGCCGGGAAGTAGATCTTCTCGCCAGAGCCCTTAGCGAAGCGCCAATTGCCGACGTAAGTGTTGTCGTGGAATTTATTATTATTGTTAAACATTACATCGTTTTGGACATTGCTAACGTTGTAGGCTGCGGGGGCCCAAGGAATGTTATTAGCTCCAGTGGCAAACAATGCCTGAACGCCACAGTAAGTACCCGCGCATGGCACCACGGTATCGTCAAAACGGAATTCGTTGTTATATACCTGCACATTCTGCGAGTGCCAGCGGCAGTCAAAGGTGTATGGTGCCGTGCCGATATCGGTGTAACAGTGATGGCTACTGTCGATAGGGTTGGGATAGCCGGTGTTTCCCGCCGTCGACAGGATAGTCGGGCTCACAAACGGCGTACAATAGCTAGTGCTAGTATTACCATTCGAGTTACAGAACCGGTTGGAGCTCTCAAAGATAGAGATGCCCGAGAAGTTGTCTTGGATTAAATTGTTGTTGATACGCAAGTCAGTGCTGCCGCTGGTTGTTGACTGCAGCCGGCTATCGCCGCCCGACTCTGAGATATAGATGGCAGGGCCCGGTGAGCCGGTATTGCTATTACCCGATACCCAGGCATTGCGCTTGAGGACATTTCGGCTCATGGTGGCGTTATAGCTAATCTCATACCAAATTCCTTCGCCTGAATTGTGTTCTATCCAGTTAGAATCAAACTTAAAGTCAATGTCATCGGTGTCAGCCCAGAGTCCAGTGCTCAAGTTGTCGTGGACGTAGTTGTTGGTAACCGTTGCGCCTTTCACATCCCAGAACTTACCGCCACCGGTACAACCGCAGCCAGGGATCTGTGTCTCCCAGTCGTCCTGATTGTTACCGCTAATTTCATTGTGATCGAGCGTAATGTTTTTAATCGCCGAATCACCTTCTACCTGGTCTTTAAACATACTAAAGCCATATTGGCCATTGTCCTTGAGGCAGCTGTAGCGAACGATGTTATTGGTGCCGATGAACACACCGGCGCCGTCGTTATTGTGAACATTGAGGTACTCCATGGTCCACCCGGTGCCGGAGTCGTGATTAACGACACCTTCATTATTATTATCGTTGCCGCGGCCAAAGTTCTTGATCTCAAGATATGCGACACGCACGTTTAAGGCGCTGCCCACAAAGGCATAGAGATTCTTGTTATTGCCGTTAAGAACAGCGCCGGGCGCGCCAATGTAGGTACTGCCTGAGCCAGGATTGATCTGGCCAAACGTACTCAGGCCAAACGTATGGTCACCAGGTGCAAACCAGAAGGTTTTATTGGACTGATTAAAGCTAAAGCCCTCGTTGTCGCCGGCGGGCACGGTGATGGCGCCCACTGGAGCAGTTGCGGGACCGTTGCCCCAAGAAGCCGCTTGGTTAGAGCAGATTTGAGCCGGCGCCGATGTATACCAGCCGCCAGAACCTCGGCCCGGATCCGCCAGCGGATCGGTCGGAGTCGGGGTGGGAGTTGGTGCTGGAGTTGGTGTGGGTGTAGGGGCTGGCGTAGGCGTTGGCGGGCTGCTAGAGCCGCTGGAAGGCTTCTGTGCGATTGCGCCAGAACCGCCACCGTTGTTGTCGGCCTGCGGCGCTGGAGTTGGCGCAGCCTGAGCCTCGCCAACCGTGAACTTCACTACCTCACTCTTGCCTATATTGCCGGCGCCATCGTATGCCACGGCCTGGAGTGTGTGTTCTCCCGGACTCAAATTAGCCACGTCAAGCGTAGCTTTAAATGGCGACTCCACCGTTCGGTACATTACCTGGCCGTCCACCAAGTATTCCACCCGAGCGATCATGTGGTTATCGGTCGCCTCTACAGACACATTAATGGGCTGGCCGGACCTAGCGGACGCAAGCTCCGCCTCACTTAAGATTAGCTTAATAACCGGCGCTTCCTTATCTACCTTGGAGTTATCAACCGAAGTCTTGCCGTTATTGGCAGCCGGTCCGTGATTACCAAAAATCAGCCAAACCACCACTCCCAGTGCAATGACCACAATACCAGATACAGTAATAACGACCGAGCGTCTAATCTCCGACACCTCTCCTTAAGAGTAACTCCAAAAAGCTAAAGCTTACCCATCTACTGTCGCATTTGTTCCCTATCTGGTCAAGCTTGAAAGCTTCTGGCTATTGCGGTATTTGTGTCATTATTTATTGACAAATTTATTAGAAAAGTATAGATTCTATGGACCGCATTCCCCCTGAGAACTTGAGGTGTGCCATGAAAGTAGCTCCCGGAATTCCCAAGACCTATGATGCGGTCGTGGAGTTTGAGCCCGACGAGTTCGAGCTCTTCTCCTCCGGCGAGAACACCCTGGATCTCCGCGAGATCATGCCCAATGGGACCGTCATCGTGCCTGTTTGGGGCTTCGTTATCGGCCGCCACCAGCCCATCGACGTCATCATGCAGGTGACCGATGCCGAGAAGCTTGGCATCGGCAGTGTCGAAGAGTTCACAGAGTGGGTTCGCAACCGTGTCCAGGAACAAATCGACAAGGCCAGAGCGTAGCACTGCGCTCAAGCGCCGCGGCCCGTCGGACATTCTTTGTCCGACGGGCCGCTTCCCTTTTACCCCAATGATATTGGCTATGCTAAAATAGCGCCATATAAGCACACATTGGGGAGCATCCGCATGTTCGATGACAATTCCTACATTCATCAATCATTTTACGACACAAACCATTACGACAACTTTAAGGATCGCATCAGCACTATGCGCGCGGATGAGCAAAAAGAACTAGCTGACCGTCTGGGCGTGGAGCTCAACCCCAATGATCCAGCCGAAGTCCAAGCCGACGCCCTCAAAAACGCCAGCTGGAAAGATTTCAAATACGCTTACCGCAAAGCTACCGGAACGGATTACTAATCTTCATACAGCTCAAGTGGTAAGTCATCTGGGTCAAAGAAGAAAGCCATTTTCCTGCCAGTACCCTCATCAGCTTGGATTTCAGTAGTTTTAACACCCTGTTCTTTGAGCTCTTTCAGCGCTGCCTCCACATTACTAACCGCAAAGGCTAGATGACGCAGCCCCGCAGCCTCTGGGTATGTGAGTCGCTTCGGTGGATCAGGAAACGAAAATAGTTCCACAATATACTCGCCGTTTAGCGCCAGATCGAGCATGTACGAGTCACGTTCCTTGCGATATGTCTCATTCACCACAGTGAGCCCAACGACTTCGGTGTAGAACTTCTTTGACGCCTCATAGTTGGAGGCAATGATTGCAATGTGATGGATCCGGTTAAGTTTCATAGGCTTTAGTATAGCAAGCCAAACATGTTATGGCTGCTTCTTGCTATGATTAAGTCGTGAAGACAGTTTTATTGATGCCGGGTCACGAACAAGACATTGACACACACAACTATCGGCCGGCGATACGAGCCATTGAAAGGCGCGGATACGCGGTAGTATTTGTGCCGATCAACTGGGCAGACACAACGGTTGAAGACTGGGTTCACGAATTCGACGAAGTCTATGAAGGCTACAATCCAGACGATGTCATACTTGCCGGCTTCTCTGCCGGAGCGATGATTGCCTTCATATGTGCCGCCCCTAGAAATCCCTCTGCGCTATGGCTATTTTCGCTATCGCCTTACTTCGCAGAAGATCTTCAAAGCCCACTTATGGACCCTCTTTGGCTCGAAGGCGTCGGGCCTCGCCGAGTCGAGTCAAGTCGTCAATTGCATTTTGACGAGCTTGCCGCTTCCATCAAATGCCCTACTCTTCTCATGGATGGCGAGGTGGAGATCGCCAGGTGGCCCATCATGGGAGAGCGACTCACAAAAGCGCATCGGCGGCTCGAAAGCAGTCGGCTTGTAGTTGCTAAAGATGCCGATCACGACATCACAAGTCAGCCCTACATCACAGCCCTAGAAGCGTCCATCTAGGTGTAGGCACCCTCAACCACAAAGCCCCGCGTCAGCGGGGCTTCACTACGTGGTCAAGGCTTTATTACATCTTGATTTCGATGTCGACGCCAGCCGGGAGGTTCAGGTTCATCAGCGCGTCGATGGTCTTGGGGGTGGGCTCAGTGAGGTCAATGAGGCGCTTGTGGGTGCGCATCTCGAATTGTTCACGAGCGTCCTTGTAGACGTGGGTCGAGCGAAGCACAGTCGTAACGTTGCGCTCGGTGGGCAGCGGAATTGGACCCGCTACCGTGGCACCCGTACGGGTGGCGGTTTCAATAATTTGCTTCGCGCTCTGGTCGATAACCTTGGAGTCATACGCCTTGAGGCGAATTCGGATGCGTTGCTTGTTTTCGGTCTGGGTTGCTGCCATAGGAAGTTTGGTACTATCTTTCGATCGGTTAATTATTGATAACTTGACTTTGATTTAAGCATAAAATGTGGGCAAATGTCAATAAATTCCGGATATGGAAAGCTCCCAGCAGCCGTAAAGCTGTCGGGAGCGCTTGCAAAACCTACGTTTAGCCGTACCATGGCACGTGCAGCGCCCAGTCCTGCACTGACTGAACTTGGCCGGCATGAACCCAGATAATGGGCTCGATGCGGTCTCGCGGGTGAGACAGCGGAACACGCATGTCGTATGGGATGAAATTGTCACCAGAGGTCGTCACCCGCAACGGCACAAAGCCCAAACGCCGATAGATGCCAACCAGCGGCGCCAAATCCCAAGGAGTCTCGCGAAACGGTTCACTCACCTGCACCGCCGCCTCACCGCGCCACAAATGGGCAGCTGTGAGCGTGGCACTACCATTGGTGATGAGAAGATCACGACAGAGACCGCCCTGCTCTTGAGGCCTCAACAGCCAGCGTAGCAGCTTTGAGCTGAACTGATCCGGATGCTGGCGCGATACCACCAATGACTCCTGTGGAGGCTTGCGCTTCAGCTTGGACAGATGCTCCGACGCCACCAGGTTAGTAATACGGTGCACGTACTTACCGTCCGGGCGGAAGCCGTAGATCTCGCCAGTGCTGACGTCACCTACGAAAGCCGCCAGGATGGTCACATCGCGATTCTCGTCGACCGTGCCGAGAGCAATTTGTGTGGCCACACCATGGGCCTGACGCCGGGCAAAAGCCTTGGTGCCATCGAGCGGATCGATGAACACATACAGTTCCAGATCGCCTTCGAGCGTGCATTCCACGAGCAGATCGTGCTCCTCGCCCACGATGCCAGCGCCAGGCAGACATTCAAGAATGCCGCGAACGTAAATCTCCTGGGCAGCCAGATCGGCGCTAGTCACCAGATCATTCGTGCGGCCCGGCGTGTCCTTGGGCGTGGCCTCGAATATGAAGCGTTGCCCCCGGATAGCCTCCATAGCACGTCGAACCAGCTCCTTGAGCAGAATGCCAACGATATGCGGGTTCATTCGCAGAGATGACTCCGTCAGCTCAGAAAAAGTCTTATGTTGCACCGAGTCTCCTTCGATTGGGCAGGTACACACCTCGCAGCGTTGATTATGTCACACCCGAGTCCAAAAACAAGCGCCCAAGACCGTAGTGACGGTATTAGGCGCGTGACTGTTTTGGCTACCAGCGATTTGTAACGGCCCAAACGGCAAGCCCGGCGGGCGGCGTGATTGTTTCCCTGTCTCCAGGCGTTACATCACTTAGCTCATCCATGAAAATGGTTCCAGGATGCGGATCACGCAGCAATTGCTGCACGATGGGACGCGGCTCATCGACACAAGCGATGCCCCCTCCAAACTGTCCCCGGGGGCTGGCGGCACTCGTAAGACAAACGTTGAGTGTACCGGACTGGGCATCATACCAAGCATAAAATGTTGCTTGGTTGACTTCGCTGAGGTTTACTGCCCGATCTGGTTCGGTCCAAGCTTTAGCTAGGTTCCGGAGCCGCTCTTCAATAACCTCAAGATTGGCCGGCGAATCATCGCTCCCTCGCGATACAGCCCACCAGTTCATGCGGCCTTCAACCAGACGATCCGCTGGGTATAAGATCAATCGCGTCTCTCGGTTGGCCAGCTCTTCAAGATACTTGCAAATGCTCGTCATAGACTCACCTCCTCGTGTGACGGCATTAAATGTTTTTATAACATGACTAGATAATAATTTCAAACTAATTTTGCGCACCAAAAAAGACCCCGAAGGGTCTTTTTTGTGATCAGTAACGGTATGTTACTTGATGATCTTGGTTACAACACCGGCACCCACGGTGCGGCCACCTTCGCGAATAGCGAAGCGCAGACCGTCTTCCATGGCGATCGGAGCAATGAGCTCGACCTTCATCTTGATGTTGTCGCCAGGCATAACCATCTCAGTGCCCTCAGGCAGGGTGACGGCGCCAGTGACGTCGGTGGTGCGGATGTAGAACTGAGGCTTGTAGCCCTTGAAGAATGGGGTGTGGCGGCCGCCCTCATCCTTACCCAGTACGTACACCTCGGCCTCGAACTCGGTGTGAGGTGTTACCGAACCGGGCTTAGCCAGAACCTGACCACGCTCGATGTCGGTGCGCTCAATACCGCGGAGCAGCGCACCCACGTTGTCACCAGCCTGAGCGTCAGGAAGCAGCTTCTTGAACATCTCAACGCCGGTTACAACGGTCTTCTTGGTGGGACGGATACCGACGATTTCAACTTCGTCGTTTACCTTGATGACACCCTGCTCAATACGACCAGTGGCAACTGTACCACGGCCCTTAATCGAGAACACGTCCTCAATTGGCATTAGGAAGGGCTTGTCAATTTCACGCTTCGGCTCAGGCAGGTAATCATCCATGGCCTTAACCAGCTCAAGAACAGCCTTCTCGGCGTCAGCGTCGCCTTCAACAGCCTTAAGAGCAGAACCCTTGATGATCGGGCAGTTCTCGTCGAAGCCGTTCTTGGCGAGCAGCTCGCGAATTTCCATCTCGACCAGCTCGGCCAGCTCTGGGTCGGCCATGTCCATCTTGTTCATGAAAACAAGAATGGAAGGCACACCAACCTGCTTGGCTAGCAGGATGTGCTCACGAGTCTGAGGCATGGGGCCGTCAGCAGCGCTTACCACGAGGATAGCGCCGTCGATCTGGGCGGCACCAGTAATCATGTTCTTAACGTAGTCGGCGTGGCCAGGCATGTCGACGTGAGCGTAGTGACGCTTCTCCGACTCGTATTCCTGGTGAGAGGTGGCGATGGTAATACCACGCTGCTTCTCCTCGGGAGCGTTGTCGATCTGGTCGTAGTTAACAGGCTTGTTAACGTCAGACGGCAGGTGCTTGGCCAGCACCATGGTGATAGCCGCGGTCAGCGTGGTCTTACCGTGGTCGACGTGACCCATGGTACCGACGTTGAGGTGCGGCTTGTTGCGTACGAATTCAGCCATTGATACTCCTTATATTCTGCTTGTGAAGAGTTAATGTGGCAGTCCTGCCACGCGGTGGGCCAAATGGAGCGCCGCATCAGCTATTCACAAACAAAAAAGATTGGTAATTATTAAACCCCCTGCCAAGGTGAGCATTTTTACATAAAAAATACCGCCCAGCTGGGACCTCCGTATTATAGACAGCTAGGGCCCATCTTGTAAAGGCCCGAGACAAAGGAAAAGCCCGGTGCGAAAACACCAGGCTCGGTTGATGCGGCGCTCGTCAGCAAAGACGAGAATGTAAGCCAGGGACGGAGACGATGATGGTCGCAGCCGCACGCTGCTAGTGAAAACACATCGCCTCCGCCCCATACAGACCCCTGCCAGCCGCTGAGGCGGGGCCTGTAGTTTTAGGGGGGGCGGAACGGTGCCGCGTGACTCGTTCGGGATTTGTGGTCGAGTCGGTTACGAACACCGTTCCGCTCCCTAAAAGCGAACCTGGGTGGGGTGATTCCCAAAGTTCGCCGCTAGGGGCAGTGACTGGGTCTGCCGCGAATCCAGTCACTGCCAGTCCAATCAAGGCAGCCGTCGAAGGCGCAGGTTGTCGACGGTTGCCTAGAGGATCAGACTCATTTAGAAGGTACTTGGTGGCCGAAGCCAGCGGGCGAACGCGTGCGAGACGTTCTGCGACCGCCGACTTCGGCCAGCGGGAACACCGCCTCCCGGGTTCCGTGTTCCCGCGGCATTCCTGACACCAACCGTGTTATATCGGCGTTCAGGAAAGGTCTAAATCATAACAGCAACCGGCTCACCGGCTACGTTCTGGCTTGGCAGCCATGCGTGACTGCTTGAGCGTTCTTAACTTTAACAGATTAATTCCTGGCCGTCAATGACTAAGCAGCAGAAAAAACAGGACAGGTCTATGACTGCTGATCTCACTGCCCGCCTTGTTTTCTTCGGCTCGCCACTACAAAACAGACCCCACTCGTAATAGTGGGGTCTGTTTTGGAGTGGCGCGAGCAAAGCTTGGCGCTTAGCGACAGCCTACTTAGGCTTTGGTGGTGCGCTTGGAGATGATCTCTTCGGCCACGTTGCGCGGCACCTCTTCGTAGTGATCAAATTCCATTGAGTTGGATCCTCGACCTTGAGTCATTGAGCGCAGTTGCGTCGTGTAGCCAAACATCTCAGCGAGCGGTACCAAGGCATCAATAATCTTGGCGCCTGAGCGGTCTTCCATCTTCTCAACGCGCCCACGCTTAGAGTTAAGGTCACCAATAACATCGCCCATGTACTCCTCAGGCACGGTAACCTCAATCTTCATGACCGGCTCAAGGATAATCGGGTCGGCCTTCTTGGCCGCAGCTTGGAAAGCCATGGAGCCAGCAATCTTGAAGGCCATTTCGTTAGAGTCGACATCATGGTAGGAGCCATCAAACAGCTTAGCCTTCACATCTACCACTGGGAAGCCGGCTAGAATACCCGTGAGCATGGCTTCTTTGATGCCTTCTTCGGTTGGCTTGATGTATTCACGAGGAATAACGCCACCCACGATAGCGTTCTCAAACTCGTAGCCACCGCCCGGTTCTAGCGGACTCAGTTCTACCCAAGCGTCACCATACTGACCACGGCCACCGCTCTGTCGTACGAACTTGCCTTGGGCTTCGGCAGTCTTCTTGATGGTCTCACGATATGCAACCTGGGGCCGACCGACGTTAGCCTCGACTTTAAATTCGCGTTTCATGCGGTCCACAAGAATGTCGAGGTGAAGCTCGCCCATGCCCTCAAGAATAGTTTGAGCAGTCTGCTCATCAGTGTGGACGCGGAAGGTTGGGTCCTCTTCGGCTAACCGCTGAAGCGCATTGCCCATCTTTTCCTGGTCGCTCTTGGTCTTGGGCTCGACCGCAATCGAGATAACCGGCTCAGGGAAGGTGATGCTCTCGAGAATTACAGGATGGTCAAGGTCGGTCAGCGTGTTACCAGTAGTGGTGCCCTTAAGGCCCACCGCCGCCGCAATTTCACCAGCGTGCACTTCCTGGACTTCTTCGCGCGAGTTAGCATGCATGAGCACCAGGCGGCCAATGCGTTCCTTCTCACCCGTCGAGGCATTCAGGATGTAGCTACCACTCTTAATAGTGCCCGAGTAGACTCGGAAGAAGGCCAGCTTACCAATGAACGGGTCGGTGGCTATTTTGAAGGCCAAGCCCGAAAAAGGCTCGGAATCGCTAGGCTTACGCTCAATTTCCTCAGCGTTCTTAGGGTTGGTGCCCCAAACGCTACCAACATCGAGGGGGTTGGGAAGGAAATCAACCATAGCATCGAGCAGTTTCTCAACAATAACACCACGGCCATCACCACCAGTAACGGCGAAGAACTGGCCCGAGAGCACGCTCTTGCGGATGCAGCGCTTGAGCTCATCGATGGTAAGCTCGTGGCCCTCAAGGTACTTTTCCATGAGCTCATCGTCCACCTCAACCGCCGCCTCAATCAAGTGACCGCGGTACTTCTCGGCCTTTTCCTTCATGTCGGCTGGAATTTCGCCCTCAATGAGCTCGTGGTCTTTGTAGTCCTTGTAGGTGTAGGCTTTCATTTCAATGAGGTCAACCACGCCGTTGATTTCTTGCTCAAAGCCAATTGGCAAGTGAATAGCATAGGCACGCTTGTTAAGACGCTCATGGATACTCTCAAGACTCTTGTAGAAGTCGCCACCCGTCTGGTTGATCTTGTTAATAAAGCAAATACGCGGCACGCCGTACTTGTCGGCCTGTCGCCAGACGGTTTCAGACTGCGGCTCTACGCCCATCTTGCCATCAAACACCGTAACGGCACCATCGAGCACACGCAAAGATCGCTCCACTTCAACGGTGAAGTCGATGTGGCCAGGGGTGTCGATGATGTTGATGCGCTTACCCTTCCAGAAACAAGTGGTTGCAGCCGAGGTAATGGTGATGCCGCGCTCCTGCTCCTGCGCCATCCAGTCCATGGTAGCCTCGCCCTGGTGAACCTCACCAATCTTGTGAGTCTTGCCGGTACGATAGAGAATTCCCTCGGTGGTGGTAGTTTTACCAGCATCGATGTGGGCAATAATGCCAATGTTACGGGTGTTTTCGAGCGAGTATTCGCGGGCCATGGTGAGTATATGAATCCTTTCTAATATATGAGACGCATCAATAAAAAAGCGCCGTTGGCACTACTTGAGCTTAATTCTATCGGCTTTGGGTTGCTTTGGCAAGATATATTCTTACTTAGTGCCCTGCAGTCACCTATTGTATTTTATTAAAAAGTATGGTATAAATAATAATCCGGAACTTCACAACTCGAGAAAGCGAGTTTGTCGTGGAAACGCAGCACACACGCACGCCCGAATCCACCGATTGGACACCCGAGTCGGAAGCTTGGAACCAGTCGCGTCCGGACTTCACTTCTCCGGCCTGTCTGTTCATGGCCACTATCACCATGGTGGCGGTCGGCATGACGGCGATCGGCATCGAAATCCAGGCTTCCGAATACAGCAACCTCCTGGCCTCACCCATGGGGTGGCTCTTGGTTGCCATCGGCCTGGTGATGGGATTCTTCGTCCGTCGAAGCTGGCTCAAGGCATGGAGACGTCACGAGACCCAGAACCAGCAGCTGAAGTCTGCGACGTTCGAGCTCATCGACATCACACCGGGCGCCGGGCGCCTCCTGACACTGCACATCCGAACAGCGAAGGAAGTCTACAGTGTGTCAATATCTCGCACAGCGCTCTTCAGTTGCGACACAGTCAACACCGGCGTACAGTTTCCCGGAGCATCCGTGAATCATGTGGGGAGCATTGACTTCGGTAAACTGGCACTGATCGCAGCCCCAACTTCGTTCGAGTACGAGCCGCTGCTCTCTGCAGATTCGCGCTTCTAGTCCACCTCCAGCGGAGCCTACCACCTTGTGGGTGGTAGGCTCCTTCATTTTGGGAACCAGTCGTTTTAGCTGGTTTTCGCACCCCATCGCATGTGTTACGGTATAGAATCCGTCTTCACGTCATCCCTTCTAGTTGGAGAATGTGATGGATCTTAAACAATTGTTGTCCGGATCGTACTATCATCTAACGGGCTCGCTCGGCGAGGAGCACTATGATGGTATCGTTGATTGTATTGCGGCCACAGAGCAGGGAGAGAACATCACGATTCTTCTCAATAGCCCAGGCGGTAGCCTTTCGGTAATGTTTGCTATCCACGACCTGCTTCGACTAGCTCAAGCTTCGGGTCTGCAAGTCACCATGCTCGCCAGTGGCCGGTGCCGTTCGGCGGCGACGATCCTGCAGACGGCCGTGCCACTTGAATGCCGCGCCGCCACTCGAGAAACTCGGTATTTGTTTCATCCACCATCTGTGGTGTTGGATGACAAGCTGATCGTCTGTCCGCCGGCCTCACGCAGGGGCTTCCGATTCAGAAAGCGCTCGGCGGCCATAGACGAGACATATCTCATCCAAGACCGCCTCATAGAGCTCATGACAGACCACACAGACCTCAGCCGGGAAGAAGTCATTGAACTTTTTTCAGGCACCAACTACCGGAGCGCCGAAGAGGTAAAGAAATTTGGGCTTATCAGTGAAATTCTCTAAGCTGAAGCCCCGGCCGCTACTTGACGAAATGCCTTTGTTAAGTAGCGGCCTTTTTGCTTTTGTAGAAGCTTTCCACTGGTTTGGTGTTTGTCAAAGTTGTTATTTAGTATTGTCATGACAAGATGAGAGTGCTACGGTTACTGCTGTAGAAAGTGTACCGCTAGTAGGATAAGGCTCCTAAGTACCTGTTTTCAAACTCAACGCCGAGAAAGAAAGAGGTCCCTGTCCATGACCGCCACTCTTGCCACGCCGCGTCAAGCCGATGTGGCTGCGGGCAACCAGCTGCTCGACGAAAGCGAGGCTCTCCGCGGCAACACCATCCGCCTCATGGGGCTCGACGAGACGCAGGCTGCGGCCACCGAAGGCCACACTGAGCTGATCGAGCGTACGTTCCCCGCGATCGACGCGGCCGGCCTTGAGTACGGTGAATACGTCGGCTTCGTGGCACTCACCAATGCCCGCAACCCGATCACCGGCAAGCTCCGTGAGCGCGGCGAGTACAAGGGCGGCATCCGTCTGAATCCCCTCGTGTGCGGCCCGGAAGTCTCCTGGCTGTCGCGCGGCATGCTCGACAAGCTGGACCTCTTTGACCTGCCGCTCGAAGGCGGCAAGGCCGGCATTCTCGTGCCCGAAGGCGACACTGCTTCGTCGCTCGACATCATGCGCGGCTTCGCTCTGGCGTTCCGTGACATCCTTGGGTCCCGCTACGTGGGCGCCACCGACATCGGCACCTATCGCCCCGAGATGCTGACCGTGGAACAGTCTCTCTACCGCGGCTGTGTCACCGGTACCGGCGCCCTCGAAGGCCAGAGCGAGACCACTGGCTTTGGCCTGGCCGTAGCCACCAAGCTGATGAGCGATCACTTCGGCCATCCGCTTCTGCCTGGCAGCACTGTCGCAGTACACGGCTTCGGCAAGTTGGGAACGGTGGTCGCACGATTCCTCATGCAGTTCGGCTGCCGCGTCCAGCTCGTGGCCGACCAACACGGTGGCGTGGCCAACGAAAACGGCCTCGACATCAATGCGCTCATCAACTACGTCGGGGCCCAAGGCCGAGGCGGCAGTGTCGTCGGTTTCCCCTCGGCCGACTCCGTGACATCGGCCGAGGTGCTCAAGGCCGACGTCGACGTTCTGGAGCTGGCCTCCACCGAAAATGTCGTCAACCTCGACAACGCCCACCTCATTGACGCCAACGTCGTTGGTGTTGGCGCCAACGGCGGCATCCAGCAATCGGCTGAGTCTCGCGTGCGCGGACACAAGGGCAATTTCCGCTACGACAGCGCCGCAGGCGTGCTCGGCTCCCACCTGGAAATGCGGCTCTTCCGCGGACTCTTCCAGGGTGGCCGAGACGAAGTTCTGGGTGAGGTCCGGCGAAGCTTCCAGGTAGTGTTCGGCGAGATCATCTCGGCCATGGAGCGCTACGACACCGACTTCACCCACGCCATCCAGTGCGTGACCTACGAGAAGCGACTGCGGTCGCTCGGCATGCCCCTGGACGTCTAACCCCGACTCGGGCGCCCAGGTAGGCCCCGTTACTTGCAAGGAGTTTCTTGCAAGTAACGGGGCCGTTTTTTATGCTCAAAAGTCAAAAGCCGCCGCGCCCCTTAAGGACACGGCGGCTTCAGTAGTTAGGCAGACCCAACTACCAATGCAAGTTTCTTGTACGCAGATGACGCCTCAATGGCACCCAGCGGCGCCCGCATGATGATCTTATTCACTCCACTTCGCGGTTGCCGGCCGACCTCTTCAAGGCCAAAGCTCCGGTACAGCCGCTGCGGACCTTCATTGTTCTCGGCATCCGTTGTCAGGCCGATATACCCAATTGGTCCAGGTAGAGACCAATAAAATGGGCTCCTGATGGCAGCACGCGCAAAATAAAACAACAGAGTCTTGCCAATGCCGACCCCTTGATGAAGCGGATCCACCGCCAGCAAGCTCAGGTGCAGCTCAGAAACTGCGTAGAGGCCGTATGACTCAGAATGCGGGTCATCGGCTGATCGCTCGTACCCGAGAGCAAGACCAACGATCCTATCGCCCTGAAATGCCACCAGCGAGTGATCCCATTTACCGTGAATCTTGGCCCCATCAGGCATTACATCATCCCAAATAAACTCGGGCGCATGCCGCAGGGGCGCATCTACCAAATCGGCTAGCTCTAGCAGCCGCTGAGTGTTCTGCCGGGCCATGCCCTGAGATAGTTTTACTACAAGCACGCAATCCTCCAAAAAAGAGAAGGCGCCGGTTCCCTCCTACAAAAGCAGGGGAACCGGCGCCACTACTGACTACGAGAAATCGGGCTGACGCGCGAACTCGTCTTCATCGACCACGGCTTCGCTTTCGGCCAGACGCACGCCCAGGAGCTCCAGCTCGTGCTCCAGGCCCTCAGGCAACTTGTCGCCAATCTTGTCGAACCACTCCCTGATAGAGGGCAGCTCGGCTCGCCACTCGTCGTCAACCACCCGCAGGACGTGCTCGACGTGTTCGCGGGTGAGGTCGAGGCCACTGACGTCGAGATCCTCCGGACGAGGCACCAACCCAATGGCCGTGGTTACAGCCTCCACCCGGTGCTCCAGTCGATCGATGACCCACTTGAGCACTCGAGTGTTCTCACCGAACCCCGGCCACAGAAACGCACCATCCTCGTCGCGACGGAACCAGTTGACGTAGAAGATCTTCGGCAACAGGCTGGCGTCCGCGTGCTTGCCCAGGCTCAGCCAGTGACCGAAGTAGTCACCGGCGTGGTAGCCCAGGAATGGCAGCATGGCCATGGGGTCACGCCGCACCTTGCCGACTTCACCGACAGCGGCCGCCGTCGTCTCCGACGACATGGTCGCGCCCATGAACACACCGTGCTGCCAGTCGCGCGCCTCGGTCACCAGCGGGATGGTGTCCCGCCGCCGGCCCCCAAACAAAATGGCCGAGATCGGCACGCCGCGGGGGTCATCCCACTCACGTGCCAGCGTCGGGCATTGCGAGATGGGCACACAGTAGCGGGCATTCGGGTGGGCCGCCGGCTCTTCCGAGTCCGGCGTCCAGTCCTGGCCCTTCCACGAGATGGCATGCGCCGGGGGCTTACCCTTGCCCTCCCACCACACGGTCTGGTCGTCGGTCAGTGCCACGTTCGTGAACACGGTGTTACCGACGTTGATGGTCCGCATGGCGTTGGGGTTGGTCTTCTCGCCTGTTCCCGGCGCTACGCCAAAGAAGCCGTATTCCGGGTTGACGGCGTACAGCCGCCCGTCCTCGCCGAAGCGCAGCCAGGCGATGTCGTCGCCCAGCGTTTCGGCTTTCCAGCCCTTCAGTGTCGGATCCAGCATGGCCAGATTGGTCTTGCCGCAGGCGCTCGGGAAAGCGGCCGCCACGTAGTGGATTTCGCCCTGAGGCGAGGTCAACTTGAGAATCAGCATGTGCTCAGCCAGCCAGCCCTCGTCACGCGCAATCACCGAACCGATACGCAACGAGTAGCACTTCTTGCCCAGAAGTGAGTTGCCACCATACCCGGAGCCGTAGCTCCAAATGATGCGCTCTTCCGGAAAGTGCGAGATGTACTTGGTGTCGTTGCACGGCCAGGGAACATCGTCCTGGCCCTCCTCTAGCGGCATCCCCACCGAATGCAGCGCCTTCACGAAGCTGCGTTCGGTGCCGAAGCGGTCAACGAACTTGGCCAGCGCCGAGCTTCCCGCTCTGGTCATGATGCGCATCGACGCTGCCACATAGGCGGAGTCGGTGATCTCGATCCCGAGCTTGGGGTCCTCGGAGCTGAGCGGGCCCATGCAGAATGGGACCACATACATCGTCCGCCCACGCATGCAGCCCTGATACAGGCCAGCCATGATAGACTTCATTTCAGCCGGCGCGCACCAGTTATTGGTCGGACCAGCATCTTCTTCGCGCTCGGAGCAGATGAAGGTACGATCTTCCACACGCGCCACGTCGCTCGGTTCGGAGCGGGCCAGGAACGAGTTGAGAGGGCTCTCCAGGTGTGTGAACGTACCAGCCACCACCAGCTCAGCATGCAGCCGTGAGGCTTCTTCATCCGTACCGGTCACCCACACCACACGCTTGGGCTGAGTCAGAGCTTCGACTTCCTGAACCCATGCCAGGACGCCGCTGTGCGTCGTCGGGGCAGTGTCCATGATTAGCCTCCTAAAGTCGGCCTGGTTGGTTTTGAAACTTCTCTTACCAGACCGTAAGTGCGATCCGGGTCAGTGACGGGATTTTACCGTTTTTTAGGCCATTAGTCTAGTAATAGCCGGCATAGCGCTCATGCTACCAGGTCTCCTCAAGCCGCCAGACTTTAAGACCTATCTCATCATCGAATTGCTTGTGATACTTAGCCTCAATCGCTCGAATAACCACTTCCAAGGTAGCGGAGCAGGCACCGCTTACGAGATGGCCGCCGTGCACCACCATATCTGCGTCCGATATCGCCACGTGACAATGCGCAAATGGGCGACCGTCAACCAGACCAATATTCCCCGTAAGTGAAATTACTTCATAAATACCCTTAAGGGAGCGCTCGGTGAATTTTTTAGTATCCATACGGTAGTGCGCCAGCATGGGCGACTCAATCGAGCCCAGGCCCGTAATCTCCGCATTGGTCACATTGTGAGCCGCACAAGCTGCTTCGATGGAGCCTAGTATGTCGTCTCCGGCTTCGAGGCGTACTATGATCGACTCACCAGCTCGCCCAACTTTCACTTGGCATGCTCCTGACTTAGCCGCTGTGCCAACTCTCCGGCAATGTCATCATAACCAGATACTGTCATGCACAGCACCACGTCGCCGGGCTGAGCATCGGCCACCACACGATCGGCCAGCTTCCCGCGATCCGGCTCAAACACGGCCGACTCAGCCAGTCCCGCCACGATATCGGCGCCGCTCACGGTCCGCTCGCTAGCCGCTTCGCGAGCCCCCTCTACATCAGTCATATATACCACGTCGGCGTCATCAAATGATGCCTGGTACTCCTTGAGAAGCGCCCTGGTGCGGGAATATGTGTGCGGGCGGTATACCACCACCAAGCGACGGCCGGCAAAGTGTAGCTTAATCCCCTCAATCATGGTCTTAACTTCGCTAGGATGATGGCCATAGTCGTCAATAACCGTCACGGCGCTGGTGGCCGGGGTCAAAATATTAAACCGGCGATATGCACCCTTAAAAGTACTGGCTGCCTCTAGTAGCTGGTCAAAGGATAAACCTTCGCCCACAGTCACGGCGATAGCAGCCAAAGCATTGAGGACATTATGCCGGCCATACAGCGGCGCAGCCATCCGCCCAATCACGCCCTGATCGGTCTCTACGTCAAATTCAATACCGGTCGGCAAATAGGCAATGTTTCGAGCTATGTAGGCGCCTTTCTCCAGACCGTATGTCACCACCTGACAAGAAGCACTTGCAGCCACCGTCGTCACCATCTCGCTTTCGGCCCACACCACGAGCCGGCCCTGCTCTGGAATTTTTTGGACCACTTTGATAAATCGATCTACAACCGAAGCTAAGTCTGGAAATACATCCGGGTGATCATGTTCCACCGAGGTTAGCACCATCACATCGGGATGGTAGTACTCGAGCTTAGACGTATTTTCTAAGCTCGACGACTTATACTCATCCCCCTCAAGCACCACCACATCCGACCCAGCCAATCGCACACTGGAATCAAAGTTAAACGGCTGAATACCCACCAAGAAATCCGGCTTGCGGCCGGCAGCTTCGAGTAGCCAGGTAATAAATGAGGTCGTAGTAGTCTTGCCATGAGTACCTGCCACGACAATGGAGCGTTCGCCACTTGTGAGCTCACCCACTAGCTGCGCCCAGGACTTAACCGGGATACCGCGCTGCGCTGCCTCCACGATAGCGGGATACTCCGGCGTAGCATGAGCACCAGTTACAATCACCGCCGTCACGCCATCAAGCTGCTCGGGCACAAACGTCTTAGCCCACACGATACCACGCTCGTCGAGCCAGTCACTCCCCGGAGGTGCCCCCGTCTCATCGAGTCCAGTAACCTTAAAACCACGCTCCCGCACCGCCAAGGCTAGGCCTCGGATGGCGTGACCAGTGATGCCAATAAAATAAAAGTGACCCTTCATACCTAGAAGTCTAGCACAACGCTTAGGCCTTTATCTCCACCAATTCTCCACCCACGTTATTTGCAAAATACGAGTCGTGAGAAATATAAAGAATAGCGCCGGCATAGCGACTGAGGGCCTTTTCTAGCTCCTCAATCGACGGCAGGTCCAAGTGATTGGTGGGCTCGTCTAGGATAAGTAGGTTCGGATTGTGGCACAGCATAGCAATAAGCTGAAACCGCGCCTTCTGGCCACCACTCAGTCGCTCAATGGCCAGCCGCCCGTCCTGCACCGGATCGAACAAATTCTCAGCCAAAACTTGCTTAATTTTTTGGTCCGTTACCGCCACATCATGGTCGGTGTAAACCCGCGCGATCGCCGCAGCCAACGGCAAGTGCAAGTACCGACTATCAATTTCCTGCTCATACACACCAATAACTGTTTTAGGATCAACCTCCATGGTCCCGCTCAGCAGCCGCGAAGCCGCCGGCCGATTGCCCGCCCGAGCCAGGAGCGCCTTAATGAGGGTGGATTTACCAATTCCATTACGCCCGTGAATTTGCAGCCGCTCGCCTACCGCCAAGTCAAAGCTCACTGGCTGAAACAGCGGCTTGGGCTCGTAGCCAAGAGCTACTTGGTTTACCGCCAGTAACCGTCGCTGTCGATGCTCACCATGCGTGCGCAGTTTAATGTTGCGGGCCTTATATTTATCGTATTTGGCCACCACCTTGTCCTGTAAGGTGTCGATGGTTTCCTGATCGATCCAGAAATCAGGCTTTTTAAGATTGGCCAGGAGCTCATCGCGCTCTTTGCTCAAACGTCGCTCTAGCAGCATGAATGGGTTAGTTTTGTCGGCCGTACCGCTCCAGCCAGCCTTGCGCGACCGAGCTTCACGAATCTGCTTCTCTAGCTTAACAAGCCGCTTCTGAGCGTTCTCATACGTGTCAATTTCTTTAGCTGTGGCTGCTCCATTTTGCTTGAGGTACGCTTCATAATTCCCCGGGAAATTAACCACGCCATGGCCCTTCATTTCCACAATCCGGTCAACCTTAGCCAAGACATCACGATCGTGCGTAATCACCACTACCGCTTGCTCTGCCGCCTCTAGCCACTTAATAAAGGTCTCCTTGGCAACATAGTCCATGTGGTTGGTTGGCTCATCGATAAGCGCCAGATCAGCGTCACTGAGTGTGACCTTAACTAACTCCACAAACCGCTTCTGACCGCCACTGAGGGCACTCATAGGACCACTCAGTCGCTCGGCCGGCAGTTGGAAGGCCTCGAACTCCATTCGCACCTTCTCTTCAATATCGTAGTAGCCCAGCTCACCAAACCGCCCTAGCGCATCAGTGTAGCTTGAAATCTTATCCATATCATCACCCATGGTATCGGGGGATGTGTCTATGACATGCTTGAGCTTGGCATATTCGGGCAAATTTTCCAGGACGTATTCCATGACAGGGCGCTCCATCACATCGTGATGCTCCTGTGCTGTCGAGGCTATTACAAGACTCCGGCGTTTTTCTACATTCCCGCTATAATCAGGGTCACTGCCGGCCATAATGCCCAGAAGTGTAGTTTTGCCAATGCCATTACGCCCAATCAGACCGATCTTCTCACCTGGCTGGATCGTTAGGTTAAGGCCCGCATAGAGCTTTTTGACCCCAATGGTCTTGCTGATATTTAAGAGATTGATAAGCATATGAGGCTGATTATACGCACTCAGGCATTGAGTCGTCGAGGTGTCTGGCTTTTTAAGTCATACGTCAGCTCAACGAAAAAGCGACCGGGAGCAGGTTTTTCGAGCAAATCAATGAGATCCGGCACACTCGGCATGTAACTTTCATCGGCTGCAGAGAGCGGCGCCCAGAAAACCGGTCCGGCCAGTGAATCACGCAGCTGCCCCTGGGGATCGTCACCACAAAACAAGTGGAACATAATCTGGCTCACCGGCTCACCATGCTGGTGGATGGTAATATAGCCATCGCCCCGGTGGACCAGATTGGCCGTTAGGCCAGTTTTTTCCATAAGCTCTCGATGAGCTGCTTCTACCACGGTTTCGCCCAGGTGAATCTTGCCATAAGGGAACCCGGCCATATCGAGAAGGGGCTGACGGTGGCGCCGCACAAACAGCCACTCGCCTTTTGCATTTCGACACACCACCAATGTCACAATACGAGGCTGGCGCCGAAGCTTGAGTGACTTGTGACTCAAGCCATCTGCATGCAACTTGCCATCTCGCGACAGTTCATACTGGCCATCGGGCCGTTTAACCACGTGACCACTGCGCATCAGCTGACGCAAGTGATACATAAAATGATTGCCCTCAACCCCTGCCGGCTTTAACTCCGCATACCGCAGTGCGGGATGGTGCATGAGCTCTCGAAAAATATGATGCTGCAGTTCGTGCATAGTAACGGCAGTATAGCGAGGTCAAAGTTATTTGACTAGATAGCCTCATTATTAGTCCCCATACTAGCAATGTGATCCTTGAAAATCCCTGCCCACCAAGGAGATAACATGGTCCGCAAAGTCGTGCTCACCGGCGGCCCCTGCGCCGGCAAAACGAGCGTCATGAACATCCTGCGTGCCAAGCTGGATGACCAGGCGGTATTCGTGGAAGAAGCCGCCACCCAGGTCTTCACCGAAGGCCAGGAGGTCCCAGTGGCCAGCTGGTCCCCGGGTGACTGGATGCGACTTCAGCGCAGAATCACCGTGCGACAGCTAGAGCTCGAAGCGGCTGCAGTAGCCGTGGCCGAGTGGACCGGGCGTGAGTTCGTGATCTGCGATCGGGCGCCCTGCGACAATACCGCCTATCCTCAAGGCAACGAGGCTGTGGCGGAGCTGATGTCCACTCGGCGCGCCGACGTTCATGCCCGCTATGCTCAGGTGTTTCACCTAGAGTCGCTGGCCACCGCTCAGCCTGATCGGTTTAGCCAGAACGGCAACACTGCCCGCTACGAGACCTTAGCCGAGGCCCAAGACCTCGAGCTACGAGCTAGGGCCGCCTGGCTGAATCACCCCCACTGGGTGTTCCTGGCCGGCCGGCAGTCTGTGGACGAGCTTGCCACCTCCATCATTGGCCAGCTTCAAGTCGTTCACGCCTAGCCCACTCACCTTGTCCCGGCCAGGACACCTTGGCCGGGCTTTCACGATCGGAGACAACCATGAGTACGCCCCTGCCCGGCTACCACCTTGTACCCATCACCAAAGGCCAGCTTGGAGAGATTAGCAAGATTCGCGAAGAGCTCCAGGAGTTAACGGACGCCGAGACTCAAGGTGCCCGTATCATGGCGCTCATCGAGCTTAGCGACCTGCTGGGCGCCGTTAAAGCCTATCTGACGAACCACTACCCCGGCTTTGAGCTCAGCGATCTTGAGACTATGGCCGCCATTACGGCTCGGGCCTTTCAGAACGGGGCCAGGTCATGATCATTGACTATGCTCGCATCTCGGCCGCCGAAGCGCACTACCAGGCAGCCGGCTTCGAGCTCCGGAGCACACCGTGGATCGTCGGCTTGACCGCCTACAACGCAACCAAGCCGGCTGGAGCAGTGCCGTTTGTAACTCTGGGCGGCTACTTGGTAGCTTCTGCTGAGCAAAGCTACCTGGAGCTCATGCTTGGCGGCGAATATGTGGGCCGAGCCGTAACGACGACGCCCTGCTTCCGTCACGAGGACTACGATGAGCTCCATCACCCCTACTTCATGAAGGTCGAGCTCGTTGATACCCTCGACACCAGCGACGGCAGCCTACACCGCATGATTGCCGCAGCTCAGGAGTTCTTTGAGCACTTCGTACCCACAAAGCTCATTAACATGGAGAACGGCACCTGGGATCTCGTGGAGGCCAGCAAAGGCATTGAGCTGGGATCGTATGGCCGGCGGCAGCACCAAGGCCAGGTGTGGCTGTACGGCACGGGGCTGGCAGAACCAAGGCTGGCTCAGGCCATGGCCGCCCAGCTATAGTCGCTCGTCCGCCCGATCAGAACGCACCTCTGATCGGGCTTTTCGTTTACTAAAAAACCGCCCAATGGGCGGTTTTTTAGAATCGAGAATCTCGAATTAGTAACGGGCGAAGTGGGCAAAGGCCTTGTTGGCTTCAGCCATCCGATGAGTGTCTTCACGCTTCTTCACGGCATCACCTGTGTTATTGAAAGCATTTAGGAGCTCATCAGCCAGGAGCAAATCAAAGCTCTTGCCGCTCTTGCCCCGAGCCGCAGCCAGAATCCAGGTCATAGCCAAATGGATCTTGCGATCACCGCGGACTTCCATAGGCACCTGATACGTGGCGCCACCGATGCGCTTAGCCTTAACCATGATGGTCGGTGACACGTTCTTAAGCGCAGTCTCAAAGATTTCCAGAGCCGGCTGCTTGGCCTTCTCCTCGGCTACCTCAAGGGCGCCGTAAAGCAGCCCTTCGGCCAGGCGGCGCTTGCCATCCTTCATGATCTTGTTGGTCATCTTGGTGACAAGCACGTTATTGTAGCGCAGATCAGGCTCGATGATGCGCTTGAGTGATTTTGTAGTTTTACGTGGCATGCAATTCTCCCTTTCGGATACTCCCGCCCCGGCTCAATACCGGGTGGTGGTTGCAATAGTTAATACGTTTTTAATAAGTGCGGAGAGGGGCTTACGCCGCCTTCTCCTTCTTGGCACCATAGCGACTGCGGCCTTGAGCTCGCTTAGCTACGCCAGCGGTATCAAGGGCGCCGCGGACCACGATGTAACGAACACCGGGGAGGTCCTTGCGGCGGCCGCCCCGCACGAGCACGACTGAGTGCTCCTGCAGATTGTGGCCGATACCGGGAATGTAAGCCGTAACTTCCATGCCGTTGGTGAGACGCACACGGGCGATCTTACGCAAGGCAGAGTTTGGCTTACGAGGGGTTGTGGTTGACACCTTGACGCAGACGCCACGCTTCAGCGGCGAAGGCTTCGAGTAGCTCTTATTCTTGAGCGAGTTCGTCACCTTGAGCAGCGCAACGGTGCGCGTCTTGGTCTTCTTATCTTGGCGCGGTTTGCGCAGAAGTTGGTTAATGGTTGGCATAGTCTTAGATCCTACTCGCTTTTTGCTGTTTCGTCAATCTGGTCGGGCGTCTTAGCGCCATCTTCGGGCCGGAAACCGGTACCTACCGGAATCAAGCGGCCGATGATGACGTTCTCCTTGAGGCCGCGGAGCTTGTCGGTCTTGCCTCGGATAGCCGCCGCAATCAGCACCCGAGTGGTGTCCTGGAAGCTGGCCGCACTCAGGAACGAGTCGGCGCTCAGTGAGATCTTGGTTACTGGCAGGAGTAGCTGGGTGTATGTAGCACCTTGTTTGCTCTCGGTCTCCAGTTGAGCGTTCTCATCAATGACCGACTGGCGCGGTACGATTTCACCCGTGACAAACAGTGAGTCATTTGGCTCTTCGACTTGCACTCGGCTGAACATCTGGCGAATAATCACCTCAATGTGCTTGTCAGACACGATCTGACCCTGAGCCGCGTAAATGGTCTGTACCTCGGAAATAATGTACACCTGGACCGCCGCTTCACCACGTAGGGTGAGCATTTCCTGAAGGTTAATGGAGCCCTCGGTCAGGCGCTGGCCCACGGTCACGAGGTCGCCCGTCTGGACCTCCACATTCTGGTAGGCTGGCACGCTGTACTCACGCTCGGCGCCGCCAGTGTGGCTGACCTCAATACGATCCTTGTGAACCTTAACGGTGCCTTCGACCTTGCTCTTGATGGCCTTCTTGCCATTAGCGTCGGCCGCCAGAACGTCACCTGGGATAACCTTGTCGCCGGTCTTGACGGCGGCCTTGCGCTCACCCAACTCGTGCTCAGTCACCTTGAGGTTGGCTGGGCTAATGCGGATGATCGACTTACCCTGGTGCTGTCTCACGGTAGCTACGCCATCAACTTCAGACAGCATAGCCTGCCCTTTAGGAGCGCGGGCTTCAAAGATTTCTTCGACTCGCGGCAAACCTTGGGTGATGTCCTCACCAGCCACGCCGCCTTTGTGGAAGGTCTTCATGGTGAGCTGGGTACCCGGCTCACCGATGGACTGAGCAGCAATGACACCGATCGGCTCACCGAGCCCTACGACAGTGCCGCGAGCGAGGTCTACGCCATAGCAAAGGCGGCAAATGCCCCACGAGGTCGTACAGCTAAGTACACTGCGGATAGCCACGGCGTCAATCTCGGCAGCCTCGAGTGAACGAGCAATCTCATCAGTGATGAGCTCGGCTGCCTTCACTAGAGTCTTGCCACCGACTTTGACGGCTTTGGCCGATACGCGACCAGCTAATCGGGCCGCAAAGCTCTCACCAATGGCTTGAGATTCGTTGCGCGAAATGGGACGACCAATATCGTCACCACAGTCTTCTTCGGTCACGATCACGTCCTGCGCCACATCGACGAGGCGACGGGTCAGGTAGCCCGACTCGGCAGTCTTAAGCGCGGTATCGGTTAGACCCTTACGGGCGCCGTGAGTGGAGTTGAAGTACTCCAGCACCGAGAAGCCTTCTTTGTAGTTTGACTTAATAGGCAGCTCAATGGTTCGGCCCGACGGGTCAACCACGAGACCAAGCATACCGGCAACCTGGTTAGCGACATCGAGTGAGCCCTCGGCGCCACTTTCGATAAACAGCGCGGTTGAGGTCTTGCCTTCCTTGAGCTTCTCGCTCATGGCCTGCGTGATCTTCTCGTTGGCCTGCTTCCAGGTGTCCACCGTGCGCTGGTAGCGCTCGTCTTCAGTTACAAGACCCTGTGCATATTGGTTGGCAATGCTCGCCGCCTGCTCTTCACCTTGGCGAATGAGCGCGTGCTTGCTCTCAGGAATCAGGTAGTCATCCAGGCCGACTGAGACCGCTGATAGCGTGGCGTACTTGAAGCCGTAATCCTTAACTAAGTCGATCACTTTAGAGGTAGCTTCGGCGCCATAGCGCACAAACACCTCGGCCATGAGCTTCTGGAGAGCTTTTTTGGTCATCGTCTGGTTACGGAAGCCAAAGTCCTCGGGTAAGATCTCATTAAAGAGCAGGCGTCCAACGGTCGTCTCGATAAGCGCGCCGTCTACGTGAACCTTAATAAGGGTCTGCAGCTTAATGTTTTCGGTTTCGTAAGCGTAAATGGCCTCGTTTTTGCTTGCAAAAGCCTTAACTACGGCCTTGTCGCCTTCGAACTTGAGATAGGTCAGGTAGTAGTTACCCAGCACCATGTCCTTGGACGCATCCACCACGACTTCACCATCGGCCGGCTTGAGCAGGTTCTTGGTAGAAAGCATGATCTCGCGAGCTTCCTTCTGGGCGGCATTGCTCAACGGCACGTGCACAGCCATCTGGTCGCCGTCGAAGTCGGCGTTGAACGCGCGACATACGAGCGGGTGTAGCTGAATGGCCTTACCCTCGATCAGTACTGGCTGGAAAGCCTGGATACCGAGGCGGTGCAGCGTAGGGGCGCGGTTGAGGAGCACGTGCTTGTCGTGAATGATCTCTTCCAGCGTATCCCAGACCACGTTGGTGGCACGTTCAATCATGCGGGAAGCAGATTTAACATTGTGCGCGTGCTCATTCTCGATGAGACTACCGATGACGAATGGCTTGAACAGTTCAAGCGCCATCATCTTGGGTAGACCACACTGGTAGAGGCGCAGGGATGGACCGGCCACGATGACCGAGCGGCCGGAGTAGTCGACGCGCTTGCCCAAGAGGTTCTGGCGGAACCGACCCTGTTTACCCTTGAGCATGTCGCTCAGGCTCTTGAGCTTGCGGCGAGTACCGGTGCTCGAAACAGCGCGCTCACGACGGGCGTTGTTGTCGATGAGGGCATCAACGGCCTCCTGGAGCATGCGCTTCTCGTTACGGCGGATAACCTCAGGGGCATCCAGCTCAATAAGGCGCTTGAGACGGTTGTTGCGGTTGATGACACGGCGGTAGAGGTCGTTGAGGTCAGAAGCTGCGAACCGACCACCAGCCAGCTGTACCATTGGGCGCAGATCCGGCGGAATAACCGGCAGCTGCGTCATGACCATCCACTCAGGGCGGATACCAGCAGCCTTCATGCCCTCAAGCATCTTCAGGCGCTTGAGCGTCTTCTTGCGCTTCTGGCCCTGCGAGTTGTCGGCTTCTTTGGTTAGGTTATCCACCAGCTCGGCCATATCAATTACGGCTAGCAGATTGCGGATGGCTTCAGCGCCAATTTCGGCTCGGAAGACTTCGCCGTACTTCAGGTTAAGGTCGCGATATTTGGCCTCAGGCAGGAGGAGCAAACGAGCCAAGCTTTCCAGCTCCGCCTTAGCATTGGCGCGCGAAGTGTCGAGCTCTTCGAGCTCTGCATTCTGAGCCTCAGCCAGCGCCTTAACGTCGGCATCGGGCTCGCCGGCGCGCTTCTCGTAGGTCTTGACGATCTCGCTGCGGCGCGAGTTAAACTGACTTTCCAGCTCGGCCAACGCCGTTTCACGCTTCTGGTCGTCAACCGACGTCACAATGTAGCTCGCAAAGTACACCACGCGCTCAAGGTCGCGAATACTCATGTTGAGCACCAGACCCACCGAGCTCGGTGTACCGCGCAGGAACCAGATGTGTGTTACCGGCACAGCCAGGCCAATGTGACCCATGCGCTCTCGGCGGACAATGCTGCGGGTCACGCGGACGCCACACTTGTCACAAACCACATCCTTATATCGAATGCGCTTGTATTTACCGCAGTAGCATTCCCAGTCTTTGGTTGGCCCAAAGATTTTTTCACAGAACAGACCGTCTTTTTCGGGCTTCTGGGTGCGGTAGTTAATAGTTTCTGGCTTCGTTACCTCACCATGCGACCACTGAAGGATGCGCTCAGGAGAAGCCAGGGACAGCTTGACGCCGTCAAAATCGATCGCAGTTTGATTCTCTAATAGGTTTTCCATCGTTTAGCCCTTCAACTCCTCTTTTTCAGTCGTTTCGGCCTCGGTCTCATCGGTCTCGGTGTCAGCCTCATCCATTACTTCAAATTCATCTTCGCCACCACCTGCCAGGTCTACGAGCGGCATATCAGCCACCACCACGTCGCCTTCGAGCATCTTTTCGGTGCCAAGGTCGGTAATCTCGTCATCAAGGCGGTCGGAAATAACGGTTTCCGCATCGACTACTGGCGTGCCGCCTTCATTTGTGAGCTCTACATCAAGCATGAGTGACTGTAGTTCCTTCACGAGCACATTGAAGCTCTCCGGAATGCGCGGCCCACGAATCTCTTCGCTCTTAATGATAGCCTCGTAGGCCTTAGAGCGGCCGACCACATCATCACTCTTGATGGTGAGGATTTCCTGCAGCGTGTTTGAGGCGCCGTAAGCTTCAAGCGCCCAGACTTCCATCTCGCCGAAGCGCTGACCGCCCATTTGCGCCTTACCACCGAGCGGCTGCTGGGTGACCATGGCGTAGGGGCCAGTCGAACGGGCATGGATCTTGTCGTCCACCATGTGCTGAAGCTTTAGCATGTACTTGTAACCAACCGTGGTGCGCTCTTGGAAGGGCTCGCCGGTCTGGCCATCAAAGAGCTGTGCCTTGCCGTCTTCAGGGAGTCCAGCCTTCTTAAGCTCGCCCTTGATCTGCTCGAGGGTTACCCCATCGAACACGGGTGAAGCAACGGTGTAGCCCAGCGCGCTTGCAGCCCAGCCCAAGTGAGTTTCAAAGATCTGGCCAATGTTCATGCGCTTACCCACACCAAGCGGGTTCAAGCAGAAGTCCACCGGAGTGCCATCTTCGAGGTACGGCATGTCCTCAACCGGCAGGATGCGAGCAATTACGCCCTTGTTACCGTGACGGCCGGCCATCTTGTCGCCGACGCTGATCTTGCGCATCTGGGCCACACTCACGTGATACTGCTCAATCACACCAGCTTGGAGCTCATCGCCGTTCTCGCGGCTAAAGAGCTTGACGCCAACGACCTTACCACGCTCACCGTTGGGCAGGCGCAGAGAGGTGTCTTTAACGTCGCGGGCCTTCTCGCCAAAGATGGCGCGGAGCAGCTTTTCTTCGGAGCTGAGCTCTTGCTCACCCTTGGGCGTAATCTTGCCCACGAGGATGTCACCAGCAGTAACTTCCGCACCAATGCGTACGATGCCGCGCTCGTCGAGGTCTTTGAGGCTCTCTTCGCTCACATTTGCAATATCGCGGGTCACCTGCTCGGCACCTAGCTTGGTGTCGCGCACGTCAACCGTGTGAGTCTCGATATGAATTGAGGTGTAGCGGTCATCGCGGACTAGGCGCTGCGAAATCACGATAGCGTCCTCGAAGTTGTAGCCCTTCCAGTTCATGAAGGCCACGAGCACGTTCTGACCCAATGCCAGTTCGCCGTTCTCGGTACTCATGCCGTCAATCAAGACGTCGCCCTTCTTGAGCTCGTCCCCGGCCTTTACCACGGCCCGCTGATTAATAGAAGTACCAACGTTACTGCGGGCAAAGTTGGTGAGCTCGTAGGTTTTAGTCTCGTTGCCCTTGTAGGTAACGGTGATTTCGGTGGCAGTAGCAGAATCCACCACGCCTTCGTGCTCAGCCAGTACCACCTGGGCGGAGTCGCGAGCTACGGTAGCTTCCATAGCGGTTCCAACGATGGGAGCCTGGGGCTTAATAAGCGCCACGGCCTGCTTCTGCATGTTGGCGCCCATGAGCGCGCGCTTGGCGTTGTCGTGCTCCACGAACGGAATCAGCGACGCCGACACACTCACGATCTGCTTGGAGCTCACGTCCATGTAGTCAACCTGCGAAGCGGCGACTTCCTCGGCCTCACCCTTCAAGCGGACAGCCACACGTGGGTTAGCAAAGGTACCGTCCTCCTCGAGCTGGGCGCCATAACCGGCAATAACCGCCTGCTCTTCATCGGAAGCGTCAAGCCACACCACATCATCAGTCACACGAGCCTTCTTGCCGTGTTTCTCGACCTTGCGGTAGGGCGTCTCGATAAAACCATACTCATTGACGCGAGCATAGGTGGCCAGGTTGGAGACCAAACCAATGTTCGGACCTTCCGGGGTCTCAATTGGGCAGAGGCGGCCGTAGTGGGTCTTGTGGACGTCGCGGACTTCAAAGCCGGCACGTTCGCGGCTCAAACCACCCGGACCCATAGCGTTGAGGCGGCGCTTGTGTACCACTTCGTCGAGCGGGTTGATCTGGGACATGAACTGTGAGAGCTGCGAGCTGGCGAAGAACTCGCGCACGCTGGCTACAATCGGCCGGACGTTAACCAGCTGGCCTGGCGTCACAGTGGTGGTGTCATACACCGACATGCGGTCTTTGACGATGCGCTCCATGCGGGCCAGACCGATGCGGAACTTGGACTGCATGAGCTCGCCGACCATCTTGAGGCGGCGGTTGGCCAAGTTATCGATGTCGTCAGCCGTGCCGAGGCCGTTGTTAAGGTTAATGATCTCAGACACAATGGCTACGAGGTCATCGCGGCGCAGCACCCGGTGCTCGGCCGTATTGGGCACATCTAGGCTCAGGCGTTTGTTGAGCTTGTAGCGACCCACCTTACTAAAGTCATACCGTTTAAAGTCGAAGAACATGCTCTCAATGAGGCTCTTGGAGTTTTCCACGGTAGCCAGATCACCTGGGCGAATGCGGCGATAGACTTCCATGAGGGCCTCACTGATGGTTGAGCTGGGGTCCTTCTCCAGTGTCTCGTCGAGATACTTAATGTCGCCATTGTCGACATCCTTAAAGAGCGCCTTAAGCTCTTCATCAGTACCATAACCAAAGGCGCGCAGCAGGGTGGTAACCGGCAGCTTGCGCTTGCGATCGATCTTAACCGAGATCACGCCGGTGGCGGAAGTGTCGAGCTCAAGCCAGGCACCACGGCCAGGAATCACCTTGGCACCGAACAGCTCACCAGCAGCGCCGCGCTCACTAGTAAAGAACACACCAGGTGAACGTACCAGCTGCGAAACCACCACGCGCTCAGCGCCGTTGATCACGAAGGTTCCGCGCTCGGTCATCCAGGGGTAGTCACCCAAGAAGATTTCCTGTTCGCGAACTTCACCGGTCTCTTTATTGACGAGCTCAGCCTTGGCCTTAAGTGGCACCTCAAAGCTTGAGTTCTTAGTCTTAGCCATTTTTTCGGTGTATTTGGGCTCCTCAAAGTGGAAATCACGTAAATACAACGCGAGACTCTTGCCTGTGAAATCCTCAATTGGATTAATTTCGGCGAAGAGTTCATTAAGACCTTCTGTCACAAACCAATTAAACGAGTCCAGCTGGATCTCAATTAAATTGGGCAGAGGCAGAACGTCTTTGGTTTTGTTTAGGTTTTTTCGGGTGCGCGCTCCAGGCTGGGCCAAGGCAGACTCCTTATGACGTTACCTATTATGTCTTCAGTTGTGAGTGCTAATCGTACGTATTAGCAATGGGATGTGTTTGGCCGAGGGGTTTCTAAACACATAAAAACACAGGCGAAAAGGCCCTGTTTTTCGATTTAAGCATCCTCTTAGGATCTATATTCCCCTAATCTGTCAGCTATGTCAATGGCTTTTGCTCATGCCGCTTCTCCTCAATCCGGGCTCGAACCATATCAAAGATTCTAGCCTGGCAGGCTAAGTTTTTGGCTCGTTGAGCTTCAGACATCTGGGCAAAGGCATTACTGTAGTCCGGATCAGCTACCCCGTTAAGCAAACTAGCCATCATTTCCCGGATATTGTCACTAGCATGGCCCACCTCAGCCCCTACTACGTAGTATTCGGAAAAAGCCTGGCTAACTGCATGGTTCTCCAACCATAAAGGCGGCTCGGTGTCGTATTTGTCAGGCTTGGGCAATTCTCGGCAGCCCGACAACGACTCATTCACCATCAAGGCGATATCTTCTCGATGGAGCTCACTAAATGGCATCTCACCATCACCCAGCCAGTAATCCACTGCATGCATATACTCGTGTCGAATGACGCGTTGTCGATCTAGTGGCGGAAGAGTCTTCTGACCTATATGAAAGCGGTTACCTGTTACATAGATCATACCGTCGTGATCTGCTCCGGGTTCAGTGCGACTAGAATACCAGCCACCATGCCCCGCCCGCTGGTTGGCATCTATCATGAGCCAGGGCGCTGGCGCGAAATCGCGATCCAGCCCCAGAGCCTCGCGAGCTTGGCCGACAGCCACCTGGGCATCTTCCACATAGGCTTCAATGTCCACTTCGCTATAAGCATCAGGCGTCTGGGCGCCGCGGATGTATAGCTTTGCTAAACCAGCCTTGTCACCTGGGTACTCAAGGTCCGGCGCCTGGGATTCCAGGGGGAAGATTACCGCCGGACGGCCGTCTCGGAGTAGCGCAATTGACGAAAGCCTATCAGAGTGGGGCCATTGTTCCGTACTGGCGTCCAGCATTACCGCAGCTTCACCGTCCTGGCCATACACCGGACGAATCCAAGCTTCTTGTGATGCACCAGCATTCACTTGCACTTGCACTTGAACTTGGTCATACACGTTGAGAGTTCGTCCAAGCTCATCACCCAAGCGATCGCGGTCAAGATACAAGCCTAGGCCGCTGGCGGAAACTAGGCCCAACTCCAGTTTGCGCTCACCGGCTAGCGGCGGCAGTGGCTTCAATGCCAGATCCGTACCACCCCGAGTAGCCTGGGTGGAAGCCACATCGCTGGCGAGTAGATCTAGACCAGCGCGAACGACTGCGTCAGCCTCAGCCTGTTCAAGATTATATGCCGCAGCCAACACGGCTTTCTCTTCCAGGCTCATTTCTGCCAGGCCAACATGAATTTCCGACTGACTCAGGGGCGTACCGGGCTCTAAAACTTGTTCGACCTTCTCGGCTATAGGTAGCAAATTCTGGCGCTCAGGTGTCATGCTCATACTACTATTATGGGCTTTACCGACATGAGTTCAAGTGCCTTACGCAAGACTGCTTCAACATCGTTTTATGTCTATAGTCATAAATCTAAAAATACTATATCCGCAGCCGATATATACTTACGGAAATACCCGAAACTTTTAGCTTTCTAATGCGTAGAATAAACAAGCTGTGTCAAAATGCTCAGCTATCGCACCTTGAGAAAGGTAATGATGCAGAAACGCAGAGCCTTCCGATTAGGCGTTCTCAGCTCGCTCCTAGCCCTAGGGATCGTGTGTGGCTTCACGCCGGCAGCGTCGGCTTCGTCGCCTTCCCCCGTGAGCTTCCATGCCTGGAGCGGCCCGAGCTTGCTCCAAGGCCAGTTCGACAGCGGCGTCATGCCGATGTTCGAGCCGCAGGGACGCCTCGCCGTCAGCCTCAAGCCCGGCGCCAACATCGGTACCTGGACCTCACCCGCCTACCACTCACCGGCCCCCATTGGTGACCTGGTGAGCTCGTGGCAGGCCAAGACGCCCGTTGGCAGCTGGATCGAAACGCATTTGAGCGTCTATGTGGCGGGCCACTGGAGTGGCTGGTATGTGATGGGCAAGTGGGCGTTCGAGAACACGCCCGCACTCACCCGCACCAGTGTCGATGGCCAGTCCGATGTCGATGGCACCATCTACACCGACACGTATGTGGCCGGCGACAATGGCAAGCCCTCGGACTACCGCCTACAGGTTGTGTTCCATAGCACTTCCGCGGCCAAGCCGCGACTGTACCAGGTAGCCGCCACCACTTCCAACGTGGGCGACGCGCCGGCCACCAGTGCTACCACCATGGATCGCACCGTCGACCTGATGGTGCCGCGGCTGTCCCAGATGACGCACCAGGGCGAATACCCTGCATATGGTGGTGGTGGACGCGTCTGGTGCAGCCCCACGAGCACCGCCATGGTGGTGCAGTACTGGGGCCAAGGTCCCAGCGCGGCCGACGTGGCCAGTCTGCCGCCGGACCCGGTGTTTGACGCCAACCACCGCGCCGACGGCCAGGTTGACTGGGCCGCGCTCCACACCTGGGACGCCACCTATGAAGGCGCCGGCAACTGGCCGTTCAACACGGCCTACGCCAGTACTTACGGTCTCGACGGTTCGGTGCGGCAGTACGCCACTCTCCAGGCCGTTGAGGGCTGGATCAAGCGCGGCGTGCCAGTGGTGGCTTCGATCGCGTGGGACAACCGAAAGGGAGCTGACATCGCCAAGAAGTTGGATGGCGCGGCTCTCGACTACAGCGACGGTCATCTGATGGTGATCACCGGTTTCACCAAGTCCGGCGATGTCATCACCAACGACCCGGCCGCACCCGGCAACAGTACGGTTCACCGCACCTACCAGCGAGCTCAGTTTGAGCACAACTGGCTCCAGTACGGCGCCGGCGCGACCTACGTCATCAAACCGCTCTACCTCGCCGGCTAAGTTTCACTCCGAACACGAGAAAGGAAGTTCATTGTCCATCGTGACACGCACAAGGCTGTTGGCTGTGGCTGCCGGCCTAGCCGTCGGTGTCTCCCTAGCACCGGCTGCAACGGCCGCCCCCACGCCCAGCACTCCGTCCGCATCGTCACACAGTGTCGATAGCGGCAAGACCACCACAGACGGTCAGCCCCTGGCGCAGCGGTACGCGGCCAGAGGAGCCGTCCCCCAAGCCCAAGCTCAAGCAGCCCCCAAGGTTGCCGCCGACACGGCCCCGCCGGAATGTCCGCCGGAGCTCATGACTGAGTGCAAGTGGCAGCCGGCCGCCTACACCCAGAACAATCCGGATGACAAGTCGGACTACGGCAACTACGACAAGGCCGACCGGCCCAATGGGTATTTGCCAATCGACACCATCGTCATCCACGACACCGAGGGCTCCTTCGACAGCGCCAATGCGCTGTTCGATGATTCCACGAGCTACGTGTCGGCGCACTATCTGGTGGGTACGTCCAAGCGACAGATCAATCAGAAGGTTCGCAACCACGACGTCGCCTGGGCGGCCGGCAACTGGGACCTCAACCAGCGGTCGATCAACATCGAGGTCGAGGGTCACGCCGCCACCGGCAGCGCCGACTACATCTGGGCTTACCAGCGAACGGCCGCTCTGGTGCGCTACCTGGCAGCCAAGTATCACATCCCGCTCGACCGACAGCACATCATCGGCCACGACAACGTGCCAGGCCCCCTGGCCGGCTACACGGCCGGAATGCACTACGACCCGGCAGCGTTCTGGAACTGGCAGTACTTTGGCCAGCTCGTGGGCATGCCGCTGAATGTCACTCCAAGCCCCGTCGTTCCCGGCACTGTCGTGACCGTCACACCCAACTGGCTGACCAACCAACCGCCGGTCACCCAGTGCGTTTCGGGCGTCTGCTCGGCATTGCCCAAGCAGTCGGCCAACTTCCTCTACCTGCACACCGGTCCCAGCGACACGTCGCCGCTGCTGTCCGATCCCGCCCTCACGGCCAATGGCCGCGGCGGCACCACCCGGATCGACGATTGGAGTGCCAAGGCCGTCTACGGCCAGCAGTTCGTGGTGGCAGCCAAGCAGAATGGCTGGCTGGGTGTGTTCTACGCCGGCCAAATCGGTTGGCTCAAGCAGTCGACATTCGGGCTGCCCAATGCCCTGCCGACGAGCGGCCACTCCATCACCCCGCGTGATGGGCTCACAAGTGTTCCGGTTTACGGCCGTGCTTACCCTGAGGCCGGCGCCTATGATGGCTCACAGGTGCCTGTTCAGGCAGTGGCGCCGATCCAGTACAGCATCCCGGCCGGTCAGCGCTACACAACCACCGGCAGTCTCCGGTCCCGCTACTACTGGGCGTGGACCATCGACTCATCCCTTCCGGACGACCACACCGTGGTCGTGGGTCACGACGTTTACTGGGTCATTCAGTTCAACGAACGCATCGCCTATGTCAAGGCGAGTGACGTGGTCCTGAAGTAGCGCCTTTCGTCCACCTGTCCGCACACCGCGGCCCCAGCTCTTACCGAGCTGGGGCCGCTTTTCTATTCAGTTACCTAGGCATGGGTCTTAGCTTACAACCTTATCAATCAGACCATATTTCGTGGCCTCGTCAGCGCTCATCCAGTAGTCACGATCGGTGTCTTTATGCACTTCTTCAACCGGCTTGCCTGTGGCCTCCGCCAAGAGTTCATCAAGGGTTCCCCGCGCCTTAAGCACCTCGCGCGCTGTAATCTCAATATCGCTGGGTGTCCCCTCAAAGCCAGCTGAGCCTTGATGAATCATAATGCGCGAGTGAGGCAGGCTGAATCGCTTGCCCTTGGCGCCAGCCGCCAATAAAACGGCGCCCATACTCGCCGCCATGCCCACGCAAATCGTCGACACATCCGGCTTCACTAGCTTCATCGTGTCAAGCATCGCCAAGCCCGCATACACGCTTCCGCCCGGCGAGTTGATATAAAGTTTAATGTCCTTATCGGCATCTTCACTCTCTAAAAATAAGAGCTGAGCCACGACGAGGTTAGCTACCGTATCATCAATGCCAGTCCCGAGGAAAATAATACGTTCCTTGAGTAAACGAGAATAAATATCATAAGCGCGCTCACCACCAGCAGTTTTCTCGATAACGGTTGGCACTAAAATTGAATTCATTGGATTAGTCATAGGTCTCCTTGCGTCATTAAACGTCTTGAGCCTATATTAGCACTCATTGCCCTCGAGTGCCAATGTTGACGAGCTATTTCTTTTCGGCGTAGCTTATAAGTTTAGCGATTACCCTAGAAGCCATGAGGTGATTATAGATCTCCTCACGCGTACCCGGCTTATCAAGTTCGGCCTGGGTAACTTCGTCCTTGTACTGGAGCTTCATGCGGCCAATCTCCATATCGAGATCTTCAGCACTTACGCTCAGCTTCTCTGCCGCGGCCACTTCGGTCAAAATCATGGCAAGGCCCACTCGGCGCTCTGCCTCTGGTCGCATCTCGCCGTCGAGATCGTCACGAGTCTTGCCCGAGAGCTCCAAGTATTTATCTATATCAAGGCCACTGTAGGCCAGATTCTGCTCCAGTTCAGTCCGCATGCGCTCCAGCTGCTGGTCCACCAGCGCTTCGGGCGTCTGATAATCGCTCTCCTTGAGGAGTTTATCAAGTACCTGCTGCTCATATTCCTTGGAAACGGATTCAGCTTTTTGATTGGTGATTTGCTCAAGAGCATCAGCCTTGAGCTCCTTAATCGTCTTAAATGGGCTGACTTTGGCTACAAATTCATCGTTAACCTCAGGGAGCACCAGCTCGGTGACGGTTTTCACGGCGACTTTGAACGTGACGAGCTGATCGGCCAGGGTGCTCTCGTGGTAATCCTTAGGAAAACGAATGTCGAAGGTCTTCTCGTCGCCAGCTTTGACGCCGACGAGCTCTTCTTCAAAGCCAGGGATGAACTGACCAGAACCCAGCATAAGCGTGTGGCCCTTGGCACTGGCGCCACGCACCGGTTCGCCACCTTTGGTACCGTCAAAATCGAACACTACTTCATCGCCCATTTTGGCCGCATGGTCCGACTCAAGCCGGGTTGCTTCACGGCGGCGGAGATCTTCGATTGTCTTCTCAACTTCGGCCGGGTCCACCGCAATAGCGGGGCGCTTAATGCGAAAATCTTGGTATTTAGCCAGCTTCACCTTGGGCATGAGCTGAATCGTGCCCTTGTACTCCAGTTCGGTGTAAGGCACAAACTTCTCTAGACTGACTTTGGGCGGCGCTACCACTGCAAAATTTTGTTCCCGGATCACCTTGCCGTAGCTGTCTTGAACAGCGTGTTCCATAACCTCGTTTTGGACGTAGGCCGGGCCAAGCTCGCGCTCCACAATATTATCGGGTGCTTTGCCAGGCCGAAAGCCGGCCGCTTTAACCTTGGGGCGCAGCTCGTCAAACACATGTTTAACAATCGGCTTAAGTTCGGCTTCATTCAGCGTCACAATAAATTCAACTTGGGTCTCGGTTGTAGAGGTGATCTTGGTTTCCATAGCTTCAAACCTTAGCACAGCCGAGGCCAACAAAAAAGAGGCTTTGTTGACAGGTTAAGCTCAAGAGGTTCAAAAATACTGCTACAACCCTGAGCCACAGGGTCTAGCACCACATCCGTTTGGAGGCACCATGAGCGACGAAGGAGACGCCGCAGGCACCATCAAGAACCCGCCGGGAGAACCGATCATTTCCCAGAGCCCCAAGCGAAAGGTCGGCAACACCTCTATGTCAGCGTGCCGGGACCAGTTCCGGTCATCAGGGCCAAGAGGCACACCACTGAGCCCACGGACGACAAATAGCCCACCCGCCCCGTAGTTTCGCTTACCTGCGAGATTACGGGGCGTTTCTGGTTTGACATAATCGACTAAAAGTGATACGGTAATATAGATTGGCTCTTGCCAACCGCACGCAACCGATTGCAACTCACACAACGACCGAAAGGTGTACGCTCATGCGTAGACGTTTCAGAGGCCTCTTGGTTGGCCTGGCGCTCCTGGTGGGCGGCCCGACCGCGCTCGCCCTGGCCGCCTGCAGCACGCCGGCGCCGGCGCCGCCACCGCGCGTGGTGGCCGTGTCCGACGACTGGTACGAACCAGGTGAGCCCCTGATGTACCACAACGTCGCGTACTGCCTGTACGAGTTCGACGGCGACATCGAGTGCCCCGGGGCACCTCACCGCGTCTACCTGGTGCGCGACATGTCGTACGCCTACGGCGCCCGCGACTCGGTCCTGGCCCTCCTGGCCTGGCACTACAGCATGCGCTGGCACGACCGCTACTGGGACACCGACCGGTTCTGGAACCACTACGGCTACGGCGGAAACCCCCGCTACGCCAGCCAGTACACGGTCTACCAGAAGACGGTCACGAACATCTACAACTCGCCGACCGCCCAGCGCGAGATGAAGCAGGCCGACTCCGACCCTCGCACCAACTACAAGGGCCGCGACGGCAAGCCGGTAGCGGCCAGCAAGGTCCAGCCGAAGTCAACCGGCACCGGTCCGGCTACCAGTCAGCGCCCCGCCGCGGGCACCAGCCCCACCGGAGCCCGCCCGGCCAGCACGCCAACACAGGCGGCTCCGGCGACCAGCCGGAGCCAGAGTTCCGACGGCACCACCGCCAAGAAAAAGCGACCCGGACAGTAACCACAGTTCTGGGTCTCGCGCCCGACTCCGTGCCCACGGAGTCGGGCGCTTCCTTTTATCCTGGCTTGAGTTGACCAACAAAGGCACCCACCGGGGCGCCTTTGTTAAATAATTCCTGGTGCGGATGAAAGGACTCGAACCTTCACGGGGTTGCCCCCACCAGCTCCTAAGGCTGGCGTGTCTACCATTTCACCACATCCGCGTAATTTTGAACTTCACTGATTTTAGCACCTCAGGCGGCAATTGAAAAAGGTTCGGTCGCGGGAAGCAACCGAACCTTGAACACTCAGCCTGCATCATGCGGCCTCACCCAGTGAAGCCCCAGCCACTTCCGCTCGCAATTGCGTCAAGAGCTCATCGAGCATCGCCGGGTGGTTGCAGTCTTCAACCGAAACCCGAACGTGCGGCCGACCCCGCGGCCGAAAGCTGATGCCCAGCTCCTGAAGCCGGTGGTAGACCCACATGTGCGAGCGGTGCATCACCTCCGACACCTTATGCACACCCTGAAACTCCAAGTAGCGCTCTAGAACTTCCAGGTATGCGGCCGCCGGAATATCCAGGCGGCGCAGCGGAGCAGTCAAGCTACTCACCTCTTCCTAAGTATCGAACAACTCTGCTTTATAAGCAGCTTACTCTGTGCTTATACCACAATTAGTCGCGCGTCCGATAGTAGCTTACCGCTGTGTCGCCGTAGACTTTGTGCCGCACCAGCTCCAAGCCCACGAGCACTGGCTCTGGTAGCTTGCTCGTGTGCGACACCGCCATGATCCCCCCGGGGGTTAAAAACTGGCCTAGGCGTCCCAGGGTGTCTACATCAAGCTGGGCGTAAGGCGGGTCCGCCACGATGAGCTGATAACGGCCCTGGCTGGCTTGCTGCTGGGGCGAAGCCAGCCACGTCTCTACCGTCATTTGATGCAAAATATAGCCCCACTCCAGGCCAAGCGCCTGGGCATTCTGGAGAATGGTTTTAGCCACTCGGCCGTTGGCTTCAATGGCTTCTACCAGGGCCGCCCCGCGAGACGCCGCTTCAAATCCGGCCGCGCCCGAACCGGCATAGGCATCAAGTACCGTCAGCCCTTCGGGCGCACCAACCACATCGAAAATAGCCGCACGGACCTTGTCCGACAGCGGCCGAACGGCTCTCGTTTTGGGCTGCTCAAATGGACGGCCGCGCAAACTGCCAGCGAGAATTTTCACGCCGGCTCAGGGGTTACATCAACCGCAGTAAGCGGCAGTTTCTGGCCAGACTCGATTACGGCTAGAAGCCAAATAATTCCAATGGTCCGAGCCGCATGAGGTGCTAAGTGATTCTTGACCACACCGGCAATTTCAGCTGTCCAGCCATGACGATAAAATTCATCATACAGCTTAAGACTGGCAATCTCTCTCGCTTCGGCCTTAAAGTACTCCACGGCCCCGAGCTCGCGCGCCCGCACAACCTCAGCCTCACTAAATGCCGGTCGAATCGGAAAAATTAAGAGCGCAAAGGCAATTCCCATTTCAAAATTAAAATGCGTCGACATGTGACCCTTGGCGCCCCAGATAGCCCAGTTTTTCTTTACTGAAGCCGCAAACTTGCCCGTATCACCACTTTTAAGATCGGCTGAGGCCTTCTCGGCCGCCTGCGCCACTTTCTCCTCAAGGGGAAAGTGATGCGCCGGCGTTAGCCCATCAGCAATATAATGCGCCATCCAGGAGGCCTCAAAGCCCGCTCGAATCTCGTCGCCAGCCTTAAGACTCCTAACCAACGCAGCATAGTGACCGGCAATATGCTCCGGCACCTCGCCGGTATCGGTTTCGGGATCATAGAGGTGGCTGGGATTGTGCTCATGCTCATCAGGCGACATGAGGCCTTTCGGCTTCAATTTACCGCCCTTGGCATTGAGACCATCAGGACCATTGTAGCCCTCAAAGTGAAGGATATCTTTGAGATCAGGAAACTGAGCCTCCTCCAGGAGGGGCTCAATCAATCGGTAAGCTGCCGTATCGAATCGCTGATGGATTCCGGCCCGCTTAACCACTCGCTTGCTAGTAATAAAGCCCGCGTACATCGTCTTCCTTTAGTCTAATGACGTGACAGCCTTAAGCGCGTTTACGCGGGCTGCAACTTGGCTATATTTTACCATGGCCGCAGGATCCGACAGAAACTTCAACGCCGCCCCACGAGCCGCGGCCAAAAGCTTAGTGTCAGTAATGTCGGCCAGCTGCAAGTCCAGGGTGCCGTGCTGACGGCGACCGTAAATCTGGCCGGGGCCCCGTAGCTCCAGGTCGATCTGGGCTAACCGGAACCCATCTTGACTCTTCTCGAGCGCCCTAATTCGTTCTATCGTCCCGGCCGCCTTGCTCTCCGCCAATAGGTAACAGTAGGACTTATGAGCACCGCGGCCAATGCGGCCGCGCAGTTGATGAAGCGCTGCCAAACCAAACCGTTCCGCTCCGTCCACCAGCATTACGCTGGCGTTCGGCACATCAATACCAACTTCAATGACACTTGTCGCCACCAACAGATCCAGCTCACCAGCGGCGAATTGGCTCATCACCGCCTGCTTGTCATCAGCACTGAGCTTGCCATGCAGCAAGCCGATCCGGCGACGTTTGAACGGCCCCTTAGCCAGCGCCTCCGCCTCGGCCGTAGCACTCTTAAAGCCGAGTGTGTCCGATTCTTCGATGAGCGGGCACACCACGAAGGCCTGACGCCCTTCATCGATCTGTTCATTAATAAAGGCGTAGGCCTGATCGCGATGTTTGGCTTCAACAGCTTTCGTGGTTATGGGCTGACGGCCAGGCGGCAGCCCCTCAATCACTGAGATGTCCAAGTCGCCGTACACCGTCAGCTGCAAGGTCCGCGGAATGGGCGTGGCAGTCATGCTCAAAAGGTGCGGCAGGTGACCGCTCTTGGCTTTAATAGCCTGTCGCTGCGCCACGCCAAACCGGTGCTGCTCATCGATAACCACCAGGCCCAGGTGGCCAAAGGTGACCTTGTCGCCCAGCAACGCCTGTGTGCCCACAACGAGCACTGGATCGCTGCCCGCCAGCCGCTCCAGCACCGCTTTGCGCTCAGCAGCCGACTGCCGGCCTAGAAGCAGCAAGACATCATAGCCCAGGTTAGCCAAGAGTGGCGCTATTTTGGCGGCATGCTGCCGCGCCAGGATTTCTGTCGGCACCATGAGAGCCGCCTGAAGCCCATTGGCCAGCGCCATAACCGCCGCCATAGTCGACACCACCGTCTTACCCGAACCCACATCTCCTTCAAGCAGCCGGTTCATCGGCGTTTCCTGGGCCATATCCTGAAAAATCTCCCAGGCAGCCTTCTTTTGACTTGGGGTTAGCTCAAAGTCCAGCAAGTCCAAGAGCGCCCTTACAGCCTCAACTTTAAATATGACGGCCTGAGCCGACTCAGTTTTAATTTCATGCTTAATAACCAGGCTTGCTAGCATTAAGTACCATAGTTCCTCGAATGCGAGCCGATAGCGCGCCTTAGCTAAATGAGCCGGCGAAGCTGGAAAATGAATCTGCTCCAACGCCTCGGCATAAGGCATGAGCTCGGCTTCCGCCACCACCGCGGGCGGCAAGGGATCAGCCAGGGTTTTTACCAACGGCAGGAGCGGCATAATTAATCCCCGAAGCTGCTTGCTCGACAACCCCTCGGTTTCAGAATACACCGGCACAATCCGCGCGGTATCCTTGGGATCGTGGCCCGGCTCCATGCGCTCAATCGCCGGCGACTGCAATGCTAGGTCGTTATTCTTGAACTTAAGTTCGCCACTCACCAGCACCGGCGTACCAGTAGGGATACTCTTGGCCAGGTAGCTCTGATTAAACCAGATCGCCTTTACGGTCCCCGTGCCATCCGAAATGATAGCTTCAGTTATGTGCAGTTTGCGAGCTCGGGCGTACCGGCCAGCCACTCGTTCGATCTCGCCACGGAAGGTGACATTACCCGGCCGCATCAGCCGAATTGGAATGATTTTGGAAAAATCATCGTGGCGCCGAGGGAAATGCCGTAGCAAATCGCCGGCGGTATAGATACCCAGGCGAGCTAACTTTGCCTCCATGTCCTTACCTACCCCCTTTAGGGAGCCAACTGGACGCTGTAGTGGGTCGTGCATTACTTGACTCGGAGCTTGAGGTAGCGGCGCTTGCCGACCTGCAGAATTTGATGATTGGCAAAGATAGGCTCAGCCTCGGCGGTCTGCACGGTATCGTCCAGCTTAACGCCGCCCTGCTCGATGAGCCGCCGCGCCTCACCCTTGCTGGCCGCCATCCCACTCTCCACGAGCAGTTCTACCAGACCCACCCTGGGATGGCTAACGGTGTATTCCTCGATATCTTTTGGGCGGCCGCCGTCACGGAATTGGTGATTCCAGGCTTCTTCGGCCTTCAAGGCTTTGGCCTCGCCATGATACATACGCACAATTTCGCGCGCCAAACTCGCCTTAGAGTCACGCGGGTTGGCGCCTTCTGCCAACGTTTTCACCAGTCCGTCGATTACTTCCAACGAGATATCGGTGCAGAGCTTGTAGTAGGGAGCTATCAGATTGTCGGGCAGGCTCATGACTTTGCCGTACATATCAAGCGGCTCATCGGTAATGCCGATGTAGTTATCGAGACTCTTACTCATTTTCTTAGCGCCGTCGGTGCCGACAAGCAGCTCCATAATGAAAACGATTTGCGGCTTTTGACCCAGCTTCTTCTGCAGTGCGCGGCCGGCTATCATGTTGAACAATTGGTCATTGCCGCCAAACTCCACATCGGCTTCCAGTGACACCGAGTCATAGGCTTGCATCAGCGGATACAGCAGCTCATGCAATGCCAGTTCTTGGCCGCTAGCGAGCCGGTTTTTGAAGTCATCGCGCTCAATGATCTGCGCCACGCTTACATTGGACGCCAGGCTAATAAGGCCGCCGAAACTTAGTTTACCCAGCCACTCGCTGTTGTAGCGCACCTCAGTTTTCTTGAGATCCAAGATAAGCCCTACCTGGCTCTGATAGGTTTTGACGTTGGCCGCGATCTCCTCGTCGGTCAGCATTGGGCGCGTTTTGCTCTTGCCTGACGGGTCGCCAATCTTGGTAGTGTAGTCCCCAATCAAGAAAATGACCGTGTGGCCCATGTCTTGCAACCGACGGAGTGTTCGCAGCACTACTGCATGACCGAGATGGATATCTGGCCGCGTTGGGTCTACGCCCAGCTTTATGCGCAGCTTGCGCTTGCCTTTTAGAGCCTCTTCTAGCTCCTCGCGGCCAATAATTTGCTCAACGCCTCGTGAAAGTAGTTCGTCCATATAGAGCCTATATTAACATTGATTTAACGCCCGGCCCAGGTTACAACATATGAGTCCCATTTTTTTGAAGGGAAGTACATGACTCAGGCTAAATGTATCCACTATGACGCTCCGACTGAGCGACTCGTCGCCGTCTACGAACCGGGTACCGACCTCGAAGTGCTCCGGCCCATCGCTCAGCGAATCGCCGCGCATGCTTCGGTCAGGGCCGAGGTGAAGGTTAAGCGAGTCAAACAAGGGGGCCGACTCATATCCATTCCCGGAATTGAAATTACGAGTCCCGGCGGCAATCACTACCGCTCCACCTGCGTCCTCGTCAAGCAGCTGACGAATCCCGAGCTGGCCTTTACGGCAGTTTCCGGAGTGTTCCGAGTGCTCCTCTGCACCTGCGGCCAGATAGTTTGCCAGATTGAAACTGGCTTCCTCCCCGGCCTGGAGCCGGATGATGTCGAAAGTTTTAGCGCGAGCATCTGCCAAGAGATAGATGAGATTCCGCCAGAGCCAGTCTTGCGAGCGCTACGTGGACAGCGAACGCAGGCTGTCTTGCTCCCGCTGGATGCAGCCTACCGCAAACATGGCGCGGATGTTGCCGAATTGCGACTGGAAGCTGGCCGCACGCCTTCCTGTATTCACTAGGGCATAACGAGCCTCCCCATAAAAGTCACAGGCCGCATGATGCAGTCCGGGACTCGCTCTCCTTTCCGAAAGGCAAGCACATGCCCGAAGCTGAGTACGTCACTCTTGACGACACCGCTACCGATCAGCTTATGGCCGTCTACGCAAGTGGCATGAACCCCGAGGAGCTCGTTCCTATCGTAAAGCGCCTGGGTAAATTGCAGGGGTGTCAAGCTCAGATCATACTGATGCTCCTTGACGGTCAAGACGACACCCCAGCAGTGCTCATGAAGCTTGACCCCAGCCTGCCTGAGCAGCTTCCCGCCGCAGCGGCTTTGTTTCGGCGGCTAACGAGCCCAAAGCTGCCTTGCACGCTCATAAAAGGCGACTTTACTCTCGTGATCTGTCGATGCGGCGTTGTAAGCTTGTCCCGCGAGCTTAACTTCCTAATAGGCTTTGGGCCTGACCCCACGGCAGAGCCGCCAAGGTTGCAAGATGTCGTGACGACTGAGCTTATTGAGCGGTATGCCATCACCAAAGACCCCTCGCCCATCACCGATGAGTTGTGGCGAATACTGACAAGCCATGGAATTCATGTGAAGGAGCTATCGCTCGACCATCGGCTCGAAAGCACCTGCTCTCACGACCTGCCGAAACTCTAGATAGGAAGTGTCATGTCTAAGGCTGAGTACATCCACTACGACCCTCCCACGAAGCGGCTCGTGGCCGTTTACAAACCGGGCACCGACCTCGAAGTGCTCCGGCCCATCGCTCAGCGAATCGCCGCGCATGCCTCACTCAAGGCCGAAGTTAAGGTCAAGCGAGTCAAACAAGGGGGCCGGCTCGTATCCACCCCCGGAATTGAAATTACGAGTCCCGGCGGCGTTCATTACCCCTCCACCTGTGCTCTCGTCAAGCAGCTGACAAACCCCAACCTGGTCTTCACGGCTGCATATGGCATTCTCCGCGTGGGCATCTGTGCCTGTGGCCGGGCAGGCGCACAGGTGGCAACTGCTTTCCTGCTGGGGCTGGAACCTGAAGATGTTCAGGGCTTTACTGAAACTATGCGTTCCGAAGTAGTGCATAATATTCCGATGGAAGATATGCTGCAGGCGCTGCGAGATCGACGACGAGCGCATAGCGTGTTAGAACTTTTGGACGCAGCCTATCGCAAACGCGGCGCGGATGTTGCCGAGCTGCGACTCGAATCCGCGCAGACACCAGCTTGCCAGCATCCGCCCGTCGATCGCGATTTGGAGCAGCTGTGATCCGAGCTGAGTATGTCACCTGCAACCCGCCCGCGGGACCACTGATGGTGGTCTACGCTCAAGACAGCTCACGCACAAGAGTCGAGACGGTGGCCGGTCAGCTCGCGCAACGAGGTATCCAAGCGCAAGCCAGCCAGGGTTCCATCGATGACCCCAACGGCCCGCAGGTGCCGATCCTCAGGATCAAGCTCGACAATGACACGGCCGAAGTAGGCCGGATAGCAGCTCAGCAGATCCGCCTTTTGACCAAGCCCAAGCTGCCGGCCACGGCGCGAAAGTTTTTCGTAACGCTCTTGGTCTGTGACTGTGGATCAATTTCGCACCGCTGGGAGGTGCACTTCCTGAGTGGCTTTGAGGCCGAACATCCCATTGAGTTCGCGCTTGGCGTTAAAACGGCCATGGAGGCGCTACCGATCAGGCCCTTTGAGCAGATGCTTATGGAGGACAACTCAAATCCGCTGCTTGACCTTCTGGAAAACACACTCCACACCCTGGGGCTGTATGTGATCGAGTTTGATATCACCTCTCAGCCCGAACCACCACCCTGTACGCATTCGTGCTAGTGGGCCACAACGAAGGCCCCGAACCGTATTACTACGGTTCGGGGCCGATTTGCTTCTAGGCGCTGTGCGTCCGCTAAATCTTCAGCGACAGTGCGCTTCGGACCGCTGTCTCAAACTCACCCAGCCACTCAGGGTCTGCCAGCAACCGATCTCGGTGTGGCACGAACAGATCGAAGACCTGGTGATTGTAGCCAGGATGGCGGTTGATCATGATGTGCTGAACCACCCTCTTCCAAGACTCACCCAAACGACTGTGGAAGTCAGTGGTGTGCCAAGCCCAAGCGCTGTAGTTGACCACTACCTGCATGATCATAGCGATCTTGGCAGGTTGCACGTGGAGAACCGGGTCGTCGCCAATCGCGGCTATGACCTCATTCAGTTGGTCTGCCGTGAGCCTACTGGCCTTGCCGTAAACTTTCTGGTCCTTGCTCACCGTGAACTTCAGGTGGAACGACTCGCTGCCATGCCCAAAATAGTGCGTGTCGCAATCCCTCCAGTCGAACGGCGCCTCAAGAGCGTGCGCCAGAGCCGTCTGTACTCGCCGGCCCACCAGCTTCCGGGTCGGGCCCACGGCTGCCACATGCTTGGCCAGGCGAACATATAAGATGTCACCGCCGGCAGCCGAGCCATCATGCTTGAGTCCAACCACGAGATCCGGTTCGGTACTCACAAGACCCTCTCCTCTCATCAGGAATCTTTCGAAGGGCTGGGCATTATTATTCATACGTAGGCTTTACCTGTCAATTTTTGACGGGTTCGATCACTTTACTTCTTATGTTTTTAAGTTCGCTTTCAGCCTGAATCCTTAAAATCTTTGCTATACTAATAAGTGTAATTATCTTCATGAGGGACCATGCCAAAACGACGTGTTCGCCGCCCTGCCAAACCAATCGGAGGGGAGCAAGTTTCCGGCCTCAAAGGCCATGCTAAACGCTTCTTCCTATCGTTCACGCCCAAATACTTTAAGAGCTATTGGCTCGGCAAAGCCGGTGCCATCCGGTTAGCCAAACTAGCTGGTGGCGGCTTCCTGCTGCTTTTTTTGGTGTTCCTGTGGTACGCCAAGGACCTTCCCTCGCCAAGCAAAATCAATAACGGCAAGCTCGGCCTCACCACGACGTTTTACGCTCGCGACGAGCTCACCAACCCTGGCCATGGCACCAAACTCTACGAAGTCCATGGTAGTCAAAACCGCCTCATTATCGGCTTTGATCAAATGCCACAGGATATTAAGAACGCCACCATCGCCGTAGAGGATAAGAACTTCTATAAGGAGGGTGCTTTCTCGATTACGGGTATCGCCCGAGCCGCTAAGGGCGTTATAACCCGTAACGCGGCTGATGGCGGTGGCTCTACCATCACTCAGCAATATGTTAAAAATGCCCTTCTAAGCAATGACAATATCTACAGCCGCAAGTTTACCGACTTGTACAGCCGCAAAATCAAAGAGTTGATTCTATCGATCGAAATCAACCAATTCTACTCCAAGAACGATATCCTCAAGCTTTACCTTAATGAAATCCCTTATGGCAACGGCGCCTATGGCATCGAGGCCGCCTGTCGCACATACTTCTCCGACAAATACGGCAAAACCAACTGTGCCCAGCACCTCAACTTAAGCGAGTCGGCCCTCTTGGCACGCATCCCCAACCAACCATCGTTCTATAATCCTTATGGTCAGCACAAGCAGGAGCTGATCGATCAGCAACACAACATTTTGGATAAAATGGCCGAGCAAGGTTATGTTACCGCTGACCAGGCCAAGGCCGCCTACTGGACCGTGGCCCAGATTGACACTACTGCCGGCAATACGGCGTTAGCCATCAACAAAAATCCGTCGTTCTATAGCGCCGTTACGGCCCCCAACTTTGTCTACACTCTCCAGGACCAGCTGGAGCAGAAGTACGGCGTAGCAGCCGTAGAGCAAGGCGGCTGGAAAGTCATCACCACGCTCGACCCCAACCTCCAAAAATGCGCCGAGCTGTCGATCTACAACCCCGGCAATGACTCATGCACGCCCGACGGCAAAACCCAGGTTAACCCCAACAGCAAAAACAGCAACTACACCAACCTACAGCACAGTAAGGGCTCAAACGCCGCTCTCGTAGCGGCCGATCCCAAGAACGGCCAAGTGTTGGCCATGGTGGGCTCATATAGTTTCTCGGAATCCCAAGTGAATGTAGCCACCGCCCAGCGACAGCCGGGATCAAGCTTTAAACCCTATGTATACGCGACGCTGTTCTCCAAGAACAAAGATGGCTGCAGCAATTCATCCAACTGCCAGACCTATGGCGCCGGTAGCATCCTAAGTGACACCATTCAGACCGCCGATTCGTTTGATAAAAACTATAAACCACGCGACTACGGCGGGGCTTGTGAGGCCTGTGGACCAGTCACCATCCGGACCGCACTTGATGGCTCACTCAACATCCCGGCCGTGCAGGCCCTCAGCCTCACGGGCGTCTCCAGCGCCATCAACACGGCCAAGTCGATGGGGATTACAACGCTCAATAAGTCTGCTAGCGATTATGGGCTAAGCCTAGTCCTGGGCTCCGGAGAGGTCACACTGGCCGACCACGTCAACGCTTACGAATCGTTCGCCAATGGCGGCACCCACTATGACCCCAGCATGGTGCTCAAAATTTACGACAGCAAAAATAGCGTCATCCAGGATAACACCAAGGCCCCAACAGGCAAGAAAGTGCTTGACCCCCAGGCAGCCTACCTCGTCAACAACATCCTGTCAGACAGCGGTGCCCGAGCATACATCTTTGGCTCAGAGCTCAACGTCAACGGTCACAGCGTTAGCGGCCAGGGCGGCCAGGGCGTGGCGGTCAAGACCGGCACCACCGAGCACTTCAACGATGCCTGGACCATGGGCTACACGCCCTCCATTGTGGCCGGAGTCTGGGCGGGTAATAACGATAATGCGCCTATGACCTCGCAAGCCGCCGACATTGCCGCCCCGTTCTGGAAGGGCTTTATGAATGCCGCCCTTACCGGCAAACCCATAGAAACGTTTACCCGACCAGCCGGTTTGCAGTATTTGCCCAATAGTGGCGGCGCCGTTAAGTCGACCTCGTCGAACGACTACTTCCCCAAGTGGTACAAGCAGCCGCTCAAGAAATACGTCACACGAGATAAGGTTTCAGGTAAACTCGCCACCAGCTGTACGCCGGAGCTCGCCAAGGAACAGGTGCTTGATAGTGGCATCACCGAGAGCGACGACATCCACTCCTGTGATGACGTCAAGCCAGTCGTGTCGCTCAGTGGGCTGAGTGGTGGTGGCCCATACGCCGGCGCCAAAGCCACGGTCACGCTCGGCAGTTTTGGGACCACCAAAAACGGCAATAATGGCGCCTCGCTCCAGGTCTACGTGGATGACCAAATTGTCTCCACGCGCCAGATAAGTGACAGCGGCGCCTACCCAATATCTGGCTTCTCGCCGAGCGCAGGCTCCCACACCGTTAAAGCCGTTATTACTGACAGTGGCTACTACCAAGGCACGGACGAAGCTACCATTAACGCCAGTAGTAGCAGCGGAGGTAGCGCCCTCCAGGGCACGAGTCCACCTGATGGGGCCACCCTGCCAGCCGGCAACGTCACCTTTACCTGGAACGACAACGGTGCGAGCCAATACCGACTCTTCGTTGATGGCTCGCAGCGCGGCTCGGCTACCGGCTCAACTTCTAAAACCTACCCAGTCATAACTCCGGGCAGCCACACCTGGTATGTCGAGGACGATTCTGGCACTACCAGCCCGCAAACGAGCTTCACAATCCACTAACCACAGCCATAATGTACTAAATCAGCGGCCTTTCGGGCCGCTGACGGTATAAACGGATGTCAGATTGAGGATCAACTAACCCCGGATGAGCCCTTCAAGCTTATCAACTAGCTTGTAGAATTCCGGAGTCCGAGCTTGGCGCGGCCGGTCCAGTGAATTATGGATGGTTTTCACCACCATACCCGGCCGCGGGGACAACACCACAATGCGGTCAGCGAGCTCGGCTGCTTCTTCCGGCAGGTGTGTCACCATTACGATGGTCTTACCCGTAGTCTCCCACACTCGCAACAGGTCGGCACGCAGTTCCATAGCGGTAGCTGCGTCCAGCGCCGAGAATGGCTCATCCAAGAATAAGATCTCCGGCTCCACTGCCAACGCCCGCGCAATCCCGACGCGCTGCTTCTGGCCGCCAGACAGCTCCTTGGGATGGTTATTCTCTAGCCCTTTTAAGCCCAGCATGTCCACGAGCCGCATCGTAGTCCGCTGTATCGCCTTGGTATACTCGCCACGCATCTTGAGACCAAACCCCACATTTTCGGCCACCGTTAGCCACGGCATAAGCCCAAAGTTCTGAAACACCAAGCCGAAGCGGTCTGGCCGGCCCACTACATGACCACTCGTAGCGTCAGCCAGACCGGCCATAATACGCAAAAGCGTTGACTTACCGCAGCCGCTTGGCCCCATCAAACACAGGAACTCACCTGGTCGCACGGTCATATTTACATCCTGCAGGATAAGACTGGTGCCCGTGTCGTCATCGTAGTGCTTTGTAATATGTTGCAGCTCAAATGTTTTCATGATTCCGCCGTGTATTTGGTATAACGATGCAATAAGGGCAGCCAGAAGAGCTGGTTTATGGCGAATATGAGGAAGAGGTACACCAAGATACCCAGCGCTAACAATCTGATATCACCTCGGTCGCCAATAGCACCTAGATAATGACCGGCCCCGGTCACACCTGCAATGATCTCCGCACCAACAATGGTATCCCAGGCCTGGCCCCACGAAATGATTGAGCCAGTGATGATTTGCGGTCGCAACAATGGCCACGTATAGTAGCGCAATCGTCTCCAGCCGGTAGCTCCAAACGCTGTAGCCGCCTCAGCCTCGTCTTCGCGTTGCTCCTTAATACCACCAATAACACTAAATACAATCGGCCAAATCATAGCGATCACCAATATCGTCACCACCGTAATGCGACTATGGCCGAATTGATAGACCAAAACTGGCAGAACGGCAAATGTTGGAAAACTCTGCGCGAGGTCAACAACCGGCAGCAGCAGGGTTTCAACCTTGGGCGTCGCCACCGTGACAAGCCCAATGATCAGTCCCAGCATGAGGCAGATCACATAGGCGAGCGTAACGGTTATGAGACTGTTTACGAAGGCGCCCAAAAATGCCGCAATGCCAAGACCACGATCGCTCGTCGCTAGAGACAGCACGGCGATGCCAACCACGAGCAGACCAAAGGCGGCCCAGTGGTGGTTGTGATGATGCCGGCTGTGACGAACAATCCGATGATAACGCGCAATTGACATGCGCTTATTATAGCAAAAAGCTTATGGCTATTGCTGACGATTCTGTTGAATAATGCGATCTTCGATTGAACGACTGCTCAAACTATGGCTACTGCCTGGATTCAGCGTTCCACCCTGAGACATCTGGTTGGGCTGACCGCCCTGACCATTCTGCCCCTGCCGGTGGCCGCGGTCGGAACCGTGGCGATTATTGCCCTGTGGCGGCGTATTGGCTTGCTGTGGCGGCTTCGGCGCCCGAGCCC